>Ga0222640_1000001_pt1 | contig 528282 bp, 647 predicted proteins | sample AntAcemetagen187_FD_181144 | JGI IMG/M metagenome (GOLD analysis project Ga0222640, IMG submission 181144) | Saline water microbial communities from Ace Lake, Antarctica - #187 | ecosystem: Environmental > Aquatic > Non-marine Saline and Alkaline > Saline | place: Antarctica: Ace Lake... | reverse complement strand
AGTTTCGGTGCCTGGCGTCAGACCAGCGAAGGTGGTGGTGGACCCACGGGTTCCCGCCGGTTCCGTTTGTATCGGGGTGGTGGATCAGCCTTCACCCTCAGCGGGGACTACCCTGGCGCTCCCATTGACTGGGTGTCCGACACCTTCCCCAGTGCTTTTGAGCCTGTCCTCAAGGGCGGGATCCTGGGGTGCCGTGCAATGCTCGTGCGGAACTACCGTGAGGACGTGACTCCCTCGGGCAGCACCTACAAGGTGACGGACGGGGACGAGATCCAGATGGTGGTGATCACCAACGGCATCCTGGGTGATGGTCAGTCACGGACTGAGGGTGTCAACCTGGGTGGGAGCATCTCACCTTCGGGCTATGGTGAGGGCTGGGCAGCAGCCGACCGCTTCCGTATCGACGGGAAGCCTATGTTCAAGGGTTACAGCAGAGCCGTTCCGAATCCTGCTGACGTTGAGCTTGTAGTGTACCCTGACGAGCAGAGGTAACAATGAGCAATCGAGCACAAGCCTTGGCGAAGAAATACCTAACCGCTGAGACCACACGGCAGGCGGGTTACGGTGTGGCCCCCAAGGTCTACGCCATGGTCGACGCCCACACCCTGGTTCTGTGGACGAGTTTCGCCAGTTTCGGGCGAGCACACCACCTCATTTCGCAGCTTAATTGGTGGGACAGTGCGTTGTACAAGGTGGGGCGTGCAGCACGGCTCATCTTGGAGGACAACAGCATACCCAGCAAGTTCGGTCGCGAAGTGTTTTTCGAGCCGGACAAGCACCAGCCCCGAGAGATGCAGGCGTACGTCAGGCTGCGCCCCCAGACGGGAAGCTGGGATAGGGATCAGATTGACTTGATCAAGTCCGTTGTCCATCACCCTTCGGTAGCAGATGGCCTGAGGGATATGTTCTGATGCCCTTCATCTGCAGAGACAAGATCAACCCCGCTGTGCGTAAACCCTATGAGGGAGCGTACAAGGGACAGCTTCGGCAGGCTCTGACCAATCCCGGTCTCACTGCCGAACAACGAGAACGCATCAAGGATCAACTGGCCGAGGTGGGACAACCGAAGGTTTACCGGGTGGACACGCCTCCAAAGCCCGGTGCCATCTCATTCGAAGAACCCCTCCCTCCCAGGAAAATCCTTGAGACGTTGAAGAGGGTCGATTTGCTGGTCATCGCTCGTAAGCTGCAGATCCCGACGAACGGGACGAAGGCTGCGATCATTGAACGGTTGATATTGGCCACACACAATGGAGCTTCATGAAAGGCGAACAAAACCGAACATGCGGCTTCGAGGCTAAGGAGGAGTGTTAAGGTGAACCACCAGAATAAAAATGGTGGAACTGAAGGTGAGACTCCTATGTTCTCCGGGTTGTCTTTAAGGACAGCTACCCTGAGATTGGTCCAGTCTCAGGCTCTAGCAGTATCGAAGGACGAAACAAGACCTGAAATGGTTGGTAACATCTTCGATACAACCAGAGGCCCGGAAACTTTGCCGAGGACAACAATTTCCCTTCGGGAGGTGTCTTAAATGACACAGAAAATCTTTGTGATTGACGCTGACGGGAAGCAGCTACTTCCCACTCACCCAGCACGCTCTAGAAAATTGTTGCGAGCTGGTCGTGCCCAGGTACACCAAGTGGTGCCGTTTACGATTCAATTGAGCCGTGTTGTTGAGAATCCTGTTGGAGCCTTCACTGTTGGTATCGATGATGGAGCGAAACACGTTGGTATTGCAGTTGTAAACAGGCATCAGAAAGAAGTTGTTTTCCGAGGCACAATTCGTTTGAGACAAGACGTTTCGAGGAAAATGACACAACGGGCAGCGTATCGACGAACGAGGAGAAGTCGGTTACGCTTTCGGGCACCGAGATTCAGGAACAGGGGTAGAAGGGGCTTTCTGCCCCCAACGATCCGACAGAAGAAAGAATCCATTTTGAGAGTGCTTGTCGATCTCAAAAAGAGGTTGAACATCATCGAGGCTACGATTGAAGAAGGTCAGTTTGACACAAGTAGTTTGGTTGCAGGACGAAAATTGACAGGGGCAGAATTTCAGAAATCTGAATACAGTAAGGGGGGTTTTCGAGCTAAGGTGCTGTGGCGAGACAAATACAAGTGTCAACATTGTGGTACCTCTGATCGCCTTCAAGCCCACCACATTCAGTTTAAGAGTCGAGGTGGTGGGGATTCCCCTCAAAATGGGCTTACTCTTTGTGGGACATGTCATGCGGATCTTCATGAAGGATTGTGGGTGCTGACAAAGAAGCCTCGTCCTTTTAGGTATCCTGCTCATCTACAAGCAGGTAAGAATTACCTGAGGGAGCTTCTTCATGGGATTGGCTTAAGAATCGAGGTTTGTTTCGGGTGGATGACTGCCAAGTGGCGGAAATGTCTTGAGTTGGAGAAAGCACATGACTTAGATGCCGTTGCTATGGTTTGTCGGGGCTGCAAGCCCTACTTGTGTCTAAGGTCTTTTTTGGTTATCCCGAAGAGAACGAAGGTATGGGAAAACAATCCCACGAAAAAGCGTTTTGAGTTTCGGGGTTTTAGACATTGGGATTTGGTGAAGGCTCGTCATCGTACTCGTGGTGTAGTTGTTGGGTCCATAAGGAGTCTAAAGAAGACTACCCTTACTTTACGAACGAATTGGGACAGTAACTTTCCTGTTTCGTATAACAAATCCCAAGTTTTGTGGCGCTTTGGGGGTCTTGTTTATGTCTGACAGTGTTGAGCACTGTCTTTGAAGGAGGATAGAAAATGAGCAACGTTCGGAAACTGGCGCTTTTTGCTCTCATCTGTTTTGGCTCCATGGTACTCATGGGTCAGGCACCTTCCGTTGAGGAACTTCCGGTTCCGGCGGCGGAGATTGCAGAGAATGCGCCCGCAACTCCGGCGGAAGCTGCCCATGAGGTTGCTCCTGTCGATGTCCCCGTGATTGAGGAGGCTCCTATTGCAGAGGAGGCTCCGGTTTTGGTGGTGGTCGAGGAAACCCCTGAGGCTGCTCAGGTAGCCGAGGAGGAAGCATCCGCAGAGGAGACCCCGGAGGAAGCCCCCGTAATGGCGGAGGAAACCTCTGAGATCGTCCTTGTGGCTGAAGAGGAAGCACCCGCAGCAGAAGAGAAGGAAGCATCGGCGGAGATCGTCGTACCTCCCGAGACCGATGCGGAAGCGGGGGAAGCTATCGGGACGGCAATTGATTTGGCAGCGCACGGTGCTTGGACGGCATTTATCGGCTTCATCCTGATGCTGGTCGTCTGGTTTCTGCGGCGGATCAAGATTCTGGCGAAGATCCCGAAGAAGGCTGTCCCGTGGGTGACTGTTATATTGGGGTGCCTGACAGCGGTCGGACTGGTATTGGCTGGTGGCCAGTCCTGGGTCGTGGCTCTCACGCAGGGTATTGGAGGCGGCTTGGCTGCTCCGGCAATGTGGGAGTTGGGTTTCAAACACTTGTCTGCGGGGGCCTCTAAGGTCGAGTCGGCCTGACGGAACTACAGGGACGAACCTGGAGGCGGGTAAGTCCTTTTCCTTGATATGCTACGGGGTGGTCGCGCTCGATACGGGAGTGGCCACCCCGTAGCTCTCTTTAATTATCTTTAGCACAATGTCTTTGTAGATGGCAGACACCTCCCAGTACCGCTGTGTTCGTTCCCAAGCCCGATGGCGATAGGGAACCTGGAGTTTGAGCTGGGCAATGAAGGAGTCGTTGTAAGGTGTCACTATTCGCAATTTCCCATCCGTTCCCTCGGTTACGAAGACCGGATCCCATGCCAGGATGACCTTGAGCAGATTCATTTCCAACTGAACGGGTAGGCGGGGTTTCGGGTCAGCGGGTTTGGTTTTGTGCCGGAACTTCATGAGGTCGGACCAGCGGCGGTAGGGGACTTCGTAGAGGCCCTTCGTTCCGCACACCAGGGACCGGGGCATATTGACACCCAGGACACACAGGAAGTGCTCCTCCTCGGATTTGGGTACCCACCAGCCGACTTTGTGGCCCCGCTTGATCCGGGTCTTGGTGACGTTCCCGATCAGACCGATTTCCTCATCGATCAGGTGTTTGGCTCCCTCGATGAAACTCATATCCCTGCGGATTTTGCCCTTGTCCGAGATGAACGCTTCGAGATGGTCCCCTTTGTCTAGGATCATCGCCTCGGTACGATCCACCTCCAGCTTGTCTGCCAGTTCCGTGTACCCGAGGGACCGGATCAGGGCGCAGCACTTGAAGACCTCGTCCCGGTCGGCGTAGTGGGCTGACGCCCAGTAGACCAGGAGGTTGCTGGCTTTGCGGGCGTTGGTGTGATCGTTGTTCACCAGGGTCAGGAAGGCATCGATGAGGTGGTCCGGCAGGTTGGACACGGCGAGCAGGCCGAGAGTGTCCATCACCTGTGCCTCGGTCGGAACGTGAACGGGGTCGTAGTATCTGCGACTACACACGGGTCCGATGCCCCGTTCTACCGATTCAGCGTCGGTCAGGTGGGCACGGCACACGCAGCAGTGTGAAGCCGTGACCTGTGCGAGAACGTGGTGGGAAAGGGTGGAGTCCATCTCAGACCTCCTAAAAGCTGTAGTCGAAGAACCGGCTCCGGTACCCAATGTAGAAGAGCTGGGTGCCGCCGACCTGTCGCCAGTCGCCGTTCTTGCGGCGACTCAGAGTGACCTTGCGGCCCTCATGATTCGGCTCGTAGTCGTAGTCCTGGCAGTCGGACATCCCGTTGTCGTCAGTGCGGATGGATCGGTCGGCCTGCACCACGCAGCGCCTGCCATTCGGACTGACCTCGACCACTGTGTAGGGCTCACGGTCGGACCCTATGATCATGGTGGCCCCCATTCCGATCTTGGGGTTTGGGTTGTTTCCCCGGTACATACTGTGGACGTTGGCGGTGTCGATGCTCATTGGGTGCTCCTTGATCAGGGTCCTTTCCCCTCACATTAGCTACTCTGAGGGTCGGTCAGATGATCCCACGCTGGCGCTCTCTTTTAAGGATGGTAGGATCATTGTGGGATCATCGTCGCCGGGACCAGAGTAGACAGTGTGAGGGGCAAATGACCCCGTAGGAGAAACGTGATGGCCAAGTTGACGTTGCAGGAAGCGGAGCAGATCGCAGGGCGGGGACGCCCGTGGACAATCCGCCTGGAGTTTGTCGGGGCAAATCTGGCCAACGCCAGCGGCGTATCCTCCAAGTACTGGTTCGCCACGGGGCGGGGCATCAACGAGGCGGTCGAGATCGGGTACGGGGCCATCGGCTCTTCCCCGCAGTACCGGCTCATCGACTGGGACAAGTTGCGGCAGCGGGTGGCGGACAAGACTTCCGAGGGGTACGTTTACGCCCATACCCCCTATGTACGGATGAGCGCAGTCAACTTCGCCAAGGTCACGGGGAACCCGGTAGCAACGTTCCCGACCGCCAAGGCGGTGAGTTCGGCTCCGACCTCGGTACTCACCCAGCCCCCGGTGGCTCCCGCTCCGGTGACACCACCGCCCGCCCCTGTGGTGGCTCCCAGGGTGTTCAGCACGGCACAGCAGGCCCTGGGTGCTCCATACAGCCTGATCGCAACAATGAAGATCCTGCGACAGGGTCTGACCATCACGGGATACTCGGCTCGGGATGCGAGTGATGACGAGCTGATGGTGCTCGACCCCACGGACGCCGTGGACTTCGCTCGGGACTATGACATCGACATCGTTTTCTAGGAGGGAGCAATGAGACACATCATCGGGTTGCTGGTGGCTTTGGCGGTAGGGTTGACAGGTTGCGGAACCGGCTTTGACATCGAGGATCCTACCATGTGGGTAGAAGGCGACGAGTACCAAGGAGGTGGTGAGGACACCATCACTAGGGAGGACGTCCCGATTGAGGATGTGGAACCTGGGGAGGACACCTTCCTGCCGGGAGAGGATACGGTGTTTGACAGGGTCTCTGACGAAACTGGAGATGCTGATTTGCAGGATGCCGAGACCGGGGATGACACCGAAGATCTGGACGTAGAGAGTTCTGACACGCCGGTCGGGGAGGACACGGATTTCGACATCTTTGATGCGGATACGACGGAACCTGAAAAACCCCTTATTCGAGTGACCTTCAAGACGGTGGGGTCATTCGGTGGGCTTACGATGGCTCTGAAATACCCCGGACCCATATCAGCGTTTGCATGTAACCACGAGACATCCATCTGGTTTTTCAACCCGCTTGCTACTGGTTGTTTTGTGGCGTCAGATGCTGAATCTCTGTGTTACAACCTTGCTGACGAACTCATTCCTGAGATCACATCAATGACAGATGAGGACGGGGCGTGGATCGTGACGTTGGATATTTCCAAGGTGGTACCTCCTCCGCCACCACCACAGGGTTATGGTTTCGCCTACGTTCTAATGGTGTTTTTAACATACGAGGCCGGTGTCTCCCAGACGACCGAGATCACAGTGGAGGTTCCCGATGTCCCATTCGGTATGGATAAGCAAACGACGACTTTGGATCAGAGCTATATGTCTGGGGTACGTTATGCCCTTCAAGTGATCGTTGACAACGACACGGGCTACCCCAAAATAATTAGTAATAATAACGGGGGTCTCGGTGGTACGTATTGTGAGAACGTGTCGGAGGGGGAGTAGTTGATGGCATTCACACTGATCTACCGTAGGAAGGGCAAGGGCAAACGGCCAGCGCCCGCCGAGGGTGACCCTACAAACATCAGGGTAGGGGATTCCATCTCCTATTGGGATCCGGTGTCCGCCTTTTCCGCTGGGACAGTCGAAAAGATCAACACGCTGGCTGGGGTACTTCGTATCGGTGCTCTGATGTACGGGGACGTGATACTTCGCCCTCCCCGAAGGCTCTCCTTCTCGGAAATCATCAAGGCGGAACGACCCAGCAACATCCCGGTACCTGTGGACAGCCCCACGGACGCCGACGTGGCCGAAATCAACGCCACCCCCACTCCCATGCTGCTCTCGGACGAAAACGCCTCTGAGGCATCCCCTACCCCTACAGAGACCCCTGCAGAGCCTGTCCCGGAGATCCTCCCCGAGGAAGGTACTCCCGCCGAAGTTGCACCCCCGAAACCCAAGCCGAAGAAGCGAGACCCCAAGGTGATCGCTGTGGGCACCGTTATCGAGAGGCGCTACGGGGGAAGCATGATCAAGGTGCTGGTGAAGGAAGAGGGTTTCGAGTGTAGGGGGGTGACCTATCCGAACCTGGATAAGGTAGCGGAGTCCCTCACGGGCACCAGCACCAACGGACGATCGTTCTTCGGTGTAAAAGGCTAGATCCTGTACCTCTGAAAGCCCCCTTTGATCACAGCGATCTGTCAGTTTAACAACGTCTCAACTCAGGTTTTCCATAGCTTCTCTATTGCCCGCCCCTTGTAAGGGGGTTCCCCCATGAAGATGGCTATCCTGTTCCATGAGGGGTGTGTGATCGACAAACGCCTTATTGAAAGGCTACTCCGACGAGTGGTCCGTAAAGACCCCCCCAAGGTACTCCTCACGGACGCCAAAATGCCGGAATCCTCCTGTGTGCGGAGTTGTGGCAAACGGCTTGGGCTGGAGGTATGGGACTCTGAGGAGCTTAGAGGAGAACCCACTTTCGGGGGGCGGATCCGAGATTGGATTTGGGGTAGAGTCTCCAGCAGGCAATTGCTGATTCAGTCTTGTGACGTTGCGGTGGTGTTTTGGGATGGGTCGATCAGCGTGAAAAGCCTGGTCTTGGAGATCCTTGCGGCAGACCGAAAGGTCATCCGTGTGAACGGCCTCGGTCACCTTTCCGGCCAAACAGCCGGTGCAATGATCGAGGTTGAGGCTAAGGAGGAGTGTTAAGGTGAACCACCAGAATAAAAATGGTGGAACTAAGGGTGAGACTCCTATGTTCTCCGGGTTGTCTTTAAGGACAGCTACCCTGAGATTGGTCCAGTCTCAGGCTCTAGCAGTATCGAAGGACGAAACAAGACCTGAAATGGTTGGTAACATCTTCGATACAACCAGAGGCCCGGAAACTTTGCCGAGGACAACAATTTCCCTTCGGGAGGTGTCTTAAATGACACAGAAAATCTTTGTGATTGACGCTGACGGGAAGCAGTTACTCCCCACTCACCCAGCACGCTCTAGAAAACTACTACGAGCTGGTCGTGCCCAGGTACATCAAGTGGTGCCCTTTACGATCCAACTGGTCCGTGTTGTTGAGAATCCGGTTGGAGCCTTCACTGTTGGTATCGATGATGGAGCGAAACACGTTGGCATAGCGATGGTAAACGAGCACACCAAGGAAGTAGTCTTCAGGGGTACTGTTCGGTTACGTCAGGATGTTAAGCGAAAAATGACACAACGGGCAGCGTATCGACGAACAAGAAGAAATCGGAAGCTCCGACATCGCCCAGCCAAGTTTTTGAACCGAGGAAGGAAGGGTTTCCTGCCCCCAACTATTCGACAGAAGAAGGATAGCATACTTCGGGTAGTTAAGGACTTAGGAAAAGTTCTCTGCATCACTAAGGCTGTTGTTGAAGAGGGGCAATTCGACCTCAGCAGCATGGCGGCGGGCAGGAAGTTGGTTGGCATAGAGTTCCAACAGTCAGAGTACGAGGGTCGGAACTTTCGAGCTAAGGTACTCTGGCGGGACCGTTACAAATGCACACGTTGTGGTTTTACCGAGTGGCTCCAGGCGCATCACATCAAACCAAAGAGTGTGGGTGGGGGAAACTCCCCGAGCAATGGTATTACCTTGTGTAGAACTTGTCATAAGGAATTTCACGATGGGTTGTGGGCACTGATTGTCAGACCCAAGCGGTTCCTCTACCCTGCTCATTTACAAGCAGGAAAGAAGTACCTGCGTGAGGGACTGCGTTCATGTGGCCTTGCCGTGAGCACCTGTTGTGGGTGGATGACTAAGTTATGGCGTAATACCATAGGCATACCCAAGGCGCACGATTTCGATGCTGTGGCGATGGTGTGCCGGAGCTACAGACCGACAATTACGAAAACGGCATACATAGTTATCCCTCGTCGAACCAAGGTGTGGGAGAACCATCCGACGAAGAAGTGCAATGAGCGTAAGGGATTTCGACATTGGGATTTGGTGCGTGCCAAGCACCGAACTCGTAGAGTTGTTATAGGGTCCGTGCAAAGCCTGAAGGAGCATTGCCTGACGCTACGTACAGGATGGGATTCCGCTTTCCCTGTGGCTTACAGCAAAACCCGGTTGCTCTGGCGACCGAAAGGTTTGGTGTACATAAGCGCACTTGGACACGTTTGACCAAGTGTTTCGTGGGGGATACTCTAGGACTGTGGCCGAAACGATAACCAAGGCCGTGTGAACGTAGGTGGGCACTAATGTACCGAAAGAAACTGGTCAATTTCCGGGGTCACCTGAAAACCCAGGATACTGTGGAAGCGTTGGAAAGGCTTCTCGTACAACTGGATGAGAACAAATGGAAACCTGTTCTCATCCGTCCGTCCGCCGACATCCCCTGGGAGGCGGCATCCCTTGCTCCTGCGGGGCGGGAGGTGCAACTCAGGGTTGAGCATCCTGAGGCGGACGATCAGACCTGCCTGGAGGCCCTCTGGGGTCATGCCGTACCTATGGGTTTTACCCCCTGGCTTCGGTACCCCCAACAAGGGGAAGGTGCCGCTGTGTTCCACTACTTTGGACCCTGGCAGGTTCTCTTTGATAACCTCCTGGAAGCGGGACGTGGACACCTGGCATGGCCCTCTCTTTGTGCAGCCGCACAGTGCGACATTGGGACGTGGAAAGGGGACAAGGCTGACAACAGGTTCCTTCAGGCCCAGCTTCACCGAGTAGGCTTCTCGTGCGGACCTGTAGACGGGGTAGTGGGACCGATGACGCTCCGGGCGGTCACCGCTGCGGGGTTGAAGTCAATGTCCTCCCAACAGATGCTTGAACATCTCAGTCGAATGGAGCCACCCCAGGCACCCCGTCAAGCCCGTCAGATAGGCCACCTGGCCCTTCCAGGTCGTAAGCTGGTCATCCACACCACCGGGAGCGTCAAGGCCACACAAACAACGCAGGGGGCCTCCCTGGCTGTGGATGGTGCAGGCCAACTTATCGTTGAGATCGGAGAACGTAATGACTGAGCGAAACGCATCGGTAAACTGGGATAGAGTGTATGAGCTTTTGTATGGGCACCCGGCAGACAAGCCAAGGCCCAAGTACCTGGATACCATGTCGGGCCTGGCCAAGGACATCAACAAGGCATTGCTACACCGAAGCAAAGAGATCATTCGTCAGGTGACACTAGAGGCAGGCAAAGTAGGACTCATTCCCTATTTGCAGTACGTGTTTTTTATCCTAATGGAACGGTCACGGGAATGGCCATCAATGTCCCGTGACAAAAGGGAAGCGCTGGAGGTGCTCCGCAGCATCCTTTCCCGATCAGGGAACACACCGACCTACACTGATGGTCTAAAAACGCCCCCCTCGCCTGCGGAACAGAACCTGGACAAGTTGCTCCTTCAGTTGGCTACCTGGGGGAGCACGGTTTTCCGGACATCCCTGAAGAAGGAGTACCTCAAGTTGGTACAGAATCACACGGCGGCAGTTCTCAGGGCAACACCGGGATTGGATGAACGGATGGTCAGTGCGGTCTTTGAAATGGCGATCCGTAAGTACCCAAACGCTTTCCCCGATGGTCATTTCCTTTTACAGGTGTTTTCTACCCTCCTCTAGCTCCTTTTTCGTTCCCGGTTGAGTAGTACAGGAGGGAGGTGCCGATGGCGACGTCTGTGGCAAAAAAATCCCCGTACCAGTTGCTCCAGAAGATTCGCACCCGGACGGATCTGAAGCTCAAACCTCTGAAACATCTGAAGCCTACTTTCACGGACTTCAATGGGCAGGAACGGCCCTTAGTTGTCCGGTATTATCAAATACAAGGAATCGCACATCTTGTTGCTATGAGGCAATTCCTGCTTGGTGACGACACGGGCTTGGGCAAGTGTAAAACGCTAGACTCCAGGGTGCTCACGAACAGGGGGTTGTTAGAGTTGGGTGCTCTTGCTCCTAAGGGGGACCTTCTGCCGGACAGCTTTTACCCGTTGGACCAACCCACAAGAGTTTGGACTGGACGTGCATGGGCACCCGTGTCAAAGTTCTATTGCGGGGGGATCAAACCAATCAAACGGATTAAAACCCGTCGAGGATATGAAACAACAGGTTCGCTAGTACATCCGGTGTGGGTCCGGCATCCTGATGGGACGGAGGGTTTCGTTGAGATGAGGCACCTTCAGGTAGGGGACCAGTGCTGTTTAGACAGGTCCTCTTCTGAGTTCCCTTCATCTGAACCGTCAGTGCCAGTACCGACAGCAGATCAGTTTACTTCAAACACGACAGTCTATACTGTACCTGATAGGCTCTCACCTGAACTGGCCTGTTTGTTAGCCTACATAGTAGCTGAGGGGTGGACTAACTCTAGAATGGGTTTCAATGTATCGCAGAATAGGATGTTAAATCCAGAAACTCATGAGCACATCCGACAGCTTTGCCGGGATGTTCTGGGTTGGGACGGCAATGGGGGGGCCAAGAACAAGGATAGGGAGATTCAAATTAGTAGTGTTTATTTGCGGGCATACCTGGAGGGGGTAGGGGTTGTACAGGGTCGGTCGGCAGTAAAACAGGTGCCCTGGCCGATCTTTCAGGGAACCCAAAGTTCCGTGTGTGCCTTCCTCAGAGCCTATTTTGACAGTGAGGGTTTTGTTTCAAAGGAGGGGGTCATTGAAGTTAGTAGTGCTTCTCAAAAGTTACTTCAAGATGTCCAACTCCTCCTTCTCCGTTTCGGAATTCTAGCCTCCCGGTGTCCAAAACGAGTCAAAGGTTACGAGCACACCTATTGGCGATTGACTCTCTGTGGGAAGGATGCCCAATTGTTTGGGACCGCCATTGGATTCCTGACCCCTCGAAAACAAGCAGCGTTGAAAGGGCAGTCGGATGTTTCCCCCAACGTCAATCTTGATGTTGTTCCCCATGCTCGGAAGCTGATAGAGGAACTCAAGCAAGAGATCCTAGCTCGTGTGACTGTGTCAGGAAGCAATGCCTCTCGACGGGGCAGTGGGATCAGACAGTTTGGAGTGTCTTTCGAAAAAACCCTGAACAACATACGCAATGGGGGACGGAGTCCTACTTACGAATTCATGGGCCGACTGTTGGAGGTGTCCCGCCAGGTGGGTGCCAAGACCACCAAAGCGCATCATCAAACAAAGGCAGTTTGTGACCGGCATCTGTTTTACGACCCGGTGGAAACCATTGAGGAAGACGTTCAGATGGTGGCGGACATTGCTGTAGATGATCCGAGTCACGCCTTTGTGGCAGATGGCTTTATTAATCACAACACAATAGAGGCAATAGGTGCTCTTTGTTACCTTTGGGGGTCAGACCCTAATCTCAAGTCAATGGTGTTAACTACGAAGAGTTCCGCCCCACAGTGGGTCCGGGAGTTCTCAAAGTTCACCACGGGAATCAAGGTTGTCTTGTGTCAGGGCACCCCGGCGCAACGGGAAAAGGCTCGGAAGACGTTCGAGGAGTCCGATGGTCCCACCGTGATCGTGATGGGTTACCGGAGTGCCTTACAGGATTTTCGGCACATCCAGGATTGGGAGAAATACATCCTAATTGCGGACGAGTGTTTTGACTATTTCACCCCAATACAGTTGGCGGATGGGACCACTGAACTGATAGGTAGAGTCGTCACCAAAAGGATGCCAGTGACTGTTCTTTCTGAGAACCCCGACACAGGGGAGGTAGAACCGAAACGAGTTGTAGCTTGGCATCAAGTTCCCATCTGCAAGGGAAAACGGAAAGCTCTCGTCAAATTACAATTTCGGTTTTCCAAAAGTGTTCGGGTAACCCCAAACCATGAAGTGTATATTCCTGGGGGGCACACGAGATCAGTACAGCACTTAAGGGTGGGTCATTCCGTTAGACATCTCTGTTGTAAGACACCCACGGAGTTCCAGAAGCAGGTGATTTTAGGTGGCCTGTTAGGTGACGCTAGTATTTCATTCCCGAAAAGAAAATTGTGGGGTGTGGTTTTCGTTCAGTCAGCGTCTAGAGGAAGGTATCTGCGATTTAAAAGAGATGTGCTTTCCTCATTAGGGGTTTCTAAGATTGATGACACCACCGCTGGGTATCAGCCCAAAACAGGAGTAAAAACTCCTGTTGAGCGCTTTCGTGTCAATGGGAATGCAGCAGTCACATCTCTCCTGGTACAAGGTCGGGTTTGGAGAGAGGGAAAGAAACGAGTTACCAAGGATTGGTTGACTCATGTTGGTCCTTTGGGTTTAGCTGTTTGGTATGCTGATGACGGAAGTATTCAGACCTATCTGTGTAAGGACGGACAGACGACCCACACGATCACCTTACACACACAAGGTTTTTCTAGGGACGAACAGGAACTTCTGGCTGGGTGGTTATATTGGCGATGGGGTGTGAAGGCTGAGATTAAAACAACAAAGGAACGCTCTGACCGTAAGTCGGGGATTCGTAAAAGTTACCCCTATCTGTATCTGCCAAAAGACGAGGCACAGAAATTCTTGGATCTACTACCCGGTTCCTTACCTGATGTGGAGTACAAGTTCCCAGGAAAAAGTCCTTTACAGTGGGCAGAAACGGAATTAACTCCAACTAAGAGTGTCGTGACTGACTGGATTACAGCCAAAGAAAGTTGGTCTCCTAAAAACCCACACATTAAATACGTTTATGATATTGAGGTAGAGGACCACCACCGATACTTTGCTGGTGGGGGTGTGTTAGTTTCGAATTGTACGGTGTTTAAAAACCCGGCCACCCAGGTTCATCGGATGTGCCGTCATCTGTCCACAAAGTCAGCCAGGATCTGGGCTCTTACAGCAACCCTGATCAAAAACAATCTGATGGAGGGCTATGGCATCTATCAGATTGTGGCTCCCGGTTTGTTTCAGTCCGGGGGCAGGATGATGAGCAAAAATCAGTTCATGCTCTATTTCTGCATTACCCGGATGCAACAGATCCCCCGGTCCAACCGACAAATCCCCGTTATCGTGGGGTACCACAAGGACAAGATCAAGGAGTTCCGGGATCTCATTGATCCCGTGTTCCTGGGGCGTCCGAAACATGCCGTGGCCAAGGATCTCCCGGTTGTGGTGATGCGTAACATTGAGGTCGATCTAACAACGGCCCAAGAGGACAAATATATAGAGGCAAAGGGAGATCTTCTTCTGATTGGGGAGGGCACCAAGGTCACCGAGAAAGAGACGTCCAAGCTCACGGCCCTGATCTACCACCAGGAGATCGTGAACGACCTGGGCCTCATCGGCATCACGGGCGAGTCCCCGAAGCTGGATGCCCTTGTGGACCTCCTGATCGAGGGGGACCTTGCAGACGAGAAGGTGATCGTTTACAGCCGCTTCAAAAAGTTCGTGGACATCATCGTTGCCCGTCTCAGGAAGCACAAAATCAACACGGTGCGGATCACAGGGGACGAGAACACCGCCCAGCGTGATGACGCTATGCAGGAGTTCCAGAACCCCGACTCGGATGTGCGTGTGGTGTGTTTGACGGCTGCGGGGGCGGAATCGATCAACCTTCAGGCAGCCAAGGCCCTTATTTGTATGGATACGCCCTGGTCAGCGGGCGATTTCCTCCAGCTTATCGGACGGATGATCCGTATCGGATCGACCCACGACCGTTGTTATGTGATCCACATGCTGGCCCGTGCAAAAGGCTTCGGGGAAACCGATACTATTGACCACGCCGTGATGAAAACACTCCACCGGAAAATGGTTCTCATCGAAGCGGTGCTCGGGAAGCGGCTGAAGGGAGTAGATGATGACGAGTTCGTGATCTCGGCGGACAACGACATCTCGGACCTTTTCACAGAGTTGAAGTCTACTCTTCAGGGTGGCGGAGGACCTGCATGACGGATTACCCACAGGGGGATGGAACTCCTGATTGCCCAATTTGCAAAGGGCGTGGAGTAATCCCTCTGTCTATGGGATTGGATCATCCCATAGACAGGACACAACCGTGCCCCTGCGTGATGGTGCGGGATGTAGCTCGGAACATTAACAGGGGGTGGAAGGGCCTCCTGTCCGCTGACCCCGTAGACCAGTCCCCTCTTCGAGGTGACGACCTTACCGAAAGCAACCTCAAGATCACAGGATCTCGCCCTACTTTCCGCAGTCACATGAAACATGTCGCTGCTCGAATGCCCCCGACCTGGGGTTTTCTCGTGGTGTCCGATGCGGATCTGATGGATGCCTGGTTGTCCTACAAGCTGGATGTCAAGGACGCTGACGTGGATCAGATGCGACAGCGGGCTGATATCCAACGATATGATGCCTTGGTAGATCTTGTGGAACCCCCGGTCCTTCTGGTCCTTGTGTGCGGGGTCAAGGCTGCTCGGAACGAGGCGATGCCCGAGGTGTTGTTGGAGGCCCTGCGGCACCGGGAGCACCTCAACAAGGTGACCTGGGTGGTTGACTCGCCCTCGTATCCCCTGCAGGAAGGGCACATTTCGTACAGTCATTCAGTGGGGGAATTCCTGAGCGAGTGGGACAATCTGACATTGCCTGAGAAGACGGATGCGGCCTTCCCTGTGGTTCCCGGCGTCCCCTCTGGGGTAGTACCAACGACGAGGTCCCCATCCCGGACGAAACGCCCACCCATGCAGGAGGTGGCAGACGAGACGGCAGCAGCCTTTGAGGAGGAAGTTGCGGGGGGGTCACCTGTTAAGGTGGTTGGTCCCAGCCCCTTAGCAAATGGGACGTTCAGTATGCTGGATGGTACGGAGGGGGATGCCCCGGAGAAGAAGAACAAGTGGGGTAAAAAGCGATGAAGGTTCTTCTCCGTTCCTGTTTTATGGTCGGTTCTGGCGACCCTAGAAAAGAATTGTACGATAACTACTTCGTACTCCGCTCCTCAGGGTTGGAATTCAATACCAACGAAGATCAGGTGCTGTGGCGGCACGTCCAAGACTTTGTCAGGATGCACAACCACGTACCGGACAACCTTTCAGTCCGCCATCACTTTGAACAGCTTCGGGAGGACGAGATCGTCAAGAGGCTGGCTCACCTGAGCAGTCTCCAGGTGATCACCCGAGGGGATTTCATCACCAGGGTGACGGATCTGGCCGAGGAACGTCGGATCCGTTTGGTCGGAGAAGTGCTCCAGGATGCTGCGGATATTGTCCGTGTAGGACGGGAGTTTCGTTCTGGTAAAGAAGTCCTCAAGCTCAAAGGCCCCGCCGCTGCCATCAAGTACATCCTGGACAAGAGCCACGACATCGTGGCCCCCACGTTGGGTGGGAAACTCAGCGGGGAGGTCACCAGGGACGGTACAGATTTCCAGGCCGAGTACAAAAAGATCGCTGAGAATCCTCGTGCGGGAGTTGGCCAGCATACAGGCATCTTCCAGATGGATACGGCACTGAATGGAGCCAAGCGGCACGAGTTGTGGGTTCACGCCGCTTTTACAGGCGGGCTCAAGTGTGTAGCGGGAGACACCCGTATTTTTGATCTTGCCACAGGAAAACTTCATACCGTTTTTGATCTGTATACCTTGGGACACGCCCCCCTTGTGCATACTCTGGATGAGAAAAGCTGGGAAATAACACGAGGACAAGCAAGTACCGTTGTTCAAAGTGGTGTGCGACCCATTTTTCGGATCACATCCAAATCGGGTAGGCAAATCAGGGTTTCCGGGAATCACCCGTTCCTGACACCTGAGGGTTGGATTAACGCTGAGGATCTCCAACCGGGTTCTTGGGTTGCAATGCCGGGGGGGATGCCGGGGTGCACTCTGCTGTCACCCTTCTCGGATGAAGAGATCGCACTCATTGGTTATTTGTTAGGGGATGGGCACATCAAGGATGACATTTCCTTTACTAATGGGAACCCTGAGATACTGGATGACTTTGTTCGGTGTCTAAAGGCACTTGGTTACAAGGAGTATGCTGGGACTGTAAAGTCTAGGACTGCTAGTTTCCGTTTCATGGCTGATCGTCCGAGTAGTCGGATGATCCGGGTTTCAAAGTCTACCGGTAACAGTCCCAGACATCCTTGGACGTCTCCTCTTAGACTGACACTAGAAAGATTGGGGTTATGGGGTTGCACATCAGGGGACAAACATATCCCCCTCGAAATGTGGCAGATGACGGACAAACAGGTGTGGGTGCTTTTAGCTGCTTTATGGGCTGCAGACGGGACAGTTAGGACTGAGACATCCGGCAGAGGAAGGCGTCCTAGACCGAAAGCACATTACACGACAAAAAGCAGACGACTCGCCTGGGACATCCAAGCTCTTTTGCAACGAGTGGGTGTGTCCTCGACCATCGCTCCGATCAATGTTCTCTATCAGGGGGAGTACCGAAGATATTGGACTCTGTTAGTGACTACCAATGAGGGTAAGAGACAATTTCTGTCTCATGTCAGGATAGCAGGGAAGGGAGCTTTTGTTAAAGAAGCTCTTGCAGCAGTTTCTTCCAATGAGGGGACAGATTGGGTACCCCCTGCATTGCTCTCTGAGATAGATGACTCGGTAAGAGCTAAAACCCGCCAAGGGGGGTGGCACTATGCTCGACATGCTAAACGCAAAGGAGCGATTCAACGTGACACCGCTGTTCGTTTAGCTTTGGCGTCAGCAAATCCGATAGCGCTTAAAAAAGTTCAAAGCACTATCCATTGGGATCGTTTGGTGGAGATTGTTCCTGATGGGGGGGAGATGACGTATGACCTCTCCGTACCTGGTACCGCAAACTTTGTGGCTAACGGCTTCATTGTGCACAACTCGACCCTGATGTTGAACTGGGCATACAATCAGGCAATCTGGTACAAATGGAACTCTCTGATCTTCTCCTTGGAGATGCCCTATCAGCAGTGTCGACGTCTCTTGTACTCGATGCATTCCTTCCACAGGAAGTTCGATGCAATCAGACACAAGATGGGGTTGCAAAAGGATCCCACCTCCGCCGTGGGCCTCCCCTACGTCAACATTCGAGATGGCACACTGGCCGAGTGGCACCCTGAGGCTGAGAAATTCTTAGAGGACTTTGTGATCCCGGACATGAACGGGATCCCCGTGATCAAGACCAAAGACCCCGAAACGGGGCAGCCCTGGTTTTGTGACTACGGGAGGATCCACATCGAGGTGGCGGACCCGGAAAAAAGCGACTTCACCGTGATCGACATGCGGCAGAAAGCGGAACTGCTGTTCAGCCAAGATCCCTTCAGCCTTGTTTTTGTAGACCACGCCGGACTGATGGCCCCACGCAAGTGGGTTTCCAGCACCACCGACCGGCTGAACGAGGTGATCCGGGATCTCAAGCGGATGGCAATGTCCTTTAACAAGGGTCAGGGTCTGCCCGTAGTGGCCCTGTTCCAGATCAATCGTGAGGGCTATCGTTCTGCGATGAAATCCAAGGATAAGGGTGGTGTGGCCCGCTATGATCTGACTCATTTGTCATATAGCAATGAGTGTTGTAAGTCCCTGACATTACTACGCTTTGCCCGTGGGGCCTTTCCTATCCGTGAAGCTGTGGTGGGAGACCGGGTCTGGTCCAATACCGGGTGGAAGGATGTGTTGGGGGTCTATCCTCAGGGAGATCGGCCCATCTGGTGTGTTCAAACCGACAGAGGTTCTAAATTAGAATGTACCGCTGACCATCGTGTGCGGGTGTTCCGTGAAGAGCAACTCGAATGGGAACAGGTGGAAAACCTGAAACCAGGAGACTGGTTGCTTGGTTCTCGTGGGGGATCCTTCCCAGAGGTGACTCCTGTACTTCCTGAGTCTTGGGGTAATACCGTATCTCTGAGTGATGACCTGGCATATCTGCTTGGGGCTTGGCATGGGGATGGTTCTGTGAGACCCCATGGTGTTGCCTTCACGGAGAATCGAAAGGAAGTCACAATTGAAAGGTTGCTCATAAACTCGCTGGAAAGGGTGCATGGGGCAAAAAAGGTCGCCTGTTACCATTATGCCAGTCGGCCAGGGTCCTTTGACATGGAGTTGTACGACGCATCCTTTAAACGTTGGTTCGAGGACTTGGCGGAAAAAAGATGTGTTGCAGTACCTCGGATAGTGCGAGAAGCATCCCAACAGTCTGTCATTTTTTTCCTGAAAGGTCTTTTCGATACTGATGGTTGGATAAACAATCGGGGTATTATCGGAGTCTCCTCCAAAACGGATTCTCTCTTGCGACAGGTCCAACTGTTGTTCCAGGCCATGGGGATAGATTCGCATTTGTCGTCACGGCAACAGAAGCTGGAGGTAACGAATAAATCTTACACTGTATGGACTTTGCGGATAAGGGGTTGGGAATCTTGTTGCTCCTTCGTTCGATTGGTGGGTTTCAGTGAGCCCTGGAAACAGGAACGAGCGATGAAGCGGTTGAATACCGTGCCGAAGAGGAAACGTTCGGATCAGGTCTACCCCTTCCCGAAGATGTTCCGGGCACTCGTAAAAAGGCATCTTCCGTATCGCTTGGTTAAGGATGGGACTGTTCGACGGTCCTTATACAATCAGGTGCATCGTGTGAAACAAAGGGGTGTCGTTCCTGAGGACACCGTGCGGTACGTCCTGGACGTGTTACACCGTAGAGGTGTTCAGGATGAGGATGCAACCTTCCTCCAACAGATGTTGGACAACTGGCATGTGCTACAGGTTGTTGCGTGTGATCCTACGGGGGAGATTGCCCCTGTGTATGACCTGGAGGTAGGGGGGGATCACGAGTACCAGACGGGGCCGTTGCTCTCCCACAACTGTGAGCGTTCCGCTGATGTGGTGACGGCATCTTGGATCGATGAGGAACTGTCAAAGGCTAACCGGGTGCAGTTCCAATGCCTCAAATCTCGTGACCAAAAGCCCTTCGAGATGTTCAACGCACGGGTAGAGTGGCCATGCCGGAGACTTCTCACAAGCAGCGATCCGGTTATGTCAGCGCAGCAGCAGGAATCGGTAGGGAATCAATTGGACAAGATTAAGAAACTGGACTGACGAGGACTACAATGAAAGACCTTTTTGACTTCCTTACCCCCGAGACGGACACCCCAGCGGAGACTTCGGTCAAGACCTCGGTGGAAACATCACAGGAGTGTCTGTTAGTTACCCCTGAGTCCACCGCAGAAGTAGAACTCCCCCCTGAGGAGACCCCGATCGAGACTCCTGTGGAAACTCCTGTTGAGATCCTGGAGGAGACTCCAGTAAAGGCTCCGACTCCTGCTGTTGCAACAGGATACGAATCCAAGGAGGATCTGCTGGGTACCTGTTTGCCGCCGCAGACGGAGCCATGGGGTATCGAGGACTTGATCGACCCTGTACCTCCCGTTCAGGCAACGGGTTGGACGCCTCCAGAGGAGAAGCGGGACTTCGATTGGTCTACTCCTGAGTCCACCGCAGAAGTAGAACTCCCCCCATATGCTTCGGAAGGGTGGACACCCCCGGATGATCTGATCAGCTATTTGTTGACCTTGATCTCCCCGCCGGACGAGAAGGCCCTTTATCTTGAGGACTTAGCGCTTATCAAGTGGGCTGAATGGGCCAAGCGCCCAGACAACTCGCTGTGCGGGTTGATCACACGGGGGACGCCCACCGATGAGCAGTCGAAGGAGTTGCACCGAGTCTTGAAACCTGGGGCACATCTCCTGCTTATCGCTCCTGATGCAGAACCGTGGGGATCGACGGGTGCTTGCAGTGTAGAGGATTCCGGGTTCGAGATCAGGGACGCCATTGCCATTGCCCTGCCGTTGGATGAGTTGGCGAAGCTTCCCTCAGCGAGCACACCACCTTGTCATCCTTTCCACTACGTTCCCAAGGCCGACAGGGGCGAGCGGGAACTGGGCTGTGATGCCCTGGGTGGGAAGAGCGGAGCGGAGGCCGTAGGTCGGAAGGAGGGGGACGCTGGAACCGCTCACGGTGCGGCGGGGGCCGGGCACGGTAACAGCAGAATTCGGAACTTTCATCCAACGGTAAAACCCGTTGATTTAATGGTAAAAATCCTCCATGACGTGCCCAAGACCCCTGAGGATTTCGAGGTGCCTACCCCCACGGTGGACACTAAGGCGTCGGACGTGCTGGACCCCTATATGGTCCTCGATCCCTTCCTGGGTTCCGGGTCCACAGGGCTGGCGTGCATGGAGACAGGCCACAATTTCAGGGGGATGGAGCGGGAGGAACCCTATTTGGAGATCGCCACCGCTCGGGCCGAACTGTGGCGCAGCAGGCTCGGAGCGAAGAAGGGTTCCGCAACCCTTCTCGGTGACGAGGGAAGTCGTCCCATCATCATTTCGGACGTGGGCACCACCCTGTTGGTCACGGAAGAGCCTCAGGAAGAGCCTGAACTCGATGTGTTTTTCTAGGGGGACATTGTGGGCGCTTACAGTTGCACACAGCTTCAACTTGGGGACTGCACAGTGCTGATGGATGCTCTCCCGGAGGGTTCCGTGGGGGCCATCGTTTGTGACCCACCTTACGGCTTGGAGTTCATGGCCCTTGACTGGGAGAAACTTGGAGACAAAGTCCCCAAGTCCATCAGGAACTTCAAGGGGTTCAAAGAAGGCGATGGTGCCCTTCGGTTACCCAAGTATTCATCCACCTCTCGGTACAGCACTCCCAACAGAACGTGTTCAGTGTGTGGTGGGATGGAGCGGGGGACACGGCGCAAATGTCCCTGTGAGAGACCCCACGATCATTGGAAGCCTATTGGGAAGCGGCGCAAGCTGCCTGAGGACACCCCAGATGGTGTGACAGGTGGTGGGATGCAGGATCATCTCCTGGCCATTGGTCTGTGGCACACTCTCTGGTTGAAGAGCGCCCTGCGAGTACTCCAGCCAGGTGGGATTGCTAAGATTTTCAGCGGAACGAGAACGTTCCACAGGCTGGCTTGGGCGATGGGAGAGGCCGGGTTTGAGATCCTACGGATCGATGCCTGGACCTATGGTTCAGGCTGGCCCAAGTCCCTGGATGTTGGGCGGTCCATGCGGAAACGGTTGGGTCTCCCTGATGACAGTCCCGTCCTGTGCGACGGATATGGCACAGCATTGAAGTCCTGCTGGGAACCTTTCCTAGTAGGGAGGAAGGCATTGGTATGAGAAAACTCCTTCAGTTACAACTCGGAGACAGCGCCCGATTGATGCGGGATCTCCCGGAGGGGTGCATCGGAGCCGTCATCTGCGATCCTCCCTACGGACTGGAATTCATGGGGAAGAGCTGGGATGCCCCCTGGAAAGAAGTGGGCATGGAACCGGAGAACACTGAGGAATACACGGGGTGTGCCTCCGACAGCCGTGCCTTTCAGGAGTGGGCAACGATCTGGTTGCGTGAGTGCCATCGTGTCTTGCAACCAGGGGGCCTCATCAAGGTTTTCGGTGGCACACGAAAATACCACCGGATGGGTGCGGCGATGGTTCAGGCAGGGTTCGAGATCGAACGCCTGGAAGCCTGGGTTTATGGTTCGGGTTTCCCGAAGAGCCTGGATGTCGCCAAGGCCCTGGACAAGTCGCTTGGTGCTGAACGGGAGGTTCTCTCCACCCGCAAGGGTCATGGGAACACCGGCTCCGGGTGTTACAACTGGAACAACCCGGATGACCTGACTGATCGTTCTGTGGTCCCTATCACGGAGCCTGCCTCGGACAGCGCCAAGAAATATAAGGGATATGGAACAACGCTGAAACCAGCGTGGGAGCCCTTCCTGGTGGGGCGAAAATGATCGTGATCACCGTCGCCAGGAAGCCTTTAGAAGGTTCCGTTGCCACTAACGTGCAACGATGGGGCACAGGCGCTTTGAACATCGATGCTTGTAGACTGGAAATTGGGGACACAGAACGGGCAGTTATAGACAGTCGTAGCGGAGGTACCTCTGTTGACTATGACTGGCAGGGTCCAGTGGTGATGAGATCGGTTGGGGAACGGTACACCTCACATGTTGCCGGAAGGTGGCCCTCTAACTTCATCCTCCAGGGAGATTGCTCCGTCAGGGAGTTAAACAATCAGAGTGGCGTTACGAAGAACGGCGGGTCAAACGCCAACAAGTTGGTCGTTGGGCTGGGGGTCGTTGGCTGGTGTACCGGGAGTGCCACGAACTATGCGGGTGACGTCGGTGGGGCATCCAGGTTCTTCAAACAGGTAACGAGATGATAACCCAGTTTCAACTTGGGGACTGTGTTGCCCTGATGAAGTCAATGTCCGAGGGGTCCGTAGGCTCCATCGTCAGTGATCCTCCCTATGGGCTGGAGTTCATGGGGATGCAGTGGGACAAGCTCGACACGGGCGACAGCCACGTTGGGCAGATGAGCAACAGCGGGTTCTCCACCGGCACCGGACCCAACGCTGGGCGACCCAACTATGGGGCCAGCGCCAACCTCAAGTGTCGGACCTGTAACCGCTGGCTTTGGGATCAGGAGAAGCGGAAGTGCCAGTGTGCCATTCCCGACCTTCCTAACTTCAAAGCGATCCAGAACAGGACCATCCAACAGTGGCATGAGGGCTGGTTGTCTGAGGCTCTTCGTGTCCTGCGGCCCGGTGGGCTCATTAAGGCATTCAGCAGCCCCCGGCTGTTCCACAGGCTGGCGACAGCGATGACCAATGCCGGGTTCGAGGTGCTCCGCTTGGAGGCTTGGGTGTATGGCTCAGGGTTCCCCAAGAACCACAACATTTCCAGGGCCATTGACATGACCAAGGGGGTCTTTGACCAGCGGAAGGTCATAGGGCACAAAAGGGGCGTCATGGCACTAGACAGTCTCGGTTTCGGTGGGATCGCACGGGGGGTGGTAGGGGCGCACCAAAAGGCCACTGACGTGCCCGTGACGGTCCCAGCGTCTCCTGAGGGTCTCCGCTTCTGGGGCTACGGAACTGCCCTCAAGTCCTGTTGGGAGCCTTTCGTGGTGGGGAGGCGGGCGTGATCATCATCACAGTCGCCAGGAAGCCCCTGGACGGGACAGTTGTTGCTACGGTTCTCACATGGAGTGCCGGGGGGCTGAACATCGACGGTTGTCGAGTTACTGGTGTTCCACCCTCCGTCCCACAATGGAACAGAGCGGCTGGAAATGCTCCCTTTGACGCAGACGGTAGAAACGGCAGGATGTCTCAACCATCACAGTTGGGACGTTGGCCTTCTAACTTGATCCTCTCCCATGCACCCGGTTGCGGAGTAGACTGTGAAGGAGGTTGTCCCGTGTCCGAGATGGCTCGCCAGGGAGACCTTGTGGGAAGCCACAGTGCAGGAAGTCAGAAGGCTCCGCAATATGGTCCGAGTCAGCATCCCGATTGGTTGTTCAATGGTTTCGGTGCAAATGCCCGCATAGGGGATACAGGCTCTGCGGCTCGGTTCTTCAAACAGGTGAAGCGATGATCGTGATCACCGTCGCCAGGAAGCCTTTAGAAGGTTCCGTTGCCACCAACGTGCAACGATGGGGCACAGGCGCTTTGAACATCGATGCTTGTCGGGTCGGCTCGGAACCGATTACGGTCAACAGGTGGGATGACGGCTCTAAGCCCTTCGGCGGGGGTGCCGGGCACTCCTACCACCCCGAGACCTTCACGGGCCGCTGGCCTGCTAACCTGATCCTCTCCCATGCACCTGGCTGCGGAGTAGACTGTGAGGGGGATTGTCCCGTGCCTGAGATGTCCCACCAGGGGGCGCTTGTGGGTGCTCACAGTGCAGGAAGCCAAAGGGCACCTCAGTACGGTTTGAGTCAGCATCCCGATTGGTTGTTCAATGGTTTCGGCGCAAACGCCCGAGTAGGGGACACAGGCTCGGTGGCTCGGTTTTTCAAACAGGTGAGTGATTCCCATGCCAATGTACGAATATAGCTGCCCTGATTGCGAGCATGATTTTGAACAGCTTGTCAAAGTAGACGACCCGACCCTTCCCTGTCCCAAGTGCGGGGGGGACCAGGTCCAGAAGAAGGTCTCCCAGTCCACCTTCAAGCTGGCAGGCGGCGGCTGGGCAAACGACGGATACTCCTCATGATCGTACAGCTTCAACTGGGGGACTGTGTAGAGCGGATGAAGACCCTCCCAGATTGCTCCATCGGGGCGGTGGTCAGCGATCCTCCTTATGGGCTGGAGTTCATGGGTGAGGACTGGGACAAGTTAGACATGCGGGGGAGCGCTTCCCGTCCGAACACATCCGAGTCCTCCACCTCTCGTTCTACGAGGGGGATGAATCACGGCATCCATGCGGGCAAACCTGCGTTGGATCTGACGTTGGATTCCCAGCGGGCGATGCAGGCGTGGCACCTTCAGTGGCTCCAGCAAGTCCACCGCATCCTTCAGCCAGGAGGGATCGCCAAGATATTCAGTGCCACCCGGACCTTCCACAGGCTCGCTGGAGCGATGACCGAGGCTGGATTGGAGATCCTCCGTCTGGAGATCTGGGACTATGGTTCAGGTTTCCCGAAGGGCCTCGACGTGCCCCGTGCCTTGGATAAGCATCTTGGGGTTGAGCGCACTGTAGTGGCGGTAGGGCAACGCAAAGGTCGCTGTCCCCAGCCGATGTGGTGGGAGCAGGAAGACACTGTCGGTCAGCAGTGGGACATCACGGCCCCGACCTCCCCCCAGGCCCAGAGCTATGCTGGGTACAACACAGCGCTCAAGCCTGCGTGGGAACCCTTCCTGGTAGGGAGAAAACCGCTGTGATCATCCAATACCAACTCGGGGACTGCGTTACTCTGATGCAGGAGCTTCCTGACGAGTCTGTGGGGGTTGTGGTCTGTGATCCACCTTACGGCCTTGGTTTTTTGAATCAGGAGTGGGATCACTTCCGAGACGGGACACAGGGATGGCACTCACAGTGGTTAGGGGAGGCATTTAGGGTGCTCCAACCGGGGGGTCTCATCAAGGTGTTCACTGCCCCTAAGCTGATGCATCATTTGATAGTTGCGATGTCCTTTCAGTCCTTTGAGATCCTACATGTGGAGGCCTGGCTATATGGTAGCGGTTTCCCCAAATCACTGAGTGTCTCCAAGGCTGTAGACTCAGAGGTGTTGACGGGAAAAAGCAACTCGGTGGCTCTGGCTGTCAGCGAAAAAACTCGTCCTGTCGTAGGCCACAACCGTCGGGTCATTTCTGCGGGTCGGACGAAAGAGAATGAGGGATTACACGGGGGAGCAGCCTATTGGGAGCGTTGGAACAACTACCACCAGGGGGACGTTCCAGTCACGGTTGCTCGGAGCGATATAGCCCGGACCTTTGACGGTTACGGTACATCTCTTCGTCCGGCCTGGGAGTCGTTGGTTGTAGCAAGGAGACAGGCATGTCTCTAGTGCAACTTCAACTCGGGGACTGTGTAGAGAGGATGAGGGCTCTTCCTGATTGTTCCATCGGGACGCTCGTCAGTGACCCCCCCTATGGCTTGGAGTTCATGGGTCGGGAGTGGGACAAGCTCGAACCCCGCCGCAATCAGCAGCGCTGGAAAGGCACGGAACGGAAACTCATCGGGGACGGGTCCGGCGTCGGCGGTGACTTCGGGGCCAGGATGGGTGAGCTACCCTCCTACATCCCGAAGCGGAATGATCACTGCACCAAGTGCGGACACTACAAGTTCAGCGGGAACCCCTGCGTGTGTCCCACGCCCGAGTGGGAGAACCGGACGCTAGAGCACGTCGCCGCAATGCAAGCGTGGCACGAGGAGTGGCTTCAGGAGGTCTACAGAATCCTTCATCCCGGCGGGATCGCTAAGATCTTCAGTGGGTCTCGGACGTTCCATCGGTTGGCCGCAGCGATGGTTGCCGTGGGATTCGAGATGCTGCGGATCGAAGCGTGGGTTTATGGATCCGGCTTCCCGAAGTCCCACGACGTCTCACGGGCCTTGGACAAACACCACGGAGCGACACGAGCGATGGTTCGGATCGTGGGTAGTGGTGCCGGTCGGAACCCGAAGAGTATCGCCGGGGGCGAGGACATAGAGGGTGGGGATCGACCCTGGATGAGGCTCGCTCGGGAGCAGGGGTACTATGACAAAGAGGGTGGCGTCCCTGTGACTTCTGACGCCATCCGATGGGTGGGTAGGGGTACAGCCCTAAAACCCGCCTGGGAGCCCTTCCTGGTTGCAAGGAGGCCATGATGCCAGATCTTAGTGACATGGAGTGGGTCGTTTCCTATACGTCCCGAGGTTCAGAACTCGTCCACGAGACGGCTGCGGAATGGGACCAGCAGATCAAATCGCTCCCAACCTTTGCCCCACTAGACGACATCTACGCCGAGTTAGGACGACTCGGACGACCGGACATGGTTGACATTTTGAAGAAGGCCAGCATCGGGTTGGACGGAAAGGAACTCAACGCCTTGGTGGAGCTAATCCGGGCGGGAGTCTACTGGCAAGAAGGTCAGATGGAGTACAAACACCGATGATTATCATCACCGTAGCCCGTAAACCTCTGAGTGGTACTGTAGCCCAAACTGTGCAGGAGCATGGAACGGGCGCACTGAACATTGACGGTTGCCGCATCTCTACCGAGGGCGAGTCATTCGTGACCCCGTTGATCTCCTCTGTGGACAACCGGACGGGAGGAGACCGAGACCTGACCTTCTGGAGTCGGTCCAATGATGAGAGGTTTAAACAAGCCCAGCGGGAGAGCATCGAGCGGACTCGTTCACTGGGTCGGTGGCCCGCCAACCTGATCATCCAACATTCAGTGGATTGTACTTGCCGGGGCCAAAAGAGGGTAAAGGGGACCAACAATGCTTCTCTCGTCAATACGGTCGCCGGATCTCTCCCAACGAAGGTGGGGGCAGTAGGATTGAAAAGAGACGCTCCCGGAATCTATGGGTATTCCGACGCAGAGGGCATGGAGACGGTTCCTGACTGGCATTGTGATCTAGGGTGCCCCGTTTTGATGTTGGATGCCCAGAGCGGTGTTCACAAGTCTCCTCCTGTAGATCGTGGGGCGGATCGGGACAAGATCTCAGGGGGCACGGGTGCCTGCTACTGCTTCGCTGGACAGTCCCCAGGGTATGGTGACGTCGGTGGGGCATCCAGGTTCTTCAAACAGGTGAAGCGATGATCGTGATCACCGTTGCCAGGAAGCCCTTGGAGGGCACTGTGGCCCAAACTGTGATGGGATACGGAACGGGTGGTCTGAACATTGGTGCCTGTCGCCTCCGAACCACTGAGGTGGGGAAGGAGCGGGAGTACAAGGACCGGGAAGATCGAGAGAACTGGCGGATCACTGGAGGCTCCACGGGGAGTGGGGCGACATCCTCTGCGGGACGTTGGCCTGCTAACCTGATCCTCCAGCATCACCCTGACTGCGTTCGGTTGGGGACGGTGATGGTGGATGGTTTCAAGGGGCACACGGTCAAGGAACAAGCGGATGGTCACATCCAGTTCAACCACAAACCTCCTGGTTACGAGAAGGTGAACCACACGGATGCGGATGGGAAGGAGCCGGTGGAGACGTGGCATTGTGCTCCGGGTTGCCCCGTTCAGGCCCTGGATGGACAGAGTGGTGTTTCCACGAGCCAGGTTAGAGTAGAAGAGGGGGCAGGGGAGCATCTTGATCCCTCCCGAGAGGACTGGCGCTTCAAGAGAGTCCCTGGCGGTTATGTGGATACCGGGGGAGCATCGAGATACTTCAAAAGGATCGGAGGTCGATCATGATCGTTATCCATGTTGCAAGAAAGCCCCTCATCGGGTCCGTGGCCAAGAACGTTCTGGCACATGGCACAGGAGGTCTGAACATCGACGGTTGTCGGATCGGTTCAGACGAAGCGGGCTGGGGTGGACGTGGGGGTGGCCTCAAGAACTGGAACGACAAGGGGGTCGGAATGAAGGAGGGTGCTGCTCGTCCCGTCGTTGGACGTTGGCCCGCCAACCTTGTGTTGGAGCACACCCCACAGTGCAAACTGAAGGGGCGTCGTCCGATGTCTACCCTTGACGTTGTAGAACAGGGCACCATCGTGGATAGTGCAGGTTATGTGGAGATCTGGGATTGTGTGGAGGGGTGTCCCGCCAAGGAGACCGTCACACAAGGTGGCAGTTCCGACTTCTTCTTCCAGGTCCAGGGTATTGAAGACCCGCCGGAGTACAGCCACGCCGCTGGGGATGTCGTCTGTCAAACGTGTGGGAAGCCCTACAGCGAGCATCCCCTGGATGCCCGTTATGACTGGCTGAACGTATTGTGTGATGGGTCGCTGGTGAAACTCTAGGAAACCTTCCTGATGATCCGTTTGACGTGGCGACCCTTGTCCAACGTCCCTGGTTCCACCAGAACTTTAGTCCCGATTTTCAACCGGAGTTCCCTGAGACAGGTGTTGCAGATCCACCGGGTTGTTCCATCATCCAGCCACACCTTAATCGAAGCGACATTCCCACAGGCTTGGGCGCTGATGATATCTGCGAAGGCCCTGTTCCTTTTGTTCGTGGCGACGTCCTTTTTTCGCACCACCCCGCATTTGCCCTTATGCGGTTTCGGAGGAGCATATTCTTCGGTCCTTTGGTACTCGAAGATGTACCGCACGATCACCTGATCGGGTGAGTAGACGACATTCTCATCGTGTTTGAGCTTCCCACCCCAGCTTGAGGTATGGCCCGCCACCCCGGCTACCGAGTGGAACCCTTCGGCTTGTACCTTGTCCAGGGTGTACTTTGTCGGGGACGGGCACTCCAGCACTTTTCCCAGGGCCGCATCCACCTGGAGGATATAGCAGGCATCTCCGCCACGGTATCGCCAGCCCCAGCCCGTGTATCCGAAGGCCTTGGTGGGGGATCCCATGTAGATGCCGGAACCGAACAGGCAACCGCCTCGGCCCGTCTGCAAGCCCTTTCGGGTGATGTCCCCGATGTTGCGCGAGGTGGTCCCGTGGTAAAGGGATCGGACGTTCCCGACTTCCTGTGTCACCTCCGCAAAGAGGGCCTCCTGTTCCTCGGTGTTCTTGACCACCCAGGCTGCGGAACAAATGTAGCCCCGGTACCGAGGAGCCAGACTCCGTCGTGCCTTCCCGATGGCCAGAGGTTTGCCCTTCTCTTTGAACTCGGCCAAGACCCGGATCTTCCCCAGTGGGATGGGTTTGGGCGGTGGTGGGTCCGGCGGGACAGTACGAGGATCGATCCTTTTGCTCTGGGGTCGGCTCTTCCCGCTGCTCCTGTTCTTTCGTTTGCCCATGCACCTCTCCTACACCTTTTCTACTCTAACTAGAGGGCGGATGATCCCGTGATGGAGTAGGATAACACATGGCGACGTTGAGAGAACGCATCGACCGGATTCATAAAGAGATTGACATCACTCAGGTGTTGTCGGATCTGGGGTATCCAGTACATATGGGAGGGGGCTATCGGGAGCAGCAGTTCCCGTGTGACTTGCACGGTGATGGGCACGACAACAAACCTTCGGCTCGGGTGTATCCTGAGTCATCTTCTTGGTACTGTTTTGGCTGCTCTAAGGCAAGAGACGCTATTGATACAATACAGGCTAAGGAGGGAATCACCTTCCATGAAGCCATCCGCAAACTGGAGGCAGACTACAATCTCCCGTCGCTTCCCTGGGACGATGATCGCCCCCTTCCCCCTTCGGAAACGCTACGGGGGACTGTTAAAGCTTCCGTGGATCCTACCAGGACGTTGGCAGATGACCTGAAAACGATCCGGTCCACGTTAGGTTGGATCACTGAAGAACGGTTGTTGGGGATGGACAGAACGCTTACGTTTTGGGAGGCCGTAGATCAGGTGGCTTACAAGGTAGAGAACGAGTTGATGCCGGAACAGATGGGCCGTCAGGTTCTGACGGTTTTCCAAGAGCGGTTGGATGGGGCTATTCAGGGGGGCGAAGGATGAGGATCTTCCTGGAGTTCAAGCTGCAAACCGCTGAGTGGGGTGAGGTGCCAGTTTCCAGGATCCTCCCTACCCCAGATGAACCGCTGTGGGGCCGAGCGGCACCGCTGCGGGACACGCCGTGGGGGGGTGGGATCCAAACCGTGTCCGGCGAGGATTTCTCCAATGCCCTGCACGGACACGTCGTGCCGTTGGTTCGTTCGCTGGGTACCCCTCCGGCAGTCAGGTTGCGCCGTATCCCCGAGGGATGGCGCACCTGTGACATGTCGAATGGGTGCATCTCGTACAAGCCAGAAAACTGCCACCCCTGCAAGGATCTCCCGGACTGTTACGTTCCTCCTCAGGTGTCCTCGGACGCCCTGGCGTTGGCAACCCACGTTGTCCTCGCCTGGAGGGACGGATTTCATGTGGTTGTTGTGAAGGGCGGAGAGTTCACGCTGTAGAGTAGGACAAGGGTGGAGGAAAGATGGATAAAGACAACGACGGTCTGGTAATGCTCATTCCCGGAGAGGAATCCCCCAAGGTCACCCCAAAGACCGAAGAACCCGTGACGGAGGACCCGGAGGCCATTGACGTCTTCAACTTTTTTGCGGACAACGACGAGTTGAACCCGCAGCGGCTCTGGAAACCCTGGATGGACGAAAAGAAGTTCGTCCTCGGGACCGTGGACAACATCACTCAGATCATGGACGAGTGCATCGAATCAGGGCGGTATGCCCTTGATCTTGAGACCACGGGTTTGGACAATCGGCTCAAGAAGACGGCCAGCGGGCACTACTGCACCGTTGACCACATTGCTGGCGTTTGTCTGAGCGCCGATGGTGTCACAGGGTATTACATTCCGATTCATCATGTGAAGGTGGGGGAGGACGGACTCAGGGAAGACCGAGCCTGCAACATCCCGATAGGCATCTTCGACCGGGAATTCCGGCGGCTCATCAAAGCGACCGAGGATGGTCTCACCGTCGCAGACTTCCACAACGGTAAATTTGACCAGGAGTTCCTCCAGTTCAATGAGACAGGAATCCCCTGGGGTGAATGGGACCGCCCCGCAATGTGGGACGACACCCTCATCGCCGCCTACATGCGGAACACCCGAGCCAGACGCCGGGGTCTTAAGGCATTGTCCGAAGCTCCCGTGGATTCTCCCCCGGAGAACACCGTGGGTGGTCCGGGTCTGGGCATGGAGATGATCGACCTCTACGAGTTGTGGGGGCACAAGAAGGAGCAGCGAGGTTTCAACTATGACTTCTCGGTCCTTGACCCGACCGAGGGGCCTGCCCTGTGGTACGGATGCAGCGACGCCATCTGCACCTGGCTGCTCGACCCGGTCCTGATGCCCTCTGCCAAGGAAAAGGACACGGATGGGATCAGCCAGGCGGCGATCTACAAGATCGAGAAGGTCTGCGTAGCAGCCACTCGTTGGATGGAGCGCAATCTCATCCACATCAACCGAGACAAGGTCCAAGAGTTGGTTTCGTTGGGCCAGCAGGAATGGTTCGACTCCATCGTAGAGGTCTACACGGAGGCGTCCAAGATCTTGGGCCGGGACGTGATGCCTGATCTCTACAAGGAGGTCCAGCGGAACTTTGTGGCCAATGACCCTGACAACCTCCTGCGAACGCAGCTTGAGAAGGCGGACAGCCTCACGAAGCGCAATCCTGGCATGCCCCCCGTGTTGAAGGGGGAGGAGTCCTGGCCTGCAGTCTACGACGTGAACTCCCAGAAGCAGCTTGGGACGATGTTCAATGAGATGGAGGTGCCGGGCCTCAAGTTCACGGAGAAGTCCGGTCAGGTCAAAACGTCCAAGGACGAGTTGAACAGGATCATTGAGGAAGCGGGCCAGAAGTTCCCGTTCATGGCGAAGATCAAACGCTTCCGGGAGGTGGCCAAGGCGCTGTCTACCTACCTGGAGTCGATGTTGCTGGCGAGTGACCCTGAAGATGACTCCATGCGGATCAACTTCAACGGGCACAAAGTGGATACGGGCCGCTTCAGCACCCCTGCGAAGGAGTCCGCAGGCGACAGGCGCAAAGGTCGGATGATCGGTTGGCCAGAGTTGAACGTCCAGTCAATGCCGAACCGTTACGATCCTGACCGCCCGGAGTGCATGAACAGATTGCGGGAATGTTTCGGTGTCAGGACTGTGCCCAAGGATGCACCACCCCGTTTCCTAGTGGCAATAGATTATGCTGGCGTGGAATTACGGTTGGCTACCAATATTTCGGGTGAGCCTAAATGGTTGGCTGAGTTTTTCCATTGTTCTTCCTGTGACCGAACCTTCGAACGAACACCTCGCACAGGTGCTGACATAATAGCCACTATAACCCCCGTACCTCCTCCTGCACGGTGCCCGAACTGTGGTAGTGACAAGATAGGGGACTTGCACACCCTGACAGGACTCTCCATTTATGGGGCTGACGCTACGAGCAGGCCCGATTGGAAGAACCTTCGTGGTCATTCGAAAGCAACCAACTTTGCATTGTCCTACGGTGGCGGAGGGAGCGCTGTGTGTCGGGCTACGGGAGTGGATCGGAACGAGGGTCAGCGGATTAAGAACCAGTTCGACAACACCTACTACGGCCTGAAGCGGTGGTGGAACAGTCAGCATAAATACGCCAAAACATACGGTTACGTGCGGACAGCCTTCGGTCGGAAGTATCCTGTACCGGACATCTACAACGAAGACGGGGGTTTCCGGTCCAAGGCAGAGAGGAATAGTGTGAACGGACCCATTCAAGGTTGTATTCGATTTGATGAAAGGGTAGCTAGTAGTATAGGGTTGCTAGACATCCAGACGTTGTTCCAGAGGCAATTTCCAGGTCTTCTGTTTTGGACTGGTGTAAAATGGGTGGCTGGGCGTGTGCTGGCTTCAGGGGAAAAGCTCGATTGTTGTACGGAACTAAGCAATGGCAATACGTTACACACTAGTCCAGATCATCAGTTTCGAGTACTGACGGAACAGGGGCTGGGGTGGGTGGCACAGAAAGAACTGTGTTCCGAAACTTGGGTAGTTACCAATGCAACATCTGTAACAACGACGGATGTTCCCCATTACCAATGGGATAGAGCAAGAGATCCTCAACGAGGACACCTGTTTTCGAAAGGAATGACGTCGCACAATGCCAAACGTTTTCTGTTTGCTGGTAATTCCGCCGTACTATGGGAGTTTTTGGGTGCTATCTACGGGGACGGTTCAATCCAACAGAACGCCTTCATCTTGCACATTGGTGAGTCCAACCTTTCAAAAATCCCAGCGGGGCAGCGGTCTTCAGAATGGATGCTGAAACTCAACACCCATTTGCAGGTGGAAGCAATAACAAGGAAGCAACGACGACGAGAAGACGACAACAGACAGGACATGTGGCAGGTTAAAGTACTGAACAAAGATTTCAGGACGTTTTGTCGTGACGTGCTCGGTGTGTTAGATCAAACAACACACACAAAAAGATTTCCTGTTGCTTTGTGGAGCGAAACATCTGAAAACAGGGCGGCTTTTTTGCGAGGTTATTTTGATACTGACGGCACAGTGTCACCTCGAACCCCCAAAAAAGCGGATGCAGCGCCTGCTTTTCGTAGTGCCAATTTTGAACTTCTTTCAGACACCCAAAAATTACTCCATTCGTTAGGTATCCGGGCGTCCCTGCGACGACGGGGAATGTGGGTACGTGTGCTTGACAGAACACGTTTTCGGGATTTGGTCGGATCGTCTTTAGACTACAAACGGAAAAGGCTCGACGATATGCGTGTGGGTTACTACCATAACCAGCGACATTGTCTTCCGCCTTTCCTGGTGAAAAAGATCGGGAGACTAGTCAAAACCTCTAGTGTTTACGCTCCTTTGCCTAGAGCTAAAAAGTCTGCGGTGCTAAGAATGGTCGCAGGAGCAGCAAGTAAAGAACAGTGTCTTGTTTATTTCAATCAACTTCCGATAGAGGAACAACCGGAGGAGTTGCGGCGGTTGTTGCAGTATGACTATGAAAAAGCAGTTCTTACGGAACAGTCGGAACGAACCGTCCCAATGTACGATGTTGAGATCTTTGATGAAGACCATGCCTTCGTTTGCAACAATATCATCGTTCACAACAGTTCCGCTGACGTCACCAAAACTGCGATGGCTCTGATTTACAAGGAATGTAAGCGTCGGGGTTGGTTGGACAAGGTGGCCATGAACATCACTATGCATGATGAGCTTGTCTTTGAGGTAGATGCTGACGTGCTGGAAGAGGCTGTTCCTGTCCTGGTCGATTTAATGGTGGCCAACGATTACATTTTGGTCAAGAACTGGCCTGTACCGTTCACCACCGATGTCGAGATCGGTACTGACTGGACAGTTCCCTGGGACCTCAATGCGATGAGGTATGGGGAGGTGCGGTTCCACGAAGGCAAAAAGTATGGCAAAAAGAAGGATCTCCCGGAAGGTGTTGTTTGGGATGATCTCCCGTCTTGGCCTGAGGAGTTGGCCCCCTGGTTCAAGGAGGCCCAGGGCGCACCAGCCGCTGGGGTGTCTACGTCGCTTTCTGTGGCGTTCCCGAAGGGAGAGGCCCCCGAGGTGCCCAGTGTCGTCCCAGTGACGTCTCTCGCCCCCACAGCGGTTCCTGGGGAGGACTACTTCTTTCAGCTTCCTGGTCCGATGACGTACAAACTGGCGGGTCAGCTTGCAGAGATCATTGCCGAGTGTCACGGAAAAGGATCAAGTCCATTGCGCCTCAGGACAGTTGAGGGTATAGAGGTAGAAGGTTGGTTGGAGGGATTGAACCTCACGACGATCCGGGTGAGCCCTGTACAATTAGAAACCCTGATCCAGTACGTTTTCCGGTAGATGGTGGGTAGGGTGTTCTCGGGGGTGTGCCGATGAGAATATTACGTGCCGAGTTGGATGGGAAAAAGGTACAATTAGCCTGTGCTCATTGGCGGAGTTTTCCGCCTTTGGCAGCGGGCCGAAAGAAGTCCTCCGACGAGCTACGTTCCGAAGGCATCATCGATGACGCCGAGTATCAACGTTTCCAGATCTGGGAGAAGATTTGTGGCCTCATCACAATGGACCCAGACAAGTGTCTCAAATGCCCCCATGTCCGTAAAGCCATGTTCCATAAACAACTTCCTTCGCTTGTTAGCCTAGACGGAAAAATCGTCACCCCCACTTTGGATCTGCCTTCTTTGGAAAGTTCCGCCCGGCATCGTAAATTCCTGGAGATGATTACCCCTCCAGGCGGAGGGAGATGATGCAGGACTTGTTACAGGGGTGCATGGCAGAGGATCGGGGCCTTGACGCTAAGAGTTTTCAGGAGATATTCTGTGCTCATTGCCGAAACCCAGGGTGCCGATTGGCAAAGTGGGGGGTGGACAGGTTCGGGGCCAGGGTTGCAGTCCAGGTGGACCGGATGCTCAACCCCCTCAGGGTTGATGCTCGGGACTATGCTGCACTGGCAGACTTTCCTGATATGTCCGAGTACGCCGAAGCAATTGCAGCGGCGGAACAGAAGGGGGATTGGTCTGTACCGGAAATCCCAATCAGGGATGGAAACACCGAGACCGCCACTCTGACTACCACCTCAGCGGTAGATGCCGCTGCCCAGGTGCTGGCCCGGAGTCGGGGTCAGGAGATGAACCTGGACCCGCCTGAACAGACTCCCGTCCCCACCGAATTCCCTGAGGACACTGAAGCGTTGATGGGGGGCACGCCTGTCCCGGAACCAGTCCCCGAGCCGGAACCCCCGGCACCGTCAAAGAAGGAAGCTCCGTCGCCTCATCCCCCAACGGGGAACACTGAGGCCCCCTCCGGTGGGTTGATGATAGATGAGGGACCTCCCCCAGCGTCGCCGCACATCCCGCAGGGGGATCCCTGGACAGCGAGTCCCGTGGTAGACAACTTGGTCAAGCCAGGGGCACGCATCCAGTTAGGGGGGAAGAAATGACCGAAGATCCAAGGACCCTTCTGGACGCCCTGGCCTCTCTGGAGAAGGAAGTCACGGAGGAGTCCCCTGCGTTGGGGCAGATCCTGGCTGACGCTCGTGACAAAAAGATTGAGGTAACGGAAGCCGTTCGTTGGATCATGCAGATCAGCGAGGAGGATCCGAAGGCCCGAGAGGCACTGGAGAAGGCCGCTGAGAAGCTGCCTGAACCTCAGCTTGAGACACATAACCCGACCAACAAGCTCCCTCGGATCAATCCTCTGGTAGAAGCCGGACTGATTGAGCGTGCCCAGTTGGATGGTGACATGCCTGAGTTACGGTCAGGACCGATCCTCAAGGGGCAACTCCCTTCTGTCCCTGTGGACACCACTGCTAGGAACTCTGTGATGGTAGGTCGGATGCTTGCCGCTGCCGCATTGGAAACCCAGACACAGTTGGACACCCACGAGAAGAAACGGCTTCAAGGTATTACAGCCGATCCCGCAGTCCTCAAAGTTATAGCCGACCATGGGAGGGCTGTTGTCAAACCGGACGTAGCCCTAGACATCGCCAAGTTCGGGTCTGCGGGAACGGATCTGTCAGGGTATCGCCGGGGGCAACTCCCGGCCCTGGCAAAAACGGCCAAACCTACTGGGGCGGAGTTGGCTGTGCTCAAAAAGAAGGAAACCCTGGAGGCCACCTGGGCAGCGGTGGCAACATCCCAGGGGCGGCGTTCTGTGTCGCCCGTGATCAGGGATGGGATCATCCAGGCTCTGGCCCGGTTGAGGTTCGATGTGACACCCCGAGATCCTGTGGAGGGAAATGAGACCCCCTGCGCCCTTGCAACGTGGGCAGTGGACATCTCAGGTCGGGAATCCTTGTCCCCGAACTTTTCTTTTTTTGACATAGCAGCGATGGCCTTGGCCTCTGACCTTGTGGACAAGCTCCAGGACAAAACACCTAGACCCCTGATCCTTGAGGTTGCACCGATGCACCAGATCAATGAGAGGACGGTGGGTTGGTGCGGGCGCTTGTACGAGTCCTCACCATGATCGTAGAACTGATCGCAGCCATCCAGAGTCTCCCTGCCAAGCCCGACTGGATCGTTTTTCTGTGCCCCACAGTTGAGTCCGCCCTCCAACATAGTCGGATGCTAGCGGTACTGTTACCTAAGGATGCAAAGTTCTCAGGGCGGACGGCGGTGTTGAGATCCCACAGGATCTCGGTGGCTGCTGTCTCCGAGGAGGTCTTTGTTCCCCCAGCGAGCCCCTTCCTTCTGAAGTTGTTCGGTTGGGACCAAACCTCTGCGGAGGAGACAACGGAATGGCAAACGAGATCAGCAGGGTGGCTCCCCTAAGGGTAGAGCCTTCCCGTGTTTGGACGCTGGTGATAACTGGCGGTAACTCCTTCATCATCGAGATGACCATGACACCGACCCTCCATCATGACGGGGGGCGTACTGTGTGGAAGATGCACGGAACGGAGGAGGCTGTGATGGCCGTGGAGGAGTTGATCAAGGAACGGGCGGGCGTCCGAGTGGAAAGGCTCACCGAGATCCAGTCGGCATCTCAGAAGCGTGAGCGCATGGGGTTGCTGGGCCTGAACGAGGACACCGTTCTCCTAAACTGACCCAATCAAGGACACACCCGATTGGTGTTAGGTTCCTGCTTCACAGAAGACAGTTTCACTTGATCTAGGACCAAGCCAGCGCTCCCCTCTCCACAGGCTGTCACCGTCGAACTGACGGTCAAAAAACAATCGCAAAAGACATTAAGTCTCTCAACGATTTGGATTTTACGGTGAGATCTTTTCTCACCAACCACCGAATCCAAAATTCCAAAGAACACTTTGAAGAGCTTGGCTATCGCCCTTACGCCAATCACGATAAGAAGAAAGAGAAAAGAAGTCAAGGATTCTTGACCTCGCAAGGACTAATGTCCTATTAAAGGCTGTTTTAACCCACTGTTAGCAACCCCCTCTTAGCCCTTCCGGTTCCTCCAGCGCCACCACAGCCGTTTCCACCATCCAGCCCGGCACAGTGCGTTGTAGACTCGTAAAGCCCTGATAGCGCCGTTCTCGGCCCTGTGTGTAGCCTGCTCAGGTTCGATGCCCAGGAAAACGCAGACGTTGTGAAGGGAGGCACTCTCTAACCCGCAGAGGGGCAGGTGCTCCATGGCCAGCACTGAGGTGTCGATGTGTCGGTGGTCGATCCAGGCATCGATCTCTTCCCGTTTCAGGAGGGCCTTGATGAAGCCGATGTCGAAGCCGACGTTGTGTCCCACCAGGATGCAGTTGTCCAGCAACTTGCCGATCCTCTCAGCAGCATCCAGAGGGGCTAAAGCGTCTTTCCAGTCCTCCGGTTTGTAGCCGTTGACTTCCAGAGCCTTGGGACTGGCCGTCTCTATGTGCTGTGGTTTGATCCTGAACCCTTGGCCAACGGTCCCATCCTGAAACACTGCTGCAAACTCGATCATCTCGTGAACAAAAGGATCGAGCCCAGTTGTTTCCGTGTCGATAAAGCAAAGTCTGCGATCTTTCAGTTTCATTGGTACCTCCGTCCTCTGACTCTACCCCAAATCCCTTGAAACTTTCTGAAAGGAAGGGAAACTAATGCCCTTTCCCCGCCCTGATGAGTAGATGAAGGTAAGGTACCGGAAAGGAGATGCAGATGGATCGAAAAACATACAGGGAATCCCTGGACGGTCGTTGGGCGGAAGCACTACTGGCTGCTACAACGGAAGGGTCGGACGGTCCTTTGTATCAGCGTTTGTTGGCTGCTCGTGAACATCTTGAAACAGTTGTGGACGAGGCCAATGAAGCTCTGGCAGCCAACCCCCTGACTGAAACGGTGGCGAAAGCAGCAGCCCAGAAGTCCAACAGGAAAGGCGTCTGTACCATCAAGGTTGACGCCCTCGGGATCGTTCAGTTGGAGGTTGCGGCGAACACGGATGGGGACAAGAACTGGACGAGCACCCTCCCGTCGTTGGATGCTCTTCGGAAAGCTGCGAAGGAAGCTGGGATCGATCCTGAACCCTTTGGTAGAGGCAAACGTGCCCTGATGGAGGCGATTCAGGAGGCGACTGCGAAGCCCACCCCGAAACGTCGGATGGTTAAAACGGCCCCAGCACTTGGTCAGGCTATCATCGTCACTCTCCCCGAGTCCAACACCTCCGACATCGTGGGAAGACTTGAGGCCGATCCTACTGCAGATGGTCGGAACGACATCCTTCGTGATCCTCACGGGAACAACTCCTAATCTCGTTGATCTGCCTTTATAGATCCTGTCAGCAGGATGGGGGACTAGAATGGCAGAGGACTTCTGGATAGACAATGTAGGGCAGAACATGCTTAAAGGGGTTGATGGCGACGTCACCAACCCGTTGAGACTGAGCGACCACTACATCAATCAGTTTCTATTGCACATCCCCAGTGCCCGAGCCTCCTACAATCGTCTTTACCCCAGTTTGTTACCGGAAGAGCAGGCCCGATTAGACAGGCTCACAGAGACTGCGGCTTCGGAAATGATCCTGGATGACGTGGTCGCAGCCGACCGTCTACAAAACGTAATGAATACGGCTGGTGTTCAACGTGGGGGCCGGTGGAAACCACCCCCCTACAAGGCACCTTGATGGGTATGGTACAACGGACAGGAGCTTCGTGAAAGGTAGACAAAACTGGACATGCGGCTTTGAGGCTAAGGAGGAGTGTTAAGGTGAACCACCAGAATAAAAATGGTGGAACTAAGGGTGAGACTCCTACGTTCTCCGGGTTGTCCTTAAGGACAGCTACCCTGGAATGTGTCCAGTTCCAGGCTCTAGCGGTATCAAAGGACGAAACAAGACCTGAAATGGTTGGTAACATCTTCGATACAACCAGAGGCCCGGAAACTTTGCCGAGGACAACAATTTCCCTTCGGGAGGTGTCTTAAATGACACAGAAAGTCTTTGTGATAGACGCTGACGGGAAGCAGTTACTTCCCACTCATCCGGCACGGGCTAGAAAGTTAGTGCAAGCTGGTCGTGCCCAGGTACACCAAGTGGTACCCTTTACAATCCAATTGGCCCGTGTTGTTGAGAATCCTGTTGGAACTTTTACTGTTGGCATCGATGATGGGGCAAAACACGTTGGCATAGCGATGGTAAACGAGCATACCAAGGAAGTAGTTTTCCGAGGTACTGTCCGGTTACGTCAGGATGTTACAAGGAAGATGACGCAACGGGCAGCGTATCGACGAACAAGAAGAAATCGGAAGCTCCGACATCGCCCAGCTCGATTCCTGAACCGAGGAAGGAAGGGTTTTTTGTCCCCGACTATTCGACAGAAGAAGGATAGCATACTTCGAGTGATTAGAGATCTTGGGAAGGTTCTTCACATCACCAAGGCTGTTGTTGAAGAGGGGCAGTTTGACATTAGCAGTATGGCGGCAGGCAGGAAGTTGGTTGGTGCAGAGTTCCAACAGTCGGAATACGAGGGTCGGAACTTCCGTGCCAAGGTACTCTGGCGGGATCGTTACAAATGCACACGTTGCAGCTCTACTGAGTGGCTCCAAGCACATCACATCAAGCCAAAGAGTGTGGGTGGTGGGAACTCCCCGAGCAACGGCCTTACCCTGTGTAGAACTTGCCACAAGGAACTTCACGATGGGCTGTGGGTGCTAACTGCCAGACCCAAGCGGTTCCTCTACCCTGCTCATTTACAAGCAGGAAAGAAGTACCTGCGTGAAGGGTTGCGTTCATGCGGTCTCGCTGTGAACACTTGTTGTGGGTGGATGACTAAGTTGTGGCGTGACACCTTAAAGTTGCCCAAGGCGCACGATCTCGATGCTGTAGCGATGGTGTGCCGAGCATACAGACCGACAATCACGGAAAGGATGTTCACTATAATCCCCCGTCGAACTAAGGTGTGGGAGGACAACCCAACGAAGAAATGTCATGAACGTATGGGGTTTCGGCATTGGGACTTGGTACGAGCAAGACATCGTAGTCGGGGAGTGGTTGTAGGGTCGGTACGGAGCTTAAAGGAGCGTGGCCTAACCTTACGAACACATGGGGATAGTAACTTCCCTGTGTCATATAGTAAAACCCAGTTGCTATGGCGACCAAAAGGTCTAGTGTATATAGGTGTGCTTGGGCTTTTTTGTCCTAGTGCCTTACAGGAGGAAGTCAGATGCGTACTTTTGTGGTCTTCGTGATTTCTGCGGCTCTGTTGTGGGGGTGCTCCTCCACATGTCTCGTGCGGGACGAGGCTGTCTACCGCACCGAGATGGACTTCATGGAGCAGGCGGCTCTACAACCTGCAGCTTCCCTGGAGATCTTCATCCAGCAGCATTGTGTGTGCGTGGCTGGTCAGTTTACGACTGATGTTTGCCGGGATGCTGCGGACAAGGTCGTGACGGTACAGGCGAGGGTACCCTGGCATAAAGCGATGTCATTGTACCTGGGTGGGTTGTCGAAAAAACGGCCCCCGAAAGAGCCGCCTGTCATTCCGTTGCCTGAGTCACTGTGCCTGAAGAGAGGTAACTGATCATGGATTTTGACAAGCTGCTAGAGAAGTTGCTTCCTATTCTTGGACAGAAGGTCATCGACAAGATCACGGACGAATTGGACGGTGTCATTGACAAGTCCAAGGGCTGGCAGAAGTCAGTCCTGGCGTTGGCCGCCGATGCAATCGAGAAGTTTGGTCCCGAGGGGATCGTCATGGCCATCAATGTGGTCAAAGATCTGAAGAAAAACAAGGTGCCGGATATGCCCTGGGCAAATCTGCGGGTGTCCAGTGATATACTGGCGGAACTCCAGAACGCCGAGGCGGACAAGAAAACTGCTGCTCATGACTTCCTGGTGAAAATCTCGAGGGTATTCGGATTGATCCTGGGTGGTTTGTTCAAACTGATTTGAGGAAGAGGAGGACGTCATGTCTAATTTGTTTACACCCCCATCTGCACGGGGACGTTCAATCGCCGCCAACGCAAGGGAGCAGTTGGAGGCCGAGGCCCTGTTCCGTAAGCGGGGCATCCCTATCCCCACCCAGGCGCTTCCCGAGGTAGAGGTCCCCGTGGTGGAGCCGGAGCCTGTCATCGAGGCCGAACCTGAGGTCGTGCCTCCTGCGGAACCCGACCCGGCATTGGCCGAGGAAGAGCCCGAGGTCGAAGCGGTGCCTGAGGACAAGCTGGAAGACGAACCTGAGAACGTGGACGACCTCATCCTAGAGGACGAGGAAGCGGTCGAGGCGGCTCTGGATGCCAAGCCAGAGGTCAAAGAGGAACAGGAGCCTGAGGTAGAGGCGGACCCTGAGGCCAAGCCCGAGTACGTGGTTCCCGAGTTCTCGTCCAAGACGAACAAGACGAGGCTCTTGGAGATCGCAGATGCCCTGGCGGTCCATGTGACCATGGACGACACCAAGAAAGAGATCCTGAAGGCTCTGGAGAAGGCCCTGGCCTGATCCATGAGTAAGGTTACCGCACCAACATCTCTGATGCGGGTCGCAAAGTACATCCCCGAAAGGATGTATGGCTTCCTGCAACCGGACTCGGGCGACGAGGTCTTTTTCCATCTACGGGTGTTCCACCCGCCAACGGAATGGACTGTCAACCCGGTATGTGCAGCGTGTGCGTTGTCCTGTCAGTGGGCCGAAGCTCCGCCGCCTCCGATCCTTGGGGAGGAGGTAGAGGTGGAAATGGACACGTCCTCTTTGCAGTCACGGGCGAAAACGGTCACCAGGCTGAAATCACCCCTTCCTGTCGCCGGAAAAGTCGACACCTTTGATGTCACACGAGGGTACGGTTTTATCCGGGGTGAGGACGATGTTGTCTACCATCTCCATCGTAGTGAAGTGGTGGAGGGGAGACTCCCCATCCCAAGTCAGTCCGTGATGTTTTTTGCGGGCGTCAGGCAGGGCAAGCCTAGAGCTTGTCACATTCGGATTTGTGGAGATGTGTGATGGCCAAGGATAAAAACATTTTCGGGGGCGGAAATCCGCACGGTCTGTACGTTCCGATGTCAGAGGATGAACAGGAAACCATCCAGCGTATCATCGACTCCCAGACCATACGGATCGTGGTCCACCCCTGGAACATGGTCGTCACGCCATCCTGGATCGGTGTGGGTGACAAGCGGGTCGCCGTGAAGTTCGGACTGGCATTCACGGCCCCGGAAACGCTGATCCCTGTGAAGTCCCTAGACATAGAACTCCAGGCATATGGTGGCGTTACGCTCCTTCGCAGACCCTACCCCACGATCATGCCCGATGGGTCCCCCATGTTGATCGGTGCTGGCCTGTCCGTAGAGCTTCAATGGGACATCGCCATCGACCATATCGATCCCAGGCTCGTCAAAGCTGTCAAGCCTGGGGCAAAGGGACTCACTTCACGGCGGATCGATCCTGACACGAAGGAACGGACACCTGAGGGGAACCTGCGGTACAAGGGGGAAAAGAGGGCCAAGCTTCGTGTGGTTGACGCCGCTGACGAGAAAATGCGACGGAGCGACGCCGAGAAGGTCAGGAAGCTTGAAGGTCAATAGCTGCTCTATCCTCTACCCCGGATAGGGGGAACGACTCCATGGGTAGAATCGCAGCACGCCGTCATGCAGCAGCCGTCCGTAGGCTGGCGGTCAAGTATCAGCAAGAGCGGCTGACACTGATGGACCCCCTGTTCAACGTCCGAGAGATCCTGAAGCAGTGTGTCCTGTTAGAGGACCACCTCCTCCATCCCTACAAGCTCTGTCCCGACTGCATTCACAAGCATCTACTGACCATAGAGGCCCTCGGGGACGAGGGCGTGACCCTGGACACTCCAAACGGTGTTTACACCGATGCCTTGGAGGGTGTAGCCGAGTTCGCTCGGGGGACAATGGAAAACTTCCATGACGGGGAGTCACCTGCCGAGATCGCTCAACAGGTACGCCAGCTACGCAAAATCCTCACACCCGTTGCCTGCGACCCCCGTAGCACCATCAATCGTATTGCTTCCGTTTATTTAATGATGCAGGAAGCCCACCCTCATTAGCCTTTTCCGGGTAGAGTAAGAGGAACGGGAGGGGTCGATGCGATTAGGTCAGTTAGAGTTGATCTGCGGCTGCATGTTTTCGGGAAAAACGGTGAAGTTGATACACCGTTTACAAAATGCACAGAACGATCAACAGCACACACTAGCAGTAAAGCCCCAAACGGACACCCGTTCAGGGGGGCGATTAGCTTCTCATGTGCAATCCGAATTTCCTGCAACGGAGGTGGGGTGCGCTGCGGAAATCCTTAGCCTTGTTCATCGGGAACCTCACGTGGATGTTGTGGGGATAGACGAGGCTCAGTTTTTCGATTCCGACATTGTGCCCGTGTGTCAGTCCATGGTTGACCGAGGTATCCGGGTCATTGTGGCAGGGTTGGATCTGGATTACCGTGGGGTGCCTTTTGGCTCGATGCCTCAACTGCTCGCCCTGGCTGACAAATTTCTCAAGCTCACTGCCATCTGCACCGTGTGTGGTGGTGAGGCGACTAGATCCCAGCGTTTGACCGAGTCAACGGAACAGATAGAGTGCGGGGCTAAGGCCGAATACGCAGCCCGGTGCCACGAACACTTCACACCCCCAAAGGAGTCCTGATGGATCCTGTCACTGTATTTGCTCCTCTTGGGGACGACCCCCCGAAAGCGGATCTTTACTACGGTGCTAACGTCATAGACACGCTTCGGCAATTACCCGCTGAGAGTGTCCACACCATTTGCACCAGTCCTCCTTTTTGGGGTCTTCGTGACTATGGAACGCCTCCTCAGGTGTGGGGCGGAGAACCCGGATGTGACCATCTGTGGAAGGACGCATCATGTGTTAAGTGTGGGGCATGGCTAGGGGAATTAGGTGCAGAGCCGACCCCTGCGCTCTATGTCATCCACATTATATTGGTGTTTCGCGAGTTACATCGGATACTCCGCAAAGACGGGACAGCGTGGCTGAATCTTGGGGACAGTTATGCGAATGACGGGAAGTGGGGGGGATCAACAGGGGGTAAGCATGCCTCAGGGCTTCATGGAAAGAGTGGGATTGGTAGGGGCAAAACAACCTCTGGTTTAAAGCCTAAGGATCTGGTTGGCACTCCCTGGAGGGTGGCCTTTGCACTTCAAGCGGATGGGTGGTGGTTACGTCAGGATATCATTTTTTGTAAACCTAACCCCATGCCAGAACCCGTGCGGGATCGCTGCACCCGACAACATGAATACATTTTCATGTTGTCGAAATCGAAACGGTATTTCTACGACAATGAGGCACTTCGAGAGCCTGCGGTAATGAAACCATTAAGGAGACCTGTTGGGCGTCCTAAAGATGTTATTTCTCGTCAGGGACAGTTGCGTCAAGCTTGGTCAACGGTATCTCGTGAGGTAAGTGCTCAGGATACCCCTGATGGGAAACGAAATAGGCGTTCTGTTTGGACAATCAGTACACAGCCTTATAGAGGTGCTCATTTCGCCGTATGGCCGGAAGCCCTGGTTGAACCTATGATCAAAGCGGGAACGAGCGAAAAGGGTTGCTGTCCGGCCTGTGGGGCACAGTGGGAACGGGTGATAGAAAAGGAAGGGGGGCGTGACTGGCGCAAGGACAAAATGATCCCCAAGGGTATACCCGGAGAACTTGCTGGGGAGGGTAGTTACAAAAGAGGACAATCGTCGTCACCCCTAACGGACACAATCCAAAAACGAACTGTTGGATGGCAGGCTTCCTGTGCCTGTGCCCTTGAAAAACCTATCCCTTGTACTGTACTTGATCCTTTTTCGGGTTCGGCAACCACGGGAGTCGTAACAATGCGTTTCGGCAGGGACTACATAGGGATTGATCTTCAAGAAGATTATCTGGATCTCGCCCTGACCCGTTTAGGGGGTGCGCCCTCCTCCTCACAGAAGAGTACTGAAACTGATGAGAGCAACCTCATCCTAGACCTGTTCGGGGAGTAAGCCCGAACCCCTAAGAGATCATCTTCCGGCCCCTTGGAGTAGTTAAGGGTACGGAGGTGCTCATGAAAAAGATACTTGTCGCCGGAGGTGCCCGTTCCCTCGTGTACGGTAATCTCTCCAGGAAGCTCGAAAAGAACGACCTCACGGTCGGGTGGTACATCTCGGATTTGGATGGTGACCCTTTCAGGGGAATCCCCTCGGACTGCGATGCAGTCCTGGTCATCCGAGATATCATCAGTCACAGCCTCTACCATGAGGTCAACAAGGCTGCGAAGGAGAAGCCCGTCCCCATTGCCGTCATCCCACGGAAGTGGAGCAAAGCCGAACCCCTCCTACGGATGCACGGGATACTACCCCCGGCCCGACAACCGTCGAAGGGGGTGCCCAAGGGGAGGGTTACGGAGACCGCCAAGGACTACGTCCACATGGAGATGCTCGGGGGCAGGGTTCCCAAAGCAGCCGAGGTCGAAGCCGCCGTGCAAACGGCCCTGGGACCGAAGGTCACCGTCTCTGCCAAATCCGTACATGGCATCATCTCCTGGGTGCGCCAGGGGCTGCCCGTGCAACCGGAGAAGATCGCAGAGGATCTCAAGCAGGGCCTCAAGGATGCCACCGTCATGGTGGACCTTTTCGCAGAGGACAATCCCGCTGCAGCGCTGCGGGTGCCTGACCTGATGAAGGGTGCCTCTCTCCCTACCAAGGAGATGGCTGGAGACGAGATCGATCGTCTCCGTGCCCGTTGGCTCAAGGACAAGGCATGGCGACACAAATGCCAGGGGAACTGGCTGCGACGAGTCCTGATCAAGGTACAGGCCGAGGATCTCCCCTGGCCAAACCTCAAGCAGTTGTACGCACAATCCAGGGCGCTTTTCGGGTTGATGCTACCCCATACCCTTGCCGTGGATGTTCGGGCAGACGTGTTGGGGGAATGGGCACGACACCTGGACGCTAATAAGGCCAGTGCCTATCTGAAGCAGCACGCTCCCGAGTTGGACCTGATCACCCTCTGCAAAACGGGTCACGTCAAGCACCTTCACATTGGCACACGATACGTGACCTCGGTGATGGCCATCACCGAGTACCTGGATGAGACCAACCCTGAGCAAGTGGAGGCTCAGGGGACGGAGGAAGCTCCCACCTCTGCCCCGGCTCCCACCCCTGCCCCCAACGATGACCTGATGACCCTGGCATCCCTGGTGGAGGAGAAGCTGGCAGGGTTGATACGCCCCTTGATCGATGAGGTGATAGCCTTGAGGCACCGGGTCGAGGAGGTTGAGTCGGTCTCTCCCGAGGCACCTGTCACTCTGCCACCCGAGTCCCCCGTTGCCGGGGTCCTGGATTTATTCAAACATATCCACGGGTTAGAAATCCGCTTCATAACGGACCCCAAAAAGGGGGGATGATACCCCGTTACGAAGACCCAGGTGGGCACGGACATCCCGGCTGATGCCCCTTCAGATGTTTCCGGGGATGAGCGGGAGATGATTAGGATGAGAGGGGGAAGTCCCGCCTCTGCTACGAGTTTGCCCTCACCCAGCCCCAACTTGCCCACCTCAGATGAGAACCCCGGTTGAAGTTTGACCTCTGGTGACGCAGATTTCGGTTTCTCACCCTGAAACTAGACAAGGGGGCAGAAAAGTTTTGAAAAGGCCCCAACTTATCAGACACATCCGGCGACCCCTTTAACGGGGGCTTTTGGGAGGATTCAGAGAGTACGACGGTGCATGTCCAGGAACAGATCAGGTGGGGTGAGATTCTTGATCCGGGAGGCAATACTGTCAACGGCACTCGCCCTCGATTCAGGGGTTGCCCGGTCGTCCTCCCAGGGGATCTGATACACTGTGACGCCTTGTTGTTGGAGAACACTGATCATGTGGCTGATCTCCTGATCGAGATCCCGGAGGTACTCCAGGCTGATCCCGCTTTCACAATCCCGTCCCAGCTCAGTCCTCATCCGCTTGGCTATGCGCTCTTGGGCGACCTCTGGGGACACCAGGATGTGGAGGCACACGGTCGGGAGAAGTACTGATGCTGTCATCCCGTGGTACAGGGTCTGATAGGTTTTGAACTCCCGGTCACTCATCATCCCATTCTTGAGTTGAAGCCTGGCGAAAGCTGTGTCGCCCTGGTAACTCCGATCCAGCACGGCGTGCCCGTGGCCCTGCATGGCGTGCCACTGGGCGTGAAGGTGCATCCGGTACCTCATCGCCAACAGGTGAATTTGCATCGGGAAGGCCCAAGCCTTGGGATCCGAGTAGTAGTCCGCCAGGTAAGGATTGGCGTTGTCCTTCTCATCCGGCTCGATCAGGGTGAGGGTGCCCTCGCCCAGCGCCACACCCAGTTCTTGAGCCAGCGTGGTTTTTCCAGCGCTGATCAGTCCTTCAACTATCACGACCTTCTTTGCCATTCGTATCTCCCGTGTCTATGAGGATCATTTGGATGCTCTGGTTGAGTGTGACGTAGGGGTCGGCGTCGACCTTGAAGCCCCTGATCTCGATACAAACACGGCCTCCGAAGGCCAGGGACAAACGGGACCGGACGGTGAGGCCCTTGGCGTACTTCCGCACCTCTGTGACCACGTCGGGCGTGGAGACTACCTTGTTCCGCATGTCCTCCGAGGAGAAGAACACGGAACCAACGGACCCGTGCGGGTACACCACCGTCAGACCCATTTCTCGGGCAGCTCGACTGAGAAGATACCGGGCGATCCAGAGGTGGTCGGCAACCACCAGGGCGACAGGAGGCTCCGGGTCGATGTTTGTCGGCAAACTCCGGTACCCCACTTTGAAGTCCCAATGGCCGAGGATGTCATCATGTTGGGCACTGTGGATCATGATCCCGGCGTCCACGCACATCGCCAGATGCCTTTCGGCAACGGTTTGGCAGCCCACCTTACTCTGAGGTTCCAGACAGTAGGGCTGGCAAAGGCCCCACCAGAATCTGGAGTCCTCCGCAGCGGTGTGTTTCCTGAGGGCTGCTCGTTTGTTGTCGTCTGTTGGAACGTTCTGGGGATCCCGAACCTCACACAGGGCGATGAAGCTGGGCTGTGGGCGTACCGGGTCCGGGAGGTAGTGGCAGACGGACAGGATGGTCTGCTCGTCTGAGGCGCTACTTGAGGTAGTCCAGGGTTCCAGGATCGGAACGTCAGCCCCTTTCCCTGAGGCGACCGGGATCGTGCGGGTTTTGACCCTGGAGGTACCTTTTTCATCTATCCAAACGTAATCGGCAACCCCGAGACGCTGGTCCTCCCTCCCGGTGATCACACGTAGTCCAGCCATTGCGCCTCCTGGATCATCCTACCCCGTACAGCTTACCTTGATAAGAAGGCTTGTGTTTTTTGTTTTTCTTTAGTAAACTGCAACCATGGGATTGAGAACTTAAGGTAGCGAAATGATTCGGTCTTCTGCTCATAGCTTGCGGTTTGCAAACCCAGGTAAGGTGAGATTGGTAGGGGAACTTATCGGAGAGTATCGCCTTTTTGTCCAACGCATTCTAAACGACATATGGGAGAATGGCTTTCCAACGTGGGACTTTTTCCCAAGCTCAAACAGACTGGATTTCAAAGGCAAGAGCCTTCTACCCACAAAGTACCTCAAGCAGTTCCCAACAGAGATATCAGCAAGGCTTCAACAAGCTGCTGGTAAACAAGCCGTTATGATGCTCAAGGCAGCCACGGAGAAACGACGGAAACAACTTTTCGTGCTGGCTAACCTTCAGCGAGAAGGTAAGAAGTACCAGTACCTCCAGTCAAGGGTTGACCGGCAACCTCTTGTGAAACCGGACGCTTCAGGAATCAATCTGGAACTAGATTCTCGTTTTGTGGGTTTCCAAGAGACAGACATCTTTTTGTTTGTTCAACTCTCATCCCTTGGAATCCCACACATTAGAATTCCTATCAAAAAGACCCGTTGCTCTAACAAGTGGCAGACTAGGGGACTCCTGAAAGTATGTGTTAGGATCTCTGAGGACACACTACATCTAATTTACGAAGTGCCAAACAAAAGCGCCTCAGGAAGTCAGATAGTTGGTGCAGACCAAGGTATCACAACTGCGTTGACTCTCTCAAATGGAGAAGCAACCAAACGTTGTCCTCATGGGCATACCCTCCAAACGATCCAAGCAAAACTTGCTCGTAAGCAAAAGGGGTCGAATGGTTTTCGTCGTACCCAAGAGCATCGCAAGAACTACATCCATTGGTCCTTGAATCAACTCAACTTCAAGGACGTGAAAGAAGTTCGTTTTGAGAAAATCAAGCATCTCCGCTTATCAAAGCGGAGTTCACGCTATATGTCACATTGGCGCTATACTTTGATCAAAGACAAACTTGTTCGTCTCTCTGAGGAGGAAGGTTTCCTTTTTCGGGAGGTTGCGAACGAGTTTAGGTCTCAGAGGTGTAGCGAGTGTGGCTGGGTCCGTAAGAGTAACAGGAAAGGTAAGACGTTCAAATGTGGCAAATGTGGCTTTACCATAGATGCTGATTTGAATGCGGCTTCCAACTTGAAGCTCGATCTCTTTGAGATCCAATGGTGGGTACGGCTAAGTCAAATAAATCGTAAAGGGTTCTTTTGGACTTCTGATGGTTTGTTTGACGAAGGGCGGGAGTCTATAGTCCCCGCCACCATAAAAGACAATGAAAGTAAGAAATTGCTACAACATTGTTGACTATCAGAGTAGATGGTGCAAGGGAGGTGTGAATGAAACGCCCCGACATCCATTTAGATCGTGTTTACGGGATCATCCATCAGTGGCGTGTTTGTATTGAGGCGGCGCTTCTGGGGAACACGAAACCACTTGAAGCCGAGTTGCAGGCGCTTCACGACGGGGGCATCCCTTCAGGCTGTCACGCCCTTACCGCTGCGGACAAGGGCCGTCAGTATCGGTTCCGTGAGGAGAAACCGGACTGGGTAGAGGAGAAGTAACGTGGTTAAACTTTGGCCCCTTCCGTGGCGTTGTCCTCATTGCGGGGGCACCCACTGCGACGTACACCCGACCTCTACCGTCGCCCTCACGCTGTACGTCAACACCGGGGACATGACGTCCACGACGAGCTATACCGCACACGGGAGCACCCTGACGTGCGGGGCAACCATCACCATCTCCAGCACGAGTAGCGGTAGCACCCATTACGAGATAGGCGACCCCGTTTCCGAGGTTGACGCACCAGCCCGTCGCAAACTCGTTTATCCTCATCCTCGGGGAAGCCCCCGCCCGACGTTGAAACCGCCGCCACGGACCGTTCAGCGGCGTCAGAGAGGACGTTACAACGCACGTCACTGTCCGACCCGACACTTCCATCGAACCTAAATCTGTGGGATCATCTCCCCGACCCGCAGAGTAGGGTAAGTGAGGAGCAAATGACCCCTGGAGGAAACAATGCTCATCCGAGACGCTATCTGGGCAATCAGGGAAGACCCCACCAAGTGGGTTCGCCCCGTTGAGTGGCGGGCCAAGTTTTCAGCCATCCGGTGTATCGAGGGTGGGTTGCGACGGTACAATTCTCCCGTAGGACACGAAATCTGCGCCCTCTCCGAGGTCCGCTACATTACTGGAGAGTGGGAGATCCTCACCGAAGTTCAGGTCGCTGAGATGCTGGAGCACTGATGGATAAACCAGGACTCATGGTGGCCCTAGCTATCGGGGATGCTTACGGTGCCGGTTTTGAATTTGCCCCACCTGAGATGGTCGCCAAGACCAACACGGTGCAGGGTTATCGCCCGCACCCCAAGGGCGGGATCAAGCCGGGACGGTACACCGACGATACTCAGTTGAGTTGCGGGGTGGCCGAGTTCATGCTCTCGGATGATCCCTGGACGACCGTGTACCTCGCTCGTCGCCTTCTCATCGCTTTCAAGCGTGACCCCCGACCGGGATACGCTTCGGGCTTCTACAACGTCCTGCTGGAGTGTCAGAATGGCACGGAGTTGGTACAAAAACTGACCCCTCAGAGCGACAGGTCAGGAGGTGCAATGCGGGCTGGTCCTTGTGGGCTGTACCCAACCGTGTGGGAAGCGATGAATTTGGCCGTGTGGCAGGCCAGCATAACCCATGCAACGGTAGATGGAATGAATGCAGCCGCTGCCGCTGCGGCCCTGGTGTTTGCTTGCCGTGAGGGTCATGACCAGAAAGATCTCCCCCACTACCTGAACGATGTGGTGCCGGGGTACTCCTGGGCGACACCCTGGGAGGGGCCAGTCTCCAACAGGGGAATCCCGGTGCTCCGTGCGGTGGTCACGGCGCTCGCCGGTCACAAGACGATGAAGGGGATCCTCAAGGCCAGCGTCGCCTTCACCGGGGACACCGACACGGTCGCCGCCCTGGCAATGGGCGCAGCGGCGATGCACCCGGACATCCCCTGCGATCTGCCCGACGTGTTGTGGGACAAGCTGGAGAACGGTCCCTACGGGCGGGACTACCTGCGAAAGCTGGACGCACAACTTCTCCAGTCCTTTCATGTGGTTCCACCCGTGCCCGAGGAAGACCCACCGGATGAGGAGGGTTTGTTTTATGCCTAGTCCATTAGACCTTCGCCGTTTGGCTGTTCAGATCGACAACCTGATGCGAACCAGCACCCACGGGTGGCACCCCGGCGATGAGATGGAGTTCAGACGTAAACTGAGGCCCTTGGAAACCCTGAAGGAGAGCCTTCCAGAGTCCCACCGGGGTTCCCCCGAGGGGGCTAGTCTCACGATGCAGGAGTACCGGGTGGCTCTGCGAACGATCCAGGATCTAGAGGGTCTCGTTCGTGACAATGATCCTCGCAACCCGAAACGGATGATACGGGATAGGGCTCGGGGCCGATGGGTCCGGTGACACCCAAAGCTCGCTACAACATCCCTGGCAGAGGGAACTTCTCCAGCTATGAGTTGGCACTGCATGAGGGGAAGCGGGGCCTCTGGGTCACAGAGGCCGGTGAACGCATTTTCTTGGATGGTGTGTTGATAGTTTCACGCTCCAGGAAAAGCTCCCACACGGGGGGTGTTCCGGCCACCTGTCCCTATTGTGGCCGCACAACCTCGACCTATCCCAATGGACGTTTTCGCCGTCATGTTGTTGAACCAGGAGTACCCTGTCCCGGTTCGGGGCGATTCCCTGCGGATCTCCCCCGTTAGCCTCCCTATACAGTAGCCTTGTCGACCAGGGGTTGCCCCAGGGTGGAGGCTCAACATGAGGAGAGGAACGGAAGAGAAGGTGCCCGGCGGACTGGCTGTCGGCAAAAAGCCCTCCGATTTCAACCCCAAGCAATTGGGGAAGGGTCGGAAGGTGGAAATGGAACACACCACCGACCCCGACCTCGCTCGTGAAATTGCAATGGATCACCTCACCGAAGACCCCGACTATTACAAAAAGTTGGAAGTTATGGAAAGTCAGAAAAATGCAGCCCACAGAATCGCCACCCGGTATTTCCAAGAGCGCAGAGCAGCCGAGTCTGCGAAGCAAGCCTTCGCCAAACGGACTCGTGAAGTCAACACGATGTGGGCGAAGATTGAGCGCCGTATGAAGAAGAACGCCCAGGAGTTCAAAACCCAGGGAGAGACCGACTGGGGCTACGTCGGTGACCTCGGGTATATCATCGAGCAACTGGGGCATGTGATGGAAGGGTGGGATGAGTAGGCGGAACAACACGATTGGCGAGGTCTACGACGTCGCCAAGGCCATGCTCCTGAAAGGGCAGTCCCCCGATGGTAAGCCGTGGAACGGGGGCGCTCCCCGGATTGGGATGAGCTACGTCAATCCCGCCGTGCGACCACCCAAGGAAACGGTTCACCCGAAGGATGGCAGTGTCACCTTCAGGACGACGTGGGTGTACGGGTACAACCGCTTCAGTGACGGCTACTACTGCGACGACTTTCGACTGATCCAACGCTTCCGAACAGCCCACCCTGCGTATGACACCACGTTGGAGTCGGCTTTCTACGACATTGCCGAATCTCGGCAAGCGAAATTGACTCAGGAGATAAAAAAGTTCTTTCAGACCCAAACTTGGAAGCCTTTTAGTGATCTGAAGGGGGTCCATGGGTCCGCAGAATGGGAAACCCCAACGTTAGTTAGCTTCCAGGGCATTGACTTCGAGACCCCTCCTGGTGGTATTCTGTCGATCCGGGACAAGCTCAAGCTCAAGGTCGTCGTCGGGGCCACCATCAATGCAGTGCCCTTGGATGCTGTGACGGACAGGCCCTTCTCCAATATGTCGGACAGGGAACTGAACGAATGGGTCGCCTTCTATGAGGGCCAGGCTCCCGAGAACTTCTGGATGGACGGAGAGCTTCGGATGAGCCGCCTGGCTGTTTATGCAATGTACCGGAAACGGTGGCGTGCGATGAGCCCTCGTGCTCAGACCGAGTTGCTGAAGTCTTTCCAGCGGAACAAGAGGGCTTCAGGAACCACGAAGCTGGCGCAACGATACTTTCAGGCCCTAGAGGACTAACCGATGGATAGGCAAGCATCTGCGAGTAAACTGGGATCTTTGCTGGGTTTTCTAAAGGCCCTCTACCAGCAGCACCAGTCAGCGCACTGGCAGGTGGTTGCTGACTATGGGGACCATCTCCTGTTCGAGCGGTTGTACGAGAACCTTCCTGACGAGATCGATACGCTGGCTGAGAAGATTGTAGCTTCCTACGGGGGCAGCCCCGTTGACGCCATTAAGGTGACCGAAGCCGAACTGAAGTACCTCAAGAAGTGGGCGAAGGAAAAGGGTCCGGTCACACGGTCCCTGAAGGCGGAGCAGGAGTTTCAGAAGTTCCTGGACACGACCCTTCAGTCTTTGGCCACGGGTGCTCTGACCACCGGGATGGAGAGTTTCCTGGGTGATTTGGCTGACAAGCACGAAACAGCGATCTACCTCCTCAAGCAACGCATGGCCCCCACCGCAGCGGGTCGCCTGGCATCACGTTACCTGGAGGCTGTCAGGGGCACACTGGAGGAAAGACGGCAAGCGGTCAAAGACCACGTTCGGAAGGACCGGACATGGTTCGAGTTTGAAGATGACGTTCACAACACTATCATTTTCACCACCCGAGATCATGGGGATGTGGCCGATGGAGAACCAGGGGGACGAGATCTTCGGGAGGCCCGCAGTCTCTACCGGGCGTTGCATCTGGCCTTCAACCACGTAATCAAAGGTGAAGTAGATGTGGTTGACGAGTGGGTCAGTCTCATCGTGACCATTAAATGAACACCTGGGACGCAAATTCCTTCGACTGGAAGGCCCTGGAAGAGATCTACTGGTGGGTCAAAGGGCACCAGGCCCACCACCATGGGATCTGGGAGTTACCCTCCGGGTCCGACCGACACGTTCTCATCGCAGCCGGTAACATCCTGCTGGGGATGGCCTTCCTTGACACCCTTCCGGGCTCTCGGAACATCCTCAACCCGATGACGCTTCCCCGTGAGTATTTCGCCACCTTCCCTTCAGGGGGTGAGGCCGAAGCCGATGAGTTCGAGACTCAGATGAAGGCCCAGGCAGCCTACCCGAAAGAAGCCGCCGAAGTGGCTACGGACACGGCCAGCTTCTACACCATTGCCCCGGAGCAACTCGCCACCGTCTTTGAGGACGGCAAATGGACGGAGCACGCCAAGGCGCTCTGGAAAGATCACAAGGGCGACACGACGGCTCACGTCCGGGCCATGGACAAGATCATCAGGCAGCACGGTGGTGCTGTGTTCAACACCGGGGCGGACGGCGTGTGGGAGATGAAGGTCTTCGACATAGATGACAAACCAATGGCCGAATCCAGCAAGGGCTTGCACGTTGAGGAGAAGGGGATGCTTTCACGCAAAAGTAGCCATAGAATTGCACTCAGGTACTTAGGGGTGTTGTCACGAAACTCCTCCAGTAGAGGGACACGGCAAGCATCCAAACCTTGGATCGGAGTCAGTACTAATGATCCTGATCTTCCGAAGCCCCTCCGTTCATTAGCAAGTAAGATCGCCAAGGAGCTGGACAAACTAGTCAGTCTAAGCGTTCACATCCACTTCTTGCAACGAGGTCAGGCGTGGAGAGCAGATGTGGTGCTTGCAGAAAGTGGGCGTGGGTATATAACACCCACAATAATGTTATCAGGATATAACGGTGAAAACACCGTAGATGTTTCAATTGGGGGGACTGACGTTATTGGAAGTCCCATCAGCATAGCGAAAAAGTATGCAAAGATCATGGCAAGAGAACACGGGGAGCACATCCGCAGGTACAGGTGAGTACTGTGAGGTGTCTTCATCTCGGGGAGAAGGGGTACTTGACAGTATCCGACTTACTTGCTAGAGATTAATTATTCCTGCTTGAATCAGGAAGCAGAGGTTAGCAAATGAAGTGTCGCATCTTCCGACTTCACAAGGATACCAATCAGTCCAAGATCGATAAGTTGGAAGCCCTACACAAAGCATACGTCAAGTACGTCCGCATTTGCGTACAAACGATGCTTGACCAGCAGGTCTATAATCTCCCGAAAGCCGCCAAACAAACGTTCTTCCCACGGGCCACCAACCTTACGTCCCAAATCGAAAAGATCGCACGAGACCACGCTATCCAAATTGTGAGCGCTTGGGCCAAAGCCACTTACGCCCGCAAGTTGAAACCGACTATCACCAACCTCAAGCACGAGGGTACCCTCACCGAACAGGACGCCAAAGCACTCTGTGTCATCGGATTAAAAGCCATCAGTAAGCCCTGGAAGTTTATCACCCAAGACCATCTCGACGCCTACCACACCCTGTTGGACACCTACGGAGGTAATAAGCCTATCGTAAGGGACAACCTGCCCATGCGGTTGTCGGAGATGACGGCTCGGTTGGAGGACGCATCTAAAGCCCCTCTCGGGGACTTCTGGTTGAGGGTGTCTTCGTTAGAAGCTCGTAAGTCCGTCTGGTTGCCTCTCGTTGGGAATCTTTACATTCAACAAGCTGATCAGGTCAGCAAAGGGATCTCAGCCCGCAAAACCAAGCGAGGCTTTTGGCGCTTTGAGGCGGTCAGTAAGGCTGAATGGGTTGTTCCCGAAGCACAGGAAGGTTGGCCTAAGTTGGGCGTTGACGTTGGTCTGAACGTCCTTGCAGCTACATCAGATGGAGTGATTTACGGTGAACACGTCAAACCTAAGTTCGACAAACTCTACGCTCGTGTCAGAAATCTTCGAGCAAATCGCCAACGGCAGGATTTGAAGGATAACAGCCCAAAGTTGGATCACCTTGAGAGCAAATTGAGTGGGTTGATCAAGACAGAGACGGGTCGTGTGGTAAACACCCTTATCGTTCGTCATCCCGAGACGGTGTTCGTGGTCGAAGATCTCGATCTTCGAGGTTGTAGGGGTCAAAAAAGGTTTGCTTACAGGGCGTTACAGATCAACTTGGAAAGGAAAGCTCCAACAAAGAAAGTGAACCCTGCTTACACGTCGCAGGAGTGTCCTTCTTGTGGTTATGTTCATCGAGGAAACCGAAGTTCAATAAGGTTCCGTTGCCGCTCGTGCGGCAGGAAAGCTCATGCTGATTGGGTAGGAAGCGCTGGTGTGCTCAGACGTTCTGGAGACGAACACATCAAAGCTAATGATCACCCACGAGGCGTAAAACGAGTGCTAAGAGAGCGATTCCGTATTAAGCGGACCAGTTCCTTGGGATTCGGACGGCAAGAGCAACCGTCATCCGAGCCCTTACCGTTGGGCCGGGAGCTTACTACCGAGGCACTTGGGTTACCAAGGATCGGCACAGCCTCAAACTTGATGCCTGTTACATTCTAGCAGGTTTTAAGGAATGGTACCGTAGTGACCTCCCGAAGGGGGGGCCAGCGATGTCGGAGAGTACAAATACGACGAGATGGTGGGCGAAGAAATCAGTCGCTTCCGTAAGAAGCTGGACCCATTGTTGAAGTCCTACCGGAAGCACATCAAAGAGGTCCAGTTCGGGGGCGAAGAAAAGTCCTGGATTCACGCCTACATCGAACTCAAATAGCCTCTCCTCGGTAGAACGCCTATCTGACATCCCACAGCATTGACTCCCACAGCGAAAGTGGGCAAAGGAGAAAGACATGAAAAGGATTCTGATTGCACTGTTGACACTGATCTTGGCGGCAGCATTCGTCTTGTCCTGTAACACCACGGAAGAGAATGCCGAGGACGTGACTGTTGCCGAGGACACCCTGGCAGACCTCATCGAGGGCGACGTGCCCCTGACGGACGGAACCGTCGAGACTGTCGCAGCCCTGGACACCGTCCCCACCGAAGACACCCTTCTGGAAGAGATGCCCACCCCGGTGGACGTGATCCAGGACGAGCACACCCCAATGGACGCCGTTGGGGATGCGCCTCCGATGTACGACAACCTGGAGGAAACGCACACCCCGGTGGACGTACTCCCCGAGGTCGCATCCAACTAGCCCACCAGTTTGTCCAACTCACCCCTCAGATACTTCACGGCTGAGATACGTTTCCCCAGTCGATGATCTGTGACCTGATCCCTCTGGAGAGCGATAGTTCGTACCTTGTCGGACATCATGCCTCTCCCCACCTGAGCTTTCCGTTGCTGGTTACGTTGGTCCAACTGAGAGGATGCCTCTGCCTCCTGTAATCGGGCAGACAGGATTGCCTTCGCCGTTTGTAAATTCCGGTACTGTGATCGTTCGTTCTCTACTCGGACAACCAGACCCGTGGGTTTGTGTGTGAGGATTACTGCAGACGAGGTTTTATTCCGATGTTGGCCTCCAGGACCTGAGCCACGGGTCGCCTGCCACTCCAGGTCTCGCTCGTTCAGTTTGACGGTCTGCTCGTCCACGAGAGAGAGTATAGCGATAGTAACTGTTGACGTGTGTGTCCTGCCCCGTTTCTCCGTGGGGGGTACCCGCTGCCATCTCATACCACCGGCTTCATGCCGAAAAGCCCTTACAGCCCCCTTCCCGACCGCCTGGAAGGCAAGGAAACCGGGACGGTCCTCCAGCAACACCACGTCAAAGGGACCTCCTCTGTGCCCATCGCACATAAACACCGTACTGTTCATGAACCAATAAGGAGGCATCCCGACCTCCCTCACCTGCTCTTATTTCTATTATGACAGTTTCCATTAGTTTGACTCCTTCTCTAGCCCTAGTCGTCGGCAGGCCCACCCAGCCCATGCCGGGGTCATTTGAAAATGTTCCGCAATGCGTTTTTGTGTCCAGCCTTGCCCCCTCAGTTGACGGAGTTCCTTTTCGACTTGATCAATTTTTGCGGGAGCTTTACCCCTCACCTGAAGCTTGTATCGGAAGCAATCAGGACAAAAAGGTTCCGTTAGGGCCACCAGTTCCAGTCGGTGTTTTCGTTGGCTTAGGACCAGTCTAGGATTCCCTCTGTGGCTCTGCACACGAGGAGACCAACCATAAAGTAGCCGCAGTCTAGAGGCTAGAAACTCGACATCCTCCCAGGTGAAACCGTCCGTGCAAAAGGCTACCCCATACCCTGTATTAATCAGCCCACCATCACCCCAGTACCAATGCGCTAACGCTCGGGGGGTTAGCCGGATGTCCAGAGGAATAATTTTTTTACCCTTTGGGTACCAACGGAGGCGCTGGTCCGTAAATGTTTTGTATTTCAGTGTCCTTAACTGTAAACTCGGGTTACCTCGGAGAACCTGTTTCCCAATGTGACCGATTCTTGCCGGACGTGGTTTTATGTTGCTTTTAACACCCCCGGCCCTAAGTTCCCTTTGAACCTGTTCAAGCCATTCCTTTCGGTCTGCTCTTTGTGCTAGTCCCAGACGACCCTCACTGCCACCTGTTTTTTCCAACCAGGCGTCACCAAGAAGTAAACCATCGATTAATTCAAGGGACTCCTCTGTGGTAGGGAAGGTCTTGTGACAAATCAGAGTATGTGCCTCCTGTACCCCCCGTAGAGGAACACCAGCCCGCTCTAAACGGATACGCACCCAGTTGCGACTGAAACCCGTTGCCTTCGCTAACTCAGAGACAGAACGTCCTGACAGATACTCAGCGGGAAGGCTTTCCGTTGTTTTTGCATCTCGTTTGCCTTGAGCGATTGTTGCAGCCTCACTGTGGGTGCGGAAAGAAACATCTGCTTTAGCCAACCGTCGATGAATCACAGGTGCTGAAACACCTAGTGCCTTAGCAATGTGCAACTCCAGTTCCCCCGCTTGGTACCGACGAACAATGTCTGCGTCATCCAACGTGAGTCTTTTGGGCATAACGTCCTCCTCTGACAGCCCCACTCTACACGACGATCTCTGACCGGCAAGGACTTTCACACCCACTTGTTCCGGGGGACAAAGATCAGGGTGACGCTGTCGTCCTCCCAATCCACACCCTGGCATCGTGCCCATGTCCTAAACTCTCGTGTTTCTCGTCGCCACCGATAGATCCGGTCACGGCACCCGATGTCACAGATGCCCCGGCTCATACGAGGACGACCGAAAGTGCGCTTGCGGCAGTGGCAGGCTAACGATGGGGTCTTGGCGTACCGATGTGGCTCCACATCCTCGGGAGCGCTGTAGATTTCAAGACGTGAACGGATGACATTTGCTGTCCTCTGGCGGCGGGTTCCACGGTCCATAGCATCCTCCTCCAGCGGGCGTCACCCGCTCGGATATGAAGGCACTATCGATGTGGTTCCTCGTGTCCATTGCTGAAGGATACCTCTGTCGTGTCAGGCTTGTCCAGTCGTTTTCGACTTAGGACAGGTCCATCGGCCATGGGCGTCCTTGGTCAGGGTCTTCGCTCTGCGGGCGTTGAACAGGACCGCTCCCGTGGAGCGCTTGTTGGTGTAGCCCACGCTGGCGCACAGGGACACGACCTGCTTCCCGAGGATCGGTCCGTGGTGTGCAACGATACGCTGAACGAGTTCGAGTGGTGTTTTGTGTTCCATTTTCACTCCTTGGTGTCCCAGGTGAATCCGAGAGCGTTCAACTGGGCGATCCTTTCCGGGGTCATCCTGACCTTGTGCTGCCCCTCCTGGACCGTTCCGACACGGCTTCCCAGCTTGTAGCCGTCCGGGCTGACGTAGTTGTGGGGCACGGCACAGTGGCCGTGCGCCCGCTTGAACGCCGTCAGGTGGGAAAGGAAGTTGGGGAGCCAGGGCTTCTCGGATGTCCTGTTCGTCCTCCCAAGGCGTTGCACCACACAGTGACCGTGTGCCTTTCGGTAGGCCGTCAGGCGACTCAGGAACTCGGGGAACCAGGGCGTCTCAGGTGTCTTGTTCTTCATGTTCGTCCTCCTTGTACTGGAGACTACTCAGGGGTGGGCTTGGATGATCCCCTGAGACTCCAGACAAAACCCAGAGCGTCCAGTTCGGTGACCATTTCGGGAGTCACCTTGACCTGACCCCCACCATTACGGGATGAACGAATACTGTTTGTTCGAACACCGAGTTGGTAGCCATCGGGGCATTTGTAGGATTGCGCCGGAGAATAGTCCCCGAATTTGGCATGGTACTCCTTCAGCCTCTTCAGGAATTGGGGAAACCACTCGTTCCCATTCCAGACGAACCCAAGAAGGTCCAGCGCCGCTATCATCTCTGAGGTAGGGCTTACACGTTTCTTGTCCTTTTTTCTTGTCCGGACATCAGATACCCTCATCCCAAGGGCGTAACCATCGGGACATTTGTAGGACTTTGGGACACGGCAGTGCCCGTGGGTCTTTTTGTACTCCTTCATGTGGGACAGGAATTCAGGGAACCATTCGCACACAACCCAAACGAACTTCAGGGCATCAAGTTCAGCGATCATTTCGGGAAGGTGTCTGGACTTGTTATGCCGGACACTACTTACACGGGCACCCAACCTGTACCCGTCGTCACACAGGTAGGACTGCGGCACTCGGCAATGTCCATGACATTTCTGATAGGCTTTGATTTCCCCCAGGAACACATCGAACCACGCTGGCCAAGGTTTTATCCGCCCAAGCTCAGTGAGGCGTTTACGGAATTTGTTGCTGTTACTCCTGCCCACGGACGACCTCCTACCAGCCGTAGGAAAGGCGGAGGAGTTGCATCGGAATGACTCGGCTGCGGTACGTAGTGAACGCTTGCTTCGGCACCTGGACGCCGCAGTGTTTGTGGACGATGGCCTCGAACTGCCGCTTCGCCTTTTCCAAGGGAGCGCTGGCGTTGCCCCGGAGGGCTAGGTTGATGACCAGGAGGAATTGTCCCAGGCGCTGCTGTTGGGACTGGGCAAAGGCGAACATCGGAAGGAGGATGCTCTCCAGGTGGAGGTTGCTGGGACTGCGAAACCCGTCGAACACGAGGACGCCGATGTTGCGGAGGGTCGGGTCGTCCAGGTCCAGGAGGAGCCGGGACATGTCGCCGCAACGCCACTCGGTGCGGTCGTCGTTGTAGTGGGTGGCGTTGCGGTCAAGGATCCCCTGGTTGGTGTTGACGCCGATGTATCGGCCATGGTCGGGGGCAAGGACGCCTTCGTCCAGGAGGAGGCCACAGGTAGCGTCAGGGGCATCACCGCACAACTCCATCCAGTCCCTGGTCAGGTGCCCGTCGTAGAAGAGGTTCGTGGGGCACTCTGGGTCACGGAGGAGGTCGAGGGTCGTGGTCCTGGTCTTGTGCTTCTCCGGGTGTTGTTCAGGGGGGAAGGAATGGATGTCAGCCTGCGGGGTGGTCATGGGGTGTTGTCCTTCTTCTGATTGCGGAGATCCCAAACGAAACCGAGGACATCAATCTGGTTGATCTGAGTGGGTGTCAGTTTACGGCCATCCGCCGGGGCAGACGTATTTTTGGGGGGGTGTCTGTCCCCCGTGTGCGTCCATGTACTCTCTGAGGTGACAAAGGAACTCCGGCCACCACTGCCCTTTCGTGGTGGCGTCCCAGACAAAGCCGAGAGCACCGAGTTGGCTCCGCATAGTGGGGGTCAAGACCCGGTGATTTCGTACCCCCGCTGTGTGATGGCCTAGTTTGTAGCCATCATCGCATACATAGGTGCCACGCACCTGACAACGGCCATGCACGGCCTTGTACGCCTTCAAATGTTCCAGGAACTCCGGGAACCACTCTGTCGGGACATCCCACAGGAAACCTAGTTGCTCAAGTTTCTCCGCCCTGCTCGGGGTGATTTGGACGCCCACTTTGTGCCTTTTGCCTGTCCGAACAGCATTCACTTTTGGGCCAAGTCTATACCCGTCCTGACATCTGTACTGGGTGGGCACCTGACAATGGCCGTACTCGGCTTTATAGTCCTTCAGACGCCGGAGGAACTCGTCGAACCAACAGGGGATCTCCCAAAGGAAACCGAGTTGATCCAGTACAGGCACCATTGAGGGAGTCACTGTCCGAACACTTTTCCCTTGTCGAAACCTGCGAATGTCCCCGACCCTGTTCCCCAATGTGTACCCGTCAGTACACTTGTAAAGCTGCGGCACCTTACAGTCCCCGTGTTCTTCCTTGTACGCCTTCAGATGTGCCAGGAACACATCGAACCACGCTGGCCAAGGTTTCATCAGCCCAAGCTTGGCGAGACGTTCACGGAATTTGTTGTTCCTTTTGCCCACGGACGACCTCCTACCAAGACTACTCTGTAGGTGGCCGAGATGATCCCGTTATTCGAACATCCCACATAAAGTCGAGGGCAGCTAGATCAGCAACCATGGGCAGGGTGATTTTCCTCCGACCTGTTGCGTCCCTACGGCCCTCTCTAACGCTGTTCGTCATGGCCCCTAACTTGTACCCATCCCGACAGCAATATCCCCTGGGCACCATGCTGTCGCCGTGCTCCCGGTAGAACTTCGTCAGGTGACTGAGGTACTTGGGGAACCATTTGCCCGTCAGGTTCCGGTCCCGCTCGAACCCGAGGGCATCCAGTTTTAAGACCATCTCTGGGGTGACCTGGAGGGGCATCGACTCATCGCTGCCCTCCTCCAACCGGCGGATGCTCGTTCGGATGCGTTGGACCCTCAGGCCTAACTTGTGTCCATCCGCACATTCAAATTTGACAGGGATCGAACAGTTCCCATGTTCCGCCTTGTATTCACGCAAACGCTGCACAAAGTCGGGGAACCATTCCGAGGGTTCCCATTCAAATCCAAGTGCGTCCAGGTCAGCAATTATCTCATCCGTGAGTTGCCGGAACGCCTTCTTATTCAGTGCCCTTGCCCGTTTCGCTGCCCGAACAGCGGCGGCAGTTTTACCCAGGGTGTATCCATCGGGGCACTCATAAGGAACGGGTGGGTTTTGGCCGTCGTGAGCGGTCATATATTCCACCAGACGAACCCGGAACTTTTGGAACCAGCGATCTTTTGGAGCCAGCCAGTCAAAACCGATGGCATCGAGGGCAGTACTCATCTCCTCCGTCAACACACGGTTTGATGGGCGCTTCCTTGCGGAACGGATTCGCCCCACCTTGTTCCCTAAGCGGTACCCGTCTTCACACTTGTAGTTGTGGGGCACTTCACAATCCCCGTGCTCCGCCTTGTACGTCTGAAGGTGGGAGTGGAACTCATCGAACCACGCTGGCCAAGGTTTCATCCGCCCAAGCTCAACGAGCCGCAGTCTGAATTTGTTGCTCCTCCTACGCACGGATGACCTCCCACACGAAACCGATGGCGTCGAGTTCCTTGATCATCTCGGGAGTCACTTTGATCCTGCCTATGCCTCTCTTAGCTTGTCGGACACCCTTTACCCGTGTCCCGAGCTTGTACCCGTCCTCGGGACACTTGTAGGATGTGGGCACCTGATAGTCCCCGTGCTCCTTTTTGTATTCCTTCAGCCTCACCAGGAACTCAGGGAACCACTCCTTCGGATCCCACACGAACCCGATGGCATCGAGTTCCTTGGTCATCTCGTCGGTCAGGATGACCGTCCCTTTGCCTCTCTTAGCTGACCGAACACCCCTTACCCGTTCCCCCAGATGGTATCCGTCCTCGGGCCACTTGTAGGACGTCGGCACCTGACAGTGGCCATGCTCCCTTTTGTATTCCCTCAGCCTCACCAGGAACTCAGGGAACCACTCCCTCGGATCCCACACGATCCCAATGGCGTCGAGTTCCTTGATCATTTCGGGGGCTATTTTGAGTCTCCCTTTGTCTCTCTTAGCTTGTCGGACATTATCTACTCTGCCCCCGAGCTTGTACCCGTCCTCGGGACACTTGTAGGATTTAGGCACCTGACAGTGCCCACGCTCCTTTTTGTATTCCTTCAGTTTCTCCAGGAACTCAGGGAACCACTCCCTCGGATCCCATACGAAACCGATGGCGTCGAGTTCCTTGGTCATCTCGTCGGTCAGTGTGACGTTCCCTTTGCCTCTCTTAGCTGACCGAACAACCATTACCCGTTCCCCCAGATGGTACCCGTCCTCGGGACACTTGTAGGATTTAGGCACCTGACAGTGCCCACGCTCCTTTTTGTATTCCTTCAGTTTCTCCAGGAAGAGGTCAAACCAAGCTGGCCAGGAAGGCACATAACCCAACACACTGAGGCGTTGCCGGAACTTGTTCATCTCGGAACCACCCAGAGGAAACCGAGGGCATCAAGTTTGGCGATCATCTCGGGGATCACTTGGAGGAAACCTTTGCCTCGTCTCCCGCATCGAACATGGCTCGCCTTTTCTCCCAACTTGTACCCATCGGGGCACACGTAGTCCTTCGGGATGTGGCCCACGGGGTACTTTTCCAGCACCGCTTTGATGTGGGCGTAGAACTCTGGCCACCATTTGCCAGTGTTGCAGGCGTCCCAGACAAACCCTATAGCGTCAAGCTGCTCGACCATCTCGGAGGTGACCTTGAGACTACCTATGCCCCTCCTTCCGGAACGGATCACTTGTACTCGTTTCCCCAGCTTGTATCCGTCATGGTGGACATGCGTGCCAGGGGGGGCGCAGTGACCGTGTTCCGCCTTGTACTCAATCAGACGGCGAAGGACACCTTTGAACCACCCGTTCCCGTTCCACGGGAAGCCAATGTCATCGAGCATCCGAATCATCTCGGACGTAAGCTTATGACCAGTTCCTCGGCGGTAGCTAGTTCGGATGGAGTTGGTTTTCGACCCTAGCTTGTACCCATCTTCGCAGGCATACGTCTGAGGGGGTGTCCTCCCGTCATTTTCCTCCATGTACCGTGTCATACGGGCCACGTAGTCCAGGAACCATTCGGATACGGGTTCCACCAGCCCCATTTCGGCCAGTCTTTTGCGGAACTTGTTCATGGCATCTGCCCGTAGACCTGCTTCCAGTTGATTGTGATCGGGGGGAGCTTGAAGTGAGGGGAAGCGTCGGTGTTATCAATAGGGGGTTCAACTTTGTGCTCCTCAAAGTAGGACATCAAGGCGTCATCTATCTGAGCCAAGGTGAACTGTGGCGGAGGTATCGCAGCTTTCAGACGTTCAGCGACCTGCTTCGCTGTCCTGCCCTCGAAACGGGACAGGAAGTCAACGACCCTGTCCGCCTGACCAATGTCCGCCGTCGCCCCTTCGAACTCTTGGATCACTGCGTCGAAGACCGGCCTCAACTCCTCTCGGATGATGCGGTAGTCAGACAAATCCCCGCCCTGGGCCTTCCTCCACAGGGTCTTGTGAAAGTAGGAGAAGGCTCGGGTTTGTTTTTTGAGGATGCTGTACGCCAGTGCTCGTTCAGCCTGTTCCATCTGCTCCTTGGACAACCGCATCGCTGTCCTCAGGTAGTGGGCCACCTCTTTGTTGGTCGGTTTCTTGACCCCACTCTCACGGAGAAGGATAACGGCCTTGACCATGAGACCCATGGCCTCCCGGCACTGTTGAACATCAGCCCCGATGAACTGGGTGACATCCTCCCAGGTTTCCTCCGCCGGGCGATGCTTTTTGCCCTGACGCTTGTGCCCGATGTCCTCCAAACGTCGCTGGATGTCCCCCAGGATGTAGTCCTGGCCGACACTAAAATCCGCCATGAAGCACGCCGTCAGGAAGGCATGATCCTGGTGCTGCTGTTCGAACTGGGCAAACAAGTTCTCGGTCACACAGGGTACCAGGAAGGTGAAGGTGGCCGTGTTCTTGTGCTCCTCGGGGTAGCCATCGATGGCTCCCTTGAAGCGCAACGCCCGCCCCAGGCGTTGAAGGATGCGGACGAAGGAACTGGTCAGGCCGATGTTGTAGACATGGCTGCACAGGGGCCAGTCGGTTCCCTCATTGAACCGGGCACAGGCAAGGATCACGTCTACGGTGGAGTCCTCGTAGGCTCGGACCCGACGTTCCTTTCGGAGGAGGTGCTTGAGGGCGTCGGTGGCTCGTTGCCCCCCCTTGATGGCGTTGTGTACCCTCGCTCCCTGCCTGGTGAACTCGTCCTCCAGCCGTTTAGACCACGCATCGGCACTGTTAGCGGGGACGATGATGACAGCCTTGGGGCGCTTGTCCTTGACCCACAAGTCCACGATGTCGATACAGGTTTGGAGTGGGGCAGTACTGGTCATGGACTCGCCAGCAAGCTGATTCGTCGTGTTCGCCTTTATGCCCAGAGGATGTGTGCGGAAAGAAAGCTGCCCCGGTGCGTACTGGCCTCCCTCCATGTGGGATGCCAGCGTGCGGTCCCAGCGGGGGGCGTTGTCATCAATAAGGGTATCACCGTCCGTGCGGAAGGGCGTGGCAGTCACGTGAATGACTGTGCCCCCTCGGGTCTGCCACTCCTTGACGAAGGTACCCACACCGTTCTCGGGGGCTGTGTGGTGTGCCTCGTCCACGATCAGGAGACGCCCGGTCATGTCCTTGGGGAGAAGGTCAGGGGCAAACCAGACTGCCGCCGCCATATGTGTCGTGACCAGCACCCGGTTAACCGGGCGGACACTTCTGACGTGATCTTTGAGGTACTCCCGGCGCTTACCATCCCGAACTTGGAACCACTGAAGGGCCGCTACCGTGAGTGGCCCCCCAACAGACACTCTTCCCTGGGGTACTTCCTCGCTGGGGCGGATCTTCAGGTCTCCCTCATAGATGAAGGCATCCGAAATCTGACACTGTGGGGCGAGAACAACGGCTAACCGAAACATCTCCGTGTTGAGCAACCGTTCGGCCAGATAGGTCACCATGAGGGATTTGCCGCTTCCGGTGGGACCACTCAGCACTACCTCTCGTCTCCCGTTGGTGACGTGCCGGAACAAGTGCCGGAAACAGTCCTGCTGATAGGGGCGCAAGGTACGAGTTTCAGGGGTTTTCATTTGCTGTCACCTCCGTCCTCAACGGGACGTCTTCGGGTTTTCGTAATCTCCACTGGTAGGAGGGGGACATGTATCTTGAGGGGGTGATCCATCCGACACGCAGATCCCCTGTGCGGCTCATCATGTTTTCCTGCACCCAAAAACCGACATAGCGTTTGAACCTGTTCCTGTTGTCAGCGTGGCGGAACACGAAGTCGAAGGCGTCCTCTATGGTCTCGGCCTCGATACGCCCCTCATAGAGGTGGTGTGACTGCGTGGGAGACCGAAACCCAAAAGCGTACCACATCTTCAGTTCTTTGGTGTCGTCCTTTTCCGCCATAGTCAGACCCTCCTACCAAGTCTACTCAGTGGGCCTCTCAGATGATCCCTTCGTTTCCCGATGGAGTAGTACAGACAGGAGGTGCAGCAAATGACGACACAAGTGATTGCAACGGATACGGAAATGGCCCAGACTTTGACTGACATCGGTTCCCTTGGTCAGGGAACGTTGGTGTCCCTCACCCTACGGAAGAAGGGGGTCGTCCGGGGCGGACAGATCTACGGTGACGACTTCGTCCAAGTTCTCATGTGGACGGGATTCCATTATCAGGCGCTGGTAGAGCGGAGCAACGCCAAGCTCACAGCGGAGTGGAGGGGCCATTTTCTTACTGATCTTCTCGGTGAGGTTCACGCCACAGGGCACCTGGAGGCTACAATCCGGGACGTTTCCGAAGCTGTTCAGGAAATTCAGGACAACTTCAGGGAGGTAATGGGGGGTCTCAAGGCTGACAGGATGCTGGACTCGGGGGTGGAACCTTTGACTCTTCCGGGGAAGGAGATGGACGAGGGTACTACGCTGGGTGGTCCTCCCGTGTCCAAGCCCGTCTTCGAGACGCTCAAGGTGGACGGCAACGTCATCTTGGGGGCCAAGGTCTACGTCGGAGAAGGGGAGGAGGGGAACCCCAGGGCACCTACTCCGGGTACCATCTATATTGATGGGGTGAAGCTCGGGGAAATCGTCCGGGAGCCTGCACCGAACGGTAAATGGTCTCCGAAGCAGAGTGCCAAGACCGTGGCCAAGGAGATTATCCGCAAACGCCTCCCTGTGGGCCTGTACGTCCGTTACAGCCTGGATCGGGAGAAGCTGGTCACATGCAAGGTGGGGAAGGAAGCGTCGGCACACGCAAAGGAAGCGGGCGTTCCCATCGATCCTGAAGCTATCCGGTCCCTGTTCAAGATCGCCCCGTGACCCTGCTCAGGGGATGGGCGGAGCGTCGTCCGCTGTTTCCTGCCAGTCGCTAAACTCCTGGAACTCGTTGTCCTGGAACAGGACGACCTGGACCTCCTCGATGGGGAGGCGGGCTTCCTGTTTCATGGCCTCGTGGAGGGCGTGGGCAAAGGCCGACACGCTGCCCCCGTAGACCCCTGCTGAGATGGCGGGGAAGGCGACCCTGTTGGCTCCGATCCGGGCCGCTTCCTTCAGGCAGTTGACGATGCAGTGCATGAGTTCATTGAGGGGCCGGGGTTCGACCCGCTCGCCCGGTCGGAGGCTTCGTATGCCGTACCCAGCGAAGATCGGCCCCGCCGTGTGGATGACGAAATCGGCGTCCAGGTCGAAGCCCTCGGTCGTCCGAACCTGTCCGACCCGAATGCGGACACCCTGTTCCAACTCGGGGAACTCCCTGCACGCAGCCCTCAGCCCCGGACCCGCCGCTCGGTGAATGGCCCCGTCGACCCCCCCACCGCCAAGCATCCTGGGGTTGGCAGCGTTCACGATGGCGTCCACCTGTGCGTGGACGATGTTCCCCCGGTAGTAATGCAGCCTCATTTTGCGTGTCTCCTTGCGGGGGTCCTTTGCCCTCACCTAGACTACTCTGTAGGTCGGTCAGATGATCCCGGTACCTATCGTTTGCTCACTTGTTCAGCCCATTTCCCCACCGACTTGGTGAGGGGGTGTCTTCCTGTCGTCTGTTCATCCGTGCCAGCAGATCCCGTTTCCGGGCCAGCCGCTCGATCACAGAGGCCATGCGCTTCCGTCCTACCGGGTTGGCGGAGTGGACCCTGATATCGTTCGGGATCGGGAAATTGATGTCTCGATCGAGTTGCTCTTCCAGCCAGCACAGGACATCATATCCCGTCACCTCACGCCCCTTCTCGGGACTGTAGTCAGCGATGTCGTGGTCCAGGGACAGGGTCCCGATGGCCTCCTGCTGGAGCATCTCGATGCACCGTGCGTAGGTGCGGACGACGAACCAATCGATACCCTCACCTGGTTCGTCTGGGATGATCTTCATGTGTCTTGATTCGTACCAGGGACCTTCCGTGTCGCCGGGAAAGGGACAACCCCGGACGTCATCCAGGTAGAGGTTGATCTTCGTTGGACGGCCCCGGTAGTTCTTCCGGGCCACCACACGACAGTGGGAACAGTCCAGGTTACAGCCGATCTGAGGGTTGCCACACAGGGGGCATCTGTTGGAAGCGGTCATATGGGGATCTCCTTGCTTTGACGGGACAGGACACTCCTCGAAACCTCGTTCCCAGGAAGGCATGCTGTCAACCATTTGATGTCCTCGTCACACAGCCGCTTGGCTGCGTCTAACGTCCGCACAGGTTTCATTGGTGCAACTAGCGGTCGGTCCTGGTCTGACAGCCTCACGGGCAGGTACACGCTGTCAGGGCCTCCGAGAACCATGTGGGTGGTGGCCCCGGAACCGTCTTTGTAAAACACCGTCCGAACGTAGATCAAGGGGTTGCCCTCGGTGGCTATCCTGGTAGTGAAATTACTCCACCAATGGATACGGACCACAGCAGCTTCGATCTGGTCTCGTTGTCGTTGGTCCTGTCGCTCTGCTGTCCGCAGCACCCACTCGTCAGGGGTCTGGTGTGCCTGACATGCCCTGAGGAAGATGAACAGGAAGACCGGCCACATCCCCAGGAGAAGGAAGAGGGTCTTCGGGGTCATCGGTCTGTCCTTGGGCCTGTGGGGGTGCTCGTTCACCCAGGTGGCGTACTCGGGTCCTCGGGTGTAACTCCCAGCCAGTCCTGCGAGGAACAACAGCATCTGGACAAACCCCCCGACCACAAACCAGCTCAGGACGATCTGGATGAATGTAACCATCAGACAGCCACCTGTTCCTGGGTTTGGGCTACGATCAATTGTTGCTTCAGACGTTCTTGTAGTGAACGGTAACACTGGAAACAGAGAGGGTGATCCTGCCGCCACCGGAAGTTTCGCCCTCGGACAGAGGAGACCGCTTTCCTTTGCTTGCACCATTTACACTGGTGTTTGTCAGTGCCCTTCATCAGATCACCTGCTGTACGATCTGGACAACCTCGTCGGTTGCAATGAAGCCATTTTCCGCTGCCATGATTTTCGCCACCCCGCCTGCAGCGAGAATGAAGCCTGTACCCGGCTCCAGGACATAGCTGACGTAGCGGCTGACCGGGAGCATTGACCGCAGGGTGTTCTTGGCGATGGTTTTGGGTTTGCTGTTGGGCTCCGGGATTGGACCATTTGGGGCAGGTTCCAGCACCTTGGAATGTGTCTTGAGAGCGTGGAGATAAATGGTTCCCGGCAAGGCGGCACGGGGTTCTCCCGTACAGTTCCGGCAGTGGCACATCCGGTAGGCTCCATTCCTGTCCCGTGTTCCCTTTACGCAATGATAGACCTTGCTCCCCCGGACGGTCTCCCCGTCAACCACCAGCGGTTCGAATACGTGACTGTTGGTTGCGGTGCTGTCCGAGGTGTTGTTCCCGGCGAGGCTCCTCTCGAAGGAGGCAATCAACTCGCCCCGTGCCTGCTCAACGTCCGCTACCGTGATTGTGTGGCCCTCGGCTGCGGCCTTGGTGATCATGTCCGTGGCCCACACGTCCGGGAGGACATTCAGACTGCGCTGCACGAGGCGATCATAGTGGAACCCCGTAATGAGTGTAACCCAAACCCTTTCATCTCCGTACACGAGACCGCCCCGGACCGTTCCCTTTTTTGTGATCTGCAATCCGGTGAAACCAGCGTGAGCCTTTTCGAGCATGACGGCGAGCAGTTTGCTGTTGGCGTTGGTTTTCATCTCGTTCTCCTTCAGGGTCATTTGCCCCTCACCTCTACTACTCTGGGGTCGGAGGAGATGATCCCAAAAGGACACCCGGCCCCGTTTTCCCTTCAATAGTGCCCCTCCAGTAGAGGTTCAAACGCCGCTCGACGCTTAGACTGCTGGAGGCACTGGGGTGTGGCATGGCCGAGTTAGAACGAGAGGTGCTGTTCCAGGAGTTGCGAACGCTATCCGATGCATTGGATACGGCGTTGCCCGAGGACGAATTGTCCTTCAACCTCCATGGGATGACTATCTCAGCGGCTTTCTGCAACGGACACGTCATGCTTCTGTTGTGGGACTACAAGGGGGTAGAGCCTACCACCTTCCCCAAGCACGTACACAAGGACGTAATCGAAACCATTGGACTTCTGAGGGGTGGGAAATTCATCTGTAAAACCGAGGAGGGGACCACTGTGTTGTCCCGACCTGGGGACAGCCTCATTGTCCGTGCCAACACTCCCCACGAGGTGCTCTGTAAACCTGAGGATGGCCCTTGTTCTGGTTGGGTTCTTCTCGCACCCCCCGAGCAAAACTTTGTGCTACGAGAGGAGGAAAAGGGTTCCAAAGAGCCACGGTTCTGTCTCCTACACCGATCTGGTCGTTGCGCTGCTTCTGCTTCTGTCGCTGTTGACTGCGTCAAACTCAAGCTAATACCCGTGGAGTAGATGATGACTGGCACACCCCCCATTGATGCGGATCGTACCTTCTGGAAATGGCAAGGACAAGTGACCCAAGCTCTAGAACACCTGAAGGAGTCGGTTGAGAAGATAGAGACTGACAGGACCACCAGCCGAGACTACAAGTCTCTCTGCGATAAGGTCACGAGACTACAGAAGACCGTGGACGACATCCCTGGTGCCGTCCAGAAGGCCGTCACCGATGCATACCAGAAGGCCGAGACCTCATTTAACCAACGGATCGAGGACATCGGTCTGTTGGACCTTCGCATCAAGACGGACACAGCAGTGACCGACATTGCGACTCTGAAGGAAGCAACGGGTACCCTGAAGAAGACGGCCATGCGTTATGGTTTGATCGGGGGGGGTGGCACGGCAGTGCTTACGATACTGGCGGCGCTGATCTACTTCTTACTCACGGGCGAGACACCACCCGGCAAATAGACCTACCAGCCGCCGCTAATCACGTTCCTTCTACTCCGTATTGTCCTTTCACCGTCTCTCCCAAAGTCAGCGATGATCGATTGGTGGATCATCGCTGGGCCGGACAGAGTAGATGGTGTGTTGACAACGGGGATCCCCTGGGGAACCTAAAGGCGGTGGCATCATGAACGCTGAGTACACCGAGGAACAGATCCGGGCAATGGTCGAAGGGCAGGACAAGCTCAACAAACTGGCCCAGGACTATTTCTGGGATCGGTATCACGCCGACCCCAGGTTCCGCTGCCTCGAATGGGATGAGGATGATGCGGCGAAGGATGAGGAGGACTACGAAGGGAGAGAGTTCCTCCATACTCCCTCCATCAACAACATCAACTTCTATGCGGACACGGTCTTCATTTACTGCGAGGCCAGGGCTTGCGGGTGTGGCTGCTGCGGTTACGACAACCACACCTTCGAGTTCCCCCTGTCCTACCTCTGGCAGGACCAGATGGAAGTCTTGGTGGACATGGCTCGGCGGCAGAAGGAGGCCGAGGAGCGTCGCAAAAAGGAACTGGAAGCGGCGGAGGAACGTCGCCGGAAGGAACGGGAGAAGGCCGAACGCAAACAGCTTCAGGAGCTTGCCAAGAAGCACCCCGACGTGCTCGACGGGAGCACCCCGTGAGCGGGTACACGAAGGCCCAGGTCGAAGCGATGCTGGAGGCATCGGCATCGCTTCAGGTCCTGGCCGAAAAGCGTTTCTGGGCACGGTGGGACAACGACCGGGAATTCAGGAAGGGAGCGGTTTACCGTCCCGAGGTCGATCACATCACCTTCGAGGATGGCGAGGTTCACGTCCACTGCCTGATGCGCCTCGCCATGTGCTCGGACTATGACCATGATACTTTCAGCTTCCCTGTGGGAAATCTGTGGGAAACGGAGACGGACAACGACGACGAAGAGGACAGTGCCTAGAACTGAGGCTCTTCATCCATCGTCGGTGCCGGACCCCTGCCGCTGTTGAGCGTCAGGATCAGTGCCGTGTCATCGAAGGTCACCTGGAGCTTGCGCTGCTGGTTGGCCATCTGGAATTTGCGCCAGAGCGTGGAGGCGTTCCCGCCGCTTCGCATCCCAACCCGCAGGGTCATGGAACCGTCAGGGGTCTTCTTCAGATCCCCGATCATCTTCCAGATCTTGTCTGCGACGGCTTCCTTCAGGATAGGAACGAGATGGGCACGGATGCCATCGGGGTTCGCTTTGGCGAGTTTCAGGATCTCTTTGCGTAGGCTCATAAGGCCACCTCCATTTCTACAATGAGGTGGCCTTATAGCCAGCCTAACGAGAAGAGACTCGGGTGGGCTAACGAGGACCTGTCTCCGGTGTGAAGCCCTGCATGACGGGGATGCACCCGAGGTCGGGGTGGGGCCATCCTTTGAGGCACGTCCCCGTATCCATGTCATAGATGATGTCGGCACCGTGCGCCAGGGAGATTGACCAGGGAACATCCATCAGCGTGACGGGCGTGGCGTGTCCCTCCCGTGGGGGCACCTTCCACCATTTGCCTTTGATCAGGATTGCGAACATGACGGCTCCTTTTCTTTGTGGAGGACTTCCCACTCCAACGTTTCGATCTGTTCCTGGAGTTTGAAATACCGGGCTGTCCACTTTGGACTACCCCGTTTGGATCCAAGGAAGCATCGATCAGCCCAAGTAGCTGCCGAGATACCATTTCGGGGTCAGGTCGACCGGCTTGTCAAACACCAGGTCCATCTCGCTGAGGCAATGGTCCTGGCAAAAACGGATGAGCACCTCGGTTTCTTCCTGGGTCACCGTCAAGGCTGAGGGGTCGAATGCCTGGGGGTATCCCCGGTTCGCAATCAGACTTGTGGAAGGTGTGGAAGGAACGGCAATGACGTAGTGGGGGTACTCAGCACTGCACACGTTAACGAACTCCACGGGCAGAGGCCCGCCCGGACCGTGCTCCTCCCACCACTCCTCTTCCTCGTCATTTTCCCAGGGGAAGGGATGGTCCTCGGGGAACAATATCCCGAAACAGATGTGGCCGTCTGTAGACATACCCATGTTAATTCTCCGTCAGCAAAAGGTTTACACACCGCAGCTCATCCTGAGTCAAAGCCACCCCAACGTTGTAGTCGATGAGGCCCTCCAGGAGAAGCTGTTTCATCTTGGCTGGGTCGTCCGGGAGGATGTCCACGTCACCGGGAGTCTCGAAGGAGATGAAAACGGCCCTCACGTCAACACTCCGTCAGGAGGGCGTCTATCAACTCCGGGTGTTGTTTCCGAAGCTGTGGGAAATCCTCCACCTGATTGTCACGGGTTTCCGCCAAAGCGGAAAGGAGAAGCTGCCTCATCGCAGCGAGGTTCTCGGACGTGGTCTCGATGCCCTCAGGCACGTTGAAGTTCAGGGAGACGGTTTTCATCACCGGGGTGCGTCCATCGCTGCGTCTACCGCTGCGTTCACCTTGGAGTGGACCGATGCCCACTCGTATGCCTCGTCTTCGGTGACCTTCCGCCCGAGTTCTCCAAACAGGTAGATCAGCATCCGGTTGAGGCTGCACTTTTGGGTGCGTATGTGAGCAGCGGACGCTTCACCATCACAGGTGAGGCGTTCCCCGGACAGGCCATCGTAGCACTCGGTGATGTTCTCCAGGATCTCGTGCTCGGAACGATCACCCTTGACCAGTTCGAGGTTGTCGACATCGCTGTTGCGATCGCCTTTGCACGTCAGGATGTTGTAACCCCGCCCCGTGGTGTACCAACTGACGATCCCGTGGACTTTGCCATATAGTGTTGTCAGATGTACTCGGTCCTTCACGTTGAAGTCCAAACCTTTGGGGTAGTCCAGCACCGGCCTGTCCGCTGCGGTTTTCCGCTTGGGTTCTCGCTGTTGCGTGTCCGTCAGCCCGAAGAAGGCGTAGCCGTTGATCGATGCCTTCCCTGTAATGACGGAGGCGACCTTGGAGAGGGAGCCATAAGACGACCCGTCATAAATGAAGTGGTCCTCCAGCACCTGAACCAGGACGTTGGCCCCCTTGAAATCCCTGGTGAGGAAGACACCAGCCGCTGGGAGCCTGGGGTCACGGGCCTTCATACTGCCACCCGGTTCAACACATGCATCGGGAACTTGAACTGTTTGCCATCGTCACGGGTGGCGGACACGGGGAACTTGGGGCGTCGGGTGCTCAGGCCCACCACCGTGTAGGTGCGTTGCCCCTGTTTGAAGGTTTTGCCGAAACTGTCGGTGGGGACACCCAACATCTGAGCCGTGCGGGCGAAGGCAGCGGGAACGGCATCGGAGGCACCATCAGCGTGGGCCGTCATCTCCTGGAACTCGAACTTCACGGTAAGCGTGTCCTCACCGTACCGTCCGCCCCGATAGATGATCTGTATCCCAAGGGCTGCCGCCAGTTCGCTCATCGCTTCCTTCGCTTTCTCCACGATCTGATTCACTTGCGGTTTATCCATCGTGCCCTCCTGTAGTGGGGTCATTTGCCCCCGTTCACACTGACTACTCCGCCACCCGGCGAGATGATCCCGCAATGTTACAGGGATCATCTGGCGGGCGTCCAGAGTAGCTGAAGTGAGGAGGGCGTAATGGAGGAACAAATCCGCTACTGCAACATCGGTTACGACCTTGACGGAGGGGGTTATTCCTTTGAGCCACCCCCTGAAGCTCTCGGGAACCTCGGTGTCGTAGTCTGGGAGGATCCGGACACAGACTACATCCCATGGGTCGTCGGGGATGACGATCATCACAGCCGCCGGGAGTTCTTCGGACTGTCAGCCCCCCTGTATGCCTTTGCCCCCAACAGTGGTCATTTCCAGCGCACGGTGTGGCCATCCAAGTACAAGGTCGGTGAGGACACCTTCTACCTTGTACGAGATGGCACCGTGAACGAAAGTGAACGGGAATGTTCCTGTGAGGGGGACGAAGTTGACTGTGACCGTTGTGATGGTGAGGGCTACGTCACCTCCCCTGGGGGAGAGTGGGCACTTTACGCCCTGCAGGCGGACACCAATCCAATAACAGGAACGCATAAGGAGAGTTGACGATGGCAACCGCCTACAACTGGTATGTGCAGCGAAAGTTCGGGGACAAATGGGGTTCTTACGAGTTGGACTGGCAGGGGGAAGCTCGGTTCAAGCTCACCCCGGAAGAGATTCGCTCGGTGCAGGAGGGGACGCCTCTCGTAAAGGGAGACATCCGATTCACGGCTGACCCCGTCGAGGTTCCTGACAGCTTCCTGAAGGTCTCGAAGGAACCGACATGAGCATTCACTTCATCGATCAGGGCACCCCCGAGTGGGACTACGCCTGGGACCAGTTGGCGACAGCGGACATCAACCTGGGCCAAGCGGATCCCATTGCCTGCGAGCACCCCGAGTGTGGTGAAATCTGGCAGTACATGGGAACCGTGTACGAGAACGTGCAGGGTATCCCGGCAACAGCATGGCACCAGTTCCGGCACCGGATGCACCCGAAGACCAGGCAACGGGAAATCCGCTCAGTTTTGGCCCGTCCCGGCTGGGGGGCCTCCGTGAAGAAGACAGGATGAACCCCGACACCCTATGTTTCCTGGACATCGATGGAGTGTTAAACCGCACCTCCTGGTTCAAGAAAGCGAAACGGTTGAACCTCGGACGGGACCATCTCGACCCGGTCCTATGCCGCAGGCTCCAGCGAGTGTTGGCCCCTGTGGACGCTGCTGTGGTGATCTCCTCTACCTGGAGGCACCTGTGGCACATGAACGAACTGGTCGATATGCTGGGTGACAAGGGTCTCACAGCACCCATCATCGGACGGACTCCTGTCATCCATCTAGATGATGCTGAACTTCACAGGACTGCCGGGCGTGGGATGGAGATCCAGTGGTTCCTCCGCACCTATCACCCGGAACCGGAAACGCTGAAGATCGCTATCCTGGATGATAACTCGGACATGGGGCAGCTTCGTTCCCGCTTGGTACAGCCTGACACCTTCAAGGGGTTGACCTATGCGGACGCACGATCCCTTAAGGAAATGTTGGCCACGTCCCTGGGGCCGATGGAGTGGGCACCGGATGCCCTCCAGTACGAAGTTGGCACACGGGCGGTCCCCTGCTGCATCGCTGACTGGTCCCTGATTTAGTGAACGCTTTGAGGACGCAATGAGGACACGGAGCCAAAAGAAAGGATCATCTCCAGGACCGTTGGAGTAGACAAGGTAGCAGTTGCACTCGCTGAGGGTGCATGGATTGAAACCAAATGAGGAGGCACCAAATGAGTGCAATCGAGATCGAAGACACCCGCAACGCCGACGCCATCGCCAACTCCCCCGACTGGAAGACCGCAGTGGAGGACCTTCTTGCCCTCTGGGCGGAAGCAGGTCGTTGCTACTCCAGCGGTGAGGTCACCGCAGTCCTGCGGGTCCATCGTTCGGACTTCGCTTTCAGGACCACCATCCTCGGTTCCTACCTGCGTGACCTGTTCTACGGGGACACCCTCCCGCAGTACGGGAACGGCAACGGTCCCTGCTCCCCGGTGCAGCGCAGCCGCTTCACGGTGGGCCTGTATCCGGACCGGACCGAGCCGGGTGTCGAGGTGTTCGTGTACGGACCGAACACCGATGCCTGCGACGCCCACGAGTTCGAGATCTTTGTCCCCCGCTGGGACCAGGGACGGATGGAGACGATGGCGGACGCCCCTCCCCCTTCCCTGACCACGACCAGCGCCGCCAGCGCACCCGGTACCCTTGCCCACGCCAACGCCCAGGCAGCGTACACGAAGAACGTGGTCATCGCCGGAGCGGCCTCCAAGCTCAAGGCAGACGACTACGTCGCCTCCGTGCGGACCGAGACCCGCCAGGAACCCCGGATGCACCTGGGGCGGGGGATCTTCGAGGCCCTCTGCCACATGAGCGGGACCAGCATCCGGGCAGGCCAGCCGGTGTTCGTCCAGGTGGAGACCGACAGCAATGTCATTGTCACCCTGACGGATCCCGGCATCGGGGCCAAGGCGTGCAACATCTCCTCGGAAAAAGGCTGTGTACTGTTCTCCAGCGGCGACAAGGCCAACCCCTTCCCCTGCGGGAAGTACTACAAGGTCACGGTCAGCCCGACCGAGATCACGGTGGACCTGTCCCAGGCCGTGTAACGACCGACCACCCGACTCGGAGCAATCCGGGTCGGGTAGGGTAAGGCATGGCGAAGACCCCTCCTACTCCCAGGCCCGTCACTCCTACAGCCCTCCGAACGGCCTGTGAGAAAGCCTTCCCCGGTGTTGACATACATGTGACCGAAAGTGCTGGGGTGGTGTGGGTGGCCTTCTGGGTCTGGAACTTCGAGGTCATCTTCACCGTGGTCACGGCCAAGATGCATCACAAGGACAAGGTGGGCACAGGACGCAATGAGGTGCGCTTCCGGTGGGTTGACCAGCGGGGGCACCAGCCCATCCGTGCCCTTCAGGACATCAATGATATGAGAGGCATAGAGGAGGCCCTACGGTGGCTCCAGGAATACGTCAACGGCGTCGCCGCTGCCATCGCAATGTCACAGGTTGACCCGTTCGATCATCCTTCAGGTTTGCTGGGTGGGATTACTGATATCCCCTAGCCGGTGCCTTTTGTTGCTTTTCAGTGCCTGTTCTAGGATGGACAGTTGGACACCGTTGGCGAAGGCGAACTCCACCAGGGCTTCTGAGTCTTTGGGTAGGCAGGCACCCCCGAAACCGAGCTTCCCGTCCGGTCCAGGCACGTCACAGTGCATAGGGTTGATCCAACCTCCCGCCAGAGCGCCCTGCTTCACCCTGTCAAACGTCACGCCGAGTTTCTGGCACAGGGCATACATCTCGTTCCACCACGCCACCTTGGTAGTGTAGAACGTGTTACGGGCGTACTTCACCAGTTCGGCCTCCTCCCACGTCATCTGGAGGATCGGTACGTCCGGCCACAGTTCCTGGAAAAGGCCCACAGTGGGCGGCTGTGGGCCTTCAGTGCCGAGGATTATGCTGGTCGGTGACGCAAAGTCCTGGTCCGCAGTCCGGGCGGTCAGGAACTCAGGGCTGAACACGAGGTTCGGAAGATCAAACTGGGAGGCCAGCTTGAAACACGTCCCCGGCAACACAGTGCTCTTCAGCACCACGATGCTGCTCGTCCCCTGGAGGTGGCGGAAGGCTTCGTAGACGTGTTTCAGATCCTGACCTTGTTCCCCAGTCGGGGTTGGGACACAGACGAAGATCAAAGGACACTCTTTGACCGTCCCCATGGCGTAGGTAGATCTGTCCGGGTTGGTGTCGTGTACCCGGACGATATAGCCTTTGCTTCGTAGGAAAGCGTGGACAGCACCCCCCACGTAACCGTTTCCGATGAGTCCACCCAGAAGCTGTGACATGGATCCCCCCTTTGCTCTCCTACTCCGATGCGGGTGCCACCGGACGGAAGAGGACCCAGTCGTGGAACATCCGAGGCAGCGCTGCTTCGCACTTGTCACGGATAGCACTCCGCAGTTCAACGGTGTAGCCCTCCTGCTTAGACGTCGCTTCCAGCGTTTCAAGGCTGAACTCGACTGCCCTGGGATACGTCCAAGTATCGGTAGCGGTGTCCTTCTCCCCAAGGCGTAAGGATGCCAGGATGAGGCTACCTTCCCGCAAATGAGGCCGGATGTTGTGGAGGAACTCAGGTAACTGGGGTGCCCCAATGTGCGTCAGTACGGAGTGTGCAAACACGATATCAAAGGTCCGCTCTGCCTCTGATGAGTCGAAATCGGAACAGGTCAGCAGGATGGTGTCCCGATCCGGGTCCAGGGGGGCCACAGCGCCCGTTACGTCCTCGTTCGGCTCGATTCCGGTGTACCCCCCCTCATTCAGGTAGGGAACCAGCAAACGGGCAAGGCCGAGGCATCCGGCACCCACCTCCAAAACCGAAGACGAAGGTGTCAGTCCGTGGTCTCTCAGGACTTTGAACTGTAGTTCGGAAGCTACAGCCCACTCCTTGGGGTTGCCTCCGCCGACATGCACAATGGCCTCATCTATCCTCATTTGTTCATCCTTTGTGACTTAGATGTCGCACCCCAAATCCTTCCCGAAGGGGCGAGGCAGTCACTGTAGGGGTTTGGATCCCATTGAGGTTTGATCATCCTAAACCTCAATGGGATCCAGATGCGGGTTTTTCAGAAGACTGCTCCCCAATACCGCTGTCAGATCAGAGTCCCGGTGCAGCACTCTCGGTTGGAGAACCTTCTCCCGCCCCATCAGTTTGAGAATCGCTGCCTTATCCCCTGTTACGTTCGGGAGTGGCTCCGGTATAGTCCGGGCGAGCCAGCGAGCGTGGACGGCACCCACGAACTGACTCTGGGTCAGGTCCAGAATGTGGGATGAGATCGCCCCGTCCCAGGTCTGACCTGGCGCAAGAGTTGGAATCTCCACCAACATCACCTGACTGCGGGCACACACAAAGTCCAGGAGAGCGAGGCAGTCTTCAGTGGAGATGTGTTCTATAGCATGGGAGGATACGAAGATGTCGAATGTTCCCATATCGGACATCTCCCAAAGAGGCTTGTCCGCAGCGATGTTCAGGACCCCTCGTCCGATGGCCTCTGGGCTCGTCTGTTGAACGGCGTAGGGGACCATTTCGTACCCGGTCCACCCTGCAATGGGGAAGACCCTCATACACTCTGCTGCCAGCCACCCATCATAGGAGCCGAACTCAACGACCCGTGCCTGAGAAAGGTCCATCCCCCAGTCCTTTAGTTGTTGGAAGGACCGGAGGAACCACTGCACGTCAGCGCAGTGCTGCTGTTTGAGTTTGGGGTACAGTGTGTCCCAGATCTCACGGTGCTCAGCATAGGTGAACTCAGGGTAATGTGCCCGCCAGAGATCCCATATTCGGGACGATGTCAGGAAGTCCTGTGCTCCCTTGATCTTATCGACGATGTTCCGATTTTCTCCTACCATGGTATCAACTCGTCCGGGGTTTCCTCTGCGGGCACCCCGTCTAGAATTTGGGTGAGTCGTTCAGTAAGCAACCCGACCCGTGCCGAACAGGTGTGGTTTCGTTGGATAAGCCGAGCAGCATTACGAGTGATCCTTCTCCGTTCAGTGTTGTTCTTCAGATAGTATCTTAGCTTGTCCAGGTAATTTAGGTGGTCAATGACCACCATCGTTTCTCCGTCCACGAACCCGTTGATTGCTGCGTCCTTGGGCAGAGGGGCCATAACGAGGCATCCGCAGGCCATTGACTCATAGAACTTCTGAACGGGGACATTGATGATGCTCCCACAAAAAAGGATCGTTTTAGACTGTCTCAGACAATCAGCATACCAGTTTTGGTGCTTGTCGAAAACAGGGATATCGCTGGTCTTCTCTCGGGGCGTTGTGGAAATCAATCTAAAAATGATGTCCTTAGCCTCACGAGACCGGAGATGATTTGTTACAAGGATTCGAATGGGATAGAAACGTCCTATGGCTCCGGTAAAAAACACGTCAAAGGGACGCTCTTCCTCCAAGGTTGTGTGGAAAAACCATTCAGGCACACAGAAGGGTACCCGGAGGAAAGGGAGATCCGAAGCCGGTTGGAGGATCCGTTTGTAAGGATCCGTCATCCAGGCTGTCATCACGTCCCACCCTTTACCCTTGGTGGGAAAAGGATTCTGGGGAAAAGGATGCTCATCTATGTTTCTCACCCAGTGCAGCCACTGAGCGAGGAAGGCACTGGAGAGAGTGGGGACCATTTTCACAGCTTGGGTCATGGCAGGTTCCGCCCAGTCCACGATCATCTCTGAAACAGGCCGAAGGTGTGACAAAGCATGAGGGTCGCTTTGGACACGGAAAACATTCAGGGTTGCGGGACCTTCATTAAAAGCGACATCAGCGGACTGTCCCTCATCGACTTGTGTCAGATGAGGAGAGCGACCCATTGCTTCGAACAGATGTCGAGAGTGGGATCGGTCACTGATGGTTGACACTGGGATGCGTACACGCAGTTTGGTCATCTTAGCGTTTCCATGCCAGCAGCGTTCGCATCAATCCACTACCACGTTCTGCGACCACAGAACCTTCTCCAGCGGCCCCCGATTTGCGGCACCAATCGAAGACAGCTTCAGGTTTCACGAATGAGGAGTTTCCTCCTACGGGATCTTCGGGAGCAGGACAGTCGAGGAACACAGTGGGAGCCTTTGCCACCAACCGCCGGAAGATCTCATGTCCCTGTTCATCCCGCCCATCCACTTGGTGGTGATTGAGCAGGGATAGGCAGACGATGAAGTCAGTTCGTTTCTGATGTTCGGTCACGTCCGGGATGTTGCCACATTTGTGGAAGCTGGCCCGAGGTGCCTTGTCCTCGTCACACCAGGCCCCGATGACCTTCATCCACGCCAGCGCATTGCCCGTGGCGACACACTTGGCGTCGAGATCGATCCCGACCATACTGTGACCCCGCCGGGCGAGGCCGCATGTCAGTACGCCCGAGTTACACGCCACATCCATACCGTAGGTTGCGTTTGGGAGATGTTTCGCCAGGTAGTCCCCCAGGACGGCAGCCCGGAATTCCGAGTCCCTCCGCCATCCCCTCCAGAGAGACAAGTCGGGATGCTCCACCCATTGGTATAGGCTCAGACCCCCGTTCTGGGCAAACAGAGCTTCCTTCAAACGCCACCACTCCGAGGCTCGGTAAACAACTTCCACGGGTACTTTGGGCAACCCCAGGGCGAGGGCTGTGCAGGATCGGTGCAACCCGTCAGTGATGATAATCTGACCATGCGGATTGATCGCCACCTTGATCCGTTGCTTAGGATCGAAACCCTTGGTCTGGATAGACCGCAACAGTTCCTTGACGCCTTCCAGATCCCGGTCATGACCCGAGGGAGTGTATTCCTCAGGGTCCTTTCCGGCGATGAGTCCTTCTATAACGGAGGACCGGGTGTGTAGGGCCAGTGCCCTGACTCCAAGGCCACCTTCCTGCCACCAGAGCCAGTGAGGGGGCACTTCGATGTGGTTACCAAAATAGATCTCTGCTTCTTTCGGGTTCATCTCTATCCCTTCCAGTTTCCAAAGCAACCCTGACACGCCGGGTGAGCGTTCGGCTGGTCCCCCGTTACGGACAGCCGCAGTTGAGCATAGTGGTTGTTCTGCCAAGTACCTCCGAGCCGTATGTTACCGGAGGACTCAGATGGGGGATCTATCCGTCTGCACCCCGAAATCGCTCCCTTGGCGTCCAACCCCAGAGAGACCATCGGTGACATACATTTGCCTGGGGCACCCTCTGGCCCCAGGATCACCTCAGGCCACACCTCGACCAATTCCGCCCCCGGACAAGTTTTGGCGTGTGCTATTTCCGCTAACGCTTTGTCAGATCTGGGGGTTAAGACGTCGTTCAAGAAGTCCTTGTCCAATGGGCCATTGTGAGGCAACACATTGATCAGGTGTACGAATTGAACTCTAAGTTCCTTTGCCAGAGCTAGGAGGGCAGGGATCCTGTGTGCATTGCTATTCGTTACGACATAGGACACTCCCGAGCGGATCGGGGAGGCACTCATTAATCGGATCCCCTCTAATACCTTGAGCCAGAAATCGGTGCGGGTCGTGGCCTGGTGCTCCTCCGCCGTGGTGGCATTCAAGGACACGGAAAGGTAGCTGATGGGAAGCCCCTGAAGCTCCGCAGCATTTTTCCAGAGGAGACTGCCGTTGGTGATGAGCCCGACAACAACCTTATGTGACCCGCAGATGCGAATCAACTCCGGCAACTGTGGATGCAGCAGCGGTTCCCCGAAACCAGCGATACAGCAGCCCCGGATGGTGGGATACCTGTTCAAAGCTGTCGTCAGGGTTGCGGGGGTGATATCCCCTTGTTGAGGCACGCCTTCGGGAGTTTGTCGTTTGCAGGGGGTTGTACCGAACACACATTTGAAATTGCACTTGTCTGTGAGGTAAAGGGTCATCTCACGGGGTCCATGGCTGAACTCCCCTACGTAGGAAGCAAGGCGACGGTAGTCCTGATCTGCAGCCCGGAAGTCCATCTCCTTGTCCTCCGGTTGTTCCCCAGTCAGCCCCACGGTAGCACCCAAAAACTTGGCCTGGCGAATTTCGTTGCCTGGTTCAGCCAACCACTCCTGCATCAACATCTGAGGGTACTTTGACAACCAACCCATCCAGGATAACTTCCGATGTTTCTGCATCAGTCGCTTCCAACGGACGAAAGCCATCTCGGGTGTCTGGGATGCGAGATGCGTTCCAAAGATCTCGGCAGTCCGGGTGTATTCCTCGGTCCACACCCCATTAGTTTCTTTGCGGACTCTACCAGGGGAGTTGTCGGCCACGATCTCGTGGCCGTTTGTACGCAGTAGCTCATTCTGGCCCATCTCACAGGAGAGGGCTTCTTTGTACGGGTACTGTTTACAGATAGCGTGATTGTATATTTTGACACCCTGAATGGGTCGGTGAACGTCATCGTCCCACAACCACCCAACATACTGAGCAGCTTTCGTTGTCGTGATCTTTTCATAAAGGCGTCTGATAGCAGAGGGATCTAATAGCATATCAGCATCGATCTGAACGTAATAGGGTGTCTGACAACGATCCATCATCTGCTGGAAGGCCCGCCACATAGGGGCTACATTACGAATATCCTCCCGAAGAAATAGGGAATCCTGGTTGTCTAAGTGTTTGTGACAGGTCGGTGTTGATGGTTCTCCGCTAGAGATAACAAATACGGTCACAAAGTTTTGCAGATCCTGTTTGCCATTTGCCATTTCTGATTCCTTTGCCGGGTGTGCAGGAGGATTTACCCTAATAGGGTGTACGGGAGGGTTTACCAGGGCAGGAGTGGAAAGCGACAAAGCTGGGGCTGTGACCGCCGCTGGGACGGGTTCCTGTGGCATCATGGGGAAGCCTAACCCTTGCAGAATGTCAGTAGCCTCCGCCTTGTACTGGAGGGACAACCTGTCAAGCAGTTCCCTTTGGGCATGAAGCAGTTTAATCCTGTCCGCCGGATGATCAAGAAGATGCTGGGTAAGCCTTCGGATTTCATCACTAGCAATGGCTGGTCGGACACAACATAGTTCCTGTGCCCATTTTGGCAGATCCTTGACCCAACGAATAGTATCACACAAAACTACGGGGGTGCCTGCGTAGATGGCCTCCATCACGAGGTAAGGCCAGGTGTCCGACAGGCTCGTGTGGATCATCACGTCCATAGAGGACACGAGTTTGACGGCTGCTCCACGGGAAAGTACACCGTATGTTTTCCAACTCTGAGCGGCAACGAGAAGAGCCTGAACGGCAGCCCCCCGCAGTTCTAATGTTGATGACGTTGACAGGTGTAAGTGTCCACTGGTCTGGGTTGCTCCTGCAACGCATGCCAAAATATTTTTAGCATTCGAAGGGTAATGTCCGCAAAACCCCACCATCACAGAGCCTGGCTTTTTTGGTGCCCTCCCTAATGACTGAAGTCGTTGGGAGTCCCATACGGGGACCATTCGGGTAGCTCCTACAGGAAGAACATCTCGGGTTTCAAGCCACAGGAACCGGCCCTGTCCACTGGCTGACATCCGTAGAGCTTCGCTTAATGTTCCTCCCTCACCCATCAGATCAGAGCCAGCAAAGCCACTGTGCCACAGAATGTGTGCAAGTTTGGGGTAGTAGGCACAGAGTTTTCGTGCTCCTGTCCACCAGCCATGGAACAAAACGGGTTGACCCGAACGGAGTGCCTCATCCGCTTCTGCACGAGAGACTGCTTTGAACCCGATGCTCAAAAGACCGTCAGTGAAGGCTTGTTGTCCGGCCCCTCCGGGGACACATGTGAGCGGGACGTTGCCTTGGGGTACGAGGATGGGGGGTGGTCTGGGTGTGATCACTTGGGGAGTAGCCGAAATCTTTTTGGGTGCTTCTTTAGGGGGGTTTGGAGCTACCCACGTGCCGTCCAAAACACCTAGCCCCCGGCGAAGGAGTTCCTTAGCTTCAGACTCCGCCCATGTTGCTCTGTTTCCTTTACCTGTCACTATAAAGCGACCCCGGACCATTGAGCGTTCTGACTCCAGCACAGGCCGGTCCCAGATGTTTTCCCCATGCTGAAGGCATACGGGCATCCCTTCGAGCAACGAAGTGATATCCTTGTGCGCTGGTTTCCGGGGGAGCCTGCGGATTCTATATGCAGCCTTGGCATCCTTGCCATTCGGGATTGGGGGCCACCCTCGGATTTCCCTCAGGAGCTTCGTGGTGTAGGACATAGAGGTGCCCACCAAGCCATCCTTGTCCCCCTTCCAGAAGGTTACACAATCGTGGATCATGTCATAGAAGTAACAGTTTCGAGTGCCCGACCATTCATAACCCTCCAAGAAGGCTTGGATAGAAGCCGCAGCCCTGTTCGGAGGTTGAAGGTCATCATCATCCGCCAGCATCACCAGTTCAGCGTCGGTCCTGGCCACCAAGGCGTTCAGCTTCACCGTGACCTTGGGATCGGCAACAACCTGATAGGGAACATCTGCTTCAGCGGCCACCTCTTTGCCAGGGTCCTCAGCCTCTCCCGCCACCAAGATCTCAACATCCCAACCGTCAGGAATGCCCTGCTGTTGCTGGAGAGAGTCCAGGCACGCTCGGAGAAGCTGCGGCCTGTGATGTGTAGCGACTAGGAAAGCGGCTTTCATGTCCCTTACCTTTGGTAGAGGAACTATAGTCAACAATGCTGTAGCAATTTCTTGCTTTCATTGTCTTTTATGGTAACGGGGACTATAGGCTCCCGCCCTTCATCAAACAAACCATCAGAAGTCCAGAAGAACCCTTTACGATTTATTTGACTTAGCCGCACCCACCATTGGATCTCAAAGAGATCGAGTTTCAAGTTGGAAGCCGCATTCAAGTCAGCATCGGTGATAAAACCACATTTGCCGCATCTGAACGTCTTACCTTTCCTGTTACTCTTACGGACCCAGCCACATTGGCTACACCTCTGAGACCTAAACTCATTCGCTACCTCCCGAAAAAGGAAACCTTCCTCCTCAGAGAGACGAACAAGTTTGTCTTTGATCAAAGTGTAACGCCAGTGTGACATATAACGTGAACTCCGTTCACCCCTACGGAGATGCTTGATCTTCTCAAAACGAACTTCTTTCACGTCCTTGAAGTTAAGTTGATTCAAGGACCAATGGATGTAGTTCTTGCGATGCTCTTGGGTACGACGAAAGCCATTCGATCCCTTTTGCTTACGAGCAAGTTTTGCTTGGATCGTTTGGAGGTTATGCCCATGGGGACACGACAGTGTCGTTGCACCATTTGAAAGAGTCAACGCAGTAACTAATCCCTGGTCTGCCCCAACTATCTGACTTCCTGAAACGTTTTTGTTTGGTACTTCGTAAATTAGATGTAGTGTGTCTTCAGAGATCCTAACACACACTTTCAGGATTCCTTTAGTCTGCCACTTGTTGGAGCATCGAGTTCTTTTGATGGGGACTCTAATGTGTGGAATACCAAGGGATGAGAGTTGGACAAACAAAAGATGTCTGTCTCTTGGAAACTCACAAAGCGAGAGTCTAGTTCCAGATTGATTCCTGAAGCATCTGGCTTAACAAGAGGTTGCCGGTCAACCTTTGACTGAAGTCGTTTGTACTTGCCACCTTCTCGCTGAAGGTTGGCCAACACGAAAAGTTGTTTCCGTCGTTTCTCTGTGGCTGCCTTGAGCATCATAATGGCTTGTTTTCCAGCAGCTTGCTGAAGCCTTGCTGACATCCACGTTGGGAACTGCTTGAGATATTTTGTGGGTAAATGATTCTTGCCCTTGAAGTCCAGTCTGTTTGAGCTTGGGAAAATGTTCCACGCTGGAAACCCCTTCTCCCATATGTCGTTTATGATGCATTGGACAAAAAGGCGGTACTCTCCGATAAGTTCGCCTACCAATCTCACCTTACCTGGGTTTGCAAACCGCAAACTATGGGCAGAAGACCGAATCATTTAGCCACCTTAAGTTCTCAATCCCATGGTTGCAGTTTACTAAAGAAAAACAAAAAACACAAGCCTTCTTATCAAGGTAAGCTATACCACCCAGAGGAGTTCTCAGCACCTATGAATATGGCGGAGAGTTCCACGGCACGCCTGATGCGGTCAATAGTGTCCTGGATGAGAGCCTTCGCTTTGTCAGACGGTCCTGAAGCGGCCCTGAGAAGGTACGCCGGATGGTAAATCGGCACGATAGGGATCCCACCAGCCTCATAGATCAGATCCGTTACCTTGAGCAGCGAACCCATCGCACCCCACTGCTGGGACAATTTACTGGTGGCATGCCTTCCCAACGTGATCAGGACTCTCGGACCGATGGCGGCGATCTGACGTTGGAGGAAGGGGTAGCAAACAGCAACCTCGTCAGGCTGGGGGTCACGGTTCCCCGGAGGCCGACATTTGAGCACGTTGGCGATGTAACACTCATCCCGTGTCACCCCCGCCCTTGTCAGGAGAACGTCCAGGATGCCCCCCGCACGGCCCACAAAGGGCACTCCCTGCTCATCCTCGTGTTGACCGGGTGCCTCTCCTACGATCATGATGCGGGCGTTGGGGTCACCGGCTCCGAAGACGACATTATGTCGATCTTTTTGGAGCCTGCATCGGGGGCAGTTCACCAGGGCTTTCTGGATGTGTTTCAGGGTCTCTTTCGACATCATTTCTCCTTGGGGCGATTTATCATCCATTTGGGAAGGGTTCAAAGGCGACCTTCATTCGTGCCCTTGCAGTAACAGCGGGGACAGACCAGTCCTTGGTTTTTATGGCCATTGTGTTCTCTCCCATTGTGATGGGGCCTCTAAGATTCAGGGGGTGACATCGGGCTGAAACGTCGGTGTGACGACGGCGGGTCTCCCTGGGAGCATAATTCTGTTGTCCTGAAGGGGGAGGCCCACTACATCCACGAGGGGGCTCTGGGCCAGCAACTCGTTGGCGGAGGATTCGTCCAGATCGAACAGGTACTCGTCCTCCTCAGCGTAGGCTCGTAACGTGTCGTTCTCCCAACGCACCTCTCGAACCATCTCATAAGGTCCGAGTACCCGACGCCGAGCACGTTCTGCCCACTCTGTGTCCACGTAAATCCTATCAGGTGGGGTGCCCGGATCCGCTTGGTGGGTAACGGAGAGAAGGGCAGACCCAAATCGGATTCTGTTCCTGGAGGGGGGAACCACACCACCGTCCCCTCCCATGGGGCGATTAAGGGTCTGCATGATCGCCCGTGCCTGGATGAACAGCTCGTCTCGGTCGTCCTGGCAGTCAGCGATAAGGAAGCAACTTTGACTTTGCCTAAGGTCCATGCACGCTCGGACACACATCCAGGTGCTGGCCCCAAGCTGACGGAAACAATCGTCGGTAGGAACTTGGGGTTTTGTGGAAAGCAACCCGCCACTACTATGACGAGAGACGTTCATCAGGAAAGCATCCTGCATGAACTCATCCAAGGGACGCAGACCCAGTCTGCTATACGCCCTCTCCAATCCACTCCACATCGGTGCTTGTTTGATCAGGGATCACCTCCGGTAGTCAATTCCAAAATAGTACGGAGCCGTGGTTCTCTAAACAGGGGAAAGCCATAGGCCACGTCATCCAGGAACGACCCCGTCGCCCCAATACGGTGCATCCGGGCAAGGAGGGAGTCCGTATCAAAGGTGGCCCCATAGTAGGCCCAGTCTTCGGGGATGGTACCCCAGATCCGATTTCGTAACCTTCCCCTGTGCCTGGGTTTCTCAGTTTTCCAGGTCAGGTCGACCACTTTGCCGTTGATGGAGGCCCACCCGTGGAGGGTGGGGACGCTGTTCAACCCGATGGCCCACCCCTCGCAGTAAATTAGTTCCCGTGATGTATCGAAAGCCACCAAGAGTTGGGCGTTGTAATAGCAATGCCCCAATCTGAAGTGTTTCTCGGGGCACAGGGTAAGAGCTTGCAGGACTGTGGTCCTTTCCTGCGGGGTCAAAGGACCAGAGGAAAAGGGTGAACCCCTGTCCAGGACATAATCCTCGCCACCTTGGTAGTTGTAGCCCTCCGGGAAGACGAGTCCGAGCCTCTTCTTGAAACGGACGGTCTCCCTCAGATACTGGAGCAGTGTTTCCTTGACGGTCCCCACGGACACCTCCTGTCACTGTTCTACTCGGATGGGATAGAAAAGCGCACCGGCTCAGGAGGATTGTCGTCCTCGGTCAGTTCCCAAAACCTGTAGGGGGCCTGGGAGTCATCATCCGTGTGGCTCACCCACCAAGTGTCAGGGTGTCCCTCTACTGGTTTCAAGACGACCCCGTGTGTTGCCCGGCGTTTGGCGAGACTGGCTTTGACAGCCACAATATCACAGGTGAGGTCGGGATTTGTCAGTACAGGTAAATCTGGCCTGATTGATGTGACGTTCATTAGAAGAGCCACAGAACTTGGCCAGGTAGCGCCCCATGATAACCATCTCTGAAGCGGACATTTGCGGGTACTGGTTCCGGGGTCACCTGTCCGACCTTGATTGTGTAGGAACACGATCCCGTACAGGTGACGGCAAAATAGTTAGGAACGTGCGCCTGTCGTATCTCTACCAGCTCGTTATAGAGCACCTCGGGTGTCTGATGTCCCCCATACGGTAGTTCTTCCCAAGCAAAGAGCACCTTTCCTTTGTGGCGCACCTGCCCCAGGAAGACGGCTTGCTTGTGGGCCTGCAACCCTTTATAGATGCCACCCACGACGAGATCCTTGACCCGTAGCTTCCCACCACGGGGGAGCCGCCGTTGCGCCTCTACTTTCTCCAGATCCTTGTAGAGGAGAGAGTTCATCGGGGCCAGTCGCATCGAAGATCCGAGCTTCACCCACCTGAACGGTCCCTCCAGGATCCCGTCCGGGGGAATCCCCTGGGTGAAGATGATGTAGAGGATCACATCCTCCCGCAGATCCACAAGGTGGTTTTCGGGGGTCATTACCTTCCAGGCACGTCCACCTTCCGCCCGGAGGTCAAGCCCCACGAGCTTCAGGTAGGGGATCGGGTCATTGTCCCGCAGGTCGAAGGTGGCGTCGTCGGCCCTGTCCACCACACCACCGACGTTACCCAACGTCCAGTAACGAGCGGTGGTGTCCTTTTTGGACTTGGCGTCAACGACCATGACGGGGGTGGCATGCACCATCCCCACGTACATCTGCTGCTCGATAGGTTCCCTGGCGAAGACTTTGAGCTTCTCCGGGATGCCCCCGCTGTTGCCTCTCTTGGCGTAGATGTTCATATCCCCCTCCTCAGCACCAGTAGGCATAGAGCAGCGGCCTCAACTGATCGAGGAAAGCCGCAGGGTCGATCACACAGTCCAACCACAAGACCAGGGCCACCACGGTCATTGGCAGGGGTGGGCGGAAGTCCCGCTTCAGGTGCCGTAGGAGGGCTCCTGTGGCCATAGGTCCGTATAGGTCGTCCCCTCGTACCCTTGGACCCCTCCGGACCCCTGTAAGGTAGGAGTAGGTCGAGTCACAGAGCTTCACCGGCCCCAACTCGTCCACGATGTTCCCCAATTCATCCGGCGAGGGCACGGGGGCGGTGGGATCCAACCTGAAACTCCGTGCTGGTTTGCGGAACCGGATGCGGAAGCCGTTGTAGGGATAGATGCCGGATTGCCTGAGGCGACGCACCCTCGTCTGTTGTCCGTGCCACTGGGACTCCTCGACCCAATCCAGGGTGTTGTCCCTGCGGTGCCACTGGGTGGAGCACTCAGGTGGGACGAACATCAGCACCTGGGGATCGCCACCCTCCGTTTCATGGATGAAACACTGTTCCGGTGCCACCCCGAACATCCGCTGGGGATCACGCTCCAGCATCTGTTCAATCATCTGGATGTCCCACTGGAAGCTGTGCCCCGAGATCGCACGGGGATCCTCCCTGCGGTGAAGCTCGATGATGTCAGCCTTGTTCCGTTGCATCCAGGACATGAAATCCTGAAGGCTCGTGGCACACCGCTCCTCGGCGGTAGCGGCGAGCTTCTCCCAGTCTAGCCGGGGGTCCAACATCGTTGGATTGAGGGTGTCGGGGGAATCGATCTTCAGGTTGGTGATCCCGTAGCCGACAGTTTTGTGGACCCGGATACCCATCAGATCTCCCCGATCTTTGCCGCCAGCCACCGGGCCATATTCCAGCCCACCTCGGTGGGTTCAAATCGAGCCGTGGGGGAGAAGTGTTCCGTGTTTTCCGAGAAGTGAGGGTCGATCTTCCCCTGTCGGAGCAACTGTGCCAGGGTCACGTTCAGGAACAGGAGCACCTTGCGGCCCTCGTAGTTGGTGCAGTCCAGGTACTCGATCTCGATGATCAACGCCCCTGGGTGGTCTTCATCCCAACGCAGGACTTTGTAGCGGGACGGGTCAGGGTTGGGGAGAGGAGGCGCAGGGGTTGAGGGTTGGGGGCAACAGCCGCCACGGGGTTTGTCAAAGGAACTCATGCTGTTACTGAACCCAATGTGAAGACCCATCTAAAACCTCTCGATGAAGACGTGTGTGACGGTGATCCGCCGCACCAATCCTCTTTGAGCGTCCCTGACCTTTCCCGTTTCAGAGAAGCGTATCACCTCATCTACTCGAAGCCTGCCTTTGATGATCAAAACACGCTGCGTGGAGTGGGTTCCGACCTTGGCTATTATCCATTTCAAGGGGCTTCACCGATGGCCTCCTGCTGGAGCTTGTCCAGGTTGAGTACCAGCCCGCAGCGGTTGCATCTCATGTCGCAGAGGTTGCGGGTCACGGTCTCGGGGCTGTCCCACACGGTCCCGATAGGGTGGCACGAGGATGCTTCCCCGGCGACCACGGTGCCGTCCGGATTGATAGAGGGCGTACAGAACTTCCCCAGACCCCAGAGGTATGCCAGCGCCTGCCCCACGTTCCCGAAAGATCGGGCACAGCTTCGAAGGTTGAAGCAGTAAGGGGTGAGCCGGTTGCACAGGAGCTTATTGGTCAAAGCCCGCCCGAAGGGGGCAACCTGTCGGATCTGGTTTTCGTATTTGACCTTGGGGTGGGGGAACACCTTGATCGTGTCGGGGTAGAATCGGGGATCGTTGGTGACCTGGACACCCCACACCTGGGGAAGCACCTGCTCCCGTAGTTCCTCATTGGCCAAGAAGAGTCCGTTGGACATCAGAAGCACCTTCAGCCCCATCGTGTTGGCGACACTCAGGAAGGTCAACAGATTGGGGTTCTCCGTGGGCTCCCCGCCGCTCAGGAACACCACGGGGGCGTCCAGACTGCGAAGGAAGTTCAGGGCCATTAGGTACGTGTTGAAGGCCATGTGCGCCCCGTTGTGGCTGGCCTCAATCAGGCAGTGGGTGCAGCCCATCGTGCAGCAGTTGGTGATTCGGATCAGCAAAGTTACCTCCTAAAGAGGGGTTTCCGTTGTGTTGCACATCACGCTTCCCTTAACCGTTCACCCGCTTCATACAGGATAATGCCTCGTCGGTCGTCCCACTCTATGTCCAACGCCATCGTTAACAGGATGTCAGCTAGTAGCGTGTTTGGGACAGCCCCCAAGAACGGTGGGTCTATCGTTTTGTCCAGCCATCCTCGTATGCGTTTCTCTTGCAAAGGTTCTAACGGAAACCGCCCCAAAAGTACCAGCATTTCTTTGACCGTTGCCATTAGCAGCTTCCTTTTGGCTGTATGGCCCCGGCCCTCACGGAAACGTCCTGGCCGTCCAGCGAAAGGGTCACGGCCCCACCCTCACAGAGGCGGCAAAGGAGTTTGTTGGCGTCTTTGACGTAGATGGGGATGCCTGTAATCGCCCGGAACACCACGAACCCTTTCCGAGTCTGGCGGTCCTCCTGGTGGTATCTCTCCTGAACCAATCTGGACTCATCGAGGGGTTCCCATTTGGGATGGCCATAGCCAGGAGCGAACTGACTGACGGAACGAGGGATGAAGTCCCCGATGGAAATCGTATGTTTAGGGAAGCCCGTCATGTGTTTATAGTCCTGTGATAACGGATCTCACAAGCAGCCACAGCGTCCGCACCCGTATTGTAGCCTTCGAACTCTCTAACCGTATTGAGCCCGCAAGTCCAGTGCTTCCCTACGTTGCAGATCATCCCCACGTGCCTGTGTCCTTCCAGCACAATGTATGCTTCCTGAGTGTCCTCCTGCCAAGCTCCCGTTTCCGAAGTACCCTCGAAGGACACGGGACGAAGATGGTAACGATCAGGCAACTTGGGACGAGACCCCGAAAGCACAGAGCGTGTCAACGCTTTTACTTTGCGCTGGTAGCGGACAACCTCGAACAGGCCAAGGATCAGGAAGGCAATGCCAACAACGACATAGGCATTCATCACTCTACCTCCCAACCGGGCTGGACCCACATGACCTCGTTGCGTTCCTTCACGATGACTTTGCAGATTTCGTCATCGGCGGACATCTTGATCCCGTCACGGGAACAGCCGACCACTTCCTTCGTGGCGGTGTCCTTGTAAACGGTCGGGACGTCGGACAGGACGAACAGTAGAGCGACAAAGGCGAACGCCGCCAGGATACCAAGGGTACGAAGGGGATGTTTCATTTTGTTATGCCTCCTACCCTGTCTACTCAGGGGTCGGCTCAGATGATCCCTCATCATCACCCCACAGATCTTGGAACGTTTGTTGGTCCCAAACCCTGTCGTTATCCTTCTTGCGTAAAATGTAAATTGGATCCGGGAGTGGAACATACTCTTCCCGAGGGCGGTAGAGGGGTAACAAAGGCTTCTTCCCCCTCTCATAGTCGTCCCAGGACAAAACCTGGATCCGGGGACACCTCGGATTAGGAGAAACCGGAAGAGCGTCGTTGGTTTCCTTCAGATACCGTGCATCTGAATCATTCATGGGATACAGGCTGTAGGTTACGAAATAGGGTGGACGAGAACGCACACCACGGATCAAACCGTCCTCTAACTTGGCACGAGCCTTCCCAATCTTATTCTGAAGTGACCCGGTCTGTGCCGTGATGTCCACCCAGGCCAGTAAAGTCCCGTCCTCCCTGTACAACCTTCCGTCTTTACCCCCATCAGCACCAAGGGAGTCTGATCCCTCCGCCTCCAATAAAGCCACCCACACTTGTTCCAGTTTTTTATGTCCCTTCAACCCTTTGAGCACCTTGCTGTTGAAGGCTGGATTGGTGCTCAATTTATGCGCTCCGGCGTAGGTGCGAGGTGACCCGGTCAATTCGATTTTGTCTAACGCAGGTGACTCAGGAAAAGCCTTCGTCAGACGCTCCAATGCAAACTCCGGGAAGTGGATGTTCACATCGGAGACCCAGAACCGGCGGTTTGTTCTCATCGCAGCCACCGCCGTTGTTCCTGTTCCTCCAAAGGGATCGATAACCAGATCGCCTTCTTTGGTGGTGGCTTTAATGAGGGCCTCCACCAGAGCTTCCGGTTTCTGTGTACTATTGGCCCATTTGCCTTTCACTTTTTCTTTGGGTGTGAGGAAAAGGTTATCCCAAAAATGGGATGCATTTTTAAGGATGCCCCCGTCGCCCACGTAAACCTTCTTCCAGGGACGCCGGTAGATCCCTCCGTCCTTTGCCTTACTGTCCGTGTAGTCCAACAGCCCTTGATCCTCGTACTCTTGCATCGTTTTCCGGGTGATGCCCCTGATGCATTTGTACCCCGTCCATTCATAGGTATAGGCGGGATGTCCTCCGATCAGGTCCGAGCGTGTGTACTCTCCAATTGCGTCCGTGTAGGTTTGCCTTCGGCACTTTAGGGGGATCTGATGGCTCTCCCAATAGGGTTTGGCTCCCCCCTTCCAGATCACTGTCAACGTGTCCACGCAACGTCCCTGCCACTGGGTGTTGGGGCGTTCCTTAGAGGTTCTTCTCCAGTAGATGGGCTCTGCTGGGGTGTTGAAAATATAACGGCAGAGGGTGTGTATGGTAGTCCCGAACTTGTCATCCGCATGGAAGATCAAAGCGTGACCGGGTCTCAGTGCCCGGTGGGACTTCCAGATGATATAGGCCACATTGATCAGAAAGGCCCATTCTGAATTGGGCCTTAGTACCTTCTCCATCTCAAGGAAGTCCAGTAGGCCCGTACACTTTTGAAGGGCCTTTTCTGCTCTCACTGTTTCCTCCGAGGCCATTTTGGACAAGGCGCTAAAAGCCTTGTTCTGAGCTTCGTCCGCTCCCTCTAACCCATAAACAGGGTTAAGGGTGTACGGTGGATCCAGGTAGATGCACCCCGCTACATTCTCGGGCGTTAACAGAGGGGACAGAACGTCCCCAACATGACCGAAACCGAGCCAATTGCCATCATCGTAAAGCATTTTGAGCACCTCCTTTTCAGACACTTCTACCCCAACGGGTGTGAAAGGAACGGAAAACCAGCGCTTTGGGTGGCTGTGTTAGGAGGCGGGAGGTACCTTCCGACCCGGACCCCAGATGCCGTGCTCAAATCCCGTGGTGCTTTACGAGCCCGTATGGTCCCACACACCGTCGCCCAGGTATGTGATGTCGTCCCAGATCGTGCCATGGGATTTTCCCACGTCGGTACTGAAACTGTAGATCATCACGGTGCCATCGTTCAGTCGGCAATAGGAGTTGGTCTTTCTGCCCACGAAAGTGCTCAGTTTAGAGCTTTCCGCCAGGGCCGAAAACCAGAAGGATCTCTGATCAGTCCTATTTCGCATGGGGGTAATCTCCTCTTTGTTGAAGACCGCTGCATCGCAGAGGGGCTCGAAGAAGCCACCCTCGGACAGTGGTTTGCAAGCGTATTGATCTGGATCTGCCGGAGTCCCTCTGTTCCATTCCGCTGCACAATGGAGAACGTGCTTGCAGTCCTTACAACGGAGTAGGTCCTTTCGGGACGACATCACTCCTCGACCTGAACGATGATGACCTTCGCCACGTTGCCCATGGGGAAGGTTTCCTTCAGGGCCTTGTGCGGACCACGAGCCGGGACCAACACCTCGATGTGGTGCTCCGAGAAGGAGATCAGCGTACCACGGGCACCCGTCGCCCCAGGCCCCTTGGTCCGGGGGACCACCTCGACGGTGTCGCCCCGCCTGTAGGACACGCAGGTGCTGTATATGGACTTCGAGGGCAGGCTGTCTTTGAGGACCTGGATCAGGGCCGGTCTCAGTATGTCCCCGAGGATGGTGGCGAAGTGTTTCGTCAGCGTCTTCATCCGTTCCTCGGGGTACCCCCCGAAGATGTCCCACACGGCCCTGCTAACCCCCGTCCTCACGAGGTCTTTCTGGTCTTCCATCGACAACATAGCGACGCTCCTTCGGGGCTGTTACGCCCCTGCCTTGAAGTTGTAGACCGGCTTCAACCGGGCCTTGATTTCGACCGTGTCCCCGATGCAGTCCTCAACGGTCTGCGAGTCCTTATATGCCATCGGAGCTTCATCCAAGGTTTTCCGGGTCACACAGGAGGTCCAAACGTCCTTCATCGTGTCCCTGAATTCCTCCAGGGACAACTCCCGCTTGGCCCTTCCCCGAGCCATCTTCCGTCCGGCCCCGTGGGGTGCCGAGTTGTTCCAGTCCTCGTTACCTTTGCCTTCGCCCAAAATACACCCATCCCGCATATTCCAGGGTATGATGAGTTCTTCCCCTGCCTTGGCCGAGATGGCACCCTTGCGGATGATGTCGTCGTTCCCGATGAAGTTGTGTACCGATGTGACCATTTCCAGGTCTGCCAGTTTCAACCCGAAAAAGCGTACCAGTTCTGTAGCCATCACCAAACGGTTCAGGGCTGCCAACTGTTGGGCCAGACGCATTTCACGAAGATAGGACCGAGCGTCATCTCCAGTCAGCCAAGCGAGACCACCCCAGGAACCCAACTTGGTCTTGGCAACATTTTGATGCTTCTCAGCTACCCGTAGACCGAAATTCCGGGAACCGGAATGGATAATCAGCCAAACATCTGCACCGTCCTTTTCCTGATCCAGTTCTAAGAAGTGGTTCCCTGACCCCAAAGAACCAAGAGAATGCCACACCTTACTCCCATCTCCTCGGGCACTCCAGTCCACATCATTCACGGTGTCCTGAAAATCAGACCAGGAAGGGCCTCTCCCCAAGTAGTGTTTGAACAAGTATGGGAGGTCTTTGGACACCTCTGTTCGGTTCCGAAACCCCGAAGGGACATGGGTTCGCAAATGCTTATCGAAAGCTTCGAAATCAGTCTGATCTTTGGTTGTGCCCGTTAACCGAACAGCGTTTACGCCGCACCCAATATCGACCCCAACAAGAGAGGGCACAACAGCCAAGTCCTCCTCATCCAGGGGGCAGGTGAATCCGATCACACAACCAAAGCCTGCGTGATGATCGGGCATGATCCTCACTTTGGCCCCCGCAAAAGCGGGGAGATCCAAGAGTGCGTAGATCTGCTGAGCCTCCAATTGATCTGGGTAGTCCCCGTAAACAACAGCCGTTGTCCGGCCTCCCTGAATGGTGTGTCCTATACTCATTAAACCCTCCGTCACAAGGGTCTACTCAAGTGGGACCACGGATGATCCCACTTGGTGTTTTAAACGCCAAGCACGGGCAGTGACACTTTTTTCTGTTCTCCCAAGCCGTTGTGCCGCTACATAAGGGAGTTCGGCCCAAACAACGGCATCTTCTTCCGGGGTCCACCTTTTGTAGGGTGGCCTTTGTCGCATTTCAGGAGGTCTCTGCCAAAGTAGGACAGTGGCTGATGCCTTCTGTTTGCGCTCTAAGGCCAATGCTCCTGGATAATAAAAGGCTTGCACCAAGGACTGAGCATCCTCCTTCAAGTACATTATATTGAACATGTTGTCTCTTTTGTTAGGCTGTAATTTTCGGGGCTTACCCGTGATGGCTTGACAAAAACTCATGAAGGCGGCAGCGATGTGGGGGCTTTTCGTGCCGAAACTGACAAAAGGAAAACCTTTTCCTGTGATGCCTACGGATCCATCTGCATCAAGCCACCCCCGAAAATAGTCAGAAGCAGAAAAGGGGGTCTCGGGGGTTTTTACAGAGGTAGACTTTTTACCCGCAGGAAGTCCTAATCTCTGCAACTCCTTTCTGAAATGCCAATTGGACACCCTGAGGCTACAGGACTCATAACCCTGTTTGAAGTTTGTGTCCCGGCAACGTGTAGACACACTAGAGTAAAAAGGGATGAGCTTCTGAAAGGCACACAAAAGAGGCTTATCCGAAATCTGAAGTTCGATTGTTAATTTGCCCTTGTTACCTGGACCTTGCCACAGGTGGCCGTCTGCCTGTGTAAAACCGAAAAAGTAGGCCCATTGGGGATCCCTGAGATCAATGTTGTAAGTCATGGTGACAACCTCCTGTCACCATTTCCTTGTGGATAGCCATTTTATTGAGATGCCTTTAGGACCCGTTCCCTGTTGTAGAACGCTGCAGTGGGGAATGGGACTATGGGGTCCGCTAACGGACGCAGCGTGTGCCGATACCGTCGTTGTCTATGTAAACACCGTTGACGCTGGCCTCTAGGAAATTCACGGACCAGGCATACAGATCACTGCCCGCCATCATAGCCGAAGACCAGTAGGAGGTGCAGCCCCCCTCCATCTCTTCCGGCCAATAGCAGCCCCCTTCTCCGGGGCCGTCCTTCCAGGAGCAGCCAGCGCACTGGTCTCCGTCATCGCAAAAGACGTCAAGGCAACCATCCTCCTCAACTTCGCAGCTATCACTTCCAAGTTCTGTGTCCGCACAGCCCCGGATCAAACTCCTAAACTCCGAGATCGTTGGTAGCCGCCAACCTGCACCCTCACCCGCACAGTGCTCCGACGCCCCAGCCCAGGACAGAGCCACAGAGGCAGAGAGCTTTGTCTCCCAGGTCAGCCCCGTTGCGGAGTCCATCCAAGTACCGTCATCCTGAATCCCCCGATGGTCGGGCTCGTAACAAATACAGACCTCGTAAAACCCATCAGACCCACATTGTTGTAGTCCCGCTAGGGCACCGGGACAGGGGCAGGCTATTGTCTCTCCCTGCGAACAAGGACAAGCGCATGTCGTGTAAAAGAACCCGTCAAGATTGCACGTTTGATCGGACATATAGCCGTCACTACACACACAGGATTGAGACACCCCCGGAATACACTGTGGGAAACGGGGCTCCTCAACGCAGAAGAAACCCACGCACACGTAGTCGCTGTCGCAGTCCGACGTCTTCGTGCAACTCTCCTTCTGATTGACCTCGGGTTCAGGCTCCTCGCAGACAAGGTCCACACAGATCAGACCGCTGTCACAGTCATCCGTCCTCGTGCAGCTCTCTCCTTCGCCACTTGTGCGGCCCACCTCCTCGTCACAAGACGTGAAAGCCAACAGAGCCAACAGCACAACCAGATACCTCATCTCTACCCCCCCCTTTGTTTTATAAATCAGCCACAATGAGCACCACGGTGCCCCAGTGCAATCCCTCATATTCTAATGCATCCATCTTCTAGCGCTCCTTCGAACCATACGAGATCACAGTACAGGGAGGATCCACCTTGCCATCCAGTCGTGTGAATACGTCAACAGACCAGTGGGGGAGTTTGGAGGGGACAATCAACATCTTCACCCTTCTCTTACTGTCCAGCCAGAAGTAACGGAGGTTCCAGCGTTCTTGGCCGGAAACGTCCACCCAGCGGGTAGACGGTCCAAAGGCCTTGACGTGAGGGAAATCCAGCCCTCTCTGGTAGATGACTCGGTTCAGTACCCGACTTCCGGTGCGGAAATCGAAGTGGCCTTCGGGAGTTCTCCCCCGGTAGATGGGTCGTTCCTTCTCACAAAAGATAGGGCCACCCTTTAACGAACGACCCCAGGCGTCCTTGTCCTGCTCCTTTGCACTCCTGGATGTCAACGTTCGGAGCACCCTGGCGTGTGGCGTGGCCAAGCATTCCTGGGCCTTCCTCCTGAAACCGTCGAGGGACACCAACGTGCCCTCCTTGTAGTCTTCTAGGAGAACCTCCCATACTCTCTTGTTCTTTTTAGCCTGTCCCATCTTGACCTCCAGGATCATTCGTCCCTTACACCTACTACTCTGCGGGTCAGGGAGATGATCCCTCGACCTTGGGCAGGACAGGCGAATACCGGGTGTTATCCAGGCACTCACGGAGGAGGGCGTCCAGGGTGGCATCGTTATCCTCGGTGAACTCTACGGCAACAGCGTCCCGCAGGAGTCTGAGGCACTCGGTGATGTTGACCACGTGCGGTCCTTGGCGAACCTCCTCCTTGAAGATCTTGCGGAGCATCCATCGTTGGAAACGGGTCATGTCAGCCCTCCTCGATGTCGTCGTTGCCCCGTCCGGAAAAGCGCTTGCCCTCGTGTATCACGGTCCCAGACGGATCGACATAGATGCGCCCGGTCTGACAGAGGTCCCCGTTCACGGAGATGGTCCTCGGTCCCCTGACACATACCTCGTGAGCAACCAGCCACGCCTCTATTGCCGTGGCCACCTCCTCGCCCGTAAATTCGATGTTCACACCGGGGCCGAACTCGGTTTCCCCACTCCCCAGTTGCACCTTCATTGGGACACCTTCACCTTGTGGGTGCTCATCCACCTGGGGCCGTCCTTGTGGTACCCGCCTGTCACGACCTCATAGTAGCGGTCGCCTGCCTTGATGCGCCCACCCTTATGGTCCTTCCGGGCCGTCCGCACTTTGCTCTGGCGGGAGAAGGTCTCGACCATGAAGCCGAGGTCGCACCGGCAGTTGTCTTGGGTTTCGTCACAAAAGGCACAACGTGCGCCGTCACCTTCCCCGTCGAAACAACCACACTCGGGGGCGTCGCCATCGGTGTAGTCATACCATCCGCAATGCGGGCAACGCATCCGGCGGTATCCGTGGTCGTCAGCCCATTGCTCTCTGTCGGTGTGTGTGCTCATCGTGTGTTCTCCTATGCCTCGGTCAGGATGTCTATGGTCCGATAGGACCCCTTGTTGTCCCACCCTGCGATGGTGCTGATGCTGATGTCGACGTTGCACATGTCGTTGAGGAATTCGAGAGTGCCGTGCGGACCTTCCCCGCTGTAGCCCCATCCGAATCCCGTGTAGACCATCAGGACAATCTCCTGTATGTCTGTGTCACGATACGCCGCTTCCGTGCGGTAATCCGAACCATCAGTGTGGAATACCACGGTCTCAGGTATCCCGTAACGGGCCTGCATGTAGCGAGCGTTATCCAAGGAGATGTTGGTCACACCGCACTCATCCTTGAGGGACTTGGGAACCTTGCGGTTGGCCCGTCTCCAGGAACGGGCAGCAGCCTCGGCTTTCCTTTTGGTCCTCATGGTCACAACACCGTGGGGAGAGCGGAACTTCCACTCGTGGTCCCGTTCCTTCCACACTTCATAGAGTTCCTTGGTGTGTTTCTTCACGGTGTCTCCCCTGCGGGGTCATTTGCCCCTCACCCTTACTACTCTGAGGTCGGAGGAGATGATCCCACTACTTTGTTTCCCAAGGTCCTCGGGGAAGTCGTTCCTTCCACGAATCCTGGACGGCCTCGCTCTCGTACTTCCGGCACCCACAAACGAATGCCTCCTCCCCGCTGGGGGAAAGCTCGGTGTGGCCGAAACTGTCCTGGAGCCACCCATGATGGATCAAGGACCGCCACGTTGCGATGTAGGTCTTTTGCTTGGCCAGGGAGGTGCTAAGGACACGCCTGAGGGCCTGGTACTGACGTTTGGTGGGTTTCAGGTTTTTGCTTGTGATCGTCATCAAGGTGCTCCTTGCAGGGATCATTTGCCCTCACAAGTACTACTCTGGTCCTGACAACGATGATCCCACCTTGATCCCACCTTGTGCCAGGGACACGACGGTAGAGTAGATGATATAAGGCTGGGGGGCATCTATGGGAAACAAAGAGCAGGAGAAAGAGAAACGGCGTAGGAAGGCAGCACAGCGCCGTGCAACCAAGCGTAAGGAAAGGACAGCCAAGGCCAGACAAACAAAGCCCAAGGGGCTTGCCGATGTGACCCTGGAGGAGTTTCCAGATGAGCAATTGCTTTTCTGGCTGGCTCAGGGTGTCAACTATCTCGTATCCGACTACGACAATGGAGTCTGGTCCCCGTTGGTAGAGGGCATCTACGAAGGCAAGGTACCTTCAGCGGAGGAGCTTGCCCGGCTGGTGATGGCTCGGTTCGCTGACGAAAAGGAATGGCCCATAGAGGCTAAGGCTGCAGTTGCCTGGTCCGTGAGTGACCGGAACATCGTCTACATCTACTACAAGGAGGTGCTCCGCCGCCTCCGAACAACCTATCCCGATGTGGATGACATCGAGGCACTCGCACGGCAACCGCATCAACCCCAGGTCTGGCAAGTGTTCAAATTCCTCCGTGACAAGCTGCTGAAGAAGAGTGTTGGCCGATGAGTGACGGAACAGGCTCCACCAACCGTTTGGCCCGTAAAATCCGAGCAGGAGGCTGTTGCCCTGTTGGCAGTTACGAGCATCAGGTGCCCATGGCCCTTCGGGGACGTCGGCAGGAGATTGACATCTGTATTGCTGATATTGTAGCCGCCCTGAACGCAGCCAACATCATCACCGTGGCAAGTTGCTGTGGGCACGGCGGGGAGAGGCTCGGAGACATCCTGTTGGAGGATGGGCGTGTGCTGTCTATTCAGATGCCCGAAAGGTCTACGGACACAACGGAGATCAGGTAATGAGCACAGGAATTCGATTCGTAGACGTTCTTTTGCCTAAGCTGAGAGATGACAGCAAGACCCAAACCCGTAGGGTGGTGAAACCGCAACCCGACCAAGGGGGTGTCATTCGTCAGGGGCAAAACGAAGATGATCAACCTGTGTTTGTTGTGACCGAGTCTGGTTGCGGCGGGGAGTGGCACCACAACATCCAACCCCGTTATCTTACTGGTGACAGTGTCTACCTTCAGGAGCCCTTTTGGAGTAATGTGACAGGAAGCTCTATTCGGTTCTACCAGCCAAAGGGCAATGGTTGGGTTCCTGTATCTGGAAAGGGCTTGTCGGCGGCATATGCCCGCACCTGGCTCCGCATCACCAACGTGAGTGTCGAACGGTTGCAGGACATTAGCGAGGACGACTGCATTGCGGAAGGGATCGAGATGCAGGACGTGCGCCCCGGCAAATGGTTATTTCACGCTCCGGGTGTTGACGCTGATTTCTACTCAGCCCAAACTGCCTTCGCAGCCCTTTGGGACAGCCTCGCCAAACCTGATTTCCGTTGGAAGGACAACCCCTGGGTCTGGGTCTACACCTTCAAAAGGAAGACCTCATGATCCTGTTGAAACCCAGCTTCCACATCGAAGAGGGACTGTTCGGTGATGATGCACTGCGTCTCATCGAGCGTGCCGGGCGTATCTGCTACAAGAGCGAGCCGAGGGGCAACCCGAAGGCCTTCGTGCGGAAGCGCCTCAGGCAAGGTCACGAATCCATCCTGGAGCACGCTGGGTTCACCGTGCGGTTCGTGGTTGATCGGGGGATCTCGCACGAGTTGGTTCGACACAGGCTTGCGTCCTTCTCCCAGGAAAGCAGCCGTTACGTGGATTACACAGGAATGAAGTCGGACGGCCACTGCCAGTTCATCATCCCATCTTGGTTCGGTTCCGAGTACGAGGGTGGCTACTGGTTACATTGGGAACAGGACAACTACCGCCGGGTCTGGCAGACGAAGGAAGGCGAAGCTTTCTATCAGGACGTCTGGTTGATGCCCGAGGACCCTGTCAGAATGTGGCTGAACGCTATGCTCCAGGCTGAAGGTCACTACCAGGCCCTTCGGGGAGCACAGTGGACACCACAGCAGGCCCGGAGCGTTCTACCCAACTCCACCAAGACCGAGATCTTTGTCACGGCAAACATCAGGGAATGGCGTCTCATAAGGAAACAACGGACAGCCCACGCTGCCCACCCGCAGATGCGGGAGGTGACGATCCCCCTGTTGAAGGAGCTACGAACACGGACCCCTGTCCTGTTTGAGGACATCGAAGGAGCACCTGAATGACACTGGATGAGGCAATAGAGCACGCTGAGGACACAGCCCGCCAGAAGCACAAGGATGGCCCCGACTGCACCTGTGCGGTGGAGCACCAGCAATTGGCTGAGTGGCTCAAAGAACTCAAGGCCCTCCGGGAACGGGACGCTACAAAAATCGGCTCCGAGGTGGTCACCGAGACCCCTTAAAGTAGGTCGTGTCCTTTAGAAATGGATGCGTGGATTGAAATCTAGCCCAGCATCACCTTGTCCCGCCAGTAGTAGTAGGAGGCCTTCAGAGCGGCCTCGAAAGCCTCCGGCGACATCCCCGTGGCCGAGCCACCGTCATCCCCGAAGTGGTTGGCCATCAGGGTTTGAGGGATCATCGGCTCCTCATCCTCCGCAGAACAGAACTTCCCCAGCACACAGATGACGTTCCACTCGGTCTCGACGTAGGTTTCGTCCTCGGCCAGGACATCCCGATGGTAGAGCACGACGTCCACCGACCGGGGCGTCACCTTGGCCTCCGAGATGGGCGTGGGGCACTCGTACCCAACGGACATGCGGGGCGTCTCGCCGTCCCTCCGGGCCTTGTAGGACCCCCGGAGCTTGTCCCCCTCCTGGAGCACACGGATCCCTGCTTTGAAACCATCGGGTGAGACGGGCACCAAGACGACGCCGTCCCGGTAGCCAGGGCGCTGGAGGTCGAAGTTCTCCTGGACCCGTTTGAGCAGTTCCTCGTCCGTGATCTCCCAGTGGGTGAGTCCGCTGTTGGGATCCCGTTGCCGGTCCACGAAAGGGCTCATTGCGATGCTTGGTGTCTTCATGTTTCCTCCTGCCTGACAGGACGGACGGGGCTGTCAGGTTGTGACAGTTATACTGCCGTCACCTGTCTTCTAGGGGGATGCACGTTGCACGGGATGCCCCCCGAAGGCGACCATCGGCACCTTTCCACAGGAGCACCCAGGAGGAATGCTCCTTCTCAAGCCAAGGGAGACGTCCATTAACGGCCCCTCTGGTTCGCACGATGGTCGAGCTTTCGCTGTCCCCTTGTGCTACGAGACCTTCCACATCCCAGATGTAGATGTGTGTGCCTCGTGGGACTCGGAAGAAACGGGTTTCCATAAAGATGTCGAAATACCCCGCTACCACCATGTCTTTGCGAGATGGGATCTTATCCGGTTCATACCCCATGTCCTCCATGCATTCAGCCCATTCCTCGTCTGTGTAGGAAGCAGGGGCTACTGTGATTTCGTTAATGCAGCGGCCATCCACTATTTTGTTTGGGCAGCGAGCACTACAGGGTATCATTTTGTCTCCTGGCCCTTCGGGTATCCATTAGCGTCCTCATGTACACCATTAACTACTCGGACGGTCCCCCAGATGATCCCACTAGTCGCCTTGGTGCGACTTCCCCGTCGTCTGAACTCCTGGTAGCGGGTGACCCCCAGGTGTTCCTTGAGGTACCTCGCCGTGTCTTTCCTTGGGATTGTGAAACTGAGGGTTAACGACAAGTCTCCGTCGTCCTCAAAGAAGGGGTACTTGACAGTACCCCTCAAACTTACTAAAGTCTAATTGTTCCTGCTTGAAACAGGAGGCTGTTATGGCAGGAAGGCTTATGCTGATTGGGTAGGAGGTTCTGGTGTGCCCAGATGTTCTGGGGGTGAACACATTGGTACTAACGATCACCCACGAGGCGTAAAACGAGTGCTGAGAGAGCGATTCCGTCTTCGACGGACCAGTTCCTTGGGATTCGGACGGAAGGAGCAACCGTCATCCGAGCCCTTACCGTTGGGCCGGAAGTTTACTACCGAGGTACTTGGGTCACCAAGATTCGGCACAGCTTCAAACTTGATGCCTGTTACATTCTAGCAGGTTTTAAGGAACGGTAGGGTTTGTCCGTGAGGATTTCCACCCGATCTACCCCGTCAGCGAAGTGCAACACCTGGATCCGGTCGATAGAAATGGTCTGACTCATTACGCCTCCATCGCAGCCGTCAGGTATTCGATGAGCTTGTCCCGCCCCCAGGCGTGGATCAGGGCATCGTCATTCCCGACCTCGTAGGTGACCTTGTCACGTTTCCCGAGCTTCCCGAAGACCGCCGTCTGCCGTTTCAGGGGGAAGCGGGTACCCTTCCTCATGTGAATGGAATAGACCCGCTTACGGGGGCCGAGGAGATATCCGGTTTTGCCGTGGGTGAAGGTGAACCAAGGCTCCGTTTTGTTCGAATCCTTCCAGTAGCAGTTCTGCGTTTCTTCCGGCTCGCTGAAGGCGTAGCCTTTACCCCGCAACTCATCGAAGACGCCCTTCCAGAACTCCAGGTTCTTGCGCCGCCGAGGGTCTTCGGGGATGGGGATGTCCTTGGTCTCAGTGTGGCTGACGAGAGGACTCCAGGCGACGTTCTCACCGAGGCCGCTGACATAGAACCCGACCCGCACGCTGAGACACTCGGGCACATGAGGCGGCAGGCGGGTGCCTGGGGAGAAGGGGCACGCCCTCTCCAGGTCACGCCAGCGGTCCCGGAACTTGTCCACCAGCTCTTGGTCCGTGGTCTCGGGGATCTTCGTCTCGGACACATCCTGCAGGAAGTTGACCCCGTTATGGCCCGCCGTCCGCTCCTCCTCGGGGAGGGCCTCCCACCCCACAGTAGTCCCGTGCGGGAAGCCCTGCTCGTCGCAGACGGCGTCCCAGGCGAAGGTCTTCGCCCAGTGCTTCGCAGCCGTGCTGTAACGGTCGTTCCGGTCAGCGATGTGGACGTTGAGGATCGTGTTCGCCCAGTCAAGCCCCTCCTGAGGGAACTCGGACAGGGGGAGCTTCGGGGTAAGGGACGCTGTGAGCAAATGGACAACCCCCGCATCTGCGATGGTCAGCACCGGACGCCCGCACTCCTCGCAGAAAAACCACTGGGAGGATCGATCTGGGCCGATGTGGGCACCCCCGGATCGGTAGTTGAAGTGCCCGCAGGGACACAGGGGGAGGCTTGATTCCAGCATGGGTTATCCTCCAAAGTGGTGGGCGACCGAGAGCACAACGCCGATGGCGGCGAGGATGAACCCGCTTACCACGATCAGCATTGCGGTGAGGTGCTTGCCGAAGCCCTTCAGCACGTCGGCGCTGCTCATGTCCCGGTCGATGCGGAAGTTCTTCTTGAAGTTCAGGACAGCGAAAACGAAACCGATAAACACGATGCTGAGGCCAGCAATGATCAGCGCAGTTCCCATGACGTTCCTCCTAGAAGCGGACGGTGCAGCCCTTGGCCACCGCTCCGCAGCAAACGGTGAAATTGACCTTCTCGCCCGCAACGTTCATACCCGCCATCTTAAAGGCGGCGTCGTCCGACCCGGAGCAGCCTCCGAACCAGTGCGGGGAGAGCTGGTGTGTGCTGAGTACAGTCACGTCAGACATCCCCGAGGAGGTCGCCGCCTTGACGGCGTCATCCTCGCCCACCATGTAGCCGCAGCCACCCACAGCCAGCCCGAACGCCAGCAGACACAGGATCACCAAGATCTTCCTCATCTCGTCCTCCTCTATGAGTGGAGACCAGCATCGCAGGGCTTTCCTGGTGCTGCTCCACAAATGTGACAGTAACAGCCCTCTTCCGAGGGCGGCTTCGTGTGATCGACCTCGCTATTGCAAGGCTGCTTGAACCGATTGACTCCGCAGTAGAGGCAGTACGTGTTCGTTTCCGGGTGGCTGATGGCCTCTAGCCTATACTCCAGGTGCTTCACCATCCGATGCAGGATGGCCTCGTTCCGGTAGCTCCTAATGTAAAGGAACAGGAACACGAAGAAACCCACCTCGAAAGCTATCATCACGATGCGGTGTACGGTGTCGTTCATCCCGTCCCCTTCATTTCCAGTGTGTCCCACTCCGGGGGCATTTCCGGGTCGTCCACACACCAGACAGTGTCAAAATCCACACTTTCAGGGGTGCCAGGACCGTGGTCAGTCGGGATTTGCCATCCCAACAGCAAACCGTACCCTGTCCGTTCTGGGTAACCCTCAGGCCAAGGACTGAAGAAGTGGGGGCCTGTGGTCTCTGTCATTTGCCAAATGGAACCATCGGACAGGCGCACCTTGCAGACAACCCCGACGTTGACGTGCCTCAGCACATCCAAGCTGGCACAGGGATATTCCTGGCACAGCGTTTCATAGTCCACAGGGGTGATCTGACACTCTATGAGAGTCCCATCGGCACACTCAGACTCAGGCCAGCCTATCTCCCCCTCAGCGTAAGCGTCTTGATCGACCTCCCCCCCGTACCACGGAGGGGTGATGTCTGCGGGGTCGATCTCCATGTTGTGATTCCTACTCACACAACAGGGCTTACCCTTGAGCTGCTGGAAGAGATTGTTCCACCTTTCGATGTTTTCCTGCCGCTGGGTGGCCCAAACAGGGGCTTTGTCGGCGTCAGCCTTAGCGTCAGCCTTGGCCTTAGCGTCAGCTTCGGCCTGTTCCCTTTGCAGCAGCGCAATCTGCTCTTCACAGGTCTTGATCAGGGACTGACACTCTCCGATGGTCTGGGGAGCCCTCACTTGACGCTTCCCAGGGCGGCGTCAATACACTCCAACCCGAGGGCGAGGGTGTTGACCAGCCGGGTACCGAGGCGTGCGCTGACAGTCTCCAGGCGCATTAGGGCGTGCCTCATTTCCAGAGGCGGGTCGTAGGACACAAACGTGCTCCAAGCCTGCAACGCCCGAGCCACCTCGGTGGCCTTGTCCGGGTCCACGTCGACCCAACCCCGCTCGGAGGCTTCCTTGGTCTCCTTGAGACCCATCTGTGTGGCCCCCCTGAGCGCCTTGATGAAGGGGAGCTTGGCATCGAACTTGAAATGGATACGGGTCTGGGTATTCATCGGGTACTCCTTCCCTTCGGGTCATTTGTCCCGTTACAAGGTCTACTCCGTGGCCGAGTCAGATGATCCCGTTTCGACTTTGACCATATAGCCATCCCGGATCTCCCACTGTGGATCCACGCAGAGACCCGCCACATGATCCTCTAAACAAAAATGACACAGGGGGGTTCGTCCGCAAAGATCACAGGACTCAAGAACACAACTGGGAGCCAGCAATTGGGAGCATTGGCAACACCGCTGCGGGGCACCTCTGTCAATGACGTCAGCAAGCTCTCGGATCGAACAACCGCCCCAATGGCGACGTACCCACTTCCCCCAACCTGTCCGTTTGCTGGCTTTCTTATACAACTGACAGACATAAAAGCTGATCACCTGAGGCTGTTCTAGAGTGTCCCTGTACAAGGTAGCGAGAACATCGAACGCTTCCTCGCTGTCTGCTGCCCAGACGTAGCCAAGTACCCGAGGGTGTGCCTCTGCTGTTTGGTAAAAACCAGTCCAGAAGTTTGGTTTTTCAGGCATGCTCGTGCTCCCACCCTGCAAAACGGTAACTCTCCACTCTGTCTACTCTGAAGCGTCCCCAGATGATCCCGGTGAAAGGCCTATAAAGGACGGAAGCTGTAAACCAGTCCGGGGAGGCTTAACAATGGCCAAAAACAAACCACAAAGACACTCGTTAGTGGGGCAACGTTTTGGTAAACTCTTGGCCCTGGAGAGGATTCCCGAAGGGCAAACCAAATATCGCTGTCTATGTGACTGCGGGAAAGAAGTTACCGTTGCCAGAGGCAGCCTTCAGCAAGGCGTAACACGTAGTTGCGGCTGTCTTCGTTCCCCCGATCTCATAGGACAAAAATTCCATCGGTTAACAGTCCTGGCCCTAACCCGAAAAATGAAACAGGGTCGGAAGTTGCCCCACTACATCTGTCGATGCGACTGCGGAAACGAGCACATCGTAGACAGAACCGACCTCACCAAAGGGCGAGTAAAAAGCTGTGGCTGCCTACGGGGGTCTCATTATGGTACTGCCCGACCCATATGCAAGGGAGATCATTTCGGACGGTTGACAGTAGTTGCACAGGCTGGGAAGGGGGAGCATCTTTGCAACTGCTCTTGCGGAGGAACAAAAATCGTCCCCTATGTCCGTTTGAGAGCAGGTTCCGTGCAAAGCTGTGGGTGCCTACGAGGTTCGCCCCTGCCTTGGGGACAGGCGGCGCAGAATGCTGTTTTTCTGAGGAATCGAAAAAACGCACAGCTAAGAGGGTTGTCCTTTACCTTGATCCGAAACGACACACTGCCTCTTTTCAAACAAAACTGCTACTACTGTGGTGCGCCCCCGACAATGATTTACAAACACCCCAGAGGAAACTGCATCTACAATGGATTGGATCGGGTGGACAACACCGAGGGTTACACACCCTCAAACGTGGTGCCCTGCTGCTGGAAGTGCAATAGAGCCAAGAGAGAGGCAACTAGAGAAGACTTTCTGAACTGGGTGATGTTACTACATGACCCAATACCACCCATCTCTGCCTCAGGTCTGGCCCGTGTAGTGGTCACCCCCAAAGACAAACAAATTTACCGGAAATATCAAGGAGACGCTACTCGACGAGGCATCTCCTTTAGTCTTGATCTCACTCCTTTTGCAGCCCTGATTCAGTCCAACTGTGGGTACTGTGGAACACCCCCTGCATCTCGGTACAGAAAACATGTTTACACAGGGATAGACCGAGTCGACAATGTTTTGGGCTATGCCGCAGATAACTGTGTGCCTGCCTGCATCAGGTGCAATCGGGCAAAGAACACCGATGAATTAGCTGACTTCCTGGCTTGGGCAAAACGGATCCAGACCTTTCAAACCACCGCAATTTCCACCAAATAGCGGAACACCTGAGCATCCTGGTTGAAGGTAACCAACTCGTCATGCACAAAGCCCCCCTGACTTTGTTTCCCGCAGGCAAAGATGAAGTCCTTAGTCGGCCACCCTGCCGGGCGATGCCTGTCCCAGCAAGCCGAGCCCCGTATGTCCGCTAACCCGAGGGCAACTTCCTGAAGGTACATGAAAGCATTGCGAGAGGCGTTGCCTGACCCGTAGTAGGCTCCTCTAGCGCTGGTGTAGTTCATCGACTTAAGTGCCCCATTCGTACCATCCGTAGGCGAACCCCCGACGAGCTTGTGTCCTGTGGCGTTCCAAGCGGGGGCGTGGTAAATGCCTCGTCCGAAGGCTGCTCCCGCCTTGTGGACACCCCGAGGAAGATTCTCAGGCATCAGGAGTCCCTGCTTGCTGATACCCAACAAGTTTTCGGTGCGTGTGCCATGCCACGCCATGATCCGTCCTGTTGCCCCCGGCTTTTTGGCGGTTTGAGTGGCATAGGTACTAAAGCGGCTGTCTGTACCGTTGCGTGTGAACTTGAACACCCTGGCAACCCGCAACACCGAACGGCCTCCTCGCCACCAGTTTTGATTCCGCTGTGACTGTGCCGTGTTGAAGATCTCCACGACTTTGCGGAAGTCCTGGGTGCTTGGTTCACAAATTTCAATGGAGCAGCCGAGGCCATCGTACCATATCTGTTCTTTGCCCGCTGTGCTGGACGTGTGTGCTGCAGCTTGAAACACCTCCTTGGTCAGGTGGGCATCCCGAAGAAGCTGGAGGAATTTGCGCTGTTCCTGCAACCGAGCATAGCTGGAGAGCACCACTAGATGCAGGTTGTCCTGCCCCCGCTGATCACGTCTGATCTCTCTCGGAACATTGGACATGAAACGGTTGGTCAGGTCAATGACCCCATCTCGGGGCACACCCTTTACGAGGGGCAGCGTCTGTTCCCGGTTTCGGGAACTCTCCCGCCCGAACTCCTGTTCTAAGGTGGTCTCGATCTCATCGAGGATGGAGCCTCCGATGTCTAATTGCCTATCTGATAAATTACCGATGGGGTTGTCCGCCGTTGCCCCGGCCTGAGCGGAAAGACCAGCCCGAACTACCCGACTCGTCTCGTTGTAGATGACGCTCAGAAGTTGCCCGACTTCGGGGTTAAGGGAAGAAGTTACGGGGGCGGGTGTTAAAGCGACGGGCACAGCCGTCCCATTGGCAGCGGCTTTATTCATCTCCTCTTGATCAGAACGAGTTTCCAGCCGGGTGTACCCTTTACGTTCCTTCCCCTGCACCTTTTTGGAAAGCAGCGACTGTGCCTGCCCCAAGCTGATGCCCCGTTTGCTGCCCTTGTCAGATCCGGCTTTGCCAGTCGGACCCCATCGACACTCGAAGTTCGCCATCCCCCCTCCGAGATCCTCCACCCACCCCTTCCAGAATTTGTTACTGCCGAGGGTCACACAGCCGGTCTTAGCCCCCGTCAAATCTGTGAAATTCAGGGTCACACTCTCAACAATTGTCCCGGCCATCGTCAATCCTCCTGGTGGGCGTCAGTGCCCCTCACCTTAACTACTCTGCAGGTTGCCCAGATGATCCCTGGATTAATCCAGGAGCAGATCCGCCAGGGTGCGGAGCCAACCGTGAACTGTGTCGAACCCAAAGGCGTGCCCCTCACCCCAGGCGACGTCAAACGCTCTGTCTGCCTTGGGGTGTCCCGTCAGTCCGACATCCCTCAGGGCGTCCTGCTTGAACAAGGTCTTGAGCCGAAAAGACTCATCCTGGTAAGCACGGAAGATGCTGGGGCTGCGTCGGAGTGTCAGAAAAGGCTTGTGGTTGATGTACTTGTCGAAATCCATTGGGTGCTCCTTTTTCGGGGTCATTTGCCCCTCACCCTTGTCTACTCTGTGGGTCGGGGAGATGATCCCTGAAAGTCAGAAGGCACAACCCCTCTTTCAAGGAGGTGCCGTTCAAGAGTGGCATAGTCCACATGAGGAAGGGGACGGCGGAACGCATCACGAATACGCCTTCCCTCAGGTGTCCTGATAGGGATGTTTTGAAGGTTTGGCCCCTTTTTCCGGTCCCCTGTTTTTCCCATCACCTAGTCCTTTTCGTTTTCCGGAAGAGCGTGAGCCGTGGCCCTACAAATGTCCCGCAGGATCCCTCGGAGCACTTTGGCTTTGTTGTCTGCTTGTAAGGCCCTGTTCAGGGCCTTTTCCTGTCGATCCTTTTCCTGTACCCTGTCTGCTGTGGCCTTTGCCCGAATTGCCCGCTTTTCCGCTGACCTTATAGCTTCCACCACTATTGTTAGCGCCACATCGAGTGGTTCAGAGGGAAAGGGAACAGCGCACTGGACATGCTCATAGTCCCAACCCTCGTACTCGTAACTTCCACGAGTAGTGAGCAACTCCAGAGCAGCCTCAGCGTCCCCTTCTGACGCCTTCTGCGCCAGTTCAAAATGTTTCCTTCTGGTCTCCCAAATCTTGAGGGACTGCCTGTCATTTTGCAGTGCTCTTAGGTAGGGGTTGTGCTGGGCGTCCACAGCGAATTCCAGAGAACGTGTTTGGAGGTCGGAACGGGTCTCCTCGGAAAGGCTCGAAGGCTCTGGCCCTGGGTCGGGGTCCTTGACAGTACCCAATTTAGTTGCTAAAATCTAACTATTCCTGCTTGAAACAAGAAGCAGAGGTCAGTAAATGAAGTGTCGCATCTTCCGACTTCACAAGGACACCAACCGATCTAAGATCGATAAGTTGGAAGCCCTGCACAAAGCATATGTCAAGTACGTCCGTATCTGCGTACAGACGATGCTCAACCAGCAAACCCTCAACCTCCCGAAAGCCGCCAAACAAACGTTCTTCCCACGGGCTACTGATCTTACGTCTCAAATCGAAAAGATCGCACGAGACCATGCAATTCAAATCGTAAGTGCTTGGGCCAAAGCTACTTACGCTCGTAAATTAAAGCCGACTATCACCAATCTCAAGCATGACGGTACCCTCACCGATCAGGACGCCAAAGCACTCTGTGTCATCGGGTTGAAGTCCATCAGCAAGCCATGGGAGTTCATCACCCAAGACCATCTCGATGCTTATCACACCCTGTTGGACACCTACGGAGGCAACAAGCCTATCGTAAGGGACAACCTACCCATGAGGTTGTCAGAAATGACGGCTCGATTGGAAGACACAACTAAAGCTCCTTTGGGGGGTTTTTGGCTGAGGGTGTCCTCGTTGGAAGCTCGGAAATCCGTCTGGTTGCCTCTTGTTGGGAATCCTTACATCCAGCAGGCTGATCAGGTTAACAAGGGGATATCAGCCCGTAAAACCAAGAAGGGGTTCTGGCGCTTTGAGGCAGTTAGCAAGGCTGAGTGGACCATTCCTGAAGCACAGGAAGATTGGCCTAAGTTGGGTGTGGATGTGGGCTTGAACGTGCTTGCAGCTACTTCAGATGGCGTGACCTATGGTGAACACGTCAAACCTAAGTTCGACAAGCTCTACGCTCGTGTCAGAAATCTCCGAGCAAACCGCCAACGACAGGACCTGAAGGACAACAGCCCAAAGTTGGATCACCTTGAAAGCAAGCTGAGTGGGTTGATCAAGACAGAAACGGGTCGTGTAGTAAACACCCTTATCGTCCGCCATCCTGAGACAGTGTTCGTGGTCGAGGATCTCGACCTTCGAGGTTGCCGAGGCCAAAAGCGGTTTGCTTACAGGGCGTTACAGACCAACTTGGAGAGAAAAGCCCCAACAGAGAAGGTGAACCCGGCTTATACGTCGCAGGAGTGCCCCTCCTGCGGTTACATTCATCGAGGCAACCGAAGTTCAATAAGGTTCCATTGCCGCTCGTGCGGTAGGAAGGCTCACGCTGATTGGGTGGGAAGTTCTGGTGTGCTCAGACGTTCTGAAGACGAACACATCAAAGCTGGCGATCATCCAAGAGGTGTAAAACGAGTGCTAAGAGAGCGATTCCGTGTTAAACGGACCAGTTCCTTGGGATTCGGGCGGAAGGAGCAACCGTCATTCGAGCCCTTACCGTTGGGCCAGAGGCTTACTACCGTTGGATCAGAGTCATTTGGCAGCGGCACAGCTTCAAACTTGATGCCTGTTACATTCCAGCAGGTTTTAAGGAACGGTACCAGTGTCCATCAGCGAACCGCCTGTTCACCACCTGGATCATTGCAGCCTGAGCCATCTCGTCCGTAGTGGCATCATAGTACAGGTCCCCGTGCTTTTCCCTGAAAACCAGTAGACGTCCGGTTACGGTCGATTTGTCGGTCATTGAGAACCTCCGTCGTGTGTACCGACCAGCTTATTAAACTACCACTCAGTCGGTGGAATTGAACCACACCTTGGCTTTATCAGAGCCACGCTCGAACACGAGCTACGACCTTGTAGTAGGACTGGCTACCTACATCTTCGGTTTATCAGACCGCTGTTCTAGCCGGTCGGTACACACTGTCTACTCAGAGAGGTTCCGAGATGATCCCTTTTGCTCGGTACGGTAGAGAAACACAGGAGGAAGACCATGCCGGATATTCACATTCTCACAGCAACAGACCACACGCCGGAACAGGTTCAGGCGTTCCGGGACGAGGTCGCCAAAGCCTCGCAGGATCCTGACTACATCGTGGTCACCAACTTCGACGTCACCCTACAGACTGTAGAACAGCAGGAGGGGATGGTCCCCCTGGTTACTGCGGAGGGAGCCGACGCTGACGAGTTGGAGGCCCTGATGAAGGATTTGGACAGGGCGAGGAAGGATCCCTCCTACATCGTCGTGACCCATCTGGACGTCTATGTTGTCCACCTTCCGGTCCTGCCGCCAGTACCCACCACGGACTAACTCGACACATCTGACGAGATCCCAGTCCCCCAATTGATCATCGCCGGTCTTCCCCGAGTAGCTGTGTGTATAGGGGGGGACAGATGCCCAACTGGAACCGAATAGCCCACAGCGCCAGCAAAGTAACCGGCAAGGTCCAAACGATGGTGGAACATCTGTTGGGGGTTGAAGCGCTGACTCTCCGTTTCCTGGGCACCCACTTCCCACCCCAGCACGTCAGAGAGGTTTCTTTCGCCAGCCGGGGGCATGACATCGGCAAATACAGTCCCCTGTTCCCTGATGTACTGAACGGGGTAGCCCGAGGGGTGCTGGATCATTCCTCACCTGGAGCCTGGGTTGCTTACGACCGAGGATCCCTCCTCGCTTCCCTGTTGATCGCCGGACACCATAGGGGTCTGCCGGATTTCTCACGCGTCTATTTGGGGTGTGTCCTACGCCCCTCTGCACAGCCGATGGGTAGCGGGACTCATCCTAACCCCGGTGTCTTCCATGTCTATCCGGGGCCAGCGAAAGACTTGTTGGTTCCCCTACGTGAGGATGGCATCGAGCTTCCTGAAATCAATATAAATGATGATGAGACCTTCTTTTCTTTTTCTGAACTGGTGAAAGGCTGGCAGTTGTCCATTGCCAAGGGCTTGGATGTCCGAATGGCCTTTTCTGCGCTCGTTGACGCCGACTTCCTGGACACCGCCGAGCACTTCAAACCAGGGCGCACCTGTCCCAACCCCCCGTTGGACGCCGGTCTCGCCCTTGACGTTTTGAACAAATACATCGACGGCCTCAGTGCCAAGAGCAAACGCAGCGATGGTGCTTCCCCTGTGGTGCAACAGGAACGGGACCGTCTACGACAGGACTGCCTCAGAGCCGCCCAGGGGCCTCCAGGACGCATTTTGACCTGTACAGCCCCCACCGGTGTAGGCAAAACTCTAGCGCTGGTCTCGTTCGCCCTGGCGCACTGTCAGGCCCACCAACTTAAACGGGTGATCATCGCTGTACCCTACAAAAGCATCATTCAACAGACGGCGAAAACCCTGAAGGAGCTTTTCAAGGACCGGGCCTTCGGTCCCCACTTTGTGTTGGAGCATCACACGGACGCCACGCAGTGGGTCGAAGAGGAGGATCTCCAACAGGATGGTAGATCAAATGAGATTGACCGACGAGGGCTCACTGAAAACTGGGATGCACCAATCATCCTCACCACGAACGTTCAACTATTGGAGTCCTTGTTTTCCAATCGGCCAGGGAGATGCCGGAAACTCCACAACATCCAGGACTGCGTGATCATTTTTGATGAGGGCCAGTCTTTGCCCAGCCACCTTATGCTCCCCACAATAGCAATGCTCGACCGACTCAGCCGTCAGTATCAGGTCACGGTGGTGTCTGCCACGGCCACCCAGCCTGCCTTCCAGAGCATCCTGCCTCAGGTAGAAACACTCGTGGGGGAACCGCTCCAGCCCTACGAGGAGATTGCCTCCGCCCCCGTAGCCTCGGCCAAGGCGATGGTCCGCAACAAGTTTCACTGGCCGCACAACGACGACGAGAGGTGGACCTGGGCGCAGTTGGCTGACCGGGTGTGTTCGGAAAGGATGTCAAACCTCGTGCTTCTCAACAGGAAGGACCATGCGGAAGCGGCCTGGAGGGAAATACAGACACGGTGGGGGGCGGATCGAGCTATCTATTTGACTTCCAACCTGTGTCCAGCCCACCGGAAGGGGCTACTCAAAGAGGTGGTTCGTCGGTTGAAGACCGTTGGGGACTACTTCGTTCTGGCAGCTACTCCTTGTGTGAACTCAGGGACGGACTTCGACTTCAACAGGGGCTTCCCGGCCATGGGACCGTTGGATGGGACGGCACAAACCGCTGGGCGGGTAAACCGGGAGGGCTTGCGGGTACTAGGGGACATCTTCGTTTTCCGCCCGGACGTTGAATACAAGGACATGTTCCCGCATGACGAGTGGTTCCAGGCTGCTGCCCGGATCACGGAGCGGTTCCTCCGGCGCTACGGACAACGTCTCGACCCGACGAACCCGGAAATCTTGACCCAGTACTATGAGGCCCTCTATCGGGAAGCAGGGCTAGATCACCCGGCCACCAAAAAGATCATCGAGGCGTACCAGGAGGGTTCCTTCGAGAAGGTCAGTCGACGCTACCGGGTCATTCCCGACAAAGGGGTCCAGGTCGTCGTTCCCTACCTGGAAGGAGGGTGTGGGGAGCAGTACAGGAAACTCAACAAGGAGCGGCCCACCCGGAAAAGCTTCCGGATGTGGATGAACCGAGCGGCCCTGCTATCGGTCTCTGTTCTGTCACTGAAGAAGGATCACCCCCTCTGGCTCAGCCTTGACCCCGTCACGCTGAAAAGGAAGGACGGCTCCATCACCGAAACGGGCTGGTACATCTGCACTGACCCAAGAGCCTACCACCCGGAACTTGGGCTGGTGCAATGAAAAAGTCTGCGGACAGGGGTTCCTTTTGCGACTTCATTGAGTAGTAAGAAGTGCCGCCGAAGAAACTCGGCTGGATAAACAGACGGAGGGACAGATGAAAAAAGGTATGCTGCACGGGTTGGAAGTGTGGGGGGACAATGCCTGCTTCTCCCGCCCAGAGGTGACGGAGCGGACCACCTACCCCATCCCAACCCACTCAGCCTGTCGGGGGATCTTCGACGCTATCTACTGGAAAAGGTCCGCCAACTTCTACTGGCAGATCGTCGGGGTAGAGGTTGTGAACCCGATCCGGTACATGGGGATCATGCGGAACGAGATGAAAGACAAGGTCACCCGCCGCACTCTTCAGGTTGATCTTACAACCCAGAAGCACCGGACCCAAAAGCACACCAGGACTCTCCTGGACCCCCGGTACCGCATCTTCGCACGGGCGGTCTGCCGGAATCCTGATGGGAACACCAACGCCATCGACGCCCAATTCCGTCGTCGGGCGGAGAGGGGCCAATGTTTCCACCAGCCCTTCTTAGGTTGCAAGGAGTTTATGGCCAACTTCCAGCTTGTCCCGGTGGATGAGCATGATCCATCACAGGGACTCGCAGACCTTCAGGTGGACGTGGGGGTGATGGTCTACGACACCTTCAATCTGCTGGTGCCCGATGGAGATCCTTCGGTCAGCGTGTTCCACGCACAGATCAAGGATGGGGCCGTGGCCTACCCGGAGTTCACTGATAGTGCCGCCGTGTTCCGGCCAGGGGGTGCAGCATGAGTGGTATCGGACAGAGCCTCCTCAACTATGCCGCACACTATATGCCCCAGCAGGCTCCGGTGGGGTACGAGTACCTGACCGTCGTGGAAACCGTAGTGTGCCTGACCCCGGACGGGAAGTACCAGGACTGTCACCTCAGGGACACCAAGACGGCCTCCCCGATCCTGACACCTCGGGTGCCCTCCAATTTGCTCAGGGCCACGCCCCCCAAGACTCACTTCTTCATCGGGTATGTCCCCCAGGTGTTCCCTCTCCTCGTGGCCGAACCGCACGACAACACCAAGAACGAGGTGAAGAGGGGCCTCTTCCTGGAGCAGATCAGAACGGTCATCAAGGAGGTTCCCTGCACTCGGAAGTACCTGACCCCCATCCAGACCTTCCTGGAGGACGACGAGCAGGTCGCCCTTGTGGTTCAGGCTCTGACGAAGATGGAGGCAGACCTCAAGCGGGCTGTGATCTTCCAGACCGAGGGGAAGAAACTCGGCATCCCGTTCCAGGACAAGAAGGAATGGCGGGAGTGGTGGGCGACCTACCTTTCAGGAGCGGACAAAAAGAAGAAGACCAGCGATAAGACGTTCCGCTGCGTCGTCACCGGGGACGAGATCACGAACCCCTGCCGCATCCATCCTGACGGCATTGCCTTCGGCACAACGAAGACGAAGCTGGTTGCCGCCAAGCAGACCTCCAGTCACCACTATGGCCAGGAGTCTGGCCTCGTTGCTCCGATGTCAGACCAGACGGCGAGCACAATGACCCAGGCTCTGGTTCATGCCGCCCAAAACGCCGGGACGGCCTTTGGGGATCTTCGAATCCTTGTGTGGGCTTGTTCCAGGGGAGAAACCCTTACGGGGAAGGCTGGACTGCTGGCGGGCCAAGGGCCGGTTCTTGAAGGGGGCGAGTGGACCCAGATCCTGTCCGACGTTATGTCCGACCTCTTGAACTCGGGATTGACGGATGGGGAACTCCGGGGTGCCACCCGGAAGGTGAAGGAATACCTGGACACGGGCACCGGACCGGGAGGTGTCCTAGACATGGACTGCACCTTGGGCATCGTTTCTAGCAACGGTCCCCGGTTGGCTGTCCGGCACTGGGAGACTGGACCCCTGTCCGTCCTGTTCAAGAACATCTATCGATGGTATCAGGATATGACCATCAGCAACAACCGCAATGACACGGGGATCGCCCGCCTTTCTGCACTCTGGCAGATCCTTTCCGCTGTCAACGGCCCAAGGGGCAAAGCTTCCGAACTGGAGCGTGAGATGCTCGTTCAGGTAGCCCTGCGGGGCCAGTCGGTCCCAATGAGCATTGTCAAAAAGGCCCTGGTGCAGTTCCGGTCACAGTTGCACCTGTCCATCAAACCGTCAACCAACATGGGGATCGCTCCGGCATTGCCGGGAATCCTCAAAACCTTCATCAACAGGAGAGGGAACACCATGTGTGAAGCAGGATTGAACAAGGACCACCCGAGTGTGGCGTACCAGTGTGGGCGGTTGTTGTCCGTCCTGTCCGAACTCCAGAGCCTCGCCATCGGTGGGAGGAACCCCCCGATGGCCCTGGCTGCTCAGTTCTCGTCCGCAACGATGCAGAACCCGGCCCGTGCGCTGGCCCGGTTACTGCTCCGTTCCGAGAAGCACGTCAACAAGCTCGTCCGACAGGGAAAGGGATGGGCGGATCACAAACGGCAGGAGATCGTCGACCGCCTGCCCACAGACCTTCCGACCCGCCTCGGCATCGAGGATCAAGCTTTGTTTGCCATGGGGTTGCTCCACCAGCGCTCGTCCTGGAAGAAGCAGGACAAGCCCGCAGGGACACCCCCGATTAAGGCATAGTCTCTAATGGCCTAAGGTGGGCCTTAGAGTTGGATTAGGCATAAAGTGAGGAGAAGTATCATGAAGGATCTTTTGATGTGGCTGAAGAGTGGGACGGCGGCAATCGGATACAGGTTCGAGATCTTGTTCCTGTTCGATTGTCTGATGGGGAATCCCAACGGTGACCCCGACTTCGGCAACCTGCCCCGGACCATCCCGGACACGGGACACGGGTTCGTCACCGACGTCGCCATCAAGCGGCGTCTCCGCAACTACGTGAGTCTCCGCAAGGCAGGCAAGACCCCGTACCAGATTTTGCTGATGATGAACACCTGTACCAACAGGCTCATCGCCAAGGCCCACGAGGACTCCCACGGGACCGTCCCGGCGAAGGCTACCAAGCAGGAGGAGCGGGCGGCGGGTGACCGGATGTGCCAGGACTATTGGGATGTCCGCACCTTCGGCGGTGTTCTCAACACAGGTGCCAAGGCGGGCCAGATTCGTGGACCCGTCCAGGTGGTGAGTGCCCGGTCCCTCGATCCGGTATCCATCCAGGAGATCACCATCACCCGCATGACCGACACCAAGGGCTCCCCTGATCCCAAGAAGGTCAAGACCCCCAAGGATCAGGGTTTCTCCTCCGCCCAGTGGCAGGAGTATGAGGACGGGGCCGAGGCGGCGGCTCTCCGCACGATGGGAACCAAGGCGATCATCCCCTACGGTCTCTTCGCTGCCAACATCACGGTGAGCGCTTTCGTGGCGGAACAGACGGGCTTCTCGGCGGAGGATCTGGCCCTGATGATCGAGGGTCTGGAAAACATGTACGACCATGATCGGACCTCCAGCAAGGGTTTGATGACCTGTCGGGGCATCTACATCTTCAAGCACGTCGGGACGGCGGACGACCCCGAAGAGCGGGCACAGCAGGCCAAGCTCGGGTGCGCCCCGGCCCATAAGCTGCTGGACAACGGACGCATCGTGACTGTGGTCAAAAAGGACGGGGTAGAGGCCCCGATGTCCTTCGACGACTACACTGTCACCGTGGACGAGTCCAAGCTCCCGGAAGGTGTCGAGTTCCGGGCCATCCAGTAAGGCCCTTTGCGAGCGGTTCCGTGGCGACGAAAACCCCGGAGTCGCTCGCAACCCAGAAAACCCCGTGATCTGGGGTCGTTATACCGCAGCCGTTCTTTGATAACCGAACCAAACGGCTTGAAAAGTGACGGTTGGGAAGGACCGCTCGCAAAGGGGGCGGGAAAGCTGCGTCCCACAACGGTTTGCGAGGGGCACTGTCGCATCCTCTAACAAAGGATGCGTGGATTGAAACAGAGAGTACGTGCAGGCGTCCAGCGGGCTCAAGCCAACGGAAAGTCGCATCCTCTAACAAAGGATGCGTGGATTGAAACGTTACTGCCCGCATGACACCCCGGATGAGATCACCAGTCGCATCCTCTAACAAAGGATGCGTGGATTGAAACACTGTGGACCTGGCGGGGAAGAAGCCGACCTATGGTGGTGTCGCATCCTCTAACAAAGGATGCGTGGATTGAAACTTTCAAACAGCGACCCAGTCGAGTGCGACTTGGTGGGTGTCGCATCCTCTAACAAAGGATGCGTGGATTGAAACAAGTGCCTCGCCGTCAAGGATCCAGAGGGGAAGCTGAAGTCGCATCCTCTAACAAAGGATGCGTGGATTGAAACAGGCCCACAGAACGGCTCCCACGGCCTGGGGACGCCGTGTCGCATCCTCTAACAAAGGATGCGTGGATTGAAACGCTCAGAGGACTGCTCGACGGGACAAGACGGTCTTCCTCGTCGCATCCTCTAACAAAGGATGCGTGGATTGAAACTCGAAGTTGGGCGAAATCCAGGAATGACGGTCACAAGTCGCATCCTCTAACAAAGGATGCGTGGATTGAAACAATCCGATGACACTTCCCTTTCCTGTCCGCCCTTGGAGCGTCGCATCCTCTAACAAAGGGTGCGTGGATTGAAACGAGATCCCCCTTGCGACTCCCGCCCTGAAGGCGCTGGCGAAGTCGCATCCTCTAACAAAGGGTGCGTGGATTGAAACGTAAGCGAACTCCACCCCTGGTCCGTGGGTGACCGGTCGCATCCTCTAACAAAGGGTGCGTGGATTGAAACGCAGTGAGCCAGCGCCCCACGAGCCATGCCTGCCTTACTGTCGCATCCTCTGAAAAAAGGATGCGTGGATTGAAACTAAATCCGATTTACGGGGAACTGGCTGGTCGGCTCACGTCGCATCCTCTAACAAGGGGTGCGTGGATTGAAACGCTGATTCGGACTGATCCCTGAGAAGGCGCAACCCTGCCGTCGTACCATCTAACAAGGGGATGCGTGGATTGAAACGAAACCGCAGCGAGGCAGAAGGGGTCACTCCCTCACGGGTGTGTGGATTGAAACATTAGGGTAGTAAGTGTAGACAACCTCGTCGTTCCCATGAGGGGGCGTGGATTGAAACATCGGTGATCCAGTTATACTCCCGATCCAGGCACGCCCCTTCCCCTAGAACGGAGTAGACAAGGGGCCTGAAAGGAGGTTCAAATGATGACGCTTTGGATGAAACTGGCGGTCTTAGCCGTCCTGGGGACAACGACCCCGGAGCAGACCACCCACCCTGCATATACCCCGTACTCTTACGACCAGACCCTCACTGCAGTGGCGGAGACCATCACAGCGGAAGAGGCTGAGTTGATCCTCACCGTTGACGTGGAGGAGGAGATCAACTACTGGATGATCAAGGAGCACTTCGGGTTCGATGACACCGTAATAGAGGACATCCTACATGTGGCCTTGCACACGGCAGAGGAGCCGATGCTCATCGCCCACATTGTTTCCACGGAAAGCGGTGGGGACCGTGACGTCATCAACTACTGTAAGGTGTGGGGTGAGCCCTTCTACAACGAGAGCAAAGAACGCTGGGAGAAGAAGTGCGTCAAGCTCGGCTCCTGCTACACGAACTGCCGGAAAAAGCGGCATGTTTGGAGGAACCACCTCGACGTCGGTCTGTATCAGCTTCGGGACGTGGTCGAGCGGGTCGGTGGCCCTGAGGACTCCAAGCGGTTCTGCGGGTGGTCCTGGTTGCGAGACTTTGAACGGGACACGGGTCGGGATGTGTCCTCTGAGTGCGCCCTGGAGCGTTTCTGTGCCCGTGACGCAATGATCCACGCCGTACACACCCTCCGGGAGGAACAGCTTGCAGCGGCCCACAGGGGCGTTGGTAAGGCCAACTGCCGGGGTCTCCCTGACGAATGGAAGTGGATGGGCCTGTGGAACGGTTGCAAGAGCGCCAGGAACCATGCAGACCACACTGCTCCCCTGGTTGAGATGCGGGACTTCCACGTCCGTCTGACGATGTTGCGGTACCGTATTGATGAGATTGCCGAGAAATGGCCGCTCTTGGGCTACCTCATTGTGCCCCTGAAAGGACAAAAGGTAGTTTGAAGCAGGGCAGACGCAATATAAAGAGTCGAGTCGTATCCTTTGACAAAGGGTACTTGACAGTGCCCTTCATACCTGCTAAAGTCTAACTGTTCCTGCTTGAAACAGGGAGCTGTTGCGGCAGGAAAGCTCATGCTGATTGGGTAGGAGGTTCTGGTGTGCCCAGATGTTCTGGGGACGAACGCATCAAAACTAACGATCATCCGAGAGGCATAAAACGAGTGCTAAGAGAGCGATTCCGTGTTAAACGGACCAGTTCCTTGGGATTCGGACGGAAGGAGCAACCGTCATTCGAGCCCTTACCGTTGGGCCGGAAGTTTACTACCGAGGTACTTGGGACACCAAGATTCGGCACAGCTTCAAACTTGATGCCTGTTACATTTTAGCAGGTTTTAAGGAACGGTATGTGGATTGAAACACGATGTTGATGTTCCACCTTGATGACCTGACTCAGGAGTGGCCGCTCAGGGGGCTGGATCAACGCTCCTAAAAGTCGGGGCCTTGTGGTTGTGCGTTTTTGACGGTTAGGAGAACGGCTACGCAGCCACTTTCTTTTTAGCGACCTCTTCCTTACCGAACGTCAGGGAATGGGCCTCGATGATCTCCACGATCCGGGTACCCTCAGCGATGCGGAGCACTTCCAGCTTCTCGGGGGTGGCTTCCTTCCGGGTCACGTTGAGGACACGCTTGGTGCCACCGTAACCGGGGACCGAGATGGTCACCTCCTGATAATCCTCCGACCAGCGGTACGGACCCTTGGTGTAGGAATGACCCTTGGTGATTACGGGTGTAGACTTCGTCATGATATCGCTCCTGTTCGGTTTTCAGTTCGTTCAGTACTCTTCTTCAAACTCGACGCTGAGGACTTCCTAGCGTGGCACTCGCATATTGGCCACAAGTTTAAGTCCAAGTTTCTTGAGGGCCAATATGCGCCTTTTCGTATTCCGCAAGGAAGCGGCGTGAACTATAGCCCCCCCAGTGAGGGGTCTTTACTCATCCTAGCTCTAAGTCCACTAGAAATACAATCGGCCATATTCTTCTCCTCAACTACAGTGCCCTGGACGGAACGGGAAGCGTCTCTGCGCTGCCGTTTTCCTGCACAGGCACGCAATTGACACAGAGGATTACCCCGATGGAGTCCCCTTCCCGAATCTCACATTCAGCTTCGCCACACTCCTCATCATCAAACTCGTCGCTATTCCACTCATGATGTCCGAAGTGGGGACAAGTGTTGGGGTAAGGACACCGAGGATCTGTAGCATGACTACAAATATATTTCATGTGGCCTCCGTGGGGTCTTCGGGAAGAGGTGTCCAGTGGGTCCACCCCTCATCATTTGTTTTCTTCCGCCAGGAGCAACTCCTGGACCCGCTGGATTTCCTCGGTGGTGTGTATGGTGCCACCGCTGTTCAGCCGCAGGTAGAACCGCAGCCGCTCTTTACGGGAAAGGTCCACAAACGAAACATGGACATTGGGTAACCGACGCACATCCCGCAGTGACAGGTCACGGAACCAGAACGCCTTCCCGTCGTCCATCTCCGCTGGGATCACCCCTTCTAGCCAACGGAGCGTCGCCCGGATCCTCTGTTGTCCGTCGATCACCTCAGCCGCTGCGTCCAGCCAGGACACCCCCTCTGGAAGATTCTCGTCCGTCTCGTACCTCTGGATGTATATCGGCGGAACCGGACCACCTGTGATCAGGTGCCCTATGAAGCGGGACGCCTGCGAGTCCGTCCAGACCAGCCCCCTCTGATAGTCTGGGTTCAGGTCCCAAGGGACCTTGTTTTTCCGCCCAATCGCCCGAACCTCCTCCAGCAGGAAGTCTAGGGGAAAGTCTAACTGACCAGTTGGCAAGGGCCAGTCCTGGTAGCTACGCAGGGTCGAGTCCACTTCCGGCCTGTTTTTGACATTGCTTCCCATCGTTTCATTCTCCTCAGGGGTCATTTGCCCCTCACTTACTCTACTCAGCGGGGTCAGCAGATGATCCCATTGCACGTAAGGATCTAAGGAAGGTGTGTCCGAAACGGCCCTTGAGCAAAGACCCCCAGAACTTTTGTTGATCATCTCAGATTCCGTTGGAGTAGTGTGGGTAGCCTGAGGAAGGCTCACTAACATCGGGGTGGACCCCCGAGAAGGAGAATGGGATGGGGTTTCTTATCTGGATCCTGATGCTTACGGGCATCGGAGCGGTCGGTCTCGGCGTCTGGCTCATCGCAAGACGCAAAATCTGGATGCTGAAGACGTGGCGAAAGGTCACCCGCAAGGTCACGGACAAGGTCCAGATGATGGACCAACGGGTGACACAGACAGACTTCGACGCTCAGGTGCAGGTCGAGATGGACGCTGCGGAGGCGAACGTACCGAAGGGCTTGGGCTTGTTGAGCATCCCGCTCTTCCTGTACGCCCTGTTGGCCATTTTCTTCAGTTCCATGATGGTGGACGTGCCGCAATCCGGGTTCATGGAACTGGAGCGGAACTTCGGTGGGGCTTCGATGCCCGCAGGCCAGATCATCGCTACACAAGGCGAGAACGGCCCCCAGGCAGCGCTGCTGTCCCCCGGTCTCAAGTGGGTCATGCCCTTCATGTACTCCACGAATGAACGGGAGCCTGTGGTTATCCCGGACGGGATGATCGGCGTGATCACCACCAAGGCGGGCAAGTCCATGCCGGAGGGAATGATCTACGGCCCCAAGTTCACGGACTTCGACGGTTTCCTCGACGCCCAGGTCTTCCTGGATCATGAGGACGGGTACAAGGGCCAACAGGTGACAGTGGCCCTGCCGGGAACGTGGAAGTTCCACTCAGGGGTGTACTCGATGACAGAGGCACCTATGACCAACGTGGAGATGGGCCATGTGATGGTCGTGAAGGCCAACTACGGCGATGTGCCCGAGGAGCGGGCAACCATCGAGATCACGGATCTCGTGGAGAAGGAGATTGCCCTGTCCAAGGATGAACTGGAAGCGGCATATCTGGAGGCGGAAGACGCCGAGCAGCGACGGCTGCTGGCTGCGGGGGTGGCGGAGAAGGACATCAGGATCGACCGCAAGAGCTTGAAGGTGCGAAAGACCAAGATCGTGCTGGTGGAGGTCAAACGGAAGATCCCCGACCCGCTGGTCGATGTGGGTGAGGCGGGCATCTGGCGTGATGCGCTGGTCCCCAACAAGTATCCAATGCATCCGTTCGCCCACGAGATGACGGATATCAATACGATGCGCCTGCGAATCTCCTACACTCCGCCTGGTGAGGAAGGGGAAGACGACGGGCGGGTCATCGTCCGTAGCAAGGATGGGTACGAGTTCCCGATGGACATACGCATTGTGTACCATGTGGAACCAATGAACGCCCCTTGGGTCCGTGCAATGGTAGGTGACGACGAGAAGATCGGGGATGTCGTGATGACCCCTACGGTCCTCTCAATCTCCCGTGTGCTGGCAGGTCGGTCCAACGTGCTGGACTTCTTCGCAGACCTGGAGGTCCGGCAGAAGGACGCTAAGGATCTCATCGCCAAGAAGTGCGCCGTGTACGGTGTGACGGTCGATGAGGTACTCATCGGGCGTGTGGGCGACGAGGCTTCCCTGGGTGAACTGATGAAAACCCAGCGGGACCGTGAGATCGCCGTGCAGCAGCAGGTCACCTTCGCCGTACAGCAGAAGGCAGCGGAACAGCAGAAGCGGCTGAACAAGACGATGCAGGAGGCGGAGGAGGAGAAGAAGCTCGCCGCCGCTGCGTATCAGGCCCAGGTCGCCGTACAAAACAAGAAGAAGACCATCACCGACGCTGAGGCCGCTGCCGAGAAGGTGACGATTGCAGCCACGGCTGAAGCCGAGCGGATCTTCAAGATCAAGAAGGCGGAAGCGGACGGCTACACCCTGAAGGTTGCCGCCCTTGGTCCCCAGGGGGTGGCAATGCTGGAAGCCTTCCTGATCATCTCCGAGGGCAAGATCAAGATCACCCCGAACGTCGCAGTCAGCGGCGGAGGTGCCAACGGGGGCAACAACGCCTTCGAGGCACTGATGGCCATGATGCTCCAAGAGAAGGCCGGACCCGCCAATTAGTCCCCTGCTGCCCCCTTCCCTACGGGGAGGGGGCGGTCCCTGGTCAAGGAGACCCCTCATGAGCCTCACACTAGAAGACCTCCAAGATCACAAGAAGGTCAGTTGGGATACCTTCCGTTCGGTGCCGCTCGGGTTGCACGAAGGGGAGGAACTGGAGATCCGGTTCCTGCTGAACAAGGCTGGGGAGCACAAAATCGGCCTGTTTGACCCACGGCGCCACTGGTGGTCGGTGTGCTCATCCACTACGGAGGAAGCGGACGCAGTTGTCAGCTTCAACGCCATCCTTGGTGCCGTCCCTACCCCGCTGCAAAGGAAAACCATCACCTTCCAGTCTGAGGGGGACAGCAAACCGGATTTCGAAAAGGGTGAGGATGAGGTCGTCAACTACCACCTCACCCTGTACGGCATGTTCGTTGGCAATCTCCGAGTCGGCAAATTCCAGGGTCAGGTAGAGCACTACGACACGATACTCTTCCCCGAATCAGCGCAGGACGATGCCGCCTATCAGATGCAGTACGGACAGCTTGTGCTCGCCTGTTACGAGTTCGTGCGGGGCCTCTACGACGCCCACGCTGCCGCTGCCCTTAGCCCCGTGGGATCATCTCCGGCACCCACAGAGTAGACAGGGTGTATGGAGGTGGCAAATGACCACAGAACAGAGTCAGGCACTTCAAGGCGTACAGGGAAAAGTCATCAAAGACATAAAAGTCGGGGAGATGACCTCTTGGTGTGACAGCGGCGAGGTCCAGATCCGGTGCAGCGACGGAACGATCATTCGGATCAGTACCATTGCCGATGCCGAGGACAACAGAGCCTTCCTCGCACTGTCCGTCACCGTGCGGTAGTTGGGACTCCGACAACCACCGGGGGTTATCATCGAAGCCCCACGTCCGTCCCTGTGCCTGCACCCGGACGATCATCCTTTATGGGAAACAATGGAACGGCTGGCTTGGGTTCTTGCGAACAGTCACGGTCTACCCCTCCATTTTGTAGAACCCAAACGTAGACCCCTGTCCGATGGAGCAGCGGGAGTATGCTATTGCCACGAGAGGCGTATTGCAATCCGGCTCCGGTGTAAGGATCGTGTAGAAGACGGCGGGGGGTGGTGGTCGAAGCCAGACCCCTGGGATCAGATCGTATTGACGGTTGCCCATGAGGTTGCCCACCTCCGACATCCCAATCACGGAGCAGACTTCAAGGACCTGGAACAACGCCTGTACCGAGAAGCTCAGGAACTGCTAGGGTGTTGGGATCATCCCCGGCACCCACAGAGTAGACAGGGTGAGGGGGAATGACCCCCGAGGAGGATCTTAAATGAGTGGCTACCCCACACGATATACTGCAGAAGGTTGTGACAGCCAATGTGTGTACCGTTCCTGTATGTGGCCGGGTGAGGACAAGGGGATCCTTGCCCAGGGCCGGGGCTACACTCGTTATCACAAGAAACCGCTCCCCGTCTGTATGCAGAGACATCTTCATGGGTGCCCCTATCTGAAACCCAAACCAGACGTTGAGAACGCCCGATGTTGTTACGCACCCAATTACAAACGTAAGGGCAAGGCTCCCTCAGGATGGCGTACCTGTGAGACCTGCGGAACAATGGTCCCCCTTCAGGTGGCCAAAGCACTTAACAACCTCCCAAAACGGGATGGCGTTCCTTGCCTACATGAACAGGTAGAACCGTCCATCATAACTGGTTGGTTTGAGTGCCCCTCTTGTCGTTACAAGCATAAGGGTGTTTTCGATCATCGGCCTCTCCCCTTTGAGAAACCGAACAAAACACTGCAAGAACTGTATGACACCCTGGAGGTGCGACTTAACCAAACCGCAGAGAGTGAAATGACTCTTGAAGGCGGATCGGCGGGATCATCTCCCCGACCCACAGAGTAGTTAAGGTGAGGGGCAAATGACCCCTGGGAGGATGCGATGACCCTGGAGCAACTGTTTGACAAGCATGGGAACTGCCCGACCATGGGCGACCCCTACCGGAACAGCAACCCAACCACGGATCTGCTGTTCGATGAGTACGGGGATGTGCTGCCCACGGCCCTGGCCTTCCTGAGGCGGCTTGTTCAGGAACGGAAGGTGAAGCCGATGTGCGACGCCATCACGATCCTGATGGCTGACCGCTTCGCCTGCAACACGAAGTGCAACTATAACGCCATCACAATGTGGCGCTAGGAGACCCAATGACGTTCCACAGTGGCATGACCCTGTTGTGCGCTGGGATGGCGGTTGCGGGCTTCGCCACCCTGATCATCGGCAACTACCTGGAGAAGGGAGGCTGATATGACCTGTGTCTTTTGTGGACGGCTGCGTGAGATGGTTCGTCAGCGTAAACTCAAGGAACTGGAGCAGCGGGGGCGGACCCCGGACAGGGACTTCGAGGACTACGTCGACAACGAGATGAAGGAGTTGGCCGAGAAGCTCACCTCCATCCTGGACCCGGACGGGCCGTGGGTCCGCATGGCGGATCTGCCCAACGGGAGCGCCGACGACGGCGGTGACTACTAGGGACATGTGGTCAACTTCTCAAAACCAGGAGTCCTGATGAACAAGACAGGAATCGGCTACCTGGACTACTCGTGGAACCCCCTCACGGGATGTTCCCCGGTGTCTGCCGGGTGCCAGAACTGCTGGGCCAAGAAGAGGGCCACCGAGAACGCTGCAACGGGGTCGAAGTGGTACGACCCGAAGGACCCCTTCAAGCCTACGCTGCACCGGGACAGGCTGGACGAGCCCTCCCACCGCAAGACGCCGTCAGTAATCGGTGTGGGCTTCATGGGGGACATCTGCCACCCGGATCTCCCGGAGGACGCCCTGGCGTGTGTGCTCCAGTCCTGCAGGATCGCAAACCAGCACACCTACCTGTGGCTGACGAAACGAGCAGACAGGCTGGGAGAGGCCCTCCTCGGGGTGGACCCGGTCCCGAACGTATGGCTCGGTGTGTCCGTGGAAAATATGGCGGGCGCTATTGAGCGCCTGCCTATCCTTGCACAACTGGCGGAACGTGGATGGCACACCTGGGTCTCGATGGAGCCGCTGATCGGGTCGGTGACCCTCGCCCCGTCCCCACACCACAACTGGGATCTTGTCGAGTGGGTGATCGTGGGTTGCGAGTCTGGGGACGACCGGAGGCCGATGGACCCCGCTTGGGTGACCCAGCTTCATGGCGAATGCGACCACTTTGGCATCCCCTTCTTCCTCAAGCAGATGGAGGTGGGGGGCAAAGTCCAGGCGCACCCGACACCCTACCTCAACGGTGTACAGCACACCGAGATCCCCGACGCAATCCAGAAGCACCTGGGAACGTCCTAATGAGCGCCCCGGTCTATCTCTCAGCGTATTGCGACGCTAGTTATTACTATGTGACTGGGCAGGCCGGGTGGGGCGCATGGCTACGGGACAGCAAGACACGGGTCTTGGTGGCAGCACCGATCCCGTCATCGGTGGATTGGCTCAAGGGCAACACACAGGTGGAGTTGTTCGCTGTCTACCAGACTGTCCTCTGCGCCTTAAAACATCTGGACAGCGAGACCGGGACGCATCTCGTTGTGAAGACGGACAACAAAGGGGTCGTTGGGTGGTTTAAAAAGGGGATGGGGTGCGGGGATCGGGAGACGCAGGTAGTAACCGAGACCCTCGCCGCCGTTGAGGCTGCGGGCGTGACTCTGATTGTGAAGTGGGTGGAAAGCCACCAGCCGAGGAATCGCAACGTGCAGGCATACCTGAACACACGGGTTGATGAGTTGGCCCGCCGAGCAATGATCCAGGGTGAGCGAGTGTTCTGGAAGAAGCCTATCCGGGAAGCGGTCTGATGAAGGACGATCATCAACGGATACCTGAGAAGGAAGAGATCATCCTGGTGTCCGGTTGAGTAGTACAGGTGAGGGGCAAAGGACCCCTGACAAAGGAGCCCAACGATGACGACATCACTGAACCCCGTTGACTGGGACGACGACCATGTGGTCGTTATTTCCTTCCTCCACAACCATGGAAGCAACTCCCGGTACCTGACTGCCAACGAACAATGGTATGTGTTTTGCCGTGGTAACGGATTCGGAAACTGTACTTCCGAACAACTGGAACACAGCGGTTGGAACTGGTCACACGTCAGGGATTCAGACGATACAGGATATGCAAGGATGGCCAACTGTGTGCGAGAACTGGTGCCCGAGGCGGAACAGAAATAAACGAAAAGGAGAGAGAGATGTCCAAAGACAAAGTGAACTGGAAGCTCCGGTACAAGGAAACGGCTCAGGCACTTGCTGCCCTGAAACGGGCGGCGTTGATCCAGGGGACGCAGGACCATCTGATCGAGTTGGAACGGACCAAAATCCGGGAGGCTGCTGTATCCCTTTCCCAGGAGGCTGACAAGGCAAGGGCAATGGGGAAGACCCTCCAGACGACAGTCCTGGATGCTCTCAAGGGCATGGCGACACAGAGCGACACGTTGGGGACCTTAGCCAACTCTCTTGCCACCGACCAGTTCGGCAACAAAGGGTCGGCAGATGCCGTTAAGGAAGCCCTGATGACTATCGGGGTCCTTACAGAGGAACGAGACCAGGCGACCGCTCAGGTTGAGGATCTGACCGAGGCTCTCCGGGAGGAGACCAGGGCACGGGTAACCCTGTCCGTGGAACTGAAGGATCTCTACCGTAAGGGCGTGCTCGGTACGGACACGGCGAAGATCCTGAACAGACACTTCGGTTCAGCCCTGCGGGCGAGTAATCGTCATCTTCAGGCGCTCTGGCCTTCCACCGAAACACAGGAAGGACTCCGTCACCTGTTCAATTGGGCCAAGGGTGCCTTGGCCCGTCAGGCAGACCACGAAAAGGGTTTGTCTGAAGAGGAGACTACCACATGAAAGTCTTGGCCGTGTTCCAGCATGTCACCTATGCACACCTTCAAGCGGCTAACTTCCTCGGTGTTGCCGCAACACCCGAAGCGGCCAAAGCCATCATGCAGAAAGACATCGACGCATTGGTGGCTGACGGTGCCACTCTGCACAAGGTAACTGCTGAGGCCACTCCCAACAAGGCCATATGGGCGGAGCGGCATGAGCAGCAACTTGGTCTGGACCCCAGCGATTTACTCGTCCTGAACGCCGATGACCACAACGTGTGTCACGTTGCCCAAGAGTTTGAGTTAGAAGGTTGGGTACCTGACGCTTAAGAAGGAAGGGATCATCTCACCACCCTGTTGAGTAGTCCAAGTGAGGGGCAAACGTCCCCTGGGAGGCTCACCGATGGACATGCAAAAGTTTGTAGGGAAACCCTGCACCGTGTACGAGTGGGTGGGAGAGATGGAGTGGCAGCAGGAGGGATGGAGCCAGGGGGGGCCTCTCCCCGTCCCGTGGACTGTCACCACGGCGGAAGAAGGCGGTCAGCAAGCCCCAGAAGTGCGGAAGGCTGTCGGGGTCATCCGGGAGTGTTCCCTCATGGGGGACAACCCCCGACTGCTGTGCATGGTGGAGTTGTCCGATGGCACCCTCTGGCGAGGGGACTCTCAGGATCACAACTTTGACATTGAGTTAGAGAAGGGAGCGGACGGGAGTCTGACGCTGACGTGGGGAAGCCCCGATGGAAGCGACACGCTGTGGAAGGACCTGTGGGTACACATCCCCGCTGCCTACTAGGAGCACGACAAAAAGGGATCATCTCACCGACCTGCTGAGTAGTTAAAGTGAGGGGGCAAATGACCCCTGACAAGGAGACCAACGCAATGAGCAACCCTCAGATAGATACCCTGGTCAAACGGATCGCCGCCGCTCGGGACGCTTATTACAACGGCTCCCCCATCATGACGGATGTGGTTTACGACGCCCTGGAAGATCAGCTTCGAGCGCTCGACCCCAAGCACCCGGAACTCCTCAAGGTCGGTGCAGCCCCCGCCCCGGTCAAGGGTGCATGGCCGAAGGTCCGGCACAGCATCCCAATGTCCAGCCTGAACAAGGCCCAGGTCGAAACGGATCTGGCTGCGTGGTTCGCCTCGGTGAGCAACGCCGATGTCGCTGTGATGGACAAACTTGATGGTATCTCGTGTTTTGATGGGGCTACCCCACTGCATCTGGCTAATGGGGAAACTGTCCCCCTTCAAGAGGTCGTAGAAAAGGGACTGATGCCCCAAGTTTTAACCTGGGATCCTGAAAGGGGGGTCACCACTGAACAAGTCGTGGCCGTCAAAGACAACGGCATCAAGGATAACTGGGTTCGGGTTACCTTTGAAACGGATCCCCTGCATCTGGGATCCTCTGTTGTGGTGACTGAAGACCATCTCTTCTATGTCAAGGATAAAGGGTGGGTTGAAGCTAAAGATCTCACGGGTGAAGACGTGCTTGACTGTACCGAACAACCCTGATAGTTTAGACCCCAGGATACCCCATCTAGCGGGTGTCCTGGGGGGCCTTATGTTATTAGGGGACGCTTGGTTTGTTGAACATTTCAGGAAAACCAGAAAACGGGGTAACACGATAGCTGGTCGTCAATGGACCTTGCGAGTAAAGCAAGAAAAACCTGTCCTGACAAAAATTTGTGACCGCTGTGGACATAAAGAGATCACCTTATCGAGTCCATTATCTCGGGTTCGGCACGTGGTTAAACAAGCTGTAGAACAGGAACAGAAGTGGGGTCTGCATCTTTGCCCCAAATGTGCTCGTAAGGAGGCACGCAAAAAGGCAGCTATTACGAGAGCAACGCCCGGATGGAGTGAGAACTTTGGTCGTCAAGTAGCTTTGGGTCTGGCTTTAATACCGTCAGACAAAAATGCAGAACGATATGAAAGAGCACGTCAAACCCGTATTGCCACCTATTCCCGCATGACACCGAAGGAACGACGCAGAGGTGTCGTCAAGCAATGGCAAACAATGACGGAGGAGGCTAAACAACGGAGAGCAAAAAAAATAGGCGAGGGTGCCAAAAAAGTTTGGGCCTCATTAACGCCAGAACAAAGAAACCAACGGGTTGCTCGGATGATCAAGGGGCTCCCTCGATCAAAGATATCGGATGATTTTCGACAACATCTGATAGATGCGAGATTGTATGCAGGCTTTGTAAGTGAACAAGTCATTTCAGGTTTCACCGTTGATGAGGCTAATGAGACCTTGAAAGTGATCCTTGAGTTCTTTGGGGACTACTATCATTGTAACCCGAGTAACCCCAAATTCTCAGACCCTGAGTTCTACAACACAACAATCCGAATGACATCGGCCCAAAAATGGCAGTATGATCGCCGTCGTTTAGCGGGACTCAGAAAAGTAGGGTACCGTATTCTAGTGGTATGGGAAAGTGACTGGCGTAAAAACCCTGAAGATGTGTTGAGCAGAGTGCGGACATTTCTGAATCAGTTTAAAACGGGATCATCTGCGGACCCCACAGAGTAGACCTAGTGACGGTCATCAAACGAGGTCTACAATGCGAGTTGCATCCGTTGAGAAAGTACCGGGACCCAGAAGAGCCTTTGATCTGACAATCCGCAATACGTCCTGTTACTTTGTGGGGCCTGGAATTTTAGCACACAACTGTGGGATGAGATACGAAAACAGGAAGCTAGTGCAGGCGCTGACACGGGGCGACGGGACGATAGGCGAGGATATCACCCGGAACGTCCTGCTGATGAAGGGTGCAGTCAAGGTACTGCCCCCGACGTTACCGGATGGCACCCCCACCCCAGACGATGTGTGGGTGCGGGCCGAGGTTGTGGTGACCCACGATGACTTCGTCACCCACTTCAAGGGCGAATCCAACCCCCGTAACACGGCGAGCGGCACTGCGAAACGTCAAACTGACAACAGCAAATGTGCCTTCCTGACGGTTATCTGCTATCAACTCCTGCCCGGTGGTCGCCCGATGGCGTCCAAGAGCGCCGAGTTGAAGGCCCTGGCCACGATGGGCTTCCAGGTACCCCGCTGGGGTGAGTACAAGGGACTGGCAGCAGTGGAGGCCCTCTACCAGGACTACATCGCCACCGTCAGGAAGAGCCTGGGTTACGATATCGACGGGCTGGTGATCGAGGTGGCTGACGCCAACGCCCGTGCGATGCTTGGGGAACTGAACAACCGCCCCAAGGGTGCCTGCGCTTATAAGTTTCCTCATGAGTCCAAGCCGACCACGCTGCGGAGCATCCGTTGGCAGGTAGGCAACAGCGGGCGCATCACCCCGGTGGCCGAATTTGACGTTGTGAACCTCGCAGGGGCGAACGTCAAACAGGCGAGCCTTCACAACATCAGCAACATCGAAGGGCTGTGGGGCAAAGCCACTGTTCCGGTACCCGGCGACGCAATTCTCGTTTCTCGCAGAAATGATGTTATCCCCTATGTAGAGGAAGTCCTGAACAAGTTCGGTACAGGCACGGGACTCCGCACCCCGACCCAGTGCCCCTCCTGCCAGGGAGCCTTGGTGCGGGACGGCGAGTACCTTGTGTGCCGCAGCGAGGAGTGCCCCGCCCAGGCAACCGGGGCCATCAGACGCTGGGTCAAGAAGCTCGGTGTCCTACACGTTGGCGAGACCCTGATCGACGCAATGGTGGATGCGTTCCCTTTCACCCTCACCGAGGAAGTGTTTGAAGTCACCTTCGGCGTAAAGAAGGATGACGTGAAGACCCTCCCGGCAGCGGATCAGGAACGGATACGCAACGCCCCAATGGACATCGCTGACCTCTACAACCTGGACCTGGACGAGGTCGCCTCCCTGGAGTTGAGCGGACGGCGTGTCGGCGGCTCGGCGGACAAAGCCCTCAGGAACCTTAACGCCAAGAAGACGCTGCCCCTGCACGTCCTGATAGGGAGCCTGGGTATCCCCCTGATCGGGCGCAGCATGGCCAAGGTGGTTGTGGACGCTGGATACACCACCCTGAACCTGCTCTTCAAGGCCAAGGTGCATGTTCCCATCGTCACCAGGGGCAAGACCCTCCCGGCAGTTGCCAGCATCCCTGGAATGGGGGACACGAAAGCGCTGGCCTTCGTGACGGGATTTGCTGCCAAGGCCGGGCTGATCGTCAAGTTGCGGGCCACGCAAGACCTTGGCGGAGCCGACATCACCATCCAGGACATCTCCGGGCCGTTGCTCGGGATGACCTTTTGCCTGACTGGCACCCGTGAACCCGCCCTGCTCGATGCTATCGAAAAGGCGGGTGGCACAATGAAGGGCAGCGTGTCCAAGAAACTATCCTACCTGATCGCCCTGGACCCGGACAGTACCTCGGGCAAAGCGAAAAAGGCCAAGCAGTACGGCGTGAAGGTGATCGGCTTGGACGAGGCGTACAAGCTGGCGGGGGTGTGACGATGGGTGAGGTCGTACCAGGACCAGGGACGCTTCAGTTTGCGCTGGACAGCATAAATGATCCGGTGTTGCAAAAGGTTAAGGACCAGCAGCCCCTCACCCCTGAAGACCAAAATCATCTGAGGGAAAAGATGGGGCTTCCTGGTCCTGAGCATGTGCCTTGGGGTCATGGCCCCTGGAAACGGGACGACCCGGATATGCTCGCCCTTGATTATTTGAAGGACACTACGGTTTTTGGCTCCTGTGATAAGGAGACAGATGAATACCTGGAGAACACAATCTGGGAGTGGTACCGAGGTGTGAGACTCGCATTCCAAGAGTGTGGGTGCCAAAACTGCATGCAGATTGGAGAGGCAAAAACGATGACAGCGCCCGCTGCAATTGCCCGTGGTGAAAGGCACTACGCAGCCGTAATGAACAAACGCCTGCCACGGGGGTGGAGAAAACAGCCTAAAGTGCTGGCCCTCATTGCCAAGTTTGACCAGGAACTGAAGGCAGCAGGCAACGATCTCATGCGGACGGCACGGGGGGACAACTACGCTGGGGATACAGCACCTGAGGCAACCGGGCCAATCGGAAAGGAATGGACCCTTCGGGAATGGCCTCGGGAGTACAGTTGGTGATGAACACTGAGGCTACAAACGTCACCAGCCAGTGGTTGGGACAGAACTGGCAGACCTTTCAGGAAGCGGGACATTACGGTCTCCGTACCTGGGCGGTGCCCATCCCTTCAAGTGATGTGGAGGACGTGATCCAGGACACGGCCATACAATTCATTCATGTCGATGCTCTTCGCTTCTTCATTCACCGGGAAGGGGAGGAACTGAAAAGCTCTCTGACCTTAGACCGACTAGGTCTGTTTATAGCCCGTAAGGCCATCAAGTGGCTCCAACGAGCCGGTCAAGACGTAGTTCCCCGTAGCAGCCTGGGGGCACAGACAAAATGGGAGTGGCAAGGCAAAACCACAGCACCACAGCCGCCCACATCGTATGAAGTGGACCCGTCGAACAGCCAATGGACAGCGGGTTGTCAAATGGAGCTTGTGGAGTCCGTTTGCACTCAGATCTTTCCGGACAACGCTGAACGGTACGTGGCTATCATCAAACGAAGGGTTGAAGGTTACAGCCAGACTGAGATAGCCGCAGAGTTCGGTTCTACTAAGGGTCGGATCGGTCGTGTTCTCCAGCGTGTTCGTCGGGAGTTTCAGCCCTTCCGGGAGGCCCTTTGCAGTTGACGGGATCATCTGTGGCGGCGGCAGAGTAGTGTGGATGAGGCACTAGACTTAGAGGATGACTGATGGACAATGTCATACCAGGGCCGGGCACGCTTCAGTTTGCCTTTAACCAGATGAAGGATCCGCTGGATCGGAAGTTCATTGACCACCCGGAACTCGTCACGGACGAGGAAATAAAGGAGATGGCCGCTCGGTTGCCTGGAGGTAAAGGCCATCACACTTGGCCCGAAGGTCCCTGGCAGCGGGAAGGGCTTGACCTGTTTGATATGATCATCGCAAACTTCAGTGATGACATCCTCAAAAACCCCATCAACCCAGACAACCTCGATGATGAGGATGCCTTGGAATACACGATCAGTCAGTGGTACTTGGATGTTCGCTTTGTCTTTCGTCCTTGTGGTTGTGGGAACTGCGGGGATGCCGGGGATGCCGTAACGTGTATTGTCCCCGAGGCTATTACTCGGGGAGAACGAAGATTTGCTCCCATCATGAACAAATACCACACAAAGGGATGGCGCAAACACCCCAGAGTACTTGCCTTCATTCGACAATTTGACGGCGAATTGGAGGCAGCGGACTGGGACCTGATGAAAACCAAACGATGGCATGAATACGCCTGCTCATCGGCACCACTTTTGACGCACCGTTGGGCCAATTGGTCTCTCCAAGAATGGCCCCGGCAATGACACAGTTACAGGACAAGGAGACAAGCCAATGATGATCACAGGACAGCATAAGGTTCTCATGGCCGACATGACCTGGAAGGCAGCTCAGGATGTGACGGTGGGAGACCTGTTGAGTGTTCCTTGGCTGATTGGTGCTATCGGTGCTGATGGGTCTACGGAGGCACCGGCCCGGTTCCCTCTGGACCAGGGTCATCTCAAGGTGTCCCCTGGGGGGACGGTGGTCCGAATCCTGCAGATCAGTAGGACACTGGACAAGAAACGGGGAGACTGATCGTGCGTAAAACGAACAAGACCCAGGACGGGCGGGTGACCTACTGGGTCGAGCACACGGACCCTGAGGAGCGTGGCAACTCCTGGTCGGTGGCTGGCCGTGGTGTTTTCCAGTTTTCCCATGAGGACGGCACAACCTTCTCTGCCTCAACGGTCAGCAAACTGGCATATGGGAAAACGGAAGCCCACGCTATCAAGGGCCTGGAGCGACGGTTCCTGAAGTCCCTGACTCGGGTCGCCGCCCTCATCAACGGAGCACAGGAACAAACGGGAGAGACGACATGAGCCAGGAAAAGTGGACGCCGGAAACAGTCAAAACCTTCCGAGAGAAACGTGGCCTCAATCAACATGCCCTCGGTGTCCTCATGGGGTACGTGGGTCAGCGTTCTACCACGATGGCACACAGTGAGCAGAGGCTCCCGGACGGGACACCCCGCCGCTCCCTGACGATTGCGGACAGGGTTCGCCTGGACTACCTCCAGCAGTTGCCCCTCCCTGAGTTGTATGCACTACTGAGGGACAACGATGCTGATCCCAAGGACAATGCCAAGTGGGTCCAGATCAGCATCTGGGAGTATGAGTTCCGTGAGCGGGGCGAAGTCAAAGCGGAGTGTTGCCCCATTATGCAGGACGACGGGTCGCTGATGTGGGGTGTGCGGGTACTGCCCATGACATTCCCCTTCGAGGAAATACGCCTGTATCGCATACTACGGAGCGCCAAGTGCTCCGTTCAGGGGACGGCAGAGGAAACCTCGGATCATCCTGTGTGCCTGTAGGAGTAGATCAAGTAACTGGGGGATGTGAGGCCCCGCTGAAACAAGGAGACGACCATGTGGATGGAACTGGCAATAGCGGGAGTGTGGGTGCTTTTTGGTTTCATCGTTTTCGCTTTCAACAGGATGATCCTGCCCCCTGTGACACAGTTTCTCGACAGTCTGTGTCGCAACCCGGTTTATCACAAGTATTCCGTTGAACGAATCCTCCTGGTATGGCCAATGTACATAATCAACATGTGCCTGACCTTCCTGATGCTGGTGACACCGCTCTACGGCTTTTGGTTGACAACCCAAACACTATGGCCCCTGCTAGGGACCTGAGGAGAATAAAGGATGACGGACCAGACCGAAAGGGACCAGGTTTTCTACGCTAAACTACAACGGAACCGGCGGGAACGGCTCGACCTCTACAAGAAGGGTGAGTACCTAAAAGGGCTGGCCTTTTGGCTGAGCCTCAGCGCATCCGCTCTGCTAATCATCACTGCCTTCGTAGTGGTGTGGGGCCTCGGCAAGGCAGTGGACACCCTCGAAGCGATGGACCCCCTGGTCGTCACCAAGGTCGAGACCGTGGTGGAGGAGAAGGTGATCAAGGTGCCCTGCCCGCCGCCCCCCGTAAGCAACACCGGAGGCGCTGTGGACGGGAAACTCCAGGTCGTTGGGGTTGGGAGCGCCACCCGGTGTGAGATGCACACGGACACGGGGTGGGTCGTGGTTCCAGCCTCAGCCTGTCCGGCACTCCTCCAGGGAATGCTACCCCCACAGCCGTCCACTCAGGGTGGTGGCACCGCAGCGGGGGGTTAGTCCGATGGCTTCAAAGCGAGATCCCCTCTGGTACGAGTTCATTGTACGGACACTCCCAAAATGGTTCGACCCGAAGGTCCACAGTGCCAACATGACGGTCCCCATCTGTGGCCTCTGTGGGTGCAGCGGACGCCTTGATCAGCCGGTACCGGGGTGGGATGCCCGTCTCAAGGGCTTCTGCATCTGTCCCAACGGACGAGCGTTGAAGCGTCAGGTTCGGAAGGCGGAACTGAAACGCCTGAAAGCGGAAGAGGAAGCAGATGACTGAATCAATGACACGAACCGATGCTGCTGCTATCCTTGACTGCCCCGAGGAGGTACTCAACCGTTCCTTAAAACCTGCTAAAATGTAACAGGCATCAAGTTTGAAGCTGTGCCGAATCTTGGTGACCCAAGTACCTCGGTAGTAAACCTCCGGCCCAACGGTAAGGGCTCGATTGACGACCGCTCTAATCGCCCGAATCCTAAGGAACTGGTCCGTCGAAGACGGAATCGCTCTCTCAGCACTCGTTTTACGCCTCGTGGATGATCGCCAGCTTTGGTGTGTTCATTCCCAGAACATCTGGGCACACCAGAACCTCCTACCCAATCAGCATAAGCCTTCCTGCCACAACAGCTCCCTGTTTCAAGCAGGAATAGTTAGACTTTAGTAAGTTTGAGGGGTACTGTCAAGTACCCTCCACCATGGGGATTGTGTGGGGGCAGATTCTGAGGCTGACTCTGTTGCTGAGGAGCTTGGTTTGTACCGTGTCACACACCCGCCTGAAAACCCGAAAAACCGAGCCTACTGTGTAGCTGATGAAACCCATCCCCTCAAACCCTATACCGTCCGTGACCATGACATTGTAGACGCCTCTCAAATTCTAGTGGCGTGCTCGAAAGCAATGCATGAGATACAGCGCTCAGGTACATGGGCAACCGTCAGGTATGCTCAAAAACGGAAACGCCCCGTCCTGGTCGTTTGGCCGGATGGCACTGTCGGCACCTTGTGGTATGGTGCTGTTGGGACTAAGCTACATTAGGGAAATCCGAGGAGCGCAACATGTCCGTTTACATATACCAACCTGATGCCTTTGAAAAACTCATTGAGGTAGAAGGCGAGGATTACCGACGTCTTGGCACCCAGGAGCGGATGGGGCACTGTTCCTTTGACGCCTTCAAGGACGTTTGGGAGGCCGGATACACCTCTTTGAAGGGTACTGACAAGCTCAGACCTTGCCTCCATGTAAAGGGTGGCAGTGCCATCTACGGCTGGTGGGGATGGAACCGTTATGCAGTGGCTGCAAAGGGTGAAATAATTTTTCTGACGGGCCTGGCTCGTACAGGCGAGGACATTACGAAGGCTACCGCCGTTGGATTCAGACTGGACAAGGAAGCCTTCAAAAACCAAACGTAGTCCTGAAGCGTAAATCCAGGGGCACCTCCCATCTGGAAAAGTTCGAAGCCTAGACAACCCCACCATCGCCGGTATCATACGAATAACAGAGGAGGCATTGACATGCCCCTGTTCCTTTATTTCGCTGGTTCCTTCCTTGTGGCCTTCGGGGCCGAAATGATCCACACGGCCCAGACCATTATTGACGAGGAGTAGGCCCTAAATGCTAGAGAAGACGGGCTTCTGCACATGCTGCGGGGCCACTCAAAAAATGAGCGCTCTCCGGCAAACCCGTGTCCGGGGCGTCCCGGTGATAGAGTGCCTAGATCGAGATGCCTGTGAACGACGCTGCAAGGACGGGCGGTTAAAACGTCTCATCGGGTTGTCCGTAAGGTCTCACACGGGGTCGCTTTTCGGCTGAATGGAGTAGACCAAGTCAGGAGGTGTTCCATGTCCGTCAAATTCACCAAGAAAGGCATTGCCATCGAAAAGGGTACCACTCCCCCCTCGTGGGAGGACACCGACCAGCAGTATCAGGAGTACGTGGGCCACCAGCTTCTCAAAGCTCGACTGGAGCACCTGAAAATCTTGGAGGAAATCGCAGGGGTGCTGCCCGTGTTCGAGGAACGGCACCTCCTCAATATGGAGGCGCATCAGGCAGCGATGATTTACCTGAACCTCCCGGATCCAGGCCCCCTTTTCCCGAGCTACCAACGAAACTTTATCACCATGAACACCACGGTAATGGACCCTGCAATTTCCTGTGCCGGGGTGATGCCCCATGTCAGGGTACTTCTTGGGTGGCTCGCTTTTCCTGAGACAATCCGAGAAGGCGTCTGCTACCACCTCTTGACGGCGGGACGTGCTCTTTACCCTTTTGGATACGACTCAGGCCGTTCGGGTTTCACCCTCCTCCAGGAGCGTGTGGGACACTGCGTCGCTGCCGGTCTCGCTGCCTGTGAAAAACTCGGTTTTGATGGTACAAGGACGCCCCGGAAATCGGTGGTTGAACAACTCGTCCAGACTGCGGCCCTTCTCACGGAGGACACCGAATGAGCACCGCAATCATCGTACTCGGTCATGGTGGTGGGATCCCCGTCCCTGGGATGGGCAACACGAACTTCGCCATCGTCCCGAATGCCCCCAGAGGGATCCCCGGACCAGAGTTGCTCCAAAGCCATCCCTTCTGGTTGGTCGACTGCGGACCAGAGACCCTCGCCACCCTGGTCGGGTTGCGTGCCCTGAAGAACCTGAAGGGGATCTTCATCACGCACGTACACTACGATCACACTGGGGGCCTACTCGGGCTGGCCTACACCTTCAAATACATGTTGAAGCGCAAGATCCCTCTCGTGATCCCCAGCAAGCTCCAAGTGCTGCTGGAACAAACGATGGTGGAGTTGACACGGACATCAGGTGGCCCAGCTAACGTGTGGTTGGACTACTGGCAGGGCTGCTTCCTGGGGAATGGTGCTGACCTGGAGGTGGAGGGTTTCACGGCGGAGTTCTTCCCCGAGGATCACAACATCGAAGATTTCCCTGTCTATGGGGTCAAGATCCGGGTGCCCTCCTTGCGTAAGGTTTACTTCACAGGCGACACCGTTAACCCCTCGGACAAGGACGCAGACATCATCTTCCAGGACTGTCAGGTCTACGGGGACGATTCCAAGTACGACGTCCACTGTTCCTACCAAAAAATCCTCCAGGCGTTCCCCGAAGGATGCCGGGAACACGTCATCCTCTGTCACTGCCCCCCGCAACCGCAGTTCGAGGAGGACGGTTTCAAGCACGCCACGCAGTGGAGAGTGTTTTACGTCTGAGTGCCTAAGTCGCATCTTTTGGCAAAAGGTGCGTGGATTGAAACGGCGTGACCCCTGACAGATAGATGATCGCCTGACCGCTCACGGGGTCATAGGAACCCTTAACGGTCAGGGACGCCTCCGCCGGGCGGGACACCACGGGGATCTTGGGCCAGTCCCGGATGAGGATCCCAACCAGCCGCTCGGACTCCTGGACGATTCTGTGGGGCGGGATGAGCAGCGTGAGGGTGTCCCCATCGAAAGCAACGGGATGGAACCCCCGCTTCCACAACCACTCTAACAGGACGATCAACTCGGGGTGCTCCTCGGCCAGGATCTGGATGCCCTTCACCAAGGGGCGGAAGGCGTTGTCCGGTAAACCGAACGCCGAGTCAGGGATCGAGACCTCGGTGAGGCCCTCTGTCCAAGCACCCCACTGGGGATTCACGGGAACGGTACGGGGAGCGCCACGCTTGCCCCACAGCGCCCCCAGAGCCTCCTGTTCCTGTGCCTGCTCCTCTTCGGTCAACTGGACCCACAGGAGGCGCTCACGGGACACGAAGCCCTGGTCCTCATCCGGGGTCCAGGGCAGTCCTTCGGGAAGTGCCCTGCCTACGAGGATCATGAGGGCCAGGTCACGGTGCTGTTCTAAAAGTGTCATGCAGCTACTTTACCCGGATCATGTTGCTCGGAGGTAGAAGTTTGAACTGTTCCCGAAAAGCTAGGCAAACGTGCTCCATAAGCCGCCACTGAAAACCGCTTGACACACCATGGGTGTCTATGTACCATTAGGGAGAGCAAGGGAGAACTATGGAGCCCATCCTTCTGACTATCAACGAGGTTGCCCGTTTGTTCGGGATGCACCCAAATTCGATCCGTAAACTCATGGGCGATGGCAGACTACCCTTTCTTAAGATCGATAAGTCGCTGCGGTTCGAAACTGATGCCGTGATGCTATTTATTGAGAAACTCAGGAAACAGAGAGCGAAGGATTGACGTCTTGAAAGTCACTCGCATTCTTCAGGCAGATGTTCCGCCTGCTTTGTTGCAGGTGTGTCGAGCTACCAGATTTCTTCGTGCAGATGTCTGGCGTCGGTACGGTGCCCTGAAGAACGTGGGTAAAAGTGCCTTGGCTATCCGTAAAGAAATTGTAGCAGGTGGCATCTACGTCACTCTCGCCATAGACGGGACCATACGTAACGAAACAACCAAAGATGTCGTGAACGACATCCTGTTCTACAAAGCAGCAGCGAAAGGAAAGGTTCGCAAAGCCATTTGGCAGCGCACCGACAATGAAATGGAACGCAAACGACTCTACACGCTTCTGCGATCAGACGCATGGATGGAGGATCCCTTCCTTCACCGCCAAATGCGTAAACACTTCAAGCACGGCGTCTCACACACGAAAAATCAGTTTATCGTGAGGTCCGACAAATTCAAAATAGAGCACGTTAATGGGTATCTGACGATCGTCATCCAAATTGCCCGTAAATACGGTGACGACATAGTTCTAACGACAACGTCAAACGGCACGAGTGTGGATCTGAGTAGCTGTAACCTACGCATCATTGTGAAGGGTGGTACAACTGAGATCCACTACAGCGTGGATAAAAGCAGTGGGCGTCCGCATGGTAGCCGGACGCTGGGCGTTGATAAAGGCTACACCGAAGCATTTGTTGATTCGGATGGTGAGCATCAGGGTGAGCAGTTCGGTGCTGTGATGACTGAGTACAGCGACAAGGTCAGCAAGACGGGTTCCGCTAGAAACAAGTTGTACGCCCTAGAAAAAAAGCATCGTCAAAGCGGAAACTCCAGAAAAGCTGACAACATCAGGGCACACAACCTTGGGTGTAAAAAGATTGATGCTCGTAAACGATTGGCTCAAACACGACTACGGGGTGTAGCCTTTAAGGCTGCTCATGCCATCGTGGATAAGGCAGCGGTGGTCGTGTCAGAAGACTTAACCTCTCCGATCGCAAAAAAGCGACCTTGGAAAAGGTTTAATAGAAGAATGAGTGGCTGGGCAAAGGGAGCACTTGCTGAGGCCCTCGATTCAGTTTGTACGCAGCGTGAAGCCAGCCATGAGTTGGTAAACTGTGCTTACACATCGCAAATGGACTCTGTAACGGGTTTGCTGCAAGGCAAGCGTGTTGGAGACAAATTTTACCGTATTAACGGGGATGTTATTCAGGCCGATCACAATGCTGCGCTGAACGTGTTAGCCCGGTTGTCTGACAAGGACATCGGGTGTTTCACCCCTTATCAAGAGGTAAAACGCATCTTGTTGGCACGTTCTCCGGCGGAACTGACCGTCAAAAGGCACGAGTTGCAGTCGAGAGGCTCTCAACCGTGTGCGGATAAACCCTCACGATCAGGAGTGATCAATGCTTGAGGAACAGCAGATGGTTGCCGTTCTCGTCGCTGCTGGTACGTCCGCCTACGGGGACGACAGCAAACTGACTGATACCGCTCGTGACTGGCTCTCCGCAAGGTTTTCCCCCGAGGACACACAGTTCTGGTTGGAAGCTGGCTGCTGGGATGTCAAGGTCGCCAGGGCCTTCAAGGACGCTGACCTGGACTCCGAGGACGTAGAGTTCGAAACTGCCAAGCCCACCAAGAGCACGATTGCCCATAAGGTCTGCGCCGGGGAGATATCCCTGAACGCCGCCATCCGCATCGCCAAGAGCCGCCAGTAGATCATCGACCTAGCTGTGCGAGTAGATCCCTGTAGGAGGTTCCGCTTTGTCTGTTATGCCCGCCACCATCGGGAAAGCCGTCCCTATTGGAGCGCATCCCTATGCAACTGTCGTAGCGGAATACATCCTCCAGGTGTTTCCTGTGGCCCTCCAAAACCATTGCTGGTGGTGGGGCCAGTCGGAGGGAAAGGAAACGATTCTTATTGTGACCCTGTGTCAAACACCACATATCAGCCTTGGGTTCCAGTTTCGCAAAGACAGTTTGCGTGTTCGATTGGTCCTACAACAAAAGCCCCTTCACACCTTTGAACTGCAGCACTATCTGGATGAGTCCCTCATTGGTTGGTTGTCCTTAGCGGCGGACACCCTGGACGAGCACCTCATGTTGATGCAGACCAAAAAAACGGCTCATCCTGTTTTTCAAAACATGTCAAGAATTTCTTTGTGGTGTGTGGACCTAATGGAGACCGTGCGAGTCAATCCCGGTACCTACTTCACCTGGAACTCAGATTATCGGATCATTAATCCGATCCTGGCGGAGGACCCAACGGCTCGCCTTGATGACATCGATGAGCAGTGTCTTAGCCTAACCACGTCTGAGGAGTTTTACGCACTGGTTCGCAAAGGGCAGTTCCGAGGACCTATGCTTTATTAATTCCTGGGCTGTTCCTTTCAGGAGCCCGTTGAGTAGAGCAGTTGTGGCCTTTTAGCAGGAGAAAAAGAGATGAGCTATCCGACCCGTTCCGATGTGTCCCAGTGCTGTGCCGATTTTAAAGCGTGGCTTCGCAGGCAGGGGCTTGGGGGAAAACCCGCCAGGGACTACGCCCGATGTGTCCGGGCAGTAGAGAAACACACCTCTGGTTATTATTTCACCGCCGAAAATGTCGAGAAAGTGCTCAAGGTCAACACCCGTGTCTATCGGACAGCGTGGGCGGGCAAAAACGGTTTCATGGCCTACTGGGCGCAGCGGGAGAAAGAGGTGACCCAGGCCTGTGGTGTCCTGGACGTTCTGGCAGCAATGTCGGGTGGTGGGGCACCAAAGCCGACCAAGGGGTCACCTATGAAGGTAGAACCCATCTCCCAGAAGGAGTTCGAGAAGATTTGTGGGGCACCGAAGCCGTCGCGTCAGCTTCCTGACTTCTCCCAGTTGGCAGAAGGCCACGTGGATGCCGTCAAAACGGATGACCAGGGTCACCTCCACGTCACTATGTGCATCGCTCGTAACAGTAACCTCGCCAAAATGGTGCTGGAGGGCCTCCCCCTGAGGTTGGTCCCGGCGGACCCGACCAAGCAGCCCCGATACACGGATGAGGATCTCCAGCAGGCACTGGAAGAGGACCGGGGGAAGGAGGGTCGTGCGGGTCGTGACTCCGCCCGGAACATCCTGAAAGAGATCATCGGCAGGTTGTTGGGGAAGACCAAGACGGAAGTCAACGACATCGCTCGGTACTCCCACGCTAAGGACAACGAACTCAAGGACTTCATCCTGGAGTTGGTGCAGGCGCAGGCGTCCTACAGGAACGGACTGAACCTCGTCTACGAGACCCTGCTCGGGGCTGTCCCGGAGGATCTGGGGGACGGGGCGGGACGGAAGGCCCAGGCGATCCTGAAAGCGCTCCCTCAGAAGGATCTCATCGAGGAGATCCTCGGGGATAAGCCTTCGGACGAATCGGGTCTGCTCACCTTCACCAACAGCCTCCTCATGGGGCTGGCCAGGGTGTTCGACACGTCGGACGTGGACACGGGGATCGCTTGGAAGCCCGAGATGACGTCGGAACGGATCATCGAAAGCATCCACAGGATACGGACAAAACAGGAGAACGGCCTCGTTGTAGCGGCCCTGCGGCGGGTGGCCGAGAAGACCCTGGGCCTCAAACTCCCCCCCGGTTTGAGCCCTGAAATGTTGGAGCAGCACATCCAGCACAAGGTGTCTGACTTGCAGGGGCTGTCCACCGGGGGTCGCCGGTGGGAACAGACCCTCTGGACTGTGTACCGGATGGTGGTAGAGTCTGCCCCTCCCGGTACGGCTTCCCCCGAGGGGATCATTGGAGCAGTCCAGGACAAGGTCAAAGCCATCCAGTCCGAGGCAGTCCAGTGGCGGGCCGCTCTTCTGAACATCATCCCGATGTTGGGAGGGGAACCCAACGGGGATGCGACCCCGCAGAGGGCGTTGGAGATCATCGGTGCCCTGCTCAAGGAACGGGATCTCAAAACGTTGCAAGCCGGGACGGGGACACCCACAGGAGCACCTGTCATGTGGGAACAGGCGCTTCGTTCCATTGCCGGTTTGATCGGGGGGGACGACTGGACTAACGCTGAAACCCCTGAGGAGATCCGGGACGAGACCGTAGCTCTGGTGCGATCCCTGGAGCAGCGGGAACGGTTGTGTGTCCTGTCCAAACTGGCAGGGATGATGGGCGACTCCTATATGGAGGTCGTGGACGATGCCGTTGGACCTGAGGGTGTGGGAGGTTCCCACCAGGATGTGGAACATGATGTCCTGGTGGCCCTTGTGAAGGCTGTCTCGCAGGACCGCACGGCACCCGAGGAGAAACCCTCGGGCCTCCCCTACAACCTGTTCAAGCTGGTCACCCTGCTTGGCAGTCCGCTGGTGGGGGACATCGCTTCGGCACCCAAGGAGGCGGGAACCACCGACGAGGCCAAGACCGAGTACATCGTCAACCTCATCGTTGAGCAGTGGAAGGAGATGGCTGGATGGCGACAGGCCATGCTCGACCTGCGCCTCACGGACCTCAAGTACTATTGCCCCACTTTGTCGGAACAGGAGGTGGCAGTTGTCAGCCTCGTTGATGCCAAGAGGACCTTGAGCGAGGGCATCCGTAAACTCTTCCTGAGGAAGACCGCATCGCCAGTTTCCGCCGATCATGTCATTCTCGCAATGGCTGCTCGGTATGGTGAGAGGACGCACCTGGAGGTGCCCAAGTCTGCGGTGGACGATCTGTTGGGCACCCTCCAGGTACTGCTCAAAACTTGAACCAATGGGAGCAACACCATGAGCGACAACAAGCCTTTCGAGAGTAAGTTCAACAACTGCATGGTCCTCTGCCGGAAGATCATCGACAACACCGGGGACGCCGTCGTGGTGTCCCTGGACGGCTACCTCCTCGCTCCCTTGGAGGACGTCCCCATGGAGGTTCTGCAGAGCCTCTTCCCCAACTGTAACACCCCCCGGATCCCCGGACAGAACAACAAGACGACGGTTTGAGCCTCCTCGAAACACTCCAGAACGTAGACTGCGCCACGCCGTGCCTGAAGTGTGGTCGCCACCTTGAATGGAACAGGCACGCCCACCATGTGGAGGGCAATGACTTGGTCCTGGGTTGCCCCGACTGTAGTAAAGGGACGGAAGGCCTCCCCTGCCATCACCGTACTGTTCTGGGGGCAACTCCGCCGAGAGATCCTCGGAAGATCATCCTCGGACATTCGGGAGTAGACCCTGTGAGGAGGAAGGATGGGCAGGTTGCTTCAGTTCGAAGATGGTGTACTCCGCAGGAAACTCCAAGAGTTGCTCATCAGCGTCGACCGGCTCGACTTCAAATTCCTCCGTTTCTTCACCATTTGTGTCGGGTGTGGTAAACCCATCAGACCTCGCAGGGGTCCACGGGGCAGCGAGTCGTTGCTGTGCCCGGACTGTGCCGAGAAGGAGCCACCCGATGCCCTTAAATGAAACCCGTCAGGTCATGGTGGCCACCTATTCTTGTGGTCATTCAGCACAGTTTACGGGGGCTTATCCGTTGGTGGGTGACCCCACCACCTGTATGCACTGCCTGAAAGAGGTCGTTGTGACTGAACTCCACAAGGAGTTCGTTCCTCGGCCACCCAAGGTGTTCTGGAGGAACACATGAAAACCGCAGACGGCGTCGAGATCGTGTTGGGGGAAACCACAGGCTACATAATAAGCGAGGACGAGAAGACCCTCTTGTCGTTCGTTCTCCGGCCCTCCACAGGTGGGGAAAAGGTTGCCCGTGTTGCGACCCCCGATGGGAAGGGCAGCATCGGGACCATTTCAGTGTACTCTGACCCCAAGCCCCTGCTCCTGGCCCACATCGCCAAGATGGACGGGTGCATCACTGAAACGTCCACAAAGCTGACCGGCTTCCAAAAACGAAAGAGCGTCTTCGCCCGGCTGTTGGCGGAAACGACGCAGTCATGAGCCTTTCGAACCCAATGAGCGTCATGCTCATCCTTACGGCCAATTACGGCGGCAAATGGACGTACAATCGCAAGCAGACTCAATGGGACTGCGATGACGGACGATACGTCCAACAACGTCCGGGTGAGGACAATGATCACCCGGACGTGTGGCACCTCCACAGGGACGGGGACGACCCAGTACTGCTAGTAGCACCTACGATAGAGGGGCTGAGACGGGCTGTTCATCGGCTTGACGGAGGTTGAAATGGACGAGTTCCTGGCACTGTGTGTGGAGTACCTGGAGGAGAACAAGGCTGCTGGGATCAACCCCCAGAAGCCCGTGATGTTCGTGGACCGGGGTGATGCCGTTGGGATGTACCATAAAGGCACCCTGAGGCAGATCCTGGAGCAGGCGCTGGCCAAGGAAATGCACACCGCAGTCAGGGCAGCGACCTTCACCAAGCGGGAGGACGATGCCTGGGTGGTGGCGCTTCTCCCCCATTTCCCCCTTACGGGTTGGGAACACAGGATCTACCCCACGAACTCCAACGGAGTCCCTGATCTGAACGACGTCTTCATCCCCAATGACTTGATCCAGGAGGCCGTAGATGCGTTGGAAAAGTAAAGCGTCACAGAACCCCCACGAACCGTTCAAGCTGGTCTTCGTCTGGAGTGCTAGGGAGTGTCTCGCCTGCGGTGGGAACTTCTTGTTGGAACGGATGTACATCCACACCCAGGTGAACGAGGGCGGTGGCATCTCTGAGACATGCTACTGCAAAGGGTGCGGGAACATCCCTGATCGTCTCGTCCTGGCCAAAGGGGACGACTAATGGCCTTCTGGATCACGGACATGCTCAATGGTTCGGCAACAAAGGACGAGATGCTCTCTCGTGGGGTGATCATCCTCCAAAAAGGGCAGTTGACACACCCCTATGATGGTGGCAGTCACCACTATCAGGTAGGGAACACCCGGATCAACAAACATGGGAATCTTCAGTTTTGGGTGACACCCTACAGGAGTTCCTTCCAAACACCCCTCATCGTCACCTTAGGTTTATGTGCGGGCCTGAGTATGGGATGGCTCAATGGCAAAGCACCTGACTGGTGGACCCTTGGCCTTTGTATTGGGCTGGTGCTGGCGACCAGCGGTCTGGAAAAAGGCATCTACTGGGGGATCATTGGGCGGCACAAGAAGGAATGGTTGGACAAGTTCCTTCGGGATAATGGGTTCCCACCCCCTTCGGAGGAGTAAATGAGAAAACTCACCAAGCAAATGGTGGAGACCACGGTTATCACCGAAATCAAATGTGACCTGTGCGGTAAAGACATCGGACCCACAGCGGAAGATGAGTTGGATGCTCAGGAAGCCATCACCATCTGTTTTACCGGGGGCTATAGCTCGGTCTTCGGGGACATGGAGACCTTCAGGGCCGATCTGTGTCAGCATTGCCTGCATAAAAGACTCGGGGACGTGCTACGTCCCGTAGAGCAGGAGGAGGAAGAGGACTGATGGCTACCTGGATTGGGGTGTCACCCTGGATGGTGGAGGAACGGGGGCTAACCCCTTTGAACCTGGGGCTGCAGTCCCTCAACAGGGGGCACGCCACCCTCGACGGGACCAAGTTCACGGTGTACGACGCTGAGATGAAGGAGGGAGCGTTAAGACTCCTGGTCATCCCCTGGACCTCTCCCTTCCGTGGCATAATCTTCATTACGGTAGGGGTCCTCATCGGGACGGTCCTGGGGGCCATTGCCAAACTGAACATAAACTGGTGGTGGCCCGTGCTGACCTGGGTGATGTGTTCCCTTCTTTCCCTCGGGTCTGAGTTCGGGGCTGACTGGTGGTTCCGAGGCCGACACGTCAAGGAACGGAGAGCCAAGCTGTTGTTCCAGAACGACGGGATGGCCCTGATTGATCAGGAGGAAACCGATGGGTGACCTGATTGAAGCGCTCCAGATCCTCAAAGAGTACGGGAACCCACAGTCTCCCACGTGTTGCGGACACGACATTCTCTACGTCGGTATCGATCCCGAAGATGTGTCCGAGGATGACACAGCAAAACTGAACAAACTGGGCTTCCATGCTGCTGAGATTGGTAGTGAGTGCTGCTTCAAATCTTTCCGGTTCGGGTCGTATTGACAGAAGGAGAACTAGAATGGCACAGAGGAGCTTCTACAAGGTCGTTTCCGTAGCAGGCGAAGGCAAACTCTATTCCGCCGCCGTCCGATGTCGGGGCTGGCGGAAACGGTACATCCCGAACCGTTGGGCTGAGGCCGAGACTGGTCTCTTTGTGTTCAGAACTCTTTATGATGCCAAAGTCTTCTGTAGCAGTGAGAAATTCAAGGATGACACCGAGATCTGGCAGTGTCAGACCGAGAAGTCCATCCGGGTAAAGACCCACATCCTGGGTTACGTCGTAAAGGGAAGACCCAAGGATTTCAAAGCCTTCTGGGATGTTATGCGAAAGCCCCTCAAATGGGGTTGGAACTGGTCCTTCCCTTTCCTGCGTACCACGCCCAAGGGGACGGCGATGTACAAGCGAGTCAAGCTCCTCGAACGGGTTTAGAGCTATGTTGATGAGGGAGCGGCAGCACGAAGCAATCCTGTGGCCTAACGAACGCTATCCCGAGAGCCATGTTGTTCGTGAGGGTGGCGGCAGGTTCTGTGTCCCGATGGAGCAAGGAGATCATGGGAGGCTTTTCGTTTCCGTCCGTCCCGTACAACCCAAAGGTGACCTGATGAGGACCATCGACGTGCACAACAAACACCCCGTCCGCATCACCCTCACGGATAAGGGGCGGGTGCGTCTCCGTCAGGGCAAAGCTGACATTATATACGCCCCGTCAACGGCACGGGCTTGGGCCTGTCAGTTGTTGCAACTGGCTGCACTTGAAGCCCCCAACCGGGATGGTGAGCGGGTGATCCGGCGGGGGACGTGGGACGGTTCAGTGAATGTCCACACCAAACGGTGGGAAATGGTAACCCGTAGTAATAGCCTCCGGTTCACGGGAGTCGGATACGACACGATCTGGATGGTACAGGAAGCGATCAAGACAGCCTGCACCCAGGCTGTAAGGAGATGACGATGAGTAGGGAACGACCGACCGATGCTGAAATTCAAGAGGCTTTCAACGTACTGGGCGCAGCCGCTCTCGTTACGATGCCCACACCTTGCACGGTCAACCCCCTGACGGAGACAGGTCGAACACTGATGACAGCAATCCAGGGGATGCAGGAAGAACTGGAAGCTCGCCGTTTCGTAATGGCTGAACTTAGTGGTTGGGACAGGTGCCTCAGTGACTCAAAGCTGGCTACCAGGTTCGTGGTTGCCCAGAACAGGCTCAGGAAAGTCCACAACGAGCACCTCCCACCGGACTAGAGAGATTATCGGTGCCTCTGTCTGAGTAGACAGGGTAGGAGGCTTCATGGCTGCACAAGAAACAAGGTACATCACCGTTCGGTACTGTACAGGTCACTCCTGGGGCCACTCAGCCTGGGTCCTCGTCGTCCTGGAAATCACGCCGGGATCAACCCTCAAGAAGGAGATGGAACTACTCCGGGACAGAATTGGCCAGGAGTGCAACTGGTCAGATCAGTACCGGGGAACCACGGTCGAGGCTGTTCTCGATGCGTACCTCACGGAGGAGTGGCTCCAGCGTCAGATCGAGGCGGGGGACAAAACCATCAGGAAAGCCACCGCCCAGGTCACCCACTTCCGGGGTATCCTGGAGCAGCAATACCCACCCAAGGACTCTGACGAGTAGACGGGATAGGAGGAACACAATGGCCCACGAGTATGAATCCAAGCGAGCGACGGTCAAGGTCCTGCGTGCCGACAACTTCCTGGTTATCGTGACCGAAGACGGCGACATCTACTATTGCAAGCGCACGGGTACGCTCAAACACGTCGTCGGGGGCACCAAGGGTGCATGAGCAGCAACCAAAAACCTACCTGACTCTCCTTTTTTCTCGGTGATCCTTTTATAACCTCCACGTTGGTATAGTGGAGGCATGAAACGAACCATGATCGTCCGAGTGACCACAACCGAATTTGAAACGTCTGATGGACGGGTGATCCCACACCCCATTCCGTTTGATCCCGATGAGGTGCCTACCGTCGAAGAGTTCCAACAACAGTACAACAGGTGGCGCAAGGTCTTTGAAGATCAAGGACTGGTGTTTCCCATACCTGATGCGGGAGATGAGGATGCTGACTGATCGTCTCCTAGCTCTCACCAAAGCAGCCGAAGCTCTTGGTGTTCACCGGAATACGCTTCGGGACTGGGCTGATGAAGACAAGATCCCTCACGTTCGCACCGTGGGTGGGCATCGCCGTTTCAAGCAATCAGACATTGACAGGTTGCTGGGCAATCTCCCAATCGATAAACAGCAAACGGAACGAGTTGTTATCTACTGCCGTGTGTCCAGCCACGATCAGAAAAAGTCAGGCGATCTTGAACGTCAGGCTGGACGGGTCACGATACACAGCATCACGAAGCAGTACAAGTTGGTCGAAGTGCTTCAAGACGTTGGGTCGGGCATGTCAGACACACGCCCAAAACTCCGAAAGTTGTTCAAACTGGTCAATGCCCATGAAATAGATAGGGTGGTTGTTGAACACAAAGACCGCCTGACTCGCTTCGGGTTCAATCTGGTCAATGCTTACTTCAACAGTCATGGTGTCACCATCGAGTGGACACAAGAAGTCCTTGGCAAAGGCTATCAGGAAGAGTTGGTCGAAGACATTTTGACGCTCATGTCGTCGTTCTCCGCTAAGATTTATGGCAAACGTTCGGCAGAACGACGTAAGGCCAAGAAAGCAGCAGAAGCGGCAGAGACAGTCAAATGAAATGTCGCATCTTCCGACTTCATAAAGATACCAATCAGTCCAAAATCGACAAGTTGGAAGTCCTACACAATGCCTACGTCAAGTACGTCCGTATCTGCGTACAAACGATGCTTGACCAGCGGGTCTATAATCTCCCGAAAGCCGCCAAACAAACGTTCTTCCCACGGGCCACCAACCTTACGTCTCAGATCGAAAAGAACGCACGAGACCATGCAATACAAATCGTGAGCGCTTGGGCGAAAGCTACTTATGCTCGTAAGTTGAAGCCAACCATTACCAACCTTAAGCATGACGGTACCCTTACCGATCAGGATGCCAAAGCACTCTATGTCATCGGATTGAAGTCCATCAGTAAACCGTGGAAAGTTATTACTCAAGACCATCTCGACGCCTACCACACCCTGTTGGACACCTACGGAGGTAATAAGCCTATCGTAAGAAACAACCTACCCATGAGGTTGTCGGAGATGACGGCTCGATTGGAAGATACATCGAAGGCCCCTCTCGGGGATTTCTGGCTGAGAGTATCCTCGTTAGAAGCTCGTAAGTCCGTCTGGTTACCCCTCGTTGGGAATCCTTACATCCAACAGGCTGATCAGGTCAGTAAAGGCATTTCGGTCCGCAAGACCAAGCGAGGCTTCTGGCGCTTTGAAGCTGTCAGCAAGGCCGAGTGGGCCGTTCCTGAAGCACAGGAGGGTTGGCCTAAGTTGGGCGTTGACGTTGGTCTGAACGTCCTTGCAGCTACCTCAGATGGAGTGACCTATGGTGAGCACGTCAAGCCCAAATTCGATAAGCTCTATGCTCGTGTCAGAAATCTCCGAGCAAATCGCCAACGACAGGATTTGAAAGACAACAGTCCAAGGTTAGATCACCTTGAGAGCAAGTTGAGTGGGTTGATCAAGACAGAAACGGGTCGTGTGGTGAATACCCTCATCGCCCGTCATCCCGAGACGGTGTTCGTAGTCGAAGATCTTGATCTTCGAGGTTGCCGGGGTCAAAAGCGGTTCGCTTACAGGGCGTTACAGATCAACTTGGAAAGGAAGGCTCCAACAAAGAAAGTGAACCCTGCTTACACGTCGCAGGAGTGTCCTTCTTGTGGTTATGTTCATCGAGGAAACCGAAGTTCAATAAGGTTCCGTTGCCGCTGTTGTGGCAGGAAGGCTCACGCTGATTGGGTAGGAAGTGCTGGTGTGCTCAGACGTTCTGGGAACGAACACATTGGAACTGGTGATCACCCACGAGGCGTAAAACGAGTGCTGAGAGAGCGATTCCGTCTTCGACGGACCAGTTCCTTGGGATTCGGGCGAAAAGAGCAACCGTCATTCGAGCCCTTACCGTTGGGCCGGAGGCTTACTACCGTTGGATCAGATTCGTCTGGCAGCGGCACAGCTTCAAACTTGATGCCTAGTAGATTCAAGTAGGTTTTGAGGAACGGTTTACGCCACCCTCTCCATCTGTGTAAGAGACTTGGTGCAAACCCTGGACCCGAATGCTTTCATCCTGCATCACGACATCAAACACCCGCTGATCAGGGCTCTCCTGGCCAGCGGACTTTTCGAGGACACGGGTAAGGTCGCAAGCTACGGGTTCGTCTTTGATCGGCCCGTGTGGAAACTACTTAAGGAGGACTGAAATGCCACTTCTCGTCGCCATCGTTATCATCCTCGTCGCAGTCGGGGCATACTTCTTCGTCCGTTGGATCCTGGGCCTACGTGCGGACGCAAAGGGCGCACGCCAAGCCACGGACCTGATCATGCGGGACGCCGTCGCTGATGTCCACAAGGCCCTGGAGGACATGCGGTCCACTGCCGGGGACGTGAAGGTCGACAAAGCCGTCCGGGTGCTCAACATCTTGGTCCAGGAATACAACCGCCGCCAGAGGTAGCTGCCGGGATCATCCTGGCCAGTGGCTGAGTAGAGTGTGTGAGGGACAAAGACCCGGACAAGGAGCATCCAATGAGCCACATGCTACGACACCCCAAGGAACTGCTACGACAGTACAAGGAACTCGGATGGCTCATTCCCCGACGTGTCCTAGCGGTCTTCACGGACAAGAAGAACGGGACGGGCAAGTACCGCACGGTGATGCTCCTTGATGGACACACCCATATCATCCCCATCCCTGCAATGGGGGATGCGAACTTCAGGCGGGAACTGAGGGACGCCCTTGAGTTCAGGCACCTGACCTTCATCGTGGACTTTGGGTGGATACATATGCCATCCGTCGAAGCGGTCTATCATGATCCCAAGATAAGATCCGACGTCATTTTACTCCGGGGCCAGACTCATCCCGTCAAGGTGCCCACGATCGCCGTGGACAGACTGGAAACAGCCCTGGCCAAGCACGCCTCCCGCAAAGAGCCCGGCCCATGCCCCTAAGCATCTCGATAACGCCTTACAGCACGGCTCAGGCCGTCTGGGACGCCTACATCAAGAGCATCTCGGAGGACGCCGGGGTTGACCTAACGGAGTGCTCCATGGAGGCGGTCAGCGCCGAGGGCGACGACGTCAGTGTCCCCGTTCAGGACATGCTCGGCTTCATCGAAAGGATGGGGGCCTGGGGCTGGGTAGAAGAAGCCACCAACGAGATCCACATCTGGTTCGAGGAAGGATGCTCCCCCAGGCGGAAGCTCCAGGTGCTCGGACACGAGCTTGGGCACGTGCTCACGGACAACCCCTTCGAGCCCGGAGGCCAGACCGAGGATCAGCGTGTTGTGGAGGACGAACAGCGGGCCGACTTGGTCAGCGACCTGATCCTCCAGATCGTGGAAACTGCTGGTCTACTGGAACCGGAGGTTACTGATGAGGGCTGACGAGCTTCCCAACCCCATTCGGCACCACTATTCGGTGGAACAGCTTACTCGTTGTGTGCGGATCGTGCGTAGTCCTACCAAGGACCGAAGAATCACCATCCACTTCCCGGACGAAACCCACCTGTGGCTTTGCTCGAACTTGACGGGATGGGTGTGCAAAGCCAGGCACAAAGGAGAGGTCACATGTTAGACTCAGGTGCTGCTTCCTCATCAGGTTCGGGTTTGGCCTTACTTTTGGCGGTCCTTAGTACAGCCGGAATCCTGGCTATCGTGCTTGGGGTCCGAGCAGCCCGCAATCGCATCAAGGCCCGTCGAGTCCCTGAGTGGGTCGGACGCTTCAGGGACATTTTCAACCAACAGGACCTGTTCAAGCAGTCTGTCATGCCTGCCCACTTCGTCTTCCTCCGTGACGACATGTTGCAGGTCCGGCTCACCTACTATCGGAATGGTGTACTTGTGTTCTGGGCGCACTCGGGCCTTTGTGTTAGCATCGCTGACACACCCGAGCATTCACCCCCGAAAACGATCTCGGATCTGAACAGGTCCCACTGGATGCTCGTAGCCGACAGTGTAGCTCAGACGTGGGAGAATGGACCTTGGAACCCCGCTGTAGAACAAGCCTTGGTCGCTGTGGAGTGTGCCATTGTGGAGGTCTTAAACCGACGACGGCTGGATGCCGAGGAACGCCGGACCACCAAGAAGGACTCCCTTCAGACTCGACATGAAGCCTGGACAGTTCCCGACGACGGTTCGCACCCACTTTCCCGCTAGGGCAACATGCCCGGACACGACTGCCACTTCCTGACCTATAGGGTAGAACTCAACTACGACACGAAACGCTGGGAGGTGAAGCACGCTTCAGGTTACGTTGTAGCCGACACCCGGACCCGCAACGAGGCCCTCCTGATCCGGCGACGGTTGCGGGCCATCCAGGTTGACATCACAGACACCTTGCAAAGAGGGTCATCCGAGGCATCCTTAGAGTAGATGTAGTAGGGGTACCCGGAAAAACAGGCCCGAACCCAAGGAGTGATTATGACAGACGCAACAAAGAAGACCCGCATCGTGATCAGTACAGGCGGTCTGCACTGCGGAAAGTACGAACCATCTGAGGAGACACTCAGGAAACTTAAGGGAGTCATCGTGGATGCAGTGGGGAAACAACTGAGGGGTGAGGCTGGTCCCAGCGAACCCTGGCCCTTTGACCCGGTCCTTCCCATCAAGGGATCATCTGAGGACTCCGCAGAGTAGCTCAAGTGACCGTAGAGAAAAAAACGGAGGACGACTTAGGTGGGAACTGCCAACCAAGCGATACCGAAGATTGAGGATCTCGCCACGGAGTTGTGGGTCTTAGCACAACTTCTACCCGGTGAGGGTATCGAGGATGGTATAGGACGTCTGACTGAGCACCTCCTTAAAACGGGGTTGGTCGGATTGCAAGACGACTGTGGGGATCCAAAAAAGGAAGGGCTGATCCGATGATCACCTGTTGCGAGCAATGGGCCAAACTCCGCAGGGACTTCCATGTGACCCTGAGGGTGCTCCATACCCTGGGAGCCAACACCCCCAGGCACACGACGCAGTTGTACCAGATCCTCCAGCGGACACGGGGACAGGGGTACATCGACCTCGTGACCAGTGAGCGGTGTCCGTGCAACGAGTGCCCCGACCCAGCGCTTGTCAGGGAGTTCGTTTCCCGTATGCTGACCCGGCACCCAGAGGGTGTAAAGAACCACGCCGCTGTGGATGCACTGGCCACTGAGATCCTGGGGGACATCGACAAGGAGCGGCTTGCGGCTCTGCATCGTGCGGAGGGGGGCTGACATGGGCTTCAAATGCGGCAACGACCCAATGGGGACACTGACAATCCACGCCGAGGGAGGAGACCTTTCATTCAAGGTGACCTTTGACGGCGGAGGTGCTGGGGAAAATAAGAGTGTGATACTGGACGCAGCGCTTTCACAGTCCTGGATGAAAGTCCCGATCACGCTCGTCCTACGTGACGAGACCGTGGTGGACCGGGAACCCCGGCACATCTACTACGACGCTCTTTCAATGTTCGACTGCGCCTACTATATCGACCCCGCCCGTGACTGGTGGGGTGTCGTTGGAGTAGAGCGATGATGTCTAGTGTTGTGTTCAATGTGTAACTGACCGAAGGAGGTCCCAATGTATCTTTTCGTACTGGCCGCTATTTCCACCGGGTGTGGGTTCCTCATAGAGCGAATCTGTGGGTGGACGGAACCTTGCGTAAGCACCGCCGCAAAAATGTGCGCTCCAGACGCTGTGTCGTGGTCCTCCGTCCCGCTTACGTTGTCCATGATCTTTTTCTTCATTGCTCTCGTTCTGGTCATCATAGCCCTTATGACCAGCCTGATCGAACGGTCGGAACAAGTCTTTGGCAAAGAGTCCCTTCGTTGTATGCTGGCCAAGTTCGGTCACCGGCACTCCAGATGGTTGGTTCTGTCGGACATCCTCAAAAACTACGTGGGGGAGAAATACCCGACACTAGAGAAGGAGATCTTCGCCTCTCTGTCACAAAAGGATCTCACAGGGTTAGCTGCGGACTTCCCTGAACTTCAGTCTGCCACCACCCTTTTGGAGTTCTGCAAACGCCTCCAGGGACTCTACGACGAGATGTGGGCGCTGGCTGAGGAAATCGAGGATACGAAACAGGCCATGCGCTACCGCACCCAGGACCTGTGGGTACCCTTCTCCTCCTTCATCCCCAAACTGGATGAAGACGAGTTCGACTTCATCCTTCCGGCCAACCCTCTGGTCTCGGACAAGCCCGTCGAGGAGTAGCCCCGATGCCTAGCTGGGAACAGATGCAGCAGATGCCGGGGTTCGGGACGTGCAAAGCCTGCGGACAGAAGCGCCGGGGTCGGTGTCTTGACGGCAACAAGCCGGTGAGGGGTCGCTACAAGAATGGGGTGGCATATGTCCTCGGCGGCTGCACCGCAGGGTGGATCCCTCGGTACAAGAACCGGAAACGAGGGGTGTCCACCACGTCCGTGGGCGGCGGCTGGTCAATGAGCCGACCGCATGTCAGGGGAACATAAAGAACTAACACTGTCGATCACCTTAAGTGGGTGTCCTATGGGATCATCTCGTCAGGCGGCAGAGTAGTCTGGGTAGGAGGACACCACAATGCCCAGAAAGACGAAAGACGGCCTGAGCAAGCAAGCCAACCTGATCTCATCACACTGCCTGGTAGCCGTACTCAGCGGGAACCCCGAAGAGATCCACAACGTGGGGACCATCCAGGATCTCGAAGAACGACGGGTCGTCATTGCCCATCTAACGGAAATACTGGACATCATGGCCCCGAACTTCCTGGGGCGTACAAAGGTCACTTCCGCCATTCAGACGGCCCTTGGTCACCTCCGCAACATGATACCCAAGGGGCGAGACGAGTATGAGTACAGGGGGCTCAAGGTCTACAGGATGACCTTCGCTCAGCCCCGTCTCTGCGACGGTGAGTCCGTCACGGGCGGCTGGGGCGTGTCCAAGGACAGGATCAACCCGATCCCCGGTGCCGGGTGGTTCAGGACCGTAACGAGCGCCTACAGGGCCATCGACACCCTGCTCATAACCGGGGACTCGCCCGAGTTCCACAAGCTCTACAACCCGAAGCCGGTGTGCGTGAGCACCCTGGTGGAGGCCCTGGAGGCCCTGGTCGATTACGGCATCATGCCGTCCCCTGTCCTGGAGGATCTACAGGACGACGCCAAGTGTGCCCTGGACGAGTACCACGGGCGAGTCTGCCGCTGCGAAGCGTGCGGAAAGCTGCTCTATACCATCGAGGACCACGCTCCCGACTGCCCCCAGAAGAACACGATGGTGACCAAGGGGTCTTGCTGATGAGCCGCTTCCCCCAGCAAGCCAAGGAGATACAGATGACTAACAATGCTCTGGCCGATTCGCTAAAACGTCTAGCGCACGACCTCGCTCTAACGGGGTCTGTGTTTCTCCTGACGGTGGTTCATTTCATGCACGCTGAAATGACGGCTGCGTGGGAAGCGCACGTAGCTTTCAAGACCCTTTTCTCAGTCTTCTTCCTGGCCGGGGTCGTCCTGTACCTCATTGGGAAAAGAGAAGTCAACCCCCGGCCCTTCCTATCCCTCATCGGATCACTCGCCGTCATCGTCGCCTGTGTTATCGTTTTCAGTGCGCTCAAGATAGCTGGTTAGGAATGCACAAGAGGCAAACAAGGGAGGAACCAGATGAACGCCGCCGACTGTGACCACATTGGCTACTTGATAGTGGAGTACGCCAATGGACTGTCGGAAGACTTGAAGGAGGCCCTCTTTGCAATGGACCCCCGAATCGAAGAGAACTTCGAGGGCTACAACTACGTCCAAGCCCGAAGAGAGCAAGTCCGAGCCCTGTTCAAAACCAAAATAGTGGAGCGGTTTGGGGAGGCATGGTCGGTAATGAATGCCTGCACCAAGGAAATAAGGGTCAAAGTGTTGGCGGAAGCTGGCAGAGAAGTTTATGGAGAAGACTACGACCCCAAATTACACGGGAACGGCTGAGGGAAGGAGCAACAGCATGAGCCGCAAACGAAAGCCAAAGTGTGAGAGACTGCCCCCGAACCTGGATAAGCCGAAGGACGGGCGGGTGAAGCCCCCGGAATTGGAGCCGTGTCCGAAGTGCAAAGGCAGTGGCCGGGTGGTAGATCCATATGGTTGGACCTATAAGGAGCGCTTCACCACCTGTCCCCTGTGTGCAGGGGGTAAGTATGTAATGGACCCAGGGGACTGACCCATGAGCGATCTCGCCAAGTCGCCCTTGAAGGATAAGTCATGAGGTGGCCCTGGCAATGGTTCAGGCGAGAGCCCTGCGAAGTTCACAGCTACGGGCTTGAGAAACGACTCGCCCTGGCCCCCCGAACGTCACTAGCCCCAGCCTGGACCAGGAGGTACCCCCACACAAGGCACTTCCTGGTCTGGTTTGACCAGTCCATCTGTCAACGGTGCGGACACCGACCCTTTGCTGTGGTGCGGAAGGTGGCGGCAGCAAATGCCCTAGAATATGCTGGGTACATACATTCCCGCAGGTACCAGAGGGCTGGCTGGTTGGACCTGGGCAAACAGCCCAAAGATCATCCGAGTCCCCGCCTGAGTAGATGAACCAGGAGGTTGGCGGATGGATCCTCTGACGATCAAGATTGTAAACGCTGGGATGGGTGTCGATCATGACATGCCCTGTCCGGTCTGTAAGGAGAACGTGGCTGTTCTGAACATCAACTCGGGGGTGTTCCAGCCTTGCTGGCCTTGCCAGGAGAAGGGCTGGAATACGATTCAAGTCCCCAAGCGGCTCCGCAAACTGTTCCGTTTCCTCAATGACAAGGGGGTGCTGAAATGAACGTCGAAGCAACACAAGCAAGAGAACGTGCCGCCACCGCCAAGCGGGATCTCAAGGCGGCACAGCACGCCCTGGCTCACATCGTTCGGTCCTGCCAGCACGACTACACCGACCCGGTCTACAAGCCGATCGTCCAGGAAGCCTATACCATCCCTGGCGATGCGCCCGGCACGATGGGCGTCGACTTTCGAGGCCCCTGTCACGTCCCCCGGAAAGAGACCCCCCAGTGGATGCAGACCTGCCGAATCTGTGGCACCACCCGGACGACTATTCGGACCAAGGATGAAGTGAAGAAGATTCCACAGTTCTAGGAGACGTTTCATGCCACACAGCAAAGTCGAACCCTTCAAGGATCTGGTGGGCACCGTATCTGACTCGGTAGTCGCCAAAAAAGCTGGGGTCACCAGAGCCGCTGTAGCCCTTTATCGGAGGACACGGGGAATCCCCGCACACAAGCAACCCATCGACTGGAGCGTCATCCCTTTAGGAAAGGTGACGGACGTTCAGATTGCAGCAGAGTACGGGATATCCATTCAAGCAATAGGTCTTCAACGGCAACAAAGGGGCATCCCAAGAGCATCTAAAAGTTCCTTTGCCAACCTTACGGACGAAGACCTTTTCGACCAACACTACCTAGAGGTAGCTCGAAAAACAGGAAGCCATTGGTCTGCAGTACATGCGGAACGCCGACGAAGGAGGGGTCCAGCATACCACAGGGTAAACTGGAGTCAGCAGGCTGTCTTTTTAGGAACGATGACTGACTCTACGTTGGCTCGAAAACTGGGGATCTCGACCGCAGCCGTCTGCTGGCAAAGGAAGCAAAGAGGCATCCTTGCCTACACGAAACGAACTAAGTCTTGAGTTCCTTGCTGTCCGCAGGAAGCACATCAGTTACCGGACTAGGAACCGGGGTCTTCCACGTCAGCGTGTAGCCGTCCTCTGACTGTGCCAACCGGCTACGCAGTTCAACCCTGTTCTCTACAAGTCTACGGAAAAGACTGTCATCACTTTTGGCTGCGTCATTCAAGGTGCTGACGTCGTCCAGGAGATCCCAGCACTGTTCCGCCCGGTTCTTCCAGGCATCCAGTGCCCGAAATAATGTCCCCACGTGCTCAGGACCGAACCCGCAGTCCTCCCCGCTCGCTACGGCTGTGTCATACTCCTCCCGTACCCTCTCAACCGTCCAGGGCCTCTGAGTCCCGCTTTCACTTTCACACATCGGATCCTCCTCAGTCAGTTTGTGAGTCCGGTCGTTCCGGCAAGTCCCCAAACAGAAGGGACCGCACGGCCTGGACCCCAGATTCTGTACCATCCCAGGTGTCGGGCAGTTCCATCCACGACTTCACCCCGACCTTGAGCGTGTCGCTGGAAGCGTCCCACAGAGGCCCTGGGACGGCCCGTATGACGCCGATGCCGCAGACCATAGACCACTCCACGGATCCGTCATCCAGGCGCACAGCGTCCGGCTGCTGGGACACGGCCACGATAACGAGGTTGGCTTCAGCAGCCTCATGGGCCACATCAGCCAGCGCCTGCACCCGTTCCTTGATTGTGACATTCCTAAAGAAAGCCCACGCCTTCCGGGGATTGGCGTCCCTCAACGAAGACGAAAACAGCGGGAAGATCACTCGGTCAGGCTTAATAATCTGGAGGACATTCTCACCCTCACAGCCCAAGACCAATGCATCGGAATTCGGGGCCTTCCTAAAGATCGGCAGTTCGTTTTCCCTCATCTGGTACACAAAGTAGCGCATCAGTCCTCTCCTTGTTTTTCACAGGGCCACCACTTCGCTTTACCGTGCGGATCGACCAGGTGCGAAAACCCCATTGCCTTCCCCTTGAGGGGGGCAATGTTTAGGTGTTCGAAGTGCCCCAACTCAAGAGGACGCCCTTCGATCCGGGCATCCTCCTCTATCTCTCCCAGGAAGCACTCAAGGCAGAGGCTGTTCCGGGGGTACTGGTCGCTCACCAGCTTCCAGATTGTGGCGGGGAGGCTGTAGTCGACCCGCTTGATGCAGCCGCACTTCGGGCAGGATGGGTGACCTTCCGGGTTATAATTGGAGATCGTCCACATGGCGTTCTTGGGCACATTAACAAAGGGCAACGTGTAGAACTCTCCCATCCCGGTAGATTCGAAAACGCTACCCTCCACGTTAAGGCCCAGCCGAGCGAACACCTCGAACGTCAGCAGACTCCGATAGAAACGCCGAAGCTGGTAGGAGGCATCCCGGCCAGGGTCAATGACCGGCCCATCGTTGGCGTCAAAAACCTTGGTCTCCTCCACCTTGAGTCTGCCTCCCTGAAGTGCCGGGGCGTCCAGGGTAGCGTCCATGCCGGGCAACAGAAGAGAAGGACTGTCCACGTAGTCGAACAGGAAACTGATGGCGTAACGGACCATCGGAAGCCAGGTGTCAATCAGCATCTCCCGGATCATCGTGTCGTACCCTGTCAACAGGCCGCTGGTGGCCAGCATGTGGGCCTGTCCGATAAGGAATTCGTAGGTGGCGAGCGCCTGTGAAGGAACGTAAAAATGGAGTCCCTCCGGGAGGTGCCTGACGATGTCCCACCCCTGAATAAGATCCAGGATCTGGGGGGTGTACTTAACCACGGTATGGGCGTCTGCCTCCGTGGCATAACCCTCCGGGACGTCCTCCACCTTCTCTGTACCAACCCCGGCCAGCCTGATCCTCATGGGTTCCAGTCGTGTCCCCTCCTGGGTGTACAGGGGACTCATCCCATCTACAAGGTAAAGCTGGGGGAAGATGTCCCATTTGCCCTTGAGGTTACGGATCCGTTTGCGTGCTCGTTGTTTGGACATCATCAGATTCCTCCGCAACAGACTGTGCATCTGCCATCCAGGGTTGTGGTGCGAGCGGACTGTTCGTCCACCCGCCCGATTACCCTACCCACAGAATCTGTGTCTTTCCAGGCCTTTTTGCTCTCGTTGGAGTAGATCAGAGAGAATGACCAGAACACCAGGGGCGAAAACGGCATGAGCTTCCCTACCAAAGCCGAGATCCAAAAGCACCTCCCGGAGTACGTCCGGTGGGTGGAAGCGACCCACAATCTCTCACAGAAAACGGTCCGGTACTATGTCCAGTGTATCCTAGACCTGATCCAAGACCTGTTAGACGTACCCGCACACCAGTTCGAAGAAAGGGTGACAACCCGTCTGCAGACCATCCTGACCTTCCAGTCATCCTTTTGGAATGGGCCAGCCGGATTCATGGCCTATTGGCGGAGGACGGAGGCGTCTCCCTCTCTGAGTCAGAACAATGGAGGAGTTATGAGCTTCCCTACCAAAGCCGAAGTCAAAAAGCACCTTCCGGAATACATCCGGTGGACCGCTCATAACCGGGGATTGCAGGGGGAGACGATCAAGCACCATCTCCTGTACATCCAGCGATTGATCGATGTGTCCCCAGAACGGTTCACGGAAGAGTGGGTTGCCCTCAAACAATCGGGGCAGTCTAACTTTGACACAAGCCATTGGTTAGGACAGTCCGGGTTCATGGCCTACTGGAACGAAGCCAAGGGACCGATAGGCCGGTTGACCACCGAAGACGTCATCAACCTCTTCCCTGAATACCGGACCTGGGTCGACAGACATCATGATCTGAGGGGCCTCAGTTTGGTCAATTTCTGTCGGTACATCCAAAACGTGATTGGGAAGAGGGGCGTCAGCCAGATGGTCATCGCTCTAGCTTTAAAAACCCAGCCAGAGTGGTACACCGACGCCTGGGAAGGCCCCAAAGGCTTCCTGACCTTCCTCAAGGAGTACAGCGCCTCAGAGACCCCAACGGAGGACACCTACAATCCGATAGTGACATCAGAAGACAACTTCTCCCCAAATAAAAAGTTCTATGATGAACAGAACAATCCCTGGGAAACAGCGATGCATCGTGTGGCCCGTTCCTTAAGGATCTATGATAGTGAGAACATGTCCGCAGAAGTCGTGGCGGACAAGATCCAGGATGTCGTCCAGATCGTGACGAACCGGCCCAACCCGTGGAAGGAAGCGCTCTTGTCCGTGACCAATGCCTTCGGCTACCCCCCAGAGGGTGACCCCGGACGACCGGCCCGGCAGTTCGCTGGCATGTTCATCCGTCACCTCAAGGGGTCACCGTCGCTGATGCGGGGGCGTACCTCCCGTGACTGGTTGGCGGCGTTCCGCAAACTGTCAGTCCTGCTGGATGGTGATGATCTGGTGAAGCCCGGAGCGGACCCTGACGACTGTTACACCCTGATGGCGAAACTGATCCGGCTGCGGGATGCGGACACCCAGGCCAAGGTGTCGGGCTTCAAGGAAATGCTGACTCAGGCCCTCGCCGCTCGGTACATTGAGAAAGAGAAAAACACCCTCCCGAGTACCCCCGTGGACGACCTACTCAGGAAATTGTCCCAGATCCCGACGACTCCCGAAGCCTGATCGTCCGCCCGGACCAGCGAGGTTCCTTTCTGTTCGGGTTTTTGCACTCAAAGTGATGGAGATCCTCAAGGAACATCCATCCTTCGGCAGTTGTGAGGTAGTCGAAGTTCAGCAGCCTCACAGCCTCAGTTTTTGCACACAGGTCTACTGCCAGGACGGAATGGGAACCGTACCGTTTGTGCCACACGTTGATCTCACAGGGGAGATCCTTGGTGCCCATGAACGAGGGCCACACAGGCTCCTCCACGAACTCCAGTCCGAAACGGTCCAGGGCAGCCTGGATGCCATTAGCGGTTCCGTAACGGCAGCCTGTGAGATCAACCAGTTCCTCGTACTCCTCGGGGGACACGACCTGCCCCGTCCAGTAGGTGTGGGCGTTGGTCACGGTGATTAGTTGGCAGTCTTGACCAACAGCGTTCTCCTGCCGGAACTTTTTCCAGAGGGCCTTCGTGATCCGCTTAGACATCAATTGCTCCTAAGAAAACATTTGACAAGGAGGGACAATTCGTGTGTTCTTTAGGTGCTTATCGCTGTCGCATCTTCTGAAAAGAATATGCGTGGATTGAAACGGCCTAGAGGACATAGGGTTCTCCCGCCGGGGGTAGGATCTCGTACAGGTAGTGAACGTCCGGTTTGCCGTCCGTTTTGGAAGCGCAGGATGCCAGGACTCGGAACTCCAAGGGGGTAGGCTTCCGCATGAGCACCACCCGCCAGGCAAACAGCGCTTCGGCCTCTTCTGTTTCATACACGATCTTCCACAGATCTTTACCAAGCTCCATCGCTGCTAGTGGTGTCTTCATCGGTCCCCTCCGTTCTGTAAGTCTACTCCGTAACACCGGGCAAGGGCACAATCGGAGACCCTCAGAGATCATCAAGGGTGCGATTGGAGTAGAGCTTGTGTGGATGGAACTTGAAGGAGAGTTGACTAATGGCAACGCATATTTTCTACCACTCCGCAGACCTGGACGGGCATTGCGGCGGGGCCGTCTGTTCAAAGGCCCTTCCTGGCTCTATTCTGCATCCCATTGACCACGGGGACGACTTTCCCCATAACGACATCCTGACGAGGGATACCGTTGTCCTTGTGGACTGGACCCCTCCCGCTCAGGATTTCATACGCCTCGCTGGGAAACTGGACTGGCACCCCGAGAGAATCATCTGGCTCGACCATCACGAGCCCAATATCCAGGAGATCGTCAAAACAGTGCAGAGCAAGGGAAAGGACGCCACCGTCTTCCAGGGCAACGCTTTACACTTCGATGACGGCCTCTCCGGTTGCGAAAAGGCGTGGGTACATTTCTTCCCCGGAAAGCCGATGCCCTACACCGTGCGGATGCTTGGCCGCTACGATGTTTGGGATCACGAGGATCCCGAAGTCCTCCCTTTCCAGTACGGGATGAAGGCGGAGGAAGAGACTGATCCTCACAAGAACCCCTGGCTCTGGAAGGGCCTTCTGATCTATTGCGGAGAACTCGAGCCCAAGATCCTCCGTGCGGGGAACGCCATCTCGAAATACGTCCAGGCCCAGAATCACAAGTTGGCTCGGGCGTGTGCTTTGGACATCCGATGGAAGGACCAGGACTGGCTTGCCATCAATGCCCCCCTGTCCAACTCCAAGGTAGTGGACGGACTCTGGAAGGACAACCACGTAGGGGTCTTGGTCTTCGCCTTCCACGGTTCTCGGAACAAATGGAAGGTCACTCTTTTTCGCAATCCGCTCCGTGACGACATCTCCATGGCCGCTATCGCTAAGAGCATGGGAGGGGGCGGTCACGACGGGGCCGCTGGGTTCTGGTGCGACGCTCTGCCTGACTGGACAGTGGCCGAAGCAATCTCTGTGACCAGGGATGGGCGGTAACTCATGAGCATTGCGCTAGACGGATTGAAACTGCGAGTAAGGGTTCAATGCGATCTTTGCGGGAAACTGGTGACAAATAAGGATGTCCAACTAAGCAGGACAACGGTACAACAAAAAACGGAGGAGGAGTGGGCCGAACTCCTCAAACATCGTTGCATACACTGTGGAAGGCACTACTGTGCGGCTTGTGAGGGAGCTTCCCTCCCGGACTACCCCCATCTAGGTCTCTGCCAGAAATGCAAAGAGGACGGGTTGTTTTGGCGTTTCAGCAGACAAAACTACAGACCCCGCTGTATGTTGGGCCTGTACAAAAGGGGCGACCCCATGTTCCTGATGAAACTTAAGGTAGAGGACTAATAGGGGGGTAAAATCAGGACCATGATCTACCCCCTTGATGAGTACAGCAAGGACGTCACTGTCAAGGCGCTAGGTCATCAGGGTACGCTTGGAGTAGAGCTTGTAACGAGAGGAGCTGACATGAGAGTACACACGGAAGACGGTTGGTTCCATATGTCGGCGGATGGGACCTATCCCAAAATGTCCGGCAAATGGCTCTTCTTCGGTCCGAGCATGGGTCGACTAGTGGAGGTGGCCGAAAAGGAGCTGTCAGAAGGCCTCTTCCATCTGGCAAAGGTAAGTACCACGACCAGACGGGGCGACTATGTCCTGTATCTCTACGCTGAAACGGAAGACCGAGCACAGGGCGCTCGGCTGAAAGAGATCTATGACGGACCGCAAGGGATCAAATTTAGATGGTGGAAATCGGAAGAGGCCACAAGGAAACAGCAGACCCCTATACCGTCAACAGGAGGCAACGTGATGCGGTCCATCTGGGCCGATCGTTACATCCCCGACTGGGTAATCGACAGGCACCCCGACGAGGGCCTCCTGACATACGATGACATCTACGGGGACGGTGATTTCTGATGGCCTTTCCCATTGATGAGTACAGCAAAGACGTCACCATCAAGGCCCTGGCTACACCAGGGGACATTCTCACGGTCTGTTTACCTAATGGTTACCCAGAACCGGCATAAACCGGCAGAGGATTTGGTAGTAAACGGAGACCATAGACTCCCGCCAACCCAAGAAGCTCCAAGTTCTTGGCAGCATTGAGGTCGGCATGTTCGGAATGCCCACAATGCACACACTTGAACTTGTCCCCTCTCCGATTTCGCCTGTCCCATCTACGGCATACTCGACAGAACTGCGAGGTTTTCCAGGGGTTCTTCCGTTCCAGCCGGACCCCCTCTTCCTCACATTTCCGTTCAATGAGATCCGCCGTATAGGCATAAAGCCAATGAGACAACCGCCTATTAAACCGACGAGGAAACTTTCCCCGTGTACCACGTTTCACATGTTTCAGGTCCTCGATGCACAGCTCTTGGACACCACTCAAATCAAGAGACTTGAGGGCGTGACCGACCACCGATTTGATATAGGTTCTTGTGTGCTTCCTGCGACGTCCAAATTGTTGGATAAGGGCATATGGTTCATCTGCGATCTGTTGGCCATCAGAGAAGACAAGACCAGCCTTGTAGTTGGAATCCATCCCGAGGATTTTTCCGATCTTCCGCTTGGGGGCTTTGGGCTTCTCCAGCAAGAGGTCTATGTAGAGATCGTCGTTTCTACGACCGAGCCGAATAGACTTGCTGATCTTCCAGCCGTTACTGAGCATCTTGTTGATGTGTGCGGTGCTCTTTGTAGGAATGACCACTCGGGGGGCTCCAGAGCCGATCAGTTTGATAGCGTAATCGAATGCCCCATCGAACTCCGAAACGGTTACGAAATGCGAGCACAGTGTGGCTGTGTGTCTACGAAGACTAGGTTTCCTGTGCTTGTTGGCGTGGGCAGATCGGACCGTTTCCTTCGCTTGTTTGGCAAGGGCTTGAGCAAGTCGGGTCGTGATTTTGAACCTGTCTCGTCCTCGATGTACTGTAGGGAGGTCTGCGAGAGTAGCCGAGAAGTCCTTTCGTTGCCAAAAGAGATCTACAAAGTACTGCGTGGTGTCGTGGCACAATCGCAGAAAATCTACAAGTTCGTCCCGCTTTCCTGTGTTCAGATCGTTGATGAAGATGCGACTGGAGCGTCGCATAGTAGGGACAGAGAAGGTCTTGTGCGCCTTACGCATCTACTTTTTCTTCTCCAGCGCTTGGATTGCTGCTTCTGTCTTCTTCCTGCCTCGTCGCTGCCCGTAAAGACGAGCACAGAAGGACGTTATGATGGCCACGAGGTCTTCCATAAGATCGGAGGTCTTGTCTTCAGCGACGTTGACGACTTCGATCCGAAACGGCGCAAGGGCTACGAACCAGCGGAAACCGAATCGAGTGAGCCTGTCTTTGTGCTCTACAAGAAGCACATCGAAATCCTTAGCAGCCAGAAGCCGGTGGAGTTTTCGTCGCTCGTCGTTAATGCCAGAGCCGATTTCTGTGACCACCTGAACAATTTGCCAGCCTTTTGCTGTAGCATACCGACGGAGCCCATCAACTTGCGAAGCCAGTGCTGCCTTGTTCTCAGATGAAGATTCCCTTGCGTAGATAGCGCACCGACACTCTGTCGTCTTCGGGGTCACTCCTGCCTGTTCTTCGACCCACCATGTGGGGATAAACCAGCGTCCAGTGTCGGACCGGATAGCAGGTATTTCTCCCTTGGCGGCTCTTCTACGAAGAGCTACTCCTTGAAGACCAAGGAGTTTGGCTGCCACCGACGCACGAACTCGAAGTGGTTTTTCATCCCTCATACGGACAACATAGGCCCGATTGTGCCAAAAGTCAAGGAACTTTTATAATGCTTTCGTCCTGCGCCCGTGCTCGCACTGTCAGGGACAACACACCGAGACCGTCCGGGGCGTCGAGTTCCGGTGCGTCCATTGCCAGTTTGGGAAGGAAGAAAGCAACCTGAGCAACCAGCCCATTCAGGTCATCGTCCAGGAGGTCAGAATGAAGGCTGGGGGACGAACCACCTACCTCATCGGACTGGCCGAGGGAGGCCGTTTGGCTAACGAGGGGATCATCTGTGATGGCTTCCTGAGCGAAGCCCTGGAGAAGGCCAAAAACTACCAAGAGGGGACTGGATGACTGAATCAACTTCGATGTGGACCCTGCACCCAAAGTGCCCGTTCTGTGACGCCCCGCTAAGAAGCCTCCTGAGAAGCTTCCTGACATTTTTCCATCGGGAGCTACGAGTGTGGCTCCCGATGGAACGACTCACACCTTGTCCGGTCCTACGCTTGCACCGAGATTTCACTCTTCCAGGGTGCCTTCCACCTCGCCGTGGCCGAAGCAGGAACCTCAGCCCAAGACTACCTAGAAGCGACCCGTCACCTGGACGAGTTCATGGAGGACGTGGTCTACACCCCGAACATGAGGCAACTAGACTGCCGTATTGATTGCAGACCCGTGCCGGGGGAAGCCCGGCGGGAAGGAGCGACACCGATGGGCTGGCACTAGGAAAAGCATGCACCTCGAACAACAAACCACAGAACTGGAGAGATCATTCAGGGCACCAGCCGAGTAGAGGGAGTAACGGATGCTCCATGCTGCTGTGGGGCCAGGAACGGAAACGTGAGCGAGACACGGCATGAAACTTTGGGTCAAACAACGGGTCCGGCTCAGGAAAGGCGTAGACGGCCCTCCTTGCCGTGTAGGAACCGTCATCTCCGTGGAGCGAGGCGGTGCCCTGGTCAAACACGATCAAGCCACTGACATGGGCGACATTTTTGGGCTTTGGGAAAACTTCGGATGGATGGCCTCGGAACTTGAACCCCTATTACAGGAGGTGCCCCGTGGGCCGACCCAAACGTGAGAGGTACAGTCGGGAGCGGGAGATCCAGCGTCTCCTGGACGCTGCGGAGGATGAGTTCGGGGATCTGCTCGGCCCTGCGATGGCCAACAGGGTGCTCTGGGCCAAGTATCGCAAGCGCATGCGGGCACGCCTGATCAAGTTCGGTCAGGGCGAGCGGAACAAGCTGGCCACACAATATGACAACGTCTGCAAAGCCTGGAATCATCCGGGGAGGTTCTAGTGAAAGCGTACAAGGTCGTCCAACGCCACGGGGACAAACGAGTGAGCCTCTTCATGGGTGTCCCTGGGTGGCAGACCTTTTACCCAGTGAAGAAATGGGCCGAGGCTCGCTCGGGGGGTCTCTTCGTATTCGACACCTACACCAACGCTGCTGTCTTCGCTCAGGCCAACGACTTTCGGATGCCCGAGATCTGGGAGTGTGAGGTAGAGGACCGATGCCTCACTGTCATGAGCATCCCCTACATGTCAATTTTATGTACAGCAGCGGACTTTGAGTGCTTCTGGGGGGGCACATACGGCCACGCCCTGATGCCCGTCCCCAAGGGTACGCTGCTGTTTCAACGGGTCAAGCTCACCCAAAAGATGCCCAACCCGGCCCAAAAGGAAGCAGCATGATTGCTTACAAGGTCGTCCGGGTCACAGGTCACCTCTGGTGGAGGAAACGCCTTTCGGTCGTTATTAACAACCCTGACTGGCAGATGGAGTACAAACCTGACGAATGGGCCAAAGCGAAAACGGGCGGCTTGTTCGTGTTCAAAAGTTTGCCAGCAGCACGGATTTTTTCCAAGAACTCACATGGGTGTAAACAGAGCATCGAAATCTGGCGGTGCAAGGTTGCCAAACCAAGGTTCGTGCCTCCTCAGATCATGCCCCTTACGAAAAGATCAATCCTGTTACAGGAGTTCTGGCTCACCCCGGATCACCCGAAGTGGCCCTGGCTCTTGAACACACCCTGCGGAACGGCACTGTACGACCGGGTGATGCTTCTGAGAAGGATGCGAAGATGATCAACTACACGCACGTCTTCGTTGTGGACACGGAACAGTACTCGGGCAACTTCGAGCGATCCCTTGTTGCCTGGATGACAGGTCGGATCGGGGACTGCAGCGTGGGTGACGAAGAAGCGACAATGGCCATAGAGGATATGTCCTCTGAGTTGTACGATTGGTTTGCAAACCACGTGGTCAGCGTGCCTGACGACCACGGTTGTGCCCGTCCCGCAGCGACCTACCCGACCCCCGGCTGGTTCAACAGCGGACATGGGACACACTGGAAGGAGGACGCTGACCCCGAGGAGGTCCGTGTAGCCCACGAGAAGTCCGTCCGAAAGACCTACGAGGGCTACATGGGCATCCGGGCGTGGACCATCTTGCCACCGATGTTAGCCCTAGCTGTAGATTTCATCTACGTGGCGCTGCTCGTCCACTATTATTCGGTACGAATAGAACTCGCCGCTCTTCGGCGGACACACAAACCTGGAGGATGACAATGAAAAGTCACGAAACGATCATCGTCGAACAAACGGTCTCGGACGGGGACTCGGGCTGGATTCACGGGATGATGACTACCGTCATCCGTTTCATTGTGCCCGAGTTGGACAACCTCGCAATCACCGTTCACAAGGACAGGCTGTACATACTCACCGGCTTCGACCTGAAGGAGGCACCCGACACCAAGGTCGTGGGGCACTGCCAGCTTCCCGCCGAGACGGTCAACAAAGCCCTGGCCTATGCTGATGCCAAAAAGGAAATCATCAAAATCCTACAGCCCCTTGTGGATGAGCACATCACCGTTCCTTAAAACCTGCTGGAATGTAACAGGCATCAAGTTTGAAGCTGTGCCGCTGCCAGACGAATCTGATCCAACGGTAGTAAACCTCCGGCCCAACGGTAAGGGCTCGATTGACGACCGCTCTAATCGCCCGAATCCCAAGGAACTGGTCCGCTTAACACGGAATCGCTCTCTCAGCACTCGTTTTACGCCTCTCGGATGATCGTTAGTACCGATGTGTTCGTCTCCAGAACGTCTGAGCACACCAGAACTTCCCACCCAATCAGCATGAGCTTTCCTGCCGCACGAGCGGCAATGGAACCTTGTTGAATTTCGGTTTCCTCGATGAACATAACCACAAGAAGGACACTCCTGCGAAGTATAAGCTGGGTTCACCTTCTCAACCGGAGTCTTCCTTTCCAAGTTGACTTGTAACGCCCTGTAAGCAAACCTCTTTTGACCCCGACAACCTCGAAGATCAAGATCCTCAACCACGAACACTGTCTTAGGATGACGAACGATAAGGGTGTTTACTACACGACCCGTTTCTGTTTTGATCAACCCACTCAGTTTGCTCTCAAGGTGGTCCAACTTTGGACTGTTGTCCTTTAAGTCCTGTCGTTGGCGATTTGCTCTGAGATTCCTGACACGAGCGTAGAGTTTATCGAACTTGAGTTTGACGTGTTCACCATAGGTCACGCCATCTGATGTAGCTGCGAGCACATTCAAACCAACGTCCACACCCAACTTAGGCCAACCTTCCTGTGCTTCAGGAACAATCCATTCGTCCTTGCTGACCGCCTCAAAACGCCAAAAGCCTCGCTTGGTCTTGCGGGCTGAAACACCTTTGCTAACTTGGTCAGCCTGCTGGATGTAAGGATTCCCAACGAGAGGTAACCAGACGGACTTGCGAGGTTCTAACGAAGACACCCTCAGCCAGAAATCCCCGAGAGGAGCTTTAGTTGTGTCTTCCAATCGAGCCGTCATTTCTGACAACATCATGGGCAGGTTGTCCCTTACGATAGGCTTATTGCCTCCGTATGTGTCCAGCAGAACGTGGTAGGCGTCGAGGTGGTCTTGGGTAATGAATTTCCATGGCTTACTGATGGATTTTAATCCAATGGTGTAGAGTGCTTTGGCGTCTTGTTCGGTAAGGGTACCATCGTGTTTGAGATTGGTGATAGTCGGCTTCAATTTGCGAGCGTAAGTGGCCTTGGCCCAAGCGCTCACGATCTGGATGGCGTGGTCTCGTGCGATCTTTTCGATTTGGGATGTAAGGTTGGTAGCTCGTGGAAAGAACGTCTGTTTGGCGGACTTCGGGAGATTGTGGGTTCGCTGGTCGAGCATTGTTTGTACGCAGATACGGACATACTTGACGTAGACTTTGTGCAGGGCTTCCAACTTATCGATTTTGGACGGGTTGGTGTCCTTGTGAAGTCGAAAGATGCGACACTTCATTTACTAACCTCTGATTCCTGTTTCAAACAGGAATAGTTAGATTTTAGCAACTAAATCGGGTGCTGTCAAGTACCCTTACAAGGAAGACGTGGAGAACGACTCCACGCCCGTGTGAATGTGTAAAGACTGTCGGGACATGGTAGCATAGGAGGTCTGATGTCAGAAGTCAATACACAGCCCAGCCCTTGACTTTAGAACGATCTTCCTGCACAATCCTTATGTAGGAGGAGGGCATCATGTCACGCTCACGGAAGAAGACCCCGAAACAGACTATCGTTTGTTGTAATTCAGAGAAACTCTGGAAGCGGTATATGAACCGTCGTGTCCGTAGAGGGGCCACACAGCGCCTTCTCACTGACGGGGACGGGGACAACATCCCGGACCTGAAAACGCTATACGACCCCTGGTCTGGCCCGAAGGACGGCAAACGTCGCTTCGACCCCGACGAGCACCCTGAAGACATGCGGAAATAGCTCCTTTGTGCCTGTAAGTCCCAACAGGGGATCATCTGTGACACCACCAGAGTAGCTGAGGGTAGGAGGTCACAATGGGAGACATGCACGACCACGATGAGAGATTTCGGAACGGTGAACACCTCCGAGATGACGACTTAGAGGGCTATGCCCCTCGGAGGCCCAGCGGAACACGCCGACCCAAACACAAAGGCTGGGCCACTTGGCAGTGGGTCCTGTTCTCCGTGCTGGCTTTGGCCTGGGTCCTCTTCGCTTTTGGGCAATGGGTGGAACAATTCGGGGTCACATGGGCCTTCTTCGTAGACTATCTGGTGGTGTCCTTCAACTGGGCCTGGAAGACGTCCCTGCTGACGGTCGCTCTGGTGATCGGGTGGGCTGTCCTACGGGTGGTCATCACGGCGCTCGGGAAGCTCATCTACAGGTAGGAACGTTTACGGACCGTTCTCCTAAACTGACCCAATCGAGGACACAGGCCCCCCATCAGGGTTAGGTTCCTGCTTCATTGAGGATAGTTTCACTTGGTTCAGATGAACCAAGCCAGCGCTTTCCTCTCCACAGGCTGTAACCGTCGAACTGACGGCCAAATTTCTTAAATTACAAGCTGCGTTCTCATCACGATCCTGTATGTGTCCACAGGAATCACAATGGAAAACACGATCCCTCAAGGTTAATTTGTGCTTAACCTCACCACAAACCGAACACATCTTGGACGAGGGGAACCATCGATCTGCCTCTACGATTGTCCCACCGTGCCAAGCTACCTTGTACTTCAGACAACGAAGGAAGTTTCCCATCGTTGCGTCAGATAAACTTCGAGCCAGACAATGGTTTTTCATCATCCCTGACACATTCAAGGACTCGATCCCAACAATCACACACCGTTTGGCTATCGCAGTGGTGGCCTTATGAAGCGCATCCTTACGAACGCAGGAAATTCGATAATGTTGGCGGGCGAGACGATGCTTTGCTTTCCCCCGATTCCTCGATCCCTTCTTCTTTCTGCATACGTGAATGACCCAACCCAGGCCTTCCTGCCTGGTAGCTCCCTGAGAGCTGGTCGACAATTCACCATCAGAAAAAACATTGCAACACTGGCCACCCTGATCGGTGTAAAACTGAAATATCAACAGGCACAGAAATTCGAGGCCAAGGACAACATTACCATGTGCGAAATCACGGAATGACCACCGACGACGGCAAGCTCACGTCCGAGCAACGGGCCAACTGGAAACGGACCCTGAGCGCCTCTTTCGGGCTACCCTCCTGGTTCCTCACGGACAAGGATGTCCAGGAGTTCCGGGACAAGACCCAGCGGGAAGCTGATCAGAAGGCCCTGGAACGAGCCGCAAAGGAGGCCCTCACTCGCCAGGAAGCCTCCTGTACGGCATACAAAGTCGTCGTCAGTACTCTCCGGGGTGACTTAGAATCCTTTTCCCAGTACTCAGCCTGGGCCTACAGCTACACCCCCGAGAAATGGATGAGCGCATTCCCTGGCTCAGGTCTTTTCGTGTTCGCCACCCAGGACCAAGCTATGAACTTTGCCAGCGCATCCATTTTCCGAAGTCAGGTTTGGGGGTGCGAGTGTGAAGGCCCAATGGCAACGCCGCCTATGGTCCTGGGCATGCTGTATTCCGATGTGCCCCTTCAGCGCTTCTGGTCCAATCACCATCTGGGGCTCCCGCAGCCGCTGGAACCCCACCTCATCAAACCCCCGGAGGGGACGCTGTTGTTCAAACGGGTCAAATTGATCAAGCGGCTCACCCCCCAGGCCAAACAAGGTCCCTTCTAACGCCCGGAGAGCCTCCCACAACTTGATCTCCGTGACCTTCCTGTCCCAGCAGTCAGGCAACTCTACCCCCCCCCCGATCTGCAGCTCGTCCGTGGCGATACCATAGAGATCGTCATCGTTCTGAAGACACCCGACCCCACACTGCAGGCTCCAAACGGTTCCTTCACTACCATCTCTCTTGGGGGCTTCCAACGTCTCAAAGGCGATGACCATCAGGTCACAACCCGACTGGACCTTCATCAGGTCGTCCACCTTGGACCGGAGGAGAGTTCCGACTGAGGCCACAATGTTCCGGGGGCTGGGGAACACCTTGTCCGTCACAATGATGGTGAACATCGGAAGGAGTACCCGCTTGTTCGGCTCTGGGATCTGAATCACCCCCACACCGTCATCCCCGATGGCCCACGCTGGAGTGCCCTGTACCTTCTCAAGGATCGGGACGGCTACACCGCTTGCCCGGATGTTCACGTACTTCATGGACGCCCGTGGGGCGGACTCGACTCGGGGAGGGGTATCGAACCCTGGAGGAAATACAGCATTCGGTGGGTAACGCATTGGGGTCTCCTTTTGTCAGATCACTCTACCCCAGTCGGAACTGTTGGATCATCTGACACCGTCAGGGAGTAGAGGATGTCAGGAGGTGCCCTATGCACGAAAAGATCCGCAAGTCCTTGATCCGCAAACTCATCCCCGATTTTCGCAACTGGCTCTACACGAAGGCCCGACAAGGCAAGGGACTGGCCGAGAAGACCATCACGTACTACCTGCTCAACCTGGATCGCCTCCTGAAGGTGCTCCCGGACCCGTTCACGATCGATGACGTGAACAAGGTAGTGGCGGACGACTGGGCCAGCCAAACGAGCAAGAACAAGCAGACGCATATGGCGTCCGTTTGGAGCAACCTCCAGGTGTTCCGTCTCACCCTGCTCCTGGCCAAGGACACGCCCCCGGCCATCTGGGGTGTGTCCCCCAAGACCGTCATCAACCGGCTCCCCGAGTACAGGATTTGGATGGAGGCGGGGGGGCTGCTCAAGCACGAAACGGTAGAGGAGTACCTGCGAATCGCACACATCGTCCTGGGCTGTGTGACCAACGTCACGACCGAGAACCTGAAGGAGGCCCTGACCGGGCATCCTCTCCGTTACCGTTATGCCACACTCGGGCAGTCTGGGCTGCTGACATGGTGGAAGAACGTCACGGTAACCCCGGACACGGCAAGGCTCCCCGCCAACATCCCGACCGTCACCTGGGACATGCCCGAAGACTTCTCCGTCCCACTTGCCGCCATCCCGGCGTACAGGGAATGGCTGGTCAAGGAACAAAACTTCAAGTCCAGTTCCGTTCGGGTCTGGGTCAGTGCTGCGGAACGCATGATCCACAAGGGCACCCCGATGAACATCAACACCCTCGTGCGTGCGACCTACATCAACTACTACGCCTGGATCGGCCCCTCCGGTTTCGTGCCCTTCTGGAAGCAGTATAACAAGCCGTCCGAGGTCACGGAACCGGATCCGATCCCTGCAAAGCCCAAGACGCCCAACAAGAACAAGGAGACCCCCTTGAAGTATTGTCACCTGTTCCCGACCGAAGCCCAGGTAGCCCAGTCCCTGTCTGAGTACCCCGATTGGGTGGTGCGCCGGGGTTGCACCCCCAACACGGCGGAGGTTTACCGCAAGGCCCTCCGGCAGTTGCTGAAGACCGTCACGTCCTGGGACCAGGAAACCGTAAATAAGGCGCTCTCAGGAATGAAACAGACGCCCAACTATGCCTGGAACGGAAACTACGGCTTCCTGGCCTTCTGGAACGAACGGAACGCCCTTCCGATCAGCCACCACCAGATCCAGTCGTTGACTCCCGCCTTCCGCTCCTGGATGAGGGAACAGGGTCACACCGAGCGGGTGGCTGGCGACTACGCCAAGGCAGTCCTTGGGCTGTCCCTTAAGGTCAAGTCCTTCAGCCCGACCGACCTCGCCCCGGTGCTCAACAAGTCCAAGCACTACAGGAACGCCTGGAGAAAGTTCATGATCTTCTACCAGGCCCAGGACATCTCGGTCGAGGCCCCCACGAAGGCCACGCCGGTCCCCGAGCCTGAGCCGGTAACGGACACGCCCACCGACATCAGGAAGCCCACCAAGGCCGACGTCGAGGCCCTCAAGGGCGCATTTGAACTCTGGCTGAGCACAAGCCGCAAGCTCAGTCGGAAGTCGACCGGCAACCGTATGAGTGGACTCCGGCAGATCATCAAGCACTCCACCTCACCCACTTTGGATGACATCTACTCCGTGCTGAACATCCCAATGTCCAACTTCTACCGGGACGCTTGGCTCGGGGGCTCCGGCTTCATGCACTTCTGGACTGAATACAGGGACATTCAGACGCCCCTCATCGTCATGACGCCCCCGGTGGAGACGCCTGAACCCGCCGAGGCGCTCTCCAAGCCCCTGACCTGGGAGGGGGGCCTCAAGACCGTGGCCAAGTCCCTCGACTCCAACTATGATCCCAAGGCAAATGCCAAGGAAATGGTCGACAGCATCATCAAGGAATGGTCGGAAGACAATGACTTGTTGAATGTCCTGATGACCCAGGCAGGTATCGAAACACCCCAGGACAGCACAATGGGCAAATGTTTCCAGCTTCTCCTGGATGCAGCGGAGGCCCCCAAACCCGAGACCACCCCGCAGTCCGATGTGTATGAACAGAGTTTCCGCACCCTGATCAAGACCATGTTCCACGGCAGCGCCCTCACTGACCCTACTGAACTGACTGAGTCCTTCCGTGACGGTTGGGCAACGGATTGGGCTAGACTCAACAACTGGATGGACGAAGCGGGAATCAACAGGGCGGATCCCCTCATCACACTCAGGGAGGCCATCCGCCTCCTCAAGGCCGACTGGGACTTCAAGTCTGTACCCCAGGACAACCCCTACAAGGACGCCCTGGTGCAGATCAGGAAGACCCTCAACATCACCGGGGTCACCGACCCCCACGAGGTAGCGGAAAGTATCCGCAACACCTGGATGGTTCTCGAAACGCTGCTGACCGAGCTTCTGCACAAGGCCGGATGGTCCAAGGGGCAGACCCTCACCTTCCCCGAAGGACTTCGGTACCTCAAAAGGAACTGGCCTGACAGGGGTACCCCGGCCAACCTGACCCAGGAGATCCTCGCCGCACGTTGGCGGGAGACCAAGACCGGAACCGACCCCAAGGTGCTGGATGCACTCCTCGCCAAGCTCACATGACAGATTCAACACTGGATCATCTGCTGCCGCCAGGGAGTAGATGATCCAGTAGGAGGAACACGATGAAACACCCGACCAGGAAACAAGTCAGGGCCTTCCAGCCCGAGTACGCTGAGTGGCTCCAGCAGATGGGCGTGGCCCCAAGGCGGATCAGAGCGAACACCCTGTGCCTTGACATGCTGCTCCGAGAAACACACTCGCCCTTTAACGAAAAAACCGTGGCCCTCGCTGTCATACAAACGACAGGCATAGGCCTTCAAGAAGCTTGGGCCACGTCCCAATTCAGCTTCCTGGCCTTCTGGAAGGACAAGACCGGACCCACTCCGGGTGACTTCCAGTCCCACAAGACCCGATTTTACAGTTGGTTACAACACGGGGACGACCCCAACGTACAGCGTTATAGCGAGCGGGTCACCACCGATACAATGTATGCCCTTACGGGGCTGTCCCACAAGGGCAAATCGTTCCGGTCCTGTGACCTGGAAGAGACCCTCAACCGTTCCGGGCACTACAGGTTGGCCTGGAAGCGTTTCCTGAAGTTCTGGGACACCATCGACCAGCCCCCACTGGAACCCCCGGCAACGTCCCAACCGGCACCTCCGGCCCCCGTGAAGGCCCCGGAGCAGGCGGACACCTCCCTCCCTCCTCTGACCCGGTACAACGTCCTGAAAAACCTGACACGGTACAACAGGTGGCTGCAGGTGGCTGACGGGTTCGACACCACCAACCTCCCCGCACGGCAATGGGCCATGGCGAGGATCCTTCGCCTGTGTCACTCCGAAAATATGGATGACCTCCCCCAGATCCTTGTAGAAAACGGCGACCTCCACGCTGTGTGGCACGGCATCGATTTCGGCTTCCTCACCTTCTGGGCGTTTCAGTATGGACCCAAGGACGCCTCCGAGGGGTCCACGGACCAGCCGAAACCCCCCACCATGACCGAAGCCCTGGATGTCCTGGACGACTACGAGCGGTGGCTGAGGGTCTGCCACGGGTGGCGTCACAGCGCTGTAAGGGGACGATATCGGACCATGATGCTGGGCCTCAGCCGGTGCCAATCCGAAGACCTGTCCGACCTGTACCAGTTTACGAAAACGGACGACGCCTTCCACACGGCGTGGCACGGCATCGATTTCGGCTTCCTCACCTACTGGAATCTCCGGCACGAGAAGGTCCAGATCCCGAAGACTCCCGTTACACCAATGGGCGTGTGGGAACAGTGCCTGCGCTCCGTGTTTCAAGCACTCAGCCCTGGCACCTTCCCCCCTAGCGACCCCCGCAAGTTGGCCGACACCATCAACAAGACCTGGGGGGAGACCCACGAACTGCTGTCCAAACTGCTCACCAAGGCAGGCGTCACGACCAAGATCATGACGGCCACCGACGCCCTCCATGCCCTTCTGGTGGTATGGCCGGAACCCGAGCATCCCGAGACCGAGCCTACCCCGAGCGACGTGGCACACGACAGGGAGAACGAATCTACCAGGATGCCCACCAAGATTGATGTCAAAAGGGCGGTGGGGGACTATCAGGCATGGCTGAAGGACATCCAGGGACTGAATACCACGGCAATCTGGGAATGCACCGTGGATCTCCAAGGGAGCGTCTGCGCCTGCTGCTCCCACGATCTGGAAGATCTCCCCAGGATCAAGAGCGAACACAAGCCGTTCAAGGAAGCCTGGGACGGCCCCAATGGCTTCATGGCCTTCTGGAATGATCGCCGCCGGACCCCAAAAGCGATCAAGAAAACGCCCCCGTAGCAGTCGTCGTGTGGGAGAACACCTACCGGGACAACTGGGAAGGTTGGCACATGGCCCGGAAGATGCTGACCAGATACGAGGGGTGGCTCTCCTACCACGACGAACTGCGACCCTACATCAACTGGATCGACCAAGGCAAAGACCTGCCCCGACTCTCGGTCGTTACAACCTACCCAAACCCAAGGATCGGGACGCTGAAGACCCAGGGGCGCAATGTCCCCGTCCTGAGTCATACCACGAGTAAAGACGGAGACCACCATCGCATCCACCTGAGGACACGTCTGTGCCCCGGCACATGGCCCAGCTATGTCAATGAAAAGTTCAATGCCACGCTGACCATAGGAAACCAGCAGTGGGAAGGCCCATGGCGGGCCTACGAGGACTATGACACACCCTACAGCAACACCATCCGGTTAGACCCACCTACACAAAAGGCGTTAGGAATAGAACACCCCAGCCAGCCCACCTAAGCCCCCCACCTAAGCCCCTTCACCCCAATAAGGATACACAACCCGCAGAAGGACCAGAAACGCCCACACAAGGCCACGTGGGATCCCCTAAAAGCATATACAGCCAGTGTACCCAATCCCCTAGAACGTAAGACCACATGACAACAACCACAAAGTGATCGGAAATAGCCACTGAAGGCCACATGGGGGTTTATAGGGACGTATCCCTGACAATTCCAGCGATAGCCGGAACCGTCCCTGATAGGTCGGGCAATCGTTATAGAGGAAAAACCGGCAAAGTCCCTCCTTTTCACACCGTTTTCTTGACACCCCAACGCCCAAGGAGTAGGAAAGTTGGGAGGCCCCAGACTGGGGATCGCTGAGAATGGCAGCGTCAGTCAGGTCGGGGGCGTAACGCTAGGTGGCCCGAATGTCAAACCGGCACGAAGAAAGAGATTGCTTGACTCGAATTGAAATCTAGATTCTGTAGGAGTTGCTTATGCCACAGATTCTCTACACCCGGTCGAATGATGGTTGTGATGAAGTTCGAGTACGGGAGACGGAGGGTGGCCGTATCTATACACTAGAGCGGCCTACAGGTGCTGAGACGTTCGACTCGGCACGCAAGCTACTCATCATGGTAACGGGTCATCCTGAGGCTCGTCATTGGACGCTGGACCGTTACTTCCGGACGGGGCGTCACACCCCTAGAGGCAGGAGTGCTTCGTCACCGATCCTAGAAGCTCTGGGTCCGGGTGGTTGGGCTATTGATCCGTCGAGCTTGTCAACTCCTTCGGGCATTGTTTCGGTACGTCGGTTGGGTGACCCACAGAATCTGGGTATTGACTTGGCGGTGCGTGGCCGTGAGGTAGCGAAGCTCCTCTACAAGGGGTTCTCTGGGAAGATGCGAGCGGCTCGTTATGAGCCGGAGGATGTTCTTCAGGAAGTTTACAAGGGGATACTCATCCGCAACAAGGGCAAGTGCCCCTTCGATGCTCGGGTGGCGTCCTTTGGTCATTACGTTCACATGGTCTGTCGGTGTGTGTTATCGAATTACCACAGGCGGTCGCAACGTTATCGTAGTGTGATGCAGGCGGGGTTGCCTGGTTGGACTGAGGATGGGCTGACAACGGTAGATGCGGGGGATGACCGTGCGTTGGTGGGCGTGGTGACGGATCCGTCTGATGTATCTGAGGAGTCGTTGATGCTGGACCTGATGGATTCTTTACGTCCCCATCCTCAACGTGAGTTAGCGATACAGGCCATGCCTTTGCTGAAAAGAGGCAAGGGCATGGCCTGGGAATATGCTGGTGCTGTCTTGGATGAGTCCCCGGCTACGATGTCCAAGGCATACGCTTACCTTAGGCGTGAGATTCATCATTACCGGGACGCTCACTAGAGCACTGGAAAAGTCCAGTACTTTCGTTGTAATCTGCACAAAAAGATCTGGGCAAAGAGTACTGGAAAGTACTTGACTGTGGGGTGCTGACCTAGATTCTGTGGGTTATCCCGGTGGGGGATCATCTCAGCGACCCACAGAGTAGTCTAGGTGAAGGCAAACGATTCGTCGGTGTCTGGGTCTGCTCCGTAAAGAAATAGAACGTCACGGCCCACGGGTATGGCCCACTTTCGGCTTGGCAGAGCTTCCGTCTCCCAGGTAAACTGAGAGCAACGTTATGGGTGTGTCCCTGTAGACCCACAGAATCTAGGTGTGACGTCCTTTGGGGGCTGTGTTGGGGTAGACTGGTGGGGGCATGGGATTTTGGCGTCGTTAGTGGGTGACCCCTGCTTTTCGGGGGCACACAAAATGACATGTCGGAGCATGGTGGGAGCCTTTTTTTTGCGGTGGCTCATGTGGGGGCGTTTCTGAGTAGTTACTGTGTGTGATTTTGCTGTGGGGGTTTGTCTATGGGGATTGCGTCACCTGATGATTACATCTCGACTTTAGAGGCGGCAACGCTTTATGGGACTGACCGTGCGGCTATGCGTCGTGAGGCAATTCGTCGGGGCTGGGACTCCGTTCGTTTCTTTAGCAACATGCTGGCTTATGACTTGGATGACTTTCTGGATTGGCATATGGGGCTTCAGAAGCCGGATCGTCGTCCTTGTTTGGGTTGTGGCAAACCTTCCATGGTTGACCGTTACTATTGTGACCGCTGTGCTCAGCTTCGTAAGGGGTGTGGTGTGATTTGCAAGGAGGCTGCTGGCGTGGCGGGACTTCCTTTTTCGAGTGGTGACTGGTAGATGCTTTGTCCAGTACTTTCGGACATTCTGTGGGAGGCTTCTTTGGGGAAAGCAAGCAAAACAGTCGCTGGTGTGATCAGGAAAAGATCTGGGATTGTCTTGACAGGAGTACTGAGGCTGTGTGGTCTAGATTCTGTGGTTGGCCTTCTGTGGGAGTCCAGTACTTTCGCTGTGTGGGGTGCAGAAATAAACCGTACTGACAAAGTACTATAGTACTTGACTGGGGCAATACTCTAGATTCTGTGGGTCGTCCCTTCGGGGTGGTACAAAAGGCTCCCTACATGGGTCGCCAACTCATTTACGGTTAGTAACGACGTAGAGTTGGGTTTTCGTTTTACGGGAGGGTCTCAGGAGACTAATGGTGAGCCTTTTCCTGTCGTGCTGAGATCGTCACACCCATATGCTACCGCCTCACAGACGCCTGCAGGTTTTCATTTCTCATATAACATCTTTGGGGATGGATCACAAAAGGAAAAGGTTCTTTGGCCCCACAGAATCTAGGGTGACGCCCTTTGGGGGCTGTCTTAGGGTAGACTGGTGGGAGCATGGAGGGAATGAGATGAAGATTCCAGTGATGACACCGCTGACGGTAGTGAAGGGTAACGACGGGAAGAGCGTAAGCCAGTTTTACTGTTACGAGAGGATTGGTGGTGCGGTCTTTAAGCTCCCTGAGGGTCTGACTCCAGACCTTGAGGTTCCTTGGACGTCGGAGGAGAAGGCTGGGCTGCCTTGCTTCCTAAAGGGGGACAGGTCAAACATCACCTGATCAGCTACAGTGACCTTGAGGTGGGGATGCCTGTGCTGGTGCCTACACTGTGGGGGTACACCCTTGGGGTGGTCACGGAACTGACTGAGGATGGTGGTTACGCTCGGGACTATGGCCACACTGAGGAGAAGCCGGGCAATCAGTACCTTCTAAGTTTTGCTCGGGATGGGTGGGACTGCTGGTCGTGTGGTTGTGCTATGAACCTGAGGGCTCTCAAGCGTCTGGGGGTAACCCGGTAGCCTGTGGGGACCATCTGCTGACCCACAGAGTAGCTGAAGTGGGGAGAGTGGGGTGTCTTCCTCTAGATTCTGTGGCCTCCCTTTTGGGGCCTGTTCTTTTACTCTCCCTACAGGGTGTCCCAACTCATTCTGAGGTAGTGTTTATGCGGGTCTCCGAAAACGGGTGTGAAGCGGACGTTGGGCGTTTCATCTTGGTGAAAACGTCTGAGACGAGAGGGTGGGTGGTCACACTGTCCTACTTTGCGACACCTCTGTCGTGTTGTGGGGCGGGCTGCCCGAGCAATTGTCACTTAGAATCTCAGATGACCTGACGACTCATCCAACTGTGGCAGCCTGGTGGGTGTTACGTTGGCGTGGGTGGCGGTCTTACGTTGTCGTAAGCTAAGAGGGGGCTGCCAGGATCATCTCACCGACCTGCGGAGTAGACCTTGTGTAACGACCGCGACTAGGGGGGTACTTGACAGTGCCCTTCATACTTACTAAAGTCTAATTATTCCTGCTTGAAACAGGAAGCTGTTGTGGCAGGAAGGCTTACGCTGATTGGGTAGGAGGTTCTGGTGTGCCCAGATGTTCTGGAGACGAACACATTGGTATTAACGATCATCCAAGAGGTGTAAAACGAGTGCTGGGAGAGCGATTCCGTCGAAGACGGACCAGTTCCTTGGGATTCGGGCGGAAGGAGCATCCGTCATCCGAGCCCTTACCGTTGGGCCGGAGGCTTACTACCGAGGCACTTGGGTCACCAAGGATCGGCACAGCCTCAAACTTGATGCCTGTAGGTTTTAGCAGGTTTTGAGGAACGGTGTCCTGTTTCCCATTGTGAAGCCGTGCGGGGGGTAACGCAGCAAGCGTTGTTGTGGATGGACTGGCGCTGCGTGGCTGACTGATTCAAGGCGCAACCCTGAGTAGGTCTACGCAGTTGATGGTTCGGAAAGCAGAGACGTTAGCGGTTTCAGAAGGAGCGCAGTCTGGTGGCGTCTCCAACTTTAGTCTGTAGGAACGACGCCTAAAAACCAGCCCTACAGAGTGTCAAACTTCACTTATGAGTCTCAGACTACCAACCTTCGTGGGATCATCTCAGTACTCTACAGAGTAGTTAAAGTGAGGGGGGCAAATGACCCCCTGACAAGGAGACACCATGGCGGTCAACAATGGAAACCCCTACCCTACTTCAAGGCCCTTCCCCGCCAAGTTCCCAGGGACCTGTGATTGGTCCGGGACAAAGTATCGGAAGGGCGAGATCACACGGCGCATCATCGACCGCTACGACGCCGACACCGACAGAGAAATCAACCCCCGCTATGTGCGGGAATGCTTCGTGAACATGGCATGTGACCCCACCTGGCGGCGACTGGATGAGAACTTCACCATCGAGGGGATCCTAAAAGACCTGGTCCGGTTCATCCTCGTGGACAAGAACGGCAAGGTCAAGGGGCCGTACACCTACCGGGGCGAGCGGTTCGAAGTGCCTGGCTACACAGTACAGACCAGGAGCTGCGGACAGATGAAGCAGACGTTCACCGCTGCGGTGGCAGTGCAGGTACTGGAGGGCTGAGCGATGAAAGCTGGGCACGATTGGAACTGGGTGGACCAGGAGGTTCGATATGCCTTCGGTGACCGGGACCGCCCCTACAGCATGGACGTCTGGGTATGCAAACGATGTGGGAAGGAAGTGAAAACCAGAGGATCGGGCAAAGGACCGAAGCCTGGAAAGTGCCCCGCTGCAAAGGGGGGCTGAAGATGCACTGGAACATTCACGCATTGGGGCGGGGGGACAATGGATACGAAAGCTAAGACAGAGCTTGTGGCGATGACCCAGGCACTTACTGAAAGGCTGCTCCATCGGGACGCTGGGGACAGCAGACCCACTATCGAATTCACCAAGGCACAGTTTGACGAGTTGTCGAGCCGGTGTGAGGCGGTCATTGTTTGTGGTGGCAAACCTCATCGTCGGTTTGCTGGTCACATTGACGACCTCATCTGGGAAGCCCGTGCCCGCAAGGACCGGCGGCTCAAACTGTCACCTGAGGAAGCGGCGTGGGCGGCAGCAGAGATGGACGACGCAGCGCTGGTCTCCAAGCGTCTTTTTAACAATGGTGGAACCAGGAAGGAACTGACCCAGAGTCGTTCCTACAGGAAGGCAGCGATGATGCTGCAGGCTGTGGGGCCAGAGTAGATTATGTGATGGTGGGACTGTCCCCAAGGGAGATTGTGATGCCTATCTGGAGTCAACGACTGACCGTGGATAACATTGAGGAGGTGGGGGAACGTCTCAGGGGCCTCTTGGAGGACAAGATTTACGTCTTTGTCTCCACCTCGGAACGTAATGGGTTTGTTCCTGACGTCTTTGCAGGGCAACGGTTGGCCAGAGGGACGGCCATTACTGTCTCGATCATCAGGAAGGACTTCGGGATCCTCACCGTGAATGACGGGGACATCTGGCAGGTTTCGACGGGCAAAAATTTACCCAAGGAAAGACCCTTTGAGACACCCCAGGTGACCTTCTATAACGATAAGGTCCGGATCAGTCACAGATCCAGAGACGGGAGTGTTCTCCACTGGGTCATCATTGTGACTGGAAACATCCCCGAGGAAGCTCTGAGTTAAAGCACAAGCACCCTCGTAGCGAAGGGACTAGGGAATAGGGTAGGGGAGGCCCACGCTGGCCGTCTAAGGGCTTTTTAACCGTGGGTTGGGGGGAGTCTGTGGGCACCCCGTTGGGGTAGAGTGCATAGGGACTCTTTCACAGGAGGTGTTCTGATGTACGGTTACCATTTCGTTCGTGAGGATTTGAAGCTGGGTTATGAGGACGGTCGGGATGTCATCGTTGGTGAAAAACTGACTGTCGATTGTGAACCTATTCTTTGTGAGCAGGGTCTTCATGCCAGTAAGAGTATCCTTGATGCTTTGCAGTACGCTCCTGGTCCGATGCTTTGCCGGGTCCGCCTTTTCGGGCAGATCCTGCATAGTGATGACAAGTCGGTTGCAACCGAGCGTCGGGTCCTTTGGATGTTTGATGCCACCGCACTCCTGCGGTACTTCAGCCGTTGGTGTGCGGCTCAAGTAGTGCATCTGTGGGACGCTCCTGAGGTCGTATTGGAGTTCCTCAAGACGGGAAATGAGGAATTGAGGGAAGAGGCATACAAGAGTGCCAGGGCCAGTGCAAGGGCCAGTGCAAGGGCCTGGGCCTGGGCCAGTGCCAGTGCCAGTGCCAGTGCAAGGGCCAGTGCCTATGCCAGTGCATGGGCCAGTGCAAGGGCCAGTGCCATGGCCAGTGCCTATGCCAGTGCAAGGGCCAGTGCAAGGGCCGATGCAGAGGCCGATGCAAGGGCCGATGCAGAGGCCGATGCAGAGGCCGAATTTCTGCGCCTGATCCCTTTTGCCCGTGCGGGAAAGTTGCCTACGGAAATTGTCATCCCAAAGAAATAGACCAGTACTGACCTGGTGACGAGAGTCCTCTCTGTCACATGACTGTCTCAAATGTTCTCGTGCAACTGAGTCTCACAGTGACCGACAACTTCGGAGGCAGTCCTACGTCTGGTCCCAAAGTTGTCGAGCGCCCACAAGTACTTTCGTTTTCCCACCGGAGAGAAGAGATCAGGGTAACGGCCTCGGGGCATAGGGTAGGGGAACAACTACCCTTGGAGAGGGAACGGCCCACAGGAGGGCACTGTGGGCCTCGGGTGGCATAATGGACGCCAGGTGTCGGACCCAGATTCTGTGGACCACCCGTGAGCGGGGCCTCTTTCACTGAGAGATACAGTTCTCTCTTACAGGACCGTTAGGCATACAGGTGGGTGATAAGAACATTGAGGATCATTCCGATGTTTGACCAGTCCACGTCTTCCTGCTGGAGGATTTCCCGGATAGTGTATACCTCCACGAAGGTCCTTTCCGTGTCCTCCTCTATTCCATGGACCTTCCCGGCTTCAGCCTTCAGGAGTTCCATCTCCTTCAATGACAGGCGGACGGCAAACGTATGCGCTTTGTGGGCAGAGAGAGTTCCGGCGATTTGTCGGTTGCCGATGTTCACGAACTCTCCGGTCAGCGTCACGTCCGTTTCCTCGAAGAATTCTTCTCTGGCAATCTTCTGAGGGTCCATCGCTGTCTTGGGGGAACCCCCAGGAACTTCTCGGATGAAACCGTCCACGGTGGCAGCGGGGGAACGGAATTCCCGCACGATCACCACTTCGGTTTCCATTAGGTCATCGCTGTGAGGAAGATATCCCACCACGGTGGAAATGTCGGGCCTGGAAAGGACCACCTCGTTGGTCTTGTGCCGGTCCTCAGACTTGATGTACATATTGACGTGGAGAACCCAAAAGAAGGGCTTTTTACCGGGCCGAAAGGTCCACTCCACTGTAGATCCCTCTAGTCGGTTCCCTGCTTTCCGTTGAGCCCTGTACCAGTTCTGGAATGATGCCAAATTCCAAATGTAGAGAGGCACAGAGCACTCCCCTCCTACACGAAGAGCACCATCCCCCAGGATCCCCAGAGCTGTCCTCAAGGTTTCCTCAAGGGTCTCATTTATGGGGACATTTTCCTGCTGTGCCTGGTAGTCCAGGGCTCCCATTCTTGGAGCACTAGGTGGATGCCCATAGACAATTTTGCCGGAAGCGCACCACGTTCCGAACTCTAGGTTCGTTGTAAATGCCGGGAGGGTCTTCAGATCTCGGGGGATCCAAAACATGATGACGTCGGCCATGTTCAGACACTTGGTTTTCCAGTCCAGTTGGTCAGAATAGGAGTGGGTGAAGACGCCGTCTTCAGGCAGAGGGATGAAAACTGTTCCATTGTATCCGAAATTTTCCAGTAACGTAAGAGCTTCAATACGCCAGTTGGGATGAGTCTTCTCCCGAGGAGATGGACCAGCTAGGAAAAGGGACTTGGACATCGTCTGTGGGACTTCCTCTGGAGCATAGATGATTTGCATTCGAACCTCCTTGTCCTGTTTACTACTCCGAAGGAAGGTCTGTCGTAATGTGAAGCAGCGCTGTCACAGGTTGGTGTGGCCAGGCGACTCCTGAGTCCAAAGAGACGTGCTTGGATGAGCGGCCCGTAAAAAGGGGTACACCTAGTGTACCCCCCCTGGCGACCTGGCCAACAGATGCGAGACAGATGCCATACCCCCACTGTCGCAAAGTGGGACACCACTGTCCTATGGTGACACAGGCTGGCGGCCCAGTGTGACACCCAGACAGTTGGATGAGCAGTCTGGTCATCCAACTGCCCTCAATCGCGGGAAAACGTTTTCCCGAGGCTCCCCTCTTCGTGTCGTAGCACCGGATTACGCCCGAAATCGACCCCCCCTGGGATGGTGGCCCTGATGATGTCTCTCATCAGGGCCGATTTCAGACCCAGCGCTCATCTGTCTACTTTTGGGCGTCTCCGCAGCCTGGCGGTAGAGTAGAGGAACCATTGACCCATGGAGGACAGCATGACGGACAAAGTGAAGACGGCTTGGACGGACCCCCTCAAACTCGAAGAGGGTATGACCTCGGAAAAGACTCAGGAGGTTCACGTCCTGGGACTGAGTAGCGATGGGAAGGGGCTTCTGGTCACCACCCCGTTGATGTGGTCGGACCATCACAAATGGTACCATATTCACTCTGGCGAGATGACACAGGAGCAGCGGGATGTTCACGCCCATCTTATTCAGTCGGATGAGCGCCTGACTGTAGTAGGACGGCATCACCGGGAACACTTCGAGACCGACGCTGACTATGAGTACATGGAGAACCTGTTGGGTGAGGACAGGACTGATCGTCTGAGTATGGAGTTGACGAAACGAATCGACCAGCACCTGAAGATCTGGGAGCGGACAGAAGCAGTGATGAAGGGTGGCATCCTGATCTCCATGGACGCTGCACAGTCCGGTGGCCCACAGGTGACGCTCACAACCATCGGTGGGAAAGTCCTGGGGAAGATCAACTCTGCTGCTGGAGGTCTCCTTCTCAGCTTCGCCAACGCCAAGTTCTTTATCCCAGAGGAACCGGACGTGGTGGCAGAAGACAACGTGTGGGTCGTCAAGGGAGACGGAAACGATGTTGCCCTTTTGGAGGACGGGACTGTGGGCCTGAACTCTTTGGATGAGGACGCTCAAGAGTTCTTCGAGAAGACGGAGAAGAGAGTCCGCTATACGAAGGGGTCAAAATGAGCTACGCACGGATGTGTCCCGTTTGCGGGCAATGGATGGAGCAAATGACAGGCGGGTGGAGTTGTCCGTTCTGCGGACACTCTAAACTAAAGGAGTCAAAGTGAAGGATCTCATCCAGCACCTGGAGAGTAAACGAGAGTTACTCCGTATGATAGGGAACTGTGCGGCCCCAGCGGCAGGGAGAGCCAGCGAGGCGTTTAAGAGGGACCAGGAAGCTGAACTGAGAGGATTCGACAAAGCTCTCGTCTACGTCCGGGGATTTGGCACCTCAACGGAACCACAGGAGAGCTTATGAAAGTTAAAGAGTTCCTGAAGGACCATAACATTGATCTCGAAACCGAGGACGACTGCAACCTTTGTCGACTCCATGACCTGTTCACATTGAAGATCCCCAATCTCTGCTGCCCCAAGTGTGGCCACCCCATAGACTTCCTTGACGGTGACACAGGATGAGATTTGGGGGCTGTAACGGCCCGGTGGGCAGCGTGAGGAAGTGGGGGATGAGAGAGACAAAATGGCCCACAGCGTACCGACTCGGAGACGCAGACGACATCCCCGTTTTGTCGGGGGCACCGTTTATGATCATCAATACAGTCGGAGGATGTCAGGCCGTTTCTGAGGGATGCGCCAATTGCTTCGCTGTTCGATACCGTCGCACCGATCGCTTCTTCAACCTCGAGGCCCTCCACGCACTGCGGGAGCCAGAGCCGAAGCGAGTTTATGTCGGCACACATGCAGATTTATTCCAACCTGGGATAGAGCGTCATGTTGACCGTGTTTTCGACGCCTGCCGAGCGCACCAACAACACAAGTATTATTTTCTGACTCGTCATGTGGAGGGGATGCGATTGGCGCTACAACGTCAAACATCCATCCCCGACAACTGGGCATTTGGGGTTTCCGTCGAGAGCGCTGAATACTTCGACAGAATTGATACCCTCAGGGGCTTTGATGTTGCCGAGAAATATGTTTCGTTTGCTCCAATTCTTGGGCGCATGGATCCCCCATTGTCGGGGATCAGGTGGGTTATCTGTGCAGGAGAATTTGGCGGGGCAAAAGCCCGAGGCTGTGATCTCGATTGGTTCCGCTCCATAAGGCAAGCCTGCCATATGTCAGGGACTCATTTTGTGATCAAAACGCTGGGGAGCAAACTTGGTGGTGGGCAAATCCTTGACGGGGTCCACCACAAAGAGGAGCCGCCGGGCTACGATGGAGGCTGTGATGCCGTTTTTTGAGTATGGCCCAGACTACGACGAAGATCCTGGTCCAGATAGACTGTGCAACGTTCCGTCCTGCCCCCGGTTTGGCAAGTGCTACCACGGTCGTGTTCATGAAGAAAACGATCGCTGTATCGGGCCGGGGGCACGAACCCGCCTAGACACTAGGGACGAGCCCCCTCGACCACGAGGACTAAAAAACTATCCCTACAGGGTGCCAAACCTCACTTATGGGATCATCTTGGCCACCCACAGAGTAGTTAAAGTGAGGGACGGATGATCCCCGTGGAGGACTCAGATGGTTTGTCAACGTTGTAAGAGTAGCCGAGTTGCAGACGTCATTGGCAAAACGAGCGATATGTGCAGCTTCAGTCTTGACGTGACCGTTGAGGTGACGGGGGAGGACGGCGAAGTCCCTGAGAACGTAGGGATCGGTGGCGGCGACTACCTCCGGTTCTCCTACTGTCTCGACTGCGGCCAGATCCAGGGAACATTCCCCACCGAAATTGTCATCCCAAAGAAATAGACCCTGAACACCTGTCCTAAAACCTTACTGGTACAGCGGACAATAATCTCCCTATCAAGGACACTGTTTGGGTCTTAGGGAGACTTTGAATGTCCCATCAAAAAGGACTCACTAACGATCTGTTCTTGCAAGGCAGCAGCACAACTGAGGAGAAAGTCCTATGAAGTTACTGACGGCAAACGACTACAAGGGAATGCTTAATCGTGTCGGTGTCAACCTGTCGATCAATGGGGCGAGCCTCTACCTAAAGGTTTTCTCACTCAGAGAAAAAACAACGGCAACCGTTACCGTTGAGGTTGATGCCGGGTCAAGTATGAGTACGCGTGGTGTCAGTTATCTGGTGGATGGACTGGATGAAATAACGGAGAAACTGAAAACACAACTGTTGGCAATGTTGCAAAGGGAAGGGGTGCGCTGGGACTTTGCAGCGGTTCGTGTCCCCGTCATAACAGCACGTGGAAACCATCTTGGGGGTTTCGTTGAAGCAACCTTCCGTACTCGGGATAACGATCCGGGTCTCACAAACGTTGTGGAAACTTTTGCACGAAAGAACCATCTCAAAGTCATGTCCAGTCCCGCCCACTAAAACCCTAAGCATTTCAGATTCTGTGGGTCACCCTAGATTCTGTGGGTGCCCTGACTCGAACATCTCTGCGTCACCGGGGTAACCTTGACAAGGGTAACGAAGGAAAGCGACAGTTCACTGAGGAGGACATCATGATCTACACCCACGACAACGGTTTGCTACTCTTCGACGGTGACATCATTAGGGTATTCTCCGAAGCCACAATGTTGGCTTCCATCTCCGATCCCGATAAAATCCTCGCCAAATGCGGCTGCTTCAATCTAATGGGACAAGGCAAAGGCATCACTGAAGCTGTCGTCAGTCTCCGTAGCGTACTGACGAACCATCTCGACTACTACCACCGAGAGAACATGCTCGCAGCAGTCCTGACTTCCGAAGGCTGGACGAAGCTGCAGACAAAGGAGACGCTGACGGCATCGTTCGTCCTACTCGATCTCCTCTTCGCCCGTGGCATCGTCGTCTCCACTGTCCTCACGCCTCGCTAGAGGGCCACAGCGGTCACCCCTAGATGCTGTGAGTACCCGCCAGGTAACGATAGTGGGCCTATAAACCTATTCGTAGTAGACTGGAAGGGGAGACCCATGACAAACAAAAGACTGCTTGCAGGTTTGACCAACCTGGCGACAACACACCCCCAATACAGGACACACCTGGCCCCCCTGCTCAGAACAGCCTCTGGGGAGCGCTGGGTGGACGTCTGGCAACAAGCGACTAACAATTGGGTGTTGGCTACGATCTTACCCCAGGTGGTGGCAAGGCTGAAACGACTGGGTTTTGCTATAAATCAGTCAAACTTGAGTCTTGAAACATTTGTGACCCGTACAGACGTCAGTGAAGTCATGCGTAGGCCACACAAAACCCAAGTACGTTTTACCATCGGATGGCCAGGACAGATCCTTGGAGTTGACGTCCTCAGCAAAGGGGCCAACACCCGATCCCTGATCACCTTCTCTTTGATTGGGAAAAGCTCTAGCGCTGTGGCAACACCCAGTAAAATAGCAGACGCCGTGGTCCGAACCCTTCAGACCTGGATGGAAGAAGAAAACGTAGCCCCGTCTGTACGGTGATCCTCCAATAACCCCCCCAAAGAGTAGCAGGAGGAGCCCATGAAACTTATGATAGCAGCCGAATACGAAGACACTTCCAAAAAGGGAGCCTACTCCCCTTACCTGATGAAAGCGGACAAGGCAGTGCGTAAAGTTCTGTTGGACGCCTGCAAGACACTAGGCGTAGACGAACCTAAGAAGTTTCTTGAAGGCAAAGCAGATCGGTCAGTCCGAAGCCTCGTGCTGGCCATTGACAAGGAACTTATCAAAGCCTCCAAAGCCAAATAACCAGTACACCCCTCCCGCTTGGCACGGTGATCTCCTAATAAATCCTGAAGGGGTAGGAGGCACCCATGTCAAACACTCTTGTCGTTACAGCAACGAAACAAGCAGGTAGGGTAGACCATTTCATTGTCGTTGGGGACGGCCCCTCGTCCACGGATGTTCGGAAGCTGGCCTCCAAGTTCCACGGCAGAGTTGAGAGGGGTCGCAGGGACACGGTAGTGTTGTTTAGTGAACGAGATGGAGCGAAAGGAACAGCCTTCCTGGAGGCCGCTAAGAAACTGGGATGGCCCGTATACAGTACGGGGGTTGACATAGCGCTAACTGTAGAGTACCCCGAGGATCTGAGCTACTTTGTGAGAGAGGAACTGGAGTCCCAGCACGACGCTCATCCGTTCATGTCCGGGCGGGCCGTTGTCCTGTTGTTCCAAGGGGGCAACAACCTGGCCAATGTGCGGAAGTTTCTAGCTGAGGCAAAAAGGAAGGGAATCAGGATCAAAAACGGACCCTCCCTTAGTTTCTTCGACGTGCCCATCAGGGTAGCGACCCAGGAGACACCAATGAGTCAGACAGCATCAGCCATCACTCTCCAGGACGCTAATCAGCTCGCAGCAAACATCCAGGGGCAACTCAGCTCCATACTCAAACCACGCAGCATCAAGGACCTCATGGAGAGGTACGTGAAAAGGGCCGGGATCTCAGTGAAGCTGGATGACATCCTGGAAGACATCATCTACGTCGCCACCAGGGTCAAAGTCGACCCCCGTCAAATCATGAGACTGGTCAACCAGCACACCATCCCCAGCAGCGGAAGACACGCCACACTCCTGACAGCATCCGACTACGAGAACATGCTCACGGACGGAGACTAAGACACCGATGAGACTCCTAACCACAGCAGACTACAAAGCAGCGCTGGATAAAACCTCAGCACTGGGCAACTGCTACGAAGCTGCTGGCAAATACATCATGGGGTCCGGAAGACGTGACCACGGCATCAGACTTGTACATGGGGAAGTCGCCGGGCAGGGACCACTAGAAGGGAAAACCTTCGGACACGCCTGGGATGAGGACGGGAACAATGTTATCGATCTGTCCAATGGAAGACATATCGTGATGCCCAAGGCCGTCTACTACGCCCTGGGACAGATAGCTGAGATCCACAACCTCAAGGTCTATACCTGGAGGCAAGCCCAGAAGAACATCCTCAGACATGGACACTGGGGACCTTGGGATCTGAAAACGAGGTCAGGACTGTGAAACCCTTTGACAAACTACCGAGAAAACGGATCCCCTTAGACCCCGAAGACTTGGAGAAGCTCCGTATGGGAAACTACAACCATCAGACAACCCCGGAGACTGAGATGAAGCTACTCACAGCATCCGACTACGAACATACCCTGACAGCCGGAGCAAGCTACTTCTGGGAAGATCTCTGGATAGCCACAGCCTTCCGGTTTGTCCGGTCCCTGGCCACACAACTAGCCAAACCATTCGGCCCCTTCGGCGGCACTGTGAAGGCCAAGACCAACCTGCTCTTCAAAGTCAGAGACGACGAAATCGTTGTAGATGTCATGCTGGTCATGAAAGCCAATTTCACCAAGAACCAAATCGAGTTGGAGATCCAACCTAAGTCACGACTGAGCAACGTCACCCTCAAACCCCTCCCACTGAACATCGACTACAACACCTCCCTCACAGCCAACGACATCAGCGTCCGTCTCTATCGATGGATGATGCAAAATAACCTGACCCAGACGCAATCCAAATGAAACGACAAGCACAGGAGACCACAATGAGCCACAACGCAGGAAGAGCCAACCCCCTTCAGGATGCCAAAGCACTCGCCGCAGAGATGCAGAGAGTACTCGACAGGCTGCACAAACCAGCGCTCATCAAATCCCTCGTCCAGAAGTACGTGAAGGACGAGGGGATCTCAGTGAAGATGGATGACCTCCTGGATGATCTCGTCTACGTCACAAAGACGAAGGTGGACCCCCACGACATCATAAAGGTCGTCAAACAAAACACCATCCCCAGCAGCCGAAGAGCAGCACTGCTCACAGCAACCGACTACGAACAGATGCTCACCGACTGAGCCACCCATTGGGATGGCTGTCCTGGCCACACGATAAGCAGAGACAGAGAGTTCTCCCCACCCTCCCCTGTGGGACCGTGACGCACGACACGAAGAGACACCCCAACCACAAAGTCTTAGTGATGCCCCCGTCCCCCACACACCAGACACGACAGGCTGAGGAAGACACCGGGACATCTCTCCTCGTGTCCTCCTCCGCCCGTCATGTGAGAGGACTCAGGAAACGACACACCCACGACCCATGAGTCCTCCCCACTCGCTCCTGTCTACTCACCCCTCCCCTGTCTTTCCACTCACCCCCTGTCTCCCTCACCTTTGTCCTTCTCCTCTGTCTGTTGTGTAAAACTCTCTCCCTCGTCTCCCCCAGTTTCGTCTCTCTGTCGTCTCTAACCACTAACTCGATGTCGAGTTAGCCCCCATTCCGCTCCCAACCCCAAAGTCAAGCGAAACCGACTGGAAAACTGCGCCTAAGTGATCTGGAGTCCCAAAAAGGCGTATTGGACCTGTATTGATTTTGAAACGCCTACTTTGAATCCCCCTTCCAGGATAGGGTACAACCCCTGAAACCCTCCCTGACGCCCGCTATGGCCCCACGTAGCCGTTTCCTAACCCTATCCGTTATCCCTATGCCATCCCCCTTTGCGGGGCTTACAGTCAACGCTACGGCTTCCCTGCACCGTAGGCCCTCTCCCTAGCTCCAGTACCCCCGTACAGGCTGGAACCCTGGTGTCCAACCTGTCCTGTCTCCACTACGGCGGTATGGTGATCAGAGACGACATTGGTGAGGGTAGGAGGAACAAAATGATTAGGTTGCAGAACGGGACTGCGGGAGAACTACAGTTTGACGGGGTAGAGGAAGCCGCAGCCTTCTTCAAACTGCTTCAGGAACAGACTTCGGATGACGACCAAGCCTTTGATGAGATGATTGCGGAGGAGATAGAAACAAATCCTCCTGACGAAAAGGCTCCTCGGGAGGAATTTCGAAGAAGCCTCATCCTCAAGGCTTTGGACATGAGAGGAAAGGCTTCGTTAGAGCTTGTGGTCAGTCTCTACCAAACCAAACTCACGGATGAGACCCGAGAGCGGTGTAGAAGGGAATTCCCTAGTTCCCATCGTTCTGTAGTCCCTGTCATCGTTCACAGCCCCAGGGTGCTGTCCCTTGAAGTTCCAGATCCTTCTACGGCTGTCATTAGTCAGGAGGATGAGTGGGTTATCGCTCGTTTGGAATACCCGCTGGTCCTGCGGGACGTGCATCCGGAGACATTACAGAGTCTTTGTAGACACTGGGAAAGCCTGATCAGTCGTAGCTCTGTACGGTTCAAGTACCTGTTTGACATGGGGTGGGCCTACTAAACCTTGACGTTACGGTCTTCCGTCCCTATCCTATGGCTTCCACCCGTGTGGATACGTCCATGCGGAGCCCTGGGCTACGGTTCAGGGCTGCTCTCTTCGTAGTCCCTGCATCTGCACATGACGATCCAAAAGCAATCTGGGATCTGAAGATCTGCCAAAGGGTCTGGGGTTTTTTTGAGAGGCTGAGATTGAAACGGGGGTCTAGGATGCGTAGAAAGCAGCCTTATGCTTTTTCGCATAGGCTGCGATGGTCGCTAGTACCTGTTCGGTGTCCACCTGTTCGGCAGTACTGAGCAGGAACGTACTCCAGACCTTGAGGCCCCTTCCCGTGGTTGCTACGAGATCCAGGGACTTGGGATGGTTTACCCATCTGCCGGGCAACTGGACGAGAAGGTTGAACTTGGGGCCGACCAACTGCTGGTGTCTTAGGATGATGGCCTGAACGTCATCCACCGTTTTCAGCATCTCGGTGTCGGCCATGAGTTCCAACTCGACGGTCATTCCGCCCTGGGGGCGTTCCTTGACCTTTCCAAAAACGTGGCCTTGGATGCTGGCGGTTTTGAGTCGGACTTCCTTGGTTGACATAAGCTTCATGCTGTGTTCTCCTTCGCTGTCATAAGCTTCATCGTGGTCTCTCCTGTCAGAGGAGCGGGGTCTACAGGGGATCTACCGTCTCAGCGCAGCAGGGTAGCCTCTCCGGCGTCCTTTAGCCTACGGCGGAGTATGCCTACCATAAGCATCGGGGTAGCGTCATAGGGGCGGTCTTCGTTCCCCTGGTACTCGTCCCAGCCGCACACTGCCCGTAGCTCCTGCATCATAGTGAAGAGTGGTATCTGGTTCTGGATCATGTGTTGGGTGATGGACACTGGGGAGAATGGGTCGTAGTTGGACATTGGGCCTCCTGTGCTTTTAACTACGTGGGGTGTCACGTACAGGGGGCGTTCGGGGTAGAGTGATCCAAGGGGGGGGTGCTTATGTCTACAGGAAGGAAAGAGCAAAAGCTGAGGTACCAGCGTGCTGTAACAAGGGGCATCAAACTTCGTTGCCTTCAACGCAACGGTCCTACTGATGTCGTGGCTGGGATGCTTGAGGTTGATCCGTCTTCTGAGATACGGGCTGCATACCTGGGACATGAAGACGAGTTGGAACGTGTAGCTCGGGCATGCGTCCGGTGGTTGATTCCGACTGATCCGTGGGGAGAGCCCCATGATGTTGTGGACTTTGCCACAAAGTTTACCGAGCAACTCAAACCTGAGACGTGCGAAGCAATAGCAGTCGAATTGACGGATCTTCTGGGGGAGGAGCATTTATCTCTTCGTGGAGATCTTTTCATCTGGCTTGCTTTCCAAACGAAGATCTACAGGGGCTATCTCGAACGTTTGCGGGAGCAAAATTCGAGGAGACGCCAGAGTCTTCAAACGGGGGTGGGCGATGAGTGATGTAGCGAAGGCTCTTGGGTACCTGAACAGTTTGCTGGATGCGGACCCTGTAGCGATGGGGGCTCTCATTGAGCATCGTGTGCCGTGCAATAAGGCTCTGGCAAGGCACCCGAGGTGTCAGGTTGCTTACCAGGAGGGGAAGCTCATTACGGGTGTCAGTTCCTACGCTGTGGGGATGCTGGGCATCTTGGTAGGACTGCTGGAACCGTTGGCTGATGGTCCGAAGAAGGGTTGGCCTCCAATCCTGCTGGAGGTCGAGGGTGAGTGTTCGGCCTGTGGCTTGCGTGGTGAGGCTTTGGAGGAGAAGGGTTGGAAGTCTGGGGATGAGGACTGTCCACTCTGTATGGAGGCACTGGATTGGCATCCGTTGTACTTCAAGGAGACGGAGGTGTGATCATGCTGTGGTTTGTGGGGGTCTCAGTTTTGAGTTAGTAATCTTCGTAGTGGTATAGGGGATCACAAATGAACATTAACCAGCAAATTGATGCAATGGCTATCCGGTGTGGGTGTCTTCCTAGAGAGGAATATCGTAAAAAGGCTTTTGCTCAGGACTGGCGAAAAGGAAAGTCCTATAGTGTGGAGGAGTTGGCGGTTAGGCAAACGGGTCGGACCACGACAACTCTTTTAGCTGCCTTGTGTGCGGCTGACACAGGTCGGGTTGTGTTTCTCAGGGGCTTGACCAAGGAGGCAACTCTTTTCATGCGTGATGATGCTCGACGTATGGCTCGGGAAGCTGGGATCAATCCTCAACTTTTTCAAGTTGATCGTCAGGCTTCTTTGTTTGAGGATCACACTGTTCGGGAGCTTCCATGAATGACGTCACCAAGATCTTCCTCCGTGTGTGTGGGGATGCTGGTTACACTCGGATCGCCATTGACAGGCTGGACCTTGAGATGGAGGTCTGTCGGGATTGGGGTGACTTGTCTGAGTTCTCTCACGACGTCTTTGCTGCACCTGACTTGAAGGATGCTGACGGTTCTCCTTTATTGTGGGGGATCCTGGAGGAACTGTATCTGGTGTGGGGTCGTTTCCGTCGTGCTGGATGAGGCTGATGCGGACTTCCATTGTGTCCCCCTGTGTTTACAGTGTAAATCAGTCGGGTTGGTCCTTGCAAGGCCCTTTGGGGCATCCGGCCCAGTCGTCCACTCCATGGAACTCGTAGGGGTCTCCGTCCGTGTAGGGGCTCTTCGGTAGTGGTGGGGTCCAGCCGCCGACGTTCCAGTCCGCCATGTAGAGGTCGTCCAGTCCACCGTCCGTCTTTGTCCGGTCGTAGAGTTCCTTTGCTTTACGGAGCAGCGTGCGTCTTGCGGCGTCGACCTCGGCTCGGTTGGGTTTGTCGTCCCCTGTCACTGCTCGTTGGAGTAGGATGCAGGCCATGGAGAGTGCAAGGTGGTGGGTATCCACCACTTCCTGTGTCCTATCCTTGGTGTCTTCCGGGACGTAGGCTGTGGCTTTGAGGTTGCCGATGATCTCGACCCGTTTCCGGTCTTTGTGGGTGTAGATGGGGTTGCCGTATTCGTCCATTAGGATCCAGAAGCGGTCGATCATGGTGTGTCCTGTGTTGATTTGTCTTCAGGTTTGCACTGTTTCAGCCCCAGATAGAGGGCAACTAGGCCGAAGACACCCAGCCCGCCGCTTATTATGTAGGTCCATTCTACGATGAGATCCGCATTTACCGCTGTGGCGATCATGGTGTGTCCTTCCGGTGGCAGTCCTTCCCCAGTATGTTGACGATCCGTTCGATGTCCATGTCGATGTAGACCTTGGTTCCGCAGTCGTATGTGAGGACAGGATTGTCCTCCTTGTTCACGGAGACCCTCTCGGCCCCACATCTCCAGCATGTCCTTTGATTCAGGGTCAGGTCTACTTGGTCCTCCCATCTTTTTACGGGGGCTGGTCGTTTCCATTGTGTCCTGGAGGCTGCCCAAACGGCCCCCAGAACGAGAAAGACAAGACCCCATCCAACGAGGGTTCCCAGGAGCCAGCCCAGAGCATTGATTGTGGCGATCATTGTTCACCCACCGTGAAGCTACCTACTCCGATGCAGGCGAGCACGTGTCCACCTCCGACCGCTGGTACCAGGTAGCAGGGTTGCCAGGGGCTGGTGGGTGCGATTCGTGCCCTTGTTCCTTCCTCGGTAGTTTGGAACTCGACCTGTGTCCCCCAGGATGTGGTGGCTGTGGTTGGAATCTCCTGTGCCATTGTGGGGGCAGCCAATAGGAGTAGGATGATCGTGAGTAGTCGTGTCATGGTTTCTCCGGGGTCGTCAACGGGATGACTTTACCGTTCCTTAAAACCTACCTAAATCTAGGTGAGCATCAAGTTTGAAGCTGTGCCGCCGTCAGGTAAACCTAATTCAACGGTAGTAAGCCTCCTGCCCAACGGTAAGGGCGAGGACGAAGGTTGCTCTAACCTCCCGAATCCCAAGGAACTGGTCCGTCGAAGACGGAATCGCTCTCTTAGCACTCGTTTTACGCTACGAGGGTGATCACCAGTCCTAATGTGTTCGTCCCCAGAACGTCTGAGCACACCAGAACTTCCTACCCAATCAGCGTGAGCCTCCCTGCCACAACAGCGGCATTGGAAACTAATTGATCTCCTATTACCACGATGAACGTAATCACAAGAAGGACACTCTTGACTCGTATATGCAGGGTTCACCTTTTCGATAGAAGCTTTCCTCTCCAGATTGGTCTGTAACGCACGATAAGCAAAACGCTTCTGACCCCTACAACCAGACAGATCGAGATCCTCTACTACGAATATAGTTTCAGGATGTTTCCTTACAAAGGTGTTTACGACACGACCAGTCTCAGTCTTCACGAGCCCTGTTAGACGGGACTCTAATCGATCAAGCCGAGGACTGTTTTCCTTAAGACCTTGTCGTTGTCGATTCGCCCGTAATGTCTTGATCCGAGCGTACAATTTGTCGAACTTAGGTTTGACAAATCCACCGTAAAGAACCCCATCGGAAGTAGCTGCTAGAACGTTCAAACCCACGTCAACACCCAACTTCGACCAACCTTCTTGTGCCTCAGGAACAACCCATTCATCTTTACTGACGGCTTCAAATCTCCAGAAACCCCTCCTGGTTTTACGGGCTGATAGCCCCTTGTTGACTTGGTCAGCTTGTTGGACGTAAGGATTTCCAACGAGAGGTAACCAAACTGATTTGCGAGCTTCTAACGAAGAAACCCGCAACCAAAAGTCTGCTGTGACTGCCTTGCTTGGGTTTTCAAGCCGGGCTGTCATTTCGGACAGTCTTATCGGAATTTTATCTCTTACGACTGGTGGGTTACCTCCGTAAGTATCCAACAGAGTGTGATAGGCATCCAAGTGGTCTTGGGTGATGAACTTCCAAGGTTTGCTGATCTGCTTCAACCCGATGGTACAGAGAGCTTTGACATCCTCGTTTGTGATCGTACCGTCGTGTCTGAAATTGGTAATGGTGGGCTTCAGCTTACGGGCATAGACACCCTTTGCCCAGGTATCTACAATTTGAACGGCATGGTCTCTAGCGTTCTTTTCAATTTGGCTGGTAAGGTTCGCAGCCCGTGAGAAGAACGTTTGCTTTGCTGATTTCGGAAGGTTGTAGATCCGGTTGTCGAGCATCGTCTGCACGCAAATGCGGACGTAGCTGACGTATTCCTGATGGAGTGCCTCCAGTTTTTCAACCTTGGAACGGTTGGTATCCTTATGAAGTCGAAAGATACGACACTTCATCCTACCACCTCCGCTTCTTTTTTCGCTCTACGTCGGTCAGCCGAACGCTTCCCGTAAATTTTTGCTGAAAATGATGACATGAGCGTCAAAATGTCCTCGACCAACTCCTCCTCGTAGGACTTGCCCAACATTTCTTGTACCCACTCGATGGTAACATCATGGCTGCTGAAGTAAGCTTCGATCAGGTTGAACCCGAAACGACTCAGACGGTCTTTGTGTTCGACAACCACCCGATCGATCTCATGGGTGTTGACCAGTTTGAACAACTTTTGGAGTTTGGGTCGGGTGTCGGACATACCTGAACCCACGTCTTGAAGCACCTCAACTAGCTTGTACTGTTTCGTGACGCTGTGTGTCGTAACTCGCCCGACTTGACGCTCAAGATCGCCCGACTTCTTCTGGTCGTGACTGCTGACTCGGCAGTAGATGGCAACTCGTTCCGTACTGGAGTCGACAGGAAGATCCCCTCGCAAGGTGTCAATATCTGATTGCTTGAATCGGCGGTGCCCACCCACGGTGCGAACGTGGGGGAACTTGCCTTCATCTGCCCAATCCCGAAGCGTGTTCCTATGAACACCAAGGGCTTCTGCTGCCTTAGTAAGGGCTAGGAGACAGTTAGTCGGCATTTTCGTCTCCAGAAGCAGGAAGCATCAAACCTTGATCTTCAAAGATCTTGTGCCACCTATTGTACTGCCGTTGGAACTCTTCGACGGTAGGCACCTCATCGGGATCGAACGGAATGAAATGTGGGATCACCCGTCCATCAGACGTTTTAAACTCGGTTGCGGTCACTCGGATGATAATGGTTCGTTTCATGCCCCCACTATACCAATGTGGAAGCTATAAAGGAATCACCGAGAAAAACTGAGGTTCAGGTGGGTTTTTGGCTGCTGTTCAAATACCCCTTTATCTGTGTTCGATCCCGTCTTAGTTGGTGGGGGCTGTTGACCACAGGGTGAAGCCGCCTTGTCTCCAGTGCTCTACTCCGTCCTCATCAAACCAGTAGTCGATCACACCGGAGTCGTTCAGGACGTGCCAATGGAAGACTGCGGCTGTGGTATTCCAGCCGACCATTGTGTAGGTTTTGCGGATGCGGAGGTCGACCCAGGCTGAAACCTCCTTTCGGCTGGCCACCAGTTCGTACTTGACGCTCCAGCCGTCGTGCCAGTTGTCAGCGTAACCGAAAGCGAAGCCCATGTAGTAGGGTGACGAGAGTGGCATGTACGCTCTCTGTGCCGGGCGGTTCACATGGAAGAACCAGCCCATGATGAGCGTGACGAGAAGGACTTGGGTCAGGAAACGTTGCATTTGGCGAACCTACCTTTTGGGCAACCACTTTCGTTGGTGCCCTTGTTGCACAAACGCTACTCCGAATCTAGAGGTGATGATCTTCGAGGGGTCTCCAGAAGGTTTCACGGACGAAGTCCGCAAAATGTCGGAATTCCCCTGTGGGGCGTCCGGTGGCTTTGTCTACCATGAGATCGAGGGGTGCTCCTTGGAGCAGGAGGTTTGTCCCGTGGAGCCGGTCGTACTCTGTCAGCAGTCCCCGGTCTTGAGCGCACCTGTGGAGGACCTTCATGAAGCTGAAAGCATCCTGGGCAGTTTTAAACGGCATCGGTTCGGGCATGACGGACCTTCCTTGTGGGTCTATTCCTCTTCGCCGTCCCAGGTGATGTAGACCGACTCGGGGTCGGCCACCTGAACAGTCCCTTGCTTGCCGCAGGCGGAACACTTGGCGAGATCCTGATCTCCAAACATTCCTTCAGGCATGTCGGTCAGGACAGTCACGGCTTTGGCTCCACAGGTGTGGCAGGGATAACAGAAGGGTTTCCAGTGTTGGATCTTTTTGGCGCAGTTCTGTGTCATGGTTTGGGTCCTCCGTTGGATGTGTCTACTCCAACGGGGTGAGTTTAGAAGTGAGGGTACCCCACTAAACCGACCAGACCACGGGCTTGATACGTAACCTAAGGTGCTTGGCTGTTTCCTTCACTGCGTCGTTAACGGCTTCAGAGTTCACATCAGGGGCACCCCTGTAACTGACTATGCCATAGATGATGAGACTCTTTCCATTTGGCTTAATCTCGGCGCTCCCCTCTGTCTTGATGGTGCCCCTTGTAACAGGGTCAACACTGGAACCCAGCCTTCTAGCGAACTGTTCCATCAAGTGGTTGAGTTCATCACCCAGTTTGCCGACCAGAGCGGTAGTGTTCGAGTAAGAGGGGAGCAGACTTTGGAAATGGATGACCCCTCGTTTGTACTCCCATTGGCACTGAACATTGCCTGATGCCTGGTCCTTCCGCACTCGGCTGCTGACAATAGCTTCATCGTACTACCTCTACTTTGAGGATACTGTTCTGCCAGGCTAGATCCCTGGTGTGTGAGTCTTTTTCGGTTGCTCATGCTGATCCCCCTTGAGTCTCAGGGGATGTTTCTGATAGAGAGATTACCGCCCGCCTGACGGGTAGAGTATATCAAAACGGAGGTGTCCGATGTTTAATTTAGTTCCTTTCGCACGACGTATCCTCATAGGGGCTTTCAGGAAGGACGGTTTTCAGCCGGGGGGTTTCTTCCACGGATACATAGCCAACATCGCATGTGCCATCTATGACAGCACCGAAGTCTTCGGGGTCAAGAAGGTGGAGATGGTGGACTGCAACGTCGTCGCTGCGACCATCATGCTTCGGCTGTTCCCGGAACTGGCCGATGCCTTGAAGGAAGAACGGCGGCAACTCTCTGTTGAAGTCACCCAACCGATGGGTTCTGGTGAGACAGTCATTTTGCCCTAGCTTTATTTCTACGACCAGATAAACTTTCAACCAGGTAGACAACTGTGTGGAGGCTCTAGGGGATGCGTTATCTGATCGACTTCCAGCTTAACGGAACGCCCTTTTGTGCTGTTCCGAAAGGAACGACTGTTTTCCTTTGGGACTGGGGTTCCGTCAGTCCACACCCGTATGATAGGAGGGGGATCCGTCTCCCAAGACGAATGCTGGAGGTCCGAACAACAAATCCCCGGCAAGCTGCTAGGTATTTCAAGGGACAGATCCAGCGTGGTGTGGAAAATGTAACATACGTTTCGACTCACAACGGGACGAAACCCAAGATCAATCAGATCATTGTGGTCGTCATGACGCTCCCTCAGCTTGTGAAGCCGAATGTCTGGGGTCTTGACGTCGGGGCCTTTGCTCGTTCGGTCAAGGAGCCTATTGGGGAGACCGAGTTCAAGCTGGGTTCGATAGAACGGATCCCCACGGAATGGAAAGGTGCTGTGGGGAAGCGGATGTCTAGGGCATTGTTTAATCGGAGCCGTTGAGTCCTCGTTGGAGTAGACCTCCGTGTGGAGGGGGATTGTGATGCATTTTGACGTGTCTTTTTTGGGGGCTCCCATCGTAAACGTGGATCAGGGGACTCCCAGCCTGTTGTGGGATGGTGTGAGGGTGGAGACGATAACCCGGAAGCGGATCACTGCTCCTCGTGTCCCTGTCGGCACCGAGTGGGACTCTTGGCCTGAGAAGGCGTACCGGGTCAAGCAGGAGTTGGAACGGGCTGTCGTGGCCCTTGACGCTGCTTCTCGGGCCGAGGACGTGGATGTCAACCAGACGGTCTTCTGCATCTGGGATACAACCCCGATCACGGTGGCGGTGCTCTCGTACCTGACGTCGGAACCCAAGGGTGTGGAGACGCTGGAAATCCCTGAGATCGAACCGAACAGTTTCGCTGAATTGATGACGGGACTGTTTCCAAAGGTACGGCCCCCGTCGATGGGCTGTGCCCTATCAGGATGCTTCCCCTATCCTTTGTGTGGCGAGTAGGAGGAGATCATGGCGTGGTCATTGAAGAGCTTACAGAGCTGGAATAAAGTCCAGGCTGAGATCAACGGCAAATGGGTTCCTGCAAGACCTTTGCGCCTTAGCGGGTGGGAGGGTTTTCGGATCCGGTTCAAGGATGCAATGCTCGTACTCCGGGACAAGGCTGAGGCTTTCACCTGGCCGGAAGGTCAGTGAAAGCCTCGTTTGAACTGTTCCAGGAGCATTCTTATCACTGACAATGCGGCAGACCGGCGGATTCGTAGCGCACATCGGGGGCGCTGTCCGACGATAAGGAACGAGGAGAATGAGGATGAACAGAGATGATGTGGCGAAGGTAATCCACAACAACTGGGCTGACTGGATGGGGTTTATGTTCGCCAATTGCGGGACGTTCAATGCCGATGGCTCGTGGACAATGCCAACAGAACAAGTTTGGAGGCTGGCTGGGCAAGCAGCAGCGAAGTTCGAAACGCCGCCGATGCCGAAGGAACAGACAGATCTTTTTCGTGCAAGCGGTAACGGCACCAAGGGCGGTCTGACTACTCAAGAACGGAAGTCGGCGTTGGCCGCTGCCGACGCCTTTATAGCGACTCTCCAGCAACTTACCGACACCGATGTCGAGGCACGGAAATGACTGACCTACTAAGCGACTTCTTCCCTGAACTCATACTGGGACAATACGACGACTCCCTGGCTTTCAAATACAGTGACGAGCCTGTCTTATGGGACAACTGGCGAGATGCCAAAGTCATCAGCCAAACCAAATGGCCGGGCCGCCACAAGTACGTGTCGTCCTGGTGCGTCCTCGTCAACGGCATCGCCGTGGGCTGGAACGAGTCTCCTTCTGGTTGGTCGTTCCCAGTCAGAAAATTCGACGTGACCAATGACCTCTGGTGAACAGCGCTGACCCAGAGAACTGAGATGGACCGGCTGTACACGATGGCGGAGGTCATCGTGTACAGCCGGGGAGGGGACAGGATGAGGGTCTATGTAGCGAGTTCCTGGCGAAACAAGTACCAACAAGAAGTCGTGCGGCAACTCAGGGCGGAAGGTTTCGACGTCTACGACTTCCGACATCCAGCCCCTGGGGATGAGGGGTTCCACTGGTCGGAGATCGATCCAGACTGGCAGGAATGGGATCCGGCAACTTACGTTGGGGCACTGGCCCACCCGATAGCGGAGCAGGGCTTCCGGTGCGACTTCGCCGCCATGAAGGACTGCGATGTCTGCTTGTTTGTGCTCCCTGCTGGGCGGTCCGCCAGTTGGGAGGCAGGGTGGTTCTGCGGGCAGGGGAAGCCGACTGCCGTCCTCGTGCCCGAGCATGTAGAGCCTGAGTTGATGTTCAAGCTGGCCGACTTGATCTGCGTAGATCTGGGAGAGGCGGTCGCATTCTTTAAAACGACAGACCTGGGAATGGGGGGATCACGGTGATGAGTGATGTGATGCGACGGTTGCAGATGGGTGGCTCGGGAGAGGGCAAACAGGAAACTTATGCCGATGGGTGGCCTAAGTACTCCCCCAGCGGGGAACAGGGTCTACTTCTTCAAGGACGTGAGCCACGAGTCAGTTGCTGACCTGTGTCGCCAGGTTGAGGAGGCGGCACAGTCCCTTCGCACAACGTTCAGCGCCTACCCCGAGGTGGACCCTCCCCCCGTCCACCTCTATCTCGACTCCTACGGAGGTGGCTTGCTGGCGGGGTTGTCGGCCTACCACTACATCAGGCAACTAGGGTACCCCGTTCACGCTCACGTTTTACGCCTCTCGGATGATCGTTAGCTTTAATGTGTTCGTCCCCAGAACGTCTGAGCACACCAGAGCTTCCTACCCAATCAGCATGAGCCTTCCTACCGTAACAGCTTCCTGTTTCAAGCAGGAATAGTTAGACTTTAGTAAGTAAATCGGGTGCTGTCAAGTACCCTTGCGGTGTCCTCTGAAAAATAATCTCGCTGGCTTTGAGCCACCTGATCATGGGGTCATCGGGTTGCTGATCGGGGCACCCAGGACGGCGATGACGAGATCCCTGTCGTTGGTTATGTCGTCCGTGCTGAACAGGACACCGTTGGAGATGGTTTCGGTGTGGTAGGGCTTGGTGGATACGATACGCACCTCCCAGAGGTTAGGGTTCACACGCACGAGCTTCTTGGTCATTACAGTCATGGGACTCTCCTACTTGATCATCCTGTCATCAGTAACCGGACCAGTTCTAGTGGTCCGCAGTTCAGGCATTCCTTCACCAGCTTGCGTCGAGGCTTGTAGTACAAGACGGACAGGCACCCGCAGCCAGGACACCGTTCCTTGGAAACGACACCCTGGTGGCCATCCACTGTGCGATGAAGGGATCCTGTGGGGTGGTTTTTCATTTTTTCTCACCCACCGGAATGTCTCCGGTTACAACAAGAACCCAGTGGGACACGAATCCTGAGTCTGTCCTGAAACTGATTGCTACTCGGTCAGAGTGAAAGGTCACCTCGGGGGTCTCGTAGGGTTCGTCGTCCTCTCTGTGGGCCGGGCCTGTTCCCAGAGTCCAACCCTTAGTGTTGTTTTCCGCTACCTTGATGAAACCGTAGCAGCCTACCCGAAGGGTCTGAACAGGCATACCCTTCGGGTAACTGCGGCTGGGGTCCAACCGTAAACCTATACGGACGACAGGGAGACGGCCCTCTTGAGAGGCCACGAAGACGTATTCTTTGTCCTCCAGGAGGCCCCGCAGGCGTTCCCCCACCTCTTCCAGGTTCTCTACGGTCAGACGTTGCTTCCAAACAGACATTGTCCCTCTCCTCAGCAACGGATACTTTCGGCCTGACAGGACAGGCCCAGGGCCATCAGCGCTCGCTCGTCTTCGCCTTCGTAAGGATTGCAGAACACGATCCGGACGTCCTCGATGAAATCGTCGCAGGTGGCATCCAGCCATCCCCGCCAGATCTCGAAGTGGGTCAGGCCGTCTTCCCGAGCGTAATGCTTGGCGTCGCTCAGTGTGTCCAACACACAGTGTTCCTCATCGGTTTTCGTGTTCCAAACTTGGTAGGCTTCGTGCATCATCGTGGGGTCTCCTTGTGGGGGTCATTTCCCCCTCACTGAGACTACTCTGTGGGGTCGGCAGATGATCCCTTTTTCTGGGGCCTCACCGTGCCCACCGTACAGCGGCACTGGGTTTCGCCCCTACAAGCCACACCACCGTCAAAGCCTTCGGCAACACACTGTTGTTTACAGAGGGCGTCGTGATGGGAGACGTAAATGAAGCAGCCAATGAAGAACATGAAGGCCAGAAAGAGAAGCATCCAGCCGAGTCCTTTCCAGATTTTCATCATTCCTCCTCTACTGGGAGTCGTGTCCTGTATTGCACCTTTTCTGAGAGGGGTTCGTAGATGTCTCACTTTTTCTCCTCTACAGGGAACCGTGTCCAACCTCGTGCCTTTGCGGCTTCGAACTGTTCCTCTGAGATGGGTTCGTAGGCATGGGGGACGGAGATCATCTCCTGTTTCCCTTCAGCCCACTCTTTGGAATAGGTCCAAACAAGCCCTTGGCCAACTTGGGCCATCCTCTCCTCATCCACGGCGTCGGGGGACTCGATCACGACCCCGAAGACGGTGATGTCCCAGTTGGGGATGGTGCGCTGGTAGTAGTCCAGGACTTTCCGTCCCTTGTGTCTACTCATCGCCTCACCCGCAGGACCATGGTCTGGTAGTAGTAGCGGTGGTCGGCAGTCACCCTCATGCGGGGTTCCCCATAGGGTTGCATCCCTTCTGGATGTGCTCCCTGATGGCCTCGTCCAGCGCCACCGTGTCATCCATGGTGTGGATGGTCTTGTAGTCAACGACTGGCCTTTCCATAGTCGAACTCCTCGTTGAAGGACACCCCATCTACTCCAGGGTCGACTGTGAGGATCATTTTCAGGTCTCTACAATCAGGTCCGGATTGAAGTTCCTGGTTTCCCTTCGGCTTTCGTACCCGTAGGGGTTCGCCAGAACCCGTGTCTCCCCCAGCATCACATCCACGGGTGTGTGCATGTGTCCGTGTACCCAGAGCTTGGGCTGCACCCGTTCAATCAGGCGTTCCATATCACAGACGTAGAAGATGTTGGCAGCGCTGATTTTGTACTGTGGGTGAATGCTCTTCGGGGTCGGTGCATGATGGGTTACCACAATGTCGTCTGATTGCACCGTTTTATTCAGGAACTTCTGGGCCTTGGTGTTCTCCTCCCCGAACCGGGTCCACATATCTGCGATGTGTTTGAAATCCGTAAAACCGTGGGCGAACCCCAACGCCCGAGGCGTTTCTGGGAACCACAGGGTTGTCCCCACGTACCGTTGACCTTCGATGGTTACGGTGCCGTTGTTCAGCCAGTGGAAGTTGGAGAACTTGGCGCTGAGTTGGGACAGCACCTCGTGGGTGGCATCAAACGAGGACTCGTAGTACTCGTGGTTGCCCGCAACGTAGACGATGTGGGGGAACAGATCACACAGGAGTGGGATGGTGAGCACGAGAGCGTCCAGTTGACCGACGTCTCCCGCAAGGACAAGGACATCAGCACCGGCCAGGGTGGGAAGTCTCCTGTTGATGTCAGTGTGGAAATCTGAAGCTATTAGAAGTCGCTGCATGATCTGCTCCCGTACTCAGTCTACTCTCGACGCCACCCCGATGATCTCCTTATCCTGTCCAAGAGTGCCGTTTACTTGCCCGTTAGAGTAGTATCAGTCGTTGGCTTGTGAATGTAAACGGAGAAAATAGGATGGAAAAGAAAATCGTTCAGGACGCAGTAGACGACGGACGGGTCATTCGTGCCGGGGGCTTCTCTTCCGTGGAGGGGAACAGTCCCAACCGGGTCTGTCGGGACTTCGACGTGGCCATTCCTAACATTTACGGGACGGGTCTTGTTCAGGTGGAGCGTGCCCTGACGGAGACTGTGGACGCAAAGACGTTCGTCGGACGAGCGCTGTCCATCAAAACCCCTCAGATTCTTCGTGTGCATTTGGATTCGTGGGAGGAACCACAACGGAGGGAACAGGGGGCGGAGAAGATCCACTACGAACATCTGTCCCATCCTGAGATGGTAGACCTGATGTACCGTTCTCCTAAACTGACTCAATCAAGGACAAACCTTGACTGACGTTAGGTTCCTGCTTCACTGAGGATAGTTTCACTTGGTCAAAAGGCACCAAGCCAGAGCTTTCCTCTCCACAGGCTGTAACCGAGGAACTCCCGGTCATTCACAATCGTTAAGACTGCTAAGTTCTTCAACGATTTGAGTTTTACAGTGAGGTCTCTCCTCACCAACCACCAAACCCAAAGTCCCAAAGAACATTTTGAAGAGCTTGGCTATCGCCCTTACGCTGAGTACAGTAAGAAGAGGGAGGATCAAGTCAAGGATTTTTGACCCCTCCCCGACGCAAAGAGTCCCTATTAAAGGCTGTTTTGAGCTACTGCTGGCAACCCTCCGAGCGGGCGCAGCCTCCTCTTCCACACCGTCCACACGGCATTCTCGGAACACTGGCCCATCGCCTTGTCTCCCGACGTCCTGATGTATCTTGTCCTTCATGAGGTGGCGATCACGGTCAAGCAAAATCCAGAGGACTACCGGGCGCTGTTCACGGCGTCGGATGAGAAGCAGCTTGTCCATGTTCGGCATGACCACCTGATCCTTGGATCTCCTTCCCCGTGGCACGAGATGATGGGTCTGTTCTACACAGCCCTGGCGGAACGGTGCCCGCAGGAAACAATGGATCAGATGTTCCCGACCTTCTCGACCCACACCGTGGCGTCGCAAGCGGGAACACTGGTGGCCTTCATGGATGCTGCCTCTCCCTTCTTCTCCTACCGCTGCACCACGAGGTGTGGCCTGCCCTCCATCAGACTCCTGGGTTGCCCAGAGGACTACCGAAAGCTGCTGCTGGCGAGCACAGAACTGGCCAAGATGTTCGACCCTCACCTGAAGGATTATTTCGACCATCTCCTTCCTGTCCTGGCCACGATTGCAGCCCAGGCTGCGGGGGCACCCTACGACGAGGGCTTCTGGTCCTCCCTGTACAAGCACTTCTCTGGTTCGGGGACAGACGACATGACGGGCTGGATCTCAGCCTTCCTGAACTATGGTGACAAACAGGAGGGCCTTGTCCCGAAGGAGGGCAAGTTCTACGACTGGAAGGCCACGATGGATCAGAGCGGTTGGAAGTCAGCTTTTCCCCGTGACGAGATCCCGGCACATGTCAGCCGGACGCCCTTCGTGTGGGACTATTATGGCAAAGAAATGAAGATGGAACTCATCGGAGGTGTCCTGTCAGTCCAGAACATTGACGGTTTCCTGACACCCCAGCTTGGTTTCGGTATTATCCACGCTGATTAGCGTGGTACAGTCATTCCAGGTCGCCCAAGGTGAGCGGCTACACACACGCACTGGGAGGAAATTATGGGACAGGACAGTGGTTACAGGATGCGTTTGGAGTTGGTGAACATCGCCAAGGACATGCTTTATCAGCCTTGGGACGTGCGGATGTCAGCGGAGATGTCAAATGCCAACCGGAAGGGGGACAAGGCACGGGATGTTCGGTTCATTGATCCCCCGTCTCCCGAAGACGTGATCACACTGGCGGGGAAACTGAACGACTTCGTCAGCACCAAGAACTCTGGGAACGAGAGCTAACAGTATTCCGGCCCCATCTTCAACGTCCACACCAGCTTCTTGATGTCCTCGACGGTCTCGTCATCGTGCAGTTTGAACTCCAGCGTCCCCATGTGCGGGATCTCGATGATCAACTGATCGTCCTTGTAACAGACGTGGCTGGGGTCAGTGCGGTCGAAGCAGCCGCACTCCATCGCCTTTCCGGGGGTCTCCCACCGGACGTAGGCCGAGGAGATGTGAAATATCGTGGTCCCAAAGGTCAGGTGGACCTCTTTGTCCACCTGGATGGGTTGCTGCTGCACGCATGCGGGCCTGTCTTCTTTGTGCATCACCAGCAACGTGGTCAGGGACATTCGCAGAGCGCTGGCTTCCGAGGTGGATGCGAGGTTTGTGGTTTTGGCCAGCAGCAGGCGCACGTCTTCGGGGGTGATGTCAGCGGCCTTACGGTCTTGCAGCAGCCCTTTTCCCAAGGCAGCAAAGATGAGGGCTGCTCCGGCCTGTTTGTGTTGGACCTGAAGCAGGCACCGGTGAAAGTCGATCACATCCTTCAGGTCTTCGGTCCAGTTGGGATTCGCCATGGGTTCCTCCGTGGTTTTCCATCACCTTAACTACTCCCATCATGTCAGAGATGATCCTCTCAGCCGAAACATCAAGTGCCCCTTTGGAGTAGAACAGGCAGGAGGTTGTTGAAATGCAGATCACTGAGATGCTGGACAAGGTCACAGCCCAATGCCCGGAGGCCGATGGCTGTCCCGTGCTGGCCGAGGTCCGGGAGAAGTACATGGCTGGGGAGTGGGGGGACGCCCTCCGTTACCTGAAGATGGGCGTGGGACCCTGCGGGAAGGCCGTGACGGCGTGTTGTCCTGAGGGTGAGGCTCTGTTCCAGGCTGTCCATGATGAGGAGAAGGGACGGCTCATGCTTCTCTGGGAGGAAGCCTTCGGAGCCAAGCCTTTGGAGATCGATTTCATCTGCGCCAACCCCTCCAAGCTGAATGCCATCAAGGAAGCAATGAAGCTCGTAGACGTGATCCCCCTGACGTTCTCCCTCCAGGAGCACCCGTCCGGGCGTCACGACGTTGTGCGTTTTACAGTGGAACTTTAGCAGGAGGTAACAGATGGGTGGTTCAAGCTATGATGTGTCAGTCGGCACAGCGGACTCGGGACGGTCGTACTCAACGGGTTCGGCCCGGACGTTCAGCGGCACAACGCAGGCAGACTCGACGGTTGTCCCCGACAAGACGACCAAGCTCTCCACGGACGTCAAGCACCCGGTCGTGGTGGCCCTCGACGTCACGGGGTCCATGGGAGACTCCGCCCGCATCATGTACGACAAGATGCCGATGTTCTGGGGCCAGATCGAGCAGCAGGGCTACCTGACGGACCCGGCTCTTTCCTTCTGCTGCGTCGGGGACGTGTTCTCGGACCGTGCCCCGCTCCAGGTGACGCCGTTCGAGAAGGCTAAGGCCATCCATCCCTGGCTCAAGAAGCTCTGGCTGGAAGGCGGTGGCGGCGGGACGATGCAGGAGAGCTACGACATGGCAGCGGCGTTCTACGTCAACCAGTGCGACATCCCCAATGCCGTGAAGCCGTTCTTCTTCTTCATCGGAGACGAGGGCTACTACCCGATGACGGACGGATTCCCCAACGACGTGGTCTTCCAGGGACTCATGGAAAAGTTCGAGGTGTTCCACATCCACTGGCCCTATTGCGGGAGTCGCTACACCCAGCAGGACGAGGCCATTGTCGCTCAGTGGCGCACCCTGATGGCGGAGCGTTTCCTCCTCCTCCCGGATCCCAAGGCCATCGTGGACACGATGCTCGGTCTCATCGCTATGGTGTGCGAGTCCCGGACCTTGGATGAATACATCCAGGATATGAAGGACCGGGGCCAGAGCGAGGAACGGATCGAGACGGTCACCACGACCATCAAGGGTTACACCGAGTCGCTGGCTGCGAAGTCGAAGCCCCTGGGGAAGAAGGTCAAAGCGAAGACGAAGAAGGCGAAGAAGTAGGAGGGCGGATGCACTACGTTGTAGGGGGACTTCTCTTCGGGGACGAGGGGAAGGGTCACACGGTAGCCAAGCTGACCGATGTACTGGGGGCGAAAGCTAACATCAGGTTCTCCGGTGGGTGCCAAGCGGCACACAGGGTCGTTCGGGGTGATGTCAGCCACATCTTCGCTCAGTTCGGTTCCGGGTGTGCTGTGTCCTCCATCGTCCAGACCTTCATCACGGACAAGATGGCCTGGAATCCCCTGAGCTTGATTCGTGAAGCCGATGCCCATCGGACCAATGGCCTGGGGGATCTCCTCTTACGTTTGCACATTTCCCCCAACTGCCCCACGACGACGTGGTATCACCGGGCGCTGAACAGGGCACGGGAAGTCCATCGTGAGGTTGCCGAAGGTGGTCGATTATCCTCGGTGGGCCTCGGGGTAGGGGACACTTTCGATGATGTTCGGAACCACCCTGAACTGGTGCTTCGTGCCGGTGCCGCTATCCAGGGATACCTCCAGGGCAACGCTCGATCCACCCACCGGATCGAGCTGGCGGACAAGCTGGAGGCGATCAGGGTCGCCAAGAATGAGATTGTTGAATTATTCTGCCCCGATGCCCAGGCTCTGTACAGGAAAGAACTGGGGGTGTGTTATCACAGCGCCCATCTGTACGCTGAGAAACTCCATGAGTTGAGTTCGATCCTTGGTTCCTGCATCAAGCGGGGATTCCAGGATGTGCTTTACAGTTACCTGAGAGGCGGTCCCTGTATTTTCGAGGGTTCTCAGGGGGCTCTCCTGGACAGGGACATTGGGACCATTCCGTTCATCACTCATTCCAGAACGGTTGTCAGTGAGGCCCTGCCGTACCTGGGGGACTTTGAACACACGATGCTGGGGGTCACCCGCACCTACGCCCACAGGCACGGCGTCGGGCCGTTGCCGACCGAGAACTCGGTCCTGGCCAGCACCGACCCGCACAACGTCTTCAACGAGTGGCAACAGGGGTTCCGCATGGGTGACCTGGACCTCCCCCTGCTTCGGTACTCCGTGGGGTCCATGAAAGGTCTCGACGGGATCGTGGTCACACACATGGATCAGATCCCCGAGTCCAAACGCTACTGTGACCAGTACGATGGCATGGGCAACCGGACCATTCGGGATCTGGCGCTGTGTCACAACCCCGTGCCTCGTTACGAAACCTACGATGACGTGATTGAACTATTGACGAGGGAACTGGGACTGCCGGTGGTAGCACAGTCTTGGAGTGACAAAGACAAATGGACAAACATAAAAGTGTAATGCCTGATGTGACCCGGATCGTAAAATGCCGGAGTTGCCATTCTCGTTACGTAGTCCCTCCAGGAATTGGGGCCGTCTGTCCCAAATGCGGTTGCATTCCCATGTATGTCAGTAGTACGGGAAGTGTTCTCGTGCAACAACTAGGTGTGGACATCCCACGTATAGATTGAGCGCAGTCCGGGAGTTTGTCCTTGAATTTTCCGGCACGCTGTTTCTTTGGCCCCATGGAAGTTCTCGCCCAACTCGCAGGGTTTCACAAGTAGGAGTTACCCTAAACTCCTCGGCCACTGGAAACTCCTGCACCATACTAGCCGAAAACTTTTACTTGACAAAGCTTCAAGACTTCTGGGGTACTGTCTAAGAACGCAGTCCATCATAGGAGTATCCCATGCGTTGGCCTTTCAGACTTCCGCCCCGTTCCTTTCCGATCCTATCACCAGCAATGCTGACCGCCCTGAAGAACACTCTGACCCGTCTGTTGTTCTTCCCTTTTCAAGCGGGAGACCGCACGATTCTCCTGGGGGCCAGGGATGGGGTCGACCGTTTACGGTTAGCTCCTGATGAGGTGTTTTACGCTACCCTGGACGGGCACGTGTGGTGCAAGGATGGGAAGCCCTTTATTGTGGACCTTCCCACGGCGTTGCTCTACGAACTCATCACATCGACAGTCCCTGGCGTTACTCGGTTCCTGACCCATGGTATGAAAAGGAAGCCACGAGCGGTTCATCCGCCGGTCACTCCCCTGTCCTCTTACAAGGGTCCCCACAAGAAGGCAACACCGGAGGAGGTAGACTCCTTCAACGCTGACATCTTGGAGACGTTCGGACCGGACACTCTGGGGCTAGGGGTGATCCCAGAGAGGGACGAGGTCGGCTTCATCACCGAGGAACCTGAAAATGATGATGTGACTTTCCTTGCCGAGGACGAGGAAGTCGTCTTCAAGGAAGCCGCTAACGGTGATGACGGAGAATAGGAATGAGGTGCCTGCGGTATTTCGGATGCGTCTGAGCGAGGCGTAGTACCCCAGTTCTTAAGGAACTCTTCTTTCCCTTATCCCGTTTCTTGAGGTACCTTTTCTTCCGCTTTTTGATGTCGTCCGGCAGGGCTAGAGGCTTTCCCTGGAAGTCTTCACGGTAAACACCGGGCATCTCATCCGCACGATCCAGCATGTCCTTCATCGTGACACCGACCCGGATCACGTTCATCGTGCGCTTGGGGTCAATGGTCAGGAGAGCGGCCCAGCGATGGTGCCCATCCAGAATGTGGCCATCGGAGGAGATTACGATCTGATCCCCGATGTTGGGGAAGGTGCCCTTCAGATGTGAGTCTGCCATCCCAAAGGTCTTCCCTGCTTTGATCTCCTTCTGGGTTGCCTTGAGTTGACCGACCGGCACTTTCTCAGGTTTGACGGTCACGCCTTCGCCCTTGAGAGTGTCCAACATTTGATTAAGGATCGTGCGGTCATCATCCGGGTCGGCTCCCGCTTCCACAGCAGCTTTCCCCTTGGCACGGGCACCTTCGTCGGAACTGCCATCCTTCTTTGTCGCATCCAGCATTTCTTTGACGGACATATCTCCGGGGATCTGTGGCATCTTGTCACGGGACAGCCCCAGGTTCCCATCACACACGGGAGGAGAGAGTTTGCAGACGTCAGCGGATTTGTCGATCCCTTCGCTCAACTTCTTGGCGATTTCGATGGCCTGGTCAATGTCATCCCCGACAACGTCAAGATGATATTTGTCCAACCTATCCCGGACTTCCTGGGGAAGACCTTTGGCTTTCTCTTTGGCCTTCTCCACGTCGGTCGTCCCAACACCCTTGCCCCCCTTGGGTTTGTCCTCGGGGGCTTTGCTCTTACCATCAGGGCTTTTGACCTTGTGTCTGTGCGGGTCTGCCTTGGGGTGTTCCCTCAGATAATCCTTCAGAGCGTCTTCGTTGGAGAACTCAATGGCGTTGACGTATCGGCAGGCCAGCCTTTGTGCTGGTGTCCTCACGTCAGTTCTCCAACTTAGTGATGATCTTGCTGGCCAGGGCCTTTACCGTTAAGCCCACAGCCCGGCCCAACTTGATGGAACCGACTAGGGCTGCCGGTCGTCCTGAAGCGAGAGCACCGTGGCTCAACACCTGAAGGTCTCCGTTGGGCAGGAAACCCACGTAGATGTAGCTGTACCCAATGCTGGCAGGGGTCAACATCTTAGCAGCAGATTGCCCGTTGGGTTCAACCTTGGAATCGGGGATGGTCCGACTGACCTTTTCCAGAACTGCCATGCAGTACATCTGGAGGGCATCTCCCAGGGTGTTCTGAGCGTTCAGTTTTCCGGCCATTTTGCACCTCTATCCATTCGATGTTTATAAGGAGGCTACCGTCGACAGTGCCTTTGGAGTAGACAAGAAGGATGAAAGCAAAACACACCCTCATCCACTGATGGGCAGCTACACACCATGGACGCCACAAGATTGGGCTGTCGTTGAGGAGGCCAACGTTAATGGTCTGACGACTACCAAGATCCACTCTCTCAACCTTCTTCCTGGACGCAGTGTCCTTGACATCCAAAATGCGTTGGGACGTTTTCGGGCGTCCCTTAGAGGGCAGTGCCCCAAGTGTCGGAAACCGTTTCCCCCTGATGAAGTGATGAGTGGCCACAATTATTGTTCTGCTTGTCGCAAAAAGATTAGAACGAGACAGAGTGATCTTGCAGAGAAGGGTCTTTGTTCTGCCTGCGGGAGTGATCGTACTGGAGGCAGTGTCCGTCTTTGTGTAAGATGTTTGGAAAGGGTACGGAAAAAGAACAAAAACTACAGGAACAGGGTCCGCCAATCATGCGATAAGGCTTCAGCATCCCCACAGTATCTTTTCCCCTGGCCTGGGGCGGTTGCCCGAAAAACCATCGCTCCCTTCATGGCAGGTAGAGAGGTGATCGACCTGTTCGGAGGGGCCAGCAAGATAGCGATGGCTGTGTCCGAATATGGGGGCACCGTGGTGGCTTGGAACGACCTGCATCCCCTCCTCTGGCGGTTCACCAATGATCTGGTGTCTGACCCGGATCCTCTCCTGGCTGATATCCGGGCGCTCCGAGGGCAGATGTGCAAGACATGGCCTAGAGACAGGCTGCTCTCCCGTTACCAAGAGGCCATGGAAAACCCTCTGGAGGACCCCCTGGGGTCGGCTCTGTTTTACTGGGCATCCCGGATGTTTAGCTCAGGGTCCGCCAAACGGATTAACTCGCCCGCCGAGGGGCCACCGGGGTCCTCACGCCAACCTCCGGTGCAAGCCGTAGAGGGGGTCACGAGGGCGCTCCAGGGGGCAACCCTGACACGCCTGGACTTCTCTGAGGTTCTCGGGAATGGTGTAGACAAAGAGGGTCGGGTGATCATTGCCGATCCACCGTGGCCTGGAAGTGGTAACTTCGAGTTCCATTTGGAGGGGCGGCACACGGACCTTGTACGGTCTCTCGTGGCTGCCCGCTCCGACTTTGTGCTGCTCCTGTCCTCATCCCAAGCCACCCAACAGATCCTCGCTGAGGCTCTTCCCAAAACGGGCGGACGCAAGGTCCACCTTTACTACCGGCAGGGTGTCCTGGGGAAAGAAGTTATCGCCACGACGATCCCGATGGGTGACGGTGTGGGAATCTCTCTGATGAAGCGTCCTCGATAAGCCTCCTATTGGTACAGTGTTCTTAGGCAGTAACGCCAAGGGGGCACTATGACGACACTGAGACGAGGGATGCGAGGGGTCGAGGTTGCGGTCCTTCAGGACAAGCTGACTCAGGCGGGGTTCGGGTGTGGTCCCATCGACGGCATCTTCGGGGGCGGGACAGACATCGCTGTCAAGGCTTTCCAGAAGCACAAGGGTCTGACAACTGACGGGATCGTCGGCAACCAGACCTGGGCAGCATTGGATGCCATCGCCCCCACGGTTCCCGTGGACCCAAGCATCATCGACACCTACGCTGAGGTCATCGCCCTTCCTTGCGGTCTGCCCCGGAACGAGCGGGACCGCCGGTTCAGCGATGCACTCAAGCTCCAGCAGACCTGCGACGGTGGCCAGGGCTTCCACTACTGCGGCTGGTCGAACCCCTACCTGTACGGCAGCAAAGAGTTCCGAGCGGGGGATCTGGGCTTCCCGATGCCCGATGGTTCCATCTCGTCGGTCGCTCCGGGCCACGACCTTAAGGCACCTCTCCACGGTGGGACGTGCAGCCCCTGGACCGGATGGTTCATGGGCTGGTGGCTCGCCGCCAACGGGGACTTCAACTTCAGGGTCGGGAGGAGCGCCTCCTACATTGTGGACTGGCCCCATGACAAAATCTACAAGAACACGAAGATCCCTGGCTTCGCTGAGTACTGCGAATCGGATGGCACCCGGCTACGGAAGGCTTCCATGTCCACCCTCTACACACAGTGGGAGTGGCTGAATCAGGTCAACGTGCTGCCCATGTCCCATCACATCGTCCTGGCCATCAAGGTGGGCGGCGACGACGGCTTCTGGTTGGAGGATCCCCACAACCCCGGCCAGCCCATTCCGAGCGGCATCTATAGGTTCGGTGCGGACGGGAACTACCCCGTCGTCGGAGGGAAGAAGTTCTACTCAGGGGCCAGGCAGACCTGGCGTCGAATGACGGACAGGGAGTCGGTGGGCCAGTCTTGGCGTACCTGCCGGGTCACGAACAACTCCGAGATCACGGGTACTCCCGAGGCCGGACCCTTCGGCGGACGTCCGAGTTGGGAACTGACCTAGTCTGCTCCCAGGTACATCCACACCCCCAATGTTATAGGACCAATGACTCTGTCAGGAAGGAGTGCGTGTTGCATCTGGAACATCCCGATTGCGTTGGGTGCAAGGTCTACCTTCGGGTTGAAGGGCAGGAAGAGTTGGCCCCCCTCGAAGTAAATGATGAGATTCCACTCGTGTGCTACCATTTGATTCTGGATGTTTTGATGTACCAGCGTAGGGAATGACACTCGACCTGCTCGGATGTCATCCTCAGTCGCCACCAACCCCCGGAAGTAGAAGGTACCTGCGGATTTCCAGAGGGGAGCCGAGCAGCAGATGATTGGATCACCCGTCGCTGGGTCTTCAACCTCGGCTACGACTTGGTCTATGAAGCTGACACCCAAGGCCCCACTCGGTTGCTCAATGACCTTGCAAGCTGGGTCTCGTTCCCCCGGTGGTGCCTCTACATCCACAGTGCGGGTGATGGCCCCGTCCTGGAGAAGGAAGCGAGCGATAGTGCGTCGTTCGGTGAAGCCCATTAATGCCTGGTTTCGAGATATTGGACAAACTTACCCAATTCTCTGGCGTCCTTTCACCACCTTAAGCATCCACCTCTTCAGGTAAATGACCCCGACGACCAGTTATAGTCGAGGATTCGTCCTTGGGAATCTCACCCAAGTTACTACGCATGCCTGTATCATTACAGGAGCTGGTAGCAGCCCTGTGAGGGCGACTATTCTTTGGTTTCAGGAACTCGTCCCTTAACCACGACCAAGCCTTCGGACGTAAAGTATGTTTTCGGGATCTTCCTTCCAGGTTAATCCGAGAACCCCCACGACCTGTAAGCTTGTCCGTAAAACGTTGACTCTCTAAAAATCCTTGACCCCTGCGAGCTATCACTAACGCTGCAGCAGTGTGGACATTCAAAGAGTACATATCCTGATATTTCAATTTGCCCAAGATGGAGGTGAACGCAGGGTTGACATCCATAACCTCAACACCCATCTTAGTTGCTCGGGACCTGATAGCATCGAGCATCTGCTTATGGAGGAAGTTGTGTTTCATCCGATTGAACTTAGGACCCTTTTGTTTACCTGCACGGAAACTCAATTGTTCAAGTACCAGGGGTTTCCTGGTGAGGAAAGCAAACAAGACCACTTGGGCTGCGAGCAACCGGATATCATAGGTCCGCTTCTCTGATCTAGCAAAACGGATACGTTGTTCGTTCTCGTAGTGGTGATGGACTAGCTGGCCCTGGGCGTTTGTCTCAACGACTGCAAGACCATCAGGGTTGCAATCGATCCCAATGGCTCCCTGACTGACAGGTTTCGTTACGATCCGAGGAGTTGGAAACTCCGAGGAGATCTTGACCTCGACTTGACCTTTTCGATAGATAAGCCTCACGTCGTAACAATCAGGATTGAAGTCAAACTTCTTGGGCATCCAGAATATACCCTCGATCCAACGTCCTCTTTCTGAAGGATCGTTGACAAGGATCTTGTTCCCTTGGATACGGATGTTGGGGTTGCCCTTGTGTGACTTGTCGCCTCGGGAGTAGAGGAGTGCGTTTCTTTTCTGTACCCAGTCCTCCTTGGAGAGTTTGCCTCTTTGGAGGTCTCTCCAAGCCCGCTTACCCCCAAAGATCACCGAGGGTACATTACGCTTTTGGGCCGCAAACCCACAGGCATCAGCGATGTATCGCTGGTTCAGGTCAGTCATGTAGTGCGGTTTTAGTGCTCGCTTGACAGGGTTCCCAAAGTCCCCTGTCCGTCGCATTTGTTGATAAGCTGCCCGAACTGCAGAGGCTTGAACCTTCATGAGGAAGAGAATCCGGCCCCTTTCTGGATCGGGAAACCAAGCTCTGCCGTGGGTTACCTTCCTCATAGTTCAAAGGATACAGAGGGCATTCCTCCAAGTCAAGTCTTTTCCTCATGTGTTTTGTGTGTGGCCATCTTTGCCCAGGTTTGTCCAACTTTTCAGGAAGCAGGTTCAACCTCCTGGCATCATCTACTCGCTGACAGCTTCTTCGGCACGGGTCTTGGGAATTTGCATTGCGGTTTGTGTGGCTTCCTTGGACTCATATACGCTGTCCTCGGGGAAGCTCACGTCGGGCACCTCACGCATCCTGTAGAAGATAGACACGCCACTCGGGCGTCCAATGATGTACATCATTTGAATTGAAACGAGACGAGGAGAAAGAACGAACTGGCCGGTGCGTTTGGCCATCCCCTGGCAGGAGGGGCAGACTCGGGCGTGTCCCTGGGGAGATGCCAGTCTTCCTGTGGACCCGCACTGGGGGCATGCTACGTTCACCATTTCGGCTTCGTGATCTACAACCCAGACTTCTTGGTTCACATCGTAGAGGGTAGAAACGTCCACTTTTCTACCCTCCACAGTAATGGGTAATGACTTTCCCACAAAGTTTTGATAGGAGCGCCCCACAAAAGGCACCTTTCCAACCGAGTTCATAAGCTCCGATATCCCAGGCTGGTCCTTGGGGTCTTGGTGTACCTATGTGATCATCATCCACTATTCCTGCAAGATTTTTCCCATTGTCTTCTAGAGGTGAACCTGTTGGGAAAGTAAAAACCTGATTTGCAGCATCTGTAAACAGAGGATTCGTGGTCTGGGAGTTGATCGGGGGCGTGTAATTGACGTAGTCGGTTCCGTTGCCGAAGAACAAATTACTGTCCGGGGCGTTGGGAGTATTGACCGAGGCGGACCTATAAATCCCCGTCCCACAATTGACAAAAGCGTTATTGTCAAGAGCAGCTATACCATCGTTTACTCCAAGCTGGATACCCTGGGTACAGTTATAGAACGTATTATTGTTTACCCCACCTGTAGTGGTGCTGAAACGGTCTCCTTGTATACCATAATCCAAGTCAGCGAAAATACAATTGCGAACAGTTCCGTAACGCAGGGTACATAGTCCGTGACCGGGATTGACACCGTCGCCAATGAATTTGCAACGCTCAGCTAACTGTGTTGTTGTGTAGAAGTTGTACACCCCATGCCCGCTCTCTACAAAGAACGTGCTATCCTTAACCACGAAATTAGAGAGAGATGCCGGGTAGAGTCCTATGCCATTACCCGTGCAAGTAAACTTGCACTCCTGAACAGTCCACCCATCAGCCGCAGCCGGTACCGGACCAAGATCGATTCCACGACCAAAACTCGGGACAGTAAATTCGCAGTTATCAATGACGCCGTCGTTGCATCCCTGAATCCCAATGAACTTGTCAACTGTTCCAACACCAAGAGCAAGTTTTAGTCCTTGAATTAGCATAATGTCGGATTCCGCAACCCACAAATAAGCAGGTGAACCAGAAGGTCTAACCGTAATCAGTCCCTCGTCACCGGGAGCTGGCTTGATGGTCAGCCCATTTAGCAGAAAATGGGTGTGTGGCTCATCGAAAGTTGTCGGGGCACCCCCTGTAGCGTGATAGAGGAATGAGTCCCCTACGCCAGCAGCAAGATAGGCCACTGCTACCGTGGCATAAGTCTGTCCTACGCCTATGTCCAGATCAGCCATTAGGGGACCTCAGCCCATACCACTGGTGGATTGAACTCGATGATGGTTGCGGAACGGGTAACACCTACCACCTGAAGGAAGTCACCGCTGCCAGGGACCGCTTGCTGCATCGTTCCTGCAACCGTGACGTGAAGATACAAAGCTCCCGCCCGACCACCAACCGCCCAGCCCCAAGCGTCATTACGGAAAAGACCCCGTTGAAGAACCAGCATTGGGGTAGAGGCTGCAACAGCAGCGGCGTCCACGGTCTCCAGTACGAGGTACCGGACAGGGAGAAGCCCCGTAGCATCCCCGAGCGCCTTCGCCGCCTTCCCGTTGGCATCAATGTACATGATGTCACCAACGGCGGCGGTCTCTGCAAAGGGGAGATTGTGGGTGCTTCCCGACCACTCCAGGTCAGCGAGGGTTGTGCTCTCTTGGAGGTAGAGGGCTTCTTCGGGATGCTGAAGCGGTTCCTCCCTGTCCGTGAGCAGAGCGTGCGAGGCTGTAACCCCACCGGAGCTAACCAGGGATGACCTGTTACCTGTGATGTATGTGAGATCCTCGATGCGGCATTTGCCCGTTGTTCCATACGAGGCATTCGTTCGGAATGTAAGACGAACAAAAACAGTAGACTCCGTGACTAACGTAAGGAAGTCACCATATTGCAGTTCCCTGTAGTCCTCACCCTGAGCTTCAGCGAGAGACGAGTATTGTATTTGCGGTTGGATCCACAGGATGCGATAAGTTTGTGAAGCGACATCTGCTGTTGTGGGGATAGCAATCCCATAGACGTTCAGGTATTTTCCGTTGCTGGCAGTGTCCTCACTGAACGTCCCCGTTCCAGGATTGTACGTGTTGCAGTACATATAGGAAGCGGCACTGCGGTAAGGGACGACGGCGGTGTTATCGTAAGCCGAAATACCGGCTCCTGTGAGTCGCATCGTCGTGTATGTCCCCTGGATCCAGGCAGCAATTGTGGTTTGCAAATCCTCATCCTGAACGACTCCCTGATCGACTCCCGGCGTGTTGTCCGCATCAGCGGGTGCCCCCGGTTGGATTGTATAGGTGCCCCCCGTGAGTGTCAGTCCGCTGTCCCGGAACGTCCCAATCTGATAGTGTAGTACCTCGTGGCTTTGCCAAGGCATCAGTCCATGACATTCCCGCTGGGAGAAGCTCACCCCCGCTGGCTGCTCATAGTTCACATAGGCAACCAGACCTTCGTAGTACTCCCAAAATGTTGTGGACCACGACAAGGTAGGAACGGTGGGTGGCCCTCCTGCAAGGACATAGGTAAGATAATAAATGTTTGCAGCAGCGGTGTGGGCGGAACTTACCCAGGGGCTGGCAACAGTGTATTCCACCCCATTGAACAGCACCTTTATGCCACCGCCTTGGGTGACCGTAACTTGGCGAGTCGTGGAGTCGTAGCTGACCGTCACGTTCTCAGGGCGTGAAAACCCTGTAGGATCCTGTTGGCTGTCCCTCTGTGTTGTCAGACTGGCGACCCCCGGAACAGTTGGGTTGGGATAGGTTCCAGCAAGGTCGCCTCCGGCAGGACCAGAGGGAGGTCCCTCAATTCCCTGATTGAATCCTCCACCAGTGGGCATTTTACACCTCCTCGGAAATACCTAGTCAAACATGAAGCTCTCAGTATGCTTTTGGGCTTAAGGCAGACTGAACTAGGTCCACGGACACGGTGCCTGTGTTTGCTGTCCAGATAACCCTGAGATTTTGGAAGTTCCCAGACACGGCGATGCTGTCCGTGGTCGTGACGGTTCCGGAGATGGGCACCCAACGGATGAGGCCCGGATGTACAGGTTCCGCTGCCGCTTCGACCCAAACATTCCCAGCCGCCGAGAGGGTCACAAGGAAAAGAACACGGAATCCATCCTGGGATCGTACCATCTCTGCATTGTCTGCCCCAGCAACTGAGGCTTCCACAAACCCGTAGGTCTCATTCAGGTCAAGCATCTATCACCTCAATAAACGTCGGGGATGAGGGCTGACTGGAGCAAATCGACCGTAACCAACCCGGCGTTACCGCTCCACGCTACCCTCAAGTTGGTGACGTTCCCCTCCAGGGGGATCTCGCCTGAAACTGTGACGGTAGCCGATACAGGTACCCAGCGGATGGGTGACACCCCCGGATCAACAGCGGCCTCGACCCACACGATCCCTGCTGCAGAGAGTGTCACAAGGAACAGATGGCGGAAGCCATCTCGGGGTCGGGTCACAAGGGCAGTTCCTGAGACAGCACCAGAGGCTGTTACAAGTCCGTAGACGGTGTTCACTTTGAGCATAGCCCCTCCCTACGGAGTGGGCCTAATAACCGCTCTACCGAGCCGACAGGTGCTGTACCAGTAGACATCTTGGGTCTACTGGTTATAGTGGGGGTATCGTCTGCTTCGGTAAGAAGGCTTGTATTTTCTGTTTTCCTTTAGTAAACTACGATCATGGGGTTGGGAACTTAAGGTGGCTAAATGATTAGGTCTTCTGCCCATAGTTTGCGGTTTACAAACCCAGGTAAGGTGCAATTGGTAGGAGAGCTTATCGGAGAGTACCGCCTTTTTACCCAACAAATCATAAACGATATATGGGAGAATGGTTTTTCAACATGGGGAGTTCATCCAAGCTCAAACAGGCTGGATTTCAAAGGTAAGAGCCTTCTACCCACAAAATACCTCAAACAGTTCCCAACAGAGATGTCAGCAAGGCTTCAACAAGCTGCTGGTAAACAAGCTATCATGATGCTCAAGGCAGCAACAGAAAAACGACGGAAACAACTTTTTGTGTTAGCCAACCTTCAGCGAGAAGGAGGCAAGTACAAACGCCTTCAGTCGAAAATTGACCAGCAACCTCTTGTTAAGCCAAACGCTTCAGGAATCAAGCTGGAATTAGATTCACGCTTTGTGGGTTTCCAAGAGACAGACCTCTTTTTGTTTGTCCAACTCTCATCCCTTGGGACTCCATACATTAGAATCCCTATCAAAAGAACTCGATGTTCTAACAAGTGGCAGACTAAGGGGATCCTGAAAGTGTGTGTTAGAATCTCTGAGGACACACTACATTTAGTTTACGAAGTACCAAACAAAAACGCTTCAGGGAGTCAGGTAGTTGGTGCAGACCAAGGTATAACAACTGCGCTGACTCTTTCAAATGGTGCAACGACACTGTCGTGTCCTCACGGGCATAACCTCCAAACGATCCAAGCAAAACTTGCTCGTAAGCAAAAGGGATCGAATGGTTTTCGTTGCGCCCAAGAGCATCGTAAAAACTACATTCATTGGTCATTGAACCAACTCAACTTCAAGGACGTAAGGGAAGTTCGTTTTGAAAAGATCAAGCATCTCCGCTTATCAAAGCGGAGTTCACGATACATGTCACATTGGCGTTACACTTTGATCAAAGACAAACTTGTTCGTCTCTCAGAGGAGGAAGGTTTCCTTTTTCGAGAGGTTGCGAACGAGTTCAGGTCTCAGAGGTGTAGCTTGTGTGGCTGGGTCCGTAAGAGTAACAGGAAAGGCAAGACGTTCAAATGTGGCAAATGTGGCTTTACCACTGATGCTGATTTGAATGCGGCTTCCAACTTGAAACTCGGTCTCTTTGAGATCCCATGGTGGGTACGGCTAAGTCAAATAAATCGCAAAGGGTTCTTTTGGACTTCTGATGGTTTGTTTGACGAAGGGCGGGAGTCTATAGTCCCCGCCACTATAAAAGACAATGAAAGTAAAAAATTACTACAGCATTGTTGACTATGAAGACGAATGTTTGTCAACGTTGTGGTAGAGATTGGGACACAGTTAAGAAATTTGCTCGTGGGATGTGCAAAAGTTGTTATAACTACCACCATCCTACAAAAAGGAGACAAGCGTTAGATGACGGTGCTCTTCAGGAAAGGTTCTGGAAAAAGGTGTCTGTCCTAAAGGAAGATGATTGTTGGTTGTGGCAGGCATCCTGTACCGGGAAGGGTTACGGTCAGTTTATGATGAATGGGAAACCCTGGATGGCACACAGAGTAGCTTGGGCTTTAACTCACTTGAAAGAACCGGGAAAATCCTGTGTTTTGCATTCCTGTGACACACCTGGCTGTTGCAATCCTAAACATCTTAGACTAGGCACACATAAACAAAATTCTGAGGACATGGTCAGGAAACGGCGGCATGCTCTCCACAAGGCAACGGACTACGCCCGAGATGCCACCTCGCTTTTACGACTGGTTTTGGAGGAGAGCATTTCTTCAGGGTTGCGAGCGGAAGTACTCTACCCCTGGACCTTCAGGATGGCATCCACGAGGGCCAGCTTTCCACCAGGGATCTTGCAGGCCCCGACGATCCTCAGGTGGTGGGCGGCGTACTTCCGCAGGGTCTTGAGGCTCTCCTCCAAGAGCTGGAAGTTGTCGCAGCCGTCCAGCCGGGCGTACTCGGCCTCATCCAGCCGGTGGTTCTTCGCATCGATCTTCTTCTCGGCCTTCTTGACCTTGCGGCTCTTCTTGACCGCCGAACCCTTGGACATCGTCGCCATCGTGGAGGAGGGGAGCTGGTGGGCGTGGTGTCCAATCACCTTGTACTTGCACACCCGCATCTTCATCTGGTCGACGTCATGGGGGATGCACACAACGTCCGCCGGGTCCACCTTGCAGATCACGATGCGGCTTCCGTCCCCGGCGTGAAAGGTGCTGGCATAGCCCAGCGCCCCGACGTGGTAGCCGATGTGGCACGCCTTCGTCGGGTCGTCCGAGATCTTGTTACGGGGCATCTCGTGTTCGGACCCGATGGTGTTCGCCACCGTGCGGCTGTGGTGATCCATGTAGTCCCGCCGCACCGACTTGTACGCCAGGAAGCAGCCGTCCTGGTCGATGGGGATGCCCTCGTGCTTCAGGAACCCGAAGAGCTGGGTCACGGAACTCCAGGACGGGTTCGCCTGGAGGCGCTCCCAGAACTTCATCAGGTAGGTCGGGTCGCTGCCCTGGGTGGCGGCTTCGAGGATCCGCTGGTTCAGGTTGGTGGGGACCGCCTCACCCTTGCAGTAGACGCTGCCGCCCTTCACCGTGAAGTTGCCCTTGGCCCAGGACTCCACGCCCTTGGCCACCGTCAGGTAGCCGGGCACGGCATCCCAATCCTCTGCCATCAGGGCATCCCGCAGGCCCGTGAAGTTCAGGGAGTCCTTGGACACGGTGATGGGCTTGCCCTCCACCATGACCGTGACGCTCTCTTTCGTAACCGTGTAAACGTAGCTCATAGGTTCCTCCTCCGTTGTGACACTCTAACTACTCTGCTGGCTCGCCAGATGATCCCGGTCTACCATACGAATGTAATCGAACCACAGTTTGGCCTGCTTTCCCCGGAGTTTGTAGATGCCCCGGTGGGCAACGAACAGGGGATAGGTGTCCTTCATTTCCTGCGTTGCTATGTCAGCCTTGTAGGGAACACTGTTCTCCCCCAGTGTTTGCAGCAGACTGTTCAGGGTGTTCCTGTTGTCCACCTTGAGGCGACGGGCCTTGGCGTAGTGGCGGAAGTACTTGTAGAGGAGATGCCAGCCGCCCAGTTCCTGGTGCAGGAGGGCCAGGAACTCATCAGTGTTTCTTATCACGGAGCGGAAGTCCCAGTCGCAGTCGCTGAACACGTCGGCCCAGCGGAGGGTCTGGAGGATCTTCTTCCGCTCAGGGGTGAGTTGCGAGCGGAAGAATCCGACCCGCCATTCCCGGTAGGATGTGCCCTTGAGGGTGTCGGGGGCCACGGGGTTCTTTTCCGTGCTCTTGTACCCGTACACGGGAGGCATCTCGATGCCCAGGCCCTTGGCCAGATCTCTGTCTTGGCTGTAGAGGGTGTAGAAGTCCTCGTTGCCTACCTCCTGGAATTTTTCCATGACGATGTACACGTCAACATCGGTCGGTTCCCGTTTTTTGATCTTCCAGTTGTCGGACCAAGGATGCCGGAAGCAGCGGGTGTCCTCCTTCAGGGCGAAGGCCTTGACCTGATGTTTCTTGTTGGGGATCCGTATCGACCCCGTCTGGGTGTATTGCTCCGCCCAGGTGTAGTTGGACAGGTTCTCGATGGGGATGCCCGTCAGTTTGGCCTTTTCTAGGACTGCGTCCAGTTCCTTGCGGACTGCGTCCAAGTCGGTACCCTTGGGCACCTTAATGACGAAGTCGTGGTAGTCCAGGTAAAAGCCAGCCAGTGGTCGGCGGTCATCCTGGATTACGAGCTTGGTGTAGCCGTTCACTGGGAGGCCTATTCCCCGGTCCCCCATCATGATGGTGAACAGGTCGGGGGCCTCTTCCTGCTTGTACAGGGCCACCGAGGTGGCTGCGAACTCCTTGAAGGAGTCGGGGACTGGGAGCTTTAGGGAGTGTTTGACGTTGCTGATCTTGATGCGTCGCTCCCAGTGGTTGGCCTTCCTGCTCCGCAGGGTCTTGAGCATGTCCTCAACGTAGTCTTCCTGGAGGAGCTGGAATTTGCGGATGAGGGCCTTCTTCGTACTGTCCGAGTACTTCAGTTCCTCCCGGTTGGCGGAAACCTGAACGTCCCCGATGGCGAAGAAGAGCGCCCCGCTGGTCCTGTGCAGGATGCTGTAGGAAACGTCTGCATCGGCGGGAAGTTGGTCGACGTTGATGCGGTAGGGCACGCAACCCATGATGGCGACCCAGCCCTGGCGTCCTGAACCCGAGTAGTAGCCGTGGGTGCCAACCGTTTTCTCCAACGTGGGGAGGGTGCAGTTGATCTCAGGGAGCGGGGTGAAGTAGGGGAACAGGCGCTGGGCCTTGGTCTCGAACTCAGCGACGTCTTGGGGTTGCACCGGGATCTGGATCTCCACTCCGGTCTCGTCCCCGCAGATTTCCTCGTAGAGGCGTTTCATTTCGCCTGCGTTCGTGGCGTCCAGCACCGCAACGTACACCCGCTTCACACCACCGTGCCAGGAGGTGACAGTGAAGCTGTCCGAGTAGGCGAAGCCTGACTTGGAACCGATGCCAAGCATCCCGACCGCATTGTCCGAGTCCCGCTTGGTGCTCTCGCCGTACTGGGTGTAGATGCGGAACACGTCGTCGTCGGACATCCCCAACCCGTAGTCACGGATGATCAGGTTGGGTTCCATTACGGTGGGCAACGTCACCTTAATGGGGACGTCGGGCTTCCCAGCGTCCCGGTGGGCGTCCCAGGCGTTGGAGGCATACTCCCGCAGGACCGCCAGTACCTTATCGGTGTAGAGCGTGTCACGCAGGATCATCATGATGTGCGTCTGGTTCTCGAAGGAGATCCCGAAGGTTCCCTCGGCCTGGATGCCGCTGTCCTTCACCACTCTCGGGTCGGTGTTCGTCCTCATTTGGGACTTACCTCTTCAGGAAACGGGCGGCAGTTGCCCACCCAGATGAAAGGATGCGGATCTCTATTTTGGGACCTTGCCCGGACCCTGTGATGGAGATCCATTTTTTGTCTTTGGCATGCTGTGTGAAGACGCTGTTATCCATACACAGCGACATGGTTCTCGTCAGTGCCCGCTGGCACCAGTCCACCATCAGCTTCCTGGTGTACTGGTCAAGGAACTCTTGCTGGCCTTTGGTCATCGTCATCGCAACCTCCCTACACACAGTCTACTCTGGGGTCGGCTGAGATGATCCCTTTTTACCCCATACCGCCCGTGTAGTAAGCGGCAAGGACGCCGAGGTGTTCGGCCCAGTTCCGCTGGGACTTGCTCTTTTTGTATTTGTTCCAGGTGTCCCCCGCTTCTTTCAGCGTGGCCCTGGTCCCTTGGAGTTGGCTCATCGCCAAATCCAGTTCCTCTTCCGTGTGCAGAGTCGGCAGTACCAGTTCCATTCGCCACCCTACATTGGAAACCCACCGGATGCACCCGAGGTACGTTCGGTGGTCACGGAGTGAGATGTAAACGTAGATGGCAGTTGGGAGCGCTTCGGCACTCCCGTCACGCTGATACGGACGGGAAGTTACAGCGAACCCAAGAGCCTGTAGGGACTCTTTGATCTGTGGTCCGTGTGCTTTGGAAAGTCTGGTGGTTGTGGCCATCTGTTGCTCCTAGTCGAACTCGGTGAGTTCCACGCCCTTCTTTCCCTTCCGGGTCAGGTAGGCAGCACTGACGCTCTTGAGGATGACCCGGCCCAGTTCTGGGTGCGTCCGTTCCTCCGCTGTGGTCACTACGAGACCTTCCCTCATGTGAAGCTCCTGACCTGACACGGTCTCCCGTCCATTCGTGTGCTCCAGCATCAGGGCCTTGCTGAAAGGCCCCCGGTACAACACCGGCACCCGAGGCCACTCCAACAGTCCACAGAGCCGCTCCAGGTTGCGGTCATCTGAGAAGTCACCTCTGCTGGGTGCTCCCACGTAGATGGCGAACACCCGGAACCCCAGGGTCTCGTCCTGCCCTGGGTTGGCTCCGTACTTCAGATCCTGGATCCCGTAAATCTCACCCAAGACGTAGACGGCGAGACCCATCTCCCGAATCATGTGTCCGAAGATCTTAAGGATTCTGACTTTGGCCTGAACGTGTCGGGCCACCCTGATGTAGATGTTGTGGTCGTTCTCGGGGACGTCCTTAAAAGCCAACCCCTTGGCGAAGAGCCCCTTGGAAGATACCAACAGCCGTGGCTCATTCGCTGCGTCCTCGCCAGGGATCACTCCGAAACACGCCCCTGTGCCGTGGATCTTTTCGGAGAACACCACTGGCTCACCTTCGATGAGGACATCCGGCCAGCGCTTTACGTTCTCGATGTCGAAGTTCCAGGTGTGTTCCCGGCCAACGGGCCAGACCTGTCCTCCCAGGTGTGCTGGGATGGGTGGCACGTACTTGATGATGCCCAGGATCTCCGCAACGTCCTGGCCTTCCTTCCAGTCCGGTTCCGCTGGGTAGCAGATACCTTGTGAAAGCTGTCCCCTGAGTCGGATGGCCTTAACCCTGTTCCGGGCCTTACCCGAAAGCAGGGAGGAATCTTTCATGTTGAGACGTTCCAGGACAGGGTCGGGGAGGATCGCCGCCTCGGGAATGTACGCTACGAGGTCTCCGGCTCTGTACTGATCCATCAGGATGCAGCTTCGGTAGTCCCCGACGACGGCCAGTTCCATCCGGTCAGTGTTGGGGTGCTTCTCGACCGCCCGCAGGCGGGTGACAGTGACGGTGAAGGTACTCATTTGTGCCTCGGTGTCTTAGGTGGTTTATTGGCCAGCAGTCGGTCGTACTCAGCCCACATAGGTTCGGCCACGCCGGAAACCTTAAGGGCCTGTCGGAAGGTGTCCTTCTCCTTCCAGTACATGTGAAGGAGGTCCGGTCGGTGAGCGTGGCAGTTCCTGATATTGGCCAGCCTATCAGCCAGCTTGACGATGGACCCCCGCAGGTACACCCAGGGTTCCTTGTTCAGGTCTGCACGGCATCGGGCGTAGGTGTTCGTCTTCCGGGTTTTCCGGTTGTGTCCCGGTTCGTCCGTGCAGAAGCGGACCATCCGGGCGACGTTGACGCCGAACCTCTCCGCAACCTGTTCCTCGGTGACCTCGGTGTCCTCCACCACGTCGTGGAGGTATGCCGCTACCAGCATCTCCACCTCTCCGGCGGCTTCGGTGTAGCCGAACTCGTTCAGGATCACAACCACATCCACGAGGTGGGTGCTGTAGGACAAGTCCGCCCCGTAAGTCTGGTCGCCGTGTGCCTGTGTTGCAAACTCCAGGGCTTGTGTGAGTCGTTCACTCATACCTAGTCTACTCTGATCCTCCCCCAGATGATCCTCAGCAATTCTTCCAAACGGCACAGTCTTCATCCAGGCAGGCCACAAATCCGTGGCCCTTGATGTTGATGTAGGAATGACAGCCTTCTTCCCCATACTGTATCCGGTCCCGTTTGGTCCCCGGCGGGGCATAGGGGAGGGTGTCCCAGTCGGGTACTTGCTCATGGAGATGGAGGACCGCTGGGGCCTTGTGCCCTTCGCCCATCGCAAGCATGTACGGTGCGTTCAAGGTGGCCTTCCCTGCCAGGGTGTTCACCTCAAGGTTCTCCACATCCACTCGGGTCACCACAGCGTCGGCGCTGGTGAAGTCCGGCATCTTGTGCCGAGGGGAACAGAGCCACAGGCCGGGCTGGATGTTCACAGCAATAGCCCCGAAGGTATGCTGGTGTTCCCCCTCCTTGATCGTCAGGAATCGATCTCGATAGAGGTCCGCAATTTTGTCGAACAGGTACTTCGCCCAGTGGAGTTTTTCCTCGGAAACCTCAACGGGATGGATGCCCCCAACGACTGTCGAGTAGTACTCGTCGGTCAGCACCTGACTGACGGCGACGTTGAAGTCGTCCCACCTGTCCAGGTACGACACAACCGTCCGGTCGGGGTACACCAGATACTTGCAGTGGAGGTTCTTGAGGTCGTTGGCCACGACGAGGTTGCAGTGGGAATCCAGGAGAAGTCCGTAGGCGGCATCTATCATTTCCCCATAGGAAACACCCGAGCAGAGTTTGCACCCGACGAGGTTTAACTTGGGATTGGCCGGACGCATATCAGCCAGTACCCGTGGGGCCAGTGTGAACGGGATCTGGATAACAGCTCCTGCCTTGTACCCCTTGGTCGTCATCTTCCCCTTGACGGGTTCAGAGGGGATCCAGTTGACGACCGCAGCGGCGAGTATTGCGGCATCCATCTGGGGTGCCAGCATCTGACACTCCGCCCGGTAGGATTTGAACCCTCGGTGATAAAGCCGCCGGAAATCCCTGGTGTCCTGGTCTAACGGATCATGGGTCCTCATGTAATCCGGAAGCAGCATCGTGATCTGATGCCCCCCAAGGTGGAGACGGCGAGCGATGTTCCAGGCCCAGATTCCCCGCACCCGGTTGGAGATGATCTTGTTGTCGTCCAGGGGTGCGTGGACCGGACCTGCTGTGATCAGGATGTTGGCCATTGCCAGCCCCCTCCGTGTTGTGCCTTGTGGTTGCAGACGTACCGCAGGCTGTTGCCCTCGTTTTCTACGGCGAAGGTGAAATACTTGTCCATGGCCTTCTCGATCTCTTCACGGGTGTGGTGCCGGAAAATGGAGATGTCCCAGCGCCAACGCTTCATGTGGAATCTGTGGTCCCACGCCTTTGTCATCTGGAGATGCCCGATCCAGCGTCCCACCATCAGGGAAAAGCCCCTATAGGGTCGACCCGATGTGTCTTCGTGTTTCCGCATCTGCCACCTTGGAGCGTTCTCAAAGGTGTTGAAGACGAACCTGCCCCTTGGATGCAGACGATGCGCCACCTGATAGAAGAACGCCCCAAGGTCTTGGACGTAACCGAGCGCCTGACGGCACACGATCACGTCGAGGGGTTTCTTCACCGAAGGCCACAGTTTGTTGACGTCGAAGGGAACGGACATGATGTACTTCCCAAAGGTGTGGTCATCGACCCTGGGGCTTTTGTCCAACAGGACCACCGCAGGACCGGCGTAGCCCCGCCCTGTGGCCTCCGCCCGGCAGACCAGGGCGTGGCAGGCCACGGCTCCTGTACCGCCGCACAGGTCCAGCAGGGTGTCCTGGGTGGGGTCGTAGTGAACGAGCCGCAGGAGCTTGCCCGGATCCTTCAGCCAGGGGGCGTACAGGGCGTCGTACTCGGGGGTCGTGCAATCGAACATCAGCCCTTCCTGCGGTGGACACGGATGGCGAACCCCAGCGCACAAAATGCCCAGATCAGCCCCATGCTCACGGCACCCCAAAGGAAGGTGTCCCAGAAGGGTCTCGTCGGGCACGGGAGGCAGAAGAAACCGCCCGGCTCCACTTCGTTTACAACAAGGCCCAGTCTCAGCAGTCCGTCCATAGGGGTCACCTCCTGCCCTCATCTACTCACAACCGCCCTCGGATGATCTTCGCCACCCTCCAGTTTTTCCGAGACTGGCAGGGATCATCCCGGAACCGTGTGGAGTAGTGCAAGGTGAGGAGGGTTGAAATGCCGAACACTGAAAAGTCGCTGGTTATGCTGATGACGGGACGGGAACGCCCCTCGGCGCTGATGACCGATGGGTACAAGTTCTCGATGGCCCAGGCGGGCTTCCCCCTGCGGGAGGAGACCTTCTACTTCACGATGCGCCGGGGTGGGCCGCACTACATTCCTTTCAACATGCGTGAGGTCGTGGAGGCGATGCTCCCCGAGATGCCTACGGTGAAGGAGTCAGCCTTCCTGACGGCCAACGGGTATGGGCTGACCCAGGCGATGGAAGAGGCCCTGCGAGGCAAGGTCACGATGACCTGTGCCCCGAAGGGATCCTGGGTGCTGGCGAAGGAGCCGGTCCTCACCGTCACCGGGCCGAGCTTCCTGGTCTCCTGGCTGGAGCCGCTCGTGATCATGCTCAACTTCTCCATCCAGGTCGCCACGGCGATGAAGCAGGGGGTGCGTGAATTCAAAGCCTCCTGTGAGATGGAAGGCCAGATCATCAAGCTCGTGCAGGAGACGATGGGGATCGAAGGCGTCACTATCGATGTGCAGGCCGACGAGTACGAGGAGGGGGTTCGGGGTCAGATCCTCAAGATCCTCGGCAACGGCCTCGCCGCCACGGGCGGGATGACACAGGCGCACCGGGCCTTCGAGGTTGGGATGCGGGGGGCCACCTGTATGCAGCAGCATCGGATGGCCGTGCAGCAGTGTCGGGCCTACGGGATGAACAAGACCTCCAACGTCTTCCTCGCCTGGGAACTCTACATGATCCCGGTGGGGACGACGGGCCACGAGCACCAGGAACGGTGGGGTGAGGACATCAATGGTTTCCGGGCCATCCGGGACATGCGCTCCGAGCCGCCTTCCTACCTGTTCGACACCTATGACCCCATCAACTCGGGGATCCCCGCTGCGATTCAGGCAATGCGGGAGGATCTGGCCCGAAGGTGCTCCGTGCGCTGTGACTCCGGCAACCAGGTGGAGCAGTTTCGCCTGTTCTATCAGGCCGAGAAGGAACACGGTACCCAACCCAACTACATCTTCGAGGACGGCTACACCGACGAGCGCACCGTGCAGATGGAAGCGTTTTGCATGGGACACAGTGATGTGGACCCCGAGCGGCGGCTGTACGGATACGGAGGTTTCATCGTGTCCGTGCCCTCTCCCTCAGCATACAAGCGGAACAACGTCTCGGCGGTGTTCAAGCTGTGTTTCTCCAGCGGCCCCAGGAAGAAGTGGAGCGGAACGCCGGGCAAGGACTCCCTGGCGGGGATCCCCGTGATTTTTCGGTTGATTCCGTGCTGGGGAGAGGGTCTCGGAGATTTTCCGCTGGGGCTCGTTGGGCAGAGGGGTGAAGATGCTCCCGAGGGTTATGTCCTGTTGCACAATGTCCGCAACGAGGATTGGTTGGACTGGTGGGAGTCTCAGGTACACGGGGGGGTCCAGGTGGTCGGAATGAGCCCTGCGACCGAGGCCATCAGCAGAGAACTGGACCGCCAGAGAGATCGAATGATCATCGCAGCGGGCGGCTGAGTAGGAGAGGGTAGGATGTCAAGATGGCCAGACGGTTGCTTCTACACATTTGCTCCTGCGGGATGAGACATGCCCTCGGCAAAGCAGATCTGTTCATCGCCCAAGCGGACGAGGAGCACGGTGCCCCCGAACCCTGCGCCATGTGCTACAGGTGCAAAACAGTGATGAGCGTTACGTTACCCGAGGGGTGGCGGCGTTCATCCATCCCGGTCCTGAGGAAGTGGCTCCTGAGGCAGTCCATCCTCGTACTCAGCCAGTGGTTACAGCGGGGGATCCCCACAAACAGGAGAGAAACGTCATGCCCGTGACAGACGTACAGGCCCTGATCGACAACCGTGTCGCTGCCATCGAACAGTACCATCAGGACGCCCATGTCCCCCGTGCAGAACTGGACCTGAGCGGCGGACTCGACTCCGCTGTGATGGCTGGCCTCCTGACACTGGCGGTCGGCCCTGAGCGGTTGACCCTCGTTCACTCCCGCATCGACACCAACCCGAAGCAGACGGCCAGGGCGCAGGCGCTGGCCGATGGGCTGGGTGTTCCGATGGCCAATGGGGATTACACGAGGATCTGTGATCACCTGATCAAAGAAGCTGTCAATTCGTTGGTCAATGGGGTGAACAGGTTCAGCAATGGCCCTACCTCCGTAGCCCATTCCCCAGGGGAATCCTTTCGTAGGGAGATCCAGGAACGGATTAACAAAGATCCCACGATTATCGGCTCCATTCGTTCCTGCCTGCGGGCACCCATCGGACGTGCGTGCAACCGGCTGATGGGTGGGGGCATCCGTCACGGGACGGGGAACGAGTGCGAGGACCGCTTCCTGCGCTACTATCAAAAGGGTGGCGACGGCGAGGTGGACACCAATCCCCTGGCGATGCTGTCCAAGACCGAAGTGTTCCAGTTGGCCTGGGGCCTGGGAGAACGGTTCCCCAAAGCCCGACAGGCGTACATCGACACCATCAAGGCCAAGCCCTCGGCAGATCTCTGGGGGACCGGCGACGATCACAGCGATGAGACCGAGGTGAGACGGTGGCTCAAAGTACCCTTCACCTACGGAAGCATCGACCCGGAGACCGGGAGGGTCACATCTTTCGGCACCATCGAGCGGGTGTCCCGGTTCCTGGACAACAGCATGGGTGGCCACCCCGTCCGGTTCCCCCAGCAGATCCTGTTCGGGAACGCAGAGATCCACGACGGTCTCTGGCGGGAGATGGCGGACTTCTCCCAGGACGATGGGTTCTTCCCCTGGGAAGACTTCACCCCGGTAGAGGTGGTGAGCTTCCTGATGGCGGCACGCTATGCAGAGAAAACCACCCGACACAAACTCAATCCTAATATCCCCACGTTGGGGACTCGACAGGAACTCGTGGAGCAGGGGCTCCTGAGTAACGAACTCACACTGGAGGAAGAATCATGCGAGTAGATCTGTTAATTGTGGACCCCCAAAACGATTTTTGTGTGGCGGACGATGGCCATGGTAACAGGGGTGCCCTTGTCGTTCCTGGTGCGGATCAGGACATGGCCAGGGTTGCAGCCCTGATCCGCCGTATTGGCCACAAGCTGAACGACATCCACGTCACGCTTGACAGTCACCACGAGGTGGCCATCGAACGTCCAGCGTGGTGGAAACGGATCGGGGACGGGGCACATCCTGAACCTTTCACAATCCTGGGCATCCACCCAGACGGAAAGCGGATCGTCAAGTTTAACGCCGACGCCGCCGGTCTGCACCCGACCGACGAGGAGTACACCACGGCGATGCCCAGCTTCCTCCACCAGGGTGGGCCGACTGGAAAGGGCTCATTCGGGTACCTTCAGGCGCTCGCAGCTAATGGGCGCTACCCGCACGTCGTGTGGCCGATGCACTGCCTCATCGGGGATTGGGGACACAATGTGGTCCCGGAACTTCGGCAGGCACTGAAGGAGTGGTGCCTTCAGGGGCCGGGCACTGTGGAGTACGTGACCAAAGGAAGCAACCCCTGGACGGAACACTTCAGCGGCGTCAAGGCCGAGGTGCCTGATCCCACCGACCCAACTACCCAGATCAATACGGGTCTCATCCAGAGTTTGGAGGAGGCTGACATCATCGCCGTGACCGGGGAGGCCCTGTCCCACTGTGTTGCTTCAACGGTTACTGACGTTGGAAGTTGCTTTTCTGATCCCAAATACATCAAAAAACTGGTGCTCTTGACCGATGCCTCCTCTAATGTCGCTGGTTTCGAGTTTCTCGGAGACCAGTTCATACAGGAGATGACAGCCAAGGGAATGCAACTGTCAGATTCGGTTAGCTTTTTGGCGTAACTCCAAGGAAGGCCAGGCATTTTTGAAGAGTCGAGTCCAGATTATGTTTAGCTTCATAGTCCCACACGATCAGGATACCAAAGCCTCGGTTACGCAGGGCATCCAGTTTGTGTTGTTCATAATCTCTTGCCTCTTGAACAGTACGTGTGGGACGAAACAAACACCAACCAATCTCATCGGGAGTTTGATCTGCACTGGGGTGGAAACGAGACCCATTGTATTCGATAACTCTTTTCAAGTGGGACTGGACGAAATCATATTTGTAGTATTTCCCTTGGAACCACACATTGAATTCATGTGTTCGGGGGGAGAAATAGCATTTTCCTTGGAAAGCCTTTGGCAACAGATCAAAAAGTGCAGTGAAAAAACGTTGGGCTTCAATCGACGATCTACCACTCAGGAAGGCAAGGCTAGGTACCCCGTAACGATCCAGCAAAGTTTTTCTGTATCGGGCAAGAGAATCAGGGTTTTGCATGAAATGGTCAACTCCGTATTTAGCCCGAAAACTTGCTCGTTGCCGGGCTTTAATTTCCGGGTCCTGGTTGACACTCCGAACGCCATATCTTTTCAGGCACGTTTGTTCCCTTTTTTGTTTTACGCCGGGATTTTGGAGGGGGTTGTCGACTCCATAGTTACGTCTAAATGTTTCTCTCTGTTTGGCCAGGACTTTGGGGTCTCTCATTGTTTTCTGACTACGAGACGAAATCCCTTCTCGAATACAAAGGCGGCAATGACCACCCCCTTTGTGTTTGAAAATCCTGAAGTTAGTCTCAGCAGTTTGTCTCCCACACGAACATTGATACGTCAACCGTTGATTACATCCGGTGTAGGTGTCTGTAATCAAGATGCATCCGTGTTCCGCAAAAAAGTCCCGGACCTCCTTCAGAGTGAAAGCCACTTTCCGCTTATGGGAGCAAGCTGGTTTACCTTTTCGGAGACGTTGTTTCAAGCCGTCCAAACTGATCTGAGCAATCTTTCCGCAGGAGCATTTGTACTCTATTGGAAGGTTGGCCTTTCTGTAAGTCGAGATGAGAAGAAACTTCTGCCGTGCAAAGAAAGCCACAATCTCATCCTGTGTCCAAGTTCTCCCTCGCATTTTTGTACCTCTGTGGCCAATTTAGATCGGAATAGACTCAACGGTTTCTTTACCACGATTGTCTCCGGACAGTCAAATCAAGGAGAGGACGATGCCTAAGTTTGCAGACATGAACCAGGATCTGGAAAAGCACACCATCGGAGGCACCCACTTCGGGTTCTCCGCCGCCAAGATCGGCAACCTCGGGGCGACCGAGTACACCCTGGCCACCCTTGTGGTCGACGTCAGCGGATCGGTCGGCTCGTACCGTCAGGAGATGGAAGGGGCCATCAAGATCTGCGTCCAGGCTTGCCGGAAGTCCGACCGGGCAGACAACCTGATGCTCCGGGTGCTCCTGTTCGACACGAACATCCAGGAGTTCCACGGCTTCAAGCCGCTGCCCGACTGCAACGAGGCGGACTACGACGGGTGCCTGCCTTACGGCCACACAACGGCGCTGTTCGACGCCTCCTTCTCGGCGGTCAAGGCGATGACGCAGTACGGAGCCGACCTGACGAAGATCGACTACGCCGTTAACGGTGCCCTGTTCGTCATCACGGACGGGATGGACAACGCTTCCAAGGCGACCTGCAAAATGGTGGCCGAGGCCATCGAGGACGCCCGCACCAGCGAGGCGCTGGAGTCCCTCATGCCGGTGCTCATCGGCGTGAACACCGACACAGGGGGCTTGAACCAGTGGCTGGAGACCTTCAAGAACGACGCCGGGTTCCAGCAGTACGTCGCCATCGGTGACGCCACCGAGGGTGCCCTGGCCAAGCTGGGCGGGTTCATCTCGCAGAGCATCAGCAGCCAGAGCCAGGCGTTGAATAGCGGGGGGCCGTCCAAGTCCCTTTCCTTTTGAGAACCCCGTCTCTTACCCGTTCGGGGATCATCTGAGTCTCGTCCTGAGTAGACAAGGTGAGGGCAGATGACCCCGAGGAGGTTTAGATGAGTTGGACGGCCTACGATAACCTCAAAAGGCGGATACGCAGACACGTGGGAAACCTCTCTGAGGAACAAGCTGCGGTGCTGAGTCTACAGTTTGAAGCGGAGAGCGATCCCACGGATCAGATGACGGCTTTGTTGGGGCACGACGGATGGTGGCCCCCGGAAGCGACGAGGTACATGCGACACCGAGTCGTCGTACACGGAACCCCCCACCGCAACAGGTGTTACCAGCAGCAATTGAACTTGCTCACCCGAGCCTTCCAGCCAGAGAAGGATGCGGTGATCCGGGTGCTGGACTTCGATTTCAGTTTTCCCGGTGCCTCTCATCAGTGGTGCCCGGCTGGTTCCCGCCCCACCCCCGAGAAAGTCCGAGGACAGATTTCCCCTCTGCGCTGTGACGTGGAAATGACCCCGGCGCATCTGCATGATGGGTCCGAGGATACCCCCGAAGTTTGGCTTGTCCCTGATCCTACTCCTTCGCTGGAACCAGGGGGTAACAAAGTCCGTCACGTTTACTGGTTTGCATACCGGGAGGAGGCCAATCGTTTCAGTGCCCGCTTTGGCCTCGAATCCAGAGCGTATTTCATCACCCACTGTGAGATTGTTCGTGCAGGAGGTACTCCACATGCCTGACTCCAAACACCCGATGCAACCGATGTTCCTCGATGAGGATGGTCGACCCCGGTTTAAGGCGAACAGCCTCGTCCGGTATATGCTGGACGCCGGGGGGCTGGACCTGAGCGGTCTGAGGATGCTTCCGAACATCCCCCAGGAGGATTGGGAGCAATTTTACCAACTCATTGGGTATCCCCTGTCCGGTTTTGAGGAACTGAGCTTCGTCGGTGAAGACGCCATCATGGAGGCCCGGAAGTTAGCGGACGACCTCAAGGTAAGGAAGGGGCCGGACGGGGCCGTGGACCGTAGCGATGTGTCCTCCGACGACCTTCGTGCCGAGTTCCTGAAGCTGGGTGTACAGATCACCCTAAATCTCCACCCAATGACCATCTATATGCAGTGCAACACCATGCGCTTCATCTGGAAGGAACTTCGGCGCAGGGGTGGAGCCGAAGAGGACCCCAGTTGGGAGGACATCCAGGAAGCCACCAACAAGGCCCACGGGCTGGGGGTCTGATGTTGACAGCACCCAATCGGGAGATCCGGTATCAGTTTGTCCGGCGAGCGAATGCTCTCCTCGTTCGGGCACAGGCAAAGGAACAGGGGCTGATGCCCGAGATGGATGCGCTGGATGCTGACTACAAGGCGCAGGCTGCTGCGGGGTGGAAGGACTGGGAAGAGGAGACCCTTCTCCATCTGAAAATGCTTCGCATCCACGTGGGGAGGGTCTCCTAATGCACGCTGACTACTACTTCACCATCGGGAAAACCCACGAGGTTTGTGAGGACTACGCCCGTGCCGGGGTCATCCCGAACGGGCGGGTCTACGGCATCGTGGCCGATGGCTGCTCCTCTTCCCCGGATACGGACTTCGGTGCTCGTTTCCTGACGATGGAAGCCCTGAGCCAGATTTCGTGGGACGCCCCGCAGTTTTCGCCTCAGTGGCTCGTGGAAACCACCCGGAGTCAGGTGTTGCCTCCGCTTGCGATGGAATGCCTGGATGCCACCCTCCTCGTTGCCTACGAGATGGACGGTGTCGTTCATGTGGCAGTCACAGGCGACGGGGTTGTCGCAGGTCTCAAGCGTGATGGCAGTCTGGTCATCTGGGACATCGACTACGAGGGACGCCCCGGTTACATCTCCTACCTCCTCGACCGATCCCGGTGGGACCGCTATGTGAAACTTGGCTGGGCCAACCGGGTGGTCACCCGGATCGAGAACGGGCAGATGGAGATGGCCGAAACGACCACAGAGGCCGTTACCAGGGAGATCCTTGATTGGCGACTCGAACTAGACGTCGCTGAGTATCAGGCGGTCTTCCTCATGTCCGATGGTGTCCACTCCTTTCAAAAGCAGCCTCCCGGTCAGGGGATGGAGCCGATCCCCATGCCCGAGGTGGTCGCACAGATCACTGGCATCAAAAACGCTGCGGGGTCCTTCCTCCGACGACGGTGCAATGCGTTCGAGAAGCGCTTCTGCCTGAAGAACCACTGGCATCACGACGACGATCTCGGCGTGGCCGCAATCTGGACGGGGGACGTATGCAGCCAGCAAGAATAGATGAAACACGAGGGTGCTGGTGTGACCACAACGGGGTTACCTACCCCATCCCGGACATCTTGTACGTGGAGGATCCAGAACACCGCATGGATGGTGCCTGGACCGTCAAGGTGATGATCGAACCTGTTGTTGTGATGAAATCCAAGGTGATCTGGATTGAGACGGCAAATCCACACCACGCCTGGGACATCTGCTTGGCTCTGCGTCAGGCCCGGACGAACTTGGCCGTCGAGCGGAGCAAAGGATCCCTCTGGGGTCCGGTGTCCTCCGTGAACGGTGACACATGAGGAAGGACCAAAGGAAACCGTGTGGGTTCGCTCAGAGGGAAGCCCTGGGGAAGTCCTACGACGACGATCCTCGGTGGAGGAAGGTCAACAAGTTGCGTGATGAGGGGAAGAACAGCGAGGCCAACGGTCTGGTTATGCAGATCAGGATGTCATGGGGGCTAGAGTGAGCGCAGACTACTATGCCAGGACGTACCTGGGTTTTGAGGTGGCGGAAAAGGAACTGTGGATCCCTGAGGAGGAGGCCCTGAAGATGTGTCCCCGGCACCACAAAACGCCTGCCGTGATGGAGGGTGACTTCTGCCCCTTCTGCGGTAACCGTCTGAGGGTGCTCCAGGACAACAAGATGTCTCCAGCGATAAAGATTCTCTACGAGCGCTGTCGGGAAGACGAGGATGAGGGGGACTTCTGGGAAGATCTCTGTAATGATGGGGTTGGGGCGGAGCACATCCTTTTTCATCACCTGGATGCAGTTCAGGACAGCGAACCGGACCCTTTTCCTGATGAGGGATTGACCGGGATCGCCATCCTTCTCCGTGAGGTCGGAGAAAACAATCCCTACGACGAGGCTACCGCCCCGGTGACCATGGCAACGATGCAACGTCTGGTCATGATGTTCCAGGAACTCTCCATCGCCATGTTCGGTGAGGAACGGGAAGTCAAACTGTACCCCACATTCTATTGCAGCGTGTGAGGCACAAGATGAAAACCATCGGATTCTTCAAGACGCACACCGCTGAGGAGGCCCTGGCCTGGGTCAAGCCCATGACCGAGGCCGAAAAAGTCGCCTGCATACGGTACCTCAAAGCAGGGACCGTTGAGAAGAGCTACCGTGGGGTGGCCCGCTGCCGGGTATGTCGGACGATGCTGGGAAGCACGGACAACCTGACACCCAATGGCAACTGGAGGTACCCCGGCAAATGGGAGCATTACATCGAGGAACACGACGTCCGACCACCTGATGAGGAGTTCATCCGGGATGCCCTCACCTGGGCACTGAAGCAGGGGATCGTGATCCAGATGAACCTGACTGAGTACCGACCCCGGAGATTGGAGAACCTTGGCATTACCGATCTTGAGAGCCACATCACAGGATGGGCCTACATCGTCGTTCCGGGGCATGATGGTAGGGAATGTCCTCCCTTGTCCGTTGAACGAAGAAACAACAGCATTCGCTGTTATATGGAGACCCATCCGGTCTCGAAGGATCCCAAATGAGGGTCTACGTCAAAGGCACTGGCCAAAAACTTGACCTGACGCAGAAGGACTACGTGGGGGCGGGGGGCGAGGGCACTGTTTACACTCGTGGCGGGGTCGCCTACAAGGTTTACCACGACGCCGGTCATATGCTCCCCATGGGGAAGATCCAGGCGCTGGGGGCCATACAGGACCCCTTCGTCGTCAATCCGCTGAAGGTCCTGGTGGACAAAGCGGGGAAGCCCATCGGGTACACCACGAAATACGTCCCGAAGGCTTGGACCCTCTGTCAGCTTTTCCCCCCCGTGTTCAGGAAGCGGGAAGGCATCACCCCGGACACAACGAAGGGGCTTGTCCGCAAACTCCAGGACCGGGTGGTCAACACCCACAAGGCTGGAATCCTCGTCGTGGATATGAACGAGATGAACTACCTCGTCACGAAGGGCAACCACGACCTCTACGGCATCGACGTGGACAGCTACCAGACCTCGCAGTACCCGACCCTCGCCATCATGGAGTCCATCCGGGACTGGACGGTGAAGCAGCACCAGTGGACGGAACTCTCGGACTGGTTCTCCTTCGCAATCCTGAGCTTCCAGATGTTCGTGGGTATCCACCCGTTCAAGGGCCGATACAAAGGGTCCAAGACCCAATTCAAAGTCAAGCTCCCGACCGACGCTGCTGACGATCCCTTCGCCGTGACCCGGCGTCGGATGCAGGGCAACATCTCCGTGTTCCACCCTGAGGTGGGTGTGCCCGGTGCGGCCCTGCCCTTTGACAGTATCCCTGGGGCGTACCGGGCGTGGTACGAGGCGCTCTTCGTGAAGGGTCAGCGCTGTATGCCGCCGACCGACTTCGGTGCCACCATGATCGTGGTGCCCATCATCAAAACGGTGAGGGGTACGGCAACGCTCGACATCGTGCAGATCGGATCCTACGAGGGTTCGGTCATCGGTGTGTGGGGGGATGGTTCCAAGATGGTTGTGTCGACGGACGAAGGGATCTGGTTGGGCAGCAGCCGTGTGGGCATCACCCTGAAGGACCATCCCAAGGTGTGGGCACACTGCGGATTCAGTCCCCGGCAGAGCCGAGCGGTGGCCATCGGGGCAGATCCCTACAGCAAGGTACCCATCCTGGTAAACCTAACCGACCGGACGCAGATCCCCTTCTCTCTCCAGGTGGAAAGCTTCTCCTCCTATGACGGACGGCTCTATGTGCGGACGACCGACCGGGTCCACGAGATCCTGCTCACGGATGCCGGAAGCCAGGTCATCGCATCCACCAGGGAGGTGGCGCAGACACTGCCCCACGCTACCAAGCTCTATCCGGGTGTGGTTGTGCAAAAACTCCTCGGGGCGACCTTCGTGTCCCTCCTCATCCGTTCCGGGGCCGCACAGCAGGTACAGATCAAGGAACTGGACCCCTACCGGATCATTGACGCTCGGTTCGACCGGGGCGTGTTGATGGTGATCGGGGAGAAGAAGGGCCAGTACGACCGGCTGGTGTTCCGCTTTGACGGGGCAGGCGTGTACGACGTTCGGATCGTTGCCGGGATCGCCATGGGCACCCTGAACTTCGTGACCCTGGACTCCGGCATCTGCATCTGCCTCAACGAGGATGACAAGCTGGAGATGTTCTCGTCCCGGAAGGGGTCGTCAGCGATGAAGTATGTAGAGGACCCGGCACTGTCCAGTGATATGCAACTCTCCCGGCAGGGGGGTACAGTACTCTTCAGCCAGGGCAACAAGGTCTACACGATGAGGATGAAATGACGAACACACAGTGGCCACCCCCATTTGAATGCTCCTTAGATGAGCGGACAAGACTGTGGAAAGCACATAGGGATGAGACCCAATCTCAGCAAAGGAAGGCACCACCATCAGTCAAAACAGAAAGCCCGGAAGAGGACAAACCGGACAGGTGGTGGAGGCCCAGCGAACACTTTGACGATTGGATCTACAAAAAAGTTCGAGTCATCAAAGAACTGGGCATCCCTGTTGGCACGCTGGGAGTAGTGATAGACTGGGACGACGGGATGCCAATGGTGTGGTTCACGGAAAAGGCAGCACAGAACCTGACCCGAGAGGACATTACTGCTGCTTGGGACAGCCCCGAGCCCCCGGAGGTGGTTTTCAACTTCCCTCTTGACCATCTGGAGAAAGTAACATGAGCCGGGATTCACGAGACGAGAACTGGACGACTGACAGGGATGGACACTCCTGGATGACTGGAAGCGATGGAGAGTACCTATGGGACTCTGAGGGGCACCGAGTCCCCGGTCCAGCAAGGAAAATCTCTAAGCCTGGAGACTTTACTGAGTTCGATTCATCCCAAGGACACTGCGGTTTGTGTGGCAGCCTCCACTGCCGTGGTGGCTGTTTCAAATAGTGGGGGTTTCAGCAAAGCGTGCTGAGGAGCAAAGCGATGGGACGTAAAGTCGCAAATCCTGAGGAGGGAAAGACCTACTGGGTGTTGGTTGGGCACCCCTCCAAGATAGTGTGCCTGCCAATGGCTGTCACCGTGGTGCCCACCTCTCATGGTCATTCGGTCTCCTATGTTGGGCGGGATCCGTGGAGCGGGAAAAAGTTCACGGACAAGTATTGTCCGGTTCAGGCTCTTTACCGCACGGAACGGGCGGCTCTGCGAGTGGCAATGAAAGAGACGACCCAAGTCCTGTCCCAGGTCTCTAGGGCGATTGCTGATGGGCAGAAGATGGAGTGCTTCTACCGGGAACAGCACCAGGCACAGAAAGAGCGTTGGAATCAGATTGTACCCGAAAAGTTCCAAGTGGAGTAAACCATGAAGAAGGAAGACATACGCCTAGTCAAACATTTTGCTGCACAAAGTCTTGACGATATCAATCGAGGGCTGACCAACCGGGGCATAGATGCCGATGCTGTCATCACCCTCACCCGTTCAGAACAGCAAGTCACGGAAACGACTACTGCTGGAGCCAGTGTGCGTCAGGCCATTTGGTTCGATGTGTATTATAGGGCACTACCAGGGGAGGTGGCCAAATGAAAAGGGAAGATCTCGTACCCGGCCTGACCGTATGGTTACACGTCTATGGGACGGTGACGAAGACAATTGTGTCCCAGGCACAGGGGAGAAACGCTTCTGGTGTGTACGTCGCCAAAGGAGAAGGTTCACGATACGTGGGGATGTGGGATCTTAAGAATTTGCATCCTACCCGAAAGGATGCCGTAGCTGCGGCAGAACCCTGGATCAACGAGAAGTTGAGGAAAGCCAGGGCACGGGTTGAGCGGCTGGAGAAGATGGAGGCCAACCTGAAACGGACGGCCTACTTCTGGGAATGTGATGATGAGGCCCATGAGAATGATCTGGTACGGGTCCAGGTCGGAACCGACGACACCATTGTCGCTCGGGTCCGCCAGGGGAAGACGCACTGGATCTGGAATGTGGGTAAGGTCAGGGGGAAGACGGAGAGGCAGTATGCGGCGCAGTACGCTGCAGACGAGATTCTCCTGAAGGATAACTGGACGTTGATGGGACTGAAGAAGGGATTCCCGAACTAAGGAGACCGTATGGGCTGGTTACAGGACTGGATGACACGACGGGCCTACGTGGGTATCAACAACCCACCACCGGGTGCGCCCCCCTCTCAGCGGGTTCGTTCCAAACCCCAAATGATGGCAGTCTACAAGGCGTACCTGGAACAGGGACGAAAATGACACCATCGACACACCCACTGACGGCTGCGAAGTTCTTGGAGCTGTCTGCGGACATTGCCTACCGACTGTCAGGGCGTGCCTTTGACCCTCGGACCTTGTTGAGCCTGATCCTAGAGGGTGCCGTCAGCGTTCCCGTTGCCGAGGACGTTCTGGCCCAGGCCATCTCCGTCGTGTGTACTGGCTACGGGGACCAGCGAAGAAAGCTGGGACCGATGGCTGTGGTACATCCCATCAGGGTTGCCGCCATCCTGTCCCGTGTGACCCGAGACCCTACAATGATGGATCTGCTCGGGGCAATTCTCCATGATAGGGATGAGGACTTGACCCAAGATCTGATAGGGGACGAACGATGGGCTGCAATGTCCACCGAGATGGATGCCCTCACAGCGAGCTTGGACACGAGCCACAGTTGGTATCTGGGGGAGCGAATCGCCCTCCTTACATGCGAAGATGGAGGGAACTACTGTGCCTACCTGATGGACCTGATGGAACACAGTGCCTCGATGCCCGACCTCATCAGGGTCAAACTGGCCGATCGACTGGACAACACTCTGGACGTTGGGGTGACTCAACATGGGATTCCAGGCAGCGGTGTTTTCAGTGCCATTTTCAATGTGATGTTCCTGCCGGGCTTTCAGGGGTTCCCCGTGCCCGTCTCCTACGTTCCCCTCAGCACCATCGAGGGAGCACAGATCCTGGCGAACCTTTTCAAGAACGCCGAGTTCCTTTCCCTGCTCCGATCTGGCAAGGCAGCGATGACGGGCACCACACATCGTCTGTACGACGCTCTCATCAGGGGCAGCACCGTGATCACCCAAAACCTCATCCAGGACACCATCACGACATCCCTGTCCGTCCCCGAGCAAAGGGAAGCGGTTGAGGAGGTGCTGGCCTACTGCCAGTCCGGTGGACTGACCGAGGTGCGTGAGGGTGGTGCTCATCAACTGGATGGGATCTTTCTGGATCTTTATGGAGCAAAGTCCGGGCGGAAGGATCGACTCCGTCAGATCTTTGCAGACAAGCAATACCTGGCTCGGATCGGGATGGTTTTCTTGGCTGTGTTTTCCTCCTTCATGTCCGACCCCGCCTACACGATCCGGGGGGTTGACCGGAACGGTCTACACCCCGTGGGATCATCTCAACCAGACCCTGAGTAGACAGGGTAGGAGGTGGCACAATGCCCAAGGACAAAGGGCCTAATGATGAATGACGCACTGGGTGACAGGATGAAGCAGTACGAGGGCCTGGAGTGCAACCGGCGCTTCATGCCCTTGCTTCCGATCATGGCACGTCTGGATGGACGAGCGTTCCACTCGTTCTGCAAGGGATTGGAGCGGCCCTTTGACACACGATTCAAGGACCTGATGGTGGCGGTGACCCATTTCCTGGTCCGGAAGACCGGGGCGCTCATCGGCTACCGACAGTCCGACGAGATTTCGCTCGTCTTCTACAGCCCGGACACCAAAAGTCAGGTGTTCTTCGACGGACGCATCACGAAGATGACCAGCATGCTGGCAGCGATGGCATCGGTAGAGTTCAACTGGCTGCTGCCCGACTACCTCCCGAAGAAGGCCCACCTGTCCCCCACGTTCGATTGCCGGGTGTGGCAAGTGCCTACGTTGGAGGAAGCAGCCAATTGTTTCCTCTGGCGGGAACGGGACGCCACCCGGAACAGCATCCTGTCCGCAGGGCAGGCCGAGTTCTCCCACAAAGAGATGCAGGGCCTGTCCACCAGTGTGATCCAGGATAGGCTCCACGAACTCAGGGGTGTCAACTGGAACGACTACCCGGCATGGGCGAAGCGGGGTACCTGGGTGCGACGGGTCCATGTGCAGCGCCCCTTCACAACAAGTGAGATCGACAAACTGCCTGCCAAACACGAAGCCCGGTCCAATCCGGGACTGATCGTGGAGAGGGCAGAGGTTCAAGTGATTGACATGCCCAGCTTCGGGTCGGTGGTGAACCGAGCAGATGTGATCTTCCACGAAGCCGACCCGGTGCTGAACACAGAGGAGACCGAATGATGAAGTATCTGTTACTGATCCTGGTTCTGGCCGCAATGCTGTTCCTCGGGTGTGGAACCACCACATCATCCTGCGTGGCACAGTGCCGGGTCACGGCGGAGGAACTCTGCAAGGAGGGGGACCAGAAGTGCATCCAAAAGGTGCTGGATGGTTGCTTCCCCGTCTGCAACGGCAATGCGAGCAGCGCCAGCGGGTGCCCGTGTCCATCCGAAAACGAGGATGACGAGTCCAAGTCATCCAGGGAATCCCCGTGAGACGGCTGCTGACAGCGGCTGTCCTGGTTGCGGTGGCCCTCCTGGCTCAAGGTTGTGTAGGGAACTGCATCCAGCAGTGTGGCCCTACGGTCAAGGAGACCTGTGGCACCGACACCGAGTGTGTCAAGGAAGCGTTAAGAGCCTGTTTCGAGGCGTGCGGGGAGGGGTTATGAGCCGCCGACACAACCTGATGGTGGAGCAACTGGCGACCCACATTCTGCGTGAGTGCGGGGCAGGACGAGGGTTACCATCGTGGACCCCTGAGGAGATCCTGGAAGCAGCGGATGTAGATCCCACGCAGTACACCGAACTATGGCAGGAGGCCCTGGCGATGATGGCCAAGGGTCACGTCTACCAGTACGCCAAGGCGGATCACACAGTGGACGCCGTCGTGTTCCACATGCGGCCCCAGGAGGCCGGTGGACCGCAGTTCCTGGCCGTTCGGCGGGGACGCACGGGTGACCCTCACGAGGATGAGTGGGCGCTTCCAGGGGGCTTCATGGACCCCGGAGAGCGCCTCGTCACATCCGTGAGGCGGGAACTGAAGGAAGAGACCGGCTTGGACGTGCCGGAAAATCGGTTCGACCAGATCAAAACCCATGATGAACCCGACCGGGATCCTCGTGGTCGTGTCCTGTCCACCAGCTTCGGAGTCGTGGTGACCGACAGGGAGGCTGCAACCACCACGGGTGCGGAGGAAAAGGCCGAGTCCCCCGAGTGCCGCTGGTGGCCTCTGTCCTCCTCGCCCAAGCTGGCCTTCGATCACAGCCTGATCCTTCATAATGCTTGGGCAGTCCTGATGCTGAAGGGAGTGCTGGAATGAGGGTCGGCATTTACGGTGGTGCCTTCGACCCCCCGCATATCAGTCACGTCCTGGCTGTGACCGAGGTGATGGCCACGGCAAACGTGGATCTAATGTGGGTTGTCCCCTGCTGGAAACATGCCTTCGGGAAGGAGATGACGGACTTTGACACTCGGGTGGAGATGTGCCGCCGTGCCTTCAGCATTTTCAAGTTCGTGACGGTGCCCACCTTCGAGAAGGAACTGAAGACCAAGTACACAGTGGACCTCCTGCGGTTCCTCAAAGAGACCCACCCCCACCACGAGTTCGTGCTGGTGATTGGCGAGGACGAGAGAGATGCCCTCGACCGCTGGAAGGAGCCAGAGGTGGTTCGGGAGTTGGCGGAGATCCATGTCCTGGGGCGTGCCCCCGACGCCGTGGGGGCTGCAGCCACCGATCCAATCAAGCTCCCTGGCATCTCCAGCACAGGAATCCGAACGACGTTGGCATTGATTAAACCGGAGCACCGGGAAAAGATGGTCCGGGGCCGGGTGCCCTACGACGTGTTCAGATACATTGAACAGAACGGGCTATACCCACCACAGGAAAGGTGACGAGATGAAAACAACATTGGTACTGGTGACCCTCTCCTTATTTTTTCTCGGATGTAAAGGGGACAGGCCCCCCGAGAAGAAGGATACGGCTACGGCAACGCCACCCACGGCGTGCGTAGAGTTCAATCAAGCCACCTCGACCGAAAGCGGTTGGCCCCAGATGTGCCGGATCTTGTGGTGTACCAGAAATGCAAGTCACAGGAATGGGCTGGCAGGCATGGCCGTTCTGTACTGTACGCCCGGTGAGAAACCCCCGGAAGGGACACCTGTGACGGGGATGAGAGGAAACACCAAGTGACTTTCACCCCCCGTCAACGGTGGCTCCTCCTCGGGGGTTGTCTCGTATTCGGTCCTACAAGGAAAGCCGTGCATCTGGCGGCGACCGCCTATTGCCGTTGGTTGAAGATGCTCTCCCCCAACACCGACCCTGACCCGGAAATGGTGCTTGAGGGGTGGTGGCACGGCGTGCCCGACCACGGGGGATTATCTCCTCGAACCCTCAGACGAGTAGAGAGGATGACGGGACTCAACGTCATGGAACCAGACCCCTGGGATCCCCCCAAGGAAGGAGACACGTTATGAGACGGAAATTGAAATACACGCTCGAAGAGATGTGCGCTCTCCTGAAGGAGCAGGGCACACCCTATACGGTGGAGGACGGTCAGGTAATGATGGAGGGCAAGGCCATGCCCTTGGAGTCCCCCGTCATCAAGCTCGACCGCCGGAACAAGAAGCTGGTCCGGCAACTCCAGGCGAAACTGGAGGAGTACAAAGGACGTTTCTTCGGGCGACAGGAAAAAGCCCGGCCTTTTGCCGCCCCTGAGACCGTCGAACATCATCACTCATACTACAAGCGGCTCATCCTTCAGACATTGCTGGAAAAGGGCAAAGTTGTCGCATGGTCCCTGTCCCGAGAGATAGAGAAGAAGAGGGGTGTGCTATTCCCCAAGGACTTCACCTCGGCGTCCTTCGTCATCGAGTCCTACATCACCGGGGACTCCACAGGGATCACCGGCAGCACAGGGTTGCCCGATGTCAGTGGTGACTAGGTGGTCTTGCCCCCCGGTGCCTCCTGACCCACGGGTCGGTTGGTTGCTGTACGTTTACGAGGAGGGTGGTGAAGAGGCCCTCTGGCAGATGTGGCTGCACCTTATGGATCCTGACCGACTGTGTCCGGCCCTGCGAAACGACCCCCCACCCGAGGAACCTCCTGCCGCCGAGCCGGTGTTTCTTCCGGGCCTTCATCTCATGGGCGAACCCTTTCAACTGGACTATCTGAATCTATTTTGAGACAGTTGGATCATCTCAGGAACTCCCTGAGTAGACGTTGTGCAGAGCAAGGTTGCCTGCGCCGAGTGAAGAAAGTTCGGGCGGATTGAAAAAAGGTGTTGACAAGGAAGCCCCGGCTTCGGTATAGATAAAAACGTCGAGGCTAACCTCGGCTCTGAAGTAGCATCCTTGAGAAGGGATGCAGAGGATTTATACGGCATGTCCAGGCAGAAACAAAACCGATTCAAACGCCCAGCGGTGAGAGCCGCTGCCGTGTGTCGGTCTGTCGGACAGCCCATGGGTATCCCGACCGACGCATCCCATGTACGTGGGAATGACAAGGGCGGCGATCCCAAGGGGGTGCCCGGCCTCTAACTTCAGGTAAAACCTGCAAGTAACTGAGAGCCGGACACCCCGAAAGGGTGTTCGGCTTTCGGCGTTTAAGGGCTTCACGAAGCCCGTCCCTCGGAAACGGGGGAGGATCTTTGACAACTGAATAACCAAGCGACGGCAGAGGGTGCCCAACCCTGCCGTCGAGTTTCTTTTTCAATATCAGCCATAGCTCAAGTTGGCAGAGCACTCCTGACTTAAGGTGATGGATCCCGGTTCGATTCCGGGTGGTTGTTCTACGGGGATGTAGCGCAATGTAGCGCAACGGGGGTTGCGGGATCATACCTTGTCGTTCCCGTCAATAGACCTTCTATATGTGCAGTATGGTCACAGTAGGAGGTTCAAATGCAGAGCAAACAGCATCTCAAGGATGATGCCATTCGTCTGAGGACTGAAAAACGGTACTCCTTAGACGAGATTGCATCTGAGTTAGATGTTTCCAAGGGCACAGCTAGTATGATGCTCAGGGGTTGCCCTTTGACAAAGGAAGAGATCCTCGAACGTCACCGTAGTTCCGTAGCCCTCGGCAGACGAAAGAAGTGTGAGGACCAGCCACTCTCCAAGTTCTGTATCAAAGTCCCCTGGAAAAAGCTGACCCGTTTGCAGAAGGCCAAATTGTCGGAGGCTGCGGCCCTATACCGACTGATTCTTCATGGGTTTTGTCCGTTCGGATCAATGTTTGATGGGGACAAGTCAGATTGGTTGGTTGATGTTCCCGGCGGAACACCCCTGCGGGTCCAGGTCAAATCTAGCAAGAAAGGAGAATATGGTAGCCCTCTGTTCGTACTTCAATGTTCAAACGGAAGACGAAAGGTCCGACCCTATTTAGACGGTGAGCTAGACATCTTCGTAGGGTACGACTACGAGACCGACACATGCTACGTATGGAAATGGCAAGAGATTTCCCATTTGGCATCCTCAGTGTCCGCCACTGAGGATGCCAAGGAACGTTGGGACAAGTTGAAAACAGGGGGTGGATCGGATTGAGTCCCCTCACTCCCGCCACAGGTCAAAGGTTCCCCACCACAGACCTGGCGTTGTTGGACTGGGCCTGGGATGCCTCCCTCACAACAGGTACGTTAAGCCTGGGGTACGAAACTGTTCTCCTGACCCCTGTTCTTTGGGCCGGTACGTGAAGGGAACGTTCCGTGTCTATGGTGTGCGTAGCTCAGTTGGCAGAGCATCGGGTTGTGGTCTCGAAGGTCGCCGGTTCAAACCCGGTCGCACACCCCACGGGTACCTAGCTTAATTGGTAAAGCCGCAGGCCGTTAACCTGTTGACTGGGGGTTCAAGTCCCTCGGTACCCGCCATCCTCTCCAGCTAACCAGGGATCGCTCCTGTTGTCCGTGCGGCCAGGGGGTGGGTCCGAGTCCCACGGGGAGGGCCGAGAGTCCCCCTATCACCCTTCCTTCATTAGGAGGTGTGTGATGGACTTTCTCCTCGGACAGGTGCCCACAGGCATTGACCCGGTGCAATGGCACTCCTGGTGCCCCAACGATGTAGCATGGCACATCATCGCCTCAGTGATCGCAGGTGGCGCAGCCATTATCACCTTCGGGTTTTCCAGGCGGATCCGTTATCTGGTGGACGCCAAGGCCATCTCAAAGGTGTGGGAATTGTGGGGTGCCGTCATCCTGGCCGCTTGTTGTGGTGCCCTGGGGGCGTTGGCCGGTGCAGCTTTCTGGCACTGGAGCGGCGGACTCTTGGCGGGTGTTGCAGGATCCGGGGGGTCGCCCTTTGTGATCTACCTCCTGATGAAATTGACTGGTCGCCTCTTTCCAAACGGGGCGTCTGTGGTGCAGCCCTCAAGATCGCATGTTCCTCCCCAGGAGCCTTTGGAGTAGTACCTTCGTGGAGGTACACATGAGCCATGTCACAGTAGAAGGGACGGTAGCGGCTGCAACAGCCAAGGCGGTCCTCATCAACATCGACCTCATCGACGGGAACGACAGCTTCGCCGGGGAGGAGCTTTGGATTCCACGAGCCTGCGTAGATGACGAGGCCGAAGACGTGTCCAAGGGGGACGAGGTAGAGCTTGAGGTCGAGGTGTCCTTTCTTCGTAGAGAGGGCTACGTAGAATAGTCAGCCCACTACGGAGAAGGGAAGGATCAGGATGCGGCTGAAAAGAGGGGCCTCCAGAACGGTACTGCTCGCCAGGGGCTACGCCATCAAAGTTCCCAACACACGGGAGTGGCGTCTGTTCCTTTCGGGACTCCTGGGAAACATGCAGGAACGGGCCTTCAGCCGGACTGGGTGGAAGGAACTTTGTCCGGTACTTTGGTCAGACCCTTGGGGGTTCGTGGTGGTGATGCCTGAGTGTGAACCTCTGGCAAAGAACCTGGATGACAAAAGCTACCAGAACTTTGTAACTCGGGCAGTTGGGAGGGTGCCTGTTGAACATAAGCGGTCGAGCTTCGGCTACCTGAACGGAAAGCTGGTAGCAGTGGACTACGGCAGTTGATTAATCAGGATGTAGCGCAGTTTGGTAGCGCATCTGCTTTGGGAGCAGAAAGTCGCTGGTTCGATCCCAGTCATCCTGACTAAACAAGTTCGAATGGGGCCAGCCTGAGACGCTCTGCGACTCAGAAGGAGACCGAAACGGGCTCGTGCTGGGGTTGCATCAGGGAAGGGCAATGCAGCGGTTCAGGTATGACTGTAGTCACTGACGTCAACGTGGGGCAGGTCCTTCCTCTGACAGGCCCTACAACGCCTCCTGTAGGCGTTTGTTTCCCCATAGATATCCGAGACCGGGAGTTGAATGTGGCCGCACTCCAGGACCTCGTAGGGGATCTTACAGGTGGTCTCCAGGTCATGGGAATGTGGAAACCCTGGTGGGAACACAGCACGGGCCAGGATCTTTTTGAGTGGTCCTTTTTTTGCCATCCGGCACCTCCTACCCTTTAGTGGGAGGACGTGACAGTTACAGGGGTGTAGCTCAGTGGATTAGAGCACGGCGTTTATTTGTAGAAACCCCCACACCATGGTATGGTACCTTGGTGTGGAGGTACTGAATGGTGGATGCTATACAGGAAGCAAGACGCTTGCGAAAAGCAGGACATTCCCTTGGGGAAATATGTTCTATTTTGAGCCGATCCAAGAGTACCGTGTACTCTTGGATAAAGGAATTGCCCGTACCAGAGGTGGACGGGGTAACTATCCGAAAACGTGCTCAACAGGAATGGCAAAGAAAAGGGTGCAGAGACACACAGAAACGCCATAGAATTGCTCGGGAAGCAGCACATCGTAAGGGATGGGAGGAGGCTCCAGTAATACTCAGAGATCCTCTTATGCGGGATTTTGTGGTGCTCTATCTAGGGGAGGGTACTAGAAAGGGGGACAACCAATTATGTGTTACCAACACAGACCCAGCCCTATTGTCCCTGGCATGGTGGGGCATACAGAAAACAACATCGAAAAGTATCACGGTACGGGTTTTTTGCAGGGAATATGAACGTTCTGCCGTGACCTCCTTTTGGTCCCTACATTTTGGCGTGTCTCCTGAAGGTATCAAAATAGTTCTCAAAAAAGGTCCAGAAGGTAAAAACAGAGCGGCCTATGGGGTGGTTCAATTAGTAGCTTACGATACTTTGGCCAAGGCACGACTACGTGGTTGGATGGATTGGCTAAAAGCACAATGGGGTGATTCGTCTAACGGATAGGACACAGGCCTACGAAGCCTGTAATACAGGTTCGAGTCCTGTATCGCCCACTACAGACCACAATATTGAAAGTTCAAATCTTTGCATCCTCGCATCTGTAGGTTAGGGGTGTCTTCAAAAAGGGTGCCTTGACTCTCTAGCTCCAAGGTTAATTTTTTTACGTTTAAACAGGGATCAGGAAAGGCTTCGGACCTTCTATCCGGTCCTGTCACCCCCGCTGAATGTTAAGTATCGGGATGTAGCGCAGCTTGGTAGCGCCTCTGACTGGGGGTCAGAAAGTCGCTGGTTCGAATCCAGTCATCCCGACTATTATCTGGTGTTGATGGCTGAACAGGCGGGGGATTCCTTGGAACCTGTTGGGACTTCCCCTATTAAATAGGACCACCTGGCGGGGACATCCCAATGGACGAATACAGCGGCCCCCCACACAAAGGCTTTGAGTCCCCTTTCCTTTGTTTCAGTTGGTTTTTCCAGTGTGAGAATGTCGGGGGAGACACGCCGAAGATCTCTGAAATGGTCATCACTCATTAGGATGAGGTCTACCCGCTGGCCCTGTTCTTCCAAACGATTAAAAGCATCAGCGAGTTCAGCCGAAGAAAGAGCTACCAATGCGGAGGTTAATCCAATTCCCTTGGTTCCGGGTAGGTTTTTGAGAAAAGCTTCGGCCCGGTCACATGTTTTCAATCTGGTTTCATCCACAGGGATCTCCGACATTGTTCAGAGCACCATACCACTCAAATCGGGGTGTAGCGCAGTCTGGTTAGCGCATCACGTTCGGGACGTGAAAGTCGTCGGTTCGAATCCGGCCACCCCGACTATGCTGGCCAGCAGAAAAGCTGGAGGAACGCCTTTGCTCATCAAGACGGAGCCAGGTGAATCGGTTGGCCCTGTTGTGGAGGGTACCATCTACCGGGGTCTAGGGGGTTCGAATCCCTCCCTTCAGTCCATGGGATCGTGGCGCAATTGGTAGCGCAGCAGACTCTTAATCCGTTGGTTGAAGGTTCAACTCCTTCCGGTCCCACCAATCTCTTGGCCTGTAGCTCAGTTGGTATGAGCGTTCGCCTGATAAGCGAAAGGTCGGCGGTTCGACCCCGCCCAGGCCAACCTCAGGGCGGTTAGCTCAGTTGGTAGAGCCTTCGACCGATAATCGAAAGGTCAGTGGTTCGAATCCACTACTGCCCACGGATGTCTCGACGGAGCGCCCGTTGTCCTTGGTACTAAGGACTCATCCCCAGCTACGTTAAGGCAGGGGTCCGTTACGGTCCATTGGGGGAGTCTGGAGTCCCCGCTTCCCTGTCACGGAAGAGATCACGAGTTCAAATCTCGTATGGACCGCCATGTGGTCTTCCTGTCCCGTTAGGGTAGAGTAAGGAACAGGAGGGACCTAATGAAGAGCACATCAGCCCAGCTACAACAGCAGCTTCGACCCTACTTTCCTCAAGAGACTGTGGAGTTCTATCCTCTAGGGGGTGGACGACCTGGGCATCGGGTGGTGGTCGTGTCTAAACAGTTTGAGGGGCTGACGAAAACCCAACGGGACACGCTAGTCCGATGTCATTTGCCCGCTTTTGGGGGGCCGACAGCATTGTGGACGCCTGCGGAGGTTAAAGATCATGTACTCCAAGATGGCACTCTTACTGCTGTGGCTAGGAGGACATCATGCTGAAGACGCTTGATACCAGGAACCCCCACGACTCTTTGCTCATCTTCGACCGCTTTGTTGTCGATCCTGGCCTACCCAAGTTCGTGAAGGAACGGGAGGTTGATGATGACGACAATGGTGATGACCAGGAGGGGTTCGGGGACAACACCACCCCCATCAGGGGGGAAATGCGGAGGACACGCCGTCCCCCGGAGATCTGGCAGTCCGACAGCGGCTCCTTCACCCTGACATCGGATAACCCCATCGGCATCATGAACAGTCTCCAGGAAACCAAGAAGACCCTTTTCGTGCGGCTCCTGATCCGGTGGACAAAGCTCTGGGCTACGAAGCCTCCTCCTGAGGAGCCCCCGAAACCAATCACCCTGGTGTTCGATCAGGTGCTCACGGACCCAGAGGAAATCAAAGTCTGGACGGAGCGGGATGGACAGCTTGAGAAGATGCTGGAGCAGGCTTCCTTGACAGGACAGCAATCCCTGCTGGAGAAGCTGAAGGCCGAGAAGGGTCTGCACCAGACCGAGAACGCCCTGTTCGCTGCGGGCCGGAAGAAGCTCATCACGGAGCCCCAACTCCTCAAGTTCGTTAAGGGCTGTGAGAAGGGCCTGTGTTTGGACTGGGTCCGGCATTTTACCCGGCCCATCCCCGACGAGGTGGTGGCCGAGAAGGTCCGGTGTGACGAACTCGGGATCTTCGACAACTACGTGGTCCTTCACTACGACCCAATGGGCAAGTCCGCTGAGATGTCCCAGGTCGAGGTGGAGGAGGAGATGGCCCGACGTCGTGATCCCATCCTGTTCGGTGTGTTCCGGGGATCCCGGAAGCTCTACTTTGTAGGGGACTGGAAGGACGACCTGTGTGACCTGACCCTCCAGGAGATCGTGGACAAGCTGGGCGAACCCCTTGAGATGACCTGAGTGATGACGCCGACGTACCATGTCCTGGAAGATCCCGACATTGCTCATCGTTACTACACGGGAACCGACAAGGGGCCGAGTGAGTTCCGGTCAGCATGGGAGGGGCATGGGCACCCAACCCTGCGAAGAGCGTGGAGGGACCACTGCGGGGGCTGGCCTCGGTGGCTGTTCTTCAGGGCACCTGACGGATGTCACGCCTTGTGGGCGTTCGGGAAACAGAAAGCCTCTCCGGGTGAAAAGGTTGACATTCAGGTCCTGTCCGTAGTTGCACGAAAAAGGGAAAAGAACGAGAGTATCGGCCCGTAGCTCAGTTGGTAGAGTGCCGTTTCGACATAGCGGATGTCGCTGGTCCGAGTCCAGCCGGGCCGACTACGCCCCTGTATCGGGCCTGTCTTCTAAACAGGTACACCGTAATTGGATGATGTGGGTTCGACTCCCACCAGGGGCGCTATCGAAACAGACCGATTGCTTCTCCGCCTCTGCTACGGTATCATAACGGCAAGGGGGTAGCATGAACAACATTGAGAGTGGGAAATTAGGGTACGCCAAAACACAGGAAGCGATGGAGGCGTGCAGGAAACGGCAACATTCTGAAGCGGTGGCGAAGTTTACAGGACTTCAAAAATGTTGTGCCCACTGTGGATTGCTTTTACCTTATGAAAAGCGGAGTAACAGTTTTTGTTCTCGTTCGTGTTCTGCCAGCCATGCAAACACATCCAATCCTAAGCGCAAACGCAAAGAACGCTTCTGCAAGGACTGCGGAAAAAGCTTTGTTTTTGTGGGCACCCAGCGCACTAAGTTCTGTCCCGGATGCCAGCAAAGGCGTAAAAAAGCAAAAGAGAATCTAAAACACATGACTCTGGCTGAATGCTCCTCCCGGCCATCCGTAGCTAACAAACATCCTTCCTGGAGATGGGCTTACGTCAGAGTATTGAATCGTCGATGGAACGCTCATCTCATAACTTCCTGCGCCGTCTGTGGTTACAGTAGACATGTTGAACTTTGTCACCGCAAAGCAATTTCTTCCTTCCCCGAGACAGCCACATTGGCAGAGGTAAATGCCGAATCAAACAATGTTGCTTTATGTCCTACACATCATTGGGAATTCGATCATGGGTTCCTTGTTCTGTGACTGTGCTACCGCTAATCCTCCTATGCCTCAGCTTCTGTGAACAGAGGAGGATGCGATGTCTTACAACGTTGTAGATCAGTTCAAGCAGGGACTCCAGTACCACTTTGATCCCGATGCCGGGGGAGCGACGGACGTTTACGTAGTCCCTCCTGCGAGAGCGAATCCTGACGGGGTCGAAGACGGTTCGTCCTTACACCCCTATACAAACCTTCAGGATGCGGTTGATGCTCTTCCCGCTTACAATGCTGCGGACTTAACCACCTTTACAGGAACCATTTGGGCCTTGGGTGGGATTTATGATCCAGGAGCGTCTGTACCCCTCACCATTTCACGGGGTGGAGCCACGATCATTAACTGTCATGGGAGTGTCTATTTTGGAGAGACGGCATGGTTGCCCCTTTTCATTACAGCATTACAGACAGGGGTGCCACCGCCACCTCTGACCTACACCTGTGATATCATCGTCGGAGACGCCGTCAGTCCGGCTCCAGCGGATCCCTGTACAGTGATTGTCCGCCCGGCGGTAACTGCTCCGCCGACTGACACGGACAGTATTTCAGGTGTCTTTGCTTTGCTTTCCGGATCCTTCATCTGTACTGGAAAGGTGTACTTCATTGGCACCAGCTATAATGGAGATGCTGGTCTCCTGTTGGAGAGCATGCTTTTTCCTAACCCTGCAGAGGTCCAAACGGGGATACGTTGTGCTGCCCTGTTCAAAGGTCCTCTGACCGTTTCCGGTAACGTGATACGGATGGAGTCGAGCGGTGTTTACGTGGGTCCAGCGGTTACCTCTTCCACCATTTTGCTGAAAGACTCAAACGTCCTCAACATCTACGGACCGTCCTTCCCTGTAGTGGGGAAGCATAAAGTCAATTTCTGGGATGAGTGTGTGGTCCACGGAGACATCATCTATGGAGCGGCAAAGCTCAGCATGCGGTCCTGTAGTGTAGTGGGTGATCAGATTGAGGTTGATCACATCAGGGCTAGGCACGTGCATATAGATTTGGCAGCCCCTAGCACCATCAAAAACACCTGTACGCTGTCAGACACCCGGCTGGAGGACTGTAGTGTGACGTCGTCGGGACCAGGGATCAGCTGGGTGCTTCCTGATGCTTTCAACCCCTACATCTATGTAGATGGGGTCAGCAATTATCTTTCCGATTGGACAACCCTCCCCGTCCCCAACAAAGTGCTGATGACCTGATTCTTCCTTTTGTCCCTGTAGCTCAGTTGAATAGAGCACTTGCTGAGGCCAAAAGGTCGCTGATTCGAGTCCAGTCATCCCGACTAGAACAAAAGCCACTTGTGTCTGAACCCCCTTACTGATAAACTGAACCCGTAAGGGGGGTTCAGATGGCTGCATCCAAACCAGAGTTGAAAGTTGAGTGTATCAGACTGCGTGTGGAGGAAAGACTCTCTTACCGGGAATTGCAGGAAAGACTGGGGGTCAGCAAAGGTTCGCTCTCCAGTTGGCTGAAGGGTTACCCTCTTACAGCGGAGGAAAAGAGAGAGTGCCTAAAACGGGCACATCCGGGAGCTTGGAACAAGGGAAGAAAAAAGGAGCGAGGGACCGAATCTGAGATTCACTCCCTTGTCAGAAGTAAGGGGCTTAATGGAGTCCAAGTGGCTAAGGTTTCAGAGACAGCAGTACTGTTACGACTCCTCATCCATGGTTTCAATCCTTTCGGGTCTGTCTTTGATGGGGATAAGACCGACTGGTTAGTAGAGGTCCCATCTACGGGGCAGGTACACAAAATACAGGTCAAAACCGCATGGAGGCCCAATAAGGGACACGGCCTGTCCACTGTGTCTCTTCATTTTGGAAGAGGGCGTAGGACTGGAGGTCGTTATCAGAAAGGTGACTTTGATTTCCTTGTGGGTTACGACCTGTTCACTGACATTTGCTATGTCTGGAATTGGGAGGAACTTACACACCTGACATCCGCTGTCACAATCTGTCCTGATGCTCAGGAAAGGTGGGACAAACTTGGGGGGTAGTGCAGCCTGGTAGCATGGCATCCTGAATTCAAATCCTGCTAGGGACGCTTTTGGATCATCGACAGACCTGACAGAGTAGTGTTTGTGTTGACAAAGGGCCGCTAGCTCAGTAGGTAGCAGCACGTGACTTTTAATCACGGGGTCACAGGTTCGATTCCTGTGCGGCCCACCGTGGTAGAGTGTCCTCATCAGGAGGCACACTATGGGAACCATCATAAAGAGTTTGTCCGTCCGGTTGTCCGTAGAGTACGTGATCGAGGTGGATGGGGTTCCCGAGCGGGTCGGTCAGGAGTACCGGGTCGATTCTGGATCCTTCCAACAGATGGTGAACCAGGAGATCATCGAGGTCAAGGATGGAGACGGGAAGGTTCTGTTCCTCTATTCCCACCCGGAACGCCACGTGACCCTGAAGGGCTCGTACAAAGGACTCGGACCGTCCACGGTGCCACCCGAGATTGTAGCGATGATCCGGGAGCAAGGTCTCCCGTGGTACGACTAGGTTCTGTATTGCCCCGTAGCTCAGTTGGTAGAGCGCCCCCATTTTAAGGGAAGCAAACACCGCTCCGCACCTCGGCACGGCAACGTGCCATCCAGTGGAGCATACAAGCTAGGGAGGTCACAGGTTCAAGTCCTGTCGGGGCAGCTTCAGTTTGCGGGTGTAGCTCAACGGTAGAGTCCTGCGTTGCCAACGCAGACGTTGTGGGTTCGAATCCCATCACCCGCTCTTTTCAGAAAAAAGTCAGTCTCAAGGAGGTTTGAACAGTCTCCAAAAATCTTGGGCGAAATTGGGCAAAAGGGATTACACGAGATGCATAGAGAAAACTTGACAGGGAGGATCGTACCCTGTACTCTTTGAACCATGAGGAAGGTTGCCCACGGCAGAGCTTGGTTCCCAGATCCAGCGTTGGATCGGATCCTCACTCTGATGAAAATCCAAGCCTCTGCTACCAGAGCGGCATATCAGCACACACGACGAACAGGCGACTTTGGAAATCAGGTCAAAAAAGCCATCAAGGGAAACTACATGGCTGGCCTAAACCAACGGTATGTTGGAGACGCTTGCGGCCTCGCTGCCCAAAAGAGAAACACCCCCTCGGTAATTTTCGGAGGCAAACCAGCTTGGAGAGACCTCCAAAAAGGCAAGATCTCCAAGGGGGAATGGCAACAGAGGCGTAACTCACAACTCTATTCCCGAGGAGACAAAACCAAGCGAGGGAATCCTAACATCCGTATAGTGGGTAACCGAATCCTCGTTAACGACCCTTCGGAACGAGGTCGTTGGATTGAGGGCAAGTTCTGGATGCCTGACAAGTTTGAGTTCAATCCAGACTGCTACGACGTGAGACTTATCTACCGTAAGGGTCAGATTGAGGTCAAGATTTCCTCAGAATTTGAAACCCCACAGATCGTAACGAAACCTGTTAGTCAGGGAACCATTGGTATCGACTGCAACCCTGACGGTCTTGCTATTGTTGAAACGAACTCTCAGGGACAGCTTGTTCACCATCACTATGAAAAGGAACAGAGGATTCGTTTCGCCAAATCCGAAAAACAGACCTATGACATTCGGCAACTTGCGGTTCGGGTCGTTTTGTTTGCCTTCTTAACAAAGAAGCCTCTTGTTCTTGAGGAACTACGTTTTCGGGCAGGTAAACAGAAGAACAAGAAGTTCAATCGTATGAGATCCAATTTCCTTCATCGTCAGATGCTGGAAGCAATCAAGTCTCGTGCTGTGAAGATGGGTGTCGAAGTTGTCGAGGTTAACCCAGCGTTTACTTCGGTGCTGGGAAAACTGAAGTATCAGGACATGTACTCTTTGAATGTTCACACTGCTGCTGCGCTAGTGATAGCTCGCAGGGGTATGGGTTATTTGGAGAGTCAACGTTTTACGGACAAGTTAACAGGTCGTGGGGGTTCTCGGGTAAACCTGGAAGGAAGATCCCGAAAGCATACTTTACGTCCGAGAGCTTGGTCGTGGTTGAGGGACGAGTTCCTGAGGCCGAAGAATAGTTGGGCTCACAGCCCTGCCATCGGTTCCTGTAATATTGCAGGCATGCATGGTAACCCAGGCGAGATTCCTGGGGGCGAATCGTACCCAATAACTGGTCGGGTACGTCACTCTGTTTCGGCAGAGCGTTAACGGCGGTGAAAGGACGCCAGGAAAGTTGAAAAACTTTCCGAAACCAGGATCATCTTGCGTTCGGTGGAGTAGTACAGGTATGATAGGGACAGCCCTGGACGGATTCACGGGTTCTTTGATAGTCAGTTTTACTTAGTATCGGGGGGTAGCTCAGTCTGGTAGAGCACTTTCATTTAGAGAAAGCCAAAAGCAACCCCGCTTCTCACCTCGGACCTTTACGGGTCCATCAAGGGAAGCATACACGCTGCCCAGGTTCGAATCCTGGCTCCCCGACTAAGGGCGCACAATCAGACGTGCTTACAAGGTATGATAGCTCAATTGGTAGAGCATCGGATTTACATTCCGAAGGTTAACGGTTCAATTCCGTTTCTTTCCACCAAACACAGCACGTCACCTCGTGCGTCCTTTATTTGCGGTACAGTTGTGGTCAAAAGGTGCATGCAACCTTTTCGGGTTCAATTCCTGACTTGCCGCTTCATGCAGTAATCCCGGCACAGGCGGGATGACGTGTTTGCCCACGTCTTCAGGTTCGACTCCTGACGTCTGCACCAAGGGCACCCATCCAGGCGAACATACAAGGATAGCTCATCTGGATAGAGCATCAGCCTGCAAAGCTGAAGGTGATCGGTTCGAATCCGATTCCACGATCTCGCAAGGGATTGTAAACAACGTTCGCCTACTCGGGTGCTTTTGGTACGAACTGCGGATGGGAGGAGGTAACTCCGGCTTTGAGCCAGGTTCAAATCCTGGCTTCGCACTTGAGGGCATCCATCAGAGTGAGCACACAAGGTAGCTCAATTGGTCGAGCATCAGACTCATAATCTGAAAGTTACTGGTTCAATTCCAGTCCGCAGTCCCCCGACCCGGCGGGAAGGGGAACTGGTAACACGCTCACTCACTCGGATGTCCTCTATTTGATATTCAGTTTGGACGTGCAGCCTGTCGAGCATACAAGCACCAACGGGGTCCGCCCTGTTACCATCGCAAGTTCCGCTCGGCTCCTCGCACGTTCAGTTACACCCGAAAGGGGAGGGCAACCTCCCCTTTTGTCGTCTCACTGTGATCATCAGGAGAGACTGCCGAGTAGACCAATGTGAACGGGGGAGCAGATGTTTTGCATCAGCTCTCGAATTAGAGGTGTTCGTTTGATCACATGGAACACAACCTGTAATGTCTATTGTGTGCCGGGTAGTCGGAGGCAGTTGATGGGCATAAAAATTTGTACAGGTTGTGGGGGTGCCTTCCCCCTTGATGAATTCCGAGTCAAGGTAAAAGCAAAGGGATACAGGATCTCCAAGTGTCAGGAGTGTGACAGGATGTACCGGGCGCAGCGGTATGCTCGTCAGGATAAAGCCCAGTACAGACGGGAGCAACAACGTCTGCTGGACGCTCGCAGGCAAGCCGTGACCGCTGGATTAATTGTGGAACCGAGCACCAGGGTTTGTCCTGATTGTCAGAGAGAGCTTCCGATTAGCACCTTTGCTTTCAAAAACGAGTCGCTGTTGCGTCGCCTTTCTCGTTGTCGGGACTGCCAAAGGGAACACCGTTTACGACAATACCGAAAGGATCGGGTTCCTTACCTGAAGAACAACCGTCGTCAGAGAACCAAACTCCAAAAGATCGCAGCCCAGGCTAAAAATCAACCCTGTCAGGACTGTGGTTGTTCCTTTCCTGCCTGTGCCATGGACTTTGATCACAGAGACCCGAAAACCAAGGTGGCCAAAATTTCCAGCATGGTCTTTTGTGGGTCCAAGCAATTACTATTAGATGAGATAGCCAAGTGCGATGTGGTGTGTGCCATCTGTCATCGCCTTCGGACAAACAGACAAAGCAGGAGACACCATGAATGAGCAAGAAGCACGGATTGAGGGTCTTGGCCCGGCTGAACGAGCGATTCAGTCCCTGACCACTCATCTCGATCACCTTTATCATGGGAGGCCGGGGATGGTTTCCCCGGACACGACCTCCAAGGTCGGCGTCAAGTGGGAGCCGATCTCCTGGAAGCTAGAGGGTGACAAGGGCAAACAGGAGAAGGTCGTCTACCGCCTGACGAAGGTGGCTCGTAAATCCGTCAAGACCAAAATCGGCATCCTTCGGGACGACGGCAAGATCGTCAGCGGACGGAAGATCCTTGGTGAGTACCGCAAGCCGGGTCTGTTCCCGGAGGTAGTCACCTGGATGTACCAGCAGGTCGCAGAGGTGTGGAAGGCGGACAACGAGTTTGCCGCTCACTGGGCGTCCTGGGCCTTCCCCCGTGACCACCGGGACATGAAGGTCATCCTGGCGGCGTTCATGCTCTGCCAGAACCGTTTCGGGGAACCCGTAGCGGGTGAGCCGGATCTCTTGGATGATGACTACCGTGCGGTCGGGGAGGCCATGTGCCTGATCCGGGGCAAGCACGATTTCAACCCCAAGCTCCTGCTCCGGCTCGGTGACGTGCTGGCTGTGCCGGGGGTAGCACAGATCAACAGGGATCTCGGCTTCGGCCACTCCGCTCGGAAGCCGTTCTACGGGCGCTACCTGAAGCTCGTGACAAAGTGGCTTCGGTACCGTGAGGAGAACATCAAGCTCCTGAATGGTCTCGTCCGTGCGGGTTTCCGTACTTCCGTGATCCGGCTCGCCCAGCGGGTCGGGTACAAGCCGACGTCCCCGCAGTTCTTCGAGATCCTGCGGTGGAAGCAGGAACAGGCCAAGGACGGTCGTCGGACCATTGCCATTGGTGCGAAGGTCAAGAAGGCTGACACCTGGGAGGGTTTGTCCGAACGGCAGATCTGCAACCGCATCGCCAAGGACAAGCCCAACTGGAAGCTGATCGTTGGAAAGCTTCCGCCCCCGCTTCCGAAGGATACTGACAAACCGTATCCCAAAGGATACCTCGGGGGTCTCACCCGTGCCATTGTTGCGGCGGCTGTCCTGAACGGTTGCATGTCCAATGCCGACCTGATCATCCTGACGCCGACGCTGGAGGACATGGAACTCCTGAAGCTGCCCGACATCCAGGCCAAGCACGATAAGGCCCTGGCGGCTGCGGACAACCAGCGTGCCACCAACATCGCTCGCCGTGTGCGGAAGACCGAGACCGTGGAGAAACTCCAGGGTGCAGCGGACACGGCCACGAAGAAGGCGATGGAGGAAGTCACCAGGGGCCTGCGGGTCTACGTCATTGTGGACAAGTCCGGTTCCATGCAGGGTGCCATCCAGGCGGCGAAGGGCTACCTTAAGAAGTTCCTCGGGGGCTTCCCGCTGGATCGCCTGCACGTTTCGGTGTTCAACACCATCGGTATGGAGATCACCATCAAGGCGGCTTCTGCCGGGGCAGTGGAACAGGCGTTCCGGGGGCATCAGGCAGCGGGTGGGACGTGCCACGCCACTGGGGTGGATGTGCTGCTGAAGAGCCACAAGCCCGGCCCGGAGGAGGACGCACTGTTCCTCTTCGTGGGTGACGAGGGTGAGTACCCCAGCGACCGGGTCATCAACGTTTGCGACCGGCATGGTGTCCGTCCGGTGGCCATAGGCCTTCTGAAGGTGAAGGGCATGATGGGCCATAACGGTACCTACGTTCAGGACACGGCCACCAGGATGGGGATCCCCTGCTTCCAGATCGAGGAAGCGCTGTTCAACACGGATGACCCCTACGCCGTGACCCGGACCCTGCGGAACTTGATCTCCACCACGCCGGTGGGGACGACGAAGCAGGATGCCCCGGTGAAGCATCGGAAGTCCCTGCTCCAGGAAATTCTTGAGACCTCATTGCTCCAGAAGCCCTTCTGGGCCTAGTTCGGTTTTCTTGTTATAATCCCTCCCTGATGACAAACACCTGGGAGGGACTTGGGGATGAAACTGATGACTGCTGCTGAGTATAGGGAGATGTTGGCTACGGAGTTTCCTTCTGAGGAGGCTCTGAAGAAGTATCTCCAGGAACACCCCAAGGCAGACAGGCACAGGCATACAGTTAAGAGTCCTTCTGGTGGCGGGGGTGGTAAGGTTCCTGAAGAGAAGCCCAAAAGGTTTCCGGGTAAAGGAGACGTCGCAGGACTGTACAACAAAAACCCTACCCTTAAAAAGCTTTTCGAAAAAGTGCCTTCCATGGCGAGTTTTAGGGCGCATCTCCCTGTGTCTAGGAGGATCGTGCATAGTCTCATAAACAAACATGACCATGGTCAGTTGGTGAAGATCTTTGAGGAAGCCAAGGACGCTGAAACTAAGGCCGGGAAGATCCTCGGTAAACTCGACCGACAAAAGCACCCAGAAGCAAGGGAACTTTCGCGCAAGGAATGGAACAAAGCGTACACCACTGTGAGGAAGGAGGAGAGCAAAGCGACAGAAGTTAGGAAGCTCCTGGGATGGGCAGTTGCAGAGAGTGCACCTCGGAAGCCCTAGCTAAGGCCAAGGTCGTTAACTCCCACAAGGACTCTTGTCAGGAAAGCCCTCAGAGGATCCCCTGTGACATACTAGGGGATCATCCACTGACAGTTTAGAGTAGATGACCCATGGGAGGTTCCCCATGGGGTGGCAGGACTTACTTTCAGAGAACGAGAAGCGGGTACTCCCCTGGCTCGGGGAACGCCGATTGGCGTACAAGGACCAGATCTGGCGTATCGCCGGTCGGCTCCCCGAGGAGTTTGGATGGTACACCTTCGAGATCTCCGGGGGTCGAACTGCCCGGCTCATCAAGGCAGCTGACCCTGACTTCGAGTTCGAGCAAGGACACAAGGTCATCCGAGGCTACCTCGCTGGGGAACGACTGATTCCTGACGGTGTTCGGGTGGACCCGGATCCCGATAAAATGATCGATCAGACCATCTCCGTACTCCTCGTGGAACAGGGGCTGGACAGGTTTGCCAGGGCGGTCGTGATCCCCCTCTCCACTGAGACGGGGAACGCCCACGTTTACATACGACAGGAGTTCCCTGTCGGTCCTGAGATGGAGGTCGAAGTGGCCTACCAGGATCGATTAGACTCCGTGGCGCATGTGGCCGGAGTGACACCCGCCTTGGATCTCGCTTTCCGGTGGCTCTCCTTCCAGCGTGTCGAAGCCGAACGCCGGGAGGCTGAAGCGGCTGCACGGAGGGCTGAGGAGGAGAAGAAGACCATTGCGGAGGAGAAGCTCCGACAGGCCATGAAGGATGCCAGTACGGGTGCCGGACGCAGGGCACTGGCAGCAGTGGACTTCAGCGCCGCCTGCAGGGCCGCACTGGGTGTTTCGGGCGCAACCCTACTGGATGCCCGCCCTCACAACAACGGGGCCTGGATGGTTGTCCAGTATCGTTACCTGCACAGGCGGCTGGAATGTGTTGTGGAGAAGCGAACCCTGCGAATCGTTGACTCGGGTGTTTGCTTGAACGACCACCACGGTGAGAAGGGGGACAACTATTTCACGCTAGAATCGCTCCCAGCGATTATTAATGACGCGATGCTCCAGGGGCGGCTGGTAGTTTACAGACACGCTCCGGGAGATGTAAACAATCAGCGGGGTGCCATTCCCCAGGCGCATCTGCCTGGGGGCCAAGATCCTGACCGTTATGACGACGAGGACGATGACTGGTAGGAGACTACAATGATCGAAGTTGCATTAGTTTTTGACAAGGACGGAAAGACGCTCCTTTGGCATCTCCCGCCTGGACGCACAGGGGGAAGCATCCCGGACTCCTTCGACCTCTGGCAATTCCTCTGGGACAACCGGAAGAATCTCGGGGGGCTGGCGCATACGCACCCGTGGAGGGGAGAAGCGTGGCCGTCCCATACGGACACAACCACCTTCACCGCCTTGGAGAAGGGCCTTGGTCAAAGACTCCTTTGGCCGATTATCACCCTCACCGAGGTCAAGTACTTCATGCGGCACGTGGTGACGGACGAATACGTAGTGGTGCGCCCCCAAAAGATCCCGCCCCGAATCGAACATGAGCTTGAGATCGAGGAGTTGCTGAGACTCTCAGGATCATCCTAGAGTGCCCCCGAGTAGTATAGTGGTACAGCCCGAGGATCAACCTCGTGGACAAACAGGAGGATCAGATGAATGCACGAGTGAACATTACGTGGGACGGTCAGAACGGTGACCTCCCGGACCCGGTTCTTTACGATGCCACGGATCAGGAAATCCGGGGCTGGGTCGAGGAGGCCGTGAGGGACGGATCGGTGCCCGGCATCAATGCCGACCCTGACATCGACCTCAAGGATTTCGTGGTGAACCGCTTTCCGGCCAACGACGAGATCCCGGACAACAAGATCATCGTGCGTCCCAAGGCCCCGCTCGGAGCCTAGATGGCCGGGGACACGGGGGCGAGGCTAGATCAGCGGTGGGAAGACGGCGTCCCTCATCACCCCTTCTCGGAAGCGGTGGTGAGGGCCATGTCCAAAATCGACGGCGAGGCTGGCCTTCCTGTTGACATCAAGATGGGTGGCGACGGGGACATTGGTGAAACGATGATGTTCCTGTTGGACGTGTGGATCGAAAAGAACGGAGGTAAATGCCCATGTTGTGGAAAAAAATAGTGGCAGAGCTGAGTGGGTTACATTGCCACAAGTGGGTGCGGTCCCAACCCCCGCATATCACGGACATCTTCCCGCCCCCTGGCTCGCCGGAAATCACTCGAAGGTGTTCGGTGTGTGGCAAGGTGCAGAAATGGCTGCCGGGATACGGGGGATCCGAGGCCGGATGCTGGTTGAGGGTACCATGACCATCGTCATTGTAGGAGCAGGAGCGCTGGGAAGCCACATCATCCTGTTCGGGCGTAACTGGGAACACACGATCCGAGTGGTGGACTTCGACCGGGTGGAGATGAAAAATACCCAGGCACAGTTCCACACCCGGATGGGGTCTGGCCGGAACAAGGTGCAGGCCCTTCAACAGGCGATGCAAGGGATGTGGGGGCGGAGCCTGGAGATCATTCCGCACAAGCTCACCACGGACAACGTCCGGGAAGTGATGCGGGACGCCGAACTCGTCATAGACTGTACGGACAACATCGAGGCCCGTCTGGTCATCCAGGGGTACGTCCGAGAGCACGGCATCCCGTGCCTCCACGGTGGCCTCTCCGCCGAGGGGCTGTTCGGACGAATCATGTGGGACGAGTACTTCGTTCCCGATGCTGAGGGGGAGCCGGGACAGGCCACCTGTGAGAACGGCGACGCCCTGCCCTTCATCGGGATGGTCGGGGCACAGATGGCGATGGTCATCCAGTTGTTCCTGGAGACGGGTGAGAAGCGCAGCCTCCAGTTGACGGCAACGGGGGTTGTCAGGTTGACCTAGAAAGGATGATCATTTCTTTGGCTTTTAGAGTAGGGTAGACATGGATGGGGGACTGACAAACCTTAGATGCTGAGTGTGGGGCGGAGGTTTGACTCTTAAAAAGGAACCCACCAGTACCCGGTGGTCACGAGCCTGAGGCAAGGCACCTTGAGGGTGTCCTAGAAGGGTGCCGAAGGTATACGAACCACTAGACCCCTGGGATGCGCCTGAGCAACCCTCCGGGTGACGGGATTTGAAAAGATCAGGCTGTAATCGGGATCCTGCCCCTAAATACAAGGAGCACCCGAATGGTTCAAGGTCTCCGAGGGCACACTCTCCCGGAGACCGTATGGGGCCTTAGCTCAGTTGGGAGAGCGCCGCTTTTGCAAGGCGGAGGTCACGAGTTCGATTCTCGTAGGCTCCACTATGGAGGTCAAAATGAGCGAAAACAATTTCACATCGGAAAACACGATCACCTTCAGTGTTGGCGAGGAGGAAGTCCTGCGTCTGACCACCGGGGGCTTCCTGTACAAAGGTGAAACCATCAAGGACGCAGGAGAAGCACACCGGGTCTTTTTGGCAGTCTTTTCCAAGATGAAGGCTTCGTTTGAATAATGCGGGCATAGCTCAGTTGGTAGAGCATCTGGTTCCCATCCAGAAGGCCACGGGTCCGAGTCCCGTTGCCCGCTCCATGTGTGCGGGGGTACATAGCAAGGCGAGGCACGAGTGTTCCATAGCCTGGGATCAAGAGAGGTTCCCGCATGCAGGTGTTTTCTTCCCCTCTCTCCCACTCCGAATCTCTCTTGCCGGTGAGAGATAAAGCACTCGAAACCGGCTTTTTTGCGAGGTGGCGCAGTGGTAGCTCAGAAGACTCATAACCCGGAGGTCGGCGGTTCGATCCCGTCCCCCGCTACTAGATTGGGTTTGGTCAGGACTCCTGAGGAAATCGTCAGGCACCTCATCAAACCTTATTGGCCGATGTTCAGGGGCTGTAGCTCAGTTGGGAGAGCGTTGCCTTCGCAAGGCAAAAGTCAGGGGTTCGATTCCCCTCAGCTCCACCCATTGTCAGGCGAACGGAGTAGTATACTCTGTTGCGGGTTTACGACGGTTGGGAGGACGAGATGAAAAAGGAACAGATTACGATTGCTGAATGGGACGGGGTACGAGATACCCAGAAGGACAGTAACATAGCGTTGCTGCACGAAGCTGAAACGCAGCCGTTGCGACTCAGCTTTTCCTCCAGCACCAAGGCGCTGTACAAGGTCACGGCCTTGTACGCAATTCGGAAAAGACTGAACGCTCAGGTCCGTATGATGAAACAGGGGGCTGTGATTGTGCTGGGACCGGGGGTTTACCCCGAACCTTTGCTCACTGTTTAAGGAGCATCCTAAGGATACTTTGAAACGGGGCTCCTGAGTGGGGAAAGAACGGTCTGGTCCTATTCTCTGTCCGGGGGTGTCGTCAAGTGGTTAAGACACAGGGCTTTGGTCCCTGTATCGCAGGTTCGAATCCTGCCGCCCCTGCCTCATTAAAATAAGAAGTTCAACAAAGATCCTGTTAGATGTTGCCGGTGTCCTTGTTTTCAGCTAGGGTATCGGTGGGTGCAACACAGGGGTGTAGTTCAGTGGTAGAACGCCAGACTCTGAATCTGGATGCCGGAGGTTCAAATCCTTCCACCCCTGCTTTGGTGAGATAGCTCAGTTGGTAGAGCCCACCCCTCATAAGGGTGTTGTCGGCGGTTCGATCCCGCCTCTCACCACCAAGGCGACATAGCAAAATTGGTAATGCACCAGATTGCAAATCTGGCATGCCTCGGTTCGAATCCGGGTGTCGCCTCTACAGAGCAGCAGGGATACCCACCTCAGCACATCGGGCCTGGAACTCCAGGTTCAATCGCAGCCTCGCCAGAACAAACTCAGGGGTCGCTTCCGTGATCGTGATGTCCTTCGGCTGGGGGCCAGGGTCTCCGGGCCGGTAGTGGATGAAGACCTTACAGCGACCCCGTAGGTCCTTCTCAACTCCTGCACGCTGTGTATACTCCACGTCCCACATCACCAAGTCATCCGTGAAGGTCTCTCTCAGATAATCAACAAGCTGGTCCATTGTGTCCTCCTTAGGATCGGGATTACGGCCAGGCTCAGAGTCTCTTTAGTAAAAGCGCCCAAATCTGATGCTGAAAAAACACCAGATGGAAACCTCTTGGGCCTAAACTTTTCCTGATCATCAGTGCCCTCCTTTGAGTAGACGACTGTAGGGAGGACCTTGCCATGTTTATATTTTGTCGCAGATGCGGTTGGGAGCAGGACGACTTCTGGACGAAGGACTACAATCCACTCAGAAGCCTTCTCCACTGGGAAGATGCCCTGTCCAAACTGGACGCTCCGTTTCCCCGAGAGGGGAACGAACCACAGCGGACGTACCGGGACGTAGTCGTGGAAGCTTGTGAACGGGCTGCTCGGATCATCCGTACACAGCAATACCTGACCAAGGAGGAAACTCCTCAGGCATGTCCCGTTTGTGGTGGTTTTGTTGACGTGGATTAGATGTGATTATGGCTTGTCCGCTATGCAACCGGGAGATGCCTCCAGAACTGATGGAGAAGCACCACCTGAAAACCCGTAGGGTAGACAAGATCAACACGGATCGGATCTGCCGGGAATGTCACCGGAATATACATCTTCTGTTTTCGAACACGGACATCCGAGACACAAAGCAACAGCTAGATACTCTGGAGGGACTTTTGGCAAATGACAGAGTCCAGAAAGCTCTGTCATTTATCCGTAAGGTTGCTCCAGGGACAAGTGTTCGTCTAAGGGAGTCTCGTAATCGAAAACGATAGGGGAAGAACAGGGTGAAGAAAAAGGTGCAAATGTGGTGTGCTGAGTGTGGAGAACCCTACTGGGTGCTTCCGTCTAGAGCAAAAGGCCCTGCGACCCGGCTCTATTGTAGTTCCGTTTGTGGCCGTCTCGGTGGGGGTCGGAAACGATCCCTCTGGGGAAAGGAACATCGGAAGTCCGATGCCTACGGAAAGGCTCAAAGCAAAAGGACACAAAAATCCTGGCTGGATCCAGAAAAACGAGCAAACCATGAAAGGGCCATGCAAACACCAGAGTACCGAGAACTCCGATCAAAAAACATGAAACGAATCACCTCAACAGACTCCTGGAAAAAAGCAGTACAGGATTATGCTCGCTCAGATCGGTGCAAGGAAATTTTAGCTAGACGGCGGAAACCTAAGTGGCCCAACTGGACTGTTTACACAGATCCAAAAGGTGTAAAGCACAAATTCCGATCCTCTTGGGAAAAACTAGGAGCCGAGACGCTAGACTCACTGTATTGGAAGTGGCAGTATGAGCCCAGGCGGTTCACACTAGTCGGGGGGCGTACATACCTGCCGGATTTTCGTGTCTGGGCTCCCTTTGGGATGTTTTATTTAGAGATACACCGAATACAGAGGGTAAGACCTGGAGATGAAAAAAAGGTGGCCTTGCTGAAACAAATCGTAAGGGAAGGGCTTCTGGACGCTCCCCTGGTGCTACTGGATGAGATTGACATTGCGGACCTGCGAAGGCTGCAACGGATGTCCTCTCGGAAAAAACAAAGCTCTCAACAAGGATGAACAACAACGATCCGTTACCCGAGGTAAACATGGTTATCAGCAAAATCAAAGTGGGGATGATCTTCAGTCCCAACCCCAACATGTTCGAACCACTAGAGCGGTGGCAAATGGAAGCGAACCCTCTGCTCTGGAGGATTGATGAGATCCTGGAGTTTGACTGTGAGACCGGAAAGCTCTTGGCCCACGCATCCCTCCTGAACTCCTCGGACCTGACGGTGTACAGGAAGTTCCCTGACACACGGCACGTTTTTGATCTCCGCAGCGGGGAGTGGTTGCAGCGACACTTCACCTTGAAGGAGTCCCTAGCGTGACACAGGTACTCTGGCGCATCGGTGTGGACGAGGTCGGGCGAGGTTGTCTCGCTGGGGACGTCTACACGGCGGGTGTCCTATCCCCTATCGGGCTAGAGCCTGTGTCAGGGGTCACCGACAGCAAGAAGATGACGTACAGGAAGCGAACCATTGCTGCAGCGGAACTTCAGGGCCACCCTGAGATCCGCTGGGTCATCGCCACGAGGTCTGTCAACGACATCAACCAGCGGGGGATCGTTAAAACCGTCACCGAGTGTTTCAGGGAATGCGTGGAGCGTCTCCTCGTGGATCCCCCAGGTCCGGTGTCCGACATCATCGTGGACGGTTCCGATGTTCTGTGGCCCCCCAACTACTATGGCTCCGTCCCATCCCGCTTCATCGCCAAGGCCGATCTCAACTTCTGGCAGGTAAGCGCTGCCTCCGTCATCGCCAAGACCAACCGTGACAACTACATGGAGAGGTTGGGTGAGGCTTGTCCGGGGTATGGTTGGGAACGGAACAAGGGTTACGGCACCAAGGAACATTTGATCGGTTTGAAGGAGTTGGGGTTGACCCCACACCACCGAACCAAGTTCAGCCGGACCGCCTTGCGGAACTTGCAGCCCGTGCGCCCACCGCCTCCCGATGGAGTAGACATGGGTGCGATTCTAGAGGTGGTGGCTGAACCGATGAGGAAAAAGCGGGAGACCGACTCTCAGTTCGATCTTCCTGACATGGGGGACTTGCTGTGAGGTACATCGGTGCCAAGCCCAAGTTGCTACGGTGGCTCTTTAGGCACATCAACAGGCACGCCCAAGCAATGGGGATGGATCCTTCAGGGATCGTTTTCCTGGACGCCTGCACGGGAACAGCCTCGGTAGCGGTCCAGGCAATGAAGGAAGGGTACAAGGTCATCGCCAACGACCTGCTGTGTTTCGCTTCCCACGTGGCTCGGGCGCAGTTGTGCTTCCCAGCCGCCCGATTGCCTGAGGCCCGGTTGATGATCGATCTGCTCAACAGGCTGAACCCGATGGAGGGACACTTCTTCCGTCAGTACAGCAGCCCCGTGGATGAACCCTACAGGCCAGGGAAACGCCGGTACCTCACCAGTGCCAACGCCCAACAGATCGATGCAGCCCGGACCTTCATCCAAGGGGTAAAGGACCCGGTAATGCAGAGCTACCTCTACTACTGCCTGATCCTGGGGATCGGTAGAGTAGACAACACCACAGGGAACCATGCTGCTTTCCTGAAGGGTTGGAGACCCGAAGCCAAGAGGGGCTTCACCATGAGCGCCCCCATCGTGTACGGGGAGGCTTCTGCGGTGGTGTTCAACAGGGACGTTCTGGAACTGCTGGATGACCCTGAGTTCCGTCAAAGTCATGCGGAGGACATCCTCTACATCGATCCACCCTATGTGCCCAGGGAGTATGCTCCCAACTACCACCTCTACGAAGCCGCTGTGTCGGCCACAGACCCCGTTGTGAAGGGCATTACAGGTCTCCCCGAGGACTATGCCCGGAGTACCTTCTGCCGCCCTGTCGAGGCCGTTGCGGAGTTCCTGGAGAAGATTGTACGACGGACGAGGGCACGGCTCATTGCCATCAGCTACAGTTCGGACAGCACGGTGCCCCTCCAGCGGATGATGGCAGCGATGTTCCACGGGGGCTGCGAGACCGTGGAGGTGCAGGCCGAGCCCTATCAGCGGTACAAGTCGGACAGTTCCGAGGAGCGAGACTACAGGCAGGAACTCCTTCAGGAGTTCCTGATCATTGGGCACAAGACCGCACCCGACGATCTTGATGCGTTCTTTTAAGGAGTTACCGATGCGTATAGTGATAGCGATAGGTTCAGCGGTTCTAGACTACCCGTGGGAAGAGAACGAGGCAGTGTTGCTCCTCGGGGGGATCGAGAACATGCCTGGGCACGTTGCGGTAGCCACGAAGGACGGTAAGGTTCACTGGGGCTTTGACGCAGACAGCTTCAGGGAACCGACAGAGGATGAAATTTGAGGGCGGTTAGCTCAGTTGGTAGAACGTCGGTATCACAAGCCGAAGGTCACTGGTTCAAGTCCAGTACCGCCCACCGGAGGGTTTTTACATGAAAGAAAAGCAATTCAAAAGCTGTTTCCTTTTCTTTCAGGATTTCCTGGAGCGCAAAAGAACAGGCCATGAACTTCTATCAAAGGATGCGGAGCCCCTCACTGGATTGGGTTCGAAGACAGTACAACACAGGAATGGGTAACCATCCACGTTATGGAAATCAAATCGGGTCTCTCCTCTTTACCCTTTTGCGGTAATGTGCCTGAGGGACAATGGACAGAACTGGGCCTAAACCTGATGGAACTGCGGGAACAGCTACGGACAAGGGAAACGAGAGCCCGCTTCTTCCAAAACAGTGCCACCCGGCATTAGGGGAGACAGGGAGATGATGAAAGTACAGTTTTACCGACCTGCTGGTACAGTAACGGAACAGGACATCGGAAAAGACCTGTTGCTCGATGGTTTTCGTGAGGGTGCTGTTTTAGGGATTGAGCAGCAATCCGATGATCAGGTTTTGGTTTTCGGGGAAATTCGAAGACCAAACATGTCCGTTTCTCGGGTCTTGTTGGAAAAGGTCTTGAAGAGATTAGAAATCGGGGGCTGAATGAAACTGAAAGAGAGATTCACGTTTTTCTGGTCGGGCGTCTTTTCGCAGTGGCATCCATCACCCTTCGTGATCGATGGGGTGACGTACAATTGTGCGGAGCAGTATATGATGGCGGAGAAGGCCCGATTGTTCAGGGACACCACGAGGGAAGCCATGATCATGACCAGCTCGGATCCCAGTGACCAGAAGCGGTTCGGCAGACAGGTCGTAGGCTTTGACGTCACTAAGTGGGGGGCCGTTGCCAAGGACGTTGTGTACCAGGGAAGCTACGCCAAGTTCACACAGAACCCGGATCTTCTGGCGCACCTTGTGGCCACGGCGGGATCCACCTTGGTTGAGGCCAGCCCTCACGACAAGGTCTGGGGAATAGGTTTGCGGAAGGACGACAAGCGGGCCAAGGATCGTGGCCAGTGGTTGGGCACGAATTGGTTGGGCGAAGTGCTTACGAAGCTCAGGGAAAACCTCCTTGTGCCGGAGTAGTGATGGCCACCACTACTCCGCCAAAGTTTTACATGCCTGTGGTGCTTGTCCCTTGGCCTTTGGACAGTCCACCGATGATCAGTTCCGATGGTGTTCCCGATGAGGAACAACCTGTGGCCTTCATTCCTGTTTACACGAAACGAGAACATGCCGAAACAAACTGGCCAGGTAAACCTTTGTGGAATCTCATCTACGGGGGCGTCCCCCAGGAGGAGCAACACTAAGCGGGAGTAATTCAGTGGTAGAATATCAGCCTTCCAAGCTGATGGTCGCCGGTTCGAATCCGGTCTCCCGCTCCAAGAAGGAGGTGCCCGATGACGTTTAGAGAACGGATGCAGGACTGGAAGGACTGGGACCTTGCCGAACATGCACTGGGGTTAAGTCTCGGTTTGTTCCGGGAAGAGGACAACTTCCCGACCACCCTGAAGCACGTCTTCTGGAGTGCCAACAGGGTCGGGGACGCCCTGAGCGACATGCTCGGCATGATGGTGACCTTCGGAGCCTTGAAGAGGCGGGACGAGCCGGACATCCAGTACCAGTGGAACCCTGACTTTAACGGATCGTGGGAAGGGCCTGATGTGACCTTCGAGTACCCGGACGAGACACAGTACAGAGGCTGGTCTGGTCTTTGGGAGAGCTTCCTGGAGGCCAAGGGAAATCCTAGCGTCTGGAAGACCATCCCTAGTGATGATCCCAACACCCGAAGGATCGGGTTCCGTACTCTGGGCTTCGACGGGGCGGTAGTCCACCACTACATGCTCCCCATTGCCTCTCTCCGCCCCGAGTGGGTGAAGGACCACCAGGAGCACAGTCAACTGTTGTGTAGCCCGGAGGGGCGAAGGACATTATTTTTCCACAAGAAGGATGATGACATCAGTGGGTCCTGATGTGCCCATAGCTCAACGGTCGAGCGCCTGACCTATAATCGGGTGATCCGGGTTCAATTCCCGGTGGGCATACTATGGAGGAACGCAATGGAAACTCACACACAGTGCAGACTCCGCCGATGCCAGACCGAAACGACTTCCTGGATACCCACCCGCTACGCCAACGTCGGAGCCTACGTCAAACTCAAAGGGTCGGATGGGTGGACGGACGGATGGGTGGTGCTGAAGACCGGGGGTACCCAACCCACAGAAGCCATCACCCCTCGATCAAGGGATCACCTGAGTCACCGAAAAGCCACAGATGTCTGATGGGATCATCTGAACCACCCCCTGAGTAGGCCTAGTAGGAGGTGCCATGATGGGGTTAATATGTGTATGTGACCATGCTGGCTTTAAGCTGTGCAGCCATTGTGAACACGTCGAGGAGCACGACTGCGCTCACAGCAACGAGCCTTTAGTTTGCTATGGCTATACCCACCAGAAGGGGTCTTTCGTGGCATACAAAGCTGTACGCTGTATTCCAGTCCCTCCTGCAACCACAGTTACTGGAGGTGCCTGATGGTCATCAACCCCCATCCTTGTACCAGCCTGGAGGCTGCGGGCCTGTACATCAAGGCCCACCCGGAACTGAAGGTCGGCCTGACCAGCGGGACGTTCGACCTGTTCCACGACTTCCATGAGCGGTATCTGGAGCGGTGTCTCCGGGCGCTGGGTTACGACGGGATCCTCATCGTGGGCGTGGACAGCGACGCCGAAGTGCGTCGGGTCAAGGGCAAAGGACGTCCCATCCAGAGCGAGTACCAGCGTCGGATGCTGTTGGAAGCCAACAAGAATCCCACCTTCACCTTCATCCAGGATGGTGTCGGGGACTTCCAAACGGTAGCCGAGGCTCTCCTGGGTATCCGAGGCGGTATGGTGTTCCGCAACGAAGCCTTCGAGGGTCATGAGGATCAGGTGGCCGTTGGGTCTGCTAAGGACAAAGTCAGGGTGGTCATCATCCCCGACATCAATGAACTGGACTCCACCTCGGCTTTGACGGACTGTATACAGGGGCGGACACCTGAGCCAGAGCCGGGTCCGAAGCCTGCCTTGAAGCCAGGGCAGACGGCTGGGGTGGATGTCTGTATCCGTTGTCATCAGCCCGTGTCCAAGGCAGAGGCAGATACGTGCAACGATGATGGGATGTCCCTCCAGCACATGGCTTCCTGCCCGCTCATCGTGTGCCCCGTGTGCCACGAGGCCATGAATCTCGGGGACTTGGCCAGATCATCGCACACGGATGAGCATTTCACCCACGTGGAGTGCCAGACCTAATAGGCGAGTAGTTCAGTGGCAGAAGTCCTCAGCAATTTTTGTCATAAAAAATTGACGTCGCAATCATTTGGGAGTAGAGTTCCCCTGTAAACGTTTCAGGGGGGTTCGACATGGTGGGTCGAAGGGGTGTTCAATATTGTTCGGACATTCGTAAAGCAGCGTTCAAGCTTAGGTATGATGGATTTTCTCTTAGAGAAATCGCAGAACAGCTAGACATTTCGAAAAGCACAGCTTCGTTGTGGTGTCGTGACGTTCCTATCGGGGCGCAGGGAAGTGATCGTTTAAAACTTTTACAGACAGTTTCAGATGCCGATCTGAAACTTCTCAATAATCGTCGCCTTCAGCATCTACGAAGGAAGCGATTGGAGTGGTACAAAAGGGGGTACCACTCCAACCCCACAAAAACAGACGCTCTTTGTGTTGGTCTGTATATGGGGGATGGGACCAAAAGGTCAGCATCAAGAAGACCCTCCTGGAGTTTTGCGAATTCAAATCGAGCTTATATACGACTTTTACTAGAGTGGGGGGTGCGGGCAGGACAGCCAAGTGACGCTTTCAAGCTTTTTGTGATGATTCCAGCAGCGAGTTTGAGATCAGACACAGAGGCCATTGGTTTCTGGGGTTCTGTTGGGGTTTCTTCCTCAAACATTTGGACATCAAGAATATCGCCTGTTTCCTCAAAACATGTTACAGAGCATCGGACTCCTTACGGAACCTGTACTCTAAGGTCAATCAAGAATGGGGTGTACCTGTTTGTTTTCTTTCTCGGACAGCAGGACTATATTCTAGGGGTTCCAGAACGGGATGATATATAGAGGATTAGCTCAGTTGGGAGAGCGTCGCTCCTACAAGGCGATGGTCGGGGGTTCAAATCCCCCATCCTCTACTAATTCCCGGCCTCGCCTACCACGGCCCTGTAGCTCAGTTGGATAGAGCAACTGCCTCCTAAGTAGTAGGTCGTCCGTTCGAATCGGACCAGGGTCGCTGATAACCGCAGACTTTCTTCGCCCGAGGACTTGCATAAAGAGCTTAAAAAGACGATCATCTCCTTTGTTCCCGGAGTAGACCTGGGTGAGCCCCTCAACATCTGAGGTGGACAGACAAGGAGAATGGACATGAAGAACGATCCTCGACTTCCGAATGTAGGTGCGGTGCTGGTTCGCCAGTACAAGGGCAACGAGATCAAGGCTACGGTCCTGGACGAGGGCTTCGAGTACGAGGGGACTGTGTTCAAGTCCCTCTCCAAGCTCGCCGCCCACGTGTGCGGCCAGAAGGCCGTGAACGGATTCGCCTTCTTCAAGCTCGGAGAATCCACCGTGAAGAAGCCCAGGAAGGCCAAGGCCCCCGCCGCCGAGCCGGTGGCTGAGACTGTCGTGGAGACCCCTGAGCCTGTGGCGGAAGCCGCCCCGGAACCGGCTCCCGAGCCGGTGACCGAAACCACCGAGCCGGTGGTGGACCCCGCCGCCGACCTTCTCAATCTCGACTAGGTTCCCTTCAGGACAACCTACGCACGGGATCATCTGCGCCGAGTTCAGAGTAGAGACTGTGCGGAGGTTGTCATGCGAGTAAATGGTGTCACAGTTACAGGGGCCTCGGCCAGCGGTGTCAGCACCTGTCTGGTCGTGCATCCCTACAAGGTCGTCCTGGACATAGGCCACTGCTCAAAGGAAGCCATGTCCTACCAGACGGTCCTGGTCACCCACGCACACATCGATCACATGGGCGGGGCCGTGCAGCACGCTGCCTCTCGGTCTTTGCAGGGACACTCGCCGTCTAGGTTCATTTGCAACCCCGAGGTTGGAGATCACCTGGAGGCGCTGCTGACCCTGTGGAACGAGATACAGGGTGGCTTCAAGTACGAGATTGTTCGGCTGGCTCCGGGGGATGCTCCGGTGTACGTAAGCAAAGGTTTGACCGTCAGTGCTTTCCACACGGCCCACCGTGTCCCGTCCCAGGGTTACGTCCTGTACGAGACCCGGTCCAAACTGAGGGCCGAATACGTCGGCATGCTGGGGGTCGAGATAGGTGCCCTGCGAAAGAGCGGGGTCGAGGTGTCTGACAAGGTCGTCACGCCAGTCCTGGCATACACGGGGGATACCCTGCCTGAGGCCCTGGCACACCCCGACGTGCAGCGGGCCAAGTTCCTGATTGCGGAGTGTACCTTCGTGAACGGAGAAGCCCCTGTGCCTCACGCCCGGAAGCACGGGCACACGCACCTGGATGAACTGGCCCCGATGCTGGAGAAGATGACCTTCGAGCATGTGCTGTTGGTTCATTTCTCCTTGCGTCACAGCCGGAGGGACATAGAAAAGGCCGTTGCCAAGTTGCCAGCGAGCGTCCGTGATCGGATGTCCTTGCTGCTTGACGGTGACGGACCCGTCCGGGAGTGGTAAACTAGAAACGCTTGGCTATCCAGTGTAGACAACGAGATGAAAAGGTGTAGATCGAGTTTTGAGAGGCCATCATGGAAGTCTTAGTCTTAAGTCACAGCTACATGCCGCTTACCCGAGTGTCTTGGCACCGGGCCTTCAACATGGTCATGACAGGCCGTGCCGAAGTCTTAGAGGAATATGAGGATCGGATCATCTCCTCATTCACATCTGATTGGCCCATGCCTTCAGTAATCCGGTTCGTACGGGCGGCGGTGGGGTACTTCAAGCGTGGCGTGCGGTTCAACCGGAAAAACATCTGGTTGCGTGACCGTGGGAAATGCCTGTATTGCGGTCAGCAGGTTTCGCTCCGGGAGTTTACCTTCGATCATGTTACTCCTCAATCGCAGGGGGGCAAAACGAACTGGAAGAACATCGTGGTGGCCTGCATGCCCTGCAACCAGCGGAAAAGGAACCGGACACCGCAACAGGCTGGGATGAGACTGCTCAACACACCTGTTCGTCCCAAGTCCCTCCCCACCACAGACCTCTCGACCATGTGGGGTGGGGACATGCCTGAAACGTGGCGGGATTACCTTGGCACGGTTAACTACTGGCACGGATCGTTACGTTAATGACCACATCATGACTGCTCCTGTGGTAGAGTTCATCGGGACTTACTACAGGAGCACCCCATGAGCATACGCCCCCAGGATGTCGTTTTGAAACGCCCCTCTCGTTGGGAGGGGTGGATGCCGACCATGAGCGGTATCGGCTTCCATCCTATCACCCCTCAGGTGTCCGAGGTCCGCCTTGACGACATCGCCCACGGCATCGCCTACAAGTTCCGGTACGGGGGCCACACGGAGCCTATCACCGTAGCGGAGCACTCCATCCTCGTGTCCAGAGTCATCGAGATTCTGTGGCCTGAGTCCAAGCAGATGATGGCGGGCCTACTTCACGACGCCTGTGAAGCCTACACCCACGACATCCAGGCTCCTGTCCGGCGGTTCATCCGGGTGCAGATCCCGGACGGTTCCATGATCACCTGGGGTGATATGGAACGCAATATCAATCAGGTCATCGCCAAGGCCTTGGGCATCGGCCAGGACTTCTATCAGGCTCCCGAGGTGAAGGCTGCAGACATTCTGACGCTGACGTTGGAGAAGTCCCAGATCCCTTCGCTCCTGCAATACGAGAGTTGGGGTCTCCCGCCGATCCCGTCAGAACTGTCTGAATTGAAGGTGGAGTTCCTGTCACCCGAGACGGCGAAGGATGCCTTCCTGGGCCGGTACTACGCTCTGCGGGGCATCAGTCCTTAGGGGGGATGGGCGGGGGGCAGTCAGGGACGAGTCCCACGAGTTCCTCTGCCACCGTGGTCAGGTATTTCGAAGCATCCAGCAAAGCAGTAACACCAACAGGAACAGCAGAGGGTGCAATCCCAGCGACGGGTTCACCGTTTGATGCTTCCTTCAGGTCCGAAGCCAAGCTCCGTAATCCAAGGATGGTTTCCACGAGATCTCGTTGTGTGATGTCAGCCGTCATTTTTGCTCCACCATCTCCTCGAAGGATGCGAGGGCTCCTAGAAGGGCCGGGTCTAGGGTTGCGTGCGTGCATAGCCCTGTCCTGTGGATGCTCACACCTCGGAGCGGACCAGTGTGTTTCAGGTGCTGATACTTGACGTGTTTGCACTGCCCCCAATCCGCTCGGGGATTGGCGAAGTCTCGATGTATACAGAGACCACAGGTCACGGGGATGGTGTAACCCACCTCACGCAGTCGTTGGAACTTGTTGGCATCAGGCATCGGGCGCCTCACATTCCAGGGCACAGAAGGACAACAACGCAGCATAACATCCTGACTGGCGAAAGCACGCCTGATAGGACGCCATGGTCTGATCGGCATCGGCGCAGGCGGGGCATGTGGCGTCCAGGTCCGCCGTAGCGGCAGTTCTCAGGATACACAGGCGCATACACTCCTGCGGGGTCATCTGCGGTTGTGGGGCCTCTGTGGGCGGAGGAACGGGCGTTGGCAGGGAATAGGTGGCGAAAAGAAACGCAGCGAAAATGAGGAGGACTGTTGCCCCCAGGATGATAAACCGACGTTTCATTGCCTCCTCCTGACTGTATAAGAGGGTTTCCCAAGATTCAGGACTACATATTTTCGACATCCGTTGCAGATGGGGGCTTTGCTGGCTCCGTCTAAAAGGTCCCATATTGAAACCGAAAAAGGGAACTGACCCCCCCAGCCACACTTGGTACATATGAAGACGTCCAGGTCGGGACAGGCCATCAAAGCACCATTACCTACGAGATTTTCCGGGACCTCTCCATTTGCGAAGAGCCTCGTGGCCGACTGCACTGCCCAGCAATAGACGCTGGTGTGATGTGTCTTGTAGAAGGAGAGCAGCACGTCCGGGCGAACGACCTTCCAACCGCTCGGGGTCTCGATGGATTCCACGTCCCCGTCGAACAGGTCCAGGGTGATGCGGAAGGGCGGATGATCTCCGTCCTCGACCTCATCCTCATACCTGCGGAAGTCCGGCCCGTCGTGTTGGGTGTTGACTTTCCTGAAGCCCAGGCCCGGAAGCATCCCCATCACGGTGGCGATATTCCTTTTGGGGATGTAGATGTCCACGTCTTTGTGGTCGTGGGCGTGCTTGTACTCGGAGTGGCCCTCGGGGGACAGGAAGTGCCACGCAAAGCCCCCGGACAGCACCACGTAGGGCTTGAGGGGTTCGATGGCCAGGAGGGTCCAATCGATCTTGTGCTGGGGCCACAACTCTCCGTAACGATCTGTGTTGTGTGGGTCAGGCATGGTTCACCTCTGCTTGAACCCGCCGCCTCGGCGGTCGAGAGACAGGATCATTTCCTGGCATTGTCGGAGCATCACGTCATGGTGCTCCAGGAGCTTGACCAAGACTTCCTGTGTCAGTTCGATCTCGGACCCGTTGGGGGCATAGGCGATGTTTGTGATGGGCCACCAATACTGAACGAGCACTTTCATTCGGTCTCCTTGTCGTCCTTGTCATCCTCGTACCGGATCAGGAAACCACAGGTGGAGCAGAAGCCATCACCACCGTCACAGCACCCGCTACGGTACTTATCCTCGTCATCATCCTCGAACGTACCCTCACACTGGTGAGGGATGTCGGGACGCCTGTGTCCTTCCTCGGTGTAGAAGAACTGGACCCGGAGGGCCAACTGGAGGAAGGCATCTTGCATGTCTGCTGCGCCACAGTCGAGGTCACAGTCGTGGCAGGAACCCCACCTGTTGTGGTCGTTCCAGCCCTCGTCTGGTTCGGGAACATTTTCCTCCAGGGAAATGTCTACCCACCCTCCTGCTTCCACCCAGATCCTGAAGTCCGTGTTCCTTTGGTCCTCATCCCAGGTACTGAACTTCTCGCCTTCGATCCCGTCCGTAGTCGGATCGACGTACACGAAATCGAAATGCAGGCAGTCATGGATGCTTCCCGTCTGGACTTCCTGCTCAACCCAATCGTCGTCGGGCTGGGGCCTCTCCCAGAAGGTGCTCTCCTCTGGTCTTTCGAATGTCATACCTTCGGGGGGGACCTTGATCGTGATGGGGTGCGTCCAGATGTTGTGGTCCTGGAGCCACGCCACGAGTTCACGCTGTTCCTCGGGGTCGGTCGGGGGCGGACCCCCATCCCGGTGGAACCGAGAAGTAACCCGAGACCATGCCTGGAAGATGTACGGGGTCGGGTCAATGAGGTCTTCGGGTATGTCCTCGTCCGACTTCCACGTCAGAGGGATCTCTGGGGTAGTCTCCAGACTCTGGTACAACTCCAAGTGAAGCATCGAGACGGCTTGTGTCTTGGGCAAATCGAGGGGGAGCACGGATCCCAAAAGTTCCCCCGCCACCACACCATCACCGACCATGAGACTGGACCGGACCAGGATCTCACCGTAAGTGAGCAGCCCCGAATCCCCCTCTACCAGCACCGCCTGTGTGTCTTGCCACAGGGGAGTCGCCGTGCCGTCTTCTGTGAAGGGGCCGATCCCACGGACCACCCCGGACTCCACCGCATGGACGGGTTGGCCAGCATGTGCCCGGATGTCTATCCCAGTGTGTCTTCCCTTGTCCCTTACGGCCCCGAAGGCTCCAGGCGCATCACCACGAGGGATCTCCCACGGAACGCAATCGGGAAGGGGCCAACTCCATTTAGTCATCATCACACCTAATCCTTGAACACGACCCGAGGGGTCCGGTCAACTAGATCAACACTTTCCAGAAGGACCGCCTGTTCATCCGTCATACATCCTGCCGTCCGAATCTGGAAGTGCCTATGGGGCTTATACGTCACAACCTCCTGGAAGAACTCGGGGAAGCGGTCTCCCAGCAGGGCTCTCAGTCCGACGATGTCAGCGTCCTTGCGAACGTTCAGGATGGACTCGTTCCGTATCACCAAGCAGTGGCCACCCTCGGGAGAATCACACCTCCATGCATCCTCTCCTGTGTGCCCGTGGGCTTCTTTACGAAGGCGTACCTTGATGGCGTCCAGGATCTTGTTGGCCCTTTTGGTCATCCACCAGAGCCGCTGCCCCAGCGCCACAAGGTCTTCCACGAGGAGGTTGTCCACCTCAGGGACAACCTCTTCGGTCTCGTTGAGAAGCGTCAGGGCCTGTTTGGCTGCTGTTATCCACCTCGTCATCGTCATGGAGCGTCCCTTCCAGTAGCTGCCTTGAAGCATCCCTTGTGGAACATTGCTGATCCCTTACCCGCCGCTGCCCCAGGCATGTGCGCCCATACGGTGGGGGTACCCTGCTCTATGAAGTTACCGCAGTGACGGCATCGGGTTTTCACCCGAGCGTTCACCGTATTGATCTTCGCTTTGGCAATCCAGGCATAAGTGGAGCCGCTGCCCGAGGGTGTTGTCGGGGCCGCAACCGACCCATCTGGCAGCACCACCTGACCGCCTGTAGCAGGCGAGGACATGCCCCCGGACACCCCAGGGTTGGCTGCGGCCTGGGCTGCGGCCTTCTCCCTGGAGGTTTTCGCTGCCTTGGCCACACCCGCTTTGATCTTGTTGATGTCAGCCATCCGCAGGGACATGGCGAAGCTGGAGAGTTGCGCCGCTGCCACCTTGGTGCAGGCACTCCTCAGGACGCAATCCTTACAGGTCGGAGCCTGATCAGAGTAGGCCCCGATGCAAGGGGTCTGTTTTACGGCCAGCCCTCGGAGGTAGGGGTCACGGGCGTAGACGTCAGCATCAGAGGCATTCGTCCCGACAGAGGCACTCACGCCCTGGGCAACCACTACGCTGGTGTCCGCTGCTACCACATCGTCCTCCGTGTCCGCCTCAGGGGCGACCGTGTCATCCCCTTTCAATTTGATGGATGCCTGCACACCCTCTGGGGTAAGCATCCACTTTCCTCTACCCGCACGGGCACCCAGTTGCTCTTTGCACAGGGCTTGAAAAGCGAATTGAACCCATCGTTCGACCCAAGGTTTCCCATTGTCCGCATCCCCATAGGCGTCAGGGTTGTCGATGTGCATCCGGGTGAACACGGGGGCGTAGGTGTCCTTAAAGGCTAACGCCTCGCCCGCCTTGTACCCGAGCATGTCACCCATAGTCAGGAGCAGTGGCTCACGGAAGTCTTTGGCACTCAGTGCTTTCGTTTTAGTCGGCATCAGTCAAACCCCAGCGTTCCAGCAAGATCCCCGCTCTTGACGTGCGATGTGTCCCCTTCGTCCAACATCCCGAGCTTAGGATCCATTATGTTTTTCGCCGCCTTCCGGTTTTCATCATCCGGCAGTCCATCCACCCAGCACCGTGCGGCCCATTTGAGCAGGCGTTTGTCTACCCGTTGTGAGACATCCATGATGTCTTCAGCATGGCTAAGGATACTGCACAGGCCACGATGAGAAAACTCGGCGTGCAGATCACCGTTCAGGATTGCTTCTCGCAGCTTCCTTGTCACATCCTTCATCTTAATGATGACGCTGGGGGCACGTTGGAGCAGGCGGGGGAATTTGGCCCTGATGATTTTTTCCTCATCCGTCCAGTCCAGCCAGTGGAACTGGTACTTGTGTTCAAAACGATCTAGCAGGGAGGCATCCAGGGGGTTGGCACTCACCATACGTCCCCGTTCGTCTCCCCCGCCTGATGTGTTAGCTGTGGCGACGATGCGGGTTCCGGGCATCACCCGGTAGGTTATTCCCGCCGGGCCGTCCACTCGTCCCTGGATGGAGTCGGTGATGAGCCGAAGGTGTTCGGCCTGTTCTCGGTCGGCACGGTCGAAGTCCGTAACGAGGATCAGATAGGGGATAACTCGCCCTGTGCTGGTCGTGTATCCGTCACGGAGCGCTTTGAGAACGTTGCCCTCCTCCCAGTAGGTGCCCTTTTCGTTAAACCCCCGACTGAAAAACCAAGCTTCGATGTCAGTCCCTGGTTTCACCTGTCGAATGAGGGCGGGCGTGCGGGTCAAGGCAGACCAAGCGTGGAACAGGGCGTCTTTACCAGATCCGGGCAGCCCCCAGATGTACATGCTGCGACCCTTCAACAGACTGATCAAGGCGTGTGACACATCCGCACCCAATTCCCCGTGTTCAGGAAGGATGTAGTTGGCGGGCATCGGAAGGCACACGGAGTCGGGAACGTCATGGTTAACAGTGAAATTTGCCCCCGCCAATGGTATCGTCAGACTGTCCGGCGCAGGGGGCGCTGTCCGCTTCATGTTCCTTATGGATGCCTGATATTTCTTCCAGAGCCGTTCCGACATCGTTTCGGCACCGGGGTACTTGGCAAGGTAGTCAGACACCGAGAGCCGGTGCTTTTCCACCAGATGGTCCCCGAGGTAATCCAACTCCTCGTGGCCACATTCCCGACAAGTGATCTTTTTGCTCGCCATTCGTCCTCCAGACGTCAGGGGTCATTTGCCCCGTACCTCATCTACTCCGGGGGGTCCACAGATGATCCCACGGACTTTCCAGGATCATCTTGTTGTTCCCTAGAGTAGATAAGGTGGAGGGGTTCAACCCACCCCCCAAAAAAGTTGGGTAAGCCTGGGCAAAGGAATCAAGTGCAGGACATCAAAGAAAAAGGCTTGACTTGGAGGAGTAGAATCGTGTACTCTTCGAAACATGAGGAAGGTATCCCACGGCAGAGCTTGGTTCCCGGATCCAGAAATGGATCGGATCCTTTCTCTTATGAAGGTTCAGTCCTCAGCGACACGAGCTGCTTACCAGTTCATGAGACGAACTGGGCATGTCGCTAATGAAGTCAAAAAAGCCATCAAGCCGAACTACATGGCTGACTTGAACCAACGGTATCTTGGGGACGCTTGTGGCCTCGCTGCCCAAAAGCGCAATACACCTTCGGTGATCTTCGGAGGCAAGAAAACCTGGAGAGACCTTCAAAGAGGCAAAATTTCTAAAGAGGATTGGGTACAAAAAAGGAACTCGCTCCTCTACTCCCGAGGAGACAAGTCTCATAGTGGAAATCCCAACATCCGTGTCGTAGGGGACAAGATCCTTGTCAACGATCCTTCTGAAAAGGGGAAATGGATCGAGGGTCGTTTTTGGATGCCTAAGAAGTTTGCGTTCAATCCCGACTGTTATGACGTGAGGCTTATCTACCGAAAAGGCCAAGTTGAGGTCAAGATCTCCTCAGAGTTCCCGACTCCTCGGATCGTAACGAAACCTGTCAGTCAGGGAGCCATAGGGATCGACTGTAATCCAGACGGTCTTGCAGTTGTTGAGACAAACGACCAAGGGCAGCTTGTTCATCATCACTATGAGAACGAGCAACGGATTAGGTTTGCTAGATCAAAGAAGCGAACTTACGACATCAGATTGTTAGCAGTTCAGGTAGTTCTGTTTGCTTTCTTAATAAAGAAACCTCTTGTTCTCGAAGCTCTGAAGTTCAGGGCAGGGAAGCAGAAGAACAAGAAGTTCAATCGGATGTCCCATAATTTCCTTCATCGTCAGATGCTCGATGCCATCAGGTCAAGAGCGACTAGGATGGGCGTCGAGGTAGTTGAGGTTAATCCTGCGTTCACATCCATTTTAGGTAAACTCAAATATCAGGATATGTACTCTCTGAATGTCCATACCGCTGCTGCGCTAGTGATAGCTCGGCGGGGTCAAGGGTTTTTAGAGAGTCAGCGGTTTACGGACAAGTTATTTGGTTTGGGGGGTTCTCGGGTAAAGCTGGAAGCAAGATCCCGTGAGCATACTCTTAGGCCGAAGGCTTGGTCGTGGTTGAGGGACGAGTTCCTGAAACCAAAGAATAGTCGGGCTCACAGCCCTACCTCTGGTTCCTGTAATGATGCAGGCAAAGGTGGTAACTTGGGTGAGATCCCCAAGGACGAATCGGGATCTATAACTGGTCGATCCCGTCACTCTTCGGAGTGCTTAAGGCGGTGAAAGGACGCCAGAGAAGTTAGACAAGTTTGTCCAACATCTCGAAACCAGGCGCACCTATGCAGATGCTGATTGGAGACACCAGAGAACTCATCCCGGCGCTGTCCGGGGCAAAACACCGAGCCGGGTACCGGGCGTCCGTCATCGGCATCCTGGGTAGGAACGCACCCCGTGTGTCCTCCCGTGGATCCCGGTTTTTCAACCTGGACCGTTGGACATCCCGCAAGATCATCAAAGAGATGTGCCGCTGGGCGGCGGACAATCCTGGTTGCGTTCCCACATCTGGGGATGTTGCCACCTGGGTGGCAACCGTCAACGCCACAATCGTGGAGCACAACAAGCGGGAAATCGTTATCGCCAACACCCCGGACGTGCTCCCGGTAAGGACAGCGATGGCCCTGACAGGTGGAGCCTACCACGAAGCCCTGCACTCCTTGTACAGCCTCACCCGCAACCTGACCACGAAGGAAATCGAAGAGGTCGTGCTTCCTCGCTGGGCCAAGGTCAAGGACTGGTCCCGCTACGTTATGGCCCTCCTTCAGTGGTCAAACCTGATAGAGGATGTCCGCATCGAACGTTGCGGGTGCCAGGAGTTCGACGGCATCTACATCAAAATGTGTGACCTCCAGGACTTCATCATAATGCAGGAGGCTCAGGGGGAAGACACTCTTCGGGGCCACGGGGGGAAGCCCTCTCCCCTGTCCGTTGTAGAGCGGACGTTCCGGGATGTGGGCCTGGGTTATAACACGGATATCCAACGGAATGCCATAGAGGGGTACCGCCTGACGAGTGCCGATGCCGTGAAACTGGTCCTGGAGGGACCGCTCGCTCCCTTCCTTCGGGAAGCACGGGGTCTCACAAAGGAAGACGGGCTGGGAAGCCTGCGCCTTGCGATGGACGTGCTGGCCAAGCTCGCTGAGTTGAGTGGTGACGACGAACAGGACAAACAATCGAAGAAGGGCCAGTGCGGGGACGGCGAAACCAAGTGCCCTCAGTGCGGAGCCTCCGCTGGTAAGCTGGTCGTGCGACCACAGTCGGACGGGCATGGCGGAAAGGTACCCGGAAAGGGTATCGTGACTTGCACCGTCTGTGGCCACCAGCAACTGGTGGATGTGGAAAAGAAAAAGCCCGTGGACAAGCCCCCAGCCAAGGCACTGGATCCAGCCGATCCCAAAGAGTCCCCCCGGTTCGAGGGATTCGATGAGGAGGAGGATAAAGCGGCTGGCGGTGGAGGGGCCGACGAGGGAGATGACGAGGGAGATGAACCCAATAAGGGCACTGGCAAGGGCAAAGCGGGGAAAGACGACCCTGGTACAAAGGACAAGGACGGGGACAACGCTGGGGGTGGTAAGGAAACCGATAAGGGTGACCCCTCGGGCGATGACACCCCTGGCAAAGGTACAACCGAAGGTGGGGGGGAGGATGACCCCTCTGATGACATGCCGCCCGAAGAGGGTACAACCCCGGAGGACGGAGATGCCGGTGGCGGAGAGGGTGATGCTGACCCCACAGACGGCACCCACAACGCTGACCCCAAAGATGGGGGCACCGACGCCGACGTAACTGCTCCGGGCGCTGGTGGGCACCTAGAGGGGCCAGAGGAACTAGAAGGAAATGACTGGTCAGACCTAACCCAACAAATCGCCGCCGAAGCCAACGAGGACCAGGGCCTCCTGGAGGCAGGAAGTGCCCTGGAGGCGAGCATCGGGGCTGTTCAGGCCAAGGAGGACAAGGCCGAAGCCGGTGAGAAGGTCTGGAAGCCCTATGCTCCCGAATCGGATCGGGTCAACATCGTGAAGCCCTCGGCACGGGGGAAAGCCGCTGACCTGACAGCAGCGAACAAGATACTGGAAACGGTCAAAGCTCAATCGGCCTATCTGCGGTCCAGGCTACGTACCTTGATCCAGGCGCAAGAACAGACCCGCACGGCTCATGGCCTCCCCCAGGGACGAAAACTCTCAGGACGGTTCCTGGTGGACTCCCGTGTGGCTTTGATGGGACATCAGCGTCCCACCAAGGCGTACTGCCGAAAGACGACACAACTCGACATGAGCATGGCCGCAGCCATTGTGGCAGACGAATCCGGGTCAATGTCCAATCAAAAGGTCACGGCCACCCGGATCTTTATGGCGATCACCGAACCCCTCGATGGGCTGGGTTGTCCGGTCCTGGCCCTCGGATTCAGGGACGGACGAACCAATGTCCGACAAGACGCCAAGGATACAGGTGACTACCACAGGACGGAGGGGGTCATCTACGACGTCTTTAAGGGCTGGAATGAGCGGTTCCAGAGCATCCGATGGCGCTTTGCCAACACCCGAGCTGCCGGAGGCACCCCAATGTCGGATGGCATCCAGTTCGCCCTGATGGGACTCAGCGCACGGAACGAAGCCCACCGTTTCCTGTTTGTGGTCACAGATGGTCAGCCCAACTGGGGCCACCGTGATGTTATCCGGCGGCAACTTCGTCTCGCCAAGGAGGCGGGCATTCACATCATCGGGGTGGGTATTGGCAAGGGGGCGGTCTATGTCAAGACGTTGTTCCCCGACCACGTCCACTCGAACACGGTGGGGCAGTTCCCCAAGCTCCTGATAGCCAAACTAAATGAGCTTGTGGACATCCGAATGGGACGGGGAAAGAGAGTGAAGAAATGACAAATCAGTCTGAGACAGCTCGAACTTGGATCATCGGGGTCCGGTTTGGAGTAGTTAGAGTGTAAACAACGGAGGTCCAACATGACACAGACGAAGATTGCAGTTCCCATTACCCCGGAAATCGCCCTCGCTCTTGAAGCGGGCATAAAGGACGCCCTGAAGACCGCCCTCGGAAAGGAGAACCCCCGTGACAAGGTCGACGGGGGCCAAACCCTCAAGGGGGTCTCCATCGACATGACCTTGGACATCGGCACGGTCACCATCGGCCACGACAGCGACAGGATGCCCACGGCGTCCATCCCCGTACTCGCCGCCCTGGGGCTGCTGGTGAAACGGATGGGAGCCACCCGTGAGGCAGCGCTCGATACGCTGAAGGAAGTCCTCATCGAAGCGATCTCGCTCGACAAAAAGGCAACGAAGGGCCTCCTGGCCGAAGCGGGTGTCGATGATGCCGTTGCCCAGGTCAAAGCCACTGTCATCGCCAAGCTGCCCCGCACCAAGGTGGCCAAGACTGTGACGGCGAAGGAGGCCAAGCTGACAATCACCGGGGTTTCCCAGGCGCAGTAGTGGAGACGACAATGGTTACCCAGAACCGGCATAAACCGGCAGAGGGCTCGGTAGTGAACGGAGACCATAAACTCCCGCCAACCCAAGAAGCTCCAAGTTCTTGGCGGCATTGAGGTCGGCATGTTCGGAATGCCCACAATGCACACACTTGAACTTGTCACCTCTCCGGTTTCGCCTGTCCCATTTACGGCATACTCGACAAAACTGCGAGGTTTTCCAGGGGCCTTTCCGTCTCAACCGGACCCCCTCTTCCTCACATTTCCGCTCAATGAGATCCGCCGTATAGGCATAAAGCCAATGAGACAACCGCCTATTAAACCGACGAGGAAACTTTCCCCGTGTACCACGCTTCACATGTTTCAAATCCTCGATGCACAACTCTTGGACACCAGCAAGGTCAAGAGACTTGAGGGCATGCCCAACCACCGATTTGATGTAGGTTCTTGTGTGCTTCCTGCGACGCCCAAACTGCTGGATAAGGGCATATGGTTCATCTGCGACCTGCTGACCATCGGAAAAGACAAGACCGGCCTTGTAGTTGGAATCCATCCCAAGGATCTTCCCGGTCTTGTTTTTTGGAGGTCTGGGCTTCTCCAGCAAGAGGTCTACGTAGAGATCGTCGCTTCTACGACCGAGCCGAATAGACTTACCGATCTTCCAGCCATCACCAAGCATCTTGTTGAGATGGGCTGTACTCTTCGTAGGAATGACCATTCTAGGGGCTCCAGAGCCGATCAGTTTTATAGCATAATCGAACGCCCCATCGAACTCCGAAATAGTTACAAAATGCGAGCACAGTGTAGCTGTGTGTCTACGAAGGCTAGGCTTCCTGTGCTTGTTGGCATGGGCAGATCGGACCGTTTCCTTCGCTTGCTTGGCAAGGGCTTGGGCAAGTCGGGTCGTGATCCCAAACCTGTCTCGTCCTCGATGCACTGTAGGGAGGTCTGCGAGCGTAGCCGAGAAGTCCTTTCGTTGCCAAAAAAGATCAACGAAGTACTGTGTGGTGTCGTGACACAATCGCAAAAAACCTACAAGTTCGTCCCGCTTTCCTGTGTTCAGATCGTTGATGAAGATGCGGCTGGATCGCCTCATAGTAGGGACAGAGAAGGTCTTGTGCGCTTTACGCATCTACTTTTCCAGTACCTGGATTGCCACCGACATACGAACTTGAAGTGGAGTTTCATCTCTCATACAGACACTTTCGGCCTAATTAGGCCGAAAGTCAAGGAGCTATGGTTATGCGAGTGATTTCATCCAAGAGCGTGGACTCAGATCTGGTTGTTGTCCAGTTCGAAAGAGCCACCCCGGAACCCGCACGGACCCCAACCGTTGAGGTTGTGTTCGATGTCCACTTCCCGAGTGGATTGGGAGCGACCTCGGTGGTGCTCACACACCTCTCCTCGACCCGCACCGATACCCGACAACCCGAGGAGTTGTCCAAGGAGGAGTTCCGCCTCGCCTATCAGGCAGCAGCAGAGCATCTCGCTGAGGACTGATCGAAAGGGGACACGCCCGACTAGGCGGTCTGAAGCAACTGATCCAACTGGTACAAGCCGACAGCGTCAGGATGGAAGAGGCAGCGCTCAACCGTTTGGCGTTCCTCGGAGGTCGGGTTTCGGATGAAGATCACCCGGCGGGCGGCACAGCCCCTAGCAGAAGCTGATGTCTTAATTGGAACCCAATGCATCTCACCATCAAAACCCCGAACCTCAAGCAAGGCTAATGGACTCCTCATCGTTTTCCTCCTGGTTTTCTCACGGAAAGTTCGACCCTGTTTCTAGCCCGATGTCGGATTTAAGTCAAGCTCTCTTCGGGCCAATCAAGGTGGAGCATAAAGTAATTACCTGAAAGGAGAAAGAAACGACATTATGTTTGCACAAAAAGGCATCCTGTTGTATGCTGCGTTCTGATAGGGGGATGTTAGATGACGATTCCTGAACACCTACAGAGAACGAATCCTGATGATATCATCGGAAAAAGACAGGGGAAGCTCCTTGTTCAGTCCTTTCTACGAACAGAACCATACATAAGCAGCACAGGCAAATTCTACAGGTACGATTACATCTATCGATGTCTTTGTGACTGTGGGAAAACGGTTGAGATTAAACGTGTTCGTCTTTTGAAGGACCCCTCCGTTAGATCTTGCGGTTGCCTCCAGGTCCAGAATTTGTCTAAACAGAAGAATCCTTACTGGAAAGGGTGCGGAGACATTAGCGGAACTATGTGGAGAGCCAAATGGCACAATGCAAAAATCAGAGGCTTTTCCTTTGACCTATCCATTGAACAGGCATGGACACAATTTGAGGAGCAGGAACGAAAATGTGCCTTGACCGGAACACCTCTGATCATTGCCCCAAAAACAAGTGGTGTTGGATCAGTGTCAAAAACAACGGCATCCTTGGATAGAACAAACAGCAGTCTCGGATACACCGTCGAGAACATCCAATGGGTACATCAGGACATAAACCAGATGAAGGGCACCTTCACAATGGACAGATTCTTGGAGATCTGTCGTGCTGTGACAGATCACGCCAATGGAGTTAGCAACCCCACCCCCAATTATGTGTCCGGGAACTACAAACCTAACCAAAATTGGCGGGGGTGTGGAGACATCAGTGGTTATCTTTGGGGCCAGATCAAAGGAAAAGCAGCAACCCGAAACATTTCCGTAAGTGTTTCCCATCAGGATGTGTGGGAACAGTTTTCCGGTCAAAACGGACGGTGTGCTTTGACCGGATGGGTACTAAATCCGAGAACCATCAAGGGTAGGCACAAAGAACGAACAGCATCGCTAGACCGCATTGACAACACAAAGGGATATGAGCCGGGTAACATCCAGTGGGTCCACAAAAAATTGAACCGAATGAAATACACCTTCAGAGTAAAAGACTTTGTGCTATGGTGTCAGAGGGTCACAGATTGGTCGAACCATGTTTGAGGTACCGGGATGTGGAGATGGCCCGTGAGGGAGACTCCACGTTGGTCTAGTTGCGTAGACTCCTTATATTCTGAGCATGGTAACTATGAGGGGGCACACATGAGTCTACGCAACGATATCGTCAGGTTGGCCAAAGAACACAAGCATCTGCAACCTTACCTCTTGCCCCTGTTACGGAAGACGGCAGGAGCGGGAGGGCGCTGGGCTGAGATCAAACAATATGACAGAGTGCCGTGGTTGCTCCTGACGACGACTTTCCACGACCCCATCGTAGTCGCTTCCGAACTGGAGGCTGCGCTCTTGAAGGACACCAGAGATTCTCAGAGGATCCTGCAAGGGATACGGCAGGCCGGAATCGAGGTCGACCCGAAGCCGATGCAGATACGAGGATCCTCCACCAGTGTCGAGGTGGTGGCCCAGATGAAGCTGCCCTCCCTACAGAAGGAAGAGATAGAGGATCGGGAGGCCCTGTCGAAACTGGTCAAAAAGATTTGGGGGAAAAAGCTCCAGGTTCTTCTGTTCTAGAGCAGCTTCAGGTTCCCGGTGACAGCATCTACTTGAACAGCCTCCGCAGGCCCAACAGCTAACGCAGTGTAAGTCGGGATACCATGGAACTCAGTCAGCCCGCTGTCCTGGATGAGAGCGTGAGGTAGTCCCAAATTCTGTGCCTCATCCCTCAGCCGAAGGAGTTCCTCCTCTGACGAGCACTGGAGCACGATCTTGGTGAACTGTCCGGTGACCCACGGGAGGACCGCCCCAGGCCAGTCCCATGACTCATCGGGGCCAAGTTCAAAGCGGCTGTCCCCAACCTCGTGCATGCGGTCGAAGAACACCTTCATGCTCGAATGAGCAGCTTGAGCTGCCATCTTCCCTTTCCGCATATTGAGATCGGTACGGAGCACGATCACCTGTTTGATGCTCATCCTGGTTGTCCTTTACTGGATGCCCCTTTGGAGGAAGCGGGGGGATTCGAACCCTCGGACGAGTTGCCCCGTCGCTGGCTTTCAAGGCCAGTGCCCTCAGCCACTAGGCGACGCTTCCAAGGGTGGAGGCCATAGTCGGCGCACCGACCTCCTCAGATCCGGTTTCCCTTCCCCCAGCAAAGGGAGTGTAGCCGACCCGGACACCCTGATCATACCACAAGTTATGGGTTATGTGAGAACGGAAGTTGCTCCTCCAGCTTTCTCACCCGGAGCTTGAGGTCTTTGTTCTCCTCCAGGAGGCGAGCAACGTCCTTGTTCGTTTGGCCTATTTGTAGGATCACGGACTTCTCTACCCCTGCCACTGCGGTTTTGACCACAGCCACGATCCGGGCGATCCGTTCCGACATTTTGTCGATCTCCCGTTCCAACTTGGTGTCGACGGCCCTCCGGGATATGCCTATGTTCGTGAGGACCATCGTGGAGTTCTGGGCCGCCACGATCTCCAATTCTTTGGCGACCTTGGTGTCAACCTCATCCATGGCCTCTTCAATGCACTCCTCCATGTAAGAGCGGACGGACAGGTCGACCTGGCTCTGGTCCACGGTCTTGTTAGGACCAAACCCGGCGTACTGACCACCCACACCCAGCAAGGCAAGGACAGCCGCTACGAGTGCGGCGATGTTCTTCACAGACTTGGTCGGGATGTTGATGGAGTCACAGGACTCAGGTTCGTTCTTGTTCAGCGCCATCAGTCACCCCCCAGAGCATCAACCTGCTCGTCCATGTACAGATCCAGGTCGTCGGGTTGTTCGCCCCACTCATCCAACTGAGGGTCGAAATCATCCAGATCATCAAGAGCGTCCAGATCATCAAGGGCCATCTGGACCTGTTGGAATTGCTCCTGGATGTTCTGGATGTCGGGGTCCGGCGGATCCCCTGGTTCCGGGGGCGGCGCACAAGGGATGACGATGACCACGGACACGGGAAGGGGTTCCTTTTGCGCCGCTGCTGGAGAACACACAAAGGAGAAACACAGCACTAAGAGAACAAGTCGTACCATAGGACACCCCCTACTCGGGGAAGACCTATAATGAGACTATGGCGGAGAGAGGGGGATTCGAACCCCCGGTGGATTTGCACCCACACTGCCTTTCGAGAGCAGCACCTTCAACCACTCGGACACCTCTCCGTATCAATACGCTGCCTATAACCACTCCTTTGTGCCTATCAGTTGGAGGTTTCCAGATGAGTACACTGAGAGCAAAGGTGGTTCGGTTGGCAAAGGCACACCCCGAGCTTCAGGAGCACCTTGTGCCCCTGCTGAAGAGGACCGCCAAAGGGATTGGCACTCGTTATGCTGTTCTCCGTAACCAGGGTGATACCATCCTGACTCTCGGGGAGTTGTTGTCTCACCGAGAGTCAGCCGATACCGTGAAAAAAGCAATCCTCCAAATAACCCGTGACGCTCCGGGGGTAGAACAAGAACTGCTGTCCGCTGAGGTAGGCGAGCGTAACACCAAGCGCTACCCCGTAATGGTGGAGGACGGCCTCGGGGTGACTGTAGCCATCGTCTTTCCGGCGGGTGTCACTGAGATGGATGTTGACATCATCAAAGACATCGTCAAAGCCGAGTGGGGCTGCCGCCTCGCCGTCAAGGGCCGTTTCTAGAGGGACTGACCTTCTTCCAGCCCACGTCCCCTCGAACCAGAACGTTCCTCCCATCCTCGTAATCCATGTAGGCAACACAACGGTCCTTGAAGTCCCTCACGAGGAACCTGTGGACGATGCGGCCATCTGCAGCCCACACAGAGAACCCGGCTTCCTTCGTCATGGACTCCGCACAGCCCTTGGCATTGCGGCTGTGAAGGATCGCCTGGAACGGGGCGATGAGGCCGTCGATCAAACCGGGGGTTTGCATCAGGTACGATGCGGCCTCATCGAAGGAGTCGAAGTTGGCACGGAACCTCCGGTTCCCATACTGATAGGCCCAAGCTTCAGTCTCGGGAACAGTCGGGACCGTCATCATGTGTGTGCCCCACCAGTCCTCGTTTTCCACACGAATACCGCTCATGCCACACCTCCGCAAATAGTCTCACTGAGATCTACTCCGAAGGAGGGCAACGTAGTGTCCCTGTCGGGATTTGAACCCGAGTTACTGGCATGAGAAACCAGTGTCCTAGACCTGGCTGGACGACAGGGACATAGAGCCGGAGGAGGGAGTCGAACCCTCGACTTGTTGCTTACCATGCAACTACTCTACCACTGAGTTACTCCGGCTGATTTAATCGAATCAAAACTAAGGGAGAAGAGAGCTTAGTTGCAGGGCTTGGCATCCTGGCAACTGGGGCAGGACTCTGCGGTACACTCCGGGGGGCAGAACTCTACGGTGTACCCGTGCGCCCCGAAGGTGTCCTGACAGCCTCCCTGTGGGCTTCTTCCGTCAGGGCACCCTCCCTGGTTAAGGGATCAGTGTAAACGCCCCAGAGCCCCGCCAGGGATTTGAACCCTACTCCCCGGTGTACAAGGCCGGTACATCGCCACAATGCTTGCGGGGCGGATCAAAAGTGTCCCTGACGGGATTTGAACCCGTGATACCGGCTTGAAAGGCCAGCGTGCTAACCGCTGCACTACAGGGACGTAACTAGAGACCGAGGATAGAGCGCCAGAAATCGTTGCTGACGACATCCCGGACATCCAGGCAATCTTCGGGGTTGGCTTCCGCCCTCGCCTTGGCGTCGGCCACCTGTTCCTCGGTGAACAGGAGGAAGCCCCCGTCTGCCAGTTTGAGCCGCAGGAACTCAGGATCGGCCCCAAACTTCCGATCCTTGTTCCGTACCAGTTCCAATGTCATAGGCCACCTCTCAGTTTAAGATTAAGAACCATTAGAGCCCGAGAGGGGATTCGAACCTCTACCTGCGGAGTACGAGACCACAATGCTACCTTTACACTACTCGGGCCGTGTTAGAAAGATTCTTTTCGGTCTGGTTCCGTTCCCACGATTTCTACCTGCAAACGTAGGTAGCTGCATGTTACAGTTACCACAAACCAGACGTAAGTTTTTTGGACGGGTGTTTAAAAAGTCACCATCAACGTGATCCAACACGAGGGGGATAGGTTCTCCCAGCCACTTTTGGAGACCACAAACAGAACACTTAACTCCATCTCGTTCCTGAACCCATCTACGCACAAACCGACACACACTGTGACCGTATGCTTTGATGCCTGTGATCTCTTCAGCCAACCAGGAGGACACATCACGCTGATACCTGAAATCGGTCTGGCACTGTCTATTGCAGAATTTCCGCCGTACAGGTTTGCCGCACGAGAGGCAAAAATGGGCCTTCCCATGACGACGTACCCCCTTGTTGTGAAAGGAAGCCCTACAAGAATGGTTGCAAAACAAGTTTGCCCGTTTTTCATATGGTATCCGTTTACCACATTGGGGACAGTACTTGTTTTCGGTTTCCCATTTTTGTTTTGCCCTGCGTGTGTCCTCGTTCCGGTGAGCTTGCATAGTGGATTTCGTTTTTTGGTACCCTAGTCGACCAGCTTCAGAACGAGTCATACCCATAATTTTGCCCTCCGTGCCTAGTGTACGGCGAGCACCCTGCAAATGCAAATGGGTGTGGGGTTCATTAGGTGATCCCGGCAAAGATCGAAGGGGTTACTCTGCCAACTGAGCTAACGGGGCGTAGTGCCCTTTCAGCCAATTCGGCCCATCGGGTAACCAACGTCGTTCCGTCATCGAACTCTACCGTGAAACCAGCACCGGATCCCTCCGTGATGGTCCCCTCCTTGTCGTCCAGAGCAACCCTAGCTCCCACATGGGCTTTGGGGTCAAAGGCGATCTCTACATCGATGAACATCAGCTACTATCCGTCTTCGTGCCGTTCAGGACTGCGGCAACAGCCTCCAGGGACTCGACCCAGATGCCCCCGTTCCTGGCGACCAGCTTGCCGACTTCCTTCAGCGAGTACAACTGCTTCCTCGTGAAGGTCTCGTCACCGTCCTCAGGGAGGAAGCAGAAGATCGTCTTTTCCGGGCGCTTGTTGGAATCGTCTGCCACCTCAGCGATGGAGTAGAACCCCTGCATCTTCGGCGTGATGACGTAGAGGCAAAAGGCGCAGGTCTCACGTTCCTCCAACTCCCGGAGCCGAGCCGCCTCGTCCCAATGGGGATTCACCGGGTTGAAGTAGGGGATCATTAACTGCGGGATCAGTTTCTCCCGCCACGATGTGCCCTTGGCACAGGTGCCACCCAGGAACACTCTCGGATTTGACATGTTGACCCCTACAGCGCAAAAAAGCCAATGAAATCAGGTACTTAGTGGAGGCGTTCGGAATTGAACCGAAGTCCTGAGAAGGGTCACTCGCTACATCTACACATGCGTTGGCCGGAGTGTTTGGGGTCACCCCCTCTCGCCAGTCAGGACATCACCCTTGCCAGAAGTGTCCATTAGGCATCCCACGTTTGTCTTGTCTCCCTCAGCCCTGTGGGTCAGGTCTTCAGGCAGCAGATCGAATAATCGGCGGAAGGGTCCGGGTCACAATCTTTCCAGGTCTTCCGGGCTGGGGTTTTTACGCAGCCATTGCAACAGGAGTGTTGGCAATTAAAAGTCGCCCCATTTGATCACAGCGGTTTGAGACATCCGCTGGCACGCAGTAACGGCTTCCAACTTCCCAGTCGAAACCAGTGCGCCCCCAAAAGTCAAAGAACACTCTGAAGCACCGAACGGGAATATCGACTGACTTCCTCACCGTTCCTTAAAACCTGCTAATGTAACAGGCATCAAGTTTGAAGCTGTGCCGATCCTTGGTAACCCAAGTGCCTCGGTAGTAAGCCTCCGGCCCAACGGTAAAGGCTCGGATGACGGTTGCTCTTGCCGTCCGAATCCCAAGGAACTGGTCCGTCGAAGACGGAATCGCTCTCTCAGCACTCGTTTTACGCCTCGTGGGTGATCGTTAGTACCAATGTGTTCACCCCCAGAACATCTGGGCACACCAGAACCTCCCACCCAATCAGCGTGAGCCTCCCTGCCACAACAGCTTCCTGTTTCAAGCAGGAATAGTTAAACTTTAGTAAGTAAATCGGGTGCTGTCAAGTACCCCACACGGCTCCTTTCGGCGCTATGTCGGACTCCGGTCAATACTCCCGTTCGATGCTTCAAAGAACAAACACTAGGGGAAGGGGATGGATTTGAACCACCGACCTCTCTGCAGGGTTGTCCGGTCCCCAACGAGTGTCCTTGCCTGCTCCGCAACCCCTGAGTGCGCTACTCGGGAGCCACTCGGCTACTAGACCACCCTTCCCATAACACAGTCACCTCGTCATGTCATCCTTTCCGGGGTTACGGCTCACACTGTCTACTCGGACGGGGACGGAGATGATCCCTCCTGTGAAGCTCTCACTGCGTCCCGCCATGTTCCTCTCGTGTGGTGGAACTGGGCACGCTTCCTTGCATCGATCCGGCGGGCACCCCGGCGACATGACCGGGAGCCTTCGGTCCCCGTGCCAAACCACGCATCGAAACGGTCAGCGGCTTCCCGCAGTTCCCGTTGCCTCTTCGTTGGTTTCGCCATGGAACCTCCATCAGTGTGAACCGTTCGGGCTTCCAACCGTATCCGAGGGGTTTGGGCGTCGAGTAGTACCCACTAGTGTTGTGCCTTTGAGTATGAGACACCAACATGCCTTGCGGCGTTGCAAAGGTTCCTTCATTTCCGGTCCTTATGGACATAACCTGACCCTCTTTTTTAATTCCCCGTCAAAAATTGACAGACCAATTTCTTCGGCATATACTCTATCCATGATTGCGTCAACCAAGCTCTCGTTGAAGTTTGCCAGCGTCTCGAAAGTGGCGAAGATCGTGGCCGTTCTTGACCGCTACCGTGCTACCGTCAACGCCTATATTCAGCACATCTGGAGTTATGGCGGTAGCCTTAACAAAGCAACCGCTGACGTCGTTCCTCTTGGTCACCTGACGTTTCGGATGAGGGGGCATGCGCTCCAACAGGCGCTCGGCATTGTAGCGGCCACACGAAGAAGCGCTGCCCAAACGGGGAATCTGGCCACCTGTCCTGCGTTTTCTGGGGCAATGGTTTTGTCTAAGCAGCTTGCTGCCATAACAGAAGCCACCGAGACGAGTGAGTTCGATTTGTGGATGCGTTTCTCGACTCTCTCCAGAAGGCACTGTATCAATGTACCTCTCAAGGCCACCAGACACCTCAGAAAGCTGTTGATTATGCCGGGGGCGAAACTGAAGGGTGGATGTGCTATCGGATGTCGAGCAGGGGTCTACTTCGTAACCCTCTGGGTGGAGCTTCCGGACCTTGCCCTCAAGGAGCAAGGAACTGTCTTGGGCATTGATGTCGGATTGAACAAGCTTATCGCCACTTCCGATGGGAAGATCTACGGCGCTGATATGTCTAAGTATGTGCGACGTGTTTGCCGATGTAAGAACGGTTCTAAGGGCAAGTTCCGTGCTCGACGGGCTCGGGATCAATACATTGATGAGACGTTGAATCAACTGCCTTGGGATAAGTTGCAGTTGGTGGCCGTCGAAAAATTGACAAACCTCAAGAAGGGAAAGAAACCCAATCGAGGTAAGAGTTTTCGCAGGGCTCTGGCCCCCTGGACATACGCCTACGTGCTGCGCCGGATTGAATGGAAAGCCCGTCTGAACCGTGTTCGACGGGTGGAAGTAAATCCAGCGTACACCTCGCAGATATGTCCTTCCTGTACTCATCGGGCTAGATCCAACCGAGTGAATGAGAAGTTCGTGTGCGTGCGGTGTGGGTACGCCGCCGATGCCGACTTTGTTGGCAGCGTGAACATCCTTGCTCGGGCCGTCGGGGAGTCTATGGTCCCCCGGTCCTGCACGACCTGAAAGGTCGCTAAGGCCAGAATGTGTTCATTCTGACTAACCATATTGTCCACCCTCTTTTGACCTGCGTGTCTTGACCAGTTCGGGATACGGGCACGTCAGGCCATCCCTTCCGGGACAACGGTTCACACACTGTCTACTCGGATGGGACCAGAAATGATCCACAAAGGTGCCAACGGAGGGGATCGAACCCTCACGAGCGTAAAGCCCACAGCATTTTGGGTGCTGCATGTCTACCAATTTCACCACGTTGGCGGAATTATCGGACAATACTGTCTGAAAAATAGATGTGATGCACACTCTCAATTCCGGCTTCCTGATCCCGGTAGGGGAAGGGTACACGGAAACGCCCCAGCCATTGGGTCTCTCCTGTTTTCCGGTCCTTACTCTCGTACTCTCGCTGGATCCGTTCCTGTACAACCAGGGGGAAGGGGGGTGTTACCTGCTGGATCAAGCCCTCACCCTCTTCGGCCCACATTGGTCGGAGGTCCATGACGGTTCTGGCCCCCTTTTGGATCTCAACGAGCCGGAAGGTGTCTTCGTCACACATCTCGTAGGTGAAATTGAAATACGTTTTGGCCCCCGGCGAGAGGTCCAGCCCGAAAAGGAACCTTTTCCCCAGTAGCTTGGGAATCGTAATGTTCATGCTGATCTGGAGTGACGGTTGCAGCACGCCGTTCCGATAATCCACCAGGCACTTCCACTCCACCACGGACTCGGGTTTGCGCTTTTGATCCCGTGCCCCTATGAAACGGTAATCGAAGAACCATCTGTGTTCCCCACAGGGGTGTTCGAGCACACGAACAGTTGCACCCTCACTGGTGAGGAAATCGAACTCTTGGGTGATCTCCTTCCTGTCTTGGATGTTTGTGAGAATCCGTTGGAGGCGCAAAGCCAACGGGTGGCCAGGTCCGATCTCCGCTAGGAGCAGTCCAAGTTCATCCGATGGGTACATGTCTTTGTCCGTCATCCCAGTCCTCCTTTCACAAGGTCTACTCTGGGGGAACCTGAGATGATCCACAAAGTGCCAGGAGCGGGAGTCGAACCCGCACGGACCGAAGCCCACCGGCCCCTAAAACCGGAGTGTCTACCAACTTCACCATCCTGGCATAGTACCCGGAGGGGGAGTCGAACCCCCAAACCCAGCATTTTAAGTGCTAGAGGTATGCCAATTCCCTTCATCCGGGCAAAAGAGTGCCGGGGGGCGGAGTCGAACCGCCTACGCCCAGATTTTCGGTCTGGCGCTCTACCAGTTGAGCTACCCCGGCAAAAGGTGGGTGGCGGCGGGAGGACTCGAACCTCCAGGTGCGTGTTTGTTCCCCAGTTTGGTCCCCATGACAGGGTCCGAGGTGTGGAACGATGTTTTACGAAACAAGATTAAGTCTTGTGGCTTTACCAGTTTGCCCACGCCGCCATAGAAAGAACACCAGCAGGTGCGGAGGGATTCGAACCCCCAGCCCTCGGATTTGGAATCCGATGCTCTACCAGTTAGAGCTACGCACCCGTAAAGGAATTCACCTGTCCGGGGTATTGTTGGACAGGAGGACAAAAACCATGAGCATCAAAAACCCCTCTGCTGAGGCCCTAGCAAAACTTATTGGTTGGACCATCACAGCGGTTAAACCCTTTCGAAAAGGTGAAGCCATCGCAAGACTGACTCTAACATCAAAGGGACAGATCCGAAGGGTGACCGTTTGTCGTGGTCAAGAAATCTACCTGGAGTCCGATCAGATCTACCGAGGGGACGAGGGACTCTATCAGGATCTGACCGACATGCTGGTACAGATCCAAGCCTTTGTTTTGTCTGATGACTCGGACAAAACCATTGAACCCCTGGACAATGTCCTAACACGTCGAATTGGTTTCCAGTGTCTTGACAAGACTTGGGAGATTGATTTGACGAGAGTTCTTGCTAGCCCCTCCTTCCTACGGGAACTCGCCAGCACACCTGAAGGTCGTCAGCAGATGGCGACCACCTTGAGCAGCGGTTGGTTACCAACGGACAGCGGAGAGGGGGAGATTTGAACTCCCGGTGGACTTGCACCCACGTCTGCTTTCCAAGCAGATGCCCATAGCCTGACTAGGCGACCCCTCCATAGTGCGAACGATGGGATTCGAACCCACACCCCGTCAAGCAGGACTGCGCCCTCAACGCAGCGTGTCTACCCCTTCACCACGTTCGCAAAATGAGCCCTACCTTACCTCGCTGTTCCGCATCGTCCTATCCGTGGGTAATAGTTCAGGATTGACACAGAAGGGGACAAGGGTTTGTACCCTACACCCGGCAGGCTCAGACCAGGACAAAGCGGAGGAGGGGGGATTCGAACCCCCGGTAGAGTTTCCCCTACAACGCCTTAGCAGGGCGTCGGCATCAACCACTCGCCCACCCCTCCGTACTCTTTATGGTGGTGGGGGTAGGAGTCGAACCTACGATGTTTCTTACGTCACGGTTTTACAGACCGCTGCCTTCGCCGCTCGGCACACCCCACCATACTAGAGAGAAGGCCGGGAGTCCCACCCGGTCTCCTCTCCGCCAGGACGGGTGGGACTGGTTACCCACGCAGGTCGAGTTTTATCAAGGCCCCTTGCCGCTGACCTGTTTTGAATTCAGCAGCGTCTCCTCAAGTTTATACCCCGACGCCCATCGTACAAATGGGTGAAGCTCAAACAGGTTTTCCACCTCTCAAGCCGTCCTCGGTGCCGGAAGAGGGAGTCGAACCCTCACACCATTTAAGGCACTAGAACCTGAGTCTAGCGTGTCTACCAGTTCCACCATTCCGACATAAGGGTGCTGGAGTGGCCGTCCAGCACCCTCGTGGCATCCAGTTGTCAAAGACCGCCTCAGTTTTACGGGCACTGAGAAGCCGTTCTCTTAAACTGACCTAATCAGGGTCATCCCTTGATTAGAGTTAAGTTCCTGCCCAATCGGTAGTTTCACTCCGATCTTATGACCAGAGCCAGAGCTTCCAAGGCAACAGGCTGTCACGGTCGAACTAACCGCCAAAACTGAAAATTTAACCTTCATAGTCCTCATTACAGGTCACTTAAACCCGTTGTCAAACATTCCAGAACGAAGAAACCCCCCGGAGCCTGAGCGCCGGGGGGTTTCGGGTTCGATCCCGTTATGGTGAGCTACTCGCCCGCCACCCCCAGCGTCCGCTCGGACAGATAGAGCGACCAACTGGTCGTCTCTGTCCGGGCTTCTAAGGTGGTAAACAAGCAGGTCATTATCGTCTCCTTCCAATCCTCAGGGCATCCTCACAGGTGGGGTTGCCCTGTTACGCCATAGATAGTCAACAATGTTGTAGCAATTTCTTGCTTTCATTGTCTTTTATGGTAGCGGGGACTATAGGCTCCCGCCCTTCGTTAAACAAACCATCAGAAGTCCAAAAGAACCCTTTACGGTTTGTTTAACTTAGCCGCACCCACCATGGGATCTCAAAGAGACCGAGTTTCAAGTTAGAAGCCACATTCAAAACAGCATCTATGGTGAAGCCACATTTGCCACACTTGAACGTCTTACCTTTCCTGTTACTCTTACGGACCCAATCACACTCAACACACCGCTGAAACCCAAACTCATTCGCAACCTCTCGAAAAGGAAACCTTCCTTCTCTGAAAGAAGATACCGGGGTGGGAACCCTATGTCAAGGGTTTTTTTCATCCCGTCCCTTCAACAGTAACTACTCTGGATGCCCCGACGATGATCCCATTCGTTTTCCTCGCTATCCCCTTCCTTTAATAGGAGGCCCCAGATGGCGCTGACCCTTTATCCTCGACTGGCTCAGGTGATTCGGGACAACCCGGATCTGGGGAGGTACCGTCGTGGTCTACTTGGGCATTGTTGCCGGGCACCCAACGACCGGGTCCTCCGTGGGAGAATAGAACGCTTCCTGGTGTCCCTTCCTCGGTACAAAGAGGTTCTGGAGCCTCTACTACACTGACGACCCCTTTGGGGGTAGTGTAGTAGTGAGGAGGGGGGAATGTCCTACATTTTACATGGCCAAAAGGTGCGGAAGCAATTGCTCTGGGGTGCGTTCAGGTTGGCAGAGGCTGTGGGGGTGACTTACGGCCCCCATGGTAGAAACTGTCTCCTGTCCCGCTGGGCTGGTGTCCTGTCCACACGGGACGGCGTCACCGTGGCCCACGAGGTCGTGCTGGACAATGCAGTAGAGAACCAGGGCGCAGCCCTCCTGAGGTCTGCTTGTGTGAAGGTGAACGAGGAAGTCGGGGACGGGACAACCACGACTGCCCTCCTGGCCGCCGAGATTTTGAAACGTGGTCAACAGATGGTTGCTGCTGGGATCGATCCTGGTCAGCTTTGCCTGGGGATCAAAGACGCTGCGGATGCCTTGGACAAGGCACTCCAGGACATGTCCACACCCATCAGCACCCCTGAGCAAATCACACGGGTAGCGATGCTGGCGTCCAACGGGGACACCGAGGTCGCTGAGGCTCTGTCCGAAGCGACGATGGCCGTGGGACGGGACGGCACCATTGTCATTGAGGACGGTCAAAGTACCGACGTCCGTTTTGAGTACCAGGAAGGGATGGAGTTGAACAGGGGGGCCGTCAGCAATGTCTTCCTACGGAACGAGAGGGAACGGACGATGACTGGTCCTCTCGTTGCGGTTATCAACCAGGAACTCAGGTCGGTGAGAGACATCCAGGATCTGTTGGAATGTGCCTCCCAGTGGCAACCTCGGGAACTCCTGATTTTCTCGCTGGGGGTCAGTCATGACGCTTTGGCGATCCTGTCCGTGAATGACTCAAAGGGCACCGTGAAGAACGTCCCCCTCCAATGTCCTGGTTTCGGACACTGGAAGAGAGAACACCTCCAGGACATTGCAGCCCTGGCTGGAGCTACCCTCGTCACCAGAGAACTAGGGATGAGCCCACAGGAATGGAATGCTGACTGGTTCGGAGCTTTCCATCATGTCCGTATCAGGAACAAATCCATCGTTATCACAGCCTACGAAGACAAGCAAGAGGGCCTCCAGGAGTACCTTGACACCCTGCGGCTTCAGGTGGAACGATCTCCCTCAGCATTTGACCAGGACAAGATCCGGGAGCGGATGGCAGCACTGTCCGGTGGCCTGGCTGTCCTGAAGATCGGGGGTGTCACGGAGATAGCAATGAAGGAGCGCCGTGCCCGAGTGGAGGACGCCCTGGCTTCGGTGCGAGCCGCCTTGCAGGGAGGGGTTGTGCCCGGTGGGGGTGCTGCTCTGCTCCACGCCGCACACCGGGTGCAGTGGCCCCAGAAGGGCTACCCCCATCGGATGGGTTGGGAGATCCTGGGCCAGGCTGCGGCACGACCCCTTCAGATCCTGGCTGAAAACGCCGGGGAGAAGTCGGGGGCTGTCATCGAGGCAATGACGAGAGAGTGGGCTGACTCAGGGAACCCCTGGATCGGATGGGACGCCTCCCAGGGGCAGATACGTAACCTGGCTGAGGAGCCGCTTGTGATGGACCCCACCAAGGTTGTGAGGGCCGCTTTGCGGGTGGCTGTTTCCGTAGCCACCACCATCCTGACGGTTGAGGTAGCCATCACACGGTAGGATAAACGGACGCCTCCTGGGATCATCTCAAGGGGGTCCAGAGTAGAGAGGGTGAGGTGATGAAAAATGACAATGACTGCGACTATCCTGATCCTTGTCCTGGCTGTTGTGGGTGCAATGTTCCTGGGAGCAATTCCAGGGTACCTGATCTGGAGGCTGGGCAAATGGATGATGCGGGAAGCAGCTCGTCCGAAGGTTTGCCCCTGCGGGATGCCAATACAGCACACCTGATTGTCCAGATCACCGTAGACGAGCACGGCCACGTCAAGTCCCTGCACGATTTCCAAACACCCGAGGATGCTGCAATTTCCCAGAAGTGGGATGGCGGTGGGGTCAGACACATTGCCCACGCCTTATTGACCGAGGCGGTACGACGAGAGGCTTACGTTTGTGCCTTGCTTGCAATGACCCAGGACAAAGAGTTCCTTCGGGCCTGTAGACACCCTGAGGCAGTTGATGCCGCTATCGTGAATCTAGCAATGAAAGTCGAGAAGAACTTGGCTGATGTGATCCCGAAGATTTCCCAAGACTCTGTCAGGGAAATCCTAAAAATGATGCTCCATACACACTAATCTAACCATAGACTGAGTAGATGAGAGAGGGGGATTGCATTTCATGAGTCTGTTCGACAAGATCCTAGCTCTACGACGTCCAAAGATCTGGCAACGGTTCCGAGGACTCCGTGAGCAACCGGCACCTGAGACCGAATCCGTCACGGAGGCATGGCACATGGGCCTCCAGACGGGCTTCGGTGAGGGTCTGGTGGAGGGTGTAGACCTGGGGATCGATGTGGGCATGGCCTCCCCGGTCGTTGCTCAGACCGATGCTTGCGAGTGGATCGAGAACTAGACCCGCCTCTGTCCTCTCGGTGAAGTCCCTATTAGATGCCTTTGTCAGGATTCACCTCAGGAGGGATCCCGATGGACTATGGCGTCAAATTGGCCGAACAAGCAATCTTCAGTGGGTGTGGGGGGAGTGCCCTTCAGTACCTTGCTGCTGTCGATCCCGATGTCAACGCTGTCATAGCTGGGATCGCCAAGGAAGCTATTGGGTGGGACAAGCTCCCCAAGGGTTGGACCCAGGAGTCAGTCAAGAAGTTCTGGGCCTCACTGACAGGTCAAGCCAAGCACAAGGTCACCAAGTGCATGAAGGAAATGAAGGGGAAGTTTGACGACCCCGGAGCCTTCTGTGCCTCACTTGCAGATACAATAGAGGGCACCACTTCGTGGAGAGGGAAGAAAGCCATGACAAGTCACACGGGTGCTGGGATTTCGATACGCCAGATCAAGGACAGGGGTCACGCTACTTTCAGCAGCGGCGGCGTTTATGTCCACGTCTGGTTCGACAAAATGGACGCAAAAAACGATTTCGGGGGGCGGGGTATTGCAAAGGAATGGCAGATCATCGTGTCGACAAGCCCTGACCCTCTGAACCTCAAACCCCATGGGCGAGAGTTGGTCCGAGACACGTTCCGGTCCGTTGAGCCTAGAGCAGACGGATCCGTAATCAGGATGGCCGAGGAGTTCATCAAACACTCTCTCTTCAAGTATCGGAACCGAGTCGGATCGGATCAGGCAACTCACAGGGTGGCCTCACGCTACCTCCAGTCCTTCAACAAGTTCAACGCTCCAGAGGTTCTGGGGGCACTGTTCAAGGCCCTGGAGAAGGCTGGGCTAGACGAGACCGCTTCCAAACTGAAAAAGATGGGTGTTTCCCGCCTGGTCAACGACGCCTGGAGGGAGAAGTAGGATGAACCGAACGGCAGCCGCTGATGTGCATCCGAGAAAGACGCACACTTGTTCCACTGCTTCTGGGCAACTCGGAGTCAATTGGGACAATGTACCGTTAGGGGAAATGTCCGATGTGCAGTTGGCAAAGAAATTGGGGTGTTCTACTTGGAAGATTCAAAAAAGGCGTTGGCAGGTGGGGACACCCCATTTCAGTCGAACCCATCAACGAGATCAGATTAATTGGGACAAGCAACCATTAGGGATGCTTTCGGATAAAGAACTAGGGGCCACCCTGGGTGTTTCCTACAACATTGTGAGTTCGGAACGTAAAAAACGAGGAATAGCAGCCTATAGAACTACCTTTGAACGAGATTGGTATGCCGAACAAATAGGAATACTCCCCGACAAGGATATAGCTGAATCTTTGGGGGTGACCCTTCGGGTTGTCCAAGCGGCACGTAATCAACGCAAACTCCCAAACCCAACACCCAAACCCTCTCTTAATGTTTGTTGGGAAAAGCAACCGCTTGGGAAAGTAAGTGATGTTTCTCTTGCCCGCACCCTTGGTACAACTACCTGTATAGTCCGTGCTGCTAGGTTAAAATTAGGGATTCCTCGAAGAGACCTGATTTGCTTGACCACTGAGGGGGAAAACGTAAATTACCCAGAGGCTGTTATTGACCTCTACTGGCATCATATAGGACAGGAACATCAAGCACAGGTGACTATTGGTCCATACCGTGTGGATTGGCTATTCCCCAATAACGTGGTAGTTGAGTACGCTGGGTTTGCGGCCCATAAAACACTAGGGACAGTCTACAAAAAAAAGTTGGAGAAGAAAGCAGCATTTTTGAGAAGTCGGGGATACACCTTCCGTGTGATCTGGCCTGAAGAACTGACTAAGTACCAAACGGAAACAGAACCACAGTTTACAGACGCTCATGTTTGTCTTGTTTGTGGGAAACAGGACAGGTTTGCGATTCGGGCCTTGTGTAATAAACACTACAAAGAGTGGCTCACTACACAGCACAAAAAGCTCCCACTGTCCGAACGGTTACATAAATTACGGCCCCCCCTTTTACGCATTTACAGGGCACTTGTAGAAAGTGGTGGTGCCGGATGCGTGGATTTCTCTCATCGCCCGACTGTGATCAAGGGGGCTGTGCACCTCCTACCCACAAGGGCTAAGAAACGAACACTAGGGGTGTTGTCAGAGTATGGGTTGTTAACCGTTGGTCCTGAATCTCAAAACCAGATTCCCTTTGTGGTGTGTCAGGAGACCCCCTAATGATTGCGAAAACAACCCATGTTAAGATTACACCCCAACGACAACCCAATCAGTACTCGTGTACAGCAACGTCTTTGTCAATGGCAATGCAATCTTTGGGAATCCCCGCTTTTGAATGTTCCGTAAAACATGTCAACAAAGTTTTGGGGGCAGTACCCTTGCAAGGCGGGTCATGGGATCAGGTAGCAGGTGCAGCATCCCATTTTGGTTGTAGGGTCACACTAGTGATTCCTGCCACATTAAATATGGTACGTCAGTGGACGGACCAAGGAATACCAGTACTGATCGGATGGAATACAGGGGCCGAGTGGTCCCATGCCAGTCTGATCTTTAGTGTGACTGACACAGATGTTTCCATTGCAGATCCCAACATCAAAAACCCTGATAGGCTAATACGAGTGTTAAGCCACGACGATTTTTATGAGAAATGGTGGGAAAAAGCGTCACAAGGTTATCTTATTCGTCGCCCTGCGATGGCCGTCGAGCGGGAGATTTCCCAGGACGGACGCCAGATGGTCGCCTCCCGCAGGATTCTGACAGGTGCAGGACTGAGTCAGCCCATCCGGGGCCAGACCGAACACATGACAATGCTGGATGAAGTTGCAGACTTCGGGGTAGAGGCCAAACGCCCACAGCCTGTCAATCCCCGGAAACGGAAGGACAACAAGGTCAGAGGCCCTGGGAACAAGATCAGGAACCCGGTCACACGGGGGCTGATTGAGAAGGGTCCGAGCGGTGGGCGGCACCAGAACAGGCCCTATGATGAGGCCAAGGGCCGTCAGCGGCGGCAGAAACACCCCAAGCCCTGGGAGCGGGACGCTGCTCTGTCACAGCCTCTAAGCCTCCGTTCAGACTACGGCACCGGGGACACCCTGGGACGACGCCTGGAGGAAGAGGCTGAAAGGACTGCCACATATGATGGCAACCCTGATGGGGTTCCCATCTACCCGAACGATATTGACCACGGTGTTGACGCCCCGCTCACCGGGGGTTTCAACGTGATGCAACAGCTACAGAACGACCTGCTCCACGAGCAAGGTAACGACGAGATGAAAAGGCGGTTGGCCCGTCGCTACTTGTCTGGGAGGATGGAATGAGCCTGAGGAAAGAACTTGTGAAGCTGGCGAGGAAACACCCCGAGACCCAGAGGCACCTTGTACCGATCCTCAAACAGGCTCGATGGGACCACCGAAGCACACCTCTTCAGGTGATCCAGGCTGTGGGGAAGGGCATCGGGAAAAAGGGCACCCGAAAAAACGAGCTGGCAATGTCCTTTGAGTTGGATTCCCCCACGATCTCAGACGTAGCGGTGGGTTTTGCCCAAACCACCTTCCATGGGGGCGAGTATGCTGCTCTCTCCATCAGTGCCATTACTATGTCCGGGACGAAGCATCTGCAAACCTTCACCTTCCCGGACGGGGTGTTCTTTCTGGTACACACTAACTCCTGGTGGTTTGTAGACCACCGAGTGAAGGATCCCGGACATAATGATGAGCCTCGTGTCCGCAAAGCAATTGCTGAAACAGTGGCAGATGTCGTTCAGTTCCTCAAGGGATACATTAGGAAAGCCGAGTCCACTCAGAGCCTGGGGCCTGATGTTCAACTAGCACTGAAACTGAACAAGGCAATGAGACTGGGGCTAGATGAAACGTCACTAGCTGCCTTAATTGAAGCAATGAACTAGAGGGTACAAATCATGAGTAAAAAGATGCAACGTTTGGCAGGAATTGTTCCGGGTGTGTCTGATGGTACAGGACTGGGTAGATTCTCCCCGGATTGTCCTCTATCCGAAGAGGAGCAACTGGTAGAAGGAACCCGAGGTATACCTGATGGCACAGGCCCAGGAAAAGGCTCCCCTGAATGTCCTCACGAACGGTTGGCTGGAGGAACCAGAGGTGTGCCTGATGGTACGGGGCCGGGGTGTAACTCCTCTGACTATCCCCTGTTCGAGGATGAACAACTGGTCGAAGGAATCCAAGGTGTACCCGATGGTACAGGACCGGGAAGGGGTTCTCCCGAATGCCCTCTAGCCGTGGATGAGAGCAACTTCGAAATGGCGGGAACACTTGAGTTACGTGCGGCCTTCCGTCGTGTCCTTGCATCGACTCCGTCGTGGCCTGGAGCGGACAAAATCTACTCCCGTCTTTACAAGGTACTGGAGATGATGGGGCACGCAGAGTGGAAGTCCCAAGTCGCACAGGCCAAAAAGCGGCGTCGGAAGCTCAACCGCTTCACCCCAACTGGTGACATGCAGGACATCATCGATGCCCTGGACAATGGGGACGAAGAAGAGTTGAAGGCACTCAACTTGGAGCACCTGAGAGCGGCGTCCCAGAAGGATGTCACTAGACTGGCCTCGATGCAATCCCTGATCAACGTCAACCTCAAAGACGACACGGAGATCACCGGGGACACGAACCCGGTTGGGGAGTCTACCTCCCTGCTCCCCGGTGACGCCCACGATGAACGTGAGGGCATGTTCGAAAAAGGTGAGCCTGCCGACCCCACCAAAAACATGTCCGAGGCGGACAAGAAGAAGTGGGACGAGGAACGCATCAAGCACAAGGACCAGTTCAAGCAGGCCACGGTGTTCCCCGACGAGACGTCCAGGCGGGAATACCTCAGGAAGCACCCTGATGCTGATCCTCAGATGCATTCGGTGGAGCACACCGTAGTGGAGAAGACCCCCGAGCCCGAGATCAAGAGGAAGCCTGAACCCAAGGGCAAAACGTCCTCTATGACGAGGCTCGGTGGCCCCGTCACGGTCATCCCCAACGAGGAGCCAAGCTCTGAGTTGCCTGGAGCCGGGGATGAACCCACGGTCGTCATGGACATCGCCGCCTCAGGTCAAGGGGTAAAGAAACAGGTAACACAATGGATGTACGTGATCTCCAGGGACTCTGGCGGTGGGTTCCTGGTTACGTTGGGTGACCCTCGCAAGACGACTTCTGACATCAAACTCAGGACCACGGACAGGAATGACCTGAAGGACTGGATCCATGACAATGTGGGTCGGAAGATCAGTCCCAACCATATCATCGATCTGACAAGGCTGCGTCTTGTCCCTGACACTTGGGATGATAACTTCATCGCAAGCCTTCCTGACAATGTGGCCAGAGGTCTAACCGCCACAGGAGAAACAATCCTGGAGTCCAAGTGGGGCAAAACCATCACCGCTGGCGTCCGTCCCATCCACGAGATCGCCGTGGACATCCGCAGGGACTGGAAGCCCGTGAACTACGCTGCCAAGCCCCACCTGGACGCCATGTTCCGCCTGGACGACATCACCGACAGCTTCGGGGCGGATTCAGCCCGTCAGATCGTGGCCTACTTCCTCACCAATGCCTCCTCCTGGCGAGGCCCCAAAGCCAAGGAGATCAAGGCTGAACTGAACAAGATGATCAAGAACAGTCGCCGGGCTGGTAGATGGAACGAGCCGGAGGCCCTTCCCAAGTTCTACGGCAAGGAGTACGTACTGGACTCCCTCGTCAGAGTTTCCCAGATGAAAGTGGGGCACATCTATGGGGTTGAAGAGGGACGAGGGGGGCACCTAGACTTCTTCAAGTTCAGTGGTTTCACGGACAACGACGTCAAGTACGGTGACGGTGGCGTCAAGTACAAGTCCCTACGTGACCTGATGCGGGCCAAGGGTGTCCGCAATCTCCGGGCGCTGGAAGCCCTCGAACATAAACCTGAATATGGCCACGGTTTCTACATGTGTGGTGACTGGGGACCGGGTCAGAAGGGTTGCGACCTTTACATTTTCAACGGGCGCTGGGTGGTTGGATCCGGGGCACAGCCGGTTTCTTTCTGGTCTACTGACCCCGCTCCCACAGGCCACCAAGCCGGTCGGGACTCCACCCCACGGTACGTGCTGAAGGTGTACCCCGTCACCCGAAGGTACAGCCAAAGCAACAGCATCTGGGACTCACGGTCCTACGGAAAGCCCACTCGCAACAACATCGCTCGTTTCGTGAAGAAGCATAACGAGTCCCTTGAACCGGGTGAGCCCAATGAGCAGGTGGGACCGCATGGAGCCATCTATGGGGGGGCGATCCTGGACCAGTTCAACGACAACGACATAGTAGCCTTCTGGCAGGACAAAAGGATCATTCGGGAGTACGCACAACGGGGCATCCGGGCAGACGAACAACTCGCCCGGTTCGAAGAGGGCGAGTCCGCCGACCCTACTGAGAACATGTCCCCTGAGGATAAGAAGAAATGGGAAAAGTACCACGGCAAGGTGGACGAACTGGAGGGGAAGGACGCATCGGACGAGCAGGTCGCCCGGTTCGAGGAAGGGAAGCCCGCTGACCCCACCGAGAACATGTCCAAGGAGGATAAGGCCCTCTGGGACAAATACCACGGCAAAGTGGACGAACTGGACGGGAAGGCAGCCTCGGACAATCCCTTGGAAGGATACCCTGATGGTCAGATCCAGATCAATGACTGGAAGTCATCATCCGTGCAACCTGACGGTTCAGTCCGTGTTAAGGGTGCGGACATCACCTGGACCCGCCTGGGTACCTGCGGTGAGAAGTACAAGGACGACAAGGGCGACTTCAAGGGTGGGAAGGGTGAAGCCTTCGACAACTGCGTGGCATACCAGAAGGAGTGCGGGAAAGACATCAGGGATCCTAACGCCCTGTGTGCCTGGATTGGACGGGAGCACGGCAAAATCAAAGGTGCAGCCGCTGGGGGCCTCTATGGCTTCACCAAGGGCGTCCAGTCCGACTGCGAGGGTTGTGTCCGTAAGCTGACCAAGCAAGCGGAGAAGGTAGCGAGGAGGGTTTACGCCAAAGATGAGCGGGTCGCCCCGTTTCTCGTAACCCACGCCAAGAAGGCGGACAGCCTCTCGGCCAAGATCCTGGTGGCAGCTCTCGGAAACATCGGGCCGAAGATCGCCAGCGATGAACCCGAGGACCCCCCCGAGGATGGGAAGACGGCCAAGCGGAAGTACGGCCTGTACGGTCACCTGGCCAAAACCGCCCGCCTCGGACTCAGCGCCTGCACCGATGTGCGGGACGTCGCCGGACACCTCGTCTCGGACCTTCACAGCCGCCGGTCGGACAGGCACACCAATGTCACGGCCTTCCTGGACAGGCACGCCCAGGAAGGCGACTGCGTGTATTCCCGGCTGCTACACTCCAGTTACCCTGACCCCGACCGGAAGTCTGCATCGGGGGCACCTGACACTGTGGACGGATGGCTGGCTTGGAGTGAATGACATGAGCGACACAACGAGGAAGCTGGCTCTGCGGTATCTGTCCCAGGGTGATTACCAATCCGTGGAAAGGCTCGGAATCGCCATGCAACGGGGAGCCAAGGAACGTGAAAAGAACGCACGTCTCTGGTCGGACCTTGCTGACAATGTAAGGCGGTTGGCTTCTACCACGATGAATGACGACCCCGCTGATTTCGAGGTTCTCCTGGATGAGATCGAGGGTGCCACCCAGCAGTTGGAACAAGAGAAGCAGTTCATTGGCTCCACCCTCGACCGTCTCTACGAGGTCGTCCGCCCCTTCAGGGCGATGCTGAGGATGCTGTGACAGCCACACAGAGGATAGCCTCCCGATGGCTCGCAGCGGGAGACGGGTGTCCCAACACCATGGAGAACGCAGCCGTCATCCAGATCATCTGCAACCGCAATGGGGCTAAAGGCATCACCAACATCCTGAGTTACCTCCAGTGGTGCGGCGGCGTAGGCCACTCCTGCACCCTGAAGGACGAGAGTTTAATGATCGGGGGAATCGACGGGGATGGTGAGGATTGCATCAAGTCCCTGACCCTGGACGGGGAAACCGTTGACAAGTGGGTAGAGAAGGATCACCGCTAGGAGGGGCTACGTGGCCCTGAGAACCGCTGCGACGGGGAGGGGCCTACACCCGGGGACCCCTTCGGCCCTCACACCCCGACAGGACGCCCCTCGGACATTTCAGCAGTCTCCAGAATCTGTGCCTGAACAGTCTCCCAGGACGCTCTCGCCGTCCGCTTGGCCTTGTTCAGAAGTGCCTTCATCCGTTTGGTGGGTATCCCCTCGACGTCCGCCAATTCCTGGATGGAGAACCCCGTTGCCTTCCTCCCCAACAGTTCCAGGTAACGGGATCCCTCCGGGGTCTTCGACTGCATTACGGATTCAACCCTGTCCCAGATGCCCTGGAACAACAGGTTGTCGTCCACAGCGTCGCTGGTAGCGGTGGTGCTGTCGTCACGAATATCCGTCCAGGCTCCGTCGCTGTCTTCCCCTCCCCACAGAATCCGGGGATCCCTGTGTGATGTCGTAACGATAAGAGAGGGGTTCAATTTGGCCCGTGCCCTTTCCGTATCCGTGCGGGCACCGTACATCTCCCGTGCCACAGGTTCTGTTCCATCGTTCCGGGCGTCCGTGTATGCGGCTCTGACGGCCCACTGGACGATATGGTAATCGGGGATCGGGAGGCCCATCATGATGCGGCTCTTCAGAGCGTTCCTGTGGATCAGTCGGACCATACAATTCTGGACATGATCCTCAACCATCCCTGAAGTAGCAGACACAAGCATCTTGGAGGCGACGGACCTATGGAGCAGGCGGAGGAAGTCCCCTTTAGTTTCCTTCAGTCTCCGGTCGATGAACAGGGCAGTTTCGTTGGGCTTGCCCCTGGACGCTTCCTCCAGGACCTGATTCTGTGTTACCCCCTCGGGGGTGAGTGCCCATTGGCCTCGGATACCCTTCACGGTCAGGGGGACCTTAACTCGGGTGTGTAGATCCTGGTAGGCGATGGAAACCTTGCGCCGAAACCCCGGAGGACCGCTGATGCCCTCAATGCGCCAGCCATCCTCAGGCTTCCCACACAGGGAGAGCCTCTTCGGGTTGAACCCTGCCGCCCGATAAACCATCAGGAAGAGCTTATCTGTGAGGGGGACGAACACACCAGGCTGATTGTCGGTGAGGGTTCCCAACACGGTCAATACAGGGTTTCTGAAGTCACTGAAACTGGGGAGAGCAATTGTCATGGAAGGGCCTCCTTGGGTGACAGCCCTGGTAGGGTGTAGTCACCTCGGTTTAGCTTTGATCGGGGCGTAGACAGGGCTCGAAACGGGAGCAAGGTCCACCTCGATCACCAGGGACCTTACCCCGCCCACAGAACCTGTCAAGGGAAAACATCCAGGTTTTTCTCTGATGTTTTGGGACGAAAGTGCTGGACGGTGATATGCTTATACTTAGACTGTGATGACGGTTGTGATGGAGGGTTACGGATGAGCATCGAAATCAGAGCGGAACTGCTGAAAAGCCTGAGTGGGAAGATAGCGGACACGGAGCCTCCGGCACGACGTTTGGCAACCCGCTGGGTCAAGGGCGGCGTCGAACGAGACTTCGACATAATGTTGCGCCTCCAGGTACTGGAGGGTGTCGCAGGCGTCCCCGTGGGTACCTGGATGGAGAAGCCGAGGCCGAGGGGTCAGCTTCAGCACGCCCAGAGCTACTTCGAGGACAAGGGTCATCAGATCCCTGCAGGATGGTTTTCCCCTGGCAACACTGGGATGTACACCACGGTCTTCCGTTGTGTGGCAAAACTTATCAACAGCTACAAGCTCCGGTGGATCGATCCCCTAGACGTCATCACGAGCAACCTCATGGGCCTCGGAGCCAACCTTGGATCGATCAAACGTCCCGCCTACATGGTGGGCCAAAAGCTCAAGAAACGGATCCTGGACGGTCAGGAAACCCCCGTCAGCATTGGAATAGGGATGCTCTGTAAGTACTTTGGGAACAAGGTAGACGTAGAGGAACGGAAGCAGCGGGATGTCCCGTACCCTGTGGACGAGGAAGGGAACCCCATCGAGTTCGGTGAGGCTGACCCCGCAGAAGACCCCAACCTTCTTAGTTATGACCCGGACGAGTTTGGGGAGTTCCTGGCAGAGGTGGTGTTCCGCCACACCCACGATCCGGTGGGTTCTAAGGTCAGGGATCTGATGCGGGCTGCTTGGCACGACAGTCCCCCTATGCTTCAGTGGCTCAGCATTGTGGAAGGTCAACACCGTTACCCGACCCAGAAGGAGGTAGCGGAGAAGGCAGGCATAAGGCCCTCACCTTTCCATCAGCGGCACTGGAAGCCCCGGTGGAAGAAGTTCCTCCAAGCGCTCAAGTCCAAGCCCCGCCTGCTTACTATGATGGAGGAGAAGGCCAGCGATTACGGAATCTACTGGGATGCTTCTTCCCTCAGAGGTGTAGACATGGATTCCCTCCTGTCACCTCGACCCGACCGTCCACGCCCACGTGCCGCTGCAAACAACCAGGAACAGATCAAAAGAGTGGCCTCCAGGTACATCAGCACCTTGGGACTTTCCTGACAGACCGCTTGACACAGCCCACCATCATAGTCTAACTGTTCCATTGAGTCTGTAGGCTCGATCCAACCGGATCTTGAGAATCAGTTCTGGGAGTGCCTCTTCCGCCCCGCTTCGATGTTCCCTTCGGGGAAGTATAAGTCGGGGGTCTATCTGGATGTTCCTGGGGTCAGGGACACCAGCGATGAGGGGCAATCGGGTAACCGATGGGAAAGCCGTTGAGCTAGGCCGAATGTCTCCTGGATTGAGCCCGTTCTTTGAAGAACAGACAGAGTTCCCTCTTCCTGCAGGATGTCCTTCATCCCCTCGGAAGAGGAGGTGGCAAGACCACGTGTGCCCTACCCTTTGAGGGAGGGACCGAAAGGAGCCCATGAGGATTGAGGATGATCCTCTCGTAAGGGTTGCCCCAGCATCTCCGGTTAAACCCCTAAGGTTATGGACCCTACATAGTCTTAGGGCATCCGATAGGATGCTCGTGGAATCAGTGATAGTGAAAATGAGAAAGTTGAAAACTAGAACCTTAGAGATCGTTACCGTGAGGTGAGTGATCCTGAAACCAACGGGCGAAAGCCCTATGGCCCTTTTATGGGGCCGATCTGTATCCAAAGACAGGTTTAACCGTCTTCTCCTTCCCCTTCCCTAACCCTGTGTAATCCCTGCCCTTATCTATACCAGTGCTGGATCTCCTTGCTGGTTTTCCTCCTATGAAGGAACCTGGGTGGGAGGGATCTACGATGACGACCACCTATCTTGGAGAACAGGATCTACTGCTCATCGGTTTGGGGTGTGCCTACATCCAAGCCAACAAAGCGGTAGTGGATTTCCCTACGTCTACGAGGGCACATCCCTCTGAGTGGGTGGTGATTAGCAGGAACGTCAATCCTCCTGTTGGGGAAGGTGCTGATCGGTTCTTCCCCTTCAAGGTGAGTTGGGACATGTGGCAGTATGCCGTTGTTCCACTAATGCAGGGAGATGGTGACGAACTTTGGGTACAGTTCAAGAAGGGGGACGTGGCTGACTGGGAGACCTTGGTACGGGCTTGGGCTGCTCTCTTGAGGGAACAGGTCAATCCTACTGAGGTGTCCGTTTTAGACGCTGAGTTCCTGGCTTCCCTGATTGGGGAACCGATCCTAAGAGGCCCTCTGGCCCTGAGTGGGGACTCAGCCTACCCGGTTGTGGATCCCCAACTCGCATGGATCGATGGACATCAACGGTTGCAGTACCCGGAGGTAGACTAATGATTGATAAACAGACAGAACCCAAGAAGACGGTGTGGATCTCCTGTAGGGCGAATGAGAAGTGTCCAGGCAACCAGGCTGAGATCATTTCCAGCAGGACCAACCGTCCTGTAGGAGCTATTTCCATTGGGTCCTTCAATGCGGAGCAGGGTGGGACATTCACCCGGTACCGCTGTCTCACTTGTAAAGGTGTCTTTCAAATCACCACCTGACGGGACTTCCTCACCCCTCTGCGAGTAGTACAGGATGATGGGAGGTGTCCGTGTCTTCATGTCTTCTCTTTCATGGTCCTGGGGCAAAGATGGCAGCCTGTGGTGAGGCAGCCCGGATCGGTTATTTGCTGGTCCCGCCTGTAGGTGATGAGGGACGGGGTCTGAAGGTGGCGGAAGCTCGGGAGGTCGTGTCTCTTCTCCAGTCCACCCCGTTGGGTACCCGCAGGGCGGTTGTGGTTGTCGGGCCTATGGATGGAACGGCGACACTCAAGTCTTCGGACGCCCTCCTCAAGACCGTAGAAGAGGGTGGTAGTGGTTACGTCACACCCCTTCTATGGGCCAATGACCTGGGGGAGGTGCCCGGAACCATCCGCTCCCGTTGTCTGGATCGCTGGGCACCCAACAAAGAGCCGGACGTGATAGATGATAACATCTCCTCCGCAGCTTGGTCCGTGGTGCATGCGGCAGTTAAGGGGGACCAGGCGACTGCAATCGATGGTCTTCGGATTATAGGGGGCAAAAAGGCACCTGTTGGGGTGTTCCTCCAAGTGGTTGCAGAGTGCCTGAGTGATCAACTGGATAACGAGCGCAGCAGGGCACTTTGGGACCGGGTTAGAATGGTGACGATGAAACGAGATCCAACCTTCCTAGAGGTTGTGACTGCGTTTGCAGGTTTCTGATGGCGAAGAATCCCACCGTAGTGGCCATTACAGGGGCGGAAGTTTTCATCCAACGGAGAGCCCTTCTGAAGGCAATAGACGTTCAGCGGAAAGCTGGATGGTCTCTGGATTATATTGACGGATCTGAATCAAAAGTAGTGGAGATCGCCGTAGGGTCTGCTGGGTGCTTCCTGGAGGTGTCACGGACCCTAGTGATCGTGTCCAACCCTGAGAAGGTGAAGTTGTCTGTCCTGGAAGGTCATGCCAAACGGGGGGACCCTAACGTGGTCCTGTTGTTGGACTACCCGAAGGATCCTAAGGCCACTACGAAGTTCGCTAAGTTCCTCCAGGGGCTAGGGAAACGGGCCGTCCAATCCTACCCCATCCCCGCCAAGGCATACCAGAAGGCAGAGGCTGCTCAGAGGTTCGTGCGGCAGGAGGCCAAGGATCGGGGGATGACTCTCCCGGAGGATCTGGCCGAGGCCATCGTTGCCCGACTGGGTCAGGATCTAGGCTTCCTCTCATTCGAGATCCTGAAGGTCTCGACTTTGGCCGAGGCTGAGGGGGTTACGGACATCACGGCCAGTTTGGTGAAGCAGAGTATGGCCCCTCTCACCCTGACTGACGTCACGGTGTTAGCGGATACGGTCCTGGCTCGTGACCCACTACAGGTCGCCAACGTTCTCAGGCGGCTCCGTCAGTCCGGTTCGGGTGACCCTACGATCTCCGTGGCGGTACAGCTTGGGAAGATCGTAGTTCGGTGGTTGAACTACGTTCTCCTTCGGGATGCTGGAAAATCCCCTGATGAGATTAGTGGCATGACTGGGATGAATCAGTGGGTTCTAAAAAACAAATTGTTGCCCCCACTTCGGAGGTGGTCAGCCAAGGATTTGGTGGCCCTGATCGGAAGTCTCGCAGAGGCACAGCGGCTTCAGTTGAGTGGGGCCTTAAGTCCCTGGACAAGCCTCTGTGCTGGGGTACTCTCCGTCTGCTCAGGGGCACAGTAGTTATGGTCAAAATCAGGGTCGACCGGTCCCAAATGAAGACTCTCGGCTCAGAAAGAATTACTTGACAGTCACTACAGACTGTCATACCCTTCAGGTCAGGAGATAGTGATGAAGAAAGACCGAAGAATCTTGATACAGTTAGATGCTGAGATGGACCAGTGGTTACGTGATGAGGCAAAAAGACGACGATGCAGTATGGCACAAATAATTCGTGACCTGATCCTTGCCGCTATGGAAAAAACCACCCAATGATCCAACGGGCTTACAAGACCGAACTGGACCCAAACAACGTCCAACGAACGTCGTTGTTTCAGCACGCTGGAGCAGCCAGACGGGCCTATAATTGGGGATTGGGACGAAAGATCGAGGCTCATAAAGCTGGAGAGAAATCTCCCTCGGCAATCAGCCTCCATCGTGAATTGAATGCCCTTAAGAAAGTTCCCAAAGATGACGGTGGTATGCCTTGGATGTACGAGGTTTCCAAGTGCGCTCCGCAGGAAGCCTTACGAAACCTCGATAAAGCCTTCGATGGTTTCTTCCGTCGTTGCAAAACGAAAGCAAAACGTAAGGGATTTCCAAGGTTTAAGAGCCGACGTAAAGGCATCGGATCCTTTACCCTGACGGGCGCTATCCACGTTTCAGAGACCCACGTTCAACTTCCTCGTTTAGGCCACCTTCGGCTGAAAGAGCACGGATATGTTCCAATAGGCGCTAAGATTACGAGGGCTACTGTTTCCGAAAGAGCTGGGCGTTGGTTCGTTTCGTTAGCCCTTGAGGAAGAGAACGAGAGGACCGTTGGAACCGAAATCCTCGGCGTTGATGTTGGGATCAAGTCTCTTGCTGTCTTATCGGACGGTACGGTCTTTGAGAACCCCAGAGCACTTAAGGCTGCAACACAACGTCTACGGCGATTACAAAAAGGTGTAAGCAGAAAGAGGAAGGGATCGAGGAACCGGAGGAAAGCAAAGCATCGTCTTGCTCGTCAGCATTATCGAGTTTCCTGTGTTCGTAGGGATGCGACTCATAAGGCCACCACTGCGATAGCCAAACGGTGTGCGGTTGTTGGGATCGAGTCCTTAAATGTGTCAGGAATGATGAAGAATCATTGCCTTGCTGGGGCTTTGTCTGATGCTGGTATGTCAGAGTTCCTTCGATGTCTGAAGTACAAGGTAGCCTGGCACGGTGGGGAAGTCGTAGAGGCAGATCGGTGGTTCCCTTCGTCCAAAATGTGTTCAGTTTGCGGAGAGGTTAGGCACAACTTAACCTTGAGGGATCGGGTTTTCCATTGTGTATCCTGTGGGCACATTCAGGATCGTGATGAGAACGCAGCTTGTAATTTAAGAAATATGGCCGTCAGTTCGGCGGTGTCAGCCTGTGGAGAGGAAAGCTCTGGCTTGGTCCATTTGGACCCGGTGAAACTATCCTCAGTGAAGCAGGAACCTAACGCCAGTCAAGGCTTGTCCTTGATTGGGTTAGTTTAGGAGAGCGGCACGGTAGGGATTTGATAATCTCATCCTCTTACTGGGTTGGTGTTCCGGTGCTTCGTACACATGGGAGGAAGATGGATGATATTTCAGCAGGAGGCTGACGATAGGAAGGTTCGGGTTTTTTCATTGAGTTCATCCTTCTTAGAACAGTTTAAGGGACGTCAACCCAAATGGGGTCCGGTCGGATTTCTTACTTACAAAAGAACTTACTCCAGGGATCTTCCTGATGGGGGCACGGAGGAGTTCTGGCAAACCTGTCAGCGTGTGGTGGAGGGGTGTTTCAACATCCAGAAGATCCACTGCCGCCAGATGGGCCTCCCCTGGGTTGAGCAGAAGGCTCAAGGTTCAGCCCAAGACATGTTTGAACGTATGTGGGACTTCAAGTTTTCCCCTCCGGGGAGGGGCCTGTGGATCATGGGCACTGATCTGGTGTACCAAAGGGGTTCAGCCAGCCTTCAGAATTGTGCCTTCGTCAGCTCTGAGAACATAGGCGAGGATTTCGCTGCACCCTTCTGTTTCCTGATGGATATGTCAATGTTAGGTGTTGGTGTAGGGGGTGACACAAAGGGTGTGGGTAAAGCGAAGCTTGTGGCACCGAGGACAACCTTGGAACCGCATGTGGTGGAGGACAGTCGTGAGGGTTGGGTGGAGTTGATCCGCACCGTGCTCAACTCTTTCGTGGGGAAGGGCCACTATCCTCTGGTCATCGATTATTCACAGGTTCGGGGGCGGGGTACGCCCATCAAGACGTTCGGTGGTATTGCCTCGGGACCGAAGCCCCTTGCAGGACTGGTAGAAAACCTCACCAAGATCCTTCTTCCTACAGGGATGAAGGCCCATCACAAGACCGAGACCATTGACGACTGGGCTACGATCCAGACAGCTACAATCACGTTGGAGGGTGAAGGCGACTCCCGGAGGATCTCTTCGGCTCAGATCGTGGACATTTTCAACTTCATTGGCAAAGCAGTCGTGGCCGGAGGCGTCCGTCGATGTCTCCCAGCAGGAACCCTAGTGCATACCTCTGAAGGTTTGATTCCTATTGAGAGGGTGAGGAGGGGGTTGTCTGTAGTTACCTCTGACGGATACAGCAAGGTGACGGATTGGGTTGATCAGGGTGTTCAGCCTATCAGTCAGATAACCACTCAGATGGGTGTTTTCGAGTGTACCGACAAACATCAAATAGCGGTGCTTTCTGACATCAGGGGTGGTTATATCTGGAAGATGGCTAAGGAGTTGGGTGTTGGTGACCGCATGGTGTTCGTAGACCATGTTCTTGAGGGCACTCCTACGGAGTTACCCCCCTACAGCTATGATCGGCCTCTGCATTCCACGACGTGTAAGGACATCACAATCCCAGAGTTGGATTCAGAGACAGGTTGGTTTTTAGGACTGCTGCACGGGGACGGTTACGTGCGGCTGACATCTGGGAAGGGTTTAGTCAGTATTGCTATAGCTGAGGGTCAAGAGGCAATTTTGGAGCGTGCAAAGGCCGTGTTTAGACGTTTTGGAGTTAACACGGGTATCATTGGTCCCAAAGAGGATGACCGTTGTTTTAAGCTTCGTGCTTCATCAAAACAACTTGCTGACTACTTCTCTCAATTCAAACAGGCTCATGTTTCGATTGACGTTCCCGATTGTATTCTACAAGGGACACCGTCAGTTCGAGCCGGGTATGTAGCAGGCCTTTTTGACGCCGATGGTTCGTCTAAGAATCGCCCTCTTGTTGTGGCAGCTAGTGTTTACCCCGATTATTTGAAACAGGTTCAGGCTGTTTTGGCGTCTCTTGGTGTTCCCTCTCGTTTTCAGTTACATAAGGACAAGTCTCGTGTACCTAATGGGTGGCAGCCACTTTACTATTTGACGGTGGTAGGGGAAAAGGCCGTGTCCCAATGGGAGAAGCGTGTTGTTCCTTTTGCTTCTAAGTACTGTAATGGGAACAAAACTCCTCGGTCTCAAAATGACTATGGTTTTCCGTCTGCTATGGTCCTTGACGGAGGTGTGTCTGGATGGGCCGATGGGGGAATGGTTTGGAGTCGGACCAGTCGCCAGATGACAGTTGCTCGACTTGAGTCCGTCACGGGCCGGGAGGTTACCCTTGTTCCTGTCGCCATCCTGGGTGTGGAACATGCTGTTCGTGAGGATGAGACATATGATCTTTCTGTGGCTGCTAATGAGTTTGTGGTTCAGGGGGGGTATCTAGTACATAATACAGCCGAAATAATGTTTGGGGAACCCGATGATCAGGACTTTATCACCCTCAAACAGGATCAGGAAGCATTGGCTGACAGACGTTGGGCCTGTGTAACAGGTGACACAATGGTGGAGACATCTTTGGGATTTGTGCCCATTCAAAGTTTGGTGGGGAAGAAAGGTCTTCAAGCTCGTGTGAATGGGAAGTTCTATCCAGTGGCAGGTGTTAAGAAAACGGGACACAAACCTATCTTTCGTATCTCTACGTTGGGGGGGCAAAGTTTAAGAGTTTCAGGGAACCATCCTTTAATGACACGTCAAGGATGGGTTAGAGCGGAAAATTTGCAGGTTGATGATTGGTTAGTTATTTCTGATAACAGGACATCCTGTTTAGATGAGGTGTTGCCAACATCTCAAGAGTATCAGCGGGGGTACCTACTAGGATCCTTGATAGGGGATGGGAGTTATGTCCCTACCCATCCGGTTCGTTCTCACATCGCTAGGATTGTGATTTATGTAGGAGATTCGGGGTGCGACTCTCTGCGTAATTACATCAGTCAGATTTTCAATTTCCCAACTAGGTCTGATTTTAGGGGCTTTTCTGGACCACATGGTAAGGGTACTAGAGCATATTGGTTTATTTCAGCCAAGGCTTTTACGGATTTCGCTCATCAATGGGGTGTGAAAAGGGGAAACAAAACACTGACTTCTCAGATGGAGTCTGGGTCTTTGAGCTTTGTGGCTGGTGTTGCCTCTGGTCTTTTTGATGCTGACGGTTATGTAATGAAAAAACGACGAACGTTGGCAATCGATCAAAGTTGTCCGATTCTTTTGGAGCGTTTGCAGAGAATGTTGTTCCGGTTGGGGATCACCTCTAGGGTACACAAGGTTCGAAACGCTCAGTGTAAAGACTTCCAGGGTAAGATTGCTAACTGCAAAGCTGTTTATCGGCTTATCCTTGCAGGGCACTCCGAGGCAGCACGCTTTGTGTCCTTGTGTGGGATACATCATCAACCGAAGCTGCTGACCTGGCAAGGGGTTGGGACACCAAGTAGAGAAAGTAATCTTCCGCCGCTTTATTTTAAGGTTACGTCTATTAACAAGGATCCGGTAGAGGCTGTTTTTGATATGTCCGTGCCAGAGGTGAAGTCCTTTTCGGCTAGTGGTTTTCTGGTACACAACTCAAATAATTCCATTTTTGGTTACGTGGGGATGAATTACGCTGAGGTCGCCCGGTCCATGGCTGTCAATGGAGAGCCTGGTATCTTTTGGTTGGACAATGCTCGGAAGTTTTCTCGCATGGGGCATTCTCCTGATAATAAGGATTGGCGGGTAGGTGGCACAAACCCATGTGGCGAACAATCATTGGAGAGTTGGGAGTTGTGTAATTTAGTCGAAACTTACCCGGCGCATCATGACACATACGAGGACTTCGAGCGCACTTTGAAAATGGCCTATTTGTATGCTAAGACCGTGACCTTGGTTCCGACCCATGATCCTCGGGCGAATGCTGTGATGATGCGGAATCGTCGTATCGGATGTTCTATGTCCGGAATCGTTCAAGCGATGGCTCGGTTTGGGCGGAGGGACTTCCTGAACTGGTGCGACCGAGGTTACACCTACGTTCAGAAGCTGGACCGAATTTATTCGGACTGGTTGGGTATCCCCCTGAGCATCAAGACTACAACATGTAAACCTTCAGGAACCGTCAGTTTGCTCTGTGGGGCGACACCGGGCATCCATTACCCCCACAGCGAGTACTACATCCGCCGGGTCCGCATCCAGGCTACCAGCCCCCTGATCAAGATCTGTGTGGATGCCGGTTACCCCGTGGAGCCTGACGTCGTTGCCGACGACACCGTTGTCGTGTCCTTTCCTGTCAAGGAGAAGCTCTTTGTGAAGGGGAAGGAGCAGGTTACCGTGTGGGAGCAGTTCGCCAACGCTGCTGCCTTGCAGCATCACTGGACAGATAATCAGGTCTCCATTACAGTATCTTTTGGGAAGGATGAGGTTGAGGACCTACAGGCTTGTTTGGAGATGTTCGAGGACAAGCTCAAAGCGGTCTCTGTGCTTCCTCTCGGGGACCACGGATACAAGCAGGCCCCCTACGAAGCCATCACCGAGGCGGAGTACACTGAGATGACTGCTCGGATCACTCCGATGCTGCTGGACTCTGTACACCATGACACGGATGATTCCTTCTGTTCCGGGGACAAGTGTATGCTCCCTGTCTCATAGTTCCTGACCTCCCCCAAATGAGTAGAGGATGATGATGGTGAAGGAAGAACATTTCAGGTCTTTGGTGCTGGCGGGATTGTTCCAGAGGGACGCCGCTGGAGTCCTCTATGTCCTCAAAGAGGACGGCGAGGTGGTAGACCTGGACAAGGAGTTGGTTCCTTTTGTCGGTCGCAATGTGAAGATGGTCCTGCATTTCAACCCAGTCACCCCGGATCCAACCAAGAGGGGTATGGGTTGTTGTCATTGGGACAACAACCCCCAGGATTGCCCTGCAGGGCACAATGACGATCCAGGCAAAATGCTGGTCTTCCAGGCTCAAGGTGAGATGACCGACATTCCCGTTTGGGCTGTTGGGGGTGTTGTTCTCCCCTTTGACGAAGTGCCCGGCCATGACACCCGGCTGGTTCTCGCCACCGACTTCAAAATGCCCAAAAACATGAGCGCTAATGACCTGTCCAGTATGATGGACGAGATTGCAGGAATGCGTCTGTTTCTTGAGGGGGTGACGGCGGGGATCCCAAAGGGGAAGCGCTAGTGTATTTTTCAGGGCGAGTACATACCGTCGTCTATGACGATCCCGCCAAGGCGTTCTACATTCTGAAGATGGTGCTGGATGAGGTTGACGACGGCATCGTTTCCGTGAAGGGTTCGATCCCTGGGATGCCCGTTAAGATCGGCACCTGGTTTGGGTTCGAGGCTTCCTGGGTGAAGCACAAGAGCTATGGCGACCAACTGTCCATCAGCAAAGCTCCCGTCCTCAAATCGTCCTGGGACGTACCTTCCGCAGTTCATGCCCTCGTGTCCTATGGGGTGGGTGAGCGGGTGGTGGCCTCAATCCGGGAGTTCTTCGGGGAGGACGACTTCATCCCCGCATTAGGGAAGGCTGAGTCGTTGGAGGAGGTTCCCGGTTTAGACTCCTTCACAGCTCTCTATGTCCATCAGCGTTGGACGAAGGTGCAGGCGTATTTCAAGGGCCTGGCTTTCCTGTTGGATCTCCGGTTGCCTCCGGCAGTGGTGAAGCGGGTGTGGTCGATGTTTGGGGATGATGTCGCTGACGTGCTGGGGGCCAATCCCTGGGCCTTGACTAAGGTGAACGGCATCTCCTTCCATCAGGCCGATGAGATTGCCAAGCGATTGGGGGTGTCCATGGACTCTCCCGCACGCCTCCAAGGTCTCATCGTGTATGTGTCCAAGTCCCGGCGGCAGATGGGCCACATGTACATGAGCACCCCGCAACTGGCAGCGGAGGTGGGTGTCACGATTGCTGACGTACCCCCAAAGGAGTTGGGGGCGGCTATTGCAGTCAGCCACAAGAACGAGGGCATTGTTGTCGACCGGGATGTGAAGCCGGGGACCTTTGCCATTTACGATCCCTGGTCCTACCAACTGGAGAAGGATTCTGCAGAGATGTTGCAGGGCAGGCTCAAAACCGCCAGCTTCAAGGGAGTAAGGCAGGCCACCAAGGAGTACCTCCAGCGATTGGCTCTGTTTGGCACCCGGACGGAGAAGGCAGCGAAGACGAAACGGCCCCGATTGGCATCCGTAGTTTCGGTGGCCGTGGACGAGTGGGGGGCCTCCAACAAGCTCGTGTTGTCCGAGGATCAGAAGAGGGGGGCAGTTAATGCTCTTCTCGCTCCTGTGTCGATTCTTACGGGCCTACCGGGTACCGGCAAAACCACGGGTTTACGGGCCGTTGTGAACATCCTTCAAGAGGCGGGGGTGAAATTCCTCCTGTGTGCTCCGACTGGGATTGCTGCGAAGAACCTGGGTGCGCTGACAGGTGCCTCGGCCTCTACCATCCATAGGGCTTTTGCTGCCCGTGGGAAGCGTGACGACCAGAGGGCCTCCACCTACATCGGGGTGGTCGGCAACAGTTCTGGTGGACTCTCCATGTCTGAGAGGGACGAGGAGTGGGGTTACGATCAGGATAACCCTTACCCTGCTGAGGTCGTCATCCTTGACGAGGCATCTATGCTAGACCAGCACCTCTTGTACCGCCTGCTGAATTGTACCTCTCCAAAGACCCGGCTCGTTATTGTAGGGGATGCTGCCCAGCTTCCTTCGGTCGGTCCTGGAAACGTTCTTCGGGACATGATTAACTCGGGGCTGTTCCCTGTGACGGACCTCCGGGAGATTTTCCGTCAGAAGGACACATCAGCGATTGTGTTTGCTGCCCACGACATCTTCAGGGGAGAAGTTCCAGAGTTCTCATCCTCCCCGGAGTTCACCCTGATACATACCCGCAGTGAGGATCACGCCCAGGCTGTTATTCTGGAGTTGGCGCAGAAGCTCTACAAGAGGCGTGCGAACTTCCAGGTTCTAAGCCCAAGACATTCGGGAACGGTGGGCGTCACAAGTCTGAACGCTCGGCTCCGAGATCTGTTGAATCCCGCTCGGGATGGTCTCCATGAGTTCCGACTGGGCGCCGACAGTATCGTGAGAGAGGATGACCGTGTGATGGTGGTCAGGAACGACTACAAGTTGGGGGTGTATAACGGGGACGTGGGGAAGATCGTTCATGTTGACCAGAAGGCCAAGGAGATAGAGGTCAAGATTTTCGGTGACCCCGTCCTCCAGGTCCGGATCACATTCCGAAAAGCACCGACGACCATCCGCCTTGCTTATGCCTGTACCGTCCACAAGGCCCAGGGCCTGGAGTACGACGTCATCGTGCTGCCCCTCGTGGACTCCTTCAGGCATCAGCTTCAGCGGAATCTCCTCTACACAGCGGTGACGAGGGCAAAGCAGGGTGTGGTTCTTGTAGGAACCCCCTCGGCTCTCACTACAGCAGTCCTGAATGATCGTGAGGACCAACGCAACACTCTGTTAAGGGATCGCCTTAATTCTTCCTGCGATCCACCAACATCGGCGGTCGTCTGCGAGTAGATGATCCTGGCTGTTGCCGATTGAGGAGACCGAAATGGACATCAAAAGCGATCCCCTGATTCAGAGGCTCAAGGAGCGGTTGCGTGTCACCAAGGTGGTTTGTACCCGTTCTGTGAAGGGTCGCAGTGGTGACCACTACGTTGGGTTCTCCGCCGCCTGGGATAGCACCCAAGACGACGCCGGGGGCGCTGCCGATCTGATGACCCCCCAGGGTGAGGGGGATATGGCTATTGCACAGACTCAGATAGGGATGACCCTCAAGGAGGCCAAGGTCGCAGCCTTCGTACTTGGGATGCAGGCGGACATCGCTGCTCATGACCATTCGGCTGCGGGTGGTAGCATCTCGGAGGAGCAGCGGGATCAGGCTCTCCGTGCGATCAAGACCAACTACTCCCGCCTCATTGTGGACATGCTCGGGGATGGCGGGGGAGGGCTAGAATGACTGACGAGTCCCAGGATCCGGTCGTAGAGGAGCCTTCGGAGGCTCCCAAGATCGTGGTGTTTCCGCCAGATGATGCCGAGGCCATCTTCACCGAATTAGGCACCCTCAGTGTTGAGCTTGATGAGGATCCCCTGGCTTTCGGACCGAAGCGGCTGAACAAGAAGACCGCCGTGGTCCGCCGTATGCTGGATCGTTGCGAACGCATTTTCTTGGATGTGTCCCAGCGGTTGTACTGGACGAAGCGGCATCTCCGTGTGGTAGAGACGGGTCTGGACATGGCCAAGAAGCGCCTGTTCGCTGACGATCCTGAAACCCGTGCTGGTCGTTCCGTGGCTGATCGGGAAGCCATTGCCCAGGGGAAACTCTCCGGCGAAGTGCGGAAGATGCATGACCTGGAGATGCTGACGGCGGATCTGGATGCCGTCCTGGTCGTGGTGAAGTCCAAGCGATATGATCTGAAGGACACTGAGGGTCGTTTGCGGGACCAGATCCGGTTGTGTCAGACTGAGTTGGTCGTAGGACACCAGTGGGGGTCAAGAGTACCTCCTGCTGAGACAAGTGTGAACCTGGAGGAAGGTCGTCCAGCACAGTCTGATGCGGCCAGTATCAAAGAGATCATTGGGAGGGTGGACAGTGAGGTTCACCTTGCTCAGGACTCTGGTGACTGGGAGGATCCCGTTGTGGCAGAGGAGGTTCCCACCTCGGTGGTCTCCCCTGAGGAGGCAACACCCCCGGAACCAGAGCCTGTGGCCGAGGCAGTAGTTGTAGAACCAGACCCCCTTGTGGAAGTGCCCCCTGTGGGGCCTACGTCGCTTGTGGACGAGCTTCTACCAGAGACTGGTGTGGTGGCTTCGGGTGAGGCTATCCTGCCTCCTACGGTGTCCGCTGAGTCCGCTGAGGTGTTCCTGGAGACCTTGACGATGAATGACGCCAGGAAGGAACCCCCACCACCCCCCACTGGGAGGATGGCAATCCCCGAAGAGAATCTTTTAGATCTTCTTGCAGAATTTGAGGCTCCATAGAGTCCCTTTTTAATCCCGTTCGGGTAGAAGATGATGACGGAACCTGTCTAGTAGACCTTGTTCCGTCCATACAACAGCCGGGAGGCAAATGATGAGCGACGGTACATTCAGTTTTGGTCAGAACGACGACCACATCGGTTTCAAGACGAAGGCTTGGAAAGCGCAGGGTGGCAACACCTACCGTCTCTCCTTTGCCTGGTGGAGCCAGAACGAGGCGGGAGAGCCCGATCTGGGAGAGGCGGACAGTGGGCAGGCCCCGCTGTTTTCGGGTGGACCCGTCAATTTCATCCAGGGTGCCGGGTACGTGATGAACAGGGGGCCAGAGTACACGAAGATGGCTGGTGAGCCCCCCCGCCAGCGTATCGTGACCGTCGTCATCGTGTGGCCGACCGACAAGCGGGGTGCTCTGTCCTCGGAGCGCCTCCAGGCCGGTGAGTACGAGGTTAAGCCCTGGGTCATTTCCGCCGACAAGTACAAGACGCTGGAGCAGATCCACGCCGAGTTCGGTTTCGGTGAGCACGACGTTACTGCCAAGTGCGAAGAGGGTGGCACGCAGTTCCAGAAGATGACGTTCACCCCCTGCAAGGAGAATCTTTACCGTCAGTTCCTGACATCCCCCAAGGGAGCGAAGGTGGCGGGCGAGATCAAGGAGGCCGTGGCGGGCCTCGTGGCGAACGTCCAGGACTTCATTGGGCGTGAAATGACGATCTCGCAGCTTCGGGAGAAGCTCCAGGGTGCTGGTGGGGCACCCGCCCCCCTCGACGTCGGGGACAATGCTGTCGCCTCCGGGGACATCGAGAGCGTGGTGAGCGGTCTCCTGGACGACTAATTCAGGGAGGGGACGGGGATGCGAGTTTTGGGGTTTGACCCAAGTCTTACGAATTTTGGGTGGGCCATCCATGACTCGGACACCCCTGAGGGCTCGACTGCTAGATGTCTGAGTCGGGGACGTTTTCAAACTAGCGCCAAGACGCTCTTCATCGACCGCTACTGCGAGTTGAGGGAGAGCGTCAGGCTGCTGGTTGAGCGGTGTGGGGTGACCTATGGGATCACCCTCGTCAGTTTGGAGTACCCCGTTTTCCACGAGATGTATAGTGAGGGACTGTATGGGCTGTTCCTGTACGTTTGTGAAGCGCTGCGAGCGGCACAGGTCGACGTGGTGTTCTTCTCCCCTGGGCAGATCAAGTCCCATTGTCACACCTTCCTCCAACGCCCCAAAGGCTGGAAGATGATGAAACCGGACATGGTAGAGGGGGCCAAGCTGGACGCCGGTGGGAAGGGTCGCTGGAACCATAATGAGGCCGATGCCTATTGGGCAGCGAGGGCTGGTGCCCGTTTCTGGTCGTTCTACAAGGGGGTCCTGAAGGAAAGCGATCTGACCCCCAAAGAACTGAAGCAGTTTACGGAGATCCACACCTACCAGCGGGGCAAGAGGGCGGGTCAGACGGTAGTGCGGGGCATTTGTCACCGTGAGGATGAGCGTTTTTTCCTTTGGTCTAAGGGAGTCAACTGATGGCACGGAAAAAGAAAGATACAGCGACGGGGAAAGTCCCGGAGAAGGATGTAGGGCTGTCAGCATTGGCACAGGCTCGTAGCGTCATGAACAAGGTGTTCCCAGACGAGAAGTCTTCTGAGGTACGGATTGATGAGGCTCGTTTCACACAGTCGCACCCACATCTTCCGACCGGGTCAGTTATTATCGACTTCCTGATCGGTGGTGTCCCCAACCGGGCGGGCGTGTTGCCGTGTCCGGGGTTCCCTCGTGGACGACTCATCAACCTCTACGGGGCCGAGACCTCGGGAAAAACGACGATGGCACTGACTGTCGCAGCCGAGACATGTAGGCGGGGAGGGTGTGTCGGTTTTATCGACTGGGAGCACGCCATCGATGTGGCCTATGCTAAGTCGCTGGGCGTCCCCATCGATGAACCCGACCGCTTCCTGCTCCTCCAGCCAGAGACCCTGGAGAAGGGCCTGGCCTACCTCTGGGGGATGGTCAAGGCGGGTGTGGATCTGGTCATTATTGACTCGGTGGCGGCTGGGGCCACGACGGCACAGTGGGACCAGAAGCTCGAAGACAAGGGTGAGATCGGACGGGTTGGGGCCAAGGCAGCCAAGTGGTCCGAGTACCTCCCGCAGCTTAAGGCGATGATGGCCCGCACGAATACCTGCGTGGTTGGTATCTCCCAGCTTCGTTCCAAGATCAACACTGGCGGCGGTGGTGGTTTCAACAAGGGGCCGCAGACGACCCAGCAGGGTGGTTACGCCTGGAAGTTCTACAGTGAGGTGCGTCTCGGATTGAGAAGGATAGCGACAGAGAAAGGGAAGCGGTACGATCCGATGACCCACACCAACATCGAAGTTCCTGTGGCCAATGTCGTTTTGGCCAAGATTGACAAGTGTAAGGTTTCCGCTTCACAGGGCCGGGAGGCCAAATTCTATCTCGTGTTTGGGGAGGGGATCGATGATGTCCGCTCCATGATCGACCTTTCCGCCAAGCGGGGGTTGGTTAAGAAGGCGGGTTCCTGGTACTCCTGGGAGCGGGCAGATGGTTCTTCCCTGCGGGCGCAGGGAATAGACGGTTTCAAGGATCTCATTAGGACCACCCCTGGTGCCTGGGAGGAGATACACACGTTGGCCCTCCAGTCACTGAACGCCAGCCCTGATGCTCCGATTGGGATCGGGGACGATTTCAACGAGGATGACGAATCTGAGACCATCCGTGAGGTCATGGCTATCGTGGATGGTCAGGATCCGACGAAGAAGCCCGAGGTACCTAGTGCCGAAGAGGTAGAAGACTGATGTCCGTCAAGATCCGAGTCCAGAACTTCCAGTCGCTGGTAGATGTGTCCATTGAGGTGGACCATCTGACTGTGGTGACCGGAGCGAACAACACTGGGAAGTCCTCTCTTATGCGGGCGATCCGAGCAGCCTTCCAGAATCTGAGGGGGACCAGCTTCATCCGGCACGGGGAAACCAAGGCTCGTGTGGACATCGAGTTTGACGATGGGCGCACCTTGGCCTGGGAGAAGGGGAGGGCTCGGGGGGACAAACCGACCTACATTATAGATGGGGGGGATCCAATCTATCCCGGTCAAGGTGTCCCTCCTGAGGTAGCAGCGTTCGGGGTGTGCCCTATCACAGCAGCCAACCGAGAGATTTGGCCCCAGGTGGCACCCCAGTTTACGGGTCAGGTTTTCCTGCTGGATTTGCCTGGTTCTGTGATGGCAGAGGCTGTTGCCGACGTAGAGCGGGTCCGACAACTCAATGACGCTTTGCGCCTTGCTACGTCTGACAAACGTTCGGCCTCATCCGAGTTGGGTGTCCGCCGGGGGGACCACGAGAGGCTGACTATAGAGTTGGATCGCTTCGATGGTCTGGATGAGTTGGCTACGGAGGTAACCAGCCTTGAGGAGAGCGCCCAACTCGCCCAGCGGATAGAGGTTGCCCTTGAGTCCTTGTTCGGGCTGAGAGATCGATTGGTAGAGGCATCCACTGCGGTGTCAGATCTTTCGGGGATCGAGGACGTCACCCCTCCCGAGGACGCTGCTTTCACTACGGTGGATCTGTTGCATCGGCAGTTGCAGGGTTGTGTGCATCTTCAGGAACGGTTGAACGAGGCGTCTACCGCTGTGGACTCTCTTTCGGGGATCGAGGCTGTGGCACCCCCCGAGACTGATGCCTTTGACACGGTGGCGTTACTTCAGGAAGAGCTGCGGGGTCATAAGCTGCTCAGGGATCGGCGGGTGGGGGCACAGGAAGGGGTGGCCTCCCTGGAGGGTGTTGAAGACGTTACCGTGGATGTAGACCCAGCTAAGGCGACACGGTTAGTAGAGGCTCTCCAGACGGCCAAGGATTTCCAGACCCGTCTGATCAAGGTGCGGGTTCAGATCGAGACCTTGGAGCAAGTGCTGAGTGAGGATGAGGCTGATGAGGCCGAGTTGACCAAGGAACTGCTGGAGACTCTCGGGACAATTGGGGCGTGTCCTGTTTGTGGATCCATTAATCACCAGGAGCACTAGAATGGCCGTTTCACTTGTGTGGCGCACGGACGCCCATCTGGCGGATCAGCCCCCTCAGTCCCGTATTGATGACTGGGCTGATACTATCCTCAACAAGCTCGTCCAGGTGGGAGATATTGCCAGACAGGCCGGTGCCTCTGCAGTGCTGGATGGTGGTGATCTTTTTCATGTTAAGAGTCCGTCCCGGACCAGCCACGAGTTGATACAGCGGGTCACGGAGATCCATCGGGTTTACCCCTGTCCGACTCTGGGCATTGTGGGCAACCACGACGTGAAGTACGGAGACATACGGTTTCTGTCAGAGGCTCCTTTGGGGGTGCTGTTCAAGTCCCAGATCATCCAGCCCTGTTATGACCCGTTGGAGGTGTACTTCGGACAGTCCGATAAGAGTAGCCCCACGGTGAGAGCTTTTCTCTTCGACCGGGCAGGTACAGGTTGGGTCCAGGGTAGCCCCTTCGTCCCAGGTAGGACCGAACCTGTCGTGCGGGTGGTGGGCATCCCCTTCCATGGTACCCAGTATGACTTTGCTCGTTTCACTTCGATCATCAAGGGGGAGGAGGATTTCCTGGTCGTGATGGTCCATTGCCTGGCCAGCCAGCGTGGTGGGACCATGTTCGAGGCTGAGGACATCATTAAGTATGAGGAGCTTGCTTCTCTTGACCCTGATGTTTTCTGTTTCGGCCACTGGCATAAGGACCAGGGTGTGAAGGAGATTGCCAAGGGAAAGTGGGTCGTCAACACGGGGAGCCTTTCCCGTGGTTCCCTGAGCCAGGACGACCTGGAGCGCACCCCCAGTTGTGTGGTCCTCGGGTTCGACCAGGACGGGAAGATAACCCACGAGGTGAAGCCTCTGAAGGTGGCTCCTTCCGCTGAGGTGTTCGACCTCGTTGGTCGTGTCCGGCAGGAAGCCCGCAAGATGACGGTGGATGCCCTAGTTGACAGCCTCCACAGCGCCCTGGCTGTCCGTCAGGTCACTTCTCTCCTGGATGACGTGAGGGCACTCCCAGACGTGCCAGAGTTGGTGAAGGAACGTACCCTGGCTTACCTGGAGCAAACTGGAGCGAAGTGACCGTCAAGACCTTCACCTTTGGAAACGACCCCATCCCGAAGCGACCGACCAAACCGCTGTACATCGAGCTTGTTCCCTTTACAGCGTGGGCGGAGAACGTTCGTACCAAGTGCCCACGCTCCATGTGGGACCGATTCCGCCGGATGTGTTATCGCCGGGCGGAGTACCGTTGCGAGATCTGTGGTGAGTCAGGGAAGGACCAGGGTAGAGATTGGCCCGTAGAGTGCCATGAGGTCTGGAGCTACAACGAGGATCTCAGGATCCAGAAGCTCGTGGGCCTCGTTGCCCTGTGTCCTTTGTGTCACGAAGTTAAACATGCAGGACGGACGGCGAAGCTGGACGGTCCGAAAGGCATTGCCAGAATCTTGACACGCCTTCAGCGGCTCAACGACTGGACCGAGGATCAGGCGGGTGCCCACTTCAAGGAAGCTTTCCGTGTGTGGAACGTCCAGTCGCAGTGGGACTGGACCCTCGACCTGACTTTCCTAGACTCCGCAGCCCCCTGAGGATCATCTCACCCGACTCCCGAGTAGTCTCAGTGTAAAGCCTACGAGGAGAGCGTGATGCCTAAGCCCACCCGTTTCCCGATTAACATCAAATGGTCAGAAATGCTCATGGACGAGCCGGGTGCAGTGACGGGCCGGTACCTCATCGTGGAGGATGGCAAAGCCATCAAGTGTCTGACGTGCGGGATGACATCTTGGAATCCCAACGACGTCAAGGAACGGCACTGTGGCAAATGCCACGTGTTCCACGACGACCCAAAGTGGATCATCCTCCGGTTCGTCCGAGTAGACTGTGTAGGAGGTGCTCTATGGGTGAGATCGTCATTCTTATGGGACCGCCGGGCAGTGGGAGATGTCCTTAGATGTGGGGTGCTTTAATCGGAAAGGTTTTCCAGGTAAGCAACCACACGACGCAAATCATCGAGATTGGCGTTGCTTTTAATTGTGTTTGCCTTGTAGGAAATCACCCTCACATTTTCTTTTGTGTATCCTTTACTGGGGACGATTCGGTCCAGCGAAATTGAATTGGGGCCACAATGACCGTCATTTATAACGAGCAACAGACCAAGGACAGGGCATCTTTTTGGGATCGTTATGTCGTTGACACACAGATTGAAGGGGATGTTTTTCTTTCGAGCACGGGTCCGGGCTAGCTGGAGGAGGTATCTTGCAGGATGTTTTCTGTTTTGTTCCCTTTTGTATGCTCGGATTTGTTCAGGTCTGTTCCTTATGCTTTTTTGTGCTCTTTCAATGGCATGTTTCGGATCAGCCCAATAGGTTTTTTGGGAGTGTTCCTGGCAGCGCCTGCAACTTTTAACAGGGGAACCCTGAGAGTTGTAAAATTCTACCTTTGGTTTAGTCTGTTTACAGCGGCTACATTGTTGCATTCAGGGTTCCTCCTGGGGAAAGTCCATCACCCAAAAAGGTTACACCATAAAGGAACTATTGTCGTTTTGGGTAGCCTGGAGGGTAGTGGGGTCTTGTGGGATTAGTTTCAGACCCCAATCGAGGTGTGATGAAAAAGCAACTGGCCATCGTTGGTCCTCTGCAACCGGACGGCAGTACGCCGGTCACCCGGATGCGTGAGGGGGATGACGGTGAGACCGAGTACACCACGGGACAGATAGTTCCGGCTGAGGACGGCAAAGCGATCCCACTGGGGGCTGAACTCATCTCGCTGAGTCCTTGTGGGGGGACGCCTTTCCACGAGGTGGAGGTGGTGCATTCCATGAGGGAGTCTGGGACCAAGTGGTCGAAGGGGCCATCCAAGGTTGCGTCCGACGCTTACCGTGATGGCTGGGAGAACATTTTTGGGCGGAAGCCTCGCCCGGAGGACTTGAACTGATGGTAGACATTTCACGAGATGATGTCAGGATTAGAGGCGACGAGATCGTGGATGGGGTGGTGCATCGGAGGTGTCCGAAGTGCCACAAGTTGCTCCCCCTGGATGCCTTCGGGATGCGTCGGATGGCGGGGCAGGGGAAGGGTGGTGTGGATCTGCTCACCAACCAGTCCCGTTGTAGGGGTTGCAGATGAACCGTGAAGCAGAGTTGGCCCACTACCTTGAGAAGCACATGGTGCCCTACGACGAGTGGGCAACGTGCGGGGCGGACCCCGAGGCCGTCAGGATGGCCCAGGAGGGGACGGACGAGGGGTACCCGATCGCCCTTGCCAAGCATCCTATAATGGGCTTCTTCGTGATAGCCTCTGGCCAGGGTCCATATGTGGCGTGGCCTGACGACGAGGAGATACACAAACGCAGGAAAGCCGCCGAGAAGTTGAAGTCGGTCCAGCAGCAATTCGATTCTGCCGGGGACTATCGGGACTGGGACGCCTGCAACCGCCTGGAAGATGAGAGGGACGCTCTGGTCCTGGATGCCCAGGGGAAGCGTGATTTCTACCTGGACGTTAAGATCGGGGGCACGGACTGAGATGATTGAGCCTTTCTACTATCTTAACTCTCGTAACGGGATGGTCGCCCTCTCCATAGACGAGGGCGAGACGATGATGCTCCCCTCGGGGAAGGTGATGTCGGTTCGTCCCGATGTGTGGGATCTAGAACCGGAAGACCTGGAGGATGATCTGTCCCCCAAGCAGCAGGCGTTCCTGGCACACCACAATGAGAAGCCCCCTATGGACTACATCGAGCAGCTTGCCTGGAAGCTCCGCAAGGGCCGACTGGCTGTTGCCAAGGATTTTGCACAGGCCCCGGAACCCCGTAAAAAGCCCCCCGTTTCAGCGATGGTCGTGAAGTCCGACTTCAAGGATTAGGGATCATCTGACGCTATCCTGGAGTAGAACAGTGAGGAGGCCGAGATGAAGCGTAAGGACAGAGCATACACACCCGAAGAGGTGTTTTCGGTGGTTCGTGCCACCGAGGAGAGCCGAACCAAGGCAAAGGTGCTGGTGGATTTCGACGGGGATCTTATCAAGGTCACCTCCTTGAGACTCCAGCTTTTCGCTTCCTCCGGGGTGACCTGCGTCAAGTGTGGCCTACATGGTCAGTACCTGTACAAGGAGCGGCACTCCCCGACAGGTCGGTACCACCTCAATCTCTATGGGGTACAGCCTGATGGGACAGAAGTGTTGATGACCAAGGACCACATCGTGCCTGTGTCCCGAGGCGGCAAAAACTACCTGGGCAACCTCCAGGTCATGTGCGCCCTTTGTAATGAGGCAAAGGCAGATGGTCGGACTTTGGATCCACCCCCCGAGGACGTTAACATGTCCAAGAGGTTGACCAGTCCGTTTAGGGTTGATGGGGTGAGATACAGGTGGCGGCTGATGGGGCGACGCCATTTCATTGGGCAGGCCAAACCGACCCCTTACTTGATTGTGCGGGTTTGTGCGGAGGAGCCGGGGGCGATCCTACGGTGTAGGCTCATCCCCAGGCATGCTGACGTCTTGGGGGATGCCAAGATCACGGTGTCAACCGAGGACGTTGAGAGGGTCATCCGCCATGCTCTGGAGAAGGGGTGGTTGCCCTACGAAAGCGGTCCCGTGTGTTGTCCCCCTCATGGGGACATTGGGATGGCCATGTACTACATAGGCACAGAGGTACCTGAGGAGGCAACGTGGATCGGAGACTAACCCGAGAGCAACTTCAGGAGATCCTGGCTGGGATGAAGCCCGGCACCTGTTTCACCCCGAATAAGGTGGGGAACTTGGCGGTGACAGACCCAGCCGGTGCCTATCTGGGGTACATCGATTTCAGGACCGGAGAGGTTGGCCTTTTCGAGGAGGCTCAGGGTGGCTGAGAATACACACAAGATCCCATATGACGGGCCGCTGGAGTGGCTCGTGCCCCGCACGATCCTGTACTGCACGTCGGGGAGCCGGGCCTACGGGACCAGCCGACCGGATTCGGACTATGACTTCAAGGGGGTCGCTATCCCCCCGAGGAAGTACCGGGATGGGTTCCTCCATCGATTCGAGCAGGCCCAGATCAAAGAGCCGGACGCCACGATCTTCGGGATACGGAAGTTCTTCGCCCTGGCGGCGGATTGCAACCCGAACATCATCGAGGTGATGTGGGTGCCTAAGGAAGATCAACTGATTGTACTCCCCCAGGGCCAGTTGCTGATCGATGCCCGGTCCCGGTTCCTGAGCAAGAAGGCGCTGTATACTTTTCGAGGGTACGCCATCGCACAACTTAAGCGTATCAGGACACATCGCAAGTGGCTCTTGAACCCGCCTGACCATCAGCCTACCAGGGGCGAGTTCGATCTGCCCGAGCGGACGCTGATCCCCAAGGACCAGCTTGCGGCGGCGATGGCGGACATAAGGAAGAAGATTGACGGTTGGGAGGTGGACTTCGGGGATCTGAGTGAGTCCTCCAAGATTTACATCCAGGAGCAGGTTGCAACCCACTTGGCCGAGCTTGAGATCGGAGCGGACGAGAAGTTCCAGGCTGCGGCGAGGCTTATCGGCTATGATGAGAACTTCATCGTCCTGCTGGACCGGGAGAGGCACTACTCTGCGGCCTCCAAGAACTGGAGGCAGTACCAGGAGTGGAAGACCACCCGGAACCCCATACGGGCGGCGCTGGAGGCGCACCACGGGTACGACACCAAGCACGGGATGCATCTCGTGAGGCTCATGCGGATGTGCCGGGAGATCCTCACCGAGGGAGTCGTCCATGTCCGGCGTGAGGACGCCAAGGAACTGCTGGCCATCCGTGATGGTGCTTGGAGCTACGACAAACTTATCGGTTGGGCCGAGGAGCAGGACGAGTCCTTAGTGGAGGTCGCCAAGGGGTCGGCCCTTCCGAAACAACCCGACAGGGTAGCGTTGGATGAACTTTGTCAGGAAATCGTCCGGTCTGTGCAGGAAGACTGACGGTTTGTCCTGATGTCGTGGGTACAGTGTCCCTATTCAACAAGCGGCGGTGCCGCAAGGAGGAAGGGATGCTGAGTAAAGATGAACATGATATCGTCAAGGTGGCTGCGGAGTTGCTCAAGCGGGAACTGGAAGAGATCGCCCCCACCTCGCCGGATGAGAAGCCGGGCAAACTGGTGATCTACAAGTTCGGTTCCTTCATTGTCAAGAGGGCCAAGGAACGTCAGGTTGTGAACCCGGCTGCGGGTGGCATGGTCACCGTACCTGAGCGTACCGCCGTGCGGTTCTCCGCATCCAAGACGTGGCTCAAGAGCCTCGGCAAGTAGCCACCAGGGGGGTCTTCCGGTACTCCTGCATCAGTTTGAAAAGAGATGACTCTCCGGTTAGACCTCGTCCTCCGGTTCGCAAGGCACTGTCATAAGCTGTCCAGTTTTCTATCGGTTTGTCCGGCACCGTTTTTCCGTCATGTGCGATAGGGAAGCGTCCATGTAACAGTTTGAATCTGTCTACATCATCCAGGATACTGAGGATGGAAAGGGGCTTTCCTTTAAAACGTGTCTTTTTATCCCTCCGTCCGACAGGTTTTATTCGGGGACGGGATAGGGGAAGCGGATCAAGAGGTTCCCCCGGTTTTCCTGTGTCTTGGAACGTGCAGATCCGTTGGCACCACAGAAGAAATCTTGGCTGGCTGATGTTCTGTTTCATCCTGTTGATGTCCTTATGGACCCACTGGACATTGTCTATTGTGTAGGGGAGTTTTGAATCTCTGCGGTCTAGAGAGGCCGTTCCATCTGTTTTGTTTCGGATACATAGCACTAGGGGGAGTCCTGTTAGGGCACATTTCTGGTTTTGTGTGAGAAAAAGATCCCATAGCTGTTCCTTTGTTACCGCAAAGGTTAGCCCTCTTGTTCGGGCACCTGTCCGTAGGCTGGACATGTAGGCTCCTGAAAGATTTCCGATACCCCGAAAGTTTCCAAGTGGGAGACATCCACAGCTAATGGTTTTGTTTCGTTTTAATAATGCGATGAAGATATCCTTTTCACCCCCACAGTCACAGGTACAGTGGGCCATTCTCCGGGTCTTTTTGTTGCCACCTTCCAGATAGAAACTTTGAATTGTCAGTTTTCCGTACCGATCTCCTACGTTGTACCTGATGAGCCCCCTGTGTTTGCAGTGCCAGCAGCGGCTGTTTTCCGTCAACCTAATGGAACAGATTGTGAAGGTGCTGCCACAGGGACAAAGAACCTTTACTTTCTGGAAGGATCCCTTATTGGGGCTGTTGTGGTTAGGTAAGACAGTTGTAACATGCAGCCGTCCAATGACATCTCCGACTTGAAAAAGCTTTTCCTTCTCCATTGTTTCCTTCTCCATCCTTTCGTTCTCTAAAGGATAGAGAAGATTTTTGGTCTGCACAAGGTCTTTTCGGGGTAGAGTACGATGAACCTTTGTTGAGGGTACCGTGATTAAGTCTTTCACCTTGTATTTCAGTAGTTTTAAGATGTACGAAAACTGTTCCCAGCAGTTCCTGTGGACAAAGGGGTGGGGCAACATCGATTTGGGAAGAGGCCCCGGCAGAGGGAAGGCCCGTCCAGTCAAGAGATCGGAACACCACGCAGTGATGGGCACGGCCATCCAAGCCGTAATCGAACTTTTCTACAACGAAGAGTTATGGCGTCTGCTCCCACCAGACCAATTGCGTGACAGATTGCTGGAACTTGCCATCAAGGAAACGGACCTAGAGATCGCCAAGCGGTACATTGACTGGCGACAGGCCATTCCCCTGGAGGAGATGCGACAACTTATCCGGGACGGTGTCATGGGCTACATTCGGACGCTGAAGGCTCAGATGTTCCTCGGCCCTTACGCCAAGTCAGAAGTCGAGTTGCTGGCCTACATTAACAAGTGGAATCCGGTCGGTGGCCGGGTGGACATGATCATCCGGCGTGACGACACGGGCATCACGATTCTGGACGGAAAGAACGGAAAGCGTTACAAAGACGGCAAAGGCGGTTGGATGACCTTCACCGACCCAGATCAGCTTCGCTGGTACGCCATGTTGTTCTACCTCTGCTACCAGAAGCTGCCCGACCGCCTGGGCTTCGTTTACTTCCGCTACCCAGCGGGCGATCCTGTCCTTGACCTGGAGGGGAACCCCACGGGGGAGAAGGAAGAGGGGGTCACCTGGGTGCCCTTCTCAATGGACGACCTCAAGGGACTGGCCCAGCGAGCGGTGGACTGCCGGAAGGGCCTAGAGAAGGAACAGTTCGAGGCGAACCCCTCTTGGAAGCAGTGTAAGTTCTGCGACTTCGAGACCGTGTGTCCTGAGAGGATGGCGCAGAAGGAATCGAACCGGCGGAAGCCCCGAAAGAAAAAAGATGAGCTGAAGCTGACGGAATTTTCGGTTTTTACAATGGGGGCCGTTCCAAAGACGGACGGGAGCGAGTAGTAGAACCGATGGGGGTGAACCATGAAAGCAACCACCGGGCAGGATCTGACGGCACTTGTTCAGCGCCGTGACACACTACGAGAGAACATCCAGCGGGTACGGGGGCGACTAGACTCGGCTCGTCAGGAGCTTGCTGACACCGAAGCGGAGTGTCGCAGCAAGAAAGTCGATCCGGACAAGATCGACACCGTGATCACCCAACTTGAGCAGAGGCTCGAAACAGAGGTAACTGATCTGTCGGCTCGACTGGAGCAGGCGGAGACCCAGGTCGCACCCTTTTTGGAGGAGTAGGTATGAAATTCCAGGTCGCATTGTCGGATCTCACTGAGGCTTTGAACATCGTGGACGCAGCGATGTCTAGCGAGGCCGCAGACATGCAGGGGCATTTTTTGTTCCGAAAGTCCCAGACGGCTGGTCGTGTGGATGTGCTCACGCATGAGCGTTGGTCACAGGCGTCCATATCTTTCGTGGCGGACGTTGAGCAGGGGGATGAGACCGCTTTCACAATCTTTGGGAAGGGTCTGATGAACTTCTTGGGTGCCGTCACATCCGAGACCCCTGATGCGCTGATGACGGTGGATTTCGATACGAAGACCTCCATCACCACGGTCTCCAATACGGCTATACCGAAGATCAACTACCCTTTCGGTACCCTTGGCCCGGACGCCTATCCTGATTTCGATAAGCGCTTGCAGGGTGCCAAGGTGACCGGGACGTGTCGTGCAGACCGTCTTCTGGGTGCCCTCGATGCTGCCAAGGGTTTCATCAGTACCGATGAGCAGCGGGGTCCGCAGAACACCGTGACCGAGTTCCGTGATGGGAAACTCATGGCCACCACCCTCAAGACTCTTGGGATCATCAAGATGCCAGGTTTGGACAACGTTATACATCGTATCCAGGTGGGGCAGCACCTCCCGGCGGTCACGGCTTTCCTGACGGCCTGTAAGGAGGACACCCTGGAAATGCTGGAGGCGAAAGAGGAGCCTGGAAAGGCTGCTGGGATGTTCTTCCTGCGTCGGGGGGACGGGGCGGTCCTTGGGTGGTCGCTGTATTCGAAGCCCTTCCCCAAGATCGCTCAGCCCAAGGCTGAGGATGACCGCTGGTGGAAGATCTCTCCGAAGTCCCTTGCAAACGGCCTCAGGGGTGTCCTGGCGGCGTTCAAGGGGAAGGAAGAGGCCCTGGTACGTTTCTCCCGTCCGACGCCACAGGGACCGTTGCTGTTGACGGCAGCTACCGAGACGGGGCGGAAGTCCGAGTGGGAGATCCCGGTCATGGACTCGGGGGACAACCCCAAGGCGGATCTGACTGGGATGCCCGATTCCTTCCAGCTTTCTCGGATCTCTTTGGAGACCCTCCTCAAGGCCATCAAGGACGAGACCATCACGCTGGGACTCAGCTACATGGCATCCATCAAGAAGGGCTATCTTCGGGTCCAGGAGTCACGGGGAAGCGAAGGGGATGAGTTCCTGTTCATGCTGGCTTGGTGGAGAGAAGGTGAATGACCATCCCAGTCCTGACGGGCCTTCGATCCAAGTTGGATCGAGCCACTGGGCTTCGGGATGGTGTCCGTTCCCGCCTGGTTTCCACAACCGCTGACATCAAGCAGTTGGAGGCGGAGGAGACCCTGTTGGCCTTGGTGCAAACCTTGCTGCAACAGCTTACAGACCAAGAAGTTACGGTCGGTGTGCAGGCAGTAGAGAAGCTCCAGACCGAGGGTCTCCAAGCGGTGTTCGGGGATCAGGACTTGCGGGTTAAAGCCGAGGTAGACATTCAGCGGGGCAAGGTTTCGGTGGACTTGGTCACCATCCAAAAGCACCCTGAGGGCCACGAGGTAGAGGGCCTTAGTGGTGACGCCTTCGGGGGTGCCGTAGCGACGGTGCAGTCGGTATTGTTGAGGATCATCATTCTTCTTCGCCGGGGTCTTCGTCCGCTCCTATTGTTAGACGAGACGCTTCCGGCCTTCGATCACAACTACGTGATCAACATGGGTACGTTCCTTTCAGTTCTGTGTCGTCGGTTGGACATGGATATCCTTCTGGTCACGCACAACACGGCACTTGCCGAGGCGGCGGACCACGCCTATCGATTGGTACAGAAGGGTGGCGCTGTTAAAGTAGAGGCTGTACGATGACGGATACGATCAGAACCGCCGGGCAAATCCGCCAGCAGTTGAAACAGGTGCTGTTCCGGCATCTTCAGAAGCTCCTCAAGGCCAACTTCCGCAAATCCCCGGACACATGCCATTACCGCCGTCAGGAGAACCTGGGGGATACCGGGATGAAGGTTGGTGTTTGCCGATGGGATGGACCTGATCGTTCAAGGTCTCCCCGAGGTAAGTTGTGCGACTCCCGTGTTTTCGGATGTGCGGCGATGGCTGGATCCTGTGGCTGGTGGAAACCCTTTCGGGGCAAGGATGATATCAAAGCCGAGTTTAAGGATCTGATGACCAATGGGAGTCGGGGGCAGATCGCTGCTCTCTATCCTGATGTTGCGGCTTTGATGTGGGTGCTGGATGGGGTCGACGTGTCCCAAGAGGTGTTGGACGCCGAGAACGAAGCGGACCCACCTGGGTTGGAGACGCCCCCTGAGCCGGAGGTACCATGAGCAATCTGCTCCAGGTCGCCAAGTTCAACACAAAAGTGATGAGGAAGAAGGGGGCACTACCTCTGATGGTGGAGTTCAATGTTGCCTCGGAAAGTGCCCCCTTCCTGGTGACATCCAGTCAGGCCGTTGTGTGGGTGGAGGAGGCGCATCCAGGCGATCTGGTTAAGGCAGCAGTGAGGGTAGCAACCCCTGGTGATCTGTTTACCGAGATCATTCGGGCTGTCGCACGGAGGGGCCTCGCTGACCAGTGGGGGAATGTCCATCCTTTCACCATCAAGGGATTGGAAGCGGCGATGCAGCATCTCCAGTCCTACGACTTCCACGAGTTGGAGATACTAGCAGCCCCGGTGAAGAAACAGTCCAGTCGTCCCGCTTGGTTGCGGGCACTTCCTGTCCGTCCAGCATCGTGGGTGCCCGCCAAGTGGGCCGTCGTTGTCCCTAAGGATCGGGAGTATGTTGGGCTCATTGGACACCTGGATCCCAAACATCTCGTATCCGTTGTCCACAATGCCAGCAGGGGTATGGCCATCATCCGAACTGGACTCTAATGTCTGGGTGGTTGGCTACCGCTTTGGAACGGTGTTCCGTCACCCCGGAAGTAGAGGACTATTTTCTTGGCAGGGGTGGCAAAGAGGAAACCCTCAGGGCGGAGGGGATCACGACCTGGACCGCATCCGACGTGCCTCTCCCTGATCAAAAGTTTCAGTTTCGGTACGGCAGGTACGGCGAACGTCTCGACGGGATGTTGATCTGTCCGGTCCATTCCCCAAAGGGTGCTCTGATCGGATTTGAGGGGCGCTCTATCCACCGTAAGTACATCACGGACTACCGCCTTCCTGAGGAGAAATGGAACCCCTTCTTCCTGGGCACTCGGTCGGCTATGCCAGCGATCTGGGCTGGGGGCGACGTGTGGCTCGTGGAGGGCCTTTTCGACAAGTGTCCCTTGGAGTGGGCCGTGCCGCCTCAGGATGCTGTGCTGGCTACTGTTAGGGCGTCCCTGTCACGGAAGCACCTGGAGTTCCTGCGGAGATTCTGTAAGGGCCGAGTGCATTTAGTGTATGATCGTGACGAAACAGGGCGCAAAGCAACCGTGGGTTGGGTAGATGAGACAGGCAAGCGGCGAATGGGAGCTTTGGATTTGCTCCGCAGAGCCGGTTTGAACTGTAGCGACGTGTTCTACACAGGGGGCAAAGACCCCGGTGAGATCTGGGATAAGGGCGGCGCTGTCGCTGTCCGGGCCGCATTCAACAGAAGGAGTTGACATGGCTGAAATGTGGAAAGCAGGGGACGAGGTCATCACCATCGTCAAGGATCTTATTGCCAAGTACCACCCACACCTGGCGCTCGTGGATGACGAGATCGCCGTCGTCTTCAAGGAGAAGGCGTCGACCGTGGGGACCGTGGACATCATAGGGAAGACGGGTAAGGCCCCGGCGATCCTCTCGGTGTTGGGCGACATCAAGTGGAAGTTCCTCCTCATCCTGGCGGCGGACTCCTGGAAAGGACTGTCGGACAAGCAGCGGGTGGCTCTTCTCGACCACCACCTGTGTGGATGTCGAGTGGAAGAGAATGCCCAGACCGGGGCCACCAAGTGCTTCGTGGCCCCGCCTGATGTGGCCTTCTACAAGGGCGAGATCGAGCGGCATGGCGTGTGGCGCACCACCGGGACGCCCCCCAGCCCGAACCTCATCCAGGAACTCTTCGGGTCCGACACCCCGTAACCCGCAGGGACGCATACAAAGCGTCCCGAAAAGCCAGAGGCTAAGGGGGTCTCATTTCACTTGACACGAAATACCGCCCGCTGGGATATGACGATGTGCTGGGACAGGAGTCCTCCATCAAGATCCTCCGACGCTTTGTGGCAACAGGGAAGGGCCGTTATCAGTCCTACTTGTTCTGTGGCCCTTACGGCTCAGGGAAGACGACACTCGGGCGGATCCTGGCACGGGCGCTGCTGTGTGAACAGCCTACTCCCGAGGGAGATCCCTGTGACAAGTGCATCTCCTGTCAATCCATTTTGGAGTCAGGAACATCCTTGGATTTCACCGAGGTGGATGCAGCAACCAACTCAGGGGTGGCGGAGATACACAAGGTCGTAGAGTCCGTCCTTTACGATTCCTTCTCGGGACGGCGACGGTTGTTCCTCTTTGACGAGTGTTTCACCGAGAGCACATTGTTATTAACCCCTGATGGGTTGAAGTCGATTCGAGAGTTGGTTGAATCGGAGTATTCTGGCCAAGTGTTAGCCGCTGACTTGGATGAGGGGGATCCTCAATGGGTGTCTGTGGCAAATTGGTTTGTACAGGGTAAGCGCAAAACGGTCACGTTGACTTTTGATAATGGTGTTGAGATCACCGTTACCGAGACGCAGAAGATTGCGACCCGGAATAGGGGGTGGGTGACAGCCCAGGATTTGACTTCCGATGACGATGTGATAGAATGTCACGAGAGCGTCAAGGGGGTGAAGCATGGGTGATGATACCATTTTGTGCGCCTGCGGTTGTGGTACAGTTATCACAAGGCTTGGACTAAATGGGAAACCCCGGAAGTACAAACAGGGGCATCAGTGTTTAGGACGGAAGATTATCAAAGATGAGCGGTACTGGGGGATCAGACTTCGAAAATTGCACACTAGAGCATCCTTATGTTTGTGCGGTTGTGGAGAGAAAGTGTTGGTGTCAATGAGATGGCTCAAAGAACAATCACAACGGGGGGACCGAAAAAAACGTTCTGTGTGGTTGCCGAAGTATAAAGAGGGGCATATGCCCCTGACTTATTGTGCCTGTGGTTGTGGGACTTTGATCCCTTCCATGGATTCGAGGAATCATAAGCGTTCTTTTGTTCCAGGTCACGCTGGGTTTTTGAAGAAAGGGATTGATGTCGTAAATTGGAAAAAACGCAAAGATGAGTGGGGTAAGGCTGCTCCTTTTTGTGCCTGTGGTTGTGGCGTGCAATTGAAACGTACTGAGAAACAGCTTAGGAGTCATATCCCAGATGCTAAGTATCTATCAGGACATGGGACTCGGAGGGGTTGTGTTCTTAAGTTGACTCAACAAGAAGAGTCCATTGTTTATGGGTGTCTCTTGGGGGACTTTTCGATCACCATTCCGAAAAAGACGGCCAGACTCGGTTTCACACATTGCATAGCGCAGAAATTGTATGCCTTACATAAAATAGAAATCTTAAAGAGACTGAGTTGGTGGTGGTGTGAGTTTGAAAGCGGGGGGTATAAGAAGGGAGGGGGCATGATTAGGGGTACCTCTGCATGTATGCCCATCTTGAATTCGGTTTGGGAAACGGTAAGGCCCTTTGGAGAGGGGAAGCAGGTGACCTCTCAATGGCTGGACCACATCGATGAGCGTGCCCTAGCCTATTGGTATATGGATGACGGTTCCTGTGGTGTCCGTTTGGTAGATGGGAGCCCCGCTAGTTTATCGCTGCATACAGAAGGATTCACAGAGTCTGAAAACTTGTTGTTGGCAAGTTGGTTGCGCCACAAAGGGTATAGGGGGGCTAAAGTAGCCCCAACGAGAGGGTACTTTTATTTGTATCTCCCAAAATTTGCGGCTAGGAAATTTCTGGCCGATGTTTCTCCTTTTGTCCATTCCTCCATGGGATACAAGTTAGGGGCAGTGGATGGCACGACTAATTAAAAGAGTTGTTGGTGGGGAGCAGATTGTTTTTGATGTGACTACTGAACCTTGTCATAGTTTTTTTGCCTTCAGTGGGGGGGTGGAAGCTGGGATTTTGGTTCACAATAGTCACCAACTTTCTTCACAGGCACTTGATGCTTTGCTCAAACCCCTGGAGGAGAACTTCGAGGACACCCCGGAGAAGAAACTCGTCTGCATTTTTTGTACGACGGAACCTGAGAAGATGCGGGCCACCATTTTCAGTCGTTGTGCTCCCGCCTTCATCATCCAGCCGGTGAATCCTGTCGAGGTTGCTGGGCGGTTGACGATGGTGTGTGACAAGGAGCAGATAGAGTACGAGCCGGAAATGCTGCTGGCTCTGGCCGAGATGACGGAGTGTCACATCAGGGATGCTTTGAAGGCTGTAGAGGGTATCTCCATGTTGGGGGGTATCACACGGGAGAACGTCATCTCCTATCTCCATCTGGACTTGAATAGTTCCTACCTGGATGTCCTTGAGGCGTTGGGCACGGACCTGGGGAAGGCTATGGAAACAGCCCATCAGATCCTTCTCCAGACTTCGCCCGCCATCTGCTACAAGAAGCTGGCCGAGACTGCGATGATGGCCTTTGCGTCCACTCTGGGAAACTCCCACATTCCGGTTTACCTGGATGTGGATCGGGTCCGAGCATTAGGGAAAAGTCAGGGGAATCAGCTTCTGGGGGTGGCCTCCCGGTTGGCCTCCCGACCGATGCGCCCCACAGAAGCGATGCTTCTCTGTGACCTTGGGGTTTTGCACCACGGCGGCGGGGCCATTGGGAATGCTCCGGTGGTATTCATGCCCCAAGGTGCTGTCCCCAAAGAGGGGGTCGTGGTTACCCCTGAGCCAAAAACCTCTGTCCCCTCTACCCCTTCCAGGGGTACACTGGAAGCAGTTGTGATGCGGAGTGGTGAACCTGTGGTGGGGCGAGGGGCCGTCAATGATGGTACCGTACCTGATGCATCCAAGAGGAAAGCATTCGTTACCGAAGGACTTGATGTCACTGAATTCGCTCAGATGTTGGGCCGAGCCCTACAAGACGAACTGAAAAGGGTATCCGTTGGATCAACGAGACACTCAGACGTGGGTGGCAATTGAACTTTCTCACCTTGGTGAGGAGAAGGTCCAAGACGGAACTCTTGTAGGCACCCTCCGCCAAGACCTTGGTGCAGGGGATGACTTCCCTATTTTCATTCCTGCAGCATCCTATCCCAAAGGTCGTAGACGTGTGACCCTTCTCCTGATGGAGGGTTATGTTTTTGTCGCTTCGGGACTTCCCGACACCAAGTATTTCGAACTGGAGAAACGTCCTTACATTGCACTGGTGATGTCCACGGTAAGTGGGGAGCATCAGATGCGTGCCGTGACAACGATCCCGAACAGCACAGTGGAGGATCTTCGGCAACAGCTACGGCAAATGGTGTCCTCTGACATCCCTTTGGATGCACGGGTTAGAGTTACGGATGGTTCCTACCGAAATCTAGAGGGGATTGTCCGTGGGCTGACTAGGGGATATGCCTTCGTGGAGATTCATTTGCGTTCCTTAGAGGTTGTCGCCACAATACCCTGTGTGATGTTGGAGGCTCTCGACCCACTTGCTGAAGAGGATAAAGGTCGGTAGTATTCTTTTTGAGCTTCTCGGACTTTTTGAGCTGCACTACAATCTGCGATGAGGTTGTGATGGCTTGGTCCGGGCAATGCATTTTAGATCCCTCAGAGATCGAAGCCAGGTTTGGGGAAGATCTCGGCCTCGCTCATTTTGATCGCATCACGGAAGACACTACTGAAGAGGATCAGGCCCAGCTTGATCATGTCCGAGCCGTGATGGATCAACTCCCGCCTCGGGAGGCCGACTTTGTAGACCTCTACTACTTCAAGAAACTGAAGCAGACCGACATCGCTATGATCTTCGGGGTGAGTCAGCCCACCGTCTGTTACCGCCTTGCTCGTGCCGCTGACCGTATCCGTTTCCTCCTCAATCTCCCCCAGGTGGAGCGGGAGGAGATGACCAAAGATCTAGCCAGCTATTTTTCGGATACCCTGGATGTGCAGATAATGGTTTTAATGTGGGAGACCACTTGTCAGAGTGAGGTGGCGAAGATGCTGGGGGTAACCCAGGGCCTCGTCCGGCACAGGTTCATGCGGACGCTGGCCAAAATGCGGTCCCACCCTAAGTTCCTCCGGTACGTTGCCCTCTTCGATTACATCTCAGCCAACCTCAACATCCTGCGAGAGGTTCAGCGTCCTCTGTGGAACGACAAACTGCTGCGCTGCATCCAATAGAGCGCTCCCGTTTGTCTGCCTATGAGTGATCTGTGTTGGGAGCTTCCTAAGGAGGGATCTCAGTGCCTACGGAAGAGAAACAGATTGTCATGGCAAAGACGCTGGCCCGGCGTTGGTTGGGCAAGGTGGCGTCTGCGGAATACCGTGTCCGAGTCATGTATAGCTCAAGGGAATACCGAAATCTTCCGAACCTTCTCAGGGCTTTCAGGGACGGCAAGGTCAGAATCGCAGGGTTGGCACCAGTCAAGGATATGGGCATTCGGGACGAGTTTGACTTTGTAGAGGTGTGGTCTAGGGACCATGCCGGTCTCCTCCGGCTGGGCCAGTGGTTTGAGAAACAGGGCTTTGATACAACGGGGATCTGGTAATGGCAGGAATCCAGGAACAAGCCGTTTACACCTTCTCCACCACGGCTGGCGGGGCAACCTACCAGTACGACATCATTGTGGACTCCCAGGGTCTCATCTCCGCTCGGAACTTCCGAACTCCGTTGGGGTTGATCGTTGATCCCTACACCACACTGCCCGCAATGGTTCTGGAGGACGTCTACAACGCCCAGGACCAGATCACTCAGCGGGCGACGACGGCAGAGGTGTCCAGCGGGACGCTGACCTGGGCGGGGGAAACCACCCTGCCCATAGTCATTGCCGGGGGCGTCCTCAACAATACTAACTACCGTGTGGTCTACACCACCCCCGATGGGACGCCCTTACAGACCACAGGCAAGACCATCACGGGTTGTACCGCCGAGGCCCCCGCAGCCTACGGGACGGCACTCGTACCGATCTCGGTGCCCTACACGGTCCTGGTGGCCACGGCCAGCGTCAGCACCTACGGGGGCACGACGACAATCCTGGCGGCGGATAGCGGCGCTGTGACGATCACTTTTCCCGTTGCAATGACGACCGAAAACTATCGAGTCGTGCTGACGCCCAACGGCATCTTCCCGGTGTACATCTCGGCCCAGACTAAGGCGAGCTTCACGATCCAGGTGGGCTACACGATGGTGGTGTTGAGTTCCGTAACCGTTGGTTATGACGTGTTTGTATAGGAGATGACGATGATGACTGAACTAGAACAAGCGTGGGGTCGGACGATGGTAGCAGCTCTGCCGGTGCCCACCTCAGATGTCCGTAGCAACTACCACCAGATGTCTGACGGTGTGTCTGGTCTGGTAGACGTTGTTGATGCTGATCCGGTACTTCGTCGGGACCGGCGGTTGCAGGTTTTCATGGAGAAGTTGGTGTCGGCGGAGACACATCTGCGCCGACACCTTGACCGTTATTATCAGTGGGACTGAGCAATGGGGCCTACCACAGAGGTGGCCACTACGTTTGGATTTTTGAGGGGTAACCAATGGCTCAAGACCCTATACTGCTAGATCAGATTCAGATCGAACCGGGTAGTGCCGGGACGAGGCTTATCCGCATGGCTGCGGACGGGTCACTGGAGTTCGTGGACGCTCTCGTAACCGGCGGCATCACCGTGATGCAACTGGCCGGACTCAAGTCCATGCAGAACGTGCTGGTCGTGGGCAAGGCCGGAGCGGGTGCTGGGTATAACACGATCCAGGCAGCCCTGGACCTGATCCCCGCATCCAGCAGTCCCAGCAACCCTTACTATGTGCTAGTCGGACCGGGGCAGTACCGGGAGACCATCAACATCGCCCGGAACGGCGTCTACATCATCGGGTTCGGTGCCGTGCTCCAGTCGCTGGAGGAAGCCACCCCGGATGGTCCTGGGGCCTATCACACGGTTGTGATTCAGGCTGCCCTGGGGACAATCCCTCAGTTAGTTGTCCTACAGAACCTGGAGATCACCAACGTCCACGCCACCTATGCTGCCGTCCGGGTGGTTGGTGGGGCAGCCTCCACCGTAGGATCCGAAGGGATCAATCTAGTGGACTGCAAGCTGGCGGCGAATTCAGCGGTGGGGAACCATCCGCTGTGGGCCACGGCATCCAACATCATCCGCATGCAGGGCGGCTCTATGTCCGACCCGAACGGCCTCGGTTTGACCGTGATCGAGGAGTGTTCCGAGGTGACCTTGTCCGGGGTGCTGACACCCGCACCGATTTCCTGTCGGTGGGTCACAACCAACCCGGTGCCCCTTCAGGCGCACGTGGGTCATTTCATCAACGCCTGCCCCCGCCTGGGTGTGGGTACGTCCCTGAGTCCTCTCGTTGCATTGACGACCTCGGCAGCCCCGAACGAGGGGAACCTCGTGATGTCCGGCGTGGCCGAGGATGTGAAACCCATCAGCATCGAGGTCACCAACGGGACGGCCAAGTTGGTGGGGTGCAGTGTCGGTTCTGTTCTGTGTACGGGTGGTGAGGTGTCCCTGGAGCACACCCATGTGGCGAGTATGCTGACGGCTTCCTCGGGCACGATTGGACGGGAGCGGACGTTCGGCATCGAGGCGTTCGCCGGGGTGGCCACCAAGACGGTCACGTTCACGGCAGAGGCCCCGAGTGCGAACTACAACGTAATGTTGGAAACGGACAGCGGCCCAACGAATCCGGGGCCTTGGATCGAGTCCAAGACAGCAACGGGATTCGAGATTCATTTCGCAGGGGTCGAGACGCTGGCCGTCAACTGGACGGCGCAGCACAACGATTAGGAGCTTCCTGAAGGATGAATAGGAGTGTTCATAAATGAGCTTCGAGACTAAGCTGGTTGTAAGCCGATCTTCAGCGGTGAGTTTGTTCAGCTATCTGTCCCCGGTAAGCACCTCCAGATGTGCTCAGTCGGGAGTTCTGCGGGCGGAGGAGAATGTTCGATTCCGCACTAAGAGACGGGGCGCAGTTTGTCGAGAGCAACAATTTCCCTTCGGGAGGTGTCTTAAATGACACAGAAAGTCTTTGTGATTGACACTGACGGGAGGCAGTTACTTCCCACTCACCCAGCACGCTCTAGGAAACTACTGCAAGCTGGTCGTGCTCAGGTACATCAAGTGGTACCCTTTACGATCCAGCTAACCCGTGTCGTTGAGGATCCTGTTGGAGCCTTCACTGTTGGTGTTGACGACGGAGCGAAACACGTTGGCATAGCGATGGTAAACGAGCACACCAAGGAAGTAGTCTTCAGGGGTACCGTCCGGTTACGTCAGGATGTTAAGCGAAAAATGACACAACGGGCAGCGTATAGACGAACGAGGAGAAGTCGGAAGCTCCGACATCGTCCAGCTCGATTCCTGAACCGAGGAAGGAAGGGTTTTTTGCCCCCCACTATTCGTCAGAAGAAGGACAGTATACTTCGGGTGATCAGAGATCTTGGGAAGGTTCTTCACATTACCAAGGCCGTTGTTGAAGAGGGACAGTTTGACATCAGCAGCCTAGCTGCAGGCAGGAAGTTGGTTGGTGCAGAGTTCCAACAGTCGGAATACGAGGGTCGGAACTTTCGAGCCAAGGTGCTCTGGCGGGATCGCTACAAATGCACACGTTGTGGTTTTACCGAGTGGCTCCAAGCACATCATGTCAAACCTAAAAGTGTGGGCGGTGGGAATTCTCCGAACAACGGCCTTACCTTGTGTAGAACTTGCCACAAGGAACTTCATGATGGGTTGTGGGCGTTAACTGCTAAACCCAAGCGGTTCCTTTATCCTGCCCATTTGCAAGCAGGAAAGAAGTACCTGCGGGAAGGGTTGTGTTCATGCGGGCTTGCCGTGAGCACTTGTTGTGGATGGATGACTAAGTTATGGCGTGACTTCATAGGGCTGCCCAAGGCGCACGATTTCGATGCTGTAGCGATGGTGTGCCGGAGTTACATGCCAAAGATAGTGAAAGGGGCGTTCACTATTATCCCTCGTCGAACTAAGGTGTGGGAAGGCAATCCGACGAAGAAGTGCCATGAACGTAGAGGGTTTCGTCATTGGGATTTGGTAAAGGCTAGTCATCGTACCCGTGGGATCGTTGTAGGGTCGGTACGGAGTTTAAAGAAGGCACGTTTAACTTTACGTACTGGATGGGACATTAATTTTCCCGTGTCTTACAGGAAAACACAGTTGCTATGGCGACCAAAAGGTCTGGTGTACATAAGTACGCTTGGGCTTCCCTGTCCAAGAGCCCTATAGGAGGACGCCATGAGTGGAGACTTCTGGGAAGAGATGAAGAGTGCCTACGTTGTAGGCTCATCCCTGGATGAGTACCTGGGAGATGGACGCCCCTTCGAGGGGGGTCACTACACATCGGTACGTACTCTAACGGACTCCTACAGGGAGGCCAATGCCCTAATCCTCCCCGTGGACGCCGGGACCAGGGTCAAATTCCTTGCTAACTTTGGTTCCGTGATGAGCTACGATGATTTCCCCAGCCCGAAGATTGACGGCACCGTCGTGACGGTCAAGACGGGGACGGGTGTCACGACAGCGCACGAGGGCCGGGTTTTCGTCCTGTGGGATGATGGGAAGTTCCGACCCATCATGGCAGAGCATCTCCGTCCCGCTGGGGTGACATCCAAGCGAGGGAACGCCGTGAGGATGGTTGTGGCCGACCTTGGGGATATCGCTTCCTTCTTCACTCCCGTGACAGGGAGCAGGGACGAGTTGGTTCACAAGGCTACCAAGGATCTCTGGTCCTTCCGTGAGGACGGAGGCCAGTTCGTGATCGAGCGGCTATTCAATGACAGTGGCGACCCACTGAAGGTGTAGTGATGAAGAAGGACAGACTGGGAACCAAGTGGGTATTCAACGTGTACCCAGGCCGAATGGGGGTCGTGTACGGTGCCAGGGTAGACGACGAGCCCATCAGAATCGCTCTCGATGATGGTGGCGTTGGTTGGCGACTTGACTACGGTGGACTGATGGCCCGGATGGGTGGTCCGTGGGAAGCTCTGACCTGTGACGTCTATGACACCCCCCAGGAAGCGGCCAAGGTGTTGGCAAGGATGCACCAGAGTGGGGCGCTTGATAGACGTCTACGCAGGGCGTCCTTGGAGAAGCAGTGGGGGCCGACAGCCGCTGTCCACAAAGAGGCCAACTCGGGATACGACGTCCTGATGACTGTTCTTGACTTGAACTCCTCGGCATACCTGAAGATGCACTCCTCAATTGGGAAGGACGACGAGCAGTCCGCCGATCTTCTACAGGATGTGATGTCCAAGCTTTCCGATGAGTTGGAGATCTCCAACCGAGCAGAGGGTGCCCTGACCCGGATTCAGGGTGTTGTCAAGAACCATAAGCACTGGAGTCCTGACCTTCTTCGCAACAACATTTTCAAGGCTGCCAACTCCCTTGGGATACATCTCCCCAGCGGGATGTTCGCCTCCGAGGTTGTGTCCGCTGTCCATAAGTTGAAGAAGGATCTCAAGGTCAAGAACGGCGACGCTATCCCGATGGGTGTGCGTGTCAAGGTGAAGTTCCTGGGCCGACACAACCGAGAGGGCAGCCAAGCCTGTCTGGTGGCCGCCAACTGGACAAGCCAGGAGTCAGGGCGTGACTATACACTAGACCCGGTGAAGCTGCGTATCGTGTCCCTTCCCAAGTTTGTGACGGGTTTCAAGATCCCCTCCATCAGTTCGATGCAGCGACTGGAGGAACAGAAGGGGGTTTCTCTGACCCCAACTGGAAAGAGGGTCGAACCTGACGGTTACGGCCCTGATGATTCCCCCAGTTGGATGCTGGTGCTGGGGTATGTTTAAGCGCTAGTCGTCCTATGAGAGTACGCCAGTAGGACGATCGGAGGTTTGTAATGGGGACCGACAAAGCCAACGCACTCGCCAGGCGATACCTGAAGCAAGCAGGGATGAGCCGGGTGGCCGGAGAGGTCCGGTTTATCAAGGACCGGGGCGGCGACAAGAATGAGTGGGGGTGGGGTACTCCTGGTCCTTCCGAGCGGGAGATGAACGAGGGATTCACCTTCAATCCCAAGAACTTAAAGCCTCTGTCAAAGACCTTGCGGTCCACAGTGGCATCTATGGGGCACGCTCTCTCGGCCTACGACACGTTCACCAGGCTCAAGGCATCTCAGGTGTCCCCTGACGGTTCCCTGGGCGGCAAAGGCTATATCCAGAAGATCAATGAGATGCGTCGGCAACTCATGAACGCCATCGAAGCGTTGTCCGCTATCTCCGATACCCTGCACGACGAGATTCACGCCCCCCACTGGGATCCGGTCAAGGAAGACCAGGACAAACGGGAGCGGGAAGAGGTCAAGGACATCTTGGACGACGCTGATGAGATCCGAAAGGATCCCGAGGGCTGGGCTGAGGGGGAGGAAGCAGAGATGGACTCCTCCAAAATCCCCGGTGGGATGGATGCGGAGCCAAAGTCGGAACCGAAGCCGAAACAGGCGTCTAGGATCAGCATGCATCAGAGGAGGGCAAAATGAGCCCCAAGAACAGTGACTGGATGGATACGCTGGCGGAGTCCTCTTTGCCGGATGATGAGTTGACCTTTTCCACAGGTAACAACTACGGGTTGGATGGGTTCCAGTTTGATACCCCCTACGAGACGGGCGGTGACGACGCCCATCTGCCTGAGACCAAAGGTATTTCGGGATTGCCCGATGGTGCCATCATCATTGGGGACGAGATCGTGGATCTGGACATCCAGGAGTTGACGGAGACCGAGGATGGGGCCTTCCTGGACACCGACATCTCGGGGGACAAGCAAGCCTCTCTGGTGGACCTGGAGTGGCTCGACCCGACACAGGAGCAGGATCCTGATCGTCTTCCCGATGGTGCCGCTACCCTGGACTCGAAGTCCCAGCTTGAGGAAGCGTGGGGTACGGACCGGAGGACGGACGGGGTCCATCTGACCCCCAACAAGGATCTGGATGCGACTCGGTACGAGAAGTCCCTTGAGGAGGGCACCCACTCAGAGCTACCCCCCGAGAAGAAGGCCCAGGTGAAGGAACTGGCGCTCTCCGCTGTCCGTCAGGCGCACTTCGGACACGCCCTGAAGAAGATCCAGTTGACGTTGTCCCCATTCTCCCAGCAGACCCGAGGTGTTCTGGCGAAGATCCAGGAGGAGCACGGTTTGATGGGGAAGGTCTATGTGCAAGCCTCCGCTTTCCCCGGCATCAAAAATGGCCAGTGGGTTAAGGAACTTCGCCGTTCGTGCCGCACTGCTCGTTACGTCATCACGGATGATGAGGCCGTGGCCACTAAGTTGGGCATGCGGATGGTTTCCGATGTGCCCTGGAGGGCAGCGCTGAGGCACTACAGTCCCACGTTCACTGCCGCAGGGCACAAAATGGCCTCTGGCGACCCCAGGGAGGCCCTCAGAAAGGCTTTCCTGGGCACCCTGGACACACCCGCCCCCACCTCCTACAAGCCCGTAGTGAAGCCCGCTGTGGCTTCACAGGGTGAGGCCACAGCGGCATTGTCCGCTTCTGTCGACGTCATTACGCCTGTGTCTCCCGAGGATCAGGCACGGGTGGCCAAGACTCGGAAGGCTTTGGTGCAGATTGCTCGTTGGGTGAAGGGGGGTCGGCTGTCTCAGTTGGACGCCCGTCGCCTGCATGCCTCTTCCACCAAGGTCCGCCCCGAGGCGCTCCTCGCTTCTGCGGCCAAGCTGATGACAGCGTCTCTCAACGTCCCCATCTACGATGGGACTGGAGCGCAGCTTCCGGCGGGGGCGCAGGCTGCCCGTCAGACAGTGTGGGCCTCTCTGGAGGGTGAGGATCAGGCACGGGTGGCTAAGACTCGGAAGGCTTTGGTGCAGATTGCTCGTTGGGTGAAGGGGGGTCGGTTGTCCCAGTTGGACGCCCGCCGTCTTCACAAGCTTTCCACCAAGGTCATCCCTGAGGTGCTTCTTGCCTCTGCTGCCAAGCTGATGACGGCTTCCCCCAGTGTTTCTGTTTATGATGGGACTGGAGCGCAGCTTCCGGCGGGGGCACAGGCTGCCCGTCAGACAGTGTGGGCCTCCCCGGAGGATCCGGGTGCAGCCGTTCAGGTCACAATGGACACACGGGCCAAGGTTGCTCTGAGGAAGGCGGTGGCCAAGGGCCTCCTGACATCCAAGGAGGCGGTACGGATCGCTAAGAAGGCGGGTGACTCTGCCGAGGTGCCCACACTCATCGCAGCGGTCATTAGTGCGAAGAACCGGGGTGATGACCGGGATGTTGTGACAGCAAAGGTTCTCAAGCAGGCCGATGATCCCTCTGAGGAGGCTCTGACGGGCCTGTTCGATCCAGAGGAGTATGACCTGAACAATGAGGACGCAATGGACTTTGGACTGGACGAGACGATCTCTGCGGAACACCTGGGTGAGGTTCTCTTCGGTTCCGGTCCTGAACTGTGAGGTGACCGATGACAATCCGTAAAGTTACCTCACCGGGTAACTTCAGAATGCTGCTGGGCACCCGAGCCGAGTGTTTCGATCCGGCCTGGGATGGTTATACCATCCCGACCCCGAGGACTACGGTGGATCAGGGTGTGGTGGTCAAGGGCGGCACCAACAGGAACGCTCGAATCACAGGCACTGCACCCCCAGTGGGGCAGACGGCTGTTTTTACCGTGGCCGATAATGATTTCACCACGGGGAGGGCTGAGGTTCACATCGGGAACGTGCGCCTTCTCAGCGTGCTCGACTTTGTCATAGGGGCCGGTGTCAATAACACCGCCACCAACATTGCTGTGGCGATCAGCACCTTGGAGGACTTCGCCGCTGTTGCTGTAGGGGCTGTTGTGACCGTGACATATTTGCCTCCGCTGGATGAGGTGACTTTCCGGGTGGCTCACTACGGGACCGTCACCAATTTCACGCCGCTGGTTCCCGCCACCGGCTTTATGACGAGTACAGGTGACCCCGTCATTGGTCCTCCTTTGTTCACATAAGAGGCAGCCCATGGCACGTCGTAGTAAAGAGAAAGAAGAGCAGGAAAGACTGCTCGCCTTGGTTCCTGACACAGCTAAGTACGTTCAGGTACTCTCAGAAAAGGGTGAGCAGAAGTACCGGCTCATCCAGGATTTGGCGACTACCGACGTCATTCAAACGGGCAGGGATGGAAAACCCATCGTAATGAAGGGCAAACCGGGCCGTCCCAAGAGTGTCATCTTGGCTCCTATTAATTCCGTTGTTGCTGAAATGGTGAAGCGGAAGCAAGAGGCCATCGTTAAGGACAAGGTGCTTTTGGCTGTCCAGGCAAGTCCCGAGGACACCGCCGTTCTCCATCAGGTGCTGTTGGCCCTGGGTGAGGAAGCGGCCAGCCTGGGGTTCGACCGGACAGAGGCCGAGCGTGGGGGTAAGGAGACGTCCAACATCTCAGTCAGACGGGTCAACACCCTGAAGGCTATCGTGGACACCTGGCTCAAGCGCAAGGATCAAATCGTGAGCCGGGGTGTGGATCTGCAAGCCCCAGCTTTCAAGACACTGCTCAAGTTCCTGCTCGAAACTTTCAGGGAGGCCATGGCGGACTCTGGCGAACGTCCCGAGATGGTTGAGACTGTTTTTGCTAGGTTGGCTGAGGCCATGGACGATGGCTGGGAAGTAGAGGCCAAGAGCAGGATGAAAAATGACATCTAGGGGGCTTTATGGGCTTGTCAAATCTTGTTCGAGATGTAGGTCGAATCCGACAGGGTCCTAGCGAAGTAGCCGACATCATTGCTTTCATTGAGTCCCCCTGGGGACTCAACCCGGAAAGGTCCTTGTACCTCTTCCCTGTCCAACGGGTGATTTTGAAGGCCCATTATGGGTTGGAACTGGATGACAAGGAAACCTTCCAGATAACGGATTGGCGGAAGGAGAACGCTCGGAACTTCACCGAGGCGGGATACCTCCGATACCTCTACGATGAGGGCCGCTCCAACATCAAAGAGGTCGACCACGAGCGACGGGAGATGGTCTTAGCAGTCGGTAGACGCTCAGGCAAGTGTATTCTGGGGGACAGTCTGGTTCTAACAAGTCAGGGCGTTCATAGAATTGATGAGCTGGGCGATCCTGAAGGGCCAGAAGTGCAGCCCCTTCAAATTGGGGTTGCCCAAGAAGGTACCGTGCAGTCCCGTTCCGCCTATTTCTACAACGGGGGTGTGAGGAGCACACGCAAACTGACCACACATTGTGGTTATCAGCTTGGCGGTACGGACAACCATCGGATCAAGGTACTTTCCGAACAGGGCAATATAGAATGGCGCTACCTGGCGGATCTCCGAGTGGGGGACGTGGTATGTGTCCATAGAGACACGGACCTATGGGCCACAGAGTATGTAGATTGCAGTCCCTTCCACAACACGGCGGGACTGAAAAGGTTGGCTTTTCCTCAGACGCTCACTGAGGATTGGGGTCGTTTACTGGGTTATCTGGTAGGGGACGGTCTGTGGAACTACCGAGACAGAACGGAAGTCACTGTTGAACATCCTGAAACGTGGGAGACCCTTAAGGATCTTTTCACACAGCTTCTGGGTGGCTACTACATATACAAGGACAAACGCACCCAAAATACCGGAGCCGTCAAATTCTCCAGTGTGGGGATGCGAAAGTTTCTTCATGATTTAGGATTTCAACTGGGTACGGATCGAGACGCTAAAATGGTACCCTGGTCGATTCTCCAGTCTCCAAAATCTGTTGTTCAGGCTTTCCTCAGGGGTCTTTTTGAGGCCGATGGTGGTGTCGAGTCTGGGGGCAAAACAGTGTCCTTCAGTACTGCGAGCAAACGTCTAGCACATGAGGTGCAGACGTTGTTACTTAACCTGGGGGTCGTGAGCAGGGTTAAGCCGAAGATCGTTAAGGGGCGAACTTATTGGTTGCTGGTCGTTAGGGGTCTTCACAGTAGAAAGGTGTTTGCTGAGAAGGTCGGTTTCGATTCCCACAAAAAGATGGATCCCCTCTTGGCGTCCCTGGAAAAGGTGAGCAAGGAGGGGGGCAACACGGAGAGTGTCCCTCACCAGCGGCAATGGCTTAACAGGTTGCTCAAGTCCGTCCCCAGGGCTTACGGTAATGAGCACACACCTGGTCGTTGTTGGCGGAGGTCAAGACTCCGGGAGGTACTTGGGAATACTATCAAGCCGAGTTCACAGGAGAACGTGACTTACCCTCGGTTGTTTAAGTTGTTTCCGGTGGCTGAGGACTTGAATGCTGATCCTGTAGTCCTTCAACACTTCCGGGATCTGTTTGATACCCATTATTTTTTTGACGCCGTGACAGAGATCGAAGAGGGGGAGAACCCTGTTTATGATCTCAATGTTCCTGAGGGTGAGTCCTTTGTAGCCAATGGTTTGACAAATCATAACACGTTCTTGGCGGCTGCTATTGCAGCATATGAGACCTACAAGCTCCTTCTGAAGGGTGATCCACAATCGTTTTACGGGTTGCCTGCTTCGAACAACGTCCAGATCATCTCAGTTGCAACAGACAAGGACCAGGCGGGACTCCTCTACCAGGAGGCATCAGGACATTTCCGGAATTGCGGGTTCTTCAGCCCGTACATGGCCAACAACACCCAAAGTTACGCTCGGTTCCAGACCCCAAAGGACATCGAGCGGTTTGGTCGGTACGCAGACGATCAGACAGCCAAGGCAACCATTAAAGTGACCTTCCGGTCCTGTGTTGCGAAGGGGCTTCGTGGTGCCGGTAACTTCGTGGTGATCCTGGATGAGATGGCGCACTTCACGGATGAGGGGCAATCCTCCGCCGACGCCGTCTACACAGCGGTGACACCGTCCACGGCTACCTTCTCCCCGAAGGCTGAGAGGGTGCTTCCTGAGGGGGACTTTGACCCCCAGGGGGACGGTTCCGAGGGACGCCACTACCGGGAGGCCACCGACTCCAGTGATGGTCGCATCATCTCCATCTCGTCCCCTCTGGGTCGTCAGGGGATGTTCTACAAGAACTTCCAGCTTGGGATGAGTGGGGGGAAGGCTGCTGAGAACTATCTGTGCATTCAGGCTCCCACGTGGGAGGTCAACCCCACGGTACCCTCGACGGAGTTGGAAAAGCACTACGTCAAGGATCCTGTTGTGTTCTTCACGGAGTTCGGTGCAGAGTTTTCTGACCGGACGAAGGGGTTCATCGAGGACGAGAAGGACTTTATGGCTTGTGTGCCCCCTACGGCCAAGCCCGCCTCAATGGGGCTTTCACGCCGTCCTCATTATGTTGGACTGGATATCGCTCTGGTGGGTGATGCCTCGGCCATTGCTATTGGGCACCTGGACGATGACGACCGGATTGTGCTGGATGTAGTGGACCAGATCAAGGCGGGAGATGGGAAGTACGAGCATCATGAACGGTTGGAGTTCGATGACGTTGCTGATTGGGTGGCGGAGTATGCCCGAAAGTTCTTTTTTTCCGAAGGTATGTTTGATCACTGGGCTGGGATCCCCTTTGAGCAGGCCCTCCACAAGCGGGGGCTTCAGCAGTGCAATGCAGAGCACATGACCCGTAATTTGAACTCTGACATCTTCAAGAATTTCAAGGATATGATGTGGGACAAACGGTTGGTACTCTACGATTGGCCTCTCTCGGAGGACAAGAGCAAGGAGCACTGTCCGTACATCACGGAGATGCTTGAGCTTCAGGCGGAGTACCACTCGAAGTATGTGATCGAGGTCCACGCCCCCAAGATCGCTGGCAAGCACGACGATATGTCTGATGCCATCGTGCGGATGGTGTGGCTGGCTTCCAAGCACCTTGCCAATCCTCGTTACATCTCACGAGGTGGGGGGAAGCACAGGACTAGGACACAGCAGCAGAAGGCCAACAATGCAGGAGACGCTCGACGTGCCCTTATCCGGTCACGGCGAATGGGCAGCAGTCCTGATCGGCAGTTGTCCCGGTCACGTCCCGGTTGTATCCGAGGGAGACGTTGACTTTTTATACAAAGACACCCACACTAAAAGATGGGGGGTTTTACAAACGTCTTGAAGGTCACCCGAATACTTTTTTCTAAAGACCTCAATGCAGGCAAGTTTGCCGTCTTAGAGGAACAAGCACGTCGATTAGGACAACTTCGTTCAGAAATATGGCAACGATTCGGATCCATAAATGGCGTTGGGAAATCGGATAGAGAAATCCGAGACGAATGGTTGCAACAGAAAAGAGAGTTTGATGTTCCAGCCAACGCCTGGAAAGAAACCCTGAGAGACGCTATCTCAGATGTCAGGGCATCCCGAGAAGCTGCAAAGGTCAAAGTACGAAAGACAATACATTGTCACACAAAGGACACTGCCGAAAGAAAACATCGGTACACGCTTCTTAAGTCAGATAACTGGACAACTGACCCTTACCTGACTCGTGTCATGCGAAAGCATTGGAAGCGTGGACACAATCACACACATAATCAAATTATCGTTCGTGCCGACAAGTACAGGATCTTTGAGCTTGATAGTCGGGTTTGGCTCAAGATACCAGGGCTAACACCACGAAAAATGGTTACAATACCTTTGGACACAACCGTACACCCAACAGGTACTCTCCGACTGATCCTTCGGGACGATAGGGTCGAGATTCACTACCAAATTGAAGTCAAAAAGGAGAATCGTCACGGAGATACCGTACTAGGTGTGGACAAGGGGTACACAGAAGTCTTTGTAGACTCTGACGGAGAACACCATGGGAAAGAACTTGGGAAACTGTTATCCTCGGAGTCCGATTACTTAAAAACCAAGCATCAACGACGGAACAAGATCAAAGCAATTACTGAAAGGAAGCCACACAAAAGAGCGAACATCGAACGAAACAATCTTGGTCGAAAGAAATTGGATCGACGAGATCGGGTTGTGAAAGCCCATGTTCGGGACAAGGTTTTCAAGGCTGCTCATGCTGTCGTTGACAAGGCAGAGGTAGTTGTTGCTGAGGATCTGACTTTCCCCATTTCTTCGAGGAAATCTTACGGAAGGAATATGAACAGGAGACTTTCTGCTTGGACCAAGGGTGTCATTGCGGAGAGTCTTGATTCCGTATCTCAGCGTAGAGGTTCTACGCTTGCACTCGTTAATTGTGCATATACATCGCAAGTGGATTCTCGTTATGGTGTTCTTCGTGGACGTCGTAGAGGGGACTCATTTTACTGTTTTGATGGGGTTGTTTTGCACTCTGATGAGAATGCTGCACGAAACGTTTTGGCAAGACATTACGACTTTGAGATAGGTCGTTGGACTTCATACCGGGAGGTTCGGAGTATTTTGCTTGAACGGACTGAATGCCATCGGTTGGGACTGCTCAACCAGGACACCAGTTGCAGACCTGAGGGTCTATCAACGGTGAGCGAATTACCTTTTGGACACATGTCCTACTTAAAAAGGAACAGACGCTAATGGGAATTCTGAGTCCTCTCAGTCCTGTCCGGGCGGACCACCGCTACATCCAAACCCTGATGCAGTCCATTTTGGGTGGTAAGGTAGAGCAGGTGCCAGAGGAGTGCAGCATGGTGTCAAGGGTCTTCCTGAAGGCAGGGGGGTCGTGGCAGCGTTTGTTCCAGGGTTCACCAGAGGACACGATCCTGCTCAAGCGTATTCTCAGGCACGCTTTCAAAACGAAGAGGCTGACCCCGAAGAGGAACTGGAAAGCATGAGGGATGGTAGGCAACAGAGAGCGGCTGACGCTTTTAACGCCCATGTGAGCAACGCCTCCAGATCTTTGTCCCAAGCTTCCCGTTGTGTTACGGAATTCCTCGGGGGGCGGGACATCCTCCGACGTTTGTCGAGGATGCAGGCGGAACTTGCGGGATTGCATGCCCCCAATGCTCGGACCACTGACGACCACGATCTCCTCCCGGAGGAGACACAGGCGGAACGCTCCCGTGCCCGTAGACAGAAGCGGGCGGAGGAGCGGAAACACAAGGTAGAGGCAAATGGCCAAACGCACTAAGTCCGACGACGCCGTGGAGGTCAAAGCGATCCCACCCCGAAAAGGTGTAAGGACCGGCAAACCGGGCAAGATCGTCACCTCTGCCATGCGGATGAAGACTGCCATGGGTCTCCCCACGGCAGGGACGATGATGGGTGTGGGGGGCAACTACTACTCCCCCGAGTTGTCTACCGATTTCCTAGAGTTGCCCCAGAGCAGAGACGAACAGCGCAACTTCTACCGTTTCTTCTATGATTACGAGCCCTTCGTCGGCCAGGCCATCGACCAGCACACGGAACTGCCCCTGTCCAAGCTTCGGCTCCGTATGCCTGTGGCCAAGAACCGGGAACTGGCCGAGAAGTCCATGCGGTTCTGTGAGCGCTGGGCGAAGAAGATCAAGCTCCTCCAGAAGCTGATGCGGATCACCCATGAGTACCACCTGATGGGTGAGGCCAACATCTTCTGTGAGGATACCAACGAGGAGATGCCGGACGAGGTTCGGGCGCAGTTGATCCGAGAGATCAAAGAGGACGGGACTCTGGTCGAGCGTTGGGACGAGTATGAGGACGCTGATGAGCGGGCCGTTGCGTGGTTGAAGAAGAACTACAAGGGCTGGACGGCGGTTCGGGTGCTGCCCCCGGAACAGGTCAAGGTGGAGAGCTTCCCCTTCACGGATGAGAAGTTGGTCGAGCTTGTGCCGGACGCCAAGAGCAAGGCCATCGTGGAAAGAGCCCGTGGCGGTGACCCAAACGCCGAGCGCATCGTGAACTCGATGCCCACCGACATTGTGCAGGCAATCCTAGAGGGTCGGAACCCGGTCCTCAACACGGACAAGGACGCTGGCTCTTTCGTTTATACCCTGGAGCGGAAAAGGTCGGACTACGAACCTCACGGTAAGTCCATTCTTCAGCGGTGTTTTCTGCCAGGCACCCCCATTTGGGTCAGTCGAGGTGGTGTGCCCCAAGAAGTACCCGTTGAGGACGTTCAGAACGGGGAGATGGTGTTGACCCATAATGGTCGGTTCCGATCATGTCAGGTGGGATCTCGCTCCGTGGATGAAGAGATCACCGTGATTGACGTGGAGGGGATCCAAGATCCTTTGCGTCTGACATCTGAACACAGAGTGATGCGAATTGCCGAGGACGGTACCGAGGAGTGGGTTGAGGCCCGGCACATGCGAGTGGGTGACTTGGTGCGTGAAGCACACATCGCTCCTGAGAGTGACGACGTTCCAAGTGTTGTTGATCTGGTCGAATGGTGGCAGGGTCGGCAGTTGTTGTCGACCAAGAGGGGACGACCAAAGCTGGGACTGTCAGAAACGGATCGTCAGTTGCAGGTGCTGTCCAGTACCGCAGATTCAGAACTGACTGTTTGTTTTGAGTACCTGTCTGATAACAGAAATCATTTGCGAGCAACAGAAGGTTTGACTCGACTTCTGCAATGGGCACACAAGCTCACTGCACCCGTTGTCAAAACACAATCTGAGGTGGCCCTGGAAGCGGGGGTTTCCGCACGGGATGTACGGGTCTATGCCCCCAGGTTGCGGAAAGAAGGTTTACTCAAAACGGAAGCTGTCTCATTAGGCCGAGGTAAACAGGTAACATGGTACCCATCTACGACGTCTGAATTACCGTCCGTTCAGACCACAATAACGTCTCCAGTTAGTTCAATTAACGTTACAGAGGAGTTTTGTTACCTCCTTGGGACATGGTTGGGGGACGGTTCCATCTGGACAGAAAAAGAGACCCTTTTGAACGTGCATTCTCTCAAGTGGTCCCTCCATGATGAGGGAATGCGAGAAAGGATTCGGGGTCTGATCAAAGAGTGTTTTCCTGGTGTGGACATTATCACTGGTTCTCTGATGAGTAAAAAGGGACATCAGGGTGACGTTCGTGTGGAGGACCCCCTTCTAGCCCGTTGGTTCCTTGAGGAATTTGGGCACGGGTTCGATGGCAAACATCTGCCGGAATGGGTTTTCAATCTTCCTGTGTTGATGTTGCGGGCTCTCCTTCAAGGAGTGGTTGATACGGACGGATGGGTGAAGAAGGACGGAACCACTTTAACTATAGACTTGAGGAACAAAGTCCTGGTACAGCAGCTCCATCTGTTGGCAAACCGAGTGGGGTTTCATACTCAGGTGCGGAAAACAATCCAGCGTCCGCACGTTTGGAAAAGAAAGTGGGAGAATCAACAGGGAGCACAGGAAAAGACGTACTCCTACGAGGAGCGGGAGTGTTGGAAGGTTGAATGTTGCCGCTCTGATGATATCCGGGCATGGACAGAGGGGGGGCTAAAAACCCCCACCTTGAGTGTTCCCCAACAGAAATACACCTGGTGTTCCCGTTTTAAGGGGGGGCATCTCACCCGTAAGGTCCGAGATGTTAGAATTCGCCCGTACCAGGGAGTTGTGTACTCCTTTGGTGTTGTTGGGGATGAGTCCCATATAACTGGGGGCATCACTACTCACAACTGTATGAGAACTCTCGTCTTTAGAGACAAAGTTCGACAGTCGCTCACATCGATAGCTTCCCGACATATGACACCTTACCGTCTGGTTTATGCCGAGGACATGAACGAGGAGCAGACCGAGGCCCTCCGTGAGCAAGTCGACTTAGCTCTTCAAGACCCTGACTACTCAATCGTTACGAACTTCCAGGTCAACTGGGAGGAGATGGGTGCTGACCAGCGGCTCCCGGACTGGTCCTGGGTGTGGGACAACACGAATCAGCAGCTTTATGCTGGTCTCGGTGTGACCGAGGCTCTTTTGTCAGGTGAATCCAGCTACTCTGGGGACAGGATTTCCCTGGAGGTCATCAACAGCCGCTACATGTTCCTGAGGGAGGTGCTTCAGGACTTGGTGGAGGAGAACTTCTTCGAGCCAATGTGTCGCCGGATGGGTTTTGTGGAGGAGGATGAGGATGGGAACATGCAGGTAATCGTTCCTGGCCTGTCCTTCACCCGGTTGGCCCTGCGGGACACGGCGGACACATTCGACGCTCTGTTCAATTTGTACCAGAAGGGTTCGTTGGATATTGATGTGATCCTCGATCTTATGAATATCGATCCGGTGACCACCCAGGAGAAGCTCAAGCGGGATCTGTTCACGTTGAATGATGCCACCTTCAACGAGCTTCTCCGGGGCGTGTATGGCAAAGCTGGGGATCTGCTTGTGGACGGTACAACCATCATGGAGAAGATCGCAGAGAACCTGGGCCTCAAGTATGTGAAGCCCAAGGACGATGCCGGTCGTTTCTAAGCCTATCCCTTCCCTCCCTTAGAGGGGGATCTATCGTGAAAAGAGCCGACGCAGAAAACGGGAAAAAGACGGGTGACCGTTCAGACGTTGGTCTGTTTATCCCTCTTCCCGGAGATTTGGCATCCCAGTTTCCTGATCTAGGTAGCAACGACCAGTCGGTGCCTCACTCCACCTTCCTCTTCGTAGGATCCGTCCCGCAGGGCCGGGAAGAGCGGCTGCTGGAGGTGGTGAGGGGTGTGCTGGCAGAGTTGTCCGGTCCGGTCCGGGCGCAACTGGCGTCGGACATTGAGTACTTTGTACATCCGGCCAAGCAACGTCGGGTGGCGGTCCTCCCCGTCCGTTTTAGCCATGATCTGGCGGCGATTCGATGGAAGCTCCGGGACGCTCTGGTAGATGACGGGTTTGATGTGGATGACAGCTTCCCATTGATCTACCGTCCCCATGTGACCTTGGAGTATCTTAACGACCTGGACGAGACCTATGTCGGGACTGTCCCGTCCGGTGGGTGGTCCCTCAACGGGATCGAAGTCTGGGGTCTGCCCCGTGTGGTGGAGGTCCCCTTCAGCAGCGTCAGCAAGTTGGCCCACCGGCATGTGGAGTCCAAGGCCCACCACCGTTCCGTCGCACTCATGAAGTTCCTTTCAGGGGTAGCCCGGAAGCTGGGCGTTGGTAACGACGTGTACGTCGTCGGTGGTGCCGTCCGGAACTTTGTGCTGGATCCCACGGGTCTGAAGTATCCGATTAAGGACATAGATGTCGTCATAGATCCTGTAGCGCTCCGCCGCCCTGACGCCTCCGACTGGTTCGCCCAGAAGGTGAAGCGGGCCATCCCCGTGGACGTGAGCCTCGTGACTAACTCGTATGGGGTGAGCATTGTTACAATTACGGGGGATTGGATCCTGGATGGTGTGTCCATGGCTGGGGAAGTCATAGAGATCGCCAACGCCCGGACCGAGTCCTATGGCGGCACTGCTGGTAAGGGTTACAAACCCCATTTGGTGGAGCCTGCGACCATCGAAGAGGATGTTAAACGCAGAGACTTCAGTTTTAATACCCTCCTCTGGCGGATGCATGACCTTGCCAACGGCCCGGATCAAGTGGCGATTCTGGACCTGACGGGCTGCGGGATGAAGGATCTCCAGGATGGGTGGATGCGCTGCCCCTCCAAGCCGGACAGGACCTTCTCGGACGATCCTTCGAGGATGGTCCGAACTATAAAGTTCATGTTGAAATACGGTTTCAAGATCAGCTCCGAGGTCAAGGCGTCCATCAAGAAGAACGCCCCGAAGCTCAAGAACATCCCACCGGGGCACCTGTCCAATATGATCATTGAGACTTTCTTCACGCCCGGTGTGGGAAAGAAGGCCCTCCTGGAGATGGACAAGCTGGGGCTGCTTGAGGTGACACGGGACATCGCCAGGAAGGATAAGAAGTTCCGGCAGGCTTTGGCCAACTGGGCGGACGCTCATGCCTCCGTGGAGTTCATCTTCGATCTGATGGATCTGGGGATGCCTTCCGGCAAGCGGTTGGGTTTCCTGAAGCCTGCACAGAAGGATCGTGTACGGGAGATCACCGTACAGATGGATGCCGATGGGTCGGATGCCTTTGTGCGGCTGTTGGAGCAGCCGGGCAAGGTCCTCGACATGCCCGGACTCATTACAGAATATGGGTTCAAGGGTGCTGAGATCCGTGCCCTTGTAGAGGCAGCCCGCACGGCTCTGTTGGACGAGCCTCTCCTGGCCTCGTCCGGTCGGAAGTGGGAGGACAAGATCCGGCGCAGGCTGGGTAAACCTGCTGGGAAGACCGCTGGAAATGAGGCTCATGTGGTAGCCTCTAAGCCTGTTGTGATTGACGAGGTTCACCTCAAAAAGCTCAAGAAGGACTTCCTCACCTTCACCCGACAGATTAAGAAACCGAAGGACTACGACCAAGCCCGGTATATGGCTGACGCCTATACTCGTTGGCGGGTGCAGTTCGAGGATTTCATCAAGCGTCTCTGGAAGTACATGGATGGCCTTCACTGGAGGCATCCGAATTTGTTCTCTGAAAACGACAGAGACTACTGGCGTCGAGTCGTTGGGGAGGATACCTGGGTCCTTCAAACTGAGAACTTCCCGCTACAGCATCCTGATGACTACTGGACAGAGGAACAGTGTGTTGCTGAGTTTGAGCAGCGACGTGGGCCATGGGTCCGAAAAGTTCAGAGAGGGGCTCGGGAGGCTTGGTCCCGTCTTGATGACTTCGTCTCGTGGATGGAGACCAACCGTCTCCAAGCGCTACAGACAGAGGGGGACAAGGTCACACTTGAGTACCCCGAGGTTTACAAGGAGAACATCGACGGTTTCCAGTTGACGTTCAAGGGAATCGAACCGGATGACCGGGCGGAGGTTAAGGGGTTCTTGGCAGGGCTGAAGAGGTATAAGGCACTGGCTGCGAAGCGTATGCCCCTTCTTCTTCGGAGGAAACTCCCCATCGTCGTGAACAGTATGGGTGAGGTGGGGCTTGAGTGGGGTGGTCAGTACCACACCCGTTACATTGATTTCAACCTTGCCTCGTCCAGTAGCTCAGGGATACAGAATCGCACTGTTCATGTCTTGGCTCATGAGATGGGGCATCATATCTTCAAGTCTCTTGGCAGTAAGTCCCGGAAGTTCTGGGACACCCTCATCCGGGGGGACATGGAGCCGTTGGATCTGAAAAAGATTTACCCCCTGATGAAGGCGGGGGAGGATCTTCAGTGGCTTGCTTTCGACATCGAGGAGAAAGATCCAATCCTTGCCCTCCAGTTAACAGGGGTGAGCGAGGACTGGCGATGGAAGCACAATGTCCCGACTAAAGAGAAGGTCAAGGAGTTCATTGACGGCGGTGAGGTGCAGATCCATGTTCCCAAGCGCCCCATCACCTACTACGCCTCAAAGAACCCAGAGGAAGCCTTCTGTGAGGTGGTCGGGCTTCTGGTTGCCAATGGCCCTGGGTCGGTGGACAACGAGATCCTCCACTGGCTTCGGGTGATCGTACCGTCAGCCAAGATCGCCAACCTCCAGGGTGTGGTGGAAGTCCCGAAAAACACCCACCCAGTCAAGGTGGAGCCGCCCAAGGCCAAGAGGAAGCAGTTTCCCTTCGTAGGGTACATCGACTTCCAGGGCATCAAGATTGACGTTGAGAATAAGCAGGGGGACGTGCGGAAGGGTGTCAGCCCTGATGGTGAAGAGTGGGAAACCCACATGTTCCACCATTATGGCGAAATTCGGAATACTGAGGGTACAGATGGCGATAAATTAGATGTTTATGTGGGGGACAATCACGACTCTTCCCTGGCGGTCGTTGTCCACCAGCAGGATCCTGACTCAGGCAAGTTCGATGAGGACAAGGTCATGCTCGGCTTTGATTCGGTCGAGGAGGCCATCGGAGCCTACAAGAAGCAGTACGACCAGCCTGGGTTCTACGTTGAGGGCGAGCACCTGGAGATGCCCATAGGGCAGTTCTGGCGCTGGGTCAATGAGGACCGGAACAAGGGTAAGAAGGTCAAGGATGCTGTTGTGCATACAGCGGCCCAGCACGCCCCCTCTACGGCCCCGACGTGGTTTCCCGAGGTAGAGGGGCGGGTCACAGACATAGCGGCGTCAGGGGACAACGACGAGGGTTGGAAGGCAGCGTCCCAGCGGAGGACTGCCGAGCATAATGACGATTACCAGAGACGGGAGAAGGTGCTGCCGGAGGACCTAGACTTTGCCCGGAAGCACCATCTGCCCTTAGAAGAGGATCAGTATTGGGGCACTGTGGTGCCCCTTAAAGCGCTTTATACAAAGCGTCCCCAATACCACATTTTTGGCATGAACTTAGGTGATCAGAAGCGGTTTGTTTTCGCATCCATTCCTTTGTCCTTGTTAGTCCCGGCTCAAGAAACTGTCTCGTTGATAGGGCTGCATCGCTACACCGAAGGAAATGTGCGGAGTGACAAGGGTGTACCAGAAGTAGTGCTCTGTGAGTCAGCTTTTTTTGTCATGGAGGGGCACACCCGGTTGGCCGCAGAGAGGCTCAGAGGGCACTCACGGGCCGAGGTGAAGCTGTTCCTTTATGACGGTAAGAAGTTTCGGAAGCCTACAGATGAGGATCTGCCCTCATCTGTGCGGCTCCTTAAAAGGAGGCGGAGAGCAACCGCCGCCCAGCGGATAGCAGATCGTTACGTTGAGGGCCTGCAGATCAACCTGAACGTGGGTGACCCCGTTTTCTACGGGAAATGGAAGTCTTCGCCAGGTACCATCAAGGACTTCAAAACGGATCCCAAGAGCGGTGACCCTGTTGTGACGGTCGAACCTTATCCGAAGGGACGCAAGAAGCCGAAGGATCTCAAGCTCCTCAAGATCAGGGAGCGGCAGCCCAAGCCAGAAGAGAAGAAGGCTGGGATGCTGGAGCCGCCTCCGGCGATGGTGAAGTCTGTCCTTGAGTGGGTCATGGCCGTGACACAGAGCACTAAGGCGTTCCGGGCCAAGGAGGATTTGGCAAAGGCTCAGGATGTCCTTCAGGCGTTGACAGCACTCAAGCGGGACATGACGAAGCAGCGGGGTGTTCTTGAGGACGCCGTTGCGGATCCGAAGGTCGGTGTCCGGGCCGAGTACGCAGCCCTTAAGCAGTACGTGGAGACCCTCTTTGAGGACAACCGGAGGACGGCGGTCTTTGTGCAGCGTCTCGTGTGGGGGCCTCCCAAGTTCAAGAAGTTCACTGAGGCCCACAACAAGGGTGACCTGCCAAGGTATGTGAGGTCAGTCGGTGACGAGGTAGACGAGGCCCTTGCGGACAGGATGAAGGCCGTTAAGGGACAGGTCCAGAAGCTCCGGGCCGGGGCCGGTGGTCCCTCAAAGGTGCAGCCAATAATGCCCGGAAAGGAACTGGTAACCCGGATCCCCGTAGATCTGCGTGGGTGGAAGTACGAGGGGCAGGTTACCGTAGAGAAGGGGGTCAAGGGACTTGTAGATGTCATCACCAAGGCCATGGCCCGTAAGACGGACATCGATGAGGAGTCCCGGAAGTTCTTTGACGAGTTGATGGAGGGCAACAAGAAGCAGTGGCAGTCTATCGCTGTAAAGTTGGACCCGAACCAGACCCCTCACGGGAGATGGCAGTCCGCAACCAAGATGCTGACCCTGAAGTTCGGTGGTCCCGAGAAGGACGCCGCATGGTACCGCCCCCTCATCGAACATGAGTTGCGGCACGTTGCACAGGATCTGATCAATTTCTCCGAGGGTCTGTATGACAGAGGGGGCCGACCTTCTCGTAAGATGCTTACTCCAGACTACACCCAGCAGGACGAGGATGCGGCGAGGCAGAAGCTGAGGGCCGTGGGCATCGATCCACGTCAGGTAGCGATTCATCATCTGGACGATGTGGAGTTCTACACGGACCTGGCAGACGCTGTCGGAGAGTACAAGAGGCAGCAGCCAAAGTTCGACCATCTCCCTCGTAATGAGACCATCAGGTTCTTTGTGGGTGGGAAGGCCAATCCTGAGGTGGCACAGGAACTTCGCAGTTTGCGGATGCACCCCCTCCCCTTCTTCACGACGTTGAAGAGGGTTCCTTCCGCAAGGGGTAAGTACCAGAAGGCTGTGAATGAACTGCTTAAGGCCACGGGCGGGTCCGCTACCAGGGTGGCTCTCCGTTACCTCCAGGGGAAGCAGGCTGGCGTGTTCCAGGGGCCACCGGCGCTGTTGAAGACCATCCAGGAGTGGGCGCTGGCCACCTACGCCGGACACATCCTCGCTGGGGTTGAGACAGACCTAGAAACGATCCTTGACGCCAAGGGGCCGATCAAGAGGGCCATCCAGGACATGGGCAAGGGATACGATGAGGTCACTAAGGCGGGCAGTCTTTCCGTTGGCGGATCCTTCAAGTTCCCGATGACGGACACCTTCGGCGGTTCCAGTAGTCTCTCCAAGAGTGTCTGGGGGGTCAAAAGGACGGGGGAAGACGTCTACCTGATCGGGAAGGGTGACCGTTCCGTTTCCTGGAAGCCCCAACAGTTGCCCTGGCAGTGGGGTCGTGGACCGTGGACCCTTGAGGAAGTCAAAAAGCATCTGATGCCCTACATCAGCAGGGCGACGCAGAGGATGCGGTCGAAGCTGGATCAACCTGTTGTTGACCCCAACATGCCCAAGGCCGTGGAGTTAACCCTCCTGAAGCGAAAGTGCCTCCAGTACACGACTAAGGCCAAGCATTACTCCGGGAAGGCCACCACTAAATTCAAGCTGGATCTGTCCGGTTGGAAGTACCTACCCAATCCCCGAGAGGCCGAAAAGCACATCAAGGATGAAGAAGGTTGGGATGTGGTGAAGGTGGTGCTGGACTTCAAGGGGAGCCAGACAAAGGGCGGCTACTGGTCCCTCAAGGAGAGGACCCTGGACGTAGAGATCGGGGCCGGGGCCACCAGCCACTATATCCGAACACCAGAGCAGGCCCGGACGGTGTCTCTGTTCGAGACAGGTATAACGCAGATCACAGGGACTTGTCGTCATGAGGTCCAGCATATTGGACAGGATGCCCTGAGGCTCGCTAAGGGATTATCGGAGGACGCAGGTCTCCCTGGCCGCACTCTACGGAACCCGGACTTCACCCCCGAGGGGCGGAAGCTGCACGTCCCTGAGGGGGATGCTCCTTCTGGGAAGGTACACCCGCTTCGGGATGTGGAGTTCCATACCCGGATCCAGGACGAGATAGAGAAGTTCTCTCGCTTTGTGCGGAAGGGTGTTGTCGCCAAGGCTAAGATCAAGGAGGCCCTCCATATCTGGGTGGGGGCGTCCCCCGAGAATGAGATGAAGGATCCAGACGGCAAGGTCATCATGACCACGCAGCAGTTCTTCTACTCCCTGCGGAAGTACGAGAAGGGGAAGTGGCAGAAGGCCGTCGATGAGTTCAGGAAGGGTCTTATGCGGAAGGGTCTCCGGATCAGTTCTGAGGACATCCAGTCGGCCATGACGCAGAGGGTCAGGCAGGACCAGGAGTACTTTGCCTCGCTCTTGGGCACTGTCGCTCAGATCCAGTCCGAGATCGATGCTCATCCCGATTATTACTCTACATCGGACAAGAACAGGAAGCTCTGGTTGGCGTGGAAAGATCTGGCTTTGCTAGGGGATCGGCTGGCCAGGGCCGTGTTGGATCAGAAGAGCATCCCGCCGGGCAAGAATAAAGCCTTCGAGTTGGCTGCTCGTGCCTTCATCTCTATACGGGGGACTCCCCGTGACATTGAGAAGTGGATGGTGAAGAACAAGCGGCACATCAACCTTCTCAACGACACCGTAGACTGGCCAGACAAGTCAGAGGACGAGAAGCTCAAGGTGGGGGCCTTTACGGTACACAACACCCTTGGGTTGGAAGGGGCGGACCTTGACCGAAGTAAGAAGAACGTTCAGAAGGCTGAGTCGCTGATTCGTCGGATGCCCTTTCCGAAGGGACTCAAACAGGTTCTTTATGGGGACGTTTACATAGTAGCTCGGCTAAACAAAACCAAAACGTGGGCCTTCTACTACCCTCGGGACGACAACGTCTATGTCAGGGCTGACACCAAGGGTGTGTTGGGAGAGACTCACAGCCTTATTCACGAACTGGCTCATCGCTATTGGGAACAGTTCGCATCCGTTTCCAAGAAGCACGCCTGGATCCGCCACCACGCCCATATGTCCGGCAAGAGCATGCCCGCCGAGAAGATGCCGATGCCGAACGTTGGGGAGACTCTCCCCCTCAAGATTCCGGGTGCCCCTCGGGGGTTCGAACCTGTGGTTTCCCATGTCCATGCCGGGAAGTACTGGTTCGATGTGCCCTCCAAGGATGGGAAGACGACCAGGACGATGAACTACCCCGTCCACGAGATGGCGAAGTTCCTTTATGACCGGGACGAGAGGACAAAGCGGCGGGAGACCTTCCCGACCCCCTATGCAGCGAAGAACGCTGAGGAACACTTCTGTGAATCCACGGCATTGAGGGCATTGGGCAAACTGAAGGGGTCAAACTTGGATGAGTACGACCGAATCTGGGGTGGCTCAGGGGGGCGGGTGGCCAGTCAGGACTCATCAGTAGAGGCCAAAGTGGACTTCTCTGGCACTCGTTGGGTAGTGGCACCCCCGTCCAAGTTGGACGAGGCACAGGCTGAAACCGTTTGGCAGGTTTATCATACATCCTATGGGAACCTTGGTGAACACATCTCAAACCTGTCGGAGCTGTTGTCCAAGTACCAGTTGTTCTGGCTCGTGGATGTAGACGGGGATGAGAAACCGGATGCGTTCATTGCCTATAAAAAGACCCCAGCGGGTAAGAAGATAGGTGTTATCGGTTCTGACGGGTCTCCGTTGGCCAAGCGACTAGTGGTACGGAAACTCCTCCAGTTGTTTCAGGGCAACGGGTACTACGTCGAGGCTTCGGGACGACCGGCACAAATGCTAGACTCCGCTGGGGTGCCCCATGTGACGGATCAGGCTGATGTGGAGGCCGTGATGGCTCCGAAAAAGATCCACTGGTTGGGGGACGGTAAGTACACCAGGGCCATTGGTGGTTTGGGGACGAAGGAGAAACGCTTGTACGGACATCCCAGGATCCCACGAGCACGTAAGCAGGCACGTCGGTTGGCCACCCGCTGGCTCAGGTCCTCTGCGAGCATCCCGGCCCAGCAGATTGCAGCACGTTATCTGGAGGCCGGTGCCTACCCCACAAGCCGTTTGGTGGAGGGTCCACTCATTGACGGGCATATCCCACCGAGAACCCCACAGGGACGGCCTCCGGCGTATTTATACCGCTCTATGCCGGTGGCGGAGTACGAGGCAGCAGTGTCTCGGGGTCAGATGCGGGGGCGTCCGCTCCACGCCGCAGGCGAGCCTGTTTTCTACACCCTCAACCCAGGCGAGAACGTCCTGGTCGCAATAGAGTACCGTGACCGAGATGGCTGGGACTCCAAGGTGGGTATGGGAGGCAGCACCATTTACGCCATCACCCACGACGCTATTCCGATGTCGAGAGTTGCTGAGTTGGCACGGGGGGCCAAGGGGGATCTGAAACGGTGGAAGTCCGCTGCCAAGTTCAAGGACAAGAAGAAGGTCAAGAAGCAGGATGGCGGCGAGATGACCGGAGGTAAAGCTGATGTGTTCTTCTAACTTTATCGGACAGGTTTATTCCTTGCATGATCCTGTGACACAGGAGTTGCGTTATGTTGGACAAACAACACACACACTGGAACATCGTTTGAAACAACACTTGAAGCAGTTGAAAAAAAGCACACACAAAAACAACTGGATTCGGTCTCTTCTTCCTAGTCGACCTTTGATTCGGCACGTTTGTTTCGCTGCCTCTCAGTCTGAATTGGATCTTCTGGAGATAGGCCACATCGCAAAAACAAAAACCTCTGGGTGTCGTCTGACTAATGCAACTACAGGGGGGAGGGGAGGGAGGCATTCTGCTGAGACCATCGCAAAAATGAGAGTGGCACACACAGGAAAAGTGTTTTCACAGGAGGCTCGACAAAACATGTCCAAGGCAAAAAAGGGTCATCCTGTTTCGGAAGAGACCAGACGTAAAATTGCTGCCGCAAATACAGGACATGTGCCATCGCTGGACACTCGAACCAAATTAAGTTTAGCACTTCTTGGCCATACCGTTACAAGTGAGACGAGACAACGCATCTCAGAGGGTAACAAGGGCAAAGAGCGTACTGCTGCTTTTCGAAGACATCTATCGAAAATTAACCTTGGAAAGAAACACACGGAAGAGTCTAGGCTTCGAATGTCGGGGCGGGTGATGCCTGAGGAGACCCGACAGAAAATTTCTAGGGCATTGAAAGGGCGAGCAAAAGAGGGGATGTCCGAAGAAACCAAGCGTAAGATTTCGGATGCCAAAAAAGGAAAGACACTGTCCTTTGAGACCAGGCAACGAATGTCAGAGGCGCAAAAAGTCCGATGGGCAAAACAAAAATGAAGACCTTTTTTGATGATGAAAGGGTGGTGCGCCGGATTGCAACCCTGTACGTATGCCGGGTTGCACAGGATCACAAATACAAAAAAAGGCACAAGTCCCCTGGCGGAACTAAGATATACGAGTACAGCGACCGTCATGTGAACGACCGGAACAAGGGCAAAGCCCAGAAGGTTGAAAAGCTTCGGCATGGCATCACCAAGCTCCGGGGTCAGGTCCATAAGGATCTCAAGTCCAAGGATGAGAAGACCCGTGCAACGGCCCTGGCTGTTGGTCTCATGGACGCCACCTACGAAAGAATTGGTAATCCGACTTCTGCCAAAGAGGGCCATTTTGGGGTCACTGGATGGAAGGCCCAACACATCACATTTTCCGGGGGCACAGCCACCATCAAGTACGTTGGGAAATCCGGCGTGAAGCATGAGAAGGTCATCAGCACCCCAGGTTCTGTGGCGGCGCTCAAGGCTGCTGTGAAGGGTAAGAAGCCCGGAGACACCGTGGTGGACGCCTCAGCAGAGGATGTGAACGGATACCTCAAGCCCTTCGGTGTCACCGCCAAAGATATTCGTGGCTTTCATGCTAATACAGAGATGCAAACCCGGCTCAAGGCTATCCGGTCCAAGGGCGGCAAGCTGCCCACCGACAAAAAGGAGCGAGAGAAGGCCCTCAAGGAGGAGTTCAAGAAGGCCCTGGCTGAGACAGCCGAGGCGGTAGGGCATGAGGCAGCTACGTTGAAGAGCCAGTACCTTGTGCCAGGTTTGGAGTCCGATTTCCTTAAGGATGGAACGGTCAACGACAAGATGGTGAAGAAAGGCTCAGAGTTGGCACACCGCTGGTTGAAGACGGCCATCATCAACATCAACAACGCCACCGATGGTCCCGAAGGAGATCTGATGTTGAGGGGCGACTACGGGCTCCAGTCCAGCCTGACTTACTACGAGCAGGCGATCATGCAGGATTTGATCATCCACCACCACCCGATCCTGAACACTCCCGAGGGGTATACGCTCAGGGGGCACAAGGTCGGCCCCAGTGCTGTGTGTGAGTTGATGGGAGCCGGATACCTGGAGGACCATGGCGGGGAGATATACTTGTCCCCTATGTACGAAGCCAAGCAGAAGCTCTACCGGACAGCCTCTTCATCCAGACTGATCCTGTTGTATGAGCGGCACTACCCACCCGAGGACAGGTCCATCGAGCATTACGCTGCTTGGCGCAACAGCCTGACCCTCCCGATGGCCCGGACGGCAGCCTATGACATCATCAGACACTGCCCCCATTGTCAGTGCGTCCTGCACGACGGTCCTCGCTACCATGAGCACTGCGACGACTGTGGGTACGACGTAGATTTCCCAGGCGGACGGGAGCGTCTGAAGGACGGGGAATGGACACCCATCCCCGAGGATGACCCCCGGCTGGTCCTGTTCAAAGAGAAGAAGGCAACGCAACTGGATGCTTTCGAGAAGATGTGGCGGACGGCAACCAAGACCCACGGGGAACGTGAGGACGAGGAAGCCGAGCGGTTGCTACGCCCCGAGCCTAAGAAGAAGCCCCCCCGGAATGATCTCCGCCGGGAGCAGATGAACACGGACAAGGACAAGGACACAGAGTCGGAGGGTGCTGACGGGGACAAGGACCTCTCTTTGAATTACAAGCGGATTGCCCTGCGCTGGCTCGCTGCGGCTGGTGAACACAAGCCCGGCGAGGTGTGGCAGACGGAGTCCGGTTGGGCAGGGCAGAACCCAGACGGTGTCCCTCATACCTTCAAGGATCGGACGAAAGCCGAAGCCTACGCCAAGGGTCAGTCCGAGGCCCCTGAGGACGAGGAGAAAGCTGCCCCTGAGGAGGAGCAGTCCCCTGAGACCACCCCTCAGCCTGAGGAACCGAAGAAGAAGCCGAAGCCCCGGAAGGATCCTGAGCAGGTTCGATTTGACCGGAAGGTCCAACGGGAGGTGAAGAACCTGAGGGCAGAACGTAAGGGTGTCAAGGACGCCAAGGTGGAGCTTCGTCAGGCCAAAAAGGATCTCAAGGAGGCTCGTGCAGAACTCAAGGCAACCCAGAAGGGAACGCCTGGGTACGTCATAGCTAAGGATACAGTCGACACTGCCAAGGAGTTGGTGGACCAGGCCCAGGAACAGTTGGACACGGCAACGGAGTCTTTCGAGGCCACCAAAAAGCGGGTGGAGGAGATAAAGTCAGAGCGGGTGGAACGCTACCCCGACAGCAATACGGAGTTGGGCCGTATTCGTTTGCTCCTTCGAGAGTTTGATCAGACGTCAGATGATGACAATGACGGGAGTATGAGGGCCGAGACGCTTGAGGATAAACTCTCCAAGTACGACGTTGCTTCTCAGGAGCAGGCAGCCTCTGCTTTCCAGAAGGAAAGCACCTCCTTGGCCCATCAGGAGTTAACCCCTGAGTTGGTTCAGGAGATCGTGGCAGCCGAGAAGCAGCTTAAAAAGAAGGGCCTGTCCGCCGAGGTTTTCGGGGAGTTGACTGCCCGTGTGATGTTCGGGCACAGCATCCTGGCGAACCCCACCAAGGTTTCGCCTATGCGTGGAGTCGAGGTGGATGGTGCGGAGCAGGCGAAGATCGCCAGAGACTCCTACGATCACTACTCTAAGCTCAATCCCGAACTCCGGGCCAACGCATTCCGGCAGGCAGCGGAGGAACTCAAAAAGCACCCGGACGATTCACCCGATAGTGTCCATCTGTCCCGTGTGGTGGATGGTCTCTACCTGGCCTCAGTAGCGGCTGGGGATGATGACTCCGTGAGGGAGACGGACGGGAAGAGACTCATTCCTGAGCCGTCCGGCATCTTCAAGGCCCTGGTTAAGATGCAGAAGGGCGACGACAGTTTTGGGAGCGAATCAGGTGACCTTGTAGATCTCATGTCTACTGAGTTCTATGGACCCAAGGGAAGGGCTGCACTGCGGACCCGGATCTCAGAATTGGATGACAATGACCTGACCAACCTGTTTACGGGAGGGGATCAGGAACTGGATCGGATGATCCAGGACGCCCTTTCCAAAATGACAGAGCCTTGGCAGCGGGAGTTGCTCAGGGGTCTGATGCAGGATCTGACCCTGGACTCAATGACGACCCAGCATGCAATCCTGACGAGTCAGGCGGGGGCTGAGGAAGGCCCCGAAACTCTGAAAAACCAGGGCACCCGGTCCATGCCTAAGACCCCGGAGGAGATGGACTACACGCTGACGGACTATCGGCGTCGGGCAGCAGATGCTGCTTCGGATGAGATGGAGGCTCTCTTGGCGTGCCTGAGGGGGCATAAGGATTCTGAGACCGCTCGTCAGGCGTGTCAGGAGAAGGCAAATGCGTACCGGATCAAGTCCCACGCTGGGTTCCTGCAACTCGTAACTGATGAGTTTGGTATCCGAGATGAACTAGATCCTTTCCTGGTTCAGTTACGAACGATGTTGGATCGTCAGGATCTCGCAGAACTTGATTTCAAGTTTGTTTCTGAGGGAGCAAAAACGGCGTTTACACGGAAAACAGTCCGTGCAGTTCAATCCTCTGCCTATACGGATGACATAAAGGCGAGGGGCTGAGTGCCCAGCGCTTACCTCCTTTGGGAGGAGCTAATCCGGTCGGCAGACCACATGAGGAGGAATTCCGATGACTGAAATGACGAAGAAGGGCGCTCAGGTAGTGACCAATGATCTGGATCGGGTTGCGACCCTGTTCCAGCAGGATTGGGCCACGCTGGGTATTCCGCAGAAGCTGGCCGTGGATTTCGCATACCGTTGTGATCTTCTGAGCGACGCCGTCGAGAAGAGAGCTGGGGTGCCGAAGACCGCAGCGCCGGACTTCAACCCTGAGGAAATCGGGGAGGAGAAGGCCGGGCCACTCGAAGACGAGCTGGACGAGGCTTTCATGAAGGGCGAGTTCACCCAGCAAGAGAACCGGGAACTGCGTGAGCGGTACCAGGACGGCGACCTGGGCATCACCCCCAACCTCGACCCACAGGCCCCCGCCAGCGGCAAGCAGGGTTTCGAGCAGGTCGGCAGGGACAGCCTGAGCAGCAGGCTCGCAGCGCTGTGTACCCGTGTGCAGGGTCATGCCACCCGGTGTGGATCATCTGATCCGGCCCTTGCCGGACGCATGTTCCGGCTCGCCAGTGCCCTCCTGGACGTGCAGCGGGACGTGCTGACGGGGAAGACCTCGGCGGACCACGCTGTTCGGACGCTCCAGGCCAGCAATCTCCTGAACACTGACAGCCCCTCGGACAAGTTCGCAGCGCTGGTCGCCCATGCAACCAGGGTGGCGAAGAAGTCCGAGGACGAAGACGAGGACGTTCCTGACGAGGGCAAGGAAGCCGGAAAGATCCCACCCCAGTTCAAGGAATTCCTCGATAAAAAGAAGGACGAGAAGGGCGACGAGGACAAGGATGACGACAAGGCCGACGACAAGGGCGACAAGAAGGCCCACGGCTACAACCTGTTCGCCCAGTAAGGAGCCCAGCATGACATCCACCAAATCCGCAGCTTACGTGGATTTCCAACAGAGGGCTAAGGAGTTCTCTGTCGGGGATGAGGTGTCACCGCTGTTCTCCCTCCAGGTCATCGTAGGACGTGTCGTAGCCGTGTGGCCCGCCATCGGAATGGTGGACGTTGAGTGGCCGCACGGCTCCGAACGAGTCCCCGTAGAAGACCTCCAGCGGGGGAATGGTTCCGAGTTTACCCCACCCGAGACGGACAGCGCTAATGTCCCTGGTGGTGAGGGTACGGTTTCAGTCCCCGGTGGTCCCAAGGACGCTGTCACCAGGGTCGCCACTGCTTATCTGAAAAAGTCCCTTTACTGGGCAGCCCGTGATCGTCACTACAAGGCAACAGCCGAGGAGATCACCAGCGGGCAGTTCAACTGTCCCAAGTGCAAGGGTGCCTTCCTTCGTCCTGCCACGTACAAGCGGGCGGAGGGTGTGAGTGATCGTCTGCTGGCCTGTCCGGAGTGCCTGTTCCTCATCAAGAGGAGCGCCCTGATAGGGCATCCTGACTACATTGACGATGGGATTGACGGTGTCCAGGCGGATAGGAAGGTGGTCTAATGGCGTTCTTTCGTTACGCCAATGCCAAGGTCGTTCACCCACAGGTCTCCAAGACCCAGTGGATGAATGTCCGCACGGCTGCGAAGAAGGTAGCCACCGAGGACGGTGAGATCGCCCCTAGTCTGATTCAGCGGGCGTCCGAGTTCCTGGGTGCGGAGTTCAGCCCTAAGCGGTACCTCCTAACCCACGCCACGATCATTGCCTCCGTGGATGTGTCCTCCCCTCCGGGTGTGAAGACAGGGTCCATCATGGAGGACGGTTTCCGGGTGATGCGGAAGTACTCGGATTTCCGGGTCACAACCGAGACCGATAAGTACATAAACAACAATTTTGACGCCTGGTCCCGTGGTGTGTTGCTCAAGGCATTCCAGACCTTCATTGGGGGCCATAATTTCTTGGAGCACGTTCAGATCGAGGACTTATCGAAAGGTCGCATTATTGATGCGGTTGCTCGGGATGTTGGCGACTCGATCTATGTGGACATTCTGATCGCTACAGACCGGAGGCATAAGGATCTCGTCAAGGCCATCGAGAGTGGCAAGATGGGAACCTTGTCCATGGGCTGTACAGTCGATTTTACGATATGTACGAAATGTGGGCATGTTGCAGCCGATGAGACCGAAATGTGCCCACATGTAAAATATAAGAAGGGTAACCTCTTCTTTGATGAGCAGGGTCAGAAAAATCGGGTAGCAGAATTGTGTGGACATGAGTCACTTGATCCCACCGGAGGGGTGACCTTCATCGAGGCTTCCTGGGTGGAGACTCCGGCTTTCACCGGGGCCGTGATGCGGAACGTGCTCGAACCCTCCGTTCAAATGTCCCAACAGATTCAGAAAGTCCTGGCATCAACCCCTCCACAGTGGTTGGAGGATGCGACGGCTAAGGCGGCATCCATGGACGGTGTCATCACCCGCAATTTCCAGAATCCCACCCGGACCCAGTTCCGTACCTCCGACTTCATAGCGGGGGATGTCTTCCTGGCTGGGTGGTTGGAAGATGATGGGGGATCTGAAGAGCCAGAGGGCGAACCTGCAGAGACGGCCCCCGAGGAAGAGCCGACAGAGACGGCTCCTGAAGAGACGACTCCAGCAGAGACCCCCACCAGTCCGCTCAAGGACATGGAGGATGAGGTTTACAAGGACGTACTAGAGAAGCTGAAGCAGCGTCTCAAAGACGACATGCAACAGCCTAGTACCGAGGAGCCACATACCCCCTCGGAGTCCACCAACGAGAACTTGAATCATCAAGCCGCCGTCCGAGCCTATCAGGCCGGATTGCAGGTTGTTTGTAGAACGGCTTCATCTGATGTTGCTCTGGTTGACGGCGTGGCGCAGTTCAATCAGCAACTCGGAGTCGATGTTCCTGTGTTGTTGTATCGGGTGGCACTCAAGGTGGGGGATCCCGCTGAACATGGCTCGTCCCAAGCATACCGCAAGGCATGCAGGACGGCGATGGAGCGGAAACCTACATCTAGGGAGTCTTTGGTACTTGCTCGGTTAGGACAGTTGCTCTTCAGGAGAGGGTCTCTTGAGGGCGGATACGATGGCAAACGCCACGGAGGAGATGGATCATGAAGAGAGAACGTCTGACGAACAGGGCAGCGTCGGCTCCGCCCGCAAACCCAGGGTACGGTACGGAAGATCAGGATCACCCGGCGCACCAGGCCGATCCGGCACACGGTGACTACGCCAAGGGCGACCCTGATGCATGGGCCGAGACCCCGAACCCCCCGCCGTATGCCGAGGGAAACCCCCCTGCGGATCCCGGCTATGACGTCGAGGACCAGGATCACCCCGCCCACACGAAGAACCCTCGGGTTCCGAAGGAGGCACGGGGACTCCAGGCTGCCATCCTTTCGATGGCCGAGGCGAAGGCTGACAAGTGCCTCAAGGTAGCCAAGGCGATGCTTCGGGGTCGGAAGGGCATCACCGCCTCAATGGTCGAGGAGCAGGCATTCACGATGATGGACTGGTCGGATGCCCACCTTGCTTCCACTCAGGAGCGACTCGGCGGCGGGTTCCTGGCCGAAGAGTTCGAGGACGACCTCGGTCCGGTGGACATGGACATCCTCGGGGATGACGATCTGCCCCCCCCGGACGAGACCGAGTACCTGGAAGACGATGAGTTGGACGCCCTCCTGGCGGATGACGACGAGTTGGACGATGACATGGGCGACCCCATGGCTATGCTCACTGCCAAGGTCGAGACCCTCACCTCCGAGTTGACCGCCATGAAGGCTGCGGCCAAGAAGGGTGAGGACGACGAGGAAGTCGTAGAGGGCAAGAAGAAGGCCAAGAAGGGCGAGGACGAGGATGCCCCGGAGGAGAAGGACCCCAAGGAGGTAGATGCCAGCATGTTCGCCTCCGCCGACGAGATGGGCAACCCCATCCAGATGACCGCTGAGGATTCGATCCTCAACGAGATCTTCGGTTCCAAGAAGTCTGAGGACGAAGACGAGGAAGCGGACGAGGACGACGATAAGGAAGCCAAGAAGAAGAAGGCCAAGAAGTCTGAGGACGAAGACGACGTCGAAGAGGACGAGGACAAGGAAGCCAAAAAGAAGAAGGCCAAGAAGTCCGAGGACGAAGACGACGTTGAGGAGGACGTTGAAGAGGACGACGACAAGGAAGCCAAGAAGAAGAAGGCCAAGAAGTCCGAGGACGAAGACGACGTCGAGGAGGACGTTGAAGAGGATGAGGACAAGGAAGCCAAGAAGAAGAAGGCTTCCAAGCAGCGTCCCCAGCCCCGTAAGCCCTCCAAGGGTGTCAGCCGGGTCGGTTCCGTGACCCGCACGAGCGGCGGCGAGATCAATGACCTCTCCAAGCTCTGGGAGACCTCCCCCGACGTGTCCGACGTCTTCAACGGCAAGTAGCATTCACAACTGCAGCCTGGTCTTAGCCATGTTTCAAGACCAGGCTGCAGTTTGGATCTGATACTCTTCGTATTTCCTTGTTTTACATCCCTTGTCTTTTCGTTTCCCCCTCTTTTGTGTGTAACAAGTAACTTTTCTGCCCGTTTGGGGCGGTAGAACCCTTATATTTGCACCATAAGCATGAAAGGGCAGAAGCCCACTGTCGGTTGTCATAGGGGCACCCGGCGGATAGGAACTCGGCGGAGAAATCCACCGGACCTGTAAACAGAGTGCAAGGAGGGTAAAATGCCACTGCACGGACAGGCCAGCGGCGGGTGGACCGAATCGTCAAGCGCACTGCGGATTTTGAATCTCGGGATTCGGAACTCCATTGGTGTGCTCGCTGACGATGCGTTCACGCAAGCCAACCCGGTTGCGGTTGCAACAGGGATCTCGACTCGTCTCGACGTCACCCAGGTGGGCGTCCTGAGCGGGTCTGTGTGTTTCGGACGCCCCGCAGCGGGCAACAACTTCGTAGGTGGTCCCGGTACCAATGCGATCCAGACCCTGATCCAGGCCAGCCCGATTCGGGCACTGACCTACAGGCCTCTCGGCGTGTTCATCAACAGCGCTTCGGGCAATGCCTACGAGAACACCCCGGCGGTGGCCTCCGGCATCGGTCCCTACGTCAGCGCTATGGGCACCTACGCCTCGGCGCTCTACGAGACCGACGTCATCGACACGGTGGCGGATGCGGGTGGTGGTGCAGGTTCCTGGGCCATCGGTGACAACCTCGTTTACACCACGGGCAACGAGCTGATCACCTCACGGAACGGTTTCCTGATGCCCAAGTGGCAGGCGTGTTCCGGTGGTGCAGCGCTCATGGCAGTGGCCGGACTCGACCAGCCGGAACTGGCCGCACAGTCCTTCGTAGGAATCGGCGGCGCAGCCGGTGTGCGTGGTTCCTCCACCATCATCGGTGTGGTCAAGATGGCTCCCGATGCTTTCCAGACGGAAGTCGTCTGGGACCAGCGGGTTTAAGGGAGGTACATCATGAGTGAGATGACCAATGCAGTGAAACAGCAGGTAATCGGTGAGTACATCAAGACCCCCGGTGGTCGTGCCAAGCTCGCCGCCTCCATGACCCAGCCCCTGCGCCTCCGCAGGGACTATGCCGCTGTCGGACGCAAGACCTTCCTGGTCGAGCAGCTTCCCGATGGCGCTCTTCCGATTTACGATAAAGACCCCGATGTTACGGCATATGTGGTAGGTGAGGAAGGTCAGAACATCCTCGCCATCACCAAGCCTCGTCGGGTGATCTTCCCGCTGTTCGAGATCGCCTCGAACCCCGAGATCCCCTTGACCCAGATCAAGGAACGGCGCTTCGATCTGATCGAGCGTTCCCTCGACCTGGCCAAGGCTCAGATCCAGGCGGCAGAGGACGAGCGGGTCTTCGCAGTCCTCGACTCCATCGCCACGGCGGGCTTCGACTCCCTGGCTGGCCAGATCAACCCCGACATTCCGGTGGTTGCACCCGTGTCCGGTGCGGTTCTGTCCGACGCCTTCGGGCTGATCGAGCGCCACGACCTCCGGGTCGCCCGTGTATACATGAACGCCCGTGACTACGCAGACCTCCGCAAGTTCGGGCGGGACATCCTCGACATCGAGAGCCAGGCCACCCTGCTGAAGACCGGCCTGATGGCGACCCTTTGGGGCGCTCAGATCATCGTCAGCCGTCTGGTGCCGGTCGGCACCGTGTACGTTTGCTGCGAAGGGGAACACTTCGGGAGGATTCCGGTTCGTACGGAACTCACCGTCCTCAGCGCCGACGACCCGAAGGCACGCACCATCGGTTTCTCGGTCTTCGAGAATTTGGGCATCGGGGCGTTCAACCCTCGTGGCCTCACCCGCCTCACTATCACCCGCGCATAGTCCCATAATTTCGGGGGGTTTGGGCGATGCCTGAACCCCCCGAAGTTGTTCTCCCATCCAGATTTCCGTTGCTAAGATAGCCCCAGGACGGTGCGTTCAATGGGATCTGCCTGTCCCTGATGCTCCTAGAAACCTGTAGAAACCCTTTTAGGTTTGTGTTACAGTGGGATCCTGATAGGGGGGTGCATGAGGTGGTATGAAGCAGCCGGGTTGGGCAGGCAAGGGTTGTTTGATCTGTACCAGGAAAAAACGGACAAGGAAATAGCAGCAACGTATGGGGTTACAGATGCCTCCGTGTTGCAGGCCAGGAGGGGTTTTGGCATTCCTAGCCTGACGATGAGAGAAAGGCGGGAGCTTGTAAACCCTCCTGAGAGAAGCCTTTCCGATCTGACCCCTTCTGCCTTGGCTGATTTGTATAATCAGATGGGCGATGTGCAGATTGCTAAGATATTTGGGGTTGCCAAACCAGCCATTCAGAGACTGAGACGGAGATGGGGCATTGCACCGTTGTCAAAGGCGGACCGCTCTGTGATACGTTCCGTTGCCTTTACAGCGGAACAAAAGGAAATTTGTATCGGGACCGTGTTGGGAGATGGGCACATTCTAAGCAGGGGGGTTCTTAAGGTGGCCCATTCGATTAATCAGCTCACCTATACGAGAAGGATGCACAGCCTTCTGTCCCCCCACACCCGTCCAATGTTTTACGAAGAAAAAAGGATGCGAGACAGCGGGGCTCTTACTTTCGGGTTTGGCTTCTGTACCGTACAGCATCCATGGTTAGCGCATCTGAGAGAAGTGTTTTACCCATACGGGGTGAAGGTGTTTCCTGATGATGTTCTACGGAATCTGACTGCTCGGTCTCTAGCCTACTGGTATTTCGATGACGGTCACTTGGCTGATGGACTTCCAAGTATAGCTCTCGGGGACTTTACGACCGACGAAGCGCAGCGGATTATCGAAACTGTACGGGACAACTTCTATTTTGATGCATACCAGAGGGTTTCCTCCTCAACATGCAAGGTGTTCAGGCTTAGGGCTCGATCCGCCGACTCCTTTTACGCCTTGATTCGGGACTATGCGACTCCTGATATGTTCTACAAGTTGCCGCCTCATCATCGGCCTATTGGGGTGTCCTCTACAGCACTTATAACTCCTGTGACGGTGCCACTGAGTCCTGATCTACCTCAGAGCTTAAGAAGTCGGTCTAAGCAGTGGACATCCTTGGGCAACACAGAACGTCGTTGTTTGGTAAAGGATGTGGTTGGGTATTGGCGTGGGCAGGGGTTCCCCCATTCGGAAGCCAAGGTGGCCGAGTTGTTCACATTGTCAGGGCTGGAACAGGCTCAAGTGATTCAGGGGGGTGTTATTAAGGCCCGCCAGGTGGGACAGGCCCTTTGTCATGCCTTTTGCCCTCACATATGGAAGGCTCGCAACTGGGACGGCACCCTGAGTCCCATGGCTATCTTCCAGGATGACCGCATGTTGGGGGAGGCGTTACGACGAGGACTAGACGCAGATTATGTGCCAAATGGGGCACAAGTTCGGAGAGCGGTTCGTTACTACAAGAGGTCCGGGGTCTATAATTTCAGACCGTCAGCGGCTAAGGTACTGGTGGATCGTTATTGTATTCCCGGTGGTGTTGTGTGGGATCCTTGTGCTGGATACGGGGGTCGGATGCTTGGCACGGTTTTGTCGAAGCAGCGCCCACAGTATGTGGCATGTGATCCCCAACCCGAGACCTACGTGAGTCTCCTAAAATTCCAGGACTGGTTGGATGATTACGTCCCTGGGGTTACACAGAGAATTAGTCTTCACAACATTCCAGCGGAGGATTTTAACCCCCCTGACGTTGATATGGTCATGACATCTCCTCCTTACTGGAAGAAGGAGATGTACGGGGATGGTGCAAACCTGGCAGGTAATAGATATCCCACATATGAGGCATGGCTGTCAGGGTTTTGGGTGCCTGTCCTTCAGAAAGCTGCGGATGCCCTTAAGCCGGGTGGTTGGTTGGTTCTGAACGTCGATGATTTTAAAATCGGCAGGAAGGAATACTCCTTGATTCGGGATACCCTGCGGGTTGTCGAAGGTACCGGGGTGTTTGAGAAGCCTGAGACATACATTTACGCCATGCCTATCGGGAAGGACCAAGAAAATGCTGAGAAGGTCTTTTGTTGGGTGAAAAGGGGGGTGCCAGAGGGGACGTCTACGGGCCACCAAGGTGCCGTTGTCGTTAGTGCCGAGAAATGTGTAGGCTGTGGGGGCATCTTTCCGAGTCACCTGATGGAGAAGGGGCGATGCGTCAAGTGTGTAGCAACACCCGTGAAGCGTTTGTGTAAGGGGTGTGGGAAGGAGTTTGAGCCAACTCGGGCGGACCATGAGTTCCATTCGAAGAATTGTCACGCCAGGTGGAGACGTCGGGAATACAGGAAGACGCACCCGGCAAAAAAAACACGGACGTTCGTATGTGTAGACTGTGGCAGGAAATGGCAGACGGAACTGTTGGGGCATTTTACCCGTTGTCTGTCCTGTGCTGAGATTAAAAAGAACCATGCTCGGGACAAGCTGTGTCAGTACCATAAGTGCAGGAGGCCGTTCCATGACAACTCCCCCAAGAATTCCATGCAGTATTGCCATCCTGAACACAGAAGACGAGAAAAGTTGTTTCGATTGGGGCAGGCACCGGAAAAATTCAGGAAGGACGATCCAGTGTTGGGCTAGCCCTTCAGTTCGGGTGCATGCTTTTCCAGCCACGCTATAGCGACCAGGGCTGCAGGGCCTGGGATGCCTCCCAGCTTGAGGGTGGGGACGGACAGTTTGAGGTATTTGTAGAAGAACGTCAGGTGTGCCTCATCCAGGCCGTAGTTTCGGGCAGCATTCACGTAGCCTTCGACGGGGGGGACCTTTCCCCGGTGCCAGGTTTCCATGTTCATGCTTGTTCTGTAGGCTTCTCCTTCGTAGGTGGCCCGCCATGTCTGGTCAAGAAGGTACCGCACGGGGAAGAGTGCGTCTCGGGCTTGTACGACGTGTTCGTGTTCATGGGCACAGATGACCATCTGAGCCCATAAGCCGTGTCCAGGGGCCGCTACGCCTACCGTGAAGGGTGTGTAGATGGTTCTCCCGATGGTGGTGGTGAATTGGGTCAGGAAAGCGTCTTTGTCCAGGATGCCCATCACATCTAGGACACGCCCGATGAGTTGCATTTCTTCCGCTGACGCTTTGTTCTGAACTTCCGATCCATAGGTCTCGGTCATGTGTGTCCAGAGTGCTTTGACTTGTTCCGGTGTCGGTTTCATTCTGCATTTCCCCAGAGGCAGGAGTGCCCCTCCGTTGTTTCCGCACAATACCATCCGTCCCCTATGTTGCAGTCCATCATGATTATCCAGTGACCCTGAGGGCTGCACAGTTCTACCCTGTTGTCAGTAGAACAGCGGGAGCGGTTGGCGGGGGCACACTCCTCTCCTTCTGGTGCAAGGGGGCTGCACCCCATAAGGCACAGGAAAAATAACGTTAGTAGTTTTTTCATCTTGATTCCTCCTCCTTTCAGTGTACCCCGAAATCGGAGGTGGTTTCGGTAGAAGTATGATAAACGGCATCTTAGGTAGGGCCTGTTGTTTGTCCCTTTGGGCGAAGTCACAGAGGTGGCCTACATGTGGGGGATGCCTCGTGCCTGAGACCTTCAGAAACCGAGACTGTGTGACGTTTAACAAGTCCGACACAGTCACGTCTGAGGTAGATGACGCTCTGGCTACTAATGGTTGGCCCGGCGGCGTGGCTGTTAACTGGGCTACTGACCCGGTAGAGCGGTTCGCTGTGACTCGGTCTGATGGAGCTGGGATGGGGTTCCTCCTCAAAGGTTCCGATGAGGTTGGGGACAGGTACACGGCGCAGACCAGGAATCAGGTGTACTACAGGGTGGCGACCCTTTGTTTCGGTGGCTGGTTGATGATGACGACTTCCTTCGAGCGTTACACCTGGGCGTCTCGTCAAGTTGGACCCCTGGTGGAGATTCCGTATGCTGAGAGCGACCGTTTGCACTTTTCCAATAGGGGCTTGTGGACGAACGAGGATGAGTGGACTCTTTCCGGTGACCCGAGAGCACCTAATTCACAAGTGGTGGGGACTGTGATGCAGGTGCCCACCGTAGCCAACGACCACTTCATAACCATCCAGACGTTGCTGTAATGCCTGAGATCATCAGAACACGAGACTGCGTGGCACACTTCAAGGGTGATGCCTACCCCGTGGCCATCTCAGACGTCCTGATTACGAACGGGTGGCGTGGTTGCCAGGGTGTGATGTGGACGGACTCCCCTGAAGACGAGTTCATGGTAACTCTCTCTGACGGTATGTTTGGTGGGTTCCTTCTTTGGGGGTCTGACGAGGTTCCTGACATGTTTACGGGGATGTCGGGGAATCAGGTCCGAGAGGGTTATGGTATTTTGTGTACTGGGGGCTGGTTGTTATCCACCCCTGTGTTCGAGCAGTTCACATATGCCAGTCGGGTGGGTGGTCCTCCATTGGTCCCCCTCGTTTACACTGCGGGAGAGCGCCTCTTGTTTTCCCTCAGGGGTCGATGGACAAATGAGGATGAATGGACCCTGTCTGGTGATCCTAGAGCGCCTAACGATAACTTTGCTGGTAGTGTCTGTCAGCCCCCTCGGACGCTGAACAACAACTGCCTAGTTCTGACGACGGTTTTGTAATGGCAAGAAAACTCATCACTGAGATCGTCCGGGCACGGGACAGCATCGTCTTCTACAAGGTGGACTCTACGACCGTCACAATAGATCCGGTTATGTTGGCTGCGGGGTGGTCCGGTGGTCAGGGTGTGCAATGGGTTGCAGGGGTCGATGACGAGCGCACAATAACCTTTTCTGATGGTCGGTTTGGTGGTTTCCTTATCTGGGGTTCCGACGAGCTTGCAGACCAACTCACTGCTGTCACGGATAGTCAGGTGGCTTACCGATACACCACAATGCTGTTCGGTGGGTGCCTCTTTTCTACCTCTACCTTCGAGCAGTCCACCTACGCCTCCCGGTTGGTGGGTCCGCTGGTCCCTATCGTATACCAACCGAACGACGCCCTGTACTTCTCCCTCCGGGGTTGGTGGACGAATGAAGACGAGGCCACCCTTTCCGGGGCTGCCTATGCTCCGAACGCCACTGCTGGCTTTGTCGCCCAGGTCCCAAAGGCGAGTAATAATTTTTATATTGGGATTCAGACACTCTTGTAGATGGCGGGTACAGTAGAGGCGGTACCTGATCTGCCAGAAGCAGGAGGAGTTTATGGAGATCCAATTTGTCGCTGGTGAGTTTCAGCAGTTCCGAGTGTTGCACAAGGTCCATCTGGGACAATTTTCGTTAGACATCCCCGAAGAAGCAGTGGTCGAGTTTGACGGGATGACTGTCAAGTGGGGGGGCAAGGACTACGCTGTCCCAGCGTTGCGGGGGGCGATCCGAGCCGATTGGTTGGTGCCGGTGGCGGACACCACCACGACGACCTTCGCACCTAAGGCCGCAGGGGTTCAGGTCCGGCCTGCTACGACAACGGGGCGGGATAGAGGCGAAGCTTTCTCGGTCACAGCCGTAGACGAGGATGAGCAGGTCGTTGGGTCTGTCCAAGATTCGAAGGACAAGACTGAAACGGCCCGTAAGGTAGCAGCAGCGGTGGCGACACCACACAGGCCCGCAGCACCCCAGTCGGTGGAGGCGTCACCTCAGGTAACCCCCGAACCTGCGCCAGCACCTGGAAAGATGCAGGTGATAGACACTGAGGATGACCAGGGCGCTGTCACCGTCGCAACGATAGGTAGCCCCACAAAGTCCTCCTTCGTCTCAGGTGACGAGCATGAGGCTGCCGAAGCTCCGCGTCGTGTGGAGTCCCGTAAAGGGAACATCAAGAGGGTGCCGGTGCCCAGCGCTGTCAATGCCGATGCCGAGGGTGGAACACCCATCACGGAGACCCTGGCGGGTGGTGCTACGGGAGATGTTGCTGTTGCCACCGAAGGGGATACTCTCGAAGAGCTGCTCCCCAACGCTGTCTCTACGGGAACACCCCCCGCTACCAAGCCCCCCGAGAAGGCCAAGGCGAAGAAGGTTCCGACAGAAGTTCCCCAGGTAGGCGGAGAGGACTTCAACTGGAGCAAGAAGGGTCACTGGCGTGACAGGGTACAGAGGGCGCTGGTCTACAAGGACAACCCCGAGGCTCTTGCCGCCATCAAGGCCATTGAGATCAAGTCTGTGGTCAAGCAGCTTGGCGTAGAGTTGCGGAAGCTCTCTCGTTAGTTCCCAACCTTTCCCGCTAGTCAGTCTATCAGGCCACCCCCAGTAGGTACGGCTTTATCCGGGGGCATGAATGAAACAGACGACAGCAAGCAGCCAAGCGGCCTGGGCACTCCTGACTGAGGGTGTGACCAACGCACGGGTAGAGGCCCATCGGTTGCAGCATCTGATAGGTCGGGCTACGGCCCTGGTAGAGGGTTCCGACGAGAAGGAGCATCTCTACCAAGTGGCAGGGGACATTATTGTAGCCATGCCACAGAGACTCGACCAACTGCTTCGGGCACTGGACCGTACAGGGTTGGCTCTCTCCAAGATGGGTGAGGAATTCCTGAGTTCACGATTGCCGCTGTCAGACAAGACAATGGTGGAGGAGGCGGTAGCATCTGCCTTTGGGAAGGGCCAACCCCGCCACTCAGAGGCCCGACGCCTGGCCCAGAGATACCTCCAGAAGCAAGCGGAGTCCCAGGAGTGAAACTGAAAGCCGACTCGTTGGTAGCAGGGTACAGGCCCCCGATGGAGGAGCTTACGGGGTGGAAGACCTTTACTCCGTCCACAGACGGCACCAGGCCGCCCGCTACGTCCCCCAAGGACCAGGCCCTGCCCTCACCCCCCAACAGTCGGAGTAAGCCCATAGGGAAGCCCTCCCTCAACGCACCACCCTCTTCTGAGGATGCACTCGATGGAAGGCCCTTGCACACGGACCGAGTTCGGACTTTGGCTATCCCAGGTGAGTACAGCCCTCATCCGAACCCTGAACCTCGGACGACGCCTGTCCGGCGACAGAATCTGGCAGCGAGAAGGAAGGTGGCTGGGGGCTATTATGATCTGAAGCCCCAAACACCTGTGTCTGAGGTTCTTAAGCGGTGGGTGGGTGATGGGGCCAAAGCCTACGATGACTCCATGCCTCAGTTCTACTCCGCTCAGGAGTTGTGGCCCTACCGTGAGTTTACCCGGAAACGGGAGACTGCTCTCAGGGGATTTGCACGTGTCCGTGGGAAGATGGTAGAGCTTCCGGGGTTTGTCAAATGGGACGTCCTCAAACAGGACATGCAGAAACGAGGGTGGGATCTTAACAGTCCGTTGCTTCTGTTTGTGGGAAGGAACGGGTCGGCCAAGATAGGGGAAGGGAACCATCGTCTTGCGATAGCCAAGGAGTTGGGGCTTAAGCGGATCCCTGTGCGGTTCCTATTTGACCAGAGGGTGGTCAAGGAAAAGCCCCCTACAGTGTCTCCTCAGGCAGTGAAAAAGGTCGTGGAGAAAGAGGTCCAGAAGCCGCTCTCTGATAAAGACCGGGTTCAGATCGAGGGCCTCATGCAGCAGATGGAGGACATGGGAATCCTGGCTGCAATGAAGGGTCCGACTTTTCCTGGGATGAACAGGCAGCGCAAGCAGTACGGGGACGCCAAGCGTTATCAGAAGCAGTACTACCTGAAAAACCGGAACAAGATCCATCAGCGAATGACTCGTTGGTACCGAAAGTACAAGTCCAACCCGTTGTTGAAGAGGGACAAAAAACGTCGTCAGGATTACCCCAATCGTTTCAAGAGGTTCCCTGGGGGATTCGGGTCCAACAGTGAACGAGGGAAAGACTGGCGGGAGAAGCAGAAGAAGGCAACCTGGGAGGTCGGTGTCCCGATCTGGTATCTACCCTGGGATGAAGAGGGTCACTTGATGTCCGTGGACACTGCTACGGGGACAGTGCTGGTACGAACGCCTAGCGGGTCAGAGACCCTAACCCTTCCCGAGATGTTCGAGTCCATTGTGTTCGAGTCCGAAGAAGACATGGAGAAGGTGTTCGCTTTCCTGGACGAGGCGTTGGGGTACGCCCCCGGTGAGGACGATCCTGAGGATCCCAACCAGGAGTCGTTGATCGATCAGTGGTACTTTCCTACGGAGAAGCTGGGCTGGTTCATGGAAAAAGGTCCAGCAGATAGTTCCGTTGAGTACTACAACAGAGGTACGGACAAGAAGCCTGAGGAGCACCAACCTCTGGAGGGCTTTGAGCCGTATGACCACCCGGTTATGGACAATCCTGGATCCGCCAAGGTGATACCCTGGAACTCTGATCTGGTCAACAATAAGGCTGCTGCTCGTATCGCTGAGATTCAGGAGGGGTGTTCCACAAAGCTAATGGAACAGGCCAAGGGTTTGATCCCCCAGAGAGTTCGGTACAGCCCCCGGAACAAGATGTGGTTGTTCGACGTGCCTGGCTCGAAGGGGGCTTACCGAGTCCGTGTGAAGGTGTTGCCCAAAGGGAACACCACGACCGTCTCCAAGATGGATGTTTTAGTTTCGTGTTCCTGTCCGTATTGGCGGTGGCAGGGTCCTGAGCACTGGGCGAAGGTAAATGATTACTTGTATGGACGCTCCCAAGGGACAGCAGCCAAACCTTCGATGAAGGATCCTGATGGTACGCACAGAGCCTGTAAGCACGTACTTGCTTGTTTTGAAGCAATGAAGAATTATGCGTTAATTAAGCGGCGTAACAAAAAAACAGCGGCAAGGGCCACAGCCATTGCCCATCGGTATTTGGGACAGGCAAACTGGAGGCAGTGTTGAGAGAGAATCGACTCATACTTCAGTGTCCAAGGTGCAGAAAATTCTTCCCACGTAAAGCAAGTATTGTTCGGGAACTGCGCAAGCGCAACCCACAGGTTCAAATGTGCTGCGGAACTCAGTGTGCAAGTAGCTTGAAACGACGGGTGGTGAAGATAGAGGACAGGAAGATTTTTGAGTATCTTATTGGGGTGGTGTTGGGTGACGGGCATGTGGGTGATAGAGCCGTTCGGGTTGCTGTCGGATTACAGGATGAGGAATATGTTGAAGTCCTGAGTTCACTGTTCCAATTGGGGGTAGGTACAGCACCTACGATTCAAAGAAATGTAATGGCTCGTTCATATCAGGTTGTGTTGTGTTTCTTGGCGGGGGCAGAGTTGTTCCAACCCTATAAGTATTTAGGGGGCTGTGAGTGGTCATTAAAAGGGATCAAACATCCTGGGTTTGTTTTGGGTGGGCTCTGCGATACGGACGGTGGTTGGGAAATCAAGAAAGGACGCCGGATTGCCTTCACCATAACCCAAAAGGATAACGGAAATTTGGAACGAACTCTTCCCCTTTGGAAGAGTCTCGGGATAATTGTCACTTTGCGTCATTATGCTGTTGACCGAGCGGTGTTGAGAGTGCCCTCAACATCCCAGGAACGATTCCAGAAAAAGGTGATGTTATTTCATCCCCGGAAAAAGTTCGCTACTCCTGATTGGTATCCTGTACGTGCAGGGGAAAAAAGGAGCAGTCAAAATGCCGACCTATGAGTTCCAGTGTAAGTCGTGCGAAGCGGGGTTCGAGAAGATCCTCCGCCTCTCAGAATACAACGATCCACAGGTGTGCCCTGAGTGCAAGAGCACCGATACCCAAAGGATTGTTTCAGCATGTGCCTTCGTTCTTGTGGGGGATGGGTGGCCCAGCAAGGATCTCCGTTGCAAGGGCCAGATGACCCGTAAAAACGCCCGGATGGGCAAAAAGATGAAGGACCATGTCTCCCCCGGCGAGACCCTGGCCCCCAATGTAAACGGGGAAGAGACCAAGTCCTGGGCTGATGCCCAGAAGTTGGCAAAAGACAAGGGTAAGAATGCTGCCAGCTACGAACCGATGGTTCAAAAGGAAAAACGAGGTTGAAGTGTTGCTTGATACTTAGGCAATCGCAGTTATACTAGTCCTTATGAGCAGGGCTTGCACCATAGGGTGGTTTGCTACGTGCATCAGAAAATAAGGAGTTAGGATTTTGAGAGTCACCCGCATTCTTCAGGCAGATGTCCCACCCACCTTGTTGCAGATATGTAAGGTTACAGGGTTTCTTCGTGCAGACATCTGGCGCAGATATGGCGCTCTGAAGAATGTAAGTAAAAGTGCGTTGGACATCCGTAAGGAAATCGTAGCAGGTGGTTTTTACGCCTCTCTCGACGTAGACGGAACCATACGTAATGAAACGACCAAAGACGTCGTGAACGACATCCTACTCTATAAAGCAGCGGCAAAGGGAAAGGTTCGCAAAGCAATTGCGCTGCGAACTGACGACAAGACAGAACGTAAACGACTCTACACACTCTTGAAGTCCGATAAATGGCTGGAGGATTCCTTTCTCCATCGTCAAATGCGTAAGCATTTCAAGCACGGTGTCTCACACACGAAAAATCAGTTTGTCGTGAGATCCGACCAATTCAAAATAAAACACGTTGCTGGTTACCTAACTATCACTATTCGAATCGCTCGTAAATATGGTGACAATATAGTTCTGACGACAACTTCAAATGGTACAAACGTAGACCTGAGTGGTTGTAACCTTCGTGTTATTGTGAAGGATGATGTAACTGAAATCCATTACAGTATGGACAAGGGTGAGGGACGTACGCACGGTAGCCAGACGTTGGGCGTTGATAAGGGCTATACCGAAGCATTCGTTGATTCGGATGGTGAACATCATGGTGAGCAGTTCGGTGCTGTGATGACTGAGTACAGCGATAAGGTCAGTAAGACTGGTTCAGCTAGGAACAAGTTACATGCTCTGGAGAAAAAACACCGTCAGGGTGGAAACCTCAAAAAAGCTGACAACATCAGGACTCACAATCTTGGGCGTAAAAAGATTGATGCCCGCAGGCAACTAGCTCAAACACAACTACGAGGTATTGCCTTCAAGGCTACCCATACCATTGTGGATAAGGCAGCAGTAGTTGTATCAGAGGATCTAACCTCTCCGATCGCAAAAAAACGACCTTGGAAAAGGTTTAATAGAAGAATGAGTGGCTGGGCAAAGGGAGCACTTGCTGAGGCCCTCGATTCGGTTTGTACGCAGCGTGAGGCCAGTCACGAACTGGTCAACTGTGCCTACACATCGCAGATGGACTCTGTAACAGGTTTGCTGCAAGGTAAACGTGTTGGGGACAAGTTTCACCGTATTAACGGGGATGTTATTCAGGCCGATCACAATGCTGCATTGAACGTGTTAGTCCGGTTGTCTGACAAGGACATCGGGCGTTTCACCTCCTATCAAGAGGTGAGGCGCATCTTGTTGGCACGTTCTCCGGCGGAACTGACCGTCAAGAGGCACGAGTTGCAGTCGAAAGGCTATCAACCGTGTGCGGATAAACCCTCACGATCAGAAGTGATCAACTTCTAAGGGACAGGTAACTCATGAGCGACACATTTGGCCCCTTCAACGTTCGCCCCGGTGTGCTGCAACGCTCTACCAACTTTCAGGATCTGGTGTTGCGTCACCGTGAAGGGACAACGGCGTATCGCCTTTGGGTGTCCGACTCGATTGAGAACGCCTATGGGACGTTGGCCAACTCAGGTCTCGCTGGTACTGGCGGCACAATGATGCTGGAGGTTGCCAAGGGAAGCTTGGGGATGACCGCTGGACCTCGTGTGCGTGGTTGGCGTGTAGAGGAGAGCAGGAGGGGGCAGACCAGCTTTTTGGTAGATCCCAGGGATGTGCCTCTTTCCGATAACGTGGTGGTTTACCATCGGGTGCAGGAGCAGCGGATGGGCAACTGGCTCGCCGTGCCTGCTGGTGCTATTCTCAACCCCAATAACCCTATTGGGGGACCAACTCTTGTTGTGCCTCCTGCTCCCTTTTTTGCAGCCTCCGCCAGTGTCCTGAGTCTTCAGTCCCTGGCCCCATTGATGACGGGTTGTGCCGGGGGGGTTCTCCCAGTCGTGGACGAGACACTCCAGACGCCTACACCGATGCATCTGGTGTTCCCCCGTCCGGCGAGCACCATTATCGTCCGGAACCTCTCTGTGGGGGACACATTGTTGGTCTCCTTCAGTTTGGGGATGCCTATGATCGAGGTGGCTCCTGGTGAAGCTACAATCCCCACGGGTGGTGGTTATGCCCTCCCCGGAGTCCGGGAAATTGTGGTTGCTTCGTGGGTGCAGGGGCAAGATGCCGTCCCCTTCTCCGTAGAAGCTACGATTGGAATGCAAGTTTAACTCCCACTCAGATCGGCCTGAATAGATCCCTTATAACTGCCGCTGGATGACTGACTAGGGTGCCCCGGTGCCCACAACGTATAGAGGTGTAAGATGCCGTACATCTGTCTCGCCCGAGATGATATCCCCAACGGTGTGGTTCAGGTTCTGGATCTTCAGCCCAACGCTTCCCAGCCCCCTCCGGGCACCCCTACGGCACAGTCACGTTACGTCAATCGGCCCTTGGCGGCTCCGGTGTCCGTGACTGCTGCCGGTGGTCTGGCTGCGGACGGTTTTGGCCTCGCAGCTTATTTGATGGACCGGGTTGAGCCTGGTGGTTTGGAGGTGGCTGCGGCTACCCTAACGGCAACCAGTCCTCTCCACGGGGACACAGTCACGGTGGCGGGCGTCGCTTTGACGGCCATCGCCAACTTAGCAACCGGAACCGCTCAGATGGTGGGTCCGACTGCTGCTGACACGGTCACGGTGGGAGTTACACCCTTCACCTGTGTGGAAGCCGTCGCAACCGGAACCGCTCAGATGGTGGATCCGGTGGATGCCGACACCATCGACATCAAGACGGTCCCCTTCCTTTGTGTCGAGAACTACGCCGTTGGGACAGCGACGGTTGGCGGTGCAACTGCCGCTGGTGATACTCTTGTTATCAAGGGCGTCATCTTCACAGCGGTCAACCCTGGTCCCGGTGTTCCTGCCAACCAGACGTTCACCGATGTGGCTGGCTCAGGTAGTGCCATCCTCACGGCTGACTCTCTGGTGGCGACGATTAACGATCCTGCATCTCAGGTCCTGATTTTGGCTGCGGCTCCGGCGGGGATCACGGGAGTCGTTGCTGACAATGTCGGGGGTACCTCCGCAGTTGTCACCCTCACGGCGGATCACCTGGGTCTCCAGGGGGAACTCAGCCTGGTCCAGACTGGTGGAAACATCGTTGTGTCTGGGGCAGCGATGGTTGCTGTGGTTCCGGATCCCGCTGTTCAAGAGTTCGCTGGACTCCTCCAGGCGGTCGGTGGGACCAACATCGCAGTGGCCACCTCCTTGGCCCTGGCCGTCAACGACCCCGCTTCCCAGGCGCTTATCCTTGCGGCTGTCGCTCCCGCTGGTGGTGCCGTGTGTGCCGCAGCGACAGGTGGAACGGATACAGTGACCCTCACGGCGGATCTTCCCGGAGCACAGGGCGACTTTGCACTGGCTGAGAGCACCGCTGGAGCACGGGTGACCATTTCTGGTGCTGCCTTGGTCCATGTGGACGCTGACCCGGCGACTCAGGAGTTCAATTCACTTGCCCACTACGCCCCAGCGGGAACCAACGTAGCTGTGGCCACAAGCCTCGTGCTGGCCCTCAACGACGTAGCGAATCCTGAACCAGTGGGCGCTGACAACGCTGGAGGCACCCTCGACACCGTCACAATCACGGCGGGCAACAGGGGCCTGGTTGGGGAACTGGCGTTGGCAGAGAGTACCGTTGGAGCACGGGTGACCATCTCTGGTGCGACCCTGGTAGCGATCCTGCCGGTAGCGGCGACCCAGGAGTTTGCAGCTCTGGCGGCGGTAGCGAACAACGACGCTGTCGCCACCTCCTTCCGTACCACCCTCGTGGACGGAGCTACCATTGCCCTCATGCAGATCGTGACAGGTGGTCCTTATGTATCGGCGGTAGCGCCGGGTGCGGCAATCGTTACTATGACAGCACTGGATGCTTTGGCGGCGGCGCTCATCGGTCCCACCGGGAACATGCAGTTCATCACCTCCAACGATACACGGCTGGTGCAGGATGCGGTGGCAGCGGTGACGAGCACTCTGAACCGTGCTCACCAGACCTGGACGGGGGCCTTCCAGGTTGCCACGGCGGCAGCCCTCCAGGCACGAGTGGACGCTGGGACAGCAATGGCGCTGGCGGATCTCGATACGGTTCTGCTGGCTCAGGGTGGTGGCGAACTGACGGTACTCGGTGGAAGCAATTCGACCGGCACGGTGGTGGACGTCCTGTCCATCCTGGCGGGTCGGGGCTACAGGGCACCCACCAACAACGATCAGACGGGAGCCGTCAACATCTACATGACGGGAGCCGCCACATGGAACCCGGTCACGCTTGGTGGGTTCACCGAACTGGTCCGGGAGTTCAGCGCCAACTGGGGTCACGGAGAGATCCGTTCCATGGCCATCGGTGGTGACTGGGTGGCTCGGGAGATCACCCCAATCCGTCACACGGTGGACACGGATGCCCTTCAGATCTCACTGGCACATGGTACTCTGGCTGTGTTTGGAGCGGTTGCTGGACAGCCTCCGGTCACGCTCTGGCCGGACAGTGACTTCCAGCCCTTCTACCCCTGGACCTATCAGAAGACCCTGGGGTTCCCTACGGTCAACAACGCCCGGCTTTTGACCATTTATGATGACACAGGCGCTGTCCTGGCATAACGGAGGATCCTAATGGCACGTGCGTACATTGCTCTGGTTCGTGGAGACATTGACGACAACATGCTGCAGATCCTCGATCTCCAGCCCAACAGTTCCCAGCGGAACTCGGTCTACGACGGCGCAGGGCAGACCGGCTACATGGCGTGGACGCCCCAGCACGACGTCGTGGTCACCGCCGTCCCGGTAGCGAATACCCAGATGGTGGCGGATTCCTATGGCCTGGCAGCCTACCTGGTGGACAACGTCGAGGACAACGACAACGCAAACATCATCCTCACGGATGCCCGTGCCAACGCAGTCGCTACAGGCATCCTGAATGCTGTGGTTGCAGGGACGGCAGTCACTCTGGCAGCTATTGATGCTCTCATCGCAATTGCTACGGGTGGTGCTACGTCCGGTCTCGCCACGGCGGACTCTACCGGGACGGTAGAGGAAGTTCTCCGTATCCTCGGCGGCGAGGTTTACAAGGTGGCTGCGGCGGCGACCCTGTCAGGCGCTGCGGCAGCCTTTGTCGGTCCCGTACACGTTCCCGCTGGCGGGTTCGTAGTGCCCGTAACGGTCAATGGAATCGTGACGTACCCCTCCGACTGGCGGAACGTTCGCACGTTCATGGACAACGGTTATTTGCACCTGTCCCGGCTTGCCGGAAATCTGTCACAGGTTGCAGCGGCGACCTACGTGTGGGACAACCCGGCGCTCACCTACGGGGCAGCGGGTACGGCCCTCTTTGTGGACGCCACCCAGATGCTTACCACGATTTCCAGGGCGCTAGTGGTGTACGACGCTACGGGTGCCGTGATCACCACTTAAGGGAGGATTCCGATGGCACGTGCGTACATTGCTCTGGCTCGGGGAGACATTGACGATAACATGTTGCAGATCCTCGATCTGCAACCCAACAGTTCCCTTCGTAACCCAATCTACGAGGGTGCAGGACAGACCGGCTACATGGCGTGGACGGCCCAGAACGAGACAATTGCCCACACGAACGTAGGTGGTTTTCTCCAAGCGACTGCCACCTACGTCGGCCTGGCAACCTACATCGGTGCAAGGGTCGATGACATCACGGGCGGTGGTAACAACTGCGTGGTGGCGCTGGAAGCCAACAGGGCAGCGCAGGCTATCCTTGCTCGGGTTCGTCAGGGTCAGGCTCTGACTCTGGCCGGGATCAATGCAGCAATCCAGTCCGTGCCCGGTTTGGCCACCTCCGGTATCGTCGGAACAGGTACATCAACCGCAACGGTGGCGGAAATCCTTCGCATCGTGGGCGGGGAAGTGTTCCAAATCGCTGCCGCCATCCCCTTCTCAGGTGCTGCTGGGATCTTCCTCGGCACGGCAGGAGCCTTCATTGTCCCCGTGGTGGTCAACGGAATCACAACGTATCCGGCAGCTTGGCGACACGTCCGCCCGTTCATCGACACCGGCTCGCTGCATCAGTCCCGCTTCACGGGTGCCCTGTCTCAGCTTGCCGCTGCGACCTATGTGTGGAACAACCCGGCACTCACCTATGCCCCGGCCAACACCGCTACGGGTACAGCGCTCGTCATCGCAGGTTTGGTAGCGGGTGACACCTTCACCCTCAAGGACATCCCCTTCACCTGTGTCAATGGTGTGCCCAACCCGGCGGTCCAGGAGTACCGGGACATCGCCGGATCAGGAAGTGCCGTGGCCTCGGCTACGACCCTGGCGGCAGCGATCAACGACCCCGCCACCCAGGTGCTCATCGCAGCAGTCGCCCTGGCTGGGCCGACTTGTGCGGCAACAAATGTGGGTGGCACCTCCGCCACGGTGACCATCCTCGCTTCCGTCATGGGCGCTCAGGGGCAGTTCACAATGCTTCAGACGGGTGCCCACCTCACCCTCTCCGGTGCTGCACTGGTTGCAGCCGCAGACGCCAGCGATCAGGGCTACTGGGTAGACGCCACGCCCCTGACATCTACGACCAGCCTGGCGCTGACGGTGTACGATGCAACCGGAGCCGTGATCCTCAACTGATCCCAGGCAGGGTGGTCCCGCTCACAGGACCACCCTGCCTCACCAATCCTCCGCCTATAAGCCCCCTCAGAGTAGTACCCTCCGTCAGTCGGAGTGGAAGGATGGAGCACTATGACAGACACGACACAGAACACGTACAGAACGTCGGATCTCTATTATGCCGCCTACCTCAAAGTAGCCGGTGTGCCCTTTGTGGAAACAGTGCGGGATAAAGTCCGGCTGTACTTCCACTTTGAGGTTACGGACGGGATGCGAGAGTTGAAGAATGCGTTCTACAACCGCACGGCGAAGGTTCCCGCTCTCAGTTATGCAGACGAGATCCGAACGATGAAGGCCCTCACCCACTCCGAGGACGAGTGACCACCTGAGGAAGAGCGATGGCTGCATTACAGCACGCACTCCCACCTTGGCAGATCCTACTGGCCATCTACGGGCTGGCCTATCTCCTCAGGCATAAGTGTATCTTCCTGATGGGACGGGCACGGTGGCTCGATTGGATGCTCGAATGCACCTTCTGTGTAGGAGGGCACGCCGGATGGCTTGTGTGGTTGCTTGCAGTGGCCATCAACGGGGGCTGGCCCCTGACTACTTGGTGGGGAAATAGCTGTTCCTTTGTGCTCTGGGTTTTCATCGGCGCAGGATGGGTCTGCATAGTCGATCCGGTGGTAAGGTGCTTTGACAGTAGGAGCGAGGAAGGCACCGATGGATATTGAGTACAACGGGGACAGTTGCAACATCGTCGTCCCCACGAAGCAGAAGGTCGGCACCTTCGTGAATGCCTTTAGAGTACTCCCCGACGTGGGGGACGAAGTGCTCCTGGATTTCTGCATTTACTCACAGCAGGAGCAGGAAGCAAACGTCGTTGCCCGACTCCGTGTCCATCGAGAGTTCCTCGTCCAGATCCGTGACCGCCTGAACCTGACCATGCAGGAGATCCCCGTCGAAACCGTAAGCAATGAGTTGGTACATTAGGGGAGGCGGACATGGCTTTCAGTCCAGGACAGAATATCGGGCGTGGGGATTTGGATATCTTCCTTGTGGACGCCCATGGCAACCCCACCCAGGCAGCGGAGATCTACTACGCCCTGTTCTATGTCGATCCAGGACCACCTGAGGTTGAGGTACTGATCGGATCCGCCCAGCGGACACCCGTGAACCCACAGATCGGTGAGTACTACGCAGCCCTCCAGATTCCCGGCCTCGCCACCCTGGGGAACTACCGTATCCGATGGTACTTCCGAGAGTACGTGTCCCAGGCGCTCACCGAAGTCGTGCAGCAGTTCGAGGTCGTGGAACCCGCTGCAATAGGTGTCGTACACTACTCGGCAGACCAATGGTCGATGATCAATAAGCTCCGATTATTACTCCGAGATCAGAATCCTGATAAATTTTATAAATTCCGTCCTCCGGAACACGAAGGGGCAATCGGAAAGTATAACAGGGTCTTCGGACAGATCTGGGAGGACGCTGAACTGCTGGAGTACCTCGAACGGTCCCTGGACTGGTTCAACATGTTCCCACCACTCAGCCAAGGGATCAGCACCATCGATATGTTGGTCAACGCAATGCCCGCCTGGAGAACCGCTATCCTGTGGGGAGCTATCACCCACGCCTGTTTCGCTATGGCGATGAATTGGGTGGCCGACGAGTTCGATTATAGCATAGGTGGGGTTAGCCTTACCATTGAGAAGTCCTCGAAATATGAGAGCTTGAAACAGAACTCTGAAACCATGTTTGATAAGGCCACCGAGTCCAAACAACGGACGGTCAAGTTCATCCGTGGTTTGCAGCAGCCACGATTCGGAATGGGCGTTCGCTCATCTTTCGGACCTTTTGTAGGTCGAGGGGTCCTGAGCCCGAGATCTTTCGTCTAATTTTTTCAAAGGGTTACACCTATTCCTTGACAATGCTAGTTAAGTATCGGCATACTACCCGAGGCGCAACCCTCGGAGGCTCCAATGTCCAACAAAGTGAAATGTCCTGCATGCGGAAAAGAGATCGCTGTTAAGGGTGTCCCTGGGCACACGAACGGCTGTCCCAAGTGGAATGGTTTTTCCAAGCTCCCTCCTTCTGAGTTTGACTTCGACCGCTACTACCGCCGGAAGCTGTGGGCTGACGGGATGGTAGAGGGAGAGGACTATGTGTCCTGCTTCCTGTGTGGGGGGGACCACCGGGCGAGGAGGCTGGCGGATCATCTGAAGGTGAAACATCAAATGACCACGGAGGCGTACCGGGAGGTCTTTGATGGTGTCCTTGTGGTTGCCAAGGGGAGTCTCCGGCAGCGGGCGGCTACGGTACGGGAACGGTACGGAGTGGACAACGTGGCTCAGGCTGTGGAGATCCGGCAGAAGCTGGTTGAAAACAGCCGGGCTGCAGATCCAGACGTGGTAGCCAAACGGAAGGCAACCAACGTGGCCCGCTATGGGCACGAGAACCCGTTTGGAGGGGAGGGTGGTAGTGAACGGGCACGTCGGGGGATGAAGGCCAAGTACGGGGCCGAGAACCCCCAGCAAGTGCCTGAGATCCGGGAAAGGACTATCAAAACGACGGAGGAGAGGCACGGTGCCCCCTCGACGTTTGAGACTGAGGGGTACAGGGAGCGGTTCCGAAAGATCAGCCAGGAGCGGTTCGGGGCGGACCACCCAATGCAGTCCGAAGAGGGGAAGAGGCGTTGTTTCCGCACCATTCAGGCTCACCATGGGGTGGATACTGTGTTTGCTCTGCCGGAAGTCCAGGCCCGTGCCTACGCCTCCAACCTTGCCAACCACGGGGGCCGTCACTCTCAGCAGTGCCCCGAGGTGTTGGCCAAGGCACGGGAAACCTGGATGGAGAAGTACGGGGTAGATAACCCGTCCAAGTGCGAGGAGATCAAGGCCCGGATCAAGGAAGTCTGGATGGGGAAGTACGGGGTGCCTTTCCCGCCTCAGAGCATGTGGTTTAACCGTGAGCAGAGTTGTCCCAACAAGCTGGAGCAGGCTGTTCAGAAGATGCTCCCTGCCTATGTTGTGTTTGCAGGGGATGGGTCCTACTGGGTGCGTTGTGCTGGGGCGTCACGGGCAAGGAACCCAGACTTCGTGGTGTTGACCCATGACCAGCTTGAGGCGTACAAGGCGGGTGCAGCTCTGAATGGTCTCAGGACGTGGCGCATCATCGAGGCGTTTGGTGATTATTGGCATGGACCCCTAAAGACGGGAGTAGACCGACAGACGCATAAACTAGATGTTATTGATTATTACACGAAGGCCGGGATCCAGTGCCTCATCCTGTGGGAATCTGAAATCAAAAAGCATCCTCGTCAGACGGCGGAGCGGTTGAGATCCTTCCTGGGATGATCATCAGGGCTGCGGTTGGAGTAGACCAGGTGAATGTACTGGGACGTTTGCCCTTGGAGGTACCAACATGGGACTTTTTATCTTTTGGATTGTGATGATGTTTCTGGGTGCCTGGATAGGGAGCGGTAAGAACCGGAGCGGTGAGGGGTTTGCATGGGCCTTTTTCTTCGGGCCTCTGGGAGTTCTTATTATTGCCCTGCGGTCTGAGCACTTCGACTATGTGTGCCCTATGTGTAAACTTGGCATCCGTCAGGGCGCTACCATATGTCCTCATTGCCGTAGTGGTCCAGGCAAGGAATAGGTGTTAAGGGGCCGGGGTCGTTGAGAAGCGTTGTGCTGGAGTAGACCATGGTACGGAGGCACCCGATGAGTGATCCTATTCTGTTGTCTGTCCACGGGGAGCGGGGTCCGGTCAAGGACGACTCTTTGGTGTTCACCTTTGAGATACGTCGGGACTCCTACGAGCCCTTCTCGTATGTCTTCACGGCTGAGGAGAAGCTGCTCCAGAAGAGGGTCAAGAGCCTCGTCTGGAGGCTGGCAGGCCACGTTATAGAGGTTTGCGACGAGAAGTCACTGGACCTGATGCATCCTGGGGATGATGGTGTTGTGGAGCGTGTAGGTAGCGTCGGCACCCAGGTGATGCTGATCTTCTCAGATGCCTCCGAGAGGTTTCAGGCCCTCAATGAGGTACTGAACGAAGCTGTTCGTCGTTTGTGGGTGGCTACGGTGGGGTGTGTCTCAGTCTCCGTTTTTGGAGTCACCCCTCAGGTTGCTGCCTTCTGTCACGGAAACCTTCATGCCACTCTGGAGGAGTCGGGGGAGTACGCCCTGACGGGAGCCTGGGGTCAGCAGTACCTGAAGAACATCGCAGGGGATCATCCTAGCCAACCTCTGAGTAGATCGTGTAACTGCCCCATGGTGGGTTGCCAACAGCTTCATTTTTCAGGGACATTCCGCCTCCTTTAGGTTCAATTGAGCCCCTCTTCTTTTTCCGGTTGACACAGTCTTTCCTTTTTTGTATAATCCAATCATGAAGGTGATTCGCTCCACCAAGTGTACTCTTAAGTTCTCCACAGCAGCTAAATTGGCTACCCTGGAGATGGTCCTTGCAGAGTATGGGCAGGTTACCAACTTTTTCATCCAGTACTTATGGGTTCTCCCCAAGGTACCTTCCAAGAGCGCACTGCTCAAACCCATCGTAGACCTTCCCAAAACGTGGCTCAGTGCCCGCTTACGTAAAGTAGCCGCTAGGGAAGCTATTTCGATGATTGTTGCCGCAAAGCGACGATGGAAGGACAAGGCCGTACAACCAACGCATAACGGTAAGTCGATGTACGTTTCATCGACGATTGCTGAGTTGCACGAAGCGCAGGACGCCACGGAATTCGATTACTGGCTTAAGTTGTGGTCTATTGGTAGAGGGATTATCTTCCATCTCCCAATCCGACTCCACCAGCATTACCATAAGTTGGCTGCCCGAGGCAAGCGTCTCAACAGCTATGTTATTACCGCTGAGTCCGTTACCTTTGCTTTTGAAACAGACACTGGCCTTAAACGAACAGAAGGTCATCCACTTGGTGTTGATACAGGAATTAAAGCGCTTGCGACCACGTCGGATGGTTTGCAGCTTGGTACCGATATCCAACCAATGATCGAGCGGATTAATCGTTGCAAGCATGGGTCGAAGGGACAGAAGACTGCCCGCAGGGCCTTGAAACAACGGATGGATGAGGTTGCCAGGGATCTTTTAGAAATTCCTGACATTAAGATAATAGTGGTTGAGAACCTTCGGGGTCTCAATCACAAGAGTCGTGTCAAACGTCGCTTGACCAAAAATATGCGGCGATCTCTTGGTTCGTGGGCTTATCGTTATTGGTTGGGTCGGGTTCAGGGTCGTTGCGAGGACAACCGTGTTGTCTTCAAAGCGGTGAACCCAGCGTATACTTCTCAACGATGTCCTGAATGTGGTTACACCGAGAGGGGGAATCGAAACGGAGAGGTGTTCAAGTGTCGGAAGTGTGGTCACACCGACAACGCAGATGTTAATGCTGCCAGGAACATTTTGACTCGATTTCGCTGGGGACCTTACGGTGCCCCATTCAAACCTAGCGTCAAAGTCATGAAAGGGACGGTTGTCCCCGATAGTTTTGTGTTAGGAACGGTACAGTCCCCACATGGCAGGATTCGTCTACATTGTTCAGGCCGAGGACACCTATCGTTTCAAGGTGGGTCAAACGGTGAATCTTCCTCAGCGGATGCGTAACCTTCAATTGGGGTCACCTGTTCCTCTTCATCTGGTGGGTTGGTTCCGTGTGGACAACCCTCAGCGGGAGGAGGCGGAGTGGCACCATCGTCTGGGTATCAATAGGCGGCATGGGGAGTGGTTCGATCTGTCCTTGGAGAACCTCACCAAGATCCTGGGGGTTTGTGATTACTTTGGGAGGACGGTGCCTCCTGAAGGCCCTCATATCTTCGACGGGGATCGGCCCTACTATGTGTCCTGGGGTGAGGGGTTCATCTTCCCTGTGACCGTGGATGATCGTGATGGGGAGGATCCAGCCCTCGTGTACTTCACACCACGGATGAACCACAACGGGCTGGTCGAACACGCATGGCCACCGGGTTGGGTTGCGGACCCTTGCACTTTGCCCGAGGCCGTTTACGAGTGGCAGATCAGTGCTGATCCCCGAGGTGCTCTGCTTCACCATGGGATTGACTCAGATAACACGGAAGCTGATCACTTCCACGTCCTGTGTTACCAAGCGATGCGGGACGCCAGGGCAGTCAGGGGGATTTAATGAAGCCTAGCTTGTGGTCAGATGAGGGTCTACAGGGGATCCTGGATGTTTTGGGTGGACCGGAGTCGGTGGCTGATCAGGTAGGACCGGCGGATGACTCAGTGGAGACCCTTGTTGTCCCTGCCGAACCCTCCTGGTCCTGCCTCCAGGCGGCAGCTTTTCTGAATGCCAACATCCAGAAGGGCACGCATTGTCCAGCGTGCCGTCAGAATGTGAAACTTTACAAACGGTCTTTGAATGCCAACATGGTGCGCTTTCTGTTGGACCTGATTCGTTTGGCTGCCCAGAGAGGTGTGCCGTGGGTCCATCACCGAGATTGCACATATACGGGACGGGACTATTCCTACCTTGCTTCTTGGGGGTTGGCGGTCACTCAGGCGGAGGTTGAGGGGGGCACTAAGCGGACCTCCGGGATGTGGCGGGCAACGGCTAAGGGTGTGGCTTTTGCAGAGGGAAAAATCAAATGTCCTGCTCATGCTCTCATGTACAATAGGCGGGTGTTCGAGTACCAGGGTGACCCCGTATCCATCACGGACGCTCTGGGTACGAGGTTCGATTACAGCAAACTGATGCAACCTGCATCGTTGGACAAGTAACCCTCTTCAGTCTATAATCCTCAGTGCCCACATACTACGGGCGGTGAGGTTGCGATGAACACCCGAAACCAAGTTCAGAAGTTGCTTGAGGGATGCCCTGACTTCCCGACCCTCCAGGATGTGGCTGCTGAGACCGAGCCTGAGGTGTTCCTCCCCAGGACGGATGCCGAGGATGCCTGCAGGGCGGTTCTGCCCGGTGATAGCTTGGAGGGGCACGTCTTTGAGGACACCCTGGAGCCGAACCCCTACCTGGGAGTCCCAGCTTCTGATCTGCGAGGGATGCTTGAGTGGATGGAGGGTGACGAGCGGCGTGAGGTTGAGCGTGCCCTGGTACTTAAGCAGTTGCAGCACTCTGACGGGAAGATGCCGATGAAGCGCTGACCCCTAGCTAGTAGATCCTCACACCAATCCTGAATTTCATCGCTCGGAGTGCCGGGTATTTCGGGATACGCTTCCGGCAAGGGGAGATACCCCTGCGGAGGCGTTCCTTTCGTGCTGCCGCCAAGCTGACATGCATTCGGGATGCCGCTATCCTGTCCGGGACTTTTCCGAGTTCAGCCTTCACCCAGGGATCAGGTTTGACCTTTTTGACTTTCGCTGGCTTGGGAGTCTTGTAGCTCGGGATCCCTCGTTTCACCCGTTGCAATCTCACAACGTAGGCCCCTACTCCCAGTTGACGGGCGAGAACCGCATCCTTCATTTGTCCGAGGGGTTGCTTGTCCCAGTAGGTGTTTTGGGGTGCGACATAGTTCGGGATTCCTCGTTTTATTCTCTGCCGCCGGAGACCACCGGGGTCAACACCCAGTTGACGGGCGAGGTGTCCGTCTAGCATTTGGCCGAGGGGTTGTTTGTCCCAGTCAATGCCCTTTGACCCTCTGTTGACGCCAGGGGTGAGAGAGGGTATGCCGAACCTGTGGCGGGCGAGAGTGGCTGCGCTTGGGGCACAACCCATACGGCGAGCGATCTCACAGTCTGATAGGACACCAAACAAGGAAACGTCCCAGATGTAGGGCTCATTCGTGGGTGGGATGTTTCGTTCCCGTCTTGCCTTTTTGACGACGTTGGTGGGACAGCCCATCTGTGTGGCGATGACCTTGTCCGACTTCCGTCCCAGGGGCACGTCAGTCCAGTCCAGATGCGCCCAAGGGTCAAAGGCAGCGATGCCCCTCTTGAGCCTTTGGCTCCGCACGGTGAGGCGGGCGAGTCCTGTTGCACGGGCCAGGGCAGCGTCGGAGCAGAGGCCCAGGAATTGGCCCCAGTAGTTCCAGTTTGTGTCCTTGCGGTCCTTGTCACCGTATCCTGTGTAGGCTGCGATGCCGAGGGCTGTCCTGTGTTCCCATACGGCGGTGGCTGAGGTGCCGACCATGTGGGCAATCGTGGGGTCAGGATAGGTTCCCAGCCATTTGTCCCAGAGGGTCCAGTCAATGGCGTTCACAGGGCACCCCCTGCGGCGGCGTTCCGTCTGGCGGCAGTGGCGAGGAGAGCGGGGAGCTTCCCCTTGGCGTCCTTGAGGGTGTCGAACCGGCGGTTCATGTAGTGAGGGTAGTGGATGTGTTCCTCATCCTGGAATTGCCATTTGAAGCCACCTTCGAAGTGGCCTAAGTATCCGGCGCACCAGCGTCCGGCACCCATTTCGTACCCCTTGTAGAGGTAGCCTTGGACGACTCCGTCGACTGCAACCTTGTATACGTTGGCTCCGCTTTCCTTGTCTCCGGTCTTCGTGAACGTGACCATCGGGTCCATGGTGGGTCTCCTTTACGGGGTCATTTGCCCCTCACCTTAACTACTCTGGCCTGTGGTAAGATGATCCCATGAAACGAAGAAGACGCAGGAAGTCATCGAAGCCGTTCCCCGCCAAGCTCTTCAGGGAAGCCTACTCTGAGCCGCCCTGTAAGTTTTGGCATGTCTATGTTATTCAGTCTCTGACGGTCCTGACGAAGAAGGGGGTCGGATACACCTACGTGGGAGCCACAAACAACCCACGTCGCCGTTTACGCCAGCACAACGGCGACCTTTCCGGTGGTGCCCGGAGTACGTTCAGGGGGCGACCCTGGATACCTCGTGCCTTGTTCGGACCTTATCAGGACAGAAGGGAGGCTATGCGGGCTGAGTACGCCTTGAAGCATGGGAAGCGTGGAGAGAACCGTTGTCGCTGGGCCTCGACTGATTCGAAATGGTGTAGGGGTGCTGGTCCGGACCATCCCTGGGTTGCAGATCCCACTGTTGCGGTAGAGCCTCTATAAACCTCTGAGGATGTGACAGAAGGGTCTAACTGGAGGTTTTCGATGAGTACCCGAATGGCCACGGAGTTCCCCTCAGAAGAGGCCCTGAAGAAGTACCTTAAGGAACATCCTAAGGCTGACCCGAAAAAGCACTCGGTGGCGGAATCTGGTGGGGAGTCCGAAAAGAAGGAACCGGAGGGGAAACAGCCCCAGAAGAGATACAGGTACCCTAGTGCCCTGATGAGTAAAGGTAACCTTTATTTCACTGACGCCGATGAGGTCGAGGCGTTTGCCAAGAAGACTAAATCCCTGTCGGGAGATAAGCAGACAGATGCCCAGGTCATGAAGAAGTTTTTGGCTGGGGCCTCACCAGGGACTAAAAAGAAAGTGGAGACTATGACTCCTGCTGAGTTCATGGGGCTTGTCAAAGCTCTTTTGGAGAATAAGGGGTTTAAGGATTCCCCCATGTATAAGTCCCCGGCAGCGAAGCCTGATGCGAAGGAGCCAAAGAAAAAGGAGCCAAAGAAAAAGGAGCCAAAGAAAAAGGAGCAGACTGCCCCTAGTGGTTCACTGCCCTCTCCTGAGGCTTTGCGGATGAAGTCGTTCAAAGTTCCAGAGAAGCTTTCGCAGGCAGCCGTAGATAACCCTGTTGATATGCTGAAGTATCTGAGTAAGAAGGAAGGCAAAGACGATCTTCCCATTTGGGATGTTCCGAAGAAGTTTGCTGACGCTTTCCTTGCCGTTTTAGATGGGGCACCGGACGATGCTGCTAAGAAGAAAGCGGTCTTTAAGGTGGTGGAAAAGGCCACGCCACTTCAACTTGAATGGATCTGGTCCGAACTAGGATCTTGGAACTACGAGGGTCTGGCATCGGAACTAGCACATCGTTATGATGTGGGTCGTGATGGGGACTTGGAGCTTGCTGCTGTAGAGTACCTCCGAACATATAACGAAAAGATGCTTAAGACTCTGGACCGGGGTTTTCACGCCGGAGACTGGGGGGCAGAAGCTAAAAAGAACCCTCGTTGGTGGAATGACTACGGTATCGAATGGGACATGGGAAAAAAGAAGAAGGCTATGGCCAACTCAGCAACAAGGATTGCTGCCCGTTACCTCGACATGGTGGCCTGCGATTGCGGTGACGAACTGTTCGCCGGGCGTGAGCACGGTGAGGGGGGCAAGGGCTACGGTGAGTCTGGTCCCGATGTCCGAGGTCCCGGTAAGTGGCAACCCAAGCCGAAGGGTAAGTGCTACTACGAGACCGGCGACGAGAAGGACCGCTGTTACGTTACGCAACATGGTGGCCCAGGCGGGCAGAAAAAGCCCGGCCCTGCTACGAAGCCTGGCGACTGGAAGACCTACGAGAAGCAGCGTTGGAAGGGGGCTGCTCTGTCACACCCCGAGGACGAAGAGGGGGCGCTGAAGGCGCTGAAGGTCTTCGCTAAGAAGGCTGAGTTGCCTTTCGCCATCCAGGGTATAGAGAACCGGGAGTATCCGGTGAAGAGCCCCAAGGGGTTTGGGTCCCTGTTCGATAAGCTCTACATCAGCGTGGAGTGGTGGCAACCCTCATGGTGTAAGATTCAGTGGGGCTACACCCACCCCTCTGGTGGTTCCAACGGGTTGAACATTGGATCTGTCGGATGGGATGTTGATAAGGAGAAGTGGTACTGGAAGTTGGATACCGGCAAGTACGGTTGGATCAACTAGGTTCTTTGTGCCTCCAGCACGTCCAGCACCATCCCTAACGCCTCCTCCACGATCTGCTGTTTGGCCTTTGTCCGAGACAGCTTGGCGTCTACGTACACGAAGCAGGTGATCGCTTTGTTCCCCAGTGCCGCCACACCTATGTAGGCGATTCCCACATCTGAGCGGGGGTTGGCGGGGTCTTCCCGTGACAGGGTGCCTGTGACACCCACCCCGATGTCAGCCATTTCCGCCCCCATTTCCGCCAAGTCGGCGGCGATTTCGGGGCTGTAGACACCGTGACTTTGAATGAGTCGGGCGACGTGTCCCTCACGACCCAGGCGGTGATCCAGACGTTCCTTGGCTGCGTTGCCGTAGACCACGGAACCCTCCCGGAAAACCTCGCTGGCTCCGGGGATATTCGTGATGGCAGATGCCAGCGCTCCGCCTGTACAGGACTCCACTGTGTAGATGTGGACCCCCATTTTGTCGAGTTCGGCTACCAGTTTCTCCGCAATGTCAGTCATGGTAATCTCCTTCCCTTACCAGGAGGCAGCGACCTGCATCATCAGGCCCGATCCGAGGATCGCTTCGCCCCAGAAAACAGGCCAGCCGTTGTTGGCCGCTTTTACCTTGATGCAGTTGTTGTCCCATTCCGGGTAGGACTTGGAACTCGCCATGAGCGCCTTGACACCTTCCACCGTGGTCAAATCGGACATTGGTCACCTCCTACAAGGGTCTACTCCAACAGCGCCGGAGATGATCCCGTTGGGTTCTCGTTGGGGTAGACGGGGGTATGCCTGACAGGGGATCATCCTACCGATCCGCTGAGTAGTTGTGGTGTAGGAGGACAAGATGAGCGACGTCACTTTCAAGCCAGGGGACAGCGTGATCGTTGCCCACCCTGTTTCCGCAATGGAGCGGGGTCTTTTGGGTGTGACCTTCACCGTGAAACGGCTGGCCCTGACACCATCCCTCAGAGTTGTCTGTAAGGACGACTGGGGCTCCTGGCACATCCATCCTGAGGCTTTGGAACATGTCTCGTAGGGTTGCTAACAGTAGGTCAAAACAGCCTTTTAATGAGGACACCAGTCGGGAAGGGACTCAAAAGTCCTTGACTTGGTCATCCCTCATTCCTATCGTATTTAGCGTAAAGGTGATAGCCAAGCTCTTCAAACTGTTCTTTGGGATTTTGGATTTGGTGGTTGGTGAGGAAAGACCTCACCGTAAAATCCAAATCGTTGAAGAACTTAGCAGTCTTAACGATTGTGAATGACCGGGAGTTCCTCGGTTACAGCCTGCTGTCCTGGAAGCTCTGGCTTGATTCATTTGAATCAAGTGAAACTACTGGTTGGGCAGGAACCTAACTTCAATCAAGGCTTGTCCTCGATTGAGTCAGTTTAGGAGAACGGACTCTAAGCGACTGACCATCATCCGTGCAGCTTTACAAAGCGGGCGGTAACTCCCGCCGGGTCGGGTCTGCTATATCACCATCAGACATAACGCCATAGTCTGACACACCGTGTGACATCCTGTCTGATCCGTTTTGCCGCCTATACGATCACCCTGATGACACTGGAGTCGCTAATGGATAAGACCACAGGTACCACCCGGATTTACGAGTACATCGCAGATGACGGAACCATCTACTGGTCCTTGAAAAAGAGCGCCCAGATAGTATCACCCCCGACCCGCCTTCTCCTCCAGGAGAAGAAGGGGACGATAGTGGGGCAGTTTATTGCCCAACTTCGGATACGTGCCTTGGCGCTACAAAAGCCCAATGGGAGTGGCAGTACAACGGTACAGTAGCGGAAGGTTTTAACCGGAGGAGCAAGGAATGAAAGACAACGACTTGAAAGTGGTGGATGACAAGGGGACCGAAGAGGTCACCCCCGAGATTGCAATGGTGGAGACCCTGGAGGATCCTCCTGAGGTGGCCGGGGAGGCCCCGCAGGATCCTGACATCGCTGGTGTGTTGACCCCCGAGGAGCAGAGTCAGTTGCAGATGCTCCGCCAGAAGGGTGGTCAGCTTACGATGGAGATCGGCCAACTGGAGCTTCGGAAGGCCCGTGTCCTGGGGACCATCTCGGACGTCGAGGCCCAGGGGCAGAATCTGCTGAAAGTCGCTGCGAAGCGGATGGGGATCCCTGATGGGCAGCCCTGGCAGGTGCTCCCGGACGGCAGGGCACGGCTCGTGACGCAAACGCCAGAGGGGATGCCCCAGGGCTAAAGGATGAAGTATGGCTCACGGATGGGATCCAGACCCCACAGCGCAACCAATACCGCCGCAGAACGGTCAGGTTATTACGCCGTTCGAGCGGGGGGTGTTGGATGTGCGGTGGGACAATCCAGCGCTGCTGGCGGGGAACACCCTGTACACAGTGATTGGGGTGAATGTCTATCGGTCTGATGTTTCCGACCGTGGCCCCTACTTCCGAGTCAACGAATACCCCATTGGTGGTGCCTATTTTCGGGACAGGACGGAGAACGTCTTCATCTCCCGTGAGCCGGTACTGTGGAACCAGTCCTGGTTGTTCAAGGGGAACGCCCCAAACGACCGTCGATGGGTGTTAAAAACTCACAGCCCTATCGCCAAGAAGATCCCTCAGGGTCCATTCCAAACGGCAACGGCAGCCAACGCCCCTTCGGACGTGACAGTCTATGTGGATGGGGTTGAAGTTCCTGTTGATGACGTGTTTGGTCCCTCTGGGGAGGTGACTCTCATCAACCAGGCCACCTTCGATTCGTTGACGGAGAAGAACGAGACGGCGATCCTCCCATCTGAGACTAGCGTCGTGGAAATCTCCTACTGGGTAACCAGGAACCACGTCCGGTCAGGTCTGGATGCCAATCTTTTCTATCGATTGACGACGGTGGTTTTGGATGCCACCACGCCCAGCGGATACAAGGAGACGGCCCTTTCCTATTGTCCAGCGCTGACCCTCAACGATGTAGAGACCATGGACTACATCTGGCGGGAAGCCGTCAGGCGGAATCACTGGATTCTGCAACAGGGTGGGGAGCGGGTGAAACTGTTTATCCGGCGACAGTCTGGTGTGCCCTGTTCTTGTGAGTTGGACGACCGCATGAGGGAATACTCGAAGCAGCCCTCCAACCGTTGCACAATCTGCTACGGGACAGGTTTCATCGGGGGTTATGAAGGACCATACTCGATCATCATCGTCCCTGATGATGCGGAACGACGGATCTCCCAACTGGCTCAGGGGCGACGTAAAGAACACACCTACGAGATCTGGACGGGACCGTCTCCCGTCGTGACCCAGCGGGACTTTATAGCCAAGCAGACTAACGAGCGTTATTCTGTGGGTCCGGTACGTCGGCCCTCTAACAGGGGTAACAGGCTCCAACAACATTTCAACATCGCCTACTTCGATGAGCAGGACATTCGGTACTCTGTGCCTATTGATGGGACAGCATCCTTCCCGTGGCCCGAGACCCGTTATGGTCAACTCTCTTACCCGCCGATGCCAGTGGACGGCGAGTTGAAGCCTCCGCAGTGGGCACAGCCTGATATACCCCCGTACCCTGAGGGAGAGAGTGCCCAGATCCCGATGGAAACGGAGAAGGATAGTACCCCGAACGAGAAGGAACAGCGAGGCCGCACTCCGGTCTGGGAAAACACTTCGTACTAAGAGGAGCCCGTGAAGTTTTTAGGGGACTGTCGAGTTTGTGGGCGGCTGGTTCCAACTTACCGTTCACTGGGCCAACATTTACGTCACGCCACAGATCCATCTCATGCTCGTTTGCGTAAGAAATGGGACACCTGGCGGGCCGAGTACCGAGCAACTCTTTGTTGTCGCAAATGTGGGCAACTTTGGGAGATCTCAGACATAGGGGCCAAGGACTCTAAACGATGCCCTAAGTGCGAGAAACTCCGCCGGTCTATGAGTAAACGGCAATACGAAAAGCTGACGTTTAATAAACTACCTGATCCTCGCCAAGTCATGAGCCCCTCAGGGTCTAAAGCTAAGTGGGATGGTCTTTCAAGCCGACATCTTGTCTGGACCCCTGGGGATTTAATCTATCGCCAAGTCGTAGCAGGAGTTAAGGGGGGAGAACACCTAAATGCCCTCAGGGTTCGGCTGGGGATTTCCTACAAGGTACTTCGGGCAGTGGCGGTACATGCCTTTGGGGCAGAGGTTGTTCGGCAGTTGATGAGGCAACGGAAAGTTGAGTCTGCCCGCCGGATGGTGAAAAAGGCCCAAACCCGCAGTGGACTAGAGGATCGTTTTGTTGCCGACCTGCAAGTTGCAGGTGTTCCCGTGGTGTCTCGGAATGACTGGTTGACATTAGAGGTGGCAGGCGTCCGCACGCATCGGGAAGCAGACATTAAGGTGGGCCTCCCCAAAGGGCGGAAGTTGGTGGTGCTTTGTGATGGGGAGGTTTTCCACGGGCCAAACACCTTATATGGGGATCCCCAGACTCGTATTGCAGACGACGTGGCAACAGCATGGGCTTTTTTCTCTTTGGGTTATTCCGTCTGTAGATACTCTGAGTCTGAGATCGGGTCCGGCCAAGCCTTGTCCCATTTGCAGAGGGTGCTCCCCGCACTACAGGGGGATGACCGGATCCTCCGTCTTTGGTTTCCTCCGACAGAGGAGTTCCACTGATGGCCGAGTCAGCCAAGAGAGTCCGAGCTATCCTGGGTGGTCCCTTGGCAAAGATGACGGGGCTTCCCGTCACGCCTAAGCTGCTCATGAAGGTGGGTAAGTGCCTGACGGATGCTCTGGCTGAGGAGTCCAAAAAGTACTTCAGCAAAAGAGGTTGGTCCGGCAGAGACCCAATGGGAGGTCCCGCCATATGGGATTCCTACTCATGTCGATTACGGGGTAAGAGTACCTTGGAGATCACATCTTCCTTTTATGGGATGAATGTTCTAGCAAGGGGGGACATCCCTGAACGGAAGATGACCTGGCTCACCCAGGAGGCGAAGGACAGGCAACCCACCAAGTATAAGCTGACGGACCAGGAGAAGCGGTTGGGGATGAAGCAGACGGGTCGGGTGTCCAAGGGTACCCGAATGCCCCTGATCGTGCCCATCACGACTGATGGCGGTACAGTAGAGCTACGGCGAGCGCCGCTTCAGCTTGGGAACGCTTGGATTCATCCGGGGATCGCAAAGTTCACGTTCTTCGAGACTGCAGTGCGGAAATGGAAAGCTCGTTGTGGACAGATCATCGTGGATGAGTTCATCCGAATTGCCACTGGAGGCAAGCCGTGAGAGAAGCCCGCATCAAATGTCTTTGTCGGTCGTTGCGGCTGCCTGACCTCAAAATCATTCTTGTGAAAGGGCAGGAGGTGTCCATCGCAGAGGGGATCGCAATCGCTTCGGGGGATCTGGCGACCGCTGTGCGGATCAAAGCGGTGCGGGTCCGGTACGTGACCGTTTGTACTACGCAACGGGAGGCCCCTGACACTACCTTGAGGGTTGGGAAGCTCCGTCCCCCAGTGCTCCGTCCGAAAACACCACTGAAGGCACCCCAGGCGCTCCCAGAGCCCCCTCCGGCTACCCTGACGACCCAGGTCGTGAAGGTTGATGTGGACACAGGGGCGATAGTGCAAGAAATCACGGACAAACTGCTGGCAAAGCTGGCCACACTGCCTCTCGGTAGTGTGGCGTTGGGTGCCCAACAGGGTATTGTAGATGAGCCCCTTCATTTCATCCCCTCAGGGATGGTGCCTGAAGGGACTGAGGATTCCGTCCAGGTGACGGCTGAGGAGTCCAATGACGAGGCGGTGGCAAAAGCTACTGCTGCCCTTAGAAAGAGAAAGGGTCTGAAGACGGGGAAGAAAACATGACGAAGGTTGAGACAGAAAAAAAATCTAAGGTGCCTTTGGGTTGTTCCATCGACATAGGGACTATGAATTTGGTGTCTGCCCGGCGGACAGTCAAGGGTGTTGAGACCAAGCGGATGCGGGATGTTTTCCTGGACTTGTCCCCCAGTGCCAAGAAGATGCTGAAGCTCTCCGGGAAGTCCTTTGTGGATCGTGGGGACGACGTCCTCATCCTTGGGGATGCAGCGATGGAGATTGCCAATGTGTTCGGGCGGGAACCCCGCAGGCCCCTGTCTTCGGGCATTGTGTCTCCCAGCGAGGCATCGAGCCTGGAGGTTCTGGGTCTGCTGATCAAGAACGTGCTGGGTGAGCCTCAGGTTCCTAATGAGGTCTGCTACTACTCGGTCCCGGCAGCACCGCTGGATCAGCCGGATCGAGACGTGATTTACCACCAGGGTGTTTTCCAACGTATCGTGAAGGAGTGTGGGTACACCCCATACGCAGGTAACGAGGCGATGGCAATCATTTACAGCGAAGCTGCAGCGGATGATTTCTCAGGACTTTCCTTGTCCTTTGGGTCAGGTATGGTGAATGTCGCTCTGGCTATTAACACCATCGAGGGTCTAACCTTTTCAGTTGGCAGGGGTGGCGATTGGATTGACAAGGGTGCTTCCTCATCCGTAGGAGCTACCCAGGCCCGGATGTGTGCCGTTAAGGAGGCAGGATTTGATCTGAACAAGCCGGACGGTCGCTACCAGGAGGCTTTGGCCTTTTACTACCGGGCGATGGTAGAGTACGTCTTCGATCAGATCGTGGCCCGTTTTAAGCTGATCGAGGGTCAGTTTGCTCTTGCCCGTCCAATCCCTCTCATCGTGTCCGGTGGCACGAGCATGGCGGGGGGTTTCATGGAGTTCTTCACCAAGGTGTTCGAGGAGCGACGGAAGAAGTTCCCGATTGAGATCTTGGACATCCGGCAGGCTAAGGAGCCTTTGAACTGTGTGGCCTACGGTCTGCTTGTCCAGGCCATTCAGGAACAGGAAGGAGATGACGAATGAATGGGATTTCCGCTACGCCGCACACGACCGGCTGGACCAAGCCCACTAGGGGCCTCCAGTGCATCCACCCCGTGGTGTACCACTGCACGGATCAGAACAGTTTTTTCCGGGCTCTCATGTACTACCGGAAGAAACCCCGTACCCCTTACGAGATTTCCGAGGAGCGAAGTGTCCCTGGAGGGACCGCTCCAGTCCGTGCCATAGGCTTTTTGGTTGAGGACGGGTTGACAAATGAAGCCTATCAGGTGGACCTGTACAACGTGGACGTTCCGACACTGGACCAGGACATCCAAGATGTCTTCGGAGAATGGGACAAGGCGGAGTCGTTGGAGATGTTCCTGTTGGGGGACATCTGGGAAGCGTCCTGGGCTTCTAAGGCTAACGTGGATGAGGTCGAAGCGATGGAGGAGTCCCTTCGGACCCAACGGCACGAACGTCCGCAGAAGACCATCTCTGAGGACAAGGTTCAGGAGTATCGGGACCAGGCCCCTGATGAGATGCCCAGTTGCCATGATTTCCCCGTGCTCACAGACTCACCACGGTCCCTTTCTAGGCTGAGGGTGCCGGAGGTCTCACAGGGTCCTTTCCTCTTCTCCGAGGAGCGAGAGTATGCACGGTGCCATCTTGAGGCGATGGCTATGGTCGAGGAGGCAGAGGTTCCCTTCCAGGACATCCCCTGGTCACCCATCGTCACAACCCGCCCGTGCGTGTCCTTGGTTGACTGGTTGATTCAGTTGGCGCTGGCACAGAAGGCGGGGCACAATCTTGCCGTGTGTGATGATCTCAGAACGAGGCCGCTCGGGTTCATTGATGACGAGACGGATGAGTGGGTTTGTCTGGATCTGGCCCACCTGCACATAGGAGACCCCATTCCTGAGACCGTGGCCAAATCTCTTGGTAGGACGTCTCAGGAGATCAAACAGCTTCTCAATACGGAAGAGGGTCGTACCCTTCTGATCACGGGGGCGCTCCCTGAGGCTCCGCCTGCGTCCGATGAGCGTCTGGATGAACTCAGTGCCACTTGGTGTGCCGAGGCTGAAGCTGACAAACCCGTGGACGTGGGAGTACATCAGCTTGTGCGCCCGAGTCCCCAGGACCCCCCCGTGCTGTCGGAAACGTCAGGGCGAGGGAAGGCAAAGGACGACGAATGAGCACCGTGAAGACGTTCGAGGTCATCACACGCACGACCGTGGAGTTGCCTGACGGTACGATGCAGACGTCTGACAAGACCTTTAAGCTGGACCCTGACTCCGTCAATATCCATAGCCATGGAGATGCAGGGATGGGGCACTTCCTGTCCCTTTCCGGGATGACCATCCCAGACCCCCTCCGGCGGCGAGAGATTGTTCCCGGTACAGGAGAGGAGGTGGTGGAGAATGCTCGTCGCCACGTTGGTGCCAGGGCTGTGATAGAGGAGGCTGAGGCTCCTTTCCGGGCGGTCTCCTGGCCCCCTGTCGTTACACCTCGTCCGTGCGAGTCCTTGACGGACTGGCTGCTTCAGTTGGTGCAGGCAAAGGAAGCGGGGCACGATCTTGCCGTGTGTGAGGATCCCAAAGCGAGGATGTTCGGGTTCATCGAGGATGAGACGGATGAGTGGGTTTGCCTGAAGCTGGTTTGCCTACATATCGGAGATCCTATTCCTGAGGTCGTGGCTAAGGGTTTGGGCTTGCCCGCTGAGGAGATCAAGCAGCTTCTCCATACGGGGGAGGGTCGTACCCTTTTGATTCGGGGGGCCTTGCCTATTGCACCGCCTGCGTCTGATGAGAAGCTGGCGGAACTCAGTGCCACTTGGTGTGCCGAGGCTGTGGCCGACAAACCCATGGACGTGGGGGAGCATCATCTTGTGCGGCCAGGGCTGCCTGGATGAAAGAGATTCGTCTGACTTTGGTTGAGGATGATGGGTCGGAGATGACCTACGTGGTTATGACCACTACCTTCGAGATGTCTCAGTCAGCGAACATTGTACCAGTCCGCACCACGGGTATTCCAAGTCCGGTCGCCTACGTTCGGGGTGTCACCCCACCAGCGGAGATCAGTTTCAAGGGCTTTGTGCTAAACACAGTCAAGACGGAACTGGACCCCCCCATTGTGGCCACCGTGGTAGAGGAAGAGCCTCCTGGAGCCTTCCGAGAGTTTCTGGAGGGGAGCCCCTCCGCCCCCCATTGACGTTAAAACACTGATAATTTCCGTTGGCTGATGGGTAAAGTATTCAGTTGTTGACGGAGGTGTCCCATTTATTTCAGATTAACAGCGGCCCTCAAAAGACGCTTCATTCTAGAGTTGCGGAAGTACTGGCAGTATCACCCCCGGTACAGGGATCTGGTGGACAACATCCAGGGGAAGTATTCCTTCAAGGAACGACCCCAGCATAGCATCGTCGTTAAGACAGGTGGTGGTAGTCGGGTTGACCTCTCGGCGGACAACTACATTGGCATCGTTACCAGCTACGTCTACCTGACCCGAGTGCAGAACTACCCTGGGACCGCTTTGGAGTGGGTCCGGGAGGACTCTGTAGCCATCCAGAACAACAGTGGGCGTTTCCCTTCCTCGCCGGGGGTCTACTTCATCGAGTTGACGGGGGACACGGAGTTCTACGTTGATCAGCTTTTGGACGTCTACAGGGAAGCCGTCACAGCAGTCAGTACCACGCACTGGCAGCTTCAACAGCCGCCTGTGACGGGAACCCTCCGCCTCTTCGAAATGCCTGCTGGATTCCAGCTTGTGGAGGAGGTCAACTACACCCTCACCCTGGACGGTTCAGGTAAACCTACGGGTGAGATCGTGCTGACTGAGGCCCTCACAGGAGGCCGGTCTCTGGTGGCTGATTACCGTTCTCCGGGCGAGACTACGGGACCACACACAATCGTTCCCGACAGGGCGGACAACAGTACGATCCCAGGGGTCGTGTTGGCGTTTGGCAGGCGAAATGAGAAGGGCGACCGACTCGCCGTTGTTGTTGACAGCCTCCGTCGTCCGGCGGCGTTGGAGTACGGTGGTAAGTGGGATCTGTCCCTGGACTTCGATGTGTCCTCCCGTGACGTTTATGTTCAACAGGAGATTGCGGATCAGACTGTTGTGTACCTCTGGGGTGTGTTGCGTCCGTTCCTGTCGTCTGAGGGTATGGAGATGATCGACCTGTCCCTGGGTGGGGAGGCCGAAGAGCCCTACGATGAGAACGGGGACGACTACTTCTACACGTCGAACTTTTCCATGACGGTGGAGACAGATTGGTCTATCCATGTGCCCCTTGGTGTGTTCCTCCGCCAAGCGGCCCCCCTTACGGTGGAACAGGCTCGGTTGGTGGCACAGATGACGGACGAGCAGCTTGACGGCTGGCAGGGGAACATCCAGATGTTGGAGAGCCTGGGATTGGAGACGATCACGGATCCATTCTTCTCAGGACGGAACAGTACATACGAGACTATTCGCTAAGAGGTGCGCTTTGCCCCTTTACACCTATCAGTGCCAGTGTGGAATTCAATTCGAGGGTCACGCTTCGGTGAAGCACCGCCTGCTCCCCAAGAAGTGTCAGTGTGGGGAGGAGGCGGAGCGGATGATCCCCGAGGACGTGACCGGCAGCTTCCATCAGGATGTGAGTGGCCCGGTCCCACAAAATACGGGTGTCTCGCAGTACGATCTAGAAGCCGACCGAGCTATTGGAGCTTCCGCCCAGCAAGGGTGGGAGGTTGCAGACCAGCGGTTGCAGGAGAAACGAACCATCCTTGGTCATCACCCTGAGGCTTCCGGGTATGACCTCTCCCGGAATCCTGATGGGACGTACCGGGTGCTGACCGCTGAGGAGCGGGCTGTTCATGACCGAGCGCTTGCCATCAATGACAAAGCGATGAACCAGGACAAGGAAGAAGAACCTCCCAAGTAGCCTTCTCTTTTCTCAGTGCCATCCCGTTTTTGCTTCAATAACCAGGACTCATTAGAAAGGGCATAAGCCATTCCCGGTTTTGACCGTGGCTAAATGTGTCGATTTTTTGGGCTGAACATTGAAGAGAACATGTGAGGTGGACAGATGCCATTTCCTGGTCAAAATTATGCTCCTCCGGGCGTTTTCACGACGACACTATTTGAAAACCCTTTGGCATCGGCTCTGGAGAGCCTCAAGATTCCCATCATCATTGGTGAGGGAAATGAGAACCTCATCCAGCAAGACCTGGAGATCGTCCGTGGTTCCTCTTCCACGGTGGATCAGCGGGTTGTCGGTGAGGACGAGTCTCTTCGTGCTGTCGTGGTTGAGTCTGCCACAGGTCAGATCACCCTGGGTGCCTGGGACGGAGTCCTGGACAAGCTCCAGGTGGTAAACTACCCCATCGTCACTGGTGACGGTACGGGCACTACGACCACAAGCCGCACTGACGTGACCGTGACCATCAATAACGAGGTCATCGCCGTCCGTTCCGTGGCCGGGTCCACCGGACTTGTACAGCTTGCAACCGTTCCCTCGCCCGGAGACGTCGTCCGCTGTACCTACTACTTCGATCGCACGGACACCCTGCTGACCGATGACGTGTCGGAACAGGTGCCCAACCGTCTGGCGACCGTGAAGGCTCTCTCGGGTCTCGCAGACGTGGACGCCCCGAACTCCACCAGTGCCGTCCTGGACATCCACGGCGATATCACGGTGGGTGGTGTGGTTGTGGATGCGGCCAACAACGTTGTCAACCTGGTGGTTGACAGTGTGGCCCGTTCCATTGCCCTTCCGGCACGCAGCACCTACACGATGGCTCAGATTGCAGCAGCGATCACAGCGGCCCGTGCGGGGACGCTGACGGCCACCACCTTCGTGAACAGCTACGGACACTCTACGCTGTCCCTGCTGGCCACCTATAGCGTGTCTGTAGCGGATGGGAGTGCCAACGGGCTGCTCGGCCTCATCGCTGGGCTGGCTGATAACCGGGTCTCCACCTTCTACACCTTCCAAGGTCCCATCGTGGACGGTTCCGGCGGTGGTGTGACCACGACCGACCCCTCCCACGTTGTGGTGCGGGTGGATGGTGTCCAGGTCATCCCCTCGTCCGTGGACGGTGCCTCCCGTGCAGTGACCCTGTCTCGGGCACCCAAAGCGGGTGCGGTGATGTCCATCCAGTACTACTGGAACACCTGGCAGGATACGTTCGATTACCTGGCTCACATCGCCGTCACATCGGTGACTCAGTGCGGTTCGGTGCCAGGCGTCAGCGACTACACCCAGGGTGCCGACTTCATCCTTGAGGATGATCGCATCATGTGGGGCACGGCAGCCACGGTGATTGCGGGGATCAATACGGTCGGATCGGAGCCGTTCGATGACACCCAGATCGGTCTGTCCCTGGTGGACAACCGGACCTTCCTCGGGGCATGCACCCCGGTGGTGTCCGCTGCTGGTGGTGTGTCCACGGACTCCCGCCTCAGCTTCCAGCTTCCCGTGAGTCCTACGCTGGGAAACGGGCGGGATACACCGCTCGGTCAGAGCCTCTACCAGACCATCAGCAACAATCGGATCGACGTGGCAACCAACCGTCCTGATGTCGTGTGGGCCTACTGGGGCTACGACGTCCAGGATGCGATGGCACGGGGCAAGGTTGAAGTGCTGAAGGTTGAAGGTTCCGTCCTCACCTTGGCGGAGGCCGTTCCTCCGGGTGCCTCGGTGTGGGCAACCGTGTACTACAACGTTCTCACCGACGCCACCTACACCATCGCCAACGAGGCAGCGGGTGCCTCGGGTGTTGGTCAGTACGCCGTGAAGAACGCCCTGGGCGCTTCCATCTTCGGTGCCTCAATCACCGCAGGGAGTAAGGGTGCGGCTCTTGTAGGAGTCACTGTGGAATTCCCCTCCGGTTCCGAGTTGAACCCGGACTTCCACTATGAGTCCGTGAGTGGCGACTTCTTCACGGGGCCTGTTGACGAGATCGTTACGGTCCAGTTTGCAGCCCGGAAGGCATCCCCGGCCAAGTATGGCCTCTCCGGTGCCGGACCCTATGCCTTCATCGATGGTCAGTCCGACCACCTCCGTGTCCAGGTACATGGGATTGAGGCAACCTCGACGGCGGGCCTCGATCTGGCATCCCCCTCGGCGGTCCTCACCCACACGGGTGGCTTCTTCGCCTCCCTCGTCGGAACTGAACTGGCATACGAAGGCGGCGTTGGTTCCGTGGAGGGTGAGAGCGTTACGATCACGGCGGATGAGACCCTCACACTGATTGTGGACGACGTCAGCATCCCGGTGGTGTTGCCCCCGGCGACTGCCGTGGATGCCACCTACTTTGCAGACCGTATTAATGAGCATGCCAGCGGGCACGGCGGGCTGGCTCAGGGTGGATCCATTGCAAGTACCCTCGTGTTGAGCGCTACCGCTACGCCCCCCGCAGCGGCGACCTCGGACGACTACTACAACGGCTGGGTCATTGTAGTCGGCAACGGTGGTGCAGGCACCGCCGGTCAGGCTGTGACCGTGACGGACTACGACGGCGTCACCCAGACGGCGACGGTGACCCCCGTATGGGCCGCAGCGTCTCCGATTGTCACGGATCCCTACTTCATCTACAACCCCAACACGGTGGCGCTCTATACAGGAGCCACCAAGTTCGACGGTCCCGTCACACTGGCGGTTGGCCTGCATGATAAGATGCGTATGGTCTACACAGGCGACGTGTCCGGTGCGCTGGTGTTTACCGCTGGCAACACGGTGGATCTGGGTGATGGCCCCTTCGCCACGGCAGCGCTTCTCGCCGCCGAGGTCACCTCACAGACCGCTGTTCAGGTCACAGCCCTCGCCTCGGTAGCGCACGCAGGACTGATCATTACCTGTGCAGCGAACGCCGATGGGCAGTTGCAGTTCAGCATGCAGCTTCCGGGCGTGGACACTGCCGGATCTTTGCAGTTCCTCGACGCAGCAACCGCCGCTGAGGACTTCGCAATCCTGGCGGGTCTTGACACAGGGGCTGCCGCTGCCGGTGGTCAGGCTGCCCTGGTACAGGGTCCGATTGCTCGGGCCTACGAGTGCCCCGTGACCGGCGAGTACAAGCCCTATGACCGGATCATCCTCCGCAACCGCTTCCTGCCAGGTGGTGGCGGAAGCATGGCTGCCGACTTCGTGGTGTCCCAGACCGAATTGGGGGTCCAGGTCGGAAACGACATCGTTGGGCTGGCTACGGGAGACACCGGATACGCCGGGTCCGCCGCTGTTGTTCACCCCGCTACGATGTACGGGAACGTGGGCATCATTGGTGGTCAGGATGCAGTCACGGCAGAGCCTGCGGTTCTGTTCTATGACGGTACGGGCACCCAGGGAGCGAACGACGACTTCCTCTTTGAGTTGGACGGTACCCCGGTAGAGGTGAACTTCACCGCTACCCCCACGGGAACGTCCACGGCGCTGGGTCCGATCACGGCTGTCGCCTCGGTTCTCGGTCAGATCGTTGCAGCGATGGCAGCCGTTCCGGGCGCACCCTGGGGCAACGCAGCCGCAGTCATCGCTGCCGGGCTGGTTATCCAGGAAGGTGCAGGCACCCGCCTCAAGGGTGTCCTGACGAACGAGCAGGCCAAGATCGTTATCGGGTCTGGGAACGCCAACGGCTCCATCGGGTTCGGTTCCGGTGCCGCAGCATTCCGCTCCCTGGTGGAGACCAAGAAACTGGCATCTGCTCTGATGAGTCACCAGATTGCCACTTTCAACGACTGGACTTTGGATCCCACCGCCGTCCCCGGTGGTGGAACCCACACCTTCGTCCGTTATGGATTCGCTACGGTGGTCCTGGACGAGACCGACGCTGAGTTCCTGTACATCCAGGACGCTCCGGCACTGACGGCTTCCTTGGGGAGCGCATCCAGCGTGACCGTCAGGGATCCCAGCCCGAACGTGCAGAGCGCTCTGTTCTACGGCACGGGCCTCACCTCCGAGGACGGCGACGGTGCGGTGGGTGACCCGGCACTGGATGGCTACTTCGTCATTTCCAGCAACAGCGCTGGGTCCGGTTCCGTTGCCACCTCGGTGCTCAACAACGGTACGGGCCAGGACGGTGTGGTCGGACAGACCTACATCGATGACGTGACCGGCCTGACCTTCACGATCCTCCCGAGGAACTGGAGCACGGATAAGGTCGGTCCCTGGATCAGCTATCCCACGGGTGCCACGGCAATCTTCCGGGTCGCCTGTTCCACGACGTTCACCTGTGACGCCAACATCCCGGTCCGGGTTATTCCCGGTGTGGAGATGAAGGTGGCCAACACTGTGAACGTGGCTGTCGATGATACGGCGACGGTGAAGACCTACGAGCGTGCGGGCAACGAGCCCTCCATCGGTGACCTGTACTACGCCAGCTACATCTACACGAAGCAGGACTTCACGACTCAGTTCTACACCAAGATGTCCTCGGTGGAGGCAGCCTACGGCTCCCCCATCCCGGACAACCCGGTGTCCCTCGCCACCTACCTGGCGATGTTGAATGGTGCGGTCCTGGTCGGAGTGAAGCAGGTCCAGAAGGAAGGGACTGGTGAGCAGGCCAGTGTCGCCTCCTACACCGCAGCGATTGCGGAGATGGAAGGTGTGCTGCCCGGCTTCGTGACCCCCGATATCATCACGCCGATGCGGGGTGATTCGACGGACATGTACCAGATCCTCCGTCGCTCCTGTGACAAGATGAGCAGCATCCGGTACAAGTCCGAACGGACGGCCATCGTCGGTACGGTCTCGGGAACGCTTCCCACGGATGCAATCTCGCTGGCCCAGACCCTGGGTAGCACCCGTATGCGGCTGGTGTACCCGGACATGGCAACCCTCACCGTTCAGGACAACCTGAACAATGTGCGGGAGTATCTGGTGGACGGACCCTTCCTGGCCGCAGCTCTTGCAGGCTCGGTTGTGTCCCCGAACCTTGATGTGGCGACTCCCTGGACGGGGCGTCGGCTGACCGGGTTCACCCAGCTTGCCCGCCTGCTCGACCCGGTCGAGGCCAATCAGGTGGCACAGAAGGGTGTGACGATCCTCGAAGACAAGCCTCCGTTCCTGCGGGTGCGGCACGGTCTGACCACGGACATGTCCAACATCCTGACCAAGCTGCCGACGATCATCATGATCGCAGACGAGGTGCAGCGGCAGGCCCGGAACGTCCTGGAGAACTTCGTTGGGATCAAGTTCCTGCCCGGTGTCGTGAGCCAGATCGAGGGTCGGTTGGCGATGATGCTCAAGCGGCTCGTTGCCGCCCAGATCATCAGTGCCTACACCGGAGTCAAGGCCAACATCTCAGCCGACGATCCCACAATCGCAGAGATAGAGGCGTACTATTCCCCAGTATTCCCACTATTATACCTAATTCTCACCTTTCATTTGAGGTCAAGTTTGTAGGGCAGCCACTATTCAGCGTAAAAGAGCCTAGTAATCCTTGACGACCTCCTGATTTCCCGGTATCGTGGATTTAGGAGGTGGCTCAATGGGTGGACCAAGATCTAAAGCAACTCAGGAAGAAATCCTAGACCCTTTTGCGACGACGGAGCCTTTCAAAGCTGTTGCTCGTCGTTTGGGCATGAGTCCCAACACTTTACGAGTTAAATGGAAGGCCGCTTTTGGGGAAGATGCCTTTGTCGCACGTGGCAAAAAGCTCCAGGCTGCTGCGGCTGCCAAAACATGTCGGGCTACGGCTAACTCTCGTGTGTACAAGGACGTTACAGTGGCATGTTCAAAGTGTCATAGTCCTGTCGTTCTGAAAGCTAATCAGACGGCACACATGGAGTTAACAACTTTCGTCTGTGAAAATTGCCGTTGTGATCGTGCTTGTCCTGTGTGTGGCTTACAGGTAGTTGGGGAAGGGGGTCTGGCGGGACATTTCGGACGTCGTAGAAAGGCGGGGGACGAGGCGCACATTCGTTATCAGGATGCCCAAAGGGAAGCCCGTTGGGCTAGTGTCACACAGGGGGTTGACTACGTCGTCTGCCTTGTCTGTGGTCATCGTTCGAAGTCTTTGGCTCGACATTTGAAAGCGGCACATGGGATTACGGCGGATCAGTACCGTGCTCAGTATGGTCGAGATGTTCAGATTCGTTCCCTAAAGGTTGAACGGGCAATGTCTGACGCTGCTAGGACTAGGGATGGTGGACATGGTACAGGCGAGGTTAAGTCCGTCACCTGTCCGGGGTGTGGTACGCCCCATGACGTTTCCAAGTTTTTGGGTTGGATGCATGACAGTCGTTGTCCCTCCTGCCAACAGAAAGCCGAGGATACCAGATGGGCTGACAAGTTCGAACCTGAGGATTACGTGACTTGTTTAGAGTGTGGGTACAGAGCGGAGAACCTAACTAGCCACATACAGAACGCTCATCCTGGGTACCGACAGCAACACCCAAAAGCCTTAATGGTAGCTTTGTCATCAGCAATACGGGACAAGTCTGTATTACGAGGGCGACGACTGTCGGATGAAACCCGACAGAAGATGTCCGAGAATGCCGGGCGTTGGAACAAGGGACTAACCAAGGAGGACCATCCGAGCATCGCCCGGAGTTCCAAAAAAATGTTAGGACGGCCTTCTTGGAGTAAAGGATTGACAGCAGCAGAGGATCCTCGTTTGGCGGAAACTGCCCGGAAGTTGAAATTCTATACTGGAGAGAACCGTCCTTGGGATAATGGGTTGGCTGCTAATTTAACCCTGAAGGATTTCGAACCCTTTATGGATGCTGATGGCTGTGTTGATCATCATCGGGTGACGGAAGTTACGGGGGTCTCTTGGATCACTGTGCGAAAGTATATCGTGGACCTGGGGTTGGCTCAGACTCGGCGGTACGTCAGGAACGCTGCTGATGACCGGACGATCCGGTTGGATAAGGCATTACTGGAACAGTTCAAACTGAAGAACGGGAAGGTTTCCATTGGTAAAGCGATGTCCGTGACGGGGCATCATTACCCCGTTATCAAGAGGGAGTGTGACCGGCATGGCCTGCCTACCTTTCATCGGCATATCCGACAAATTCTTTGTTTGGACGCTGTTAGTAAGGCTTTGGGTGACGTGCCCTATGAGATGGAATGGTCCTCCATGAGATATACCAACCCTCCGACTGGACGTCGTTTCCGTTTCGATGGTCATTTCCTTCTCCCTGACGCTACCCACCTAATAGTTGAATTCCAGGGTCATCAGCATTACACGTTCCCTAACGCTTTTATGATTGACGAGTCCTATTTGCCTGAATATGAGGCACTACGGGAGCGTGACCGGATTAAGCGGGAGATGGTCCAGGCTTCGTCCGGATTCCATTACCTGGAGGTTACTGAGGATGAGCCCTACCGAGACGTGTCCTATCTACAGGGACGGTTAGTTTCCCTCGGTGTTCTTGAAGCGAAGGCACAGGGTCTTTGGTTAGGGACGAGGTTGATTTGTCCCGCTCAGGATCAAACTGAGATTAGCCGACCTTGATGTCGACGGGCTGGACCTTGGCGGTCTTCCTGAAGGGGATCCTCACGGTCAGGACACCGTTCACACACTTGGCGTCGATCTTGGCCGTGTCGTACTTCTCATCGAGCAGTACACTGGCGGAGAAGGTGTGTTCCTTGCCGCCTTGTATGAGAGGGAGCTTGTAGGTGACGTCGATCTGAAGCGACCCCTTCTCGACCTTGATGGTCACATCCTCACGGGTGGCTCCGGGGATGAGCGCCTGGTACGTGGACCCCGTGTCATCGTGGACGATCCCATGTACTCCTACCTCGGTGCTTTTCCACTCGGGGGTGTCCTTCCCGAAGAGATCGTCCAGTTTCCTGAACATCTCATCGAACCGGGGGCCGAAGATGTTGTCCCCATCGAATCCGCATCTGTCCTTCATTGTGGCCTCCTTTTGCTGCCTACAACCCTGAAGGTAACAGGGCTATGCCTCCTGTCAAGATGAAACCTCTGAAAAATCTTTTTTGACAAACTTGACAGCGGGAAGTTGACAGCCTACTCTAGCGAGCAAGGACGGGGGTAGGAATGCAGCACTACATCTATTTTTTAGAGGACGCAAAAAATGAGGCCATTAAGATAGGGACATCCACAAACCCTCGGGACCGAGCATCTGCTATTCAGGTGTCCACACCGTCTAATGTGGTTCTTTTGCGTTATGTCCCGGTCAAGGCTCCCTATGATGTGGAGGAGTTTCTGCACCGGCAGTTTCAACATCTTTATATCAGGGGGGAGTGGTTTCGGAATGTCCCGGAACTCAAGGAGTTCGCTCTGAGGGGGGACGTTCCGCAGTTTGTTCCTCAGGGTCAAAGGTCATCTTGTGCAGTAGCCTTGGACACGGATGACAAATGGTCTCTGCCCCAACTCTCAGAATTGGTGGGGGTCTCCGCCCGAACTATCAGGTACTACATCTCCATTTACCTTTTGCCTGGTCCTTGTCGTTCTGGACCGGGGGCCTACTACACCGAAAAACATCGGGTGATGCTTCTTTTTATCTCTGAGAAGAGGGCACAGCGGCTGAGTCTCACTGAGATCCGCTCTTTGTTGGAAAAGTCACTGCCCACAGAAACCAGATCTTTACCCCAAACTCCGGCTCAAAAGGAGATCGTGTATGCTGTTTCCGATGATGTGATTGTACGCATTCCAGAGAGACTTTCCCCTTGGAGAAAAAACCGCATCCTTTCTGGTTTGGCTCAGTTTGAGCGAGACATTCAAAAGATCCCGGATATTGCAGACGAAAACGAGGAGATTTGACGATGAGAGGCATGGCACAGGAACTCGGAAACGTATTGGTGAATCCGCACACGCACGTCCCAGTGCCCCTGGCGATGGAGAAGATGGAGATGACAGGTCAGGTCACTCCTGCGGGTGGGTTGATGACCATCGTCCACAGCTTCAAGTGCGCCGGGGACCAGCCCATGGAGGCGCTGTACATCTTCCAGCTTCCCCGTGGTGGGGCCGTCCGGCGGTACAAGGTGAAGGGAAAGGACTTCGAGGTGGACTCCCAGCTTACCCCGAGGGAGGACGCCCGGAAGGAGTACGAGGCTGGCGTGGAGGCCGGTCACCTGTCCACCCTGGCGGAGACTAGCCTGGACGGGGTCGTAACCATCATGGTGGGACAGGTCCAGCCCGATGAGACGGTCACGGTCGCTGTTGATGTGATCGGTGGGGTGGAACTGCAGGACGGGCGGTACCGCTTCCGGTTCCCCTTTACCCTGGCCCCCAGCTATCACAGCATTGCCCGCATCACGCCCACTTCTGGTGGTTCCAAGATGGAATTGCCTCAGGACATCTTCGATGAGTTGGTCCTGCCCGAGTGGAAGGACAACGCCGAGGAGTTGCACGAGATCAGTTTCAGGCTTCACCTGGAGGCCGCTGGTTTGGTCGGTACCGTGTCCTCCCCCTCTCACAACGTGACGATGCAGCAGAACATCAATGGTTCCGCTGACGTTTGGCTGGCGGGCCTCTCCTCGTCCCCGGATCGGGATCTGGTCATCGACGTGTCCACCCGTGAGGTGGCCCCGGTGGTGTTTGCCGATCAGTCCATAGTGAAGGGGAAGCCATCTAAGGGCAAAAAAGGTCATCCCCGGTGGATGGTCGCCCTCCCCTCCGAACTCGTCCCACAGGCCACCCAGGTGCCCAGGAAGGTGATTTTCATGGTGGATCGCTCCGGCTCCATGCGGGGGAAGAGGATCGAGCAGGCCCTGGTGTCCGTGAAGGCGTGTCTTTCCGGGTTGGCTCCGGAGGATCAGTTTGGTCTGCTCCGGTTCGACAGTATGACGGAGACCTTCCATAAGAGCTTGGCGCAGGCTACCGATGACAATCGTGCTCGTGCGGCCCGCTGGTTGCAGGGGACACACTCTCAGGGTGGGACGCAGTTGGCTACGGCCTTGTCGGAGGCTCTGACGATCCTGGATGGTGATGGAGACATTTTCCTGATCACGGACGGTGAGGTGTGGGAGACCGGCCCCATCGTGGAGTCCATGGCTGCTTCCGGGAGCCGTGTCCATGTGCTGGGGATCGGGGGTGCTGCCCAGGATCGCTTCCTGGCCCAGCTTGCCCGGCGTACCGGCGGCGTCCAGAAGATGCTGAACCCCTCGGAGAACGTGCTCGCAGGGGCTATGGAACTGTTCAACGCCGTCAAGTGCCCCCGTCATTCCGACGTGAAGGTGCTGGTGGAGATGAACGGTTCGGCCAAGCCTCAGATGCACGAGGTCGGGGACGTGTGGGACGGTCGGCCTGTGTTCATCACGGACAACGGTGGGTCCAAGAACGGTTCCTACCCCGTCAGGATGGGCCTTGTTGGGATGAGTGTGGTGGTGGACGTACCCACCCAGCGGGAGCTTTCAGAGGGTGCTGTGAGCCTTTTGTGGGCTGGGCGGCAGGTTGAGGATCTGGAAACCGCCATCGATATGGCTGGGAGTGGCCCGGCTCGGGTGGCAATGGAGACCAGCCTTAAGAAGATCTCGGTCGATTTTGGTATCGCCAGTCGGGTGATGTCCCTTTGTGCTATCGTCAAACGGGTCGGGGATCAGGCCGGGGTGACCCCGGAGCAGCGGGTGGTACCCACGGGTGTCCCCTACGACAAGGTGTTGGGCAGCGTACTTCGGAGTGCCAGCCCCAACGACATCATGGTGAACCATTGTTTCGCTGCCTCCGCAGCATCTCACGAGCCCCCTACGTTTGGCGGTGTCCTCCATGCGATGTCCCCGGACACCTACGGGTCCACCGGGATGAATATCCGTCGTTCCTCTGTGAGGGGTTCGTCCATTGGTGCCTCCACGAAGGGATCTTCTGGCACTTGGGCAGATAGTTCTGGCACCTGGGCGGATAGTTCTGGCACCTGGGCGGATGATGTGGGAGTCGCCACTACGGGGGACAAGGACTACGGCTCGGACGGTTTGGGAGTGGAACTGCTCTTCGATCAGGATCCGGGTGAGACTACCCCTTCGGTGAACACCTTGGGCCAGTCCCCTGTTGTATCCAGTACCCTGGGTGCCATTGTGCAGCATATGACCCTGCTGGCCCAGATCCAGTCCGATGGTGGATTGCCTGGGGCAACCCACGAGATCAGGGTGGCCAAGACTTTGCTCCTGGCACTCAAGTTGCTCCAGACTACGGTGCTGACGCAGACGAGCATGTATAAGGCGCACCTCACCCGGATGGCTGATTTCCTGGAGGCGGTGGGGTCGATTTACGACTTCCTGCCCCCTCTGGCCAAGAGGCTCAGGGCTGCATCTTCCCAGGTGCCGGGGGAGTGGGTACCGCAGGGTAACCTGGACGGTGCGGCGGCTCAGGCCACTATCGCTTCCGTCCAGATGGCCTTCCTTTCCAGGTGACTCTTAGGGGGCCTTTCCGGTAAAGTGATTTAATGGAGGTGCCCCATGCCCGAGTGTCCGCCTCTACCACGAAACAGTCTCTGATCCTCCTTTAGGCCAGCCGCAGACCCTCATCGTTTTTCCGGTTATATTAGACTCTGAGTGAGGACGGATACCGTCTTACGACCTCGTGTGTAACGGGAGGAGCGCATGGCTGCTAACAACATGGACAACAACCCCTCTAACGGTGTGGGTGGGTCGTCGTACCTGTACGATTTCGGAACCAGCCCCAACACCCGGACGGCGGTGTCTCAGAAGGTGCGTATCCTGACACCGCACTATGGGAACAACGCTGCGATGCACCAGATGGGTGTGATCAGTTCGTTCAACCCCACGGAGAGCCGGACGATTGAGCCGGTTCGTGGTGTGGGGTTCGGGGACAAGATCGCAGAGTTGGTCCCGTCCGTCACGGAACCGATGACGGGTTCCTTCGAACGAGCCCTTCTGTACCTCTGTAATCTTTGGCAGGCTTCCGGGTATGCTGGCGGCGTGGACGGTCCCGTCCGTAGCCTCTCGCATCACAAGTGGCCGTTCGACATCGAGCAGCAGCTTGTGTTCTCAACCCTGGCGGACATCGATATGGGTGCGCCCAACGTCGGTACACAGGGGAAGAGTGGTCAGTTCGACGGTGGTGTGAAGCGGACCCAGTTCCCTCAGGTCACATCCGATGGTTCCGTGAGTCCCGGATTGGATCCCAGCCAGAGAGGCCATTCCGCTGTCATCACCATCTACGAGGCGTGCTGGTTCACGTCCTGGTCTGCTACCTTCGCTAAGGACTCCGGGATGATTATGGAGACCGGCGACGTGACCATCTCTGATGTTCACGACTTCGCCTCCGTGTACGGTGAGTTCCTGGCCACGGGTAACGACCCCACCATCGGTCAGCTTGGGTCCATCCGTTTCGCTGAGTCCTCAGAGGGCTACACGATTGCCCAGGCGGGCGGCAACATCGGTGGCGGTGACACTGCGTCCGCCTACGATCTGAACCTGGATATCTAGTGTCTCCGCCCGTGTGAGCACGGGTTGGTATGATGAGATGAGGAAACAGTCCCTGGCGGCCTAAACAAAGCCGATGGACAGATGTGGATGCTCCTGTTGTGCTTTTTTCCCCTCCCTCGGGAGGTGGTCAGATTGAGATGGGTTCAAATGTCCACGGATGTTTCATTGTGTGCTGTCAATGGCCTACCACCTGCTGTTTCCCCTTAAGGACTACGCCCTTTGACGGGCGAATTGACGTGAGGGAAATATGCAGATCTCTTTTGAAGCCTTAGAGAAAGCTCTAGCTCCTATCAAGGACATCGGACAGGGGGAACTGACTTTCCCGGTTGGAGGTGTGGACATCACTCTCCAGGTGCTAACACCTGAACAGGAGGTCGACGTCCAGAGGTATGCTGGTGAGGCTATCCAAGGGGATGAAGACGAGAACATCTCGACCACTGCTGACTACCTGGAGCGATTCAAGGTCGCAGTTCTTTCCCACGCCATCATTGCCGTTGGGGACCAGGATCTCCGGGACGTGGATGTCGTAGAGACGGATGAGAAGCTTCCTAATGGCCAGTCCGTCAAACTTCCCAAAGTCCAGGCTTTGCGAAAAATGCTTCTTCAGTGGACTGGAACAGTTCGGATTAGTATTTTTCGTAAGTATGGTGAGTTGCTGGAAAAGGTGGAGCGCCGAGCCGAGTCGGCCATTACCTTTGAGCCTGCGGATTTGGGTACGGAGATAGAGAGGGTCGAGCAACGTCTGAAGACACTTCAGGAGGAGAAGAAAAAGCAGGGCAAGGATGCGGAGGACGGGGTTTCCTCTCAGGTTGCCAAGCTGGCCAAATCCTTGGCTCGTCAGGGGGTGCAGGATCAAGCCGAGTATAGGGAACATGTAGACCAGGCAGCGGCGGCGAGAGTCGGCGTTACCTCTGAGGAAGGAGCGGAGGTCCCCCCTGAGGCCCCTGCACCGTCCGAGAGCCCCGTTCCCCGGCAGTCTATCCTCCCCCCCTCTGCGCCTCCCCCCGGCGCTGTGAAGCCTAACGTAGCAGTACCGCCCCCGGAACCCACTCCACCCCCGGAGACCGCTCCTGATGTTGCTCGGGCACCAGAGCCGTTGCCCGAGGAGGATTCCTTTGTGGATGCCGGAGATTCCGAGGCTATGGACGCAGCGGTGGATGCGGAGAACCGGCGTCTAATCGAAATCCGACGTCGGGCCATTGAGCAGCATCGGGCTGGGGAGGTACCGCAACAGCCCCATGGGATGCGACCACCTCCTCATCGGGCCGCACAGGATGTTCCGAGCACCGATTACAACCCGGAGGACTTTGACGATTCCCAACTGAAGGTGAGCAAGGCTCCGGACGGTGCGCCCGCTGTCCAGATGCAGCCTACGGAAGAACTGTCACAGACCAAAGGATCTCGGGGGGGACGTGTTCCTCTCAATCAAGCCGCAGCGCCCAAAGGTTCAGGGAATCCACGGTTCAAGCCCCCTCAGAAGTGATGAGAGTGGTGGATGAATGTCTCCCTCCCAAGGTCTACCCCGAAACAACGACTGCCTCTTTATGAGGACGTCGAAACGCTGATCTCCCCCGGTTTTCTAACCCACTCTGTTTCTGTTGGTTCAGTTAAGTTGGCTGTCCGGTCGTTAGGGCCAGGGGACTTGTTTCTTCTTCGTTCCCGTGTCGGGTATGGGTCAGACAACGAGTGGAAGATGTGGGCCTTGGCTTCGGCTGTGTGGGTGGTGAATGGTGCGGTGGTGTTGGGGGAGGCCAACGCTGCAACCGCTATCATTCCTGTTCTTCGTAACCTCCCCTCTGAGGCTATAGCAAAACTGTTTTCGGTGTTGCTGGGCTTGTTTGCCCGTCAGACGAAGGCTCTGCATGCAGTGGAGTCCTTTTGTTATGAGGGTTCTTCTCGTTACATTTGGAAGAGTTACGGGGGCCATCATCCCACAGCCCACTCGGGAATAGAGGGTGCCTCAACGCTGGGGTCCAACGGGGTCCAACGGATGTGGGCCTTTTTTAACTCCGTTGAAGATCAGCGCCTACGAGACGAAACGATGTGGGAAGGTTTCAAACTGACCACATCGGCTCAAGCTCCCAAGGGTGTCAAAAAAATCGATGAAAGGGACAAACGAACTCATCAACAAGAGCAGGATCGAAGGCAGGAACTACAGGACAGGTTTTACTATGAGACCTTGGGCCTTATAAAACCGAAGGGGGAAGAAACTGACGGTGACGCCCCTGTAGCCAAGCTGGGCAGTAAGTCCCCGGATGATCTGGCGGACGAGATGTACCGTTGGGTGGTGGGGGATGAGGACCAACACGATGCCATCGTCAACGCCTACAAGAAACAGGTCACAGAACGCTATGAACAGGAGAAAAGAGTCAGGGCAGAACGCAGGCGAGCTATACAGGAGAGGGAATTGGGTACAGGCTCTGAGGATTCGCCAATGGCTTTGGTGGGGTACACACCGGAACAACTGCAGGAGATTCTGAAGGGGCGTGGGGCTGGCGCTCCGGGGGTCAAACAGATCATGGACGAGGGTGGTTCCCGAGATTACCTTTATAATCGCTATCTAGAGAGGGATCCCGACTCGGGTGTGCTGAAGCCGGAAAGTGGACGGCTTGAACCGGCGGAGGGAAGGGATCTGACGGAAACCCTGGCCAATCGCAGGGTGCCGTTCACGACTGAGGAGACTGAAAGCTGATGGCACAAGCGAACGACACCGCCCTCAGAGTTATGATTGACCCTGACCTGAAGGGGTTGAAGCCGTTTAAGACCGGGTTGGTGAAGGTGGTTGCTGAGGCTACTACCACAATGACCAAAAACATGGCCACCAAGATCGCCACGGCAATGAAGGGGCAGTACAAGGAACTGGAGATGTCCGCTCGTAAGGTTGTGGCCATCGAAACGGCACTTAGGACCAAGAACTTCTCGGTGGAAAGGAAGGCCCGGCTTCAGCTTCAACTGGATGAGCACAAAGTCCGAACAGGACTGCTTGAAAAGAACTTCAAGAAGGAACTTCGGCAGGAGGGCCTCATCCAGAAGCGGCGCACCAAGTCGCTTGAGAAGGTCATGTCCTCCCAGGCGGTCACCAGGAAAGCGGGAGAGCTGGGGGAGAAATTTGGGACCGAGATCCAAAGTGCCTTCGAGGATCTGACGTCGAAGGATCTCTCTCGGATGATGAAAGGTCCGTTGACTCAGTTAGGTACCCTCACACAGAAGGCTGGTGAGGGAATGGTGAAGAAGGGCAAGGACGGTGGCGCTATGGGGGGGGTAGGCAAAATCCTCGCCCAGCTTGGTCCGGCTCTCATCGCCATCGGGAGTATCGCTGCGGGGTTCGCTGCCATAGTGGCTATCCTTCTGATGGTAGACTCCCATGCCAAGGAGTTGCACCACACTATTCTAGAGTCGGGGGTGGCGGCAGGGGAGTTGACGGGTAAGTTCGGGGAGTTAGACACACAACTTGGTCATGTCCGAGAAACCTTCACCTTAGCTTCCGACTTTAATCGGATCTGGGGCACCACAGCCAAGGACCACCTGGAGGTGTTGGGAGCCTACGCTGAGGCCGGTCTGACTTTCCGGGAGATCCGGGGCAACGTCAAAAACGTTCGGGAGGAGATGGAGAAGCTTCGGGACGCTACCCAATTGACCATGGTCTACTCCAAGCTATTCGGGCAGGGGACTCAGGTCATGGCGGGGAACATTGCTACCTGGATGGAGGAGTTGGGCGCTGATTTCAAAACGGTGCAGGAGGGGTTGAGCGCTATTCATATCGCAGCCCGAGACTCGGGTTTCGGGATTAAACGGTTCTACGGAATGGTGTTACAGGCCACCTCCGGCATGTCCATGTACAATGTCCGATTGAATGAAACTGCTGGGATGCTTATGACGCTCGGCAAAATCCTGGGTGCCTCCAAGGCTGGTGAGTATATCCAGGGCCTGACGAAGGGTTTCACTGACGAGTCGATGACGGATAGGATTGTTCGGGTGAAAACAACAGGTGCAAGAAAAACGCAGCAGATCATCGGTGGTTCTGCCGAGGACATTTCCCGAGATTTCATGGAGAAATTGATTAATCAGTCTGCAGCGGGTGGTGCTGAGGTTGCTGGTCTCCTTAAGGGGATTGGGGTCGATCTGGATCCCACAAATCTAGCCAAGATGTCTAAGGCCCACAGGGCAGCGGCGGCGGACGAATTGGTAGACAAACTCAGTAAAATGTCGGAGGACAAACTGACGGATTTGTTGACTGACGCTGCTTTGAGCGGGAATGAAGATCTGGTTCGGCAGTTGACTAATCTACAACAGGTTGCTGGGGGCGTAGGTGGTGATGAGTTTGCGATGGCCAAGGCCCTGGGGGGTTTAGACATAGGTGGCAAGCTGGCGATGACGTTGGCTCAAGGTCAGTCCTTCATTGGTAAACCCCTCCACGAGATGGGGCTAAAACAGCTCATCGCCTTTGAGAAGATGTCAGGGATTACTGGTGAGTCGCTTCAGCAGTTGATTCGGATTGACCGCACGATGCATGGCAACTGGGAAAAACTAGACAAGCAGGCAAAAGAGGGGCAGCAGCTTTCTAGAGACGATATGGAGGACCAGATCAAGGCATACGGTGCTGCTGTCAAGGATGGCGCTGTGTACTCAGCGCACTTGGCAGAGAATGGTACCATCCAATGGGGTGAGAAACTGGATAACATGGCGGATTACATCCAGGGCCAGGGTGACATTTTTGCCCAGGCGGCTAAGGATGGACTGGCCCCGGACATCCAATTGGCCCAGGACATTGCCCGCAACACCACTGAGATCGCTAAAGTCCTGGAGCAAGGTGTCGAATACTGGCTGGAGAAGATCCATCATGGTGTTGAGGACATCGTCAATTGGCTTGGCGGTGGAGATGATAAGGCCGTTCGTGGTGCCGTGTCTGATAAGATAAACAAGGAACTGGAGAAGAACCGGGACGAGCAAGGAGAGTTGTCAAAAAAGATTTCGAAGTGGCAGTCCGAAATCCCTACAGAAACTGCTGAGGGGAAGGATGCGTTGCGGGCCAAGATTGGTGCCGCCGAAATGACGCTTACCCGACAAAGGACAAAGGCTGCCGTCCTGGACAAGGATCTTCGAACGTTGTCTCGACAGACGTCACGAGGGCTTTTCACACCTGGCCGTACCGAAGAGGAGGTGAGGTCACAACTTCATTTGGGCGCTCCAGACGCAACACAGACACGAGCCATCCCTACCAGTGCCCGAAAGGCCGGAATGAAGGAAGCCTTGGCTGCGGCTGCGAAGGCTTCTGAGGTGGCCCAAGCAGCGAAGCCCTACCCAACAACTCGGGATGCTGCCGATGTAGCAGAGAGGCGACTCGACAAACGTACCCAGCTTGCTCAGTACTGGACAAAAAGGAAGATGACGGCGGAGACCGGTGGCGGAACTTTTGCCAAACCGGATACTTCGGAGGGGCAGACGATTGACGGCACGTATTATATGCCTTCGCAGATGGAGGAAGCTTGGGAGGATGTTCAAAAAGCGAACACCGAGGACATCATCTCCCAAATGGAAGCCGACACAGCGAAGCAGAACCAGACCCTCAAGGATCAAACGAGAGTGCTGGAGGTCGCTGATGACAAGTTCTTCACTAAGGGTTACGCCAAGTCCCGTGCCGCAGAACTGGCCACGGAGATTGTGAAGCAGGGCAGGGCTGACAAACGGAAAGAGCAAGTAGAAAACATCACCAGTTACCTGCGGCAGACAGGGATGAGTAAGACCTCGGCTGAGGGTGGAGCGGAGGCGCTCGTTAGTGGCAAGGGGGTGGGGTCGCAGGCAGGGCTGAAGGATCGAGCGGCACTGATCCTCCGAGACCTGGGCGATTCAGAATCTCTTTCCCCCGCTGCTGCTTTGCAGTTGAATGAGTGGCTGGACAAACCCAAGGCTGAGGACTTTGTCATGCAGGTGGGTCGGGGCGGCATCAAGTTTGCCCAGCGGGTGGACGCTAACGACGTGGGGGTCTTCTCGAAGCCTGGTGGGGCCTTGAGTCAAGCGGGTAAAGGCGGCGGTAAGGGGTCGAATACTTTCCATCTCTACGGTGAAGGTCCAGGGGTTCTGAGCATGATCACCAGGGCACAGGATGCGGGGCTGTTGAGTTAAGATGGCACTAGGTTCAGGCAAAACGAGTCCCATTTTCAGGTCGGCATTCAAGTCGGCACAGGATGAGTTTGACCCGAGCCTTGCCGTCCGGCCTTTTGTTTTTGACATCCTCGGCCCGGACATGGAGACCAGCATCCTACCCGAGAGCCTGAAGCTCCTCCTTCACGTCCCCCCTCAGTCCGTGGAGTTCAATTACGCCAAACAGATCGAGCGCATCCAGACCCGAGGGGGTTTCGTAGAGCAGCACTGGGGGGAGGGTGCCCGAACCATCAATTTCAACATGGTCACGGGTGGCTTCATGCGGGCTTACTCTGGGTTGTCCAACATCACAGGTGGCCCCGGAAGTTTTGACACCGGAGGCACCCGGCGGGAGACCATTGCCTACGACAAGTATCTAGACCTGTTGGCCCTGTTCCACAACAACGGAAGCATCTACGACGTTGCTGGTAAAATCGTGTTCCAGGGTATCATCAAGGTGACCTTCGACGGGGGTGTCCATCTGGGTTGGTTCTCTGCCTTTACTGTGTCAGAGGACGCTGCGGAACCATTCCAGTTTCAGCTTACGGCGAACTTCACGATTGACCGAGAGGTGCTACGCTTCCGGTCTCGTGTTCCCGGCCTGGTCGGGTAGGGGGGCGCATGCCTTTTGATGACCCATGGGCATTGGCTGATGAGCTAGAGCAACGAGACTACCAGGACACATTGGTCAAGCAGCGAAATGAGGCTTACAAGAAGGAACAGAAGGAGTTAGCGAAAAAGGGATGGGCGCTGGTAAAGGAGTGGTGGCAGGAAGATTCCGGGGTTTTCCATCATGAGGAATTCCCAGACAACTCACAGGCTCAGTCAATCCCTGGAAGCACTACTGCAAAGTCGGGATCAGGGTCTAAGCCAAAGGCACCGGCACCCCCACAGGCTCAGGTGTACGATCCGGCCAAGCCTGACGCCGCAGTTCCTGATGATCCTGGCCTTTCCACACAGGAGAACCTGGGTGCTCTCCAGCAGGACTATGAGGATCATTTAGGGGGCTTGGACCCTAGCGACCGCTTCGGCAGTACTGACCCTGGGGACAGGCTGAACCTGTACAATCGCAGCAGGGACGAACTGGTGGCCCAATCAGTAAAGACTCCGCCTGCACCCGCTGAGTTCCTGCCCCTTCAGGTCGGCCCCGAGGTGGGGATCGAGGTAGAGAACTCGTTGCTGCCCTCCCCCGAGGCGTCTCAGGCGCTTCTTCGTCAGTTGTCCCCCTTCATGTTCCAGGTGGAACCCCCGCTGCCTTTCGGTGAGGACGGTGGATTTCTGGCAAGACAGGGGAACAACATCAGCCTGGATGCCTTTGCCAATGCAATGTCGGGCTACAAGGGTTACGAGGCCGCTCGGACAGCGGTGGCTCAGTCTGCCTTGGCTGTAGGAGTCAACGGGAAGACTGGATCCCTCCAGGGTTTCATTCAGGCCAACTCCCAGAAGGAGCATCTGACCTGGGGGGAGGTCCAGCCCACCACAAGCCAAACGAACCTTGGAGAACCCGCCATCGCTGATATGCTGGCGGCGGTTGATATCGCCCGACAGGTTTCAGGGATCATGCAGATCCCACCGCTGGTGATGCTCATCAACCCTGCGTCTCTTTCTATGGATTACACGAAGATCCAACAGTTCCAGGAGCGGACCCGGTACGGGTTCGTATTCCATGCCTGGGGCGAGGAGCAGCCGACGCTTTCCATCTCGGCTCGTTGCGGTGCCTTTGTGTCCGGGGGCCGGGGGGTCCAGTACGCCAGCAAGCGGGACTCCCTTTCCTGGCAGAACCTGATGAACGCTTTTCACCTCTACAAGAGCAACGGGTATATCTATGACACCATTGGCAAGTCCAACGCCCACCATTTCGTTGGGGCCTTGTCGATTCATTATGACCAGTGGGTCTACTATGGACACATCGAGAGTTTCAACTGGACCTATGATGAGGGTAATGAGCTTGGTGGTGTGGAGTTTTCCATTGAATTCACCGTGTCGGCAATGGCGGATATGGCACAGCAGCCTTTCGTAGTCATGCCCATGAAGTCCCCGACGCTCAGTCCAAGTGATCCTCGGTACTATGGAGAAGCAAATCAGGCCCAGAACCAGCCAGGAAATTACTCGGTTGGGTTAGGTCCTGATGGGAAGCCTCGGGTGACAACTCAGGGACACATTGCCACCGGAGATGATTTCGGGGTTTTGGTGCCTGGTGGTTTGGAGTCCCCCTTGGAAAAAGGAACGGGGTTCACCAAGTCAGGAGGAGGCACTGGTGGGACTCCTGTGGGTTCCGGTGGTTTTGAGGACCCCAAAGTTAATGAACCCCTTGGGCAACGTATCGTGACGACAGAGGCCACGCAGTTTTCCGGGCCTTTTGGACTGAGGTAACGGATGGGCTTAATGCACAGACCTTATGTTGGCACCTGGAGGTTGGGCCAGCGCAAAGTTGTCCAGCACACACCTGATGCCCTCGTGTACATCAACGGGGACATCTCTCTTCCTGGTTGCCAGAAGTGCCATAGCGCAATCAACATCCAGCAGTTTGTGACATCGGTGTCAGTGGACGCTGGTTGTGACGCAGCGGGGGCGTCAGGTAACTTTACATTGAGCGTTCCGGTCCACCACATAGATTCGTTCGCTCGTGATGCCCAGTTCCTCCTGCACCCAGGGTTGGAGGTTCACATCTACATGCGGGGGTACTTCCCTGTGAAGGGGCTGTATTCCAATCTGGGAACAGCCATGAACAACCCCGAGATCACGTTTGAAGCCTCGGGTGAGTCTAACATCGACTACAGCAACACCACGTACAGCGGGCACATGGAGTCCACCCTGGGCGAGACACCGATCCTCATTCCTGGGGTGGACCTGAAAAAGAATGTCCAACTGGAGGCTTACGCAGCGCAGTTGGATCAACTGTGGGCCTTGGAGGGGCCTCAGACAATCCAAGATTTTCCTCGGGAACGGGTTCTCTACATTGCGATGGCAGCGTCCGAGGAAACGGGGGTTCCCCTAGAGTGGCTGCTGGGCAATCTGATGCGGGAGAGCAAAATCCTGCCAGCGGGTCGGAATCAAGAGAAGAAGGATTCGGAAACGGAACCGGACACTAACACGGCTTTCGGGTCCACTCAGGTTTTAAGTAAGTGGTTTGACAACTTTGCCGAAGATCCCCGGATCACTTGGGAACATTCCGATTTGATTGACCCCCGGTTGGCTACCTGGACGATGGCTTACACATACCAGAACGCCATGAAGGGCAAGGATTCTGACACGTTGACGGATCTGTGGGCTGGGGAGTTGTGGAGGGGGAAAAACGTCGGTCTTGATGGTTCCAATGCACCCGCAGAACAGCGTGCTAAAACTATTGGGGAGTTTAAGGATCACCTGGCATACTGGAAGGGCGAGGCAGCAGGGGTGACTACTGACGATTATGCACCGGGTTCTGAGCCGGTCTCAGCCCCTGTTGTGACACCCACACCGGGGTCCACCGTCAACCCCTCGGATGTGTCGTGGGGTGACTCTTTGGTGAACGAGGCCGGATTGTCCGGGGTTGAGCTTGAGAACATGTTGGCCTACCCCTACTACCACACCTTCCACGGGGTGGTGACGTCGGTGGCACACTCCTGGAGCGCTGGATCACAGAACATCACCATCCAGTGCGCCTCAATGCTCCATTTCTGGCAGTATCACCAGATGAGCACCAATGCTTCCCTCTTCGGGGCACGCCCTCAAAACTCTAAAGCCCGTGTGTCCATGGTTGGGCACAATTTCACGGGGATGCACCCCTACGAGATCATGTACACGCTGCACAATGACACCGCTGGGGCGGCTGGTGGTGTCGCCTATGCTTTGTCCAAGAAGACGAACCAGACTGCTCGTTCACCAATTACGGGGGAGAGCCTTTTCAGTTTGAACCTGAGATACTGGCAGCACCGTTTCAATCAGCGGGAAACGAAGCTCCGTCTCCACGGTGCTTCAGGGTCGTTGTTCAACTCGGCACAGGCCACCTTCCTGAGTCGTCTTAAGGGTTCAGAGCTTACCCGGTTACTGAAAAGTCGCTTCCAGGACAAGGGTACAAGTCGGTCGGGTGACATTTTTTCTGCTGCATTGACATTAGGGCTGCTGAGACCTTCTAGCGAGGACCGCCGGAAGCAGATGATTGAGGCCCTGAAGTTCGCACGATCGAACCCGAACAACCCTGATTCTCCTACTCCGTCATTCGAGTTGAACCTGGCCGAAATGATTGCTTTCGTGAACAACATCTCCCAATGGGGCCAGGTGCAGCTTTTCGAGAGCACCTACGAGTCCAAACTGGACATCGCACAGAAGGTGTGTGAGGTCACGGGGTTCGAGTTCTACCAGGATGTGGATGGGGACTTCGTCTTCAAGCCCCCAATGTACAATCTGGACACCTCCGGCAGTCGTGTGTACCGGCTGGAGGACATCGACATCATCTCCATCAACTTTGACGAGAAGGAACCCCAGGTCACCTACATGACCGTGAAGGGGACGTTCACCAAAAACATCGTGGGGCATGGGGTCGAGGGGGAGTGGGGGGTTCAGGGCCAGTATATCGACTACCGTTTGGTCGCACAATTTGGGTGGCGTCCAGGAAATTATGAAACGGCGTATTTCAATGACACCAAGTCGATGTTCTTCTCCGCCATCAACCGCATGGACATAATGAACGCTCCTGCCAACTCCGCTTCGGTAACGATCCCGATGCGTCCTGAGTTGCGTCCTGGGTATCCCGTGTACATCCCCTATCTGGACTGTTTCTACTACTGCAACAGTTTCGCTCACGCCTATCAGGTGGGTGGCCAGTGTACCACCACGCTACAACTTATTGGGAAGCGGGCCAAGTTCTATGCTCCGGGGGATCCAGCGCAAGTGGAGACCCTGGGGACGAACCCCGTGTTGTCCGGCATCGATGCTATTAAGTTGGATTATCCAGCCTTCCCACCCACTCCGCTTGAGGTACAGGGAAAGGACGGGAGACCACAGTTGTCGGGGTTCCCCAACGTGGTGATGGCCCTTGACCCGGAACAGTTCAATCCGTTGTTCTTCCTTGTTGGATCCGATATCGACTCCTTGGACTCCTACCAGTCTCTCTTTGGGCTTCTCAAGATGGGGGTGGATCTCAACATCCTCACGGTGACGGATAAGGGAAATCCAGGACCGCTGTTCACGATGTCCGCTGATGATGGGAACACAATCAGTTTCTGGTACCCCACGGACCCGTCGCAACCAAATGAGCTGGGGGGGATCCCCATCAAGGTGGTTGCTGCAATGTATCAGGACAGGCAGGCAAAGTTCACAATAAACCAGGTACAATTGCGGAAGGACTTTGAAAAAGCCAACAGGGCACTGGGAGTGGCCCAAAATAAACAGTCTGATTTGAACAAAAACGATGTGCAGTCCACTGCGAAGGACAAAACAAAGGCACAGGCAGCGGTGACTGCGGCTGAGGCCAAGGTTGCTAAAGTCAGAGCCCAGTTCGACTCAGCAATAACTGCCTTTGATGAAAGCCTGGGGGACTCATCCGACACCGCCTCGGTAGGCTATTTCGTGGAGCTTATCCGAAGGACAGGGAATCGGTTCCTCAAGGACGCACAGTTCGGGACAGCCTACAAGGATCCCAACGCCACCACGACCCTCCTGGACCTGTTGGGGGACAAGAAGGCGTCTCTTTCCAATGGTTCACTGCCTGGGATGTACCGTTACTACTCGGCGTCACATCCTCAGAAAGAGTACCAAGGGCAACCCGTAAAGAAGATCAAAAAAACGGACACCGGAACTAGCAGCGATACACTGACGCCCAATGACATGGCGGGGAAAACACTGCCCGTGCCGACGTTCCTGCCCTCCAATGAGATCGAGATCCAGCCTAATGGGGTACTGCCCCAGGCGCAGTTGGGGGCACGAGTTCCCATCTGGGGGATCAAGGTGTTGACCAACAGGATAGCGGGGGGTGAGTTCGTTCCTACCAACGAGATCCGGGAGATGATGTTTAGTCCCGTAGAGGTCACATTGTCACGGGGGAAGTCCAAGACTATAAAGCGTTCCTGGAGTTTGGAGTTTGGGGGCGGGTTCCTTTCCAAGGTGGAAAGTCAGATTGTGACCCTGGCTGCCAAAGCGACTCTGGAGCAAACACCGCAAAGCCTGTTCTCGGTGTGGTTGACCCTATTCAATAGTACGGGTCTCGTGCTGGCTGCTCTTGCAGCAAACGCTCATGGCACAGCGCCGATTGCAGATCTTTCCACATTTGTTGTGATTCCCGACGCTTTTTATGCCTTTGGTGCCGTGTGGCCAAGTACCACCCCACTCAGCACCTACAAACTGGCGGACAACCCCAGTGCCTCCAAGAAATTGTTTCGGGGTTCCTCTACCAGGAATTCCATCGATGTGTGGAAGAACGTGGCTCAGTGGTTCGCTGGGAATGTGCAGGAGCAGGTGCGAGCCATTAAGGACCAGTGGTTGGAGAGCACCGTAGCCCAAGAAACCAGCCACCAGACCACAATGGAGAGATTGGACCTTTTTGTGAAAACTTTGGCCGGTCCCTACGGTGACACGGTCCCCAAGAAGTTTTCTGAATCATGGACGGTCAGGACACCCATCACGGTGTTAGCGTACCCTCCTGTGTTCCCCGTGTCCGACGCTCGTGGCTACACCGTGATCGGCTCCTATCGTTACGGGCGGGACGTGGACACAGACCCCGGTGGTGTCCTGGATCAGTTGACCAGGCAGGACCCTCTCTCCCTGTTGAGCCAAGATCTGGTGGAGGACATTGTAGACGTCATCACCCTGGGTAAAGGTGATGATTCCGTGAAGGAGGTTGAGCGCAAGGTTTTGCAAAGCCTCCGAGACAACTTGACGGATGAGCAGATCCTGGACCTGGGGTTGGCCCGAACGACTGGTGACCCCACGGAGCTACAGATCAATCTTATCAACTTCCTGACGGACAAGGCCAAGGATGGGGTCCACAAGATCCCGTTGGTGAATGCTGGGTATTCACTGGCTGAACTGACATCAGGACTCAAGACGACGACCTGCACCTGTAAGGCAGCGGAGGCTGACATCCTGTTGGACATTGCGGGGCATGCTGATTTTATCCAGGTGGACACTCCCGGATCCCCGACTAGTTCCCCGTTGCCGTTGGCCTTGGGGGAACAGGGACTGGATGATGTGACCAGATTGCTGATGTCCTCATCGATGGGTCCGGCCTTGGATTGGGAGATGTCCCAGGAGGCTCTGCGGGGTTCCCTTCCGGACATGAAGCCCAGCAGTGTCGTGAGGACCATCAAGGATCTTAAAAAGACCTATGAGGACTTCGCCGCCCAGCAGAAGGCAGCGGCGGACAACCTGAAAAGCACTAGCAAAAACGTCATCGGTCAGGCCAACGAGGGCGTAGTAGACGCTTTCACGGGTGAGGAGAACTAATGGCCCCATCAGACACCAGTTCCAGACGTCCAGGTGGTGCCCCCTCTGTTACCCGTGGGCAGATGCGGTCCACAACCACGAAGGCCCAGCAGGATCTGAAGAAGGCTTCCCCTGACCAGAATTACGGGTTGGGGATCGCCAAGGTCACTAACTTGGACTACGAGGGCCACCTCGCTACGCTCCGTACCGTAGCGGGTGCCTCGGGCACCTATGAGCGTGTGCCTGTTCCCCTTACCTTCCCAGGGGCCGGTGCCCGCCACTTCCTCGGGGCGATGCCCCAGATCGGGGATTTCTGCATCATCGGTTGGATGGTGCAGGAGAGTGCCACATCGGACGTGGGGGAGAGTACCAAGACTCCTGTGATTCTGGGTTGGATGGTTCCGGGCATCTGGCCAGGCCGGAACTGGGTAACAACGGCGGAAACGACCGCCGACGAATACGAACTGGGACCGGGAGAAGAGAAATTCTGGGAGGGTTCCTATGATCGCACCCGGCACAAGCTCCGGCACATCCAACCCGGCAACATCGTAGGCTCCTCTGCCCAGGGTTCAGACCTTGTGCTGGATGAGAGTGTGACACTGTCCAACAGGCGGGGGAACGAGTTCCGCCTACGGGACCAGGACCAGGCTGCCGTACTCCGGGCGTTGCAGAGTTTCCAAGCGCTGGCTGGTGCCCGTGTCTACGCCGGGATGGTGCAGCGGGATGCCACATTCCTTCCTCCCACCATGGTGTCCGATGGAAAGATCTGGGATGATGGACTTCAGGCGGGGCTGGGACGCCCACTGACGGACAAGTCACTCCCCTCAAGTCTGAGTGAAACCCAGGGGTTCCTGACACCATCAGCGAACTTGGCTAAGAGCACTGAGGATTCGACGCTCACTCGAAGCTATCTTGCCCCGGACCCGTACCTGGATCCCCTCCAGTTTCTTCGGTACGGGGGTTTCATCAACGAATTCGGGCAGGTCGTAGATGATAAGCATAAAACCGATGCAATCTACGGGGCGAAGTCCCTGTTCCGTGTGTCCAATCAGAGCAAGGGAAATGCTGTCACCAACCCGGATGCCCGGACGTTGACGGAGTACCGTATTGAGGTTACCCACACCTCGGATGGGATTTTGCCCGTCACCGAGCAGACGGACATGCTCGATGTAGACCGGATCCCGGAGAACGACCCGAAGACGGGGTCCACGACACCGAACGTCAACGCTCCGTACATAGAGTGGGTGCTGGGATCCGTGGTCGGGAACGACCCTTTCTCAATTGCCGGGAGGAAGAGCTACGGGCTTCCTCTGGTGGCCTCCGTTTTTGACGGGGACACTCCCGCACCAGGGATAGAACCTGCCAACATTACATTCGTTGGGGGTGGGGCCAGTTCAACCCCCATCTTGGAGCAAGCCGCTACGCTGTTCCGGTTGACACCCCCTACTGGAGGTGTGTCCGAGACGTTCGTGTCCTACAACAAGCAAGGGCAACTCAGGGCCAGCATCGGAGGCGACCCGAAAGGCAACGCAGTGGAAGCGTTCCTGAGGGGTGGCCTCAAATTGGGCGTTGCAGGAAAGTTCCAACTGCTGCTCGATGGGCACACCGAGTTCGGAACCACTGGAACGAACAGCCTGGCCTTCACGGCGCAGGAGGGCTCAGTTCGCATTTTCGGTGGGGGACCTATCAAGTCACACGAAGCTGAGATGGAGGCCGTGTTGGGCACGGGGCGGGGCGCAGGGGACGTTCCTGCGGTAGACATTGAGGCCCGAACCAACCTTCGCCTCCTTGCGGGCAAAAAGGTGCTCATCCATGGGCACCAGACCGAGGTCAGTGCGACCTCCGTGCAGATCACTGGGCATGAGGATTTGAGCCTCGACGGAGTCAAGAGGACATCCATTTCCTCCGAAAACTTCCAGATCACTGTGGGTGGGAAATGCCAGGAGTCCTACGGTGGTCCCAAGTACGGTCTCCCCACGAATTTCCCCCTCCACGAGCGGACTTACGCCCCTACGGTGCCAGGTTTCGTCTGTGAGAAGGTGACCTATGTGGCGGGGGATCGTGAGGAAACCTTCAACCTGGGGAATCACAAGACTTCCATCAAAGTCGGTAACATGACCTATGAGACCCTGGTGGGTGTGTGGAAGGCCAAGGCTGCTACCAGCACCTTGACGATGAGCCCTGCTGGGATCAACGCCACGGCAAGTGTTGGCCCCCTCTCCCTTACGGCCTCGGCGGGCACGGCAACAATGACAGGCACGGCGGCTGCTTTCCTTGTAGCGACTGCGGGGGTGGCGACTGTGAGAGGATCCTCGGGCGTGTTGCTGGCAGGGCCGATTTTTGGAACGGACAGTGGCCCAATTCTCTGCGCCGGTTCTCTGGAACCCTTCACGGGGCTGCCGTTCGGAACTTGGGGTATCGGGGCCAAGGGCCATCTGATCGCTAGTTAGCCTATTTGTCCTTCTGGTATAGGGAAGATAGGGTTGGGGGCGGAAATGCCAAAGCGAGCAACTTTCCAAGTCGGTCAGCGGTACGGGCGTTTGGTGATCACTGGTGATGCCCCTCGTGCCCCCCATGGGCAAACTCAGGTGCAATGCCTCTGCGACTGTGGCACCGTCGTGGTCAAAGTCCTGCACAAAATGATGTCGGGACACACCCGTAGTTGCGGGTGTCTTCGGGGGGTTTCACACGGGGTTACTTCCGAAACGTCTATGTTGGGACAAAGGTTTGGGCGACTCACTGTGACCGGCAGAAACAGGAACAATACACGGGAGGGTGGTACTCAATGGGACTGCCTCTGTGATTGTGGTCACCCCACCACTGTGCCACTGAATCGCCTTCGTACTGGCATCACACGTAGTTGTGGTTGTCTTCACCACGATAATGCCGTTTCCATGGGGAAGTCGAACAAAGGCAAACGGGCGCACAACTGGAAAGGTGTCGGTGAAATTTCCGGTTGTTTTTGGAAGCAAATCCTGGCAGGGGCGGAGCAACGAGGATTGTCCGTCACTGTCACACACCAGGAGATTTGGCAGCTTTATCAGAGGCAAAACGGAAGATGTGCCCTAACGGGATTTGCACTGACCTTTGACAGGATTGGCGTTCGGTCAAGCGGGAATGCATCGCTTGACCGCATCGACAGCACTAAGGGTTACGAGATAGATAACATCCAATGGGTAGAGAAACGGGTGCAACAGATGAAGTGGGATATGGCCCAGGCTGAATTGGTTTTCTTGTGTAAAGCTGTTGTAACGCACAGTGCCCGAAGGGACTGATATGGCCCTGACCCCAAACCAGCTCTACCAGACCCTGGCCCAGAATAGGGCTTCGGGTGGTTTCCCCTTCGGGGGTGTTCCTTATGATGGTCTCGCACAGGGGATTGCTTCGGGCGTGATCCAGTGGGGCATCAACCAACCGACGAACTTGGCGCTCAAAGGGGTGGCTACGGGACAGCCCGGTATGGGTGTGATCGAGGCTGCGAGCAGCAAACTGGTCGTTCCTCCGACTGTGGACGTGGTGGTATCTGCCCTATCAGGAGCGGGGATGCAGGGGCCTTTGTCCCTCTCTCTGGCGACGGCGGTGACCATGGGGATCTCGCAAGGATTTAGCAGTTATGGACAGTATTCCGGTGTCGCTGCTGGGATTAGCGTGGGGCAGGATGTCTCTAAGGTCATCGTGGCGAACGGTCCTGCTCTGGTGGGTATCTTACAGGGTACCTTAAGGGCCTCGCTTGGTGCTGGAGCGGCACTTTCGATGATGGCTCAAGGTCTTGGGATCGGGATAGCCTCGTTGCTTCTGTTGGGAGTCGGGACGGCCTCTGTGACGCTGCCTGCGACTCCCCCCGTTGTGGCGGGAGTTCCTGTCCCTGGCACTACGAACTCGGTGGTGGTGTAATGGGTTTCAGTTTCGACGGTCATGTATTGCGGGGGGCACGGATCGCTCCCAGTAACGCTGTTACCTCAGGGGAGCCCGTCACGGGGGTCATCCGTGATCCACGCTCTGTCCCCACGGCATACACATTAAAGGTCGGGTCACCCCTGGGTGAGCCTCCGACCTTTGTGGACGCAGCGGCTGATAAGTACAGGGCCGGAATCCTAGATGCACCGGGCACAACTCCGGTTGAGTATCTGGTATGGGCGCAGAACACGGCATCCCTGTCATGGGTGGATGACCCATCTTGGTGGCTGGAAACGGGAACAGCGACATACCCCACGGGTACCCTGAGCGTGACCGACGTCGTAGCGGGTGAGACTTGGACGGATGGGGCAGCCCACCTTGTGGTTACGGACGAGGGGAACAGGAGCCTCAGTCGCATCCTGGCGGTTGTTGTCGCTCGGGGCGATCAGGACTACGACGATGACGGTTGGATCGATCCTGACGATGTGAACCCAGCCAACCATCCGGGGGGCCAGCCCCGTAAGGGCAACGCCCCCTACGTCACCCTCTATTTCGAGGCCGACGAGCAGAGTCCGACCCTTGGGATGGCCTATCTCACGGACGTACAGCAGACCGCTCTCGCCGGGGGCCTGTCCCTTCGCAGAGGGGACTACGTGGTGGCCGTCCACTACACACTGGCGTCGTCCCGCTTCTGGTGGACGAGGAACGACCGCTACGAGACCCGGTTCGGGTGGGACGGACAGGCTCGGCGTTGGGCACCATACAAGGGCACGGCAGTCAAGAATCTGGGTGCAATGGTGCTAGACCTGGATTACACGATGAGCCCTAAGGTCAACAACCTGCCCGTGGGGACCTTCCTACCGGGTTCTTCGGCAGCCCCTGACCAGTACTCGATGATCCGGGTGGGGTCCGTACCGGGGGCCACAGGGACGCCTGTGGGGTCTGTCCGTGTGGTGGCAGACAGTGACTTCGAGGACTATGACTTCGCAGCAAACCCTTGCAATGCTGTAATGGGTCAGACGGGTGGGAAGCTCGCTTTTAACCCGGAATTTGCGACGGCCCATGCTGGTGAGACCATCTGGTACTCCTACAAGGGCTACAGCCCAACCTCGGACGGAATCGTGGGTCCGATGCGGCTTGCAGATGCCACACCCCTGTACTTGGCCCCGATCCCTGGTCCGACTGATCACCCCTTCATCCATTTTGGGAGTCGGAATCCTCTGACCCCTATTTTGGTCACCACTGATGCGGCTCTGGCATCAATCAACACAGTGGACCCCGGTACGGTTGCCGTGTCTCTTTCGACCGGGAAGTTGCGTTTTGCCCCCGAAGACGTACAGCGGGCTGATCCCTCAACCCCCCTGTTTGACAAGTACTTCCTGGGAGAGGACGTCATTTACAAGGGGGTGGCTCTTAACAGCCAGCCCCAGCCTACTCGTGCTCCTGTGGCACTCGTGGATGAAGCGGGCGCTGTGGCTACGGCACAGGATGACCCGTTGTACATCCCGGACGCAGTAGAACTGCCCACCGAGTTTGCGCTGGACGACCCCCGAAGAGGACTCGGGGTTTCGGGCATCCTCGACGCCCCGGACGGTACAGGGGGTCTTCCCTCCCAGCCCGGTGTTGCAGCCACGGTACGTCCGGGGGGCGACACCATCGGGGCACAGAACTTGGGTCGGATCCGTCAGGTAGACGACGGGGTTGGAGAATCCATCTTGTTCTCCCGTGAAGGGGCCATCATCACGTTGGAGGAGGTGACTCTGGAGGCTGACCTCCCGACCATGGGCTTCAAGGTCAAGGCCAGCAAAGCCTATGTAGCAAGGGAACGGGGTGTAGAGGGATCTCTGGTGGTGCTGGGCCGAAGTGATCGGAAGAGCTTCGGGGATAACGCTGTCTACTTCCTTCAGTCGTCACTGACTCCAGCGACCTTCACTACGGACGCTGTGGTCTACTCCAGGGGACGGGACATCTTCAGGTTCACTGGTGATGAGGTGTTCTACTATGCCGTGGACGGTACGGCATACCTGTGGACACCCACTCTGCTGTTGGCAGCCTACCCTAACAACAGTTATTTCACACCCGAGATGGTCGCCGCATCCCTTCAGTCTGACACTCTTCCGTTGCCTCCCGCCGGGACGGCCACCGCTGTGAGCGGTCGTGTTGCAATCCGAGGAGCGACCTCGGTGGAGATCGGTTTCGGGACGGACGGGGAAAAGGATCTTTCCGGTTGCACTGCCTTGGGCCTTATGCCTGGGTGGCGTGCCGTGAACGGGGTCCAGAACTGGCTTCCTGACTCAGGGGTCACTTTGGGACTCCCTCGCAGCCCCTCCAACATGGACCGCAGCAGTGCCACCCCGGACTACGCCGCAGTCGACCGGGTCGAGAACATCATCCTGTCCGAGAGTGTTCCTCCCAGCCCCTTCACGTTCCTGGACAATGTGCCATTGCAGGACATCGCTGGGTATGACGACGGGGTCTTCTTCACCCTCCAGTACCTTGCCCTTAATGGGGACGAGATCGAGGTGGTCAACAAGCCCCTCCTGCACTACGAGGACATCATTCACAGGTTTGGGCAGCGGAAGTTTGACTGGGTGGAGGACAGCATCGCCTTGGGTGTCGTGGACAAAACGACCACGACCCTGAACTTGGGTGTTCCCAGCCTGGTGCCGGAGACCCTGCTGGGGATCCCTGAAATTGCCGCAGGGCTGCTGGTGGCCCCTGATGGTGGTGTTTACATCTTTCAGGATCCTGACACGGACTTCGTTCTGCCCCAGGACGGGGTGTCCGGGAACGTGATCCTGGTCGAGCGGTTTGGTTCCTTGGTGACCTATGGGTCCAAGGGTGCCCGCCTGACCGACCCCACTCACTTTGAGGATCAGTCCGCTGACTTCACCCAGGCCAAGGTTGGCTACCGCCTGAAGATCACCTCCGGGGATAACACCGGCTCCTATCTTGTGGAGGAGATCCTTTCGTCTACACAAGTGCGATTGGCACCTGCGATCCCAGAGGAGTCCCAGATTTGGATGACGTGGGAGCTTTTCACGGGACACACCTCGGATGTGTATGACCCGGCGCTTGTCGCTGACATGGTCTACAAGGACTTCCAGCTTCTCCCTGAGGAGCCTTTCATCATCAGGATACTGCATCTGGCCGGGCTTGTGCCTGCAACCCCAGCGGAGCAGGAGGCCAACCGACTTCAGGTGGACATGGGCGAAGCGGTGGAACTTGATCGTCCTATCAGCCTCCGGTTCGGTTTGGAGGCAGTCAACCTTACGAATGAGGCGACACTGACGGCCCTCAGGAAAGTCCCCATGGGGACGATGGCCAACAACCTGCTGACGCTCCCCGATGTGAACAGTTCCCGTTTCTCCACGGAGGCGTTCTCCGTTCAGGTGGGGAGGGCAACTTTTAGCCACGGGGCCGGTGATCTGGTGGGGGTTGCGTCCTTCAGTTCGGATCCGTCAGGAATTGAGTACCTGACCGCTGACATTGTTGTTGGCGGTGTGACGACACCGAAGGGGCGTCTCAAGTTTGGCACCACTGTGTTGACTTCACTGACGGGGGCCAAGGTCTACTACCAGGAGGAGTTCCTGGGTGCAGCCCTGCTCGTCAGTGGAGAGGCGGAGTTTGACCCCTCAGACGGTTGGTTCAACTTGTCCTCCGCTGACCTGACGGTACACGCTGGGAAGAGGCTCTATTTTGTGGAGCAGTTGGAGACCGAAGGGCACAGGGATGTTTCCATCAATCCAATGCTGGGTGCCTTCTCCCCCAACGTGCCCCTCCCGAGGGGGGCGGTGGTGGAGGTTCTTTACTGGCGGGCGGACCTTGAGGGGCGGCGGATCGGTGACCAAGTGGTCGAGTTCCTTCCCGTTTTCGTGCGGAAAGAACAGGCGCAGTTGGTTGCCCCCAACATCTACAAGTTCAACCATGCTCTTGAAGACACCGTGTTCCAAGACATCGAACCTTCCGTGTGGATCGGTGCGATGATGCAGAACTTCGGGCAGGTCGACTGTGTTGTCGATTACCCCGAGGATTGGAACGGAGCCGGGCGTGTCACGTTCGTGAGTAAAACAGTGGACGCCACGGACCCCGTGACCGTGACCTTTGCCGTGTACGAAGCCCAGGGCGGGGAGCGTTCTTACGAGGCCAGTCAGAAAAACATCTATCGTCCACCCTTTTTCATCAAGGCGAACCAGAGCCGGTTTGGGCTCAGGACGGATAGGACAGCAGAGTTCGAACCGGGCCAGATGATTCGGATTGGTGAGGACTGCTTCTACATCCGCTCCCTGAAGTACTTTCCGCTCGAAACCGATGGCAGCGGGGATGTGACCGAGGTCAACATCTTCCCCTCTACCATAAACGAGGTGGGCAGCAGGGCTCCTGGTAACGATCTGCTGAACTACATTACGGACAAGCCCCTCACGACGGTGGTGGACCCCGATGGGCCGACTCCTGTGCCCACAACGGCAGCCGCTGGGTTTATGTCAGCTATTGATCTGACACAGTTTCCTTTTGAGTCTGTGGTGCGAGGCCAGAAGGTTGTCATCTTCAGAGGTGACCTTACGGAGTTCGCTGTGCCGGGCCATGTTATCGAGATCGGGGGCGCACCCTACACCATCGGTAGTTCCGAGATCACGGAGGATGGGACACGCACGAAGATCACGGTGACGGGGAGCTTCCATCGGGCCTTCGACATACTGGCAGCCCCCATCGTCAAAATCTCCTACCGTCCGGTGTACCCTCCGAACTTCATGGAGTTCGTGGGCGTGGGTCCGGTTCTGGACTCTGAGACGGTGGAACTTGTCCTGTTCGGGGAGACCCTGAGCAACGGTGAGGAGGCACCGGGGCGGACCCTGGTGCCTGACGTGGAGTACCATCTGGACTACACGTCAGGGGCTGTGCAGCTTCTGTGGCCTCCGCAAGCTGGTCTGCAGCCCAACCAGTGGCTCCTTCTGACCTTCACCAAGCTGCGGACCCTCCAACCCTATCTCAAGGATGAGGTGCTGGTGGAGCCTCGGTTCCAGGCGTCGTTCTTGTCCGTCACGACACCCAGCGAAGCGAATGACAGACTGGGTGCAACCCTCGCTGCGACGTTCACCTTTTCCAGCCCGGACTCATTCTACTTCCGAGCCGTGGAGTTGACCCAATTCCTCAGCGAGGCAGCCCAGGAGGCTATCCGGGACATCAACGCCACGTCTCCCGCTGGGGGTTCCATTCAGATCTCCGCCGGAGGGACCGACAACTGGCAGCAGGGGCGTTTTGGGTTGATGGGGGAGAAGGCACACCTCTCGGACCTGGATCGGGCAGCCAGGACGTTCCTGGGCTTCTACAATGACACTGTCGTGGCCTTCGAACAGATCCAGGAGACCATCTCGGGAGGTTTCGTCGGGGATCGGGATGGGAAGTTCCGGTTCTGGGTGGGCTACGGGAAGGACTACCCCACGCCTGGGTACGAGGACGCCATCTCAGGTGGTCTCCTGTCAAGGTTTGTGTGGGCGGACGCAGTAAATTCTGAACGGGTGCTGGGCGCTCCAGCATTCCTGACCCTGGACGATTGGGTGGTGGCTCCTGACTCCGTCACGTTGGAGGATGCTGAGATCAGTGGTTCTTTCCTGGGTCCAAACACGCTGAATATAATGCAGACCATCCAGGGTGCATTGGTTCAGAATGATGTGGACGACGTCGTTCTCCTCAAGCTCGGAAAGACGCACATTACAGGGACGGGGGCGGATCCCTATTACCACTTCAAGGCCAAGGGTGTCTTCGGGCGCATGTCCGATCAGCATCAGTTCTCCCGCATCTTCCCCACCCGGACCAAGGCATTCTTCCGTCTGTACCCCGGCGCAGGGGCACAGATGGAGCCGGGAGCCTTCAACCCTGGCGTCTACACGGCAGGACGGGACATCAACGGGGAATGGCTGAAGACCACGGGTGAGCAGATTGGCCAGATCAGTAATCCCGTGCTGGGGGACATCCAGGGTGTAGATTCCATCGATCTGGTCGAGAGACGGGCGAGGGGTCGCATCTGGGGGTACTTTCCGGATGGGCTACCTGGTGGTCTTTTCGACGGGGGTGCTTCTCCTCCGGTCCCTGTTGCCTGCATCATCGTGACGCCGCTCCTTTTAAGGGACGTGCCCGTGGATCCTGAGACGGGCTACCCTGATGACACACGATTCCTCTCCACAGTGCCTCCTGGGGATCTGGGCGACGCCGTTGCTGGTGACCCAGAACTGGCCGTGCCCGGTTTCGAGGCAGGAGATCAGTTGGGCTGGGGGAAGCCGGACGGAACAGAACTCGGTGCCTTCTGTCCCACAACTGTCCTGATGTGGGGTGCCACGGAACCCACGGGCCTCTTCGTCAGAGAAGTCCTATACGGGTGCGTGATTACCTTCCAGGACTACTTGGCCGCCCCGATGGCGCTCCCTGAGGAAGTCCTTGTGGTGGACACACCCGCCCACGAGTACCCCTTGGAGCGGGGCGACACACTGATGGTGGTTTCGCCCTCAGGGGTGGCGATGCAGGCTCCTCAGGTGCCAGACCTGACCACGGCTCCCACCTTCCAGACGTTCGCTGACAGTACGGTGCTGGCCGGACTGTATCGGGATGGCTATGACTTGGGGACCAAGTCAGACGGACAAGTCATCGACAAGTCCCTCCCCTCCCTTCAGGACCACGCCTACATCCCGTTGAAGGAGTTGGCGGGACAGAATGTGCCTGAGCCCACCTCCTCGGTGGAGGGTATTCTGGAGTTCCTTTACATGAACCAGAACCCACTCAAAGTTCCGGCTTTGCTTGGGGGTTGGGTGGACGACTCGGGGGACTTCTCGGTCCCATACATCCGCACGGGCAACACAGAGATCGATCGCTTCGAGGACATCTCCGTTGTGGTGTCCGAGGCGATCTCAGCCAGGTCCGACACGGTGCCAACCGAGGCGGTGTACCCGGACGAAATCCTGAGCCTGAACGGCGTGGTGAACGTCGTTGGGGACACTCCTGCGTCCCTAGATGTGGATGCGGACCTGTTCCCCGTGGTGCCTGGTCCCATCGTTCCTGGGATCGGGAATGCCCGACCCTACGACCTGATCTTGGTTCAGGAACCAGCCTTGTTTGAAGACTCTGACTTCACCACGTTAGCAGGGTACACGTTGGGGCCGCACGGCATCCTGTCCATAGGACGAGCGGAGACCATCCCCGGTGGGACGGCGGTTGAACCCCCGAGGTTCGTCACCCACACGGCAGCCCCGCCCGCCGGACTCAGCCCCGTGACGGGAGATGCCGTCAGATACAATCTGACCAATGCAATGGTGTTCGTGGATGGTATCTATCCGCCGGATCCCCAGGTGGGGGTACCGCCAGCGGGTGTTGCGGTCTTTGAGGACACACTGGCTGGGATCACGGTGTTGGACTTCACCTCTGTTCCCATGGCCCTGAACGATGGGATCACCCGAGGGGTGGGGAACCTGAACGACGTTTACTTTGCGGGCAACCCGATTACCATCAGGATGATTGCCCGCCCAGACCCGAACGTAGTTGCGGGGCCGGTTGGACCGAACCCACTGCCCTCGTTGACGGGCGGTGTGGAGGCTCTCCGAATTACTCTCTGGCAGGGTATGGCCTTCGTGTGGACCTATCAGGACGACTTCAACCTGGCACCTCCTATCGGTGTGGCGCTGGGTGGTCCTCCCATCTTTGGGGACAATGTCGTTCCGGTGCTCCCCGTTTCAGACAACCGCCAGATCATCATTCCTGGCCTCGGCATCATCCCCTGGGGTGCTGTCCCACCGAACACATGGTTCCTGCCTCACACGCTGACACCGGGGCCGCTGTATACGATGATCTACGGGTTCGAGTACAGCTTTGACATCGACGCCAGAGGGTTCTTGCACTGGGCACCCGCAGCGCCGATCTGGGGATCCCTGACAGCCTGGGTGGATGAGGACCGCCTCACCTTCCACGAGACCTGCGACCTGCGTTACGCATCAGAGCGGGGTTTTGTGCATCCTCTTAATCCCGCTTTGGACCTTGAGACCCAACTCACCGTGGACGAGGTCCGGCTTGGGCGGGATGCAGCCACTTGGTACTGGTCCGACGTTAACGCCAGGGCCAACGGTTGGACAGGTGCCCCGATTCCCTTCACGTTCTTGATGCGAGTTCCACCCTACGTGGGTGAATGGCAGATGGCGGCTGGTACCGTCAGCGAGCGGGGGTCTATCCGGGTGATGGCTTTTGAGGGGCATGACAACGTCCCCATTGAAGGGGTGACTGTTGCTTCGGCCACTGTGCCTTCCTGTGACTACCCACCCAACCAGACCGCTGAGATCTGCTCCGGCGTAGGGGTCACATCCAGCAGGCTCAACACCTGGCTCACCCCGGCGGAGGTCGAAAGTTCAGACTGTCGCCTCACGGCCATCACCCCAAGCTCAGGTTCCGTAGGGGCCGTTGAGAAGGGTGACGTGCTCGTCATCAATGGTTCCAGTAATCTGACATATCCGGGCACCCTGTACGCTGGGACGTACCTTGTCCGGCATGCAGTGGAGACCTTGGGTGGTTCCTACCGAGCGGTGGCTCCTACGTCCACCACGGGGGTAGGGACGGGTTGGTGCCCAGTGGTCTATCCCACGGTGTTGGGGTACGACAATGTCACCAATGAACTGACGGTCTCCGATTTGGCCCCCGCAGCGGGAGGACCCCTTGTGGGTGGTGTCAATGTCGGGTTCCCTCTCCCTGCGGCAGGCACCCGAGTCTTTGTGTTGATTAGTCCTGCAGGGTTGGCTTCATTCGATGAGTTGACTTTCCGTGGGTCTGTGATCAGTGCCGAGTACTCTGGGATGGCGATGGTGGCTGGACGGGGCGTCTTCACGGTAGCCAACTGGCAGGATGCAATGGGGACGGTGATCACGGAGGCTGAGTTCGAGCTTTCCGCCACCGTAGGAACGAAGATCTCGGGGATGCAGTTCCTTCCCGTACAGGTTTCCGGGGCCGAGTACGGTTTGCCCCATGACAACTGCGTGGGCGTTGATGATGCAGCCCTTTCCATCTATGGGTTCCGGCGGCTGACCTTCAGGCCGCCCACGTCGTTGACTCATTTCCCTGCCGCCCCGGATAACGCTCAACCTGTGGTGTTCAACTCTGCGGGGGCACCCGGCGTGACGGACGGGGCCTTGGACAGGGTTGCGGGGTTCAACACCTTGATCCCCATGGTCTCTGCCCCGGAACCGGGGCATGAGTTCCTGCCCAGTCCAGCGACTCCGGTCTACCACTGGGTCGCACACACGTTGGACGTGCAGGCGTTTAACAGCCTGCTTCAGCTTTGGGACACCCTGAATGTGGCTGGTGGCTCCTACGGCGGCATCCATGGTGCGACGGGAGTCCGGTGCATCCTCCCTGGGACCGAGATGGCTATGACCAGTGAAAATGTCGGGGTGATGCTCCCAGGCTTCCGTGCCCAGGCAGGGATCTTCCTGGAGCCCTCCGTGCCTCGTGCCGGGTTGGATCTGGTTCCGGCAGTCAGTCACGTTCGGGTTGTTGACCAGGACCACAGTCTTCCTGACCCCACTCTTGCGGCAACGGATGATGTGCGAGAGATCTGGATGAGGAACGCTCATGACTACTACCTGGGAGGTGGTGCTTCTACGCAACCGAACATCCCGGAAGAGGTCACCTTCATTGTGAGACGCATCCGTCGTTTTCACAACGTCGGGGGTTCTCCTACGAACCTGATGCCCCTGCGATATGCCTACGAGATCCGCCGAGGAATGATCACTGATTACACTGTGATGCCCAGCCAGATGTGCATCGTGCAGGCCAACTCTTTCACAATGAACTGGGAATCGATCAAGCCCGCAGGGTCACCCAAAGCGAACGACGCTTGGAATGACGGTGCCACCTACCTGGGAACCAACCTGGGGCCGTTCAACAACGAGGACGTGAACGCCCACGCCGGGGACACCTTCCGGCTCCTGGATCGTTTCGGGGACGTAGTGGAGGAAGCCGAGATCAGTTCCGTGAGGGAAGGACATGAGTTGGTTCTTGTTCCTCCAGGGTTGCAACTCTATGACCCCTCTAACGGGACCGTGCGGTTCGAGATTTTCCTCCGGCACGCTCCGGTGCCCCATGAGCAGACCAACGAGCAACTCCTGGATGTCATTACTTCTCGGGCTGTCACACGCACGGACGCTACCTGGGGTGTGGCCTCAGAGTTGGGTGGTTACGTCCCAGAGGTCACAGGTGGGGCCACCTATGCTGGTAATGTCAACAAGCTCTACGACGACCTGAACGCCCCAGGAACCGGGGGCCAGACCTTCGGGGCGTTGGGGGTACAGAAGGGTGATATCGTTGTGGTGGATCCCATCGGGTTGATTCCTCAGAACTTAGCGGGCGATCCCACAACGCAAGAGTTGGCGATGCGTCCGGTGGGGGACGATTCTGTAGACGTCAGGATCGGTGCCGGAGTGTATGTGCCTGGACGCCCGAACCCTCTGGATGACAACAGGGGCTTCTACAGGGTTCTCCAGGTGGTCGATTCGGTGACACCCCCCTACTTGCTGGTGAATCCGGTTACGGAATTCACGGGGACAGATGTCGCTCCCGTTGTGTTCGATCCTACGGATGACACCCGAGCGTATGCGGTGTACCCCTCGATCCACGACTCTTCTTTGGCTGCGACTGGCGAGGAGGGGCAGATGGATCTTCGTCCGACGAGGGCGAGGAATCCTGCGAATGGTTCCTTCAAGAACTACCCCAGCGGACTCAGCAACCACTCGGTAAGGCCCTTCTCTTATCAGGTGATTCGTCCGACGCAGTTCTTCACGGACGCCACCATTGACTTGGTCCTGTCCACTCGGGAACGGATGCTCTCCCTCATCGCTTTGATCAATCAAATTGGGCACACCAAGGGTGGCAGTTATTTCATCTTCCAACGGGACACCCACCTGTACGATGTGGGCAGCCCGACCGACCCGGAGTTGGGCCTCGGTGTGGCCTCTAACGACTACCTCATGTCCGTGGTGGGCCGGGTGGATGTGATGCCCTATGCCAATAACACGACCTGCTTGTCCCTTCTGGACAGGAGGTTCTGGATCCTGGACGAGAAGCTGGACTTCCTGACGTATGATGCAGCCAGCGGGACGGGGATGAGAAGGGCGGGTCCAGGGGACACCCCATACACTGAGTACTCTACAGTGACGGGGAGCATGGTCCGCCCTGTGCTGCCAGACTTGGTAGACGATGTGCTGGATCAGTCTGAGAGGCTCCGGGACGTGCGGTACGTCTGGTTGGCCTACCGGACTCATCAGGTTCTGGGCACGCTTGCCTCACTGAGCCGCTTTGACGCTGAGTTACCCAAACGTCTTCAGGAACAGGAGCAGTATCTGCTCCTGAAGGAATCGATGGAGAAGGTCTCTGAAACTTGATAAGTGTTCAACGGTGCTTTAAGATGTTGGTCATGTGCATGACTATCACGCAGGCAGAGGGGAAAAGTGCTTCTAGCTCATGAAATAAGGCTCCGTCCCTCCCGAACGCAGGAGGAATACTTTCGTCATGCCTGTGGTGTGGCGAGGTTCACGTACAACTGGGCGTTGGAACATTGGAAAAGCGCCTACGAGGCGGGAGAAAAACCTTCTGGATCTTCTCTCAAGAAACAGTTCAATGCTATCCGTCGTGAGAAGTTTCCCTGGACTTATGAAGTTCACAGGGACTGTACAGCCCAGTCTTTCACGCAACTCCAAAAGGCGTTCACGCATTTTTTCCATCGTATGAAAGCGGGTCGAAAACCAGGCTACCCCAAGTTTAAAAAACGAGGTGGGTGCAAGGACTCTTTCTACATAGCTAATGACCGATTCCGATTAGACAACAAACGTATCCACTTACCCAAAATAGGATGGGTCAGGTTGCGTGAAGTCCTACGTTTCGAGGGTATGATCACCAGTGCTATCGTCAAGCGTGTAGCTGACGCCTGGTTCGTTGTAGTACAGGTCGATGTCGGTGACTATCGACGTGACCGCATTGCCAATAGTGAGGTCGGTGTCGATTTGGGTATCAGATCCTCTGCTACACTCTCCACCGGGGAGCATATTCAAGGACCAAAGGCCTTGAAAAAGAACCTGAGGAAGTTGCAACGGGAGTCCCGTTGGCATTCCCGCAAACAGAAGGGATCAGCAAATCGCCGTAAATCGACAATGAAATTGGCTCGATTGCACCGTCGGATCGGTTACGTCCGATCCGACTATCTGCACAAACTGAGTACAAGGCTCTGTCGTGAGAACCAAGCGATAGGGATCGAGGATTTGGCTGTACAGAACATGGTTCGTAATAGGCGGTTGAGCCGCCACATCGTGGATGAGGGATGGGGGGGGTTTCGACGGCAGATCAATTATAAGGCGGTCATCTTTGATGACGTGGTCGTTGTTCATGATCGTTTTTACGCTTCGTCGAAGACCTGTTTTTTGTGTTGTGAAAAGAGGGCTAAGTTAAGCCTATCCGAGCGTACCTTCAAGTGCGCCTGCGGTTGGGAAATTGACAGAGATGTCAATGCCGCTTTGAACTTACTACCGTGGGTTACACGGGAAGTTACGCTTGTGGAGAAGGAAGCGCTGGTTTTGGCATTAGCTGAAACGAAACTGCCTTTGATGAAGCAGGAACTAACCCCTACGCCTTTGTGCGTGGGGGAAAGGTATCAGAAGGCCTAGTGGAGATCCCTAAAGAAATTCAGGACTTGCTGGACAAACTCGGGGTGGACCCTGGGGCCTGGGGTGAGATGGAAGGGCACGCTGCCACTCCTCCCCTGATGCAGCGTCAGGCTGAAACTCTCGTCAAGCTCCGCACCTTCCTGGAGACTATGGTGGCCCAGGATCAGGCCGCATTGTCGGGGCTGCATGAACAGTTGGCCCGACTGAAACACGGTGGGGGATCCTGATGGCGAACTCGTGGGGAACACTGACGTTTGAGATCCCGGACTTTCTGGATGACATCCGAAACGCAATCAACAGCGTGGCCGAATGGATGGTTGCGGTGTTGGACATCGCCCTGCTCGCTCTGAACTTCATCAAGGCGTTTCTGGTTGGCTTCCTCGATCCAATTATTGCATTGGTGCAGGCCCTCATTGATGAGATCAACGCTCTTCTCCGGGACTTGAGGCAGTTAGGGTTATACCTGACGGGGGATTGGAACCTCTTGGAGGATCCCGACACGTTGAAGGGCGGCTTCCAGGAGTATGAGCGGAGGATGATCGCCCGCCTCACGGATAGGACGGATCCGTCACGCCCTGACGTTTCCGCAGCGACCACCGTCCTGTCCATGTTCTTCTATGTGTCCGTGGACCTGTCCGAGTGGGAGCGGCTTGACCGCACCATCAGGATGTTGCTCGCCTACTTCAAGCAGTTCCCCGCCCTGGCTAGTTCTCATCCTGCCGTAGCAATCACGGAGGTTCTGTACGGGGCATCCGCAGCGAATTTGATGGACTTCGGAGACATTGGGGCCTTTTTCACGAAGGAGAGTACACCTCCTGCACTGGCTCTGGTGAAGTGGCGGGTCGACAAAGCCTTCAAGGGTGATGCGTTTTTGCCCCCGATCTCCATTCCTCCAGGCGGCTTCATCGTTACGGTGTCCACGGTGCCCGAGGGCATCCCCATCGTGTATGACCGTCCTCAGGGGGACCAGGATAAGAAGAAGGTGCCGGGCACATCCACGTTGGCGCAGCCCCGAGAGTATGGGCCGGTGCTGATGTCCGATGGTCGTCCCCTCATTCTGTACGGTGGGGGGGAGATGATCTATCCGGTCCCTGCCTCTATGACTTACAACTGGGGGATCAAAGACGGGGCGTTGGTTGATGGGGCAACCCGAGTTTATGGTCTGCTGGGATCGGGGAGGACACCAATCCCAATCGACCTCCTGAAGAACGGGGACGACTACTATCTCCAGCGGACCTTCTGGGTGTCCCCCAAGGCCGTTGGAGGGGCCTTTGCTACCGGGGAGTACTCCATCCTTCTGAAGGGTGAGGAAATGCCACGTGCAGCCCATGTCGTAGCCGACTCGGGTGGGGAACTTCAGTTCGTGGATGATGGCCCTGCTGCGACCCTTTACGTCCGGGTGGCGACCTGTTCCAAGGCCGTGGCCAACTCCGGGGCCTTCCGATATCAGTTTCAGGAGGGGACGAAGAGCATCACGGGGCAACCCATTCAGGTGGGGGTCAGTTCTGATGGGGTGGAGGAGGGCAAATCTCCCACGGATATCGGATCCTTCAGCAATCCCCAGCAGATCGTGTTTGCGAACACCAACACCAAGGAGTACCTGGATGCTCTGCGGGTGGCCCTCCTGGTGCTTGTGTTGGTGCGCCCCGACCTACAGCCGCTGGATGAGATTGAGGGGACGGTGTCTACCGAGACCTTCGAAAACCTCAAGTCCAGCAAAGTCATCACCGAGGGGTTGGCCCTCGGCTACTGCGGGTTGGAGTCAGTTCAGCATCTGACGGGTGTGGTCTATGACCAGAAACTGTCCTACGCTGATGCCATGAAGGTGTCGGACGCTACCGTGTTGACTTTCCGTCAGGATCTCATTGCTCGGATCAACCTGGCAGCCCATGACATCTACAGCAAGACTGGCCCAATGCCCGACGTTGAGGCTACCGTAGTCAGTGGAACCAAGTTCCTCCGCACGGCAACGTGGGGGGACATCCTAGATGCAGTTCATCCTGAGGTGACATCTGATGGGAAACCTAGCGGCTGGGCTGCTTTCCTGGATCTGACACTGTGGGAGTCTCTGGAGAGTTCCGATCCGAAGATTGGTGTTGCTCGGAACCCTCTGTCCGTTCTTGGGGGGCTTGAGGATGTGGCACGGAGTCTGATGGGTAACCCCGATGTTACCCTGGATCGGGATCCCCACATGCAGGACGGGCTGGTAGATGCAAACGCTGGGAAGTGGGACAATTACAAATTCATGGAGATGGCTTTCGGGTCCAAGGAGGAACTCCAGACCTTCTTGAAGGAGTGCCCACCAGGGCTGCGGAGCATTTACGAGCAGTGTGTCGTGCAACCTGACAATAAGGACATTGCCGTACCCGACGATTGGTTCCACCGGGTGGATACATCAGACATGGCTGAGAGGCACGTAGGTTCAGCGGATCTTTCCCCTGTGTTCTTTTATGGTCCCCCTATCCCCGACAAGATGATGTACTGTCGAGGGTTGTTCGTCAAATCAGATCTCGTGACGGCACAGGATGCCAGCAAGGGAAGAATCCTCCAACAGGCATCTCTTGCCCTGCGTGTGGCGGGGGCGGCAATTCGCAGACCCCTGTCCGATGGGGAGTGGCTGTTCGTTCGGTGGTTTGACACGATGCCCGGTTTGGAAGACTTCCTGGCTTCCCTGGCAAACTGGATGGAGGCAATCAGGGCATCCCTTCAGTCCATTATAGATACGATCCGAAAGTACATCGAGTACCTTGAGGCCCGAATCGTGGACCTACAGCAGTTGATCCGGCGGATCAATGCACTGCTTCAGTCTATCCTGGGTTTCACCTTCCAGATCCCCTCATGTTCCGTGTTGACGATGGTGTCCAATGGGACGGGCGGGGTTTTGTCTGACCTGATCACGGCGGACAACAAACCCAGCGACACGCCGTTGGCCTACGGGGGTGGTGTCGCAGTGGTGATTCCTCTGTTCCCCAGTTTCGTCCTGTTAGATTTGTTGTTGGCCTTTTGGCACCCCAAATCAGGGAAGCCAGATGGTCCCATGGGTGAGGATCCGACAACCGTGGAGGGGATCAACGGTGTTCCTGTTGTCCCATCAGATCCTGTTGTTCCTGATGTTTTGTAGGAGATAATCATGCCCAGCTTTTCCAAGTTGTGTGTGTGGCCGCTCGGGTATTTCCGAGCTTACTCAAGCTGGTTGCTTAAAAACCGCCGCACTGTGTCACAGCGGATCAATGTCATCAATGCCGAGGTTGAACGGATCGGGGTGGTCAAAGTCACATACAGGGCCGTGGAAGCAAACGGAGAGGTTCGTCGGACGGAGGAACGGACTGGCCTCTATGTGACTCCCGGCTCGGCCTTGGGCAAATTGTTTCGAGCCTACGTTGCTCAGGGGGGTGATCCTCTTAGCATCTCGCCCTTTACTTATCCTGAGACCAATGACATGACGCAGGGGAATTCCGAGCAGGATGCGGTGGTGCAGGAGGAATACCCCTTTGGCGGAGTCGTAGCCCCTCAATCGGCAGCCCCCAACGATCCGATTTCCTCTGATCAATCCCCTGGTTGGGGTGGTCATCCCGGAGGTTATCTCCAGTCAGATGCCTACTACCCGGCTCGCCAAGGTGGCCGGATCGACCCCGGTTCTTATGACCATGAGGGGGTCGTGAAATCGATGCGGCAGATGCGGGAGTGGGCTAATCAAGATTTGAAGGAACGCCAGGATCTGGAGTGGCGGATTGTCAAGCTCTGTGACCTCAGAGAGCAGCTTGTGAAGGAGCGGGACGAGGTGCTCGTTCAGGCCTTCGGTGGTGCTCTGGGTGGGGTGGGGCCGTTCGACCCGACCCGGTTTGACGAGACGTTGATGGTGCAAAACGTCATTCAGGACATGTATCAGATTCTGTACCAGTCAGATGAGACGGGGCGGGTCACTTTTGAACCCAGCGACGAAATGCCCTTTCTCCAGTTCACCTTCCCGAATGAAGCGTCAGAGGTGGGGAGGGACATGTTGGGTTGTTAGGCGGTGTTTCCTCTATATTTTAGATCCTGTGGCACCTTGATGGAGAGAGCATGTCCCAAGATTTCCAACTGGCCTGGCCTTGTCCGCATCTGACTGTAGAGGAGTACATTCCTCTTGGACCGGATCGGAGATCTTTGGCCACCAAGCAGCCTGTGGCTAACACAGGCACCATCAGGATCCTTGCCAACGACGAGTTCTACATCCCCAACTCAGGGATGTTTTCACAAGCCGAGTTGATGAGTGCTGTGTCCGGTCCTTATGACATCATCCCCGGTGAGAACAGTTTCACGGTAGAGACCTCGGCGGGTTCCCAGACGTTCGTTTTTGCTGTTCAGGCAGTGACAAGGTATACGGCGAAACAAGTTGAGGCGTTGTTCCAGAAGGTTAGCACCGGAACCGTCCTCATTGGGACAAGCAACAGCCACCTTTCCTTCACGGACACTGCTGCGATTGGGGATGCCTCCTACGTGGCCGTCAGCGGGACCGCTGCAGGCGCTTTGGGGTTCGGGGCGGCGGGGGTCAACTCCTACCAGCGGCGGGCCATAGGACGGCGTTTGTTTCCCTCCTGGAACATTTACACACCAGGCGGAGCAATCACGGCCAGGTACCCCCGGTTCACGTCACCTATCACAATGGGTGACCCCGTGTTTAAGGTGACGTATTCGATGCCGGGTAACCGCTGCCTCAGGTGTGGCGCTACCTATGTCGAGAACGACATCCGGTTCGCAGCCAGCGGTCAAAGCCTGATGGTGGCTAATGAGGATCTGCTCTATCAAGCGGCCCTCAAGATTCTACTGACGGACAAGGGTTCTAATCCCTACCATCCCTGGTACGGAACGGACCTTCGTTCTCGGATTGGTTCGAAGACCGTTTCCGGTGTGGCGACCTTGATTAATGAGGACGTGCGGAAAGCGTTGGCCAAGTATCAGTCCCTCCAGACGGAGCAGGCCAAGTTCCAGCAGGTCACCTACAAGGAACGTCTCTACTCCGTGACCAATGTGACGGTCTCTCCGCACACGCAGGACCAGACCACCTTCATGATCGACGTGACAGTTCAGAACGCTTCTTCTGACCCAATCCATCTGAACATCGTCTACACGGTGCCTGGAGTGGTGGCTCTGATGGGATCCAACGGGTTAATGTTAGGGGCAAAGACCGCAGGACTTGAGAACCAGCCCAACCCGTTTTCAGGAGGCAACTGATGGCGACAACTCCCAAGTTCCTGGCCCCCGATGGGCAGTATCGGGAGAACTACGTTTTCACCACAGACGTCTCCTACCGCTTCTTCTCGGGGCAGATGGATGCGGACACGGCGGACATGCAGGTTTCGCTTCGGGGCGGGGCCTTTTCGTCTAATCCTGATTACATCCAGTTCGAAGGTACGACCTTCACGATCCCGAATCCTTCAGCCTTCCCGGACGGACTCCAGCTTCTTCAGGGTGCCAACGTCATCGATGTCAAATCGGTATTGACGACGGGAGAGACGACAGCGGCGGGTGTCATTCGGGCGAACCTGGCGGTTGACCGGGATGTGAAGGCTGAGGTGCTGGCTCCTTCCGGGATTTTCATCGAGCGTTTGGACCGCACAGTAAAGATCACGGTCACGGGTTTGGAGGACGAGGAGGTGACGGGGTACAACTTCTACGCCTCCGCCTTTCCCGGAGGCGGGATCACCGGGTACAAGAGGGTCAGCATCCAGCCTGTCATCTCCTATGACACAGAGGAGGTCTTGTCTCTTATCGGCATCCTAGACGTGGACATGGATGTGCCTCTGAACGATGATGGCACACCCCTAGCCAATCCTCTGCTTTTCCGCACCATGGGGATGCAGGTGAATCTTGCGGGCGACATCCTCCAGTCGGACTTTGACGAGAGTATTCGGATACCGGACAGCACGACCCATTTCCGCACCTCTGTTGGGATAGACTCAGTTTCTCTCGTGAAGAAGTTCTCCTTCACACACAATCGAGCGGCACTGCCTACGGATGCGAAAAATCCAGCGGTTCCATACAATGACTTCCAGGCCCTCCCCGATGAGGATCCCCTGTACTATGCGGTCACTGCCATCTACCTCATCGATGGTGTGGAGTACGAATCTCAGGTGTCCCAGGAGGTTGCGGGGGCACCTCTCATCGTGACCCCCCAGGTAGCGAACCTCCCGGCTGTTTCCCGGCAGCAGGTCGTGCGAGACACCACACTGGCGATCTTCCGGTCCCACCCCGAAGTGGACGTGAAGCCCGGCTCTTACCTCAGGGACACCTTCATCGACCCCTTCTCTACGGAGGCGGAACGTATCCGTTTCATCGTGGGGTTCCTCCAGGCGGGGCAGAGCTTCACCACGCTGCTGGCTATCGATGACCCCACTGGGTCGGGTACGTCGCTACCTGTGACACAGAGTCCGTACAAGATTGCCCTCAAGCAGGCGTTCTACCTGCAAGACACGGCATCGGTACAGAACCTGGTGGACAATGCTTTCGACCATCTGGCAGCCAGGCGAGGGGTTCAGCGGCGGGCTGGGTACCGTGCCCATGGTGAGGTGCTCTTCTATGTGACCAACCGACCGACCTCTACCCGCTTTATCCCGATTGGGACGATTGTGACGAGCGGTTCAGTGAGGTTCCGCACTACGTCCGCAGCCCGTATCTCACCCACAGGGACAGGGACGACCTACAGTCCTGCCACCGGACGCTGGACGACCCGAGCCTACGTCCAGGCGCTGGAGGCGGGGGAAGCAGGGAACCTGACGAGAGATCAGATCCGCACCGTTCAGAATGGCCCCACCGATGTACAGGTCACGAACCCGAACAACACCTTCGGTGGTCGAAACACGGAGTCCAACTACGCCCTTGCGATTCGTGCAGACGGCGTATTGGCTTCGGTGGATTCGGGGACGTACAGGGGTCTCACTCAGGATGCCTCGGATGTGCCTGGGGTGCGTCAGGTGAACGTGGTAGAGGCAGGGCACACCCTCATGATGAGGGACTTGGATGTCACAACAGGCAGGCACTGGGGCGGCAAGGTGGATGTGTGGACCCGTGGAGACAGTAGTGCCACGCTCACCGACTCCTTTGCCTTCTCGTTCGAGTCGGTAATCGACGGACAGTTCGAGGCAGTGGGGGACATCGGAAACCTCAAGTTCCGGGCGATCAACTCCCGTGTGACCGAGGACTTCCCCATCATTGAGATGCTCAACATCCCTGACTGGGAGTTGGAGTTCAGGGACGAAACGAAGGGGACTGTGCTGGACCTGAGGGACGCTGAGATCATCCGACCGGATGGGTTGCAGCTTTCCGCCACCTACAATGATCCGACGCTGTTGCACTATCTGGACGTGTTCCGAGGCTCCTACCGCTTCCGCACGAGTAACAAGTTCGTGTTCAGCCGTCAGCCCGTGGGCGAGATCAACTCCTTCTACAAGCTGCTGGCCTCGGGTGACAAGAGCGTCGTCAGCACCTCGGCATACAAGCTATTCCATCCAGGCGACCCAATGGTGCTGGGACGGTCCACAGAGGCTGGGGACTACATCCAGGTGGTGGAGCCTCTGGACGGGACACCTCCTGTGAACATTCCCTCCGGTGACCCCATCGTGATCACGGGGGAGAGTCACGTACTCCTCTCCGGGCCTGAGTATCTGGAGAACCTCGGGATTAACCCATACACGGTCCACGTCTACAACTTTGACCGTTCCATCGAGTACAACGGTCCCTTCCACTCTTCCTCAGTCAAGGATTACACCCTGGTAGAGGAGGTGGATGAGACTCCCGTTGCCTTTGTCCCGGTTACGGGCGGGCGGTTGTTGGAAGGGATGCAAGTCATCGTTGACTATCAGCACGACGAAAACTACTCGGTGGAGTACATGATCAACGCCGTGGTTCAGGCCGTGCAGAACGCAGTGGACCTGAGCAGGCACGCCACCGCTGACGTGGTGTCCAAGGAGTCCATCCCGGCGGGTGTGAATATTTCCGGGACGGTTGTCATCCTCAGGAACCAGCAGTCCTCGGTGGTGGACGGCAACATCCGCACAGAGTTGGGTCGAGTGTTCGGGGCAATGACCCTGGCCCAGCCTCTCCGTCAGAGCGACGTCATCAGTGCAATCGAAACGGTGCAGGGAGTGTCCTACGCTGTAGTTCCTCTGACCCATCTGGCCAGGCAGGACGGTTCTACTGTGGTGCGGGAAGAGGTTGTGACCTCGCAGGGAGGCACAGATTGGGTAGACATTTCCTCCGTTTCAACTCACGCCTGGCATGACGATGCTGTGACGATCTACTTGGTCACCAACCCCCTGTACAGTAACACCACGGATGGGGGCGGCGACTACAACGAATTCCGAGGCGTTTTCATTGACGACGTTCCCCAGACCCTCTTTGACGTTGTGCCTCAATTCGACGGGGCACCGCTTAAGGGCGTGGCCAACGGGGCGTGCATCATCGGTGACGATGGGATGAGCATCCCAGGGTACCTTGGGGCCACGGCCAACAGGATCTTGCTGGCACTCCCTACGGGGGTGAATCCTTCGGACGGTACCTTGAAGGTGACCTACATTGCCATGGACGACAGCGGGGTGAAGAACATCGAACCGGGGCCTGCGGAGTATCTGGTGTTGGGTGACCTGGAGTTTACCTATGATGAGGACCGGGACTTCTCGGCTCTGGTGACAGGGCGGAGCTAATGACAATCATCACCGTCAGATGGCGGGAAGGTGGCGAACGCATGGAGAAGGCCGTGGAGAGGCTGCCCTGGACGGGTCACATCCTGGACGAGGTGATCTTTCACCGACCCCCCACCGTTTTGGAGTTGGCTGCCTTGACGCAGCATCTCAGGGGGCCGAGGACCCGTTGGAAGATGCTGACGGATAAGGGGTGGCGTGGGGGCTCAATCTGGGGGGCACGGGATGGCTGATCCTACGGACAAAAACCTCCTGCCAGGACTGCTGGCGCAGAATCCGTCCCTCTGGGAAAAGGACTCCCAGGATCATAAACGGAAGGTGCAGGAGCAGGTAGAGCGGGTGATGACGGTGTTCCGCCAACTCATCCCCAGCAACTATGTTAGCAATGTGCCTGGTCCTTTCTACATGACGCAGTTCCAGTCGGCAGCGGAGCAGATTGCCGACTTCCAGATCACGGCCCAAGAGGTCTTTGCTGACTCGTTCTATGATTTCACCCGTTCCGAGGTGCTCTATCAGATCCTTGGTGATCTGGTGTTCCCCGACGCCCGGACCTATGGGTATCCTGAGCTTGAGGGCGACCTGACCTACAGAGTGTTCCTCCAACGGATGGTGGTCCTTCTCCTTCGGGGAGCCACGACCTCGGTGCAGAAGGACGGTGTAGAGTTGCTCACGACTGCCACCGTCCAGGTGTTGGAGCGGGGCATAGAGGCCCGCAAACTCCTTGTGAGGGATGCGGACGGCACACTTCGCCCGACCTCCGCCTGGGCTGAAGCCGACGCTTTCACTTTTGAGATCAATATCAGCCAAGTGGCCGGAACTGTTGAGATTGACGGGGTCTCCGTTCCGCTGTACGGCTTCCCTGAGGACCCCTTCAAACTCCAGCGGAACGTCTATCTGGTGCTCCGGGCGCTGAAACCCGCCCACGCCCTTTATGACTATCGCCATCTCTTCCTGGACACCTTCGGGGAGATGTTCTCTGATGTTCACCGGGTCGACATGTCCTCCTACTACTACCAGGACTTCAGGCGGTACTGTCTCGGGGCCAAGAGGGTAGCAGGAACGGCGGGGATCACCTGGGCGAACAAGACCCTGTTCAGCGATCACCAGAGGGACTTCACGGGGATTGATCCCACGGCAATGCTGACTATCCTCTCCGGTCTGAACTCAATCCATGTTGGGGGCACTGAAGGGACACCCGCTTCCCAGGATATGTGCCACGTCGGTCGGTACGAGGTTCTGGAAGTTAAGTTTTTTGTTCAGGACGATCAGGTTGCCCGGCAGTACACCACGTTTCCCACGGGGCTGACGGGGTCGGCAACGGTGTCCGGGGACGAATTAGAGGACACGGCGCAGCTTTCCTGGCACACGATCCAGGAGGGTGAAATTCTGACCCTCCTGAGTGGCCCCAATGCAGGCTCCTATCGACTCAAGACTGTGTTGGGACAGTACGGGGGACCAGCGGGTAGCACATTGATAGCAGCACCGGCTACAGGGGTGAAGGTTGCCCCCAGCATCCTCCGGCTTCGTCGTCGGATGGGGGTCAGTGCTACTGGGCAGTCCTATGAGGTTCAGGTGGACAGGTTGGGAGTGCAGGAACCTCGTTTGGCTAGTCAGGAAGATGCCACCGTACAGTTTCTCATCTAAGCCGTCCATTGATGCGCCTATAAATTCGGTAGGGTGAGGTCTAGTCTGAAAGAAGTTGGGTTTGGGGTTACAGACTGTGGAGAGGGGACACAATGGTTTTACGTGAGAAAGTGCTCAAGTTGGCCCACGACCGGCCAGAATTTCGGAAGTACCTTGTTCCTTTGTTGAGAAGGTGTGCTGCTTCGACTCCCTCCTACCAGGAGTACGTGGACAAGAAGAGACAGAAGAATGAGCGTCCTCTCTCCAAGGATAAGTGGGAGAGGAGGGTGCTGCGCAACCGGGGGATCTCTGAGGGCCACGAAGAGTGGAAGAAGGACGAAGCGGCCAAGAAGGACCTGAAGAAGACGGATAAGTCCGACACCAAACGGAAGGACCGAAAGGAATTGTCCGATAAAGTTGTGAAATCCAGGGGTCTCAAGGATAAGGATCTTGAAGAAGTTCAGGCCTATCAGAAGAAGAATGTGAAGCCGGGTCAGAAGGGCAAATTGAAGCCCTGGGAACTCAAAGCTAAGTTCTTGGCAAAGGCCAGCCCTGAAACGAAAGAACGGATGAAGGGGCTGAACAACCAGGAGTTCATGGCGGTTCTCAATGCTATCATGGATGAGGACGAGGGTTAACCCAGTTTTTAGCCAATGAGGTAGGAGAACGTTTCTAGGGTTCTTGACAGTGTGTAACGGGGCGCTGGTTTCGGCATTAGCTGAAACGAAACTGTCCTCGTTGGAGTAGGGGCTAATTCCTACGTTTTTGTGCGTGGGGAAAGGTAGCAGAAGCCATGGCAGCGGTAATCGTCAGTAAACTATACACCTCTCCGGTTGGCCCCCAGGTTGGACCCACCGAGACGGGGATCAGCAGGAACGATCTACAAAAGGGCTACCGTGTGGTCTGTGAGTCACTTAACGTGGCGACGACCTACAGTTGGTCCCTTGTGTTCACTCCGGATTCCCCTGGCCCCACAGCGGCCTCTGGGAACGACTTCACAGGTACTCCGTCCACTGCGGGCCTGCTGCCCCCCGAGGGTAGCACGTCGGCCACGTGCAAGTTTGATGTAGACTGGGACGGTTCCTACCTCATCCGTCTCATCACTGATGCGGGCACGGTAGACGAGGACTCTCAGTTCATCCGGCTTCGATTGATGACTACCTTCGGTGATCTGAAGCTCATCGCCGCCGGGGAGCGTCGGGACCAAGGTGGTGTGGTTCCTGTGGACGCAGCGACCGAAGGGTGGTCGGATGTCCAGAACCAGAACATCCAGCGGCTGATGCTGATGGTGCGCCGGGGAATGACTACGGGCCGGACGCTCTACGTTGATCCCAACAGGGGGCGGACCTTCCTTACCTCTCAGGCGTCCGACGATACTACAAATATCGTGCGTGTCCCCGGACCGGACTCCGCAGCGAGAGATGAGAGTGGGATGCGGATGTCGGCGGTAGGGTGTGGGGACTTCTCCTCCATCTCTGAAGCCATCAGCTACGCTTCCGCTGCTGTCGCCAGGGGGGAACCGGCCTTGGCTGCAGGGGATCCCTACATCATCAATGTGGCCCCTGGGACTTACAATGAGGACTTAGCGCTGGTCCCCTTCGTTTATTTGATGGGGGCTGGGGGGTACTACAATCGGGTCACTACAGTTGATGCCACCACTACAGGTTCCCACACGTTTACGGCAACAGGTCCCGGTGACCTCTGTGTTTTGATAGGGATGCACCTGACGAATAGTCTCGTTACAACCGGGGCGGTTCTGGAAAACAACGGTGGTATTCTCATCCTTCAGGACGTTGCAGTCCAGCAGGAAGGTGTTTCCGGAACGCAGGGGCCTGCTCTTCATGTTGATCAGGCTTTTGAGTCTACGGTCTGGGCTGACCAATGTCTCTTGAGTTCAGAGGGCTCTCCTGCAACTCAATATGCGCTCGTCCTTGAGAACCTTGCTGGAGCAGTCACCTTTACAGGGGGGATGATCGTTGGGCCATCCGCTGTGTTCTGTCTCTCGGATCCTGTCGCAGGAGCATCTACGCTGGCTGTAGACATCCGCAGTGCTGTGATTACAGCAGGGGTCGGAGGTACTGCCTATCAGGGATACCCCAGCAGTACGACGTTTGCTACCTCTGAGATTGGGGGGCCTGTGGTGCTTAGTTCCGGGGCTTACGGGGTGGGGGCCTACACCCACGATGTGGAACTGGAACTCAACGCTGTTTCCTTTGATGTAGCTCTGCTGGTTGCCCCTGTGTCAGTGACCCCGACTGGTACGACCGGATCCTGCACTTTCAACCACGGGGACGTTGTTGTCCGTGGAGCTACCGCAGGGGATTATCTGGATGTCCCCACGGCCCCTGGAAACGTGCCTACGGTGGAGCCCAGTTCTCAGAGCTACGCCAACTATTTTGACAACAACTTCACCAACCCTCTGACGACGCTTTCGCTGAACAGTCTTCAGCAGATCCCGGTGGGTAACGTCCAGGAGGCCCTTACGCTCCTGACTCGTTACGTGCTGCCCGTCACGGGAGCACCGTTCTACTCCCTGGAGTCTGCATATAACGGCCTCGCTTCCTTGAACCCCCCGGTAGCGGGTGATGGGTTGGGCCGGACCATCGAGGCGGGTGCCGGAGCTGTTCAGATCACGGCGGCACTTGCCCCGGTGGTACCCTACGAGCCGCTCCTGTTGGGCGGTCTTCAGGTAGAGGGTCAGGTTGATATAGGCCCCCTGATGGGGGATGGCCTGGGCTCCGAGTTTACGGTCGACCCCAACACCTTTGGGATGGGTGTGATCCTTAAGATGGGTCGCAATGTCTTCCCCAACGTGACGGGGCTGAATTCGTTGGCTCTGGTTCAGGTGGGTTCCGATCCTTCTTTGCCTTTCGACTACACTGTCCACACGAGGAACAGTGCTGGTCTACTCCTCAGGCCGGGGGCTGCAAGTCTGGTTGCAGGATCCGGGGTAGGGGCACTTGGCCCTGGGGGCGGTGACGTTCATCTACAAGCGGGTTCCGCAGGAAACCCCGCACCCACTACGGGTTCTGTGTGGGTTGCCCCCGGTGCCCACACTGTTACTAACGGACGTCTAGAGTTGGCGGACCCCTCAACGGCGACGGCCCCCACTTTGTTGGCTGCCGGACCTTTTGTTCCTGGTCCCGCCACAGGCACCTTCTACATTCAGACCATCAATGGTGTGGAGGAGCACACGATCCTGGCGGCGGACACCATTGGCACTTTGGTGGCCCGAATCAACACCACTTCCCTGAGTTTGGCGGCTACAGCCGTCATGGGGACCACACTAAGACTCACGGGTCTGAACACGGGGCCGACCGCCTTCATCCTCTACATGACGGATGATCAGGGCGGGGCACTCAACACAATGATGGGAGACTTGGTCCCCCCGGCGGCGACATATGTTGCAGGGAGCTACGTCAATCATGTGGGTCTGAGTTGCATTGGAGCCAATCTGTTCCATGTTCACGGTACAGTCTCGGCAGATGTGCCCATTATTGCCGTTCCTGGTGGCTATCAGCCAATGCTCAATCCTGGAGCGCTTGTTGGACCAGGAATCGCTATTGTTGGGGTGGATAACACGGCAGGTACTGTTACGGTGACACTTCCAGTAGCTCCTGCTGTGGCGACACAGCTTACGGTCAAGCACGAGGCGGGTGTGTTGGCTCCACTTACTCCTGTGAACATCGTTCCGGGGGCAGCCAATATCGACGGTGTCGCTGGACCCCGTGTCTACAACAACCCGTTGGACCACCAGTTCAGCCTGACAATGTACTTTAGCGGTGCCGCTGGTTGGTTCATCATCTAAAACGGGGGCATCGTGCCTGGACCCTTTACATATCCTCTGCCTCATCCTGCAGGAGCCGGTTACGGTGGTGTAGGATGGAGTCCCCGTGCCGGGGACGGAACGTTCGATCCCCAGAACGTGGCCTATGGCTACGGTGAGGACTCCTATGGAGCCATCGATTTCCCCGCCCCGCCGATTGCCGTCGATGGGGGTTATGGTGGTGACCCCTATGGGACAGGACCCTATGGTGGGATCGAGCTAGTACCCCCTCGTTTGTCTTCCGCTGTTAGCTTGAACGGTTGGGAGATCGAGGTGTTCTTCTCTGAGGAGATGGATCCCAATGATCTTTCGCTGGTGGATCCCCTTTCCTATCTGTTGACTCCCGTGGATGCTGCCGCCTCCGAGGTGCTTTCGGTACGAATTGAAAAGTTGGGCAGCATCTCTCTGCACGATCACTTCCAGGGTGTCTTGTCCGTCATCATCACACACACGGGAACCACTCTGGGTGGGACCTATGAAGTGTGGGCCACGGGACCGACCGACGTCTCAGGGAACCCCATCCTAGACATCCCCTTTGAATTGTTGACCATCGGGGAAGCTCCCGTTTACACCGTCTCCGCTGCCAGCGGGAACGAACTGCTGTTCCAGTTCAGCCATGCGATGCTCTCGGCGGCGGATGAACCTGCCGGATCTCCAGGTATCACGAACCCTGCCTCGTACCAATTCACGTCTGACCCAGACTATCCGATCACCTTGACACCTGTCATCATCACTCACCCATATAATGGAGACGCCTCCCAGGTGCATCAAGAAGTGCAGGGGATGACGTCGGTGCAGTACAACTGTACGATCAGCCCCGCAACCGAGATTGAGTACGACGGGACGATCCTGCCGAGCGAGGCCACGACTTTTACCGGGACCGAGGTGTTCCCTGGTAACGGTCAGTCCCTCATCACAGGGGGCAAACTCATTCTTAATAAGGCTAAGGTTCTCAGCTACGGTTGGGACTTCCTGGTCTTGGGTGGAACGATCCCCGCTGACTCTACGTTCCGTGCAGACGTGATCGTCAATGCGGGAGCAGCGATCTATGCCCCTCCGTTGGCAGCCTTTACGACGTTGAACCTGGGACAGGCCATCTTTGCCACAGGTCCTGTGGGGATGGGCACACAGGCGACGGTGACACTTCAGAAGGTGGCTGGTAATCAGGATCGTATCCATATCCAGAGTGGGGTCTGGATCACAACGGTGATGGCCACCTGGAGTTCCGGGGACATCACACTCTCGATGGTGCGGAACAGGAAGGCGGGTTTCATCACCTTCCTTCTCGGAGGCGTGCCCCTCGTTACAGTGCCTACAGCCACCATTTCGGAACCCTCCACGCTGGCTGGGGCAGGGGTGCGGTGGTTGCTCTCGCCGTCCCTCACGAACATTTCGGGGTTTCAACTCCTGGACGTGTCGTTCGAGCAGACCGAGACGGTGTGGTCCGCAGCGTGGAACTTCCTGCATAACATGATGGGCCTCTTCCAGGGATCCGCAGCGCACACACGGCCCTGGCTTCTGACTCAGCGAGGTCCCTTGGTGAAGGACTGGGGGGACATGACTCCCGCCACCAAGCAGGACGTAGCACTGTGGGTCAATGGTGGTGAAGTCGATGTTTCCGATGTGAATCCCTATTGGGGAAAGGTCACACCGACGATTCCCATTCCGTTGCTCCCACCGGGCGACCCTCAAGCCGACGTCAAAATAGACTATCACTGGATGGCCACACCAATCATGCCTTTGGCGGGGTTGAACGTAGAAGGGGCTGTTCTGAACAAGTGGGACCGGGCAACCGGACACCACGATCCCGCCTTCCACGGCGAGCAGATCCAGGACGCCACCCACGCCAAGGGGGCACCCGACATCAGCCGTTTCCCGATGGGTGTGGTGATTGGACCCCCAGATTACCCCGAACCGCTCTTGGTCAGCCATCGGTACATGGGGTTCGAGAAGGACGCTTCGGCGCTCCTCAACAGTCCTACCACGATGATCCTGAATCAGGATCCCCGTGTCTCCCAGGTTCCGGCCTTTGAGTCGCCCACCGAGGGCACGACACGGGCTTTTGAGGGTGCCCAGAGTCCTACACTGGACGACCCCCCTTGGACGTTAGAGGGGCAAGACACGGGTTCAGCGGTCAACGGCATTTATACTGTCATTGACAGCCAGTCGGGAGCCTTTAATCCTGACGACCCCAAGGTTGCGATGTACTGGGGGGAGATCGACCTTAATTTCCCCTCTAACCTCTATCTGGTTGGGAAGTTTTCGGTGCCCAAAGATCCCGTGACAGAGGTGGCTTCCGTGTCACCCCACGGAGTCTTCACGGGTGTTGGGTTCGGTGTCCACGACAATCACCACCTGTACCTGGCCGGAGCTATTCAGCTAGGCACAACGGATATTATTCGTCACGTCGGGATACTCAAAGATCCAACGATGATGCATCTGTTGGACGGGTGGGATCTGGGACCGAAGGCCACCATCAGCATCATCTCCTCTACCGTGTGTACCGCAGCTTCCTCCAGTGTGCCTACGGGATTCACTACAGGCGGTCGGTTCAATATTCTGAGTGGCTCCCAGGCGGGTGTCTACACGGCTTCCTCCGTGATCCGCCACAGTACGGGAACGACCGAGATTACGGTGACCCCCGGCTTCCCCGCCAATCCCAAGCTGTACGATAACAAGTACTTCGATGCGATCTTTGAGGTGGACTGGGTGGAGGATTCATCCACCTACCGGATGGTGGTGGACCCAGAGCAGCGGACGGCAACGCTTGACATTTCGGGTAGACTCTCCGGGCGGGTTGCGACGTTGGACGGTACCGTGGCGCACATGCCTCAGCCTGCCCAGACGTCCCTTTTGTTGAGCACCGAGTACGAAGGCCAGGTCTTTTGGGGGTCGCTGGACTCCTTCGCCGTGTCACATTCCTCCTGGTCCTTCCTCCGCTACGGTATCGTTCCTGACCAAACGTCTTTGCGAGGATACGTTCAAGTCGTGAACACGGAGATGGGGGATCTTCCCGAAGAGGACCCCAACGAAGAGTGGTTCCTCACTGAGCCGTTTGGAACGTCCGAGATCCTGATGACCGGGGGGATGCAGCTTAAGAGCACTGCCGGAAGCGACGCCTATAATCTGGTCTACGGATACAGCCGGATCGAGCCCTTCCTGTTCCCTGACGCCAACGTAGACCTCCGGGCCTTTTTCGGGGTGGACTCCGCCGTGCTCGGGGCCGGGGATGCTGAGATTGTCCTCCAGGATGGGGTGCGGGTGATCCGCTTGGCGACCCTGATGTACTACGAGGGCGACGACCCTTGGCGGCAACTTGTGGAGATGCCCTCCGTGAGTTGTGCTGGGTTCATGTCCCCTGACCAACAGGGCTGGGACTACAGCGGGGATGTTGGGAATGATGGGCTGTCCGAGGGGCCAGACTTCACCCTCACTGTGCCTGCGGGTGAGACCACCCGTTACCGAGCAACAGCGGACACGACGGGACTCGTTTGCGGTGACCCTGGTGACCGGATTGGCGAGGTGCTGGTGGCCTCTGATGCTGCAGGCTACTTGTTCACCCTGGCATCTCCCTCGGGGCACAGCATCCAGTTCTGGCTCCGTGAGGGTGCGACCCCTGGGGTAGAGCTTAGGACTGAGGCGGGGGTGATTGTCCAAGCCTACGACTTCGACTGGACCGATGATGCGCTGCACGCCTATAGGTTGATCGCTTCTAGCGGGGTTGCATCACTTCTCATCGACAACACCCTCCAGCTTCCGACCGTTGGGATGGGGCCGTTCGCCTCCGGTGGTAGCAGCCAGTTCCTCTTCGGATCTGTCGCCCCCACATCGGACATGACCACCAGATGGCGGTCGGTGTCCTATTCGGTGATCCCGCCTGCCACAGTGAAACGGACCTTCGGGATCTGGCTTGGCGGGAACAAGGACGACATCGATCAGTGGCAGATTCCTCGGACGGACAGCACGACGGCGAAGAATTCCGATGAGATTGGCCCCGTTGTGGAAGAGATGGACTGGCGGACCCCCATGGAGGTGCGCCTGCTACGGACCCCCGAGTGGGGCGTCACAATGCTCCGTCCGGACCTTCCGATGCCTCCCTACTACGTTCCTGAGACTCCGGGCGTTCCTGGCAGTGGGTACGCCACCCAGACGGCGGTCCCCTCCGCTGGGTGGATCAACGTAGAGGATGCGGAGATCCCCAAACTGCCAGCCATTTTTGGGAGCATCTCGTTCGGGGCCTTGGATCAGCGATCCGTGACCCAGCAACATTGGGATTGGGTCCGGTACAAGATCTTCAAAACGATCACGGAGGAGCACAAGTCCCCGGACCACATGGTGCTCAACCAGAACAACGTCCTCACCAGCGGTGACTGGTTGTTGGACAGGACGCTGGAGACGGCAACTCTCCAGGTTGCCAGTATCAATTCGCTGGCCCTGGCCCCGCTCCATATGGTAGCCGAGGGTGTCTACAAGGTGGTGGATGGCTCGACGGTTTATGCCCGGACGGACTGGACATTTGATGCCAACCAGCAGACGCTGGTGCTGGACAAGGGACTGAACTTCTCCTCCGCTACGGCAACCGTCACGGTCTTGTTCTACCCAGGCAAACCCATCACCGACACCTACCTCCTGGGCCAACCCGTCCAGGATGGGATGACGCTTCTGAACGAGGGTACACCCCCTGTTCCGATGAGCCAGGGTGTAGGAGCCACGCACGAAGAGATCCACGGGTCGTTCCTGAACGACCCTGCCCACATTCTGAACGAGAATCCGGGCTTCACCTTGAACGACCCCTACAATGTCCTGGTTTTCGTGGATGACGCCGAAGCCCTCTACGAGAATATGAAGTTCATGGAGGTGGACAACAGCGGTGATACGGGCCTGATCTCCACCCCCTGCGAGGGTACTCTGCCACAAGGTTTCTCTGGGCATTCGCCGGATGAGGGTGAGGAAGTGTACTCCAAGACGGGTACGGGAGCCTCCCTGGGTGGCGTTGGCCAGAGTGCTGGCCTCAAGGCAACCGGGACGAAGGTGGGAGAAGCCGTTGGTGCCCACGTCTTGGGGTTCAAAGGCACTAAGTTCTGGGAGAAGATGACATCACCGAAGCCCAGCCCGTTCGAGCAAGGCGGTGGGATGCCGGGCAAAACCTTGTTTGCATCTGGAGGCAACTATCTTGGCCCAGTGGTGGATCTGGGTGGACAAATCATCGACATGAAGCCCCTTGGCGGGACGCTCGGGCCGGGAACGGCTGTTCTGTACCCGAACTTCGTAGAGGGTGCTGCTAAACCGGGGACCGGGATCAAAGGGATCTACCGCCGCACTGATTGGTTCCTCCGATTGCACGCTGTCATAGGGCAGAACCAGCAAGAGAAGCAACTCATCGAGATCATGTCCCTGGACAGTGCAGACAACACGCCACCCACCACACCGTACCGTTGGGCTGTCAACCCCTCGGGGACGCCCCCAGTCAATGGTTATGGGGCTTGCCTGGCGGAGTATACGGGAGCAGGAGAGTATTCGCACACGGGGCCTTGGGGTGGACTGTCAGCATTGGAAGCGGCCCAGGACTTCGGAATCCTGGAGTTCCTTGGGCTGACGGTTCCCGTGGGCACTACAGCAGAGGTACGGAGCGATGCAGGCTGGTCCGTTGTTTTCACGGCAGTGGCTGTTCCGGTTCTCCCCACGGAATTTGCAGCGGCCCCGACGCCGCATCTCAGTTTGGCTGACGCCATCAACAACCACGCCGTCACCCGGAACTGGGTGGAGGCGGTGGCTGGTTTGACTTGGTGGGGAAGCCGTGCGGTGACGGTGGAGTCCTTGTCCCCCGTAGTGGTTGGGAATCTGGTTAGCATCTGGGGCACGCCCCCGCAGATTGTGGTGCAGGATGTCCTGGGGACGGAGGCCGGAGGTATCTTGACTGGGGGGGCGAAGATCAATCAGTCATCGGTGTTGGCCGGGGGTTGGCAGACGGTTAACCCTGTCGGACCAGGAGAACATGATCCGCTTCTCGGTTTTGTGTGTCAGGGCGGTGCCCTCCTTCCCGTGGGCGGTACAGTGATTGAGGTTTTGTCGTCTCCAGCGGTGTGACGGTAGAGCCTCTATTTTAGGGCAAGGGTAAGGAGCCGGGATGCTACATAGAGACAAAGCACGTAAGATCCAGCAGGGGGTGAAAATGGGCCTCGATATGGGAACCTTCCTGGAAAAGGGGGGCATTACCGCCGCAGTGGGAGGCGTTTTCATCCTCGAAATGCGAGATGCCACTACCGGGGAAGTTCTGGAGTATTGGGAAAAGAAAAATCAAATCGTTTTGGATGCTGGCATTTTGGCTGCCCGACTTTTCAAAAACAGCACGGACCCAAGCCCGGCCCAGAACAACGGGCTGGTGATGCTGGGGGTGGGCACCGGGGCGACAGGCAACATCCTCTCACCCGACGCCCCGCAGACGGGGCAGCGAGAACTGAACGCCGAGATCGGACGGAAGGCTTTTGCCTCTACTCAGTTCAGGAATGCCAACGGGGTGGCGGTTTCCTACCCAACGAACGTCGTGGATTTCACTACGACCTTCGGGGAGGCCGAGGCGGTCGGGCCGTTGAACGAGATGGGCCTGATGAGCACGGCGTCATTGAACCCGCTCATCACGAACCCGATCCAGAACGGCCCGACTGACTATGACCCGACGATTGATGTGACTGGCAAAGACCTGATGGCTAACTATTTAACCTTCAGTTGTCTTTCAAAGCCGTCGACTGCGGTGCTGACCATTACGTGGAGACTTTCCTTTTGATGTCCGAACCAACAATGAGCTTAGAGAATGTAGACATGGTGATTTGTAAGAACCATCTCCATGTTGTGGTGTGTCAAATCTGTGGTGTAGAACGACGACGGTTGGGGGCACACATCAAAGCGACACATGCTATGACAGTTGAGGAATACAAAACGAAATATCCAGATGCCTTAACAGAGGTGCCGGGTTCCCGAAAACGATCTCCTGAATGTCGAGCCAAACAATCTGTAGCAGCATTCAAACGATGGGCAAACCCTGATGAACGGGCTGCACAATCAGTTCGGCTTAAAAAGGCCGCTCCCTGGAAGGGTAAAAAATTCACCGATGAGCACAAACGTGCTATCAGTAGGGGTGGCCGTGGCATTTCGCACAAGTTGACTGATGAGTCGAGACAAGCGCAGGGGGACCGGGGTCGGCGTGTGCTGTCTGAGATCCGTAATGATCCACAGGTCCGTTTGAAGATAGGAGCAGCAACCAGGCGTCGGTTCCAACAGGGGGAACAATTTGGGTTTCGGAGTCCCGGCGTTTTTGATAGGATTATGGCCTCAAAGGTACGAAACGGAACTGTGGTGTCCGCAAACGCTGGACGGGGTATTACTGGCTTCCGTGTTGGTATTCCACACTATTGTCGAAGTACCCTTGAAGCCAATTTCGCTAGAGTACTTATATCGGAGAACATCCCATATGAGTACGAGCCAAAGGTGTTCCTTTTGCCTAACGGTCAGCGATGGACACCTGATTTCCTGCTGGCTCGGTCGTTGGGAAACCTTGTACCTGCGGGTTGGGTCGAACTGAAGGGGTGGCGAAATAAGGATGGGACTTTGCCCGGTGCTGCGGACAGCAAAATCAAAGCTTTTGAATCTATGACGGGCGAACATATGACTGTAGTTACCCAGGATAGTACCCTGTGGGGCGTAATTGAGAAACGTTACGCTGGTAAGGGGGCCTGGGAAACTGGTCGCCGGAACAGACGGACCCATCCAGAAGTGTTCGGACGGACAAAATAGGGGTAGGGGAGATGGCCGTGAAAGATTACACCAAGCATTACGACGGATTGAGAGATCCGCTGGGTGCTACGCCGACCCCAAATACTGTGTCTCGAAACATCGAGGTCGGAGAGCGGGCACTTACGACTGTCGTATGGCAGTCCGGCAAGGCCGTCCTCGATTCTGAGTTGCAGTGTGGCCAGGATGCAGCCTGGTGGGATACCTTCACGTTCAGGCGGTGGCAGGTGCCTTCCGGCTGGTTGCGGGGGCAGACTCACTACGACGTCCTGCACGATTACACCCTCCAACTCGCTCCGGCAGTGGTCGTGGACGACATCGAAGACTATGGTGGATCGTACGGGTCCATTGGGCCAGGTGATGCCGGGATCCTCCCCGATCGAACGATGATCAACTGTTTCCTACTTCCTCGGTTGGAGTGTGTGGTGGCAGGACGGCCCATCGTCGTAGAGTACACCTACACCCGAACGCCGGGTTGGAACCTGATCCCCTTGTCACCTCCTCAGACATATGACGGGACTGAGGGGACAGTGAAGCGCACGGACTTCCTGTTCCTTGAAGTTTGGCAGGCGCTTGTTGCCCCCAGCCCGAAGGCTTCGGGTCAGCTTCAGGTGGCCGACGCTGCTGTCCTGGTTGCTGGTGACCTCGTAACAATTGCGGGGATGAATCTTACGGCAGTCGCCATTCCCGGTGGGGTGGACACATTCCTCATTGGTGTGGACGAGGCAGCCACCGCTGCCAACATCGCCCAGGCCCTCAATGACCCTGCCAACTCCTTCGCCACCACGGTGGCGGCTTCAGTTTCCTTTGACACAGTCACGGTCGAAGGTGTAGTGCCCGGAGCGGGGGATGTTGGGCCTCCCCCGACAGGGAACTTCATCACCCTTGCTGTAACGACGATGGTGGTCGGAGCGATGGTGGTCTCAGGACCGCTGCTGATAGGTGGAGCCGACCGTTTCGCCAAACCTGCTACGGATCAGGATGCCCTCTATCGCCATGGAAACGTGCTGTCTCCGTGGCCTGTGTGGCTCGAAGACGAGATCGTGGACCCGATAGTGAACGCTGAGACGAGTCAGCGGGTGCAACTTCAGTACCGTATCCGTCACACGGACACACACCAGGGCGTGGGCTACAAGAAGCACCCGGACGCCTTCAGCAACACCACGGCGGCACCGGGGCCAGCACCCACCATCTACGCCCAGGGGGGCACCCCTGCCCCTGTCAGCCCCTATCCCTTTGTCCCGGCGGATCGCACGTCCGTATGGATGAGTTCCTCTGCTGTTGCCTACGATGTAGAGGACACGGGACTCTGGGTGGCGGGTGACGGTTCTGAGGCCGCAGCGATGGCCCTTGGGTCACTGGATGGGTACGTTTATGCCATTCCCCTCTGTTTCGTTCATAGGCATAATGACGTCTCCAGCAGCATGGCGGGCTTTAAGGGTTTCGACCCCGTGTCCAATGCCAACGGAGCGCCCACCTATCAGCATCTAGGATACAATGGACCCCTGGGGGCGATTCCCGCTGGGGCCTCTGACCGTCCTGACTCCCACTACTGCGACGTCATCGACCCGACCCGTATCCTGGATCTCCGGCGACATATTCTGTTGCCCGGTGGCTTGGACACGGCCTCTGAGTTGCAGTATCAGTTCCAGTCCCTCATGGACGGCTCGAACCACACTTGGTCCGTGGACACATCCAGCAAACAGGATCTGGGCGGGGATAGCGGGGACGTGTCCTCCCAGTTCCTCATCTGCAACGAGGTGGGGCGGAGTTCCGCACACCACGGCAACAACGTGACCTCTGGGGACACGCAACGAGGCGTTTTCATTAGAGATTTCGACCATGTCGCCCGGCGTTTCGGGGATCAGCCCGTAGTCGAACGGCTCGTGATCGCTTTCTATCCCGGTGACCGGGAGGTTGGTCCTGTGGTTGCACCGGGCCTGATAAACCCCGGCAAGTATGTGGACCCCGTGGTAGGAGGGACGACGACCATCTGGTCTGAGGGCGACGTTTTGAACCTGAACCTGGAGGAATTGGATGCCACGACTCTTGGTGGCATCTTCCAGGGCACAGCAGATGGGGGCGGTTCATTCATTCCAGGCGGTTTCACTCCCTCGGTAGCTGAATTCGCTCCTTTGGGGACGGTTATCACGGACGTCCTGAGCATCTACCACGATGATGGAGACTGGAACGGCCCGGTGGATCAGACCGTCCAGGCGTCCCTCGTCACGGGTTTGGGCACAATGCATCTCCAGGTCACGTTGGATGGCAATCCCACCCAAGTGACTGGGGGTCTCGATGTCGCTACCTATGACATGGTTGAGGACTTGGTTGCACCCGCAGACGGGTCACCCCGTAGGATCTTCCTTGAAGTCGAGATCACCTATCCGCTGGGGACGGGGACTACGGATACCCCGGACCTCCTGATCACTCCTGATGGTGACGTGTACGACGGGTCGAAGGCCTTCGGAGAAGCTCCCGGTCCCGGTCCGATCATTGAGAACGACGCCGGACAGAGGCCAAACGATTTCGAGGCGCTCCTGGCCCCTGAGTACCGGGACACCTACCGAGAGGTGCATCTGGAGTATATCGCCAACGACACGACCAGCCATGCAGTGCCCCCGAGTGCGGGTGTTCCGGTGCCCGACACCGTCGTGAGCCGGGACCGGGACACCCTGTACCCGCCACGTCGATTGTACGGTAGTAGGACCAAGCTGATCACTGTCGTTGATGCCCAAACGGCGGCTCCCATGGTCGTTGATACGGCTACGACCGAGTACGGAAGTAGTAGCCGGAAGCTGGACGTAACAACGAACCTCTCGGGTGTTGGGCACACCCTCTGCGACATCACCTATTTCCCACTGGACCCGATCTCCAACTACGGTGTCAACGGTGGTGGCTATCAGGTGAGTGCCTACTTCCGGTCGAATGCACCGCAGACGGCTGGGGTCAAAGAGGGGGACATCAAGTCAACGGGGGATGGGGTCATTCCCACCATCCTTAACGTAGAACCTCTCCTGATGGGGCCAACTGTGTGGTCCGGGCAGATCGGTTCCGGTTCCCAGGATAGGGGTTACCCCTACGGGATGGCACTGGATCAGATCCCCATCAACGATGATGGTGCCGTACCCCTCACCAGGGAGTGGTATTTCTGCGCCACGGCCAACATCGCAGTGTCGGATTTCAACTCGGACACGGGGCTGCTCAATCTCCATCCCTTCGTTCCGGCGGACACACAGAACATCCTTCAGTTCGGGGGTCTGGCAGCGGACGAGTCCCCTCTGGTAGATGGCGAATTCAGGGCCTTCTACCCCTTCGCCGCTGACTGGGTTTACAGGCCGACTGTCCTGTCCCAGCCGTTGTACGGAGCGACACGCCACAAGGTCATGCATCCCTTCCTGGCCAGGATCGTGGAAGAGGTTCATGCTGTAGATGGGAACGGGATCCTGTTCCGTAAAAACGAGGTTGTCCTTGTTGTTCTGAGCCGTTTTGCCGAACTGGATGACGAAAACAACGTGCGCTTCACGGACACGGACAATGCAACGTGCGCTGGTCTGTACCGCACGAGAAATATGCTGCTTATCGTAGGCGACAGGTCCTATCCTGTTCCGTCTGCGCCTGCACCGTAATAGGGGGAACGGAGATGCCGAGACCGACTAACCCTGGAAGCATCAAGACAGGTCCAGGCAAGACCACTCCGGGCCAGACGGATGAGTATGCTCTTGTCGGCGCTGGGATGGTCGGGCTGCCCCCGAACATTGGGGAGCCTGGTTTCATCCCACCCGGAGGAATCGTTCCTGAAGCCGGGTACCCCATGCCTCCGCTGGGCGGCGTGGCCGGAACTGGTGCTGTCCTTCTGACTCATCTGAATGACCCTAGTGGGGCACATTCGGCCATCGCTATCAGCATCGACGGGCATCCCCCGTTGATCTTCTCGGAGAACGTCGAAGGAGCCTTGGACGAACTCATGGGTGCTATCGCCCCCGAGCCCCCGAAACTTGGTGAGTGGCTCGCACATATTACCCCACAGTTCGACTGCGTCCCCGACTGGGGTGAGGCTCGGATGGACGACGGTCCTGTTCCTCATGAGGAACCCCCAGGGAACACGGAGACTGGCGAGGAGGTCTACCCCTGCTACTGGACGGCCCCGACTCCGGTGGGGGATGTGTCCTTCCTGTCCTATGGTCTCCCTGGTGAGGATCCCTACACGGACCCCATCTGGAATCACATCCCAAGCAGTCTTGGGGTGGGACTGGTCGAGGTCTGCCCCATCGCTGGGGGCTACACAGACCCCGTTACCGATGGTGTCGTGCGGACACGCCTCTTCACGCCCCTTGCGGCCCTTCCGTGGGCCACGGAGGACGCTCCTGTCATCAACCTATCGGGTGCTCTTCACCCGGCAGACAGAGGTGTTCTGGCGCTTGTTCATTTCCCGTCCCTGGACTCGGGGACCGCCTTCCTTGACCAGACGTTGGAGGAGAGGTGCTGGGCGGCTCTCCTGCTGGGCCAGGGGCTGTACCAGAATCCGGGGTGCATCGCCAGTCCTACCCCAACGAGTTGCGATGGGGATGTAGGGGGCATTTTCGCCCCCGGTGAAGACGCTGACGGCAACTACGATCCCTTTGCTTATCCGGGCAGGGCCTCAGGGCAGTATGATCTGGAGGAAATGCACACAGGACTGTCAGGTATCGATGGGTCAGCCCTTCCGGCGGCGGGGGCACCGAGAGTCAAGGACGCTATAATTCCCGGAGCCGGTCAGGTTCGACTGGGTACGGACCCTGACGCTGGTGAGATTGACCCCACGGACTACGGCATCCCAATCCTGGGGGCGAGCGTTGCAGCGTACAGCCCTGTCGTACTCAACAACGCCAGTTTCATCCCTCCGACTCCCACGTTGGGTCGGACGGTAGTGGCACCAGACAACTTTTTCCGATACCGCCTGCCCTATCTGGATGATTACAGCCAGAGCACAGGACTGAAGTACACCCCGAGAGGGGAGACCCCTATTGGCACACGGGAGACGGGGCGCTACTTCGAGGTGGCTCTTCCTTACAACACGATTGCTGGCCTGGTGGAGACAGTAGGGGGTGCCGACCGACTAGTAAACGCTGGAGCCTATGGGGGTTTCGATCAGGACTATTGGACCTGGCAGCTTGCCCGGTACAAGCAGTTCTTCTTCCAGTCCGAAGCTGTTGTAGCTGGCCGACGCATCGGGACCAACGTCTTGATCCATTTCAAGACCGAAGCGGACTTCGAAACCTGCGTCCGAGATGGTGTGATGCCCTGGGATGCGGCGGACGGATACGAGACCTATGGGGTGACTCCTCAGGTGGATCCGCTCGTTGGTGTCCCGGACACCTATGCCGATCTGGTGAACCGTAAGGTGGTTGGGGACATTCCGCCGACGTATGGCTACGAGGGCAACGCTTACAACGTCCTGCGGGAGAACATGTTCCTGGCGGATACCGTCACGACCCCGACGCCGGACGTCGCATCCGAGTGGAGCTACGATGTCAGCGTCCCACCACTTGACTACATGTATGTCAGCGGGGTGGCCTACATGGTCCCGCTGCACATCGACGGCACGACCAACTTCCGCATTGCCACGTTGTACGCTGAGTTCGCCAACGCTTGGGACGATGGTTACAGGGTGGATGACAACCCGATGACGGGTGATCCTTCGGCAGAGCCCTCCTCGGTCTCCAGTGCCAACCCGGCGCTCCTGTCCCTGTCCCACTTTGCTTACGACACGGTGGCGGGTACTCCGACCTACAACATCCCTGGTGGTACCACGGATGCACGGGGCGAGCGACGACAGCGGGTGGAGTTCCCCTTCACCTTCACAGGTCTCTTCACGGAAAATCTGGGGCCAACGGCTGCGGATGCCCTCGTGATTCAGTTCCAAACCGCTGCGACCCTCGACGGGGATGTTCTACCTGCCTTTGCAACGAATGCTGCCCCCCGAGTGTTTGTGAGGCGTCCCACGACGCCTCCGATGCAGCCCGTTTCGGCTGATGGACTTGGGTATAAACTGCCCCTGAGTGGAGCACTCACCGATCAGGTGCTCTTCCACTCCACTGGTTTCCACCTTGCGGCTGGTGTCGGAGTGGGTTCATCCTTCGGCAACTTTGTCGATGCTACTCCCCGAGCTTGGGGTATCCTTTCGGATGCAACGAAGGATGTGTCCGAACGGTTCCTGGATGAGGTGTACCGGATCAAGCAAGACCTCCCGATTGTTGGTTGGCCCGCAGCCAAGATAGCGGCTCTTGTTGGACCTGGAATGGGCACCTGGGCTGGTGGTCCCGCCCCCGTGCCCGTTCAGATCGGGAACACGGCATACATCCCGGCTCCCGCTCAGGCGGTATGGGATCCGGCGTCATGGCTCCAGGAGCAGGACTACTTGACCTCCGTCGCTCTGGTGCCTGAGCTTCAGGCGGCAGGACAGCCCGACAGAAACCCGCCGCCCGAAAACTGGATACGAAATCCGTTCGCTTCCGCTGGGGTGCTGTTGTACCCCCAGACGGACTACACGACGAACTTCCGTCCGGCGGTGGGGGAATTATCCGGTGCTGACACACAGTTCGATTACAGTGCAGCCGCCGGACTGCGAGAGTACATCCGTGCCTTCGATGCAGCCTTCTCCCGTGATGCGACGCTTCACTGGGATGCCGCTGGTCAGGCCACAGTGACCTTCCGCATCGACGGGCTGGTCCTGGGTGATTTCGCCTTTACAGGTGTCGGTCCGGGAGCTTTGGCCATCGCTGGTCAGGACATTGCCATCATGATCAAGGTGCCGGGTTTGACGACCTGGATGGACGTTGGTCGCCGTGACGGTGATGGACCCAGCAAGCAGGATGCTTTCTCGGACGGGGCTGGTTGTCAGGTAGTCGGGCCTTATACCTTCACGGGCGTAGACCCGGACACAGGGGCCGTTTTCAGCCAGATCCGTATCCATGTTGGTCCAGTGGCAACACTGGCCGCAGGGTACTCTATCGGTGGGGGTACCCCACGGGATGAGGTTCCCGTTTTGGTGAAGGTCATGGCAGGCCCAGACTTCACGAACTACGACCTCACGATGAAGGCCACGGTGCCCGGCACCTTCCTCCCGGCTGTTGCCGATCCCGCAGTGTGGGCGCATCGGGTTCGGGGCATCCAGGAACTTTCGCTGGTACACCCCGACAACGTGCTGGCCCCGACTGCGGCGGAATTGAGTGCTTGGGAAGCGTACATGGACCCGGCGACTGGTCCTGGGGCCTGATCGGTGAGTTGGTTATAAGGATCCCTGGTTAGGCGTAGCATGGAGGACAAATAGGCATTTGGCTTTTTATTTGAAGACACCCTCACTAGGACGTGACGGGGGGGAAATACAGACTAGATGAAGGTTACCCGAATACTCTTTTCCAAAAACCTCAATGCAGGTAAATTCACTGCCTTAGAGGAACAAGCGCACCGATTAGGGGAACTTCGTTCAGAAATATGGCAACGATTCGGATCTGTAAATGGGGTGGGAAAATCGGATAGGGAAATCCGGGACGAATGGCTGCAACAGAAGAAAGAGTTTGATGTTCCAGCCAACGCCTGGAAAGAAACCCTAAGGGATACTGTTTCTGACATCAAGACCTCTAGGGAAGCAGCAAAGGTCAAAGCAAGAAAAGCGGTTTGCCGCCACACAACTGACGTTGCTGAAAGAAAGTGTCTGTATACGCTTCTTAAGTCAGATAATTGGACCACCGATCCTTATTTGACTCGTATCATGCGAAAGTACTGGAAGCGAGGACACAACCACACCCATAATCAGATCATCGTTCGTACTGACAACTACAGGACTTTTGAACTCGACGGTAGCGTTTGGCTTAAGATACCAGGGTTAACACCACGAAAAAGGATCTCGATTCCCTTAGACACTAACGTACACCCAACAGGTACTCTCCGACTGATCCTTCGAGGTGGTAAGGTTGAGATCCATTATCAAATCGAGGTCAAAAAGGAAAACCGTCACGGAGACAAAACACTTGGGGTGGACAAAGGTTACACGGAAGTCCTTGTAGATTCTGACGGAGACCACCATGGGGAAGGATTGGGGAAACTGTTGTCCTCAGAGTCCGGTTACCTGAAGGTCAAATACCAACGACGAAACAAACTCAAGGCAATTGCTAGGAACAAGCCTCATAAAAGGGTGGACATCGAACGAAACAATCTTGGTCGAAAGAAACTTGATCGACGAGATCGGGTTGTAAAGGTTTGTGTTCGAGACAAGGTTTTCAAAGCTGCTCATGCTGTTGTTGATAAAGCAGCAGTAGTGGTTGCTGAGGATTTAACCTCACCTATTCCTTCGAAAAGATCTTATGGGAGGAATATGAACCGGCGACTTTCCGCTTGGACCAAGGGTGTCATTGCGGAGAGTCTTGATTCCGTATCTCAGCGTAGAGGTTCTACGCTTGCGCTCGTTAATTGTGCATATACATCGCAAGTGGATTCTCGTTATGGTGTTCTTCGTGGACGTCGTAAGGGGGATTCGTTTTACTGTTTTGATGGGGTTGTTTTGCACTCTGATGAGAATGCTGCACGAAACGTTTTGGCAAGACATTACGACTTTGAGATAGGTCGTTGGACTCCGTACCGGAAAGTTCGGGGTATTTTGCTTGAGCGGACTAAATGCCATCGGTTGGGACTGCTCAACCTGGACACCAGTTGCAGACCGGAGGGTCTATCAACGGTGAGCGAATTACCTTTGCAAGGTAAGGGGCAATTATGCCATGCCTAAAGGAACAGTGACGGATGAGCACAAATAACATCCCCCTTGATCCCTGGCAGGAACCATTGGCCAACCTGACCACCGTTCCGGCCACCAAGGTTCTGGAAGCCTCTGAGATTCTTCAGGGGTTCATTGGTTCCTGGGCCGGATCCTACGCTTTCGATACGGGTACTTCTGGGGACATCTCGTCCGCTGACATAAGTACCCCTAACCCCCGGCGGATCAAAAAGTCCAAGATTGGGGATCCGGGACACCCCGAGATCAACTTCGCTCCTTACAACTTCCGCACGAATAGGTTCGGACCGAAGGGTGGATCCCTGATTGGACATCCCATCTCGTTTGAGCCGGTGGGTCCGACGCTCAAGGCGCCTGATTCAGACTCCTACTACTGGGTTCTCCAGCAGGGCACAGGGACTACGGGGGATACGTTTACGCTCGCCGGTGGTGGCTTCACGGCGATGCTAGACATTTTTGGGATTGACATCCTTGACCGTTTTCCGGGGGGGCTCTACGTTTTCATTAACCAGACGGGCGACGAAGGACCCTTTACTGGCGGCGGTGTGGGTGATGGGAACAGCATGGTCCCGGACCTGACTCCGAACAGTGCCTCCAGCAAAGGTGAAATCTTCCGAGTAGTTGCCGTCCGTGCTTCTGAGCTGACACTGGACTACACCAAGCGTGTTGGCACCTACTTTACGGCAGCGGCTAATCCCTGTTCCGTGCGGGGGGTTACGATTGTTCAGCCCCGTGCGACTCGCATGACAGCTATCCCTGAGCCGGGCGTGGCTAAAGGACATGAAAAGACTTTTGCCGTTGTGTCGCCCGTTAGGGCGCTCAACACGGACGAGCAGTATCCCTATAAGGACTGGCTGGCAGGGTTCACAGAGTACTGGCTGGCTAACGGTGGTTCTACCATGCCGGTGGGGCTTCCCTTTGACTACCGCAACAAGCCCTCCCTGCCCGTCCCCCGTCCGAAGGGGCACACGGCAGCACGTCTGTACGGGGGTGTCCCTGTCGTACTCCAGGCGGGGTGGATGAGGTTGTTGGAGGCCGCTGCTGAGTTGGTTGTTGGGGACATCATCAGGGTGTTCGACATCAAGATCGTCGGGAATGCCGGGCTGACAACCAACGTGGCCACCGGGAAGAGGGCTTCGTTGGACGTCCTCCTGGGATGGTTCGAGGTGATGGCGACTCCCGGTGGTGGTGAGACCTGGGTCCGCCGGATGGAAGAGTGTAATCCCACCACGGGTGCCACCTTCTTTGGCACCCCCGAACTCCTCACCCAGGAAATTGCGGTCACACCAACTGACTACATAGAACTGGTCTGCACGGTACACAGTCCGGTCACCACGCTTTGGAACAATGCCGTGACTGGCAACTATTTCGACGTTGACGCCGTGGATTCCGCTCGGTTGACCAACATCATCAACCCGGACTGGGTTGAGAGTACGATGAAGTCCATGGGTGTCGAAGACGCTGGGATCAACCCTGGCCGAGCCGACCGTGCGGTCTTCGACACGAAAGGGCCGGGTACTCCTGGGAACAATGTCAATCCTGGCAATTTGTTGGACCTGGGCTTCCGCATGGTCTTGTTCCCGGCGATGGAACACCTTGTGGATGACCCGGCGGGCGCTCCACTGTCCCTGAGTGTTACTGGTCCAGACTGGAGCCGTCCTATCACATCCAACGAGGTGGTGCTCGATCCTTCGAAGCTGGATGAGAAGCAGTTCATCACGGTAGACTATTCTAACGGACTGGTGCGGCTGTCCCATGCCCCACAGACGGGTTCAGATCTCGACGCTACCAGTTACGGTGCTGATAATCCCAGAGAAGAGTTGGTTCTGTTTGCCTGCTGCGTACCCTACTCGATGGAGGAGGGTCAGCTTGGCAGCGGTGTGCGTGTCACAGGCTCCGATGCCCTGCCTGTCACAGGCGCTTGTGTTGCTGACCCCACGGGGTCTCCTGAGCACGCTGATGTGTACAGTAATCGTTTTTTTGCGGCCCTCTCTACTCAGGTGATTAACAGTAGCCGGGGCGCAGGAACGACAATCACACTACAAGGTTGGGTTGCCGATCAGATCCCTCCCGGTGGTTTCGTAGAACTGGTTTGGGGTGAGACGCCCTATGGTGACCCACTGTTCAGTGTGGGAGTTTCAGGCTTGAGAGGTTCCATTTTCGGTTATGCAGGAGTGGTTGAAGCTGTTGTAGGTCCCGACAATGTCACGAACTTGACGGGTTGCTACGGCGGGGGGATTCTAGCTACGGCTGCTACAGTGGACTCGACGCACCCCGCTAGTGCCGTGTTCAGGCGAGAGTTCCTGACACCCCAGACCGCCACGGGCACCATAGGGGTGGAGTACCAGTACGACACGACCTACGGGTCTGCCAAGCGGGCCAACGCCCTCCGGTTCGAGTACTCGGGAACGAGGGTCAACACCGATGGGTCTGTCTCGGTCATCGACCAGAATCCCACGACGGGAGACCAAACTCATCTGTTCGATGACTTGTTCAGTTCTTGGCTGATCCGAGATGGGGCACTGACAACCAACATTGTAGGGGCAGACATCACCTGTACCGTGGCACCAGCCACGATCATCAAAGAGGGTGTGCGTCAGAGTCCTCCTGCTTTGTCTATGATGATCACTCCAGTAGGGCTTGGTGTTCACTACCTGTACTACACGTCGCTGCCTGGTGACTGTGTGACCCTGGCTGTGGCCACGACTCTTCCGCTGCCCTCTCCCGAGGACATCCTGTTGTGGAAGGTTGAGGTGTTGGGCATTGGTCCCATTACCATTACCACAACAGACCTCAGGGCACCCCTCCAGGATGTGGACAAACGGGTCGACCTCTATGTGGGAGAGAGGGCTCCCCTGGGAGAGGCTGGAGATTGGTTGGCCTACCGCCCGAACTTCGCCACCTTGAGCGAGGCCATCGGCTACGCCAACGAGATCGGCAACCCTGATGGGGGCGAGGGTGTGGCACAGATCAGGATCTTCGTGGTGGGTCCGACCTGGGAACAGGACGGAACGTACCCCATCCAGATCAAAACCGATGGTATCATCATTGAGTCGGCAGCGAAAGAATCGACAGCCATACCATACACAGAGATTTGTTGGGGGGATGAAGCAGCAGCGACCGCCCGTGAGCCGCTTCTGGATCTTAACGGGCATTCCAACATCGTGATCCGGGGGGTGGCCTTCCGGTATCTGTGGCAAGGAGGGGCACTCCCGACCGATGCTGACCCTCTGGGAGCCTTCGTCCTGACCAACAAGGCGGCAGGATCCACCTGTACCAACATCACGTTGGAGAACTGTCGCTTGGCCGAGGGGGATGGGTTCTTCACGGTGAATTTAGGCGACTGCGTCAACCTTCAGATCAAGAAGAACGTCGGTCTGACCCTGTACACATCCGGTGTCCATGTCCGGTTGGCTTCGGGACTCAAGCAGTGTGTGATTAAGGATAACACCTTCTGGGGGATTGCCGCTCAGTCAGGATGGCCCCTGGCGGACGTTACCTCGGGCATCCAAATCGAAGGGATCGGTCCGGTGCTCTCAGCGGGTCGGGATATCACAATCGACCGGAATGACATCCGTCGTTTCAACCATGGCATTTTTGCCAGTGCCTCAGGCTCTGGGATTGCCACCCCCTCATCGGACATTGGGGGGATCAACGTCAGGCACAACCGGATCTGGGACACAAGGGGTCCGGGCGCTTTGATTATAGGTCTGGTCGGGGAGGTGGCCTACAACTTCCTCTACAACGTCCACCTGGACATCCCCCCCGTGACAGTACCGAGAACGTGGCGAGCCGGGATGAAGATTTCGACCCTATTGGTCAACTACTCGATGCAGGGTTTCGAGGTGATGGGCAATAGCATCTACATGGCCTCGGACTTTGACACGGCGATCCCTGGGGCTGCCCTGTATGTGACGACCGAGATGGCCGTGACTAAGGCTGCACCCGGAATCATCCGTAGGAATGACTCCCATGTGGTGGGGGCGGTGGGTATTCATATAGCACCTGTTTCTGTCCTTGCAGGTACGGGTTGTGTTCTGGAAAGTCACTCGGACAACTGGATCGTGGTAGGGCAAGGGAATAGCATTGTTCACAACTCGATGCCCCGTATCTTCGTCAACTATGACCATTACGGGTGGTTCGTTGAGACGACCTACACACCAGAGACTTTCATCGACATCTACGAGTCGAACTACGTTGCCCACAACACGTTCGAATTTACCGTTTCCCCAGATGGGACGTTAACGGTGTTTGGTGTGAAGACTGTGTTGGAAGGGAACCGGATCGAAGGGACGGGGACACTTGGCATCGGTTGTTATGTGAATGACGACTGCCGCTTGGTAGACAACTACATCGAGCACCTGAAGACACCCTATTTCTGGCCTGATCCTGTTACGCCTACTTTACGTAAAGCAAATGATTTGCTGATGATGGGTAACACTGTCATCCACGTAGGGGAGGATGTCGCAGGAACAGAGGATGGTGGTTTGTTTGGAAAGGCTCAAGTCTGGGAATCCAACATAATCAGGGCAACGGGCCTGGCTTTATCCGAGGCCCAAGTCCTTTTTACGGGCAACAGATTTGATGCTACCTCCAGTGTTACCCTTTTGGTGGGCGAAACAGCCGTTGTCAACAGTAATGAGTTTCTTTCTGTCGGGGACATAATTGTTACGGTAACCTCCGGTACCATTGTGGGTAACGTTGTTCAGTCCTTTAATGGTGATGTCACTGTCCTCTGTGGTACGGATGACAGTGCCACCGTAGTAGGCGACAATAAGGTAAGTACTGTAAAGTCTGGGGGAGCCGCAAGTCTTGAGGTGCAGGGTACCTTGTGTACTGTGTCAGGAAACAGGGTTAGCCATCTTCTCGTGTCAGCAGAAAGGACCACTGTTCAGGGAAACAACGTAGGACCAACTATTGATCCCTATTACGCCTTGGATATTGGCGGCACGAAATGTACCGTGACAGGTAACTATGTAATGGGAACGTTGCGGGTAATTTGGAATAACGCAACCCCTATTATTGATGACGTGACCATCCAGGGGAACAGGGTAGAAACGAGCGGGGCGGGGGACATCCGCATCGAGTGTAATTCCAACCTTACCATTTACCCTAATTTCCTGGTACTGGGTAACTGGGTTGAGAATGACATTGTTCTTTACGATGTGTTTGCGTTCGCCTCAGTGGCTCCTCCGGGGACAGTTCACTATGTGTGTCAGGGGAATAGGGCAACGAACGTGCTGACACTGAATCCGAACCCCACACAGTACCCAATTCCCGCTCTGGTGGATGACTACAATATTGATTAGAGGTGACCGATGAGGGTACTCGTAGATCTTGGCAGCCACGTTGGAGGCGTCCCCGCTATCACACAGGTGGAGCGGGTTCCTGACGCTGGCGTTGGCGTGCCCATCAACGGGAAGTACGTCCTGCCCATCTTCCCAGGTGCGGAGTTCCCGATCACGGCGGACTCCTATGTGTTGGACGGGGGCGGAGACGTTGACGGTGAGGATGTTTCCAGCATCTCTTTCGCTCATCTTCTTGCGGCATATCCGCAGTTCGGGAACATCTACTTCAACCCGCTCCTTACGGCAGCCAACGTAGGGGAACTGGACCCGACCCTGGCGTTCCATGATCCCATCCTCGGTGTGGATGTCACCCCCAGATATCAGTCAGGACGAGGTCCTGGGCTCAATGATGGGCAGATGCCTACACACACGGCGCTCCTCGGGCAAAACTTCCTTACGACCCCCGTCCGTCCTGGCCTCCTGATCTCGGACAACATCGACATCAGCCCCTATGCGGCGGCTGGTGCTGATGAGTTCATGGTCTACTGGAAGATTTTGGAGTTCAGCGTCACCGAGGACATCTGTGCTGATTTCGGTGTGTTGGCGGGACAGAACACTCCTGCCATCCGTACCGTAGAGGAAACAGACCAGGAACCGACCGGGTTATCCTTTTATATTTCCCCAGATAATGGAATGCACTGGTGTGAAACAGGATTTTTGGAACCAGTGGCCTTCTGTGCGAAGACGACCGCTTTCCGGGTTGCCTTCCGCAGTTCCTCACTGGACAAGATTTACCTGGCGCACTTTGCAGTGCTGTTCTAAGGAGATAGAGATGCGGATCACAATGGACGACCTGGCCAACAGCACGAACCTGATCAGGGTTCTAGATGCTGAAGGTAACCAGATGGGCTGCTTGCACTGGGTGAACCTCGTAACCCATGAGTGCGGACAGGCTGTTTTGGGGGAGCCCCAGTTGATCCAGGCAGGAACGTCTGAGTTTCCTGTGTCCACTAATGAGCGCCGGGTCCTGACCAATCCCGATGGTACTGTGAAGACGCAGGTCGTGAAGTACAGTCGGATCGAGATTACCGCCCGACAGGCACAGTAGGGGTAGTGCATGACTCAGGCATCCACAGTTCAGACACTGCACAAATGTTCCAAATGCGGGGGGTCCGGTGAGTGCCGTCCGGGGTTTCAGCATTGCCGAGACTGTGAACGGAAATACGGACGTGAACGGTATCAAAAGCAGAAGGCTAGATGGGCAAAGTACAGGGAGGAGAATAGGGAGCACTACCGGGCACTGAACCTTGTGATCTCACGCAGGCGAAAAGCTGAGAGGCAGCAGGAGATTGATCGTTTGAAGAGTGTTCCCTGTAAGGATTGTGGTATGAGTTACCCTCCTTATGTGATGGATTTTGATCATCTGGATCCAAGCACAAAGTTGTGGAACATCAACCATCTCATACACAAAACGGCTGCTCCTTGGAGCAGGCTTTTGACTGAAATCAACAAGTGTGACGTGGTTTGTGTGCGTTGCCACAGACTAAGAACTTGGCACCCTCCCAAGCAGAGTAGCACACGCACCAGGTTGGTTCAGTCGTTGAAGGCTGTCCCTTGTATTGACTGTGGGGATACATTCCACTACAGCCAGATGGACTTTGACCATGTCCGTGGGAAAAAGCTGTGCTGTGTTCCACATGCCGGTTCAAAGGCAGCCATTCGGACAGAGGCTGCCAAGTGCGACGTGGTTTGTGCCAACTGTCACCGGGAACGGACACAGCGGAAACTGATTAACCCCAGGCGGAACAACACGGGTTTGGAACTGAGATGGCAACGAAAAACGACGGGGCCACAAACGCTATTTGCTCCTGCCCCTCCTGTGCCGGAACGGCATAGAAGTTGGCATGCTCTGGTTGGTACAATGTCTGACGTAGCAGTAGCTAAAGAAGGGGGTGTGACCCCTGCTGCAGTTTGTGTTTACAGGAAAAAGATCGGGGTGCCCGTTTTTTGTCTGGACATTGCCCAACGGTATCCATGGCATCCCCTTGCAGGTACGGTGTCTGATGGGGTGCTTGCCTCACAATGGGGCCTGACAAGAAAAACTGTTGGGAGACACCGGCAATTATACGGACTTCCCGTTTATCGGAGGAAATAGAATGGCTAATAAGGACTATGGCAGCGGGGTTTCCCGGACACTGGATGCTTACAGGCGGCAGTTCCGGCATGTCGTTTGGCAGAAAGGTCGCCCCCCACTCGATTCTGAGTTATCGCTTCAGGACGACATTTCCTCCGAGATGTCTAAGGAACTTGTCAGCACGATGCTCCCTTCTGGGTTTTTCATGGACCCGACCAGGACTGTGCAGGACTACCAGACGGATCCCCTGTGGGCAAACCAGATTAAGCTGGGCAACCCTCGGGTACCCTTTGGTTCCGGCGAGGCTGCGGAGCAGGATCCGGTTCTGTGGGCGAACGTCAATGGCTGGGTCATTCCTGTTTGTGGGTCCACCACGGTCGAGGGTGACCTTGCCAACATCATCAAGTTGTATCCGCCGCCCGAAAGTGACACACGGATAGACTTCATTTTCCTTGAGGCATGGGCCACTCGGGTAGACGCCAACCCTTCCACGGTGAACAAGCCATCCGCTTCTACCATCTGGAAGTTCGGAAACACCAAGTACGGCGGCACCAATCTGGCTGACGATCTTGAGGATCCCACCATCGGTTACGAAACCACGGCTCGGGTCCAGATCCAGTACAGGCTCAGGGTTCACGGACAGGGCACCGGCCTCGGGGCTTCGGTGGCACTGGACGTTTATCCCGAGGGTTTGGATGACCCCAACGTGCTCGGACAGGGCACGGCAGCCCTTCCGGTCGGTGGTGACAACTTCGTCAATATGCGTGAGGCGCTGGGTGACCCCAGCCTCTGGCGTGCAGGTTCAGGGGATCCTAACAACTCTCTCGGCACGATCGATGGCTACACCTATGCTGTCCCGGTCTGTGCCATCTTCCGCCGTTGCTCCAACGTCTATATGGCGGTCAACACGGCAGGTAATCCGAACCACAACGGTGCGTTCAACAGGACGCCCAGCAGCAAGTTCCTCCCGGACCCCCTCTTGGGAGCACGAGTGCTGTTGCAGGCAACCCTCACCAACGACCTGTCCCCGACTGACGCTTTGGACCCCGCCGGGGCCGATGCGATGGTGAACGTCACGAACTTGAACGGTTGTGGCTTGGAGGACACGCACCACGTCCTTACCAGCGTCTTCCTGGTGCTGGAGAACGAGATCGTTGGGATTAGCGCACTGGACCTTGTAGCCGGTACGATCACCATCCCTGCCGGTGGTAGGGGTCGGTACGGAACGGCGGCTGTGGGGCACGCAGCGGCCACTGAGGTAGGGTTTTTCAACACCCGCCCGGATGGGTTGTACTCGGACCAGGTCGCTGCCCAGGACATTATGGACATGCGCCATGCTGTCAATCCCAACGACTGGGACTTTGGCAGGCTCCTGGAGCACAACGTCGCTGCACTCCTCAAGGGAGACTTGCACGCCACCTGGAAACACGCTGCGGCAGGCAACACCCAGGGGCCTGAAACCCACGAGATCACCTACCTCTATGGGGACGGTTCCATTGCTGTTCCGAACCACACTGAGGCTGCGGATGGCCCGGACGGGATCCGTACCATCTGGTCGGACGCAGCGACCATCCAGCCGGACGTGACGGTCCTTCTGAATAACGAGGCGATCCAGGACGGCGGGAACGTCGGACTGACCAACGCCAACACCTTCACCTCCGGGGCGGGTTTCGCCTGGGACGTGGGAGCCGGGTTCTACCCCAGTGGCTTCATGAATGTGTTCGGACAGCCTGCGACCGATGTCTTCTGTAACGGCACCACCCTCTTGCTCTTTACAGGTGGACTGGCCGGATCGGGAGGTGCTCGGGCAACCTTCAGGGACGGGGACACCAGGGCTGTGCGGGCCGTGACCCCCAAGGAGTACTGGAAGTCAGGGTACCCCATTGTGGACCCGGCCAACGGCAATCAGCACCCAGTCACGTTGCGTTTCCTGGAGGAGCGGGCCAACGAACAGCCTCCGACCGCTCTCAGCAGCGACGCACGGAAGGCTCGTCACGTTGGACCCTTCTCCCCCTACCGGGAAACGAACTTCGAGAAGCCCTTCATCGTACTCGGTGGGATGTTGCGCCCGGAGATGCGTATCACGGCGGTGGCCACTGCGGATATGACAACGGTGGGTACCGTTAGTACCATCGACGTGGGTATCGATTTTGATGCGCTGGGTGATTACTACTCCTTGGACGCTGCTGGAAACATCGCCAACGATCCGACTGCTGTTTCCAGTCCTCTGCTTCGGGGCAAACGCACTCTCTACGGGATGCTTACGGCGGATGGGACGGACTACTCGGGGTACTCTTCCGAGGTCTACGTTGTCATTTATGGTGACAACGCCAGCAACCAGAACAATGGTTGCTGGAAGGTGATTGGTGCTGGAACGGTGCCCTACACGGCGTCCACACCCTCCGCAGCCACCGAGATCCGGGTTGTTTCCGTGTGTGCAGAGTTCACGGCGTTCGACAGTGCCACGGGCAACACCGTAACGGTGGAGTTCCGGTCCCAGGAGACCAACGCTGACGACGTGTCAAGCTACAACACGAAGGTCGCTGATATGGCCATCGTGCTGACGGACATCGGTGGTCTGACCGAGCATCCGTGGAAGCGGGAGTACCTCGGCCACGGCTACAACTACGACATCTCGATGCCGTTCGTAGCGGCTCGTGCAGCGGTCGAGTCACAGCTTCTGATCAGCATGGCGCTGCTCTACCATCCGGGTCGGGGTGGTATGGTGCGTATCCCAGACGAACTGGTCCGCTTCTCCATGAAGGGGGGCACCACGGACACGAACGGGGCCTACCTCCGGCAGAGCCCTGCATCCCTTGACACGACCTTCAGTGCGGTGGGGACACCCACGGACGAGACCAACTGGCAACCCAGCCACGTCCAGCTTTGGAACCGTCTGCCGGGTCTCGGTTGGAATGCCCCCCTCGCCCCCAACTACGGTGGGGAGGTGATCGGGTACACCGAGCAGGATCGGGAGAACGAACTGTTCTTCGACCGGGGTTCCAAGACCGTCCTGTTCCGTCCCTTCCGGGATCGCCGGATGACCCTCCAGGAACAGTCCTTCGTGGACGTCATCGCTCCCGTACCGATTCCGGCGAACAGGTGCCTGTTCGGGGAGTACACCTACAACCTGACGAGTGTGGCGAAGGACGCTTTGCTGATCTGGACGGGGGCGGCTGGTTCCCAGGACAGCACGGGCAAAAAGATGGGTTTCCCCGTCCCTTACGAATTCATGCCCCGGTTCGGTCGGCAGGACATCCCTTACTACGTAGACCAGGCGAGTGGGACCGGCCCCTTCCTGAGCGGGATCAATCACCTGTTTAAGGATGAGGCAGATACGACCAGCCCGGTATTCAACATCATCGGTGGGCACCCCACGGCTGCGAGTGTCCCGGCGGTCTACTCAATGTTCTTCGCCACGGGCAACATCCCGGACGGTGGCGGTGGCGTCCTCCCCTGGGAGTATGGGCGCAGCGGAACGATGCCTGCGTACATGCAGACGCTGCCCTTCATTTGGGCACGGCGGGCACCCGAGGACATCAACACGGTCAACCCCTTTGCTCAGGGCGTCGTGAACAAATTGGCTGCGGTCAACTCCTCGGATTTCGGTAAGGGTCTCAAGGGCATTCAGCTTCCGCCCTACTACGGGATTGCACGCCTTTACGGTGTGTACGATGTCAGGGACTTCGATGCGAAGGGTGGCCGGAGCTTCCAGGCCAACCGGATTGACCCTGAGACGGATCCGGTCCCGAACCTTCTCAGGCAGGATGCCACCCAGCAGACGCTGTTCATCCTCCAGGGTGGGGCTAAGGACTTTGGCGAGAGCGACGGAGACCATACTTACCTGATTCCCTTCAACGCCCTTGATATCACACGTGCTGTGGGTTACATCGACGGGGACGTGCCGGAGGACTATCACTACGTTGTGGAATGCTCGACGTTTGGTTTCGCTCGGGGCTTCATCGACCAGAACAACCTGGTCACCGTGAGGAAGTTTGGTGGCACGGGCCTCGGCCTTGATGGTACTCCGGGCGGCAACGTAGACGGAGATGACCTGGAGATCCGGGGGGTCCACATGGTCCTCCCCTGCCCGGCTGCGTACCACGATCAGTTCTACGCAGCGTACAACCGCACGGTCTACCAGGGCGACCCCTACATGAGCCGTGGTGGTGCGAAGACCGAGTCCGACTACGAGACTCGCTATGGACAGCTTTCGGTGGGCGCTCAGTATGCGATGCGGATGCCTATCGAGCAGTACGACGCCAATGGGGATTTCGTTCCTGAGATCCCGAATGCTCATGCGTTCGAGGTGCTGGCGTCCCTGGACTTCTACACGACGATGGGTACCGGCAAGATCGGTGGCCAACTCTATCCGGGCACACCCCTGGATGTGGGTTTCACCGAAGCCAACGCTAAGTCTGCTCATCGGTACATGGATGAGGTGGACGTTCCCTTCCGGGTTCTCCCCCGTGCCTTCACCGAGGGACAGAAGACCAATACGTCCAGGGCGTCCCTCGACTTGTACTTGCTCTACAATGCTGGACTGAACCCCACGGCAACGGACTATTTCACGCTTCGGATCGGACTCTTGGACGGCACAGCGGTGGACCTGTGGGCCGCTACCGACGCCAACGCCATCATCCTTCAGGCAGCCCCCTGGAATATCCCAGCCGAGGACATTTTCACAGTAAACGAGACCAGGACGATTCGAGAGGTCGGTACGGGGAGCCTTAGTTTCCCCAACCCCACGGAGATTGCACCGGGACAGGTCATCACGGACACTGTCACGGTGGCGGGTGCCTCCCTCATGGCAGATTCTGTGCTCGTCAGCACGGACACGTCACCTCTGGTGAAGGTCCGGGGTTGGGTGTCGGCAGCGGACACAGTGACCCTCCAGTACTTCAATATCTGGACACCGGCTGCCTTCCTTTCTGATCCGGGGGGGGATCCCTCGGTTGCTGATGTTGCTGGGGTGACGCTTCCCGTTGTAGGAGCAGGAGCGATGCTTCCCGTTGTCGCCCTCACGGCACTCCCAGGGGCAGCCCCGACGCAGAAACTGGTGGTGCATTACAGCACCGTTGCCGCTGAGACTGGTCTTCTGTTTACCGCAGAGGTGACAGCACCGGGCACAGTTCAGGTGTTCGTACACAACCCCACGGTTGGTCCCCTCGGTGGTGGTGCCCCCGTGACACTGCGCTTCGGCATGCTCGACCCCATGGACCTGACCCTCTACACCTATGACATGGGTGGGGAGACGACCTTCGTGCGGGTCTTGAAGACGGACATCACGGGGGGGCTGGCTGAAAGGACTGTCGTGTCGTTGGCTGATAGGATCAATGGACACTCCAAGCTGAAGCAGACGATCTCGGCTACGCCGCAGGAGCAGATGTCCTTTGGGGGCAACAAGGTCCGCATCGAAGCGATTCCCACGGGGAAGGCCGGGCGAGGTGTCACCGTTGCGATGCGTGGTGTGGGAGCCGTCAACCCGCAGTCGATTGCTCGGATGGAGATCCCCCACGACAACACGGTTGTCCGAGTCCAGGGCCAGTCAATGTCCCCGCTGTTGGGTGGGGACAACCTTCCGATGAATGCGGGGGACGGGACGAGCCAGATCAACATCACAGGAATGACGGAGAGGCTCCCGATGGGTGCCCTCCTCCAGGATAGCGACTTCCTGTGTGAGAACCCCTTGAACGATACCGCTTCTGCGGTCAAGACCAGTCCGACTGGTCCGAGGCCCATCCAGACGGTGATGCCCTTGACTTCCGAGGGCGGCGAGTACACTCGCTTCTTTGGTGAGCCTGGGGAACTCCTGGCCCTGGCTGACGGGTCCATTTCGGTGACGAGTTTCGGTGCCTGGCGTCAGACCAGCGAAGGTGGTGGTGGACCCACGGGTTCCCGCCGGTTCCGTTTGTATCGGGGTGGTGGATCAGCCTTCACCCTCAGCGGGGACTACCCTGGCGCTCCCATTAACTGGGTGTCCGACACCTTCCCCA